>Ga0209630_10000020_pt1 | contig 199897 bp, 184 predicted proteins | sample COG_01_FD_184745 | JGI IMG/M metagenome (GOLD analysis project Ga0209630, IMG submission 184745) | Pelagic Microbial community sample from North Sea - COGITO 998_met_01 (SPAdes) (version 2) | ecosystem: Environmental > Aquatic > Marine > Neritic zone/Coastal water | place: Helgoland, sampling...
GTACCGAGCCTGGCTTGGCTTGGGATTGTTTTATAGCGGCATCGACGGGCAGTTATTCAAGCATGTGCAAGACCTGTCCAGAGCGACTGGTCTGGCCATGACCGCCACCGGCGATGTACATATGCACACCTATGAACGTCGGGCACTGCTCGACACCGTGACCGCGATTCGGCTCGGTACGACGGTGATGGCAGCCGGCGCGCGATTGTTCGCCAACGGAGAGCGCTACCTGCGCCCGCGTGAACGCCTTGCACGCATTTACCCACCCGAGTTGTTGCAGCAAACCGTATGCATCGCTGAACGCTGTGAGTTCAGCCTCGATGAGTTGCGCTACGCCTATCCCCGCGAGATTGTCCCGGTGGGAATGACTGCGACCAGTTATCTGCGTCAACTGACAGAACAAGGCATGCAGCAACGCTGGCCTGGCGGCACTCCGACACGGGTAAGAAATCTGCTTGAGCATGAACTCAAACTGATAGCTGAACTGGACTACGAAGCATTCTTTCTGACGGTCTACGACATTGTCGCGTTTGCCCGTTCGCGAGCGATTTTATGCCAGGGGCGTGGTTCGGCTGCCAACTCGGCGGTGTGTTACTGCCTCGGCATTACTGAAGTCGATCCGGCTCGCATGAACATGCTCTTTGAGCGGTTTATTTCCAAAGAGCGCAACGAACCGCCTGATATTGATGTCGATTTCGAACACCAGCGGCGCGAGGAAGTCATTCAGTACATCTATAACAAGTATGGCCGCGAGCGCGCAGCACTGGCCGCAACGGTAGTCACCTACAAGCTACGCAGCGCGATTCGTGATGTTGGCAAGGCACTGGGTATGGGGCTCGACCAGGTTGAACGTCTGGCGCGTAACCTGCATTGGTGGGACCGCGGAGCGAGTATTCCCGAACGCTTAATCGAAGTGGGTTTCGACCCGGATAATCCCGTCATCAGACGCCTTATCGCATTGGTCAGCGAGTTGCTCGGTTTTCCGCGCCATTTGTCCCAACACGTGGGTGGCTTTGTGATTGCCGAAAGCCCGTTGTCGGATCTTGTCCCGATTGAGAATGCGGCCATGCCTGAGCGCACAGTTATCCAATGGGACAAGGACGATCTGGAAGCATTATGTTTACTGAAAGTCGATTGCCTGTGTCTGGGCATGCTGAGTGCGATTCGGCGTTGCTTCGATTTATTGCAGGACAGCGGCGGGCCGGCTTTGAGTATGGCGATGATTCCTGCCGATGATGCGCAGACTTACGCGATGATTCAGAAGGCGGATACGATCGGTGTCTTCCAGATCGAATCGCGCGCACAAATGGCCATGCTGCCGCGTCTGAAGCCGGCCTGCTATTACGATCTGGTGATCGAGGTGGCGATTATTCGACCGGGCCCGATTCAGGGTGAGATGGTGCACCCGTATTTGCGCCGACGTAATGGCGAAGAACCCGTCAGCTACCCCAGCGAGGCCGTCCGTGAGGTGCTGGAACGGACGCTTGGGGTGCCATTGTTTCAAGAGCAGGTGATTAAGCTCGCAACCGTGGCCGCCGGTTTCACACCAGGCGAGGCTGATCAGTTGCGCCGTTCAATGGCGAGTTGGAAGCGCAATGGTGGTCTTGATCGTTTCCGTGCCCAGTTGATCGATGGCATGAGTGAACGCGGCTATACAGAGAAATTCGCCGAGCAGATTTTTAACCAGATTCAGGGTTTCGGTGAGTACGGCTTCCCTGAATCTCATTCTGCGAGTTTCGCGTTGCTAGCGTATGTCTCCGCATGGCTCAAATGCCACCACCCGGCTGCGTTTACGGCCGCGTTGCTGAACAGCCAGCCGATGGGGTTTTACGCGCCAGCACAGCTTGTGCAGGACGCTCGGCGTCACGGTGTACAAGTACGCCCGGCCGATGTGCTGGTGAGTGAGTGGGACTGCACACTGGAAAGCGATCATCAGGGACAGTTGGCTCTGCGTCTTGGTTTACGCCTGGTCAAAGGCTTTGCTGAACAGAGCGCGCGACGTCTTGCCGAAGCCAGGAACGCAAGTTGTTATGTCGATGTCGCCGATCTCGCAAGGCGCGCGCAACTGGACCGTGGGCAAATCAGCAAACTATCTGCTGCCGGTGCCCTCGAAGCGCTGGTCGGCAATCGTCACCAGGCTAACTGGGCTGCGCTGGGAATAGAAAAACCGTTGCCGCTACTGGCTGAGACGACGGTGCAAGAGGCGACCCCATTACTGAGCGTGCCCAGCGAGGGTGCGGATTTGATTGCCGATTACGCCAGCCTCGGTCTGACGTTAGGCCGCCATCCGCTGGCACTGTTACGTCCGCAACTCGAGCGCCAGCGTTGCATAACGGCAGCCATGCTGACCCACAGTCGTGATGGTGACCGCGTTCGCATCGCCGGTTTGGTGATTTCTCGCCAGCGTCCCGGGACCGCAACCGGCGTTGTGTTTGTCACCCTGGAAGATGAAACCGGCGTGATTAACCTGATCGTGTGGTCATCCCTGGTTGAAGCCCAACGGCGTGAATTGTTGCATGCACGCTTACTGAGTGTGATCGGTGACGTACAAAGCGAGAGCGGCGTTATTCATGTCATCGCCAAACGTCTGGAGGACAGAACTGCTTTGCTAGGGCGTCTGGAAACGGCTTCGCGCGACTTCCATTAAATGGCTCGGGCGCGCTGGGCGCTAATCCCAGTACAAATGCCAGATCTCGAAGAAACCCTGGGCAAAGATTCTTTGCGCCCGCTGCGGTTCGCCGAGATGGGCAGACTGCAACAGGTGGGTGAAATCGCCCTGCTTTCGCGTAACCACAAATGCTGGCGGTTCGCGCGCAGGGGTCGCGTTGCGCCAGGCTCGGTACTCGACCAGATTTAACGCGGAGCCAGCGCCATTCCAGGCCAGGAAGCCGAATGCCCAGGCCGCTTCACTATCGAGCATAACGGCTTGTGCTGCCGCGCCCGGCTGTTGGTGCAGAAAATCGTAGGCCGCACGCGGTCGATAATCCTGCCGATAGAACTGCTGGCACAAATCCGCGCGCGCGATCTCCTGCGGCCAGAATCCGCCACACGCTGGCAAACGCTGGGCAATGAGATACACAGCCAGCAATGCAATCAGACCTGCACTACGCGGCAAGTGCTGTCGTGATTCGCTGAACGCTCGCCAGCTACGATGCATGAGTGCGCCGAGAGCAAGGCACCACAGGGGTAGGAGTGGTACCAGCAGCCGCGGGAACAGGGCGACTGGCAGCAGCACGACTGCGACGACCACGCTGGCCAACGCTGCGCCAAGGAGTAAGCCCGCATGGTCGTCAGCCAGAGCGTCAGGAACGCGCCGGCGCCGTACACCCAACCAGCCACCAATCAGAAACAAGGGTAGCAAGGGCGCGAACTGGGCACTGCTGGCGAGTAACCAATGACTGATCAGTGCTGCGTCGGACCACGAACTCAAGCCACTATTCGCATGGCGTCGTAGTTGCTCGAAATGCGGTAAATAAATCGACAGCGCTATTAGCGGGAGTAGCGCGACGCCGACCGCACGCACCCACATCAGGCGCGAGGTCGGGCGCAACCACAGGGTTATCAAGAGCATCCAGCCGCCGCAGACTGCCCCAACCAGCGCATTGCTCGGCACAATTGCGACCAGGGCGAAACACCACAGCACACACAGCAATCCAGCTGCCGGTCTGGCGTGAATAACGAACGTCGGCGCCGCACGACACAGCAACAGTGCGAACGGCCACGACATGGCATAGCCACGCAGTTGCAGGGCGAACGCGGCAGTGACGGCGCTGGCACTGAACAGGGCCAGCCCACACAGGCGTGCGCCGGCTGCGAAACGAGGCAGGGCTGTGGCGAGCAGCAGCAGGGTCGCCAGCCAGCTCAACAAGGGTAATAGGCGTAATGCCAACCCACTATCACCGCGTGTCCATAGCAAAGACAGCATCGCGCTGAACAAAGGGTGGTTGTTGGGCATCGAATAGTTCGTGAATGCGTCGGTAAAGCTGCCGCTCGCGAACACCATCAGCGTCGCCGCCTCGTCCTGCCAGACAGGATTAGCGAGTTGTGGCAACAAGGTCATGCTCGCCAGTACGCCGACGAGTGCAAACGCGAGCGCATTTTCGCGCGTGGCGACGGAGGAGTTCTTGGGAGGATTATTCAATTCGCGTACCGCGCCGGTTAGAGTCACAGTGTAAACGCTCCTCAGGCACATGCCGCCCATTTGAAGCTCCTGTAACGGCCTCAACGACGTTGCATTCGTTATGGGTCGCCGTACAATGCCGGCCTCGATATTGCACTGCCGCAAAAAGGTTAATCTGCGATGCAAAAACCTCAAATCAAGCCCGCGAATCCGTGCTTCTCGTCGGGTCCGTGTCCAAAACGGCCGGGCTGGGAAGTCGATGCGCTGAACGACGCACTGATTGGACGTTCCCACCGTTCCAAGCCTGGCAAAGCTCGTCTGAAACAGGCCATTGACGAGACTCGTGCAGTTCTCGGCGTGCCAGACGAGTATCGCATTGGCATCGTCGCGGGTTCTGACACTGGTGCGGTAGAAATGGCACTGTGGGGCATGCTGGGTGCTCGGGGCGTCGATGTGATGGCTTGGGAGAGCTTTGGTCAAGAGTGGGTGACCGATGTCATCGACGTGTTACAAATCGACGACGCTCGGACCTTTCTGGCACCTTACGGCGAGCTGCCCGATTTGGCGCAGGCTGATTTCGAACGGGACGTTATTTTCGTGTGGAATGGCACGACTTCAGGGGTCAGATTGCCGCACGGCGAGTGGATTGCCGACGAGCGGGGCGGTTTAACGATTTGCGACGCAACTTCTGCCGCTTTCGCGATGGAGTTGCCGTGGCCGAAGCTCGATGTCGTCACTTTCTCATGGCAGAAAGTGCTCGGTGGTGAAGCCGCGCACGGGGTTATCGTACTCAGTCCGCGGGCTGTCGAACGCCTTGAATCGTTCACTCCGCCGCGACCGCTGCCGAAACTGTTTCGTCTAACCAAAAAGGGCAAGCTGGACGAGGCGATTTTTAGCGGTGCCACGATCAACACGCCCTCGATGTTATGCGTCGAAGATTATCTTGATGCGCTGAAATGGGCCGCCGGTCTGGGTGGCTTGCCAGCATTGCGCGCGCGTTCAGCGCAGAACCTGGCCGTCTTTGAAGCGTGGGTCGCGAAAACGCCCTGGATTGAATTTTTGGCCGCCGATCCGACGCAGCGTTCCAGTACATCGATTTGTTTCAGTCTGGTCGCTGATTGGCTGACCCAACTCGGACCTGAAGATCAAAGCGCGGCACTGAAAAAACTCACCTCGCTGCTTGATGGCGAAGGGGTGGCGTACGATATCGACAGCTATCGCAGTGCCCCTCCAGGCCTGCGAATCTGGGGCGGTGCAACCGTGGAAGCGAGCGACATCGCCGCGCTGCTGCCGTGGCTCGAATGGGCCTATGAGCAAGTAGCCGCACAATACAAAGCAGCCTGAACGGAGCCCGCACAAGGAACTGATATGTACAAGATTTTCGTTGCTGACGAACTCGCGGCTGAAGGTATCGCCGCTTTGGAACAGTATCCCGAACTGGATATAGACTTCTCGCCCGGACTTTCGGTCGAAGACGCGATGCCACACGCCAGCGTCGCGGATGCCATTATTGTGCGCAGCGCGACGAAGATTAAGGGCGAACTGCTGGCCGCCGCGACGAACCTGAAAGTGGTCGGTCGTGCGGGTATCGGGGTCGATAACATCGATCTCGACGGCGCCACGGAACGTGGCATCGTGGTTTTGAATACGCCAGATGCGAATGCAACTACGACGGCAGAGCTTGCGATTGCGCACATGTTTTCTTTGAGTCGTAATCTGCCGGCAGCGGATCGCTCTGTGCGCGATGGTCGTTGGGAGCGCAATAGTTTCGTTGGAACAGAACTGTCCGGTAAGACTGTTGGCGTGGTCGGTTTCGGCACTATCGGTCGATTGTTGGCTGAGCGTTGCCGCGGCCTGAAAATGCGCGTCGTCGGATTCGATCCGTTCGTGACCGACAAGACGTTTCTCGAGCATGGCGTAGAGAAGGTCGAAATTGATGCGCTGGTGGTCGAAGCAGATTTTGTGACGCTGCATTGCCCGGTAACCGAAGGCACGCGCGGCCTACTCAGCCGGGAACGCCTGCTTGCGATGAAACCGGGCTCTCGCCTGATCAATTGCGCCCGCGGTGGTCTGGTCGACGAAACCGCGCTCATCGAAGTCGTTGGCTCCGGGCATCTCGCCGGCGCGGCGCTGGACGTTTACGAAAATGAGCCGCCTGGCGATTCACCGCTGTATGCCGAGCCAAATATCCAATTCACACCACATCTCGGTGCGTCCACCCACGAAGCGCAAACGGCGGTCGGCGTGGAGATTGCTCACCAGATTGCGGCGTTCCTCATTCGCAAAGAAGTCATCAACTCGGTCAACGTGCCGAGTATCGCACCGGAGAAACTGGACAAGCTCGCGCCCTATATGGATCTGGCTCGCAAGCTGGGTAAGTTGCTGTGTCGCATGACCGACGGCCCGATAAGCGCGGCCGAGATTGGCGTGTTCGGCGAGGGGGCTAAACTGGATACCCACCCGATCGCGAGTGCGGCAATGGTTGGGCTGCTGTGCGAGCATCATTCGGTGCCGGTTAACTCAATTAACTCGCTGCACCTGGCGCGCCGACAGGGCATTAGCATCACTGAAGTGAGTTCGGCGGATTCACGGGATTATTTGTCGTTGGTACGCATCACTGCGACCAGTGGCGATCAAACTATCTGTTTGGAAGGCACGCTGTTCGATGGCCGGCGCGCGCGACTGGTTCGGGTCAATGATTACGAAGTAGAGTCGCCGCTGGAAGGCCGGCTGCTGCTCACCCAGCACGCGGACGAACCGGGCGTGATTGGCTTGTTAGGCGAGATGCTTGGCCGGCGCGGAGTGAATATCTCGCGGATGCAGGTCGGCGTTGCGAATGACAACCAGCTCGCGATCGCCGTCCTCGCCGTATCCAAGGCACTCGACGCCGATATCCTCGACGATATCGTACGCATTGAAGCGGTCGAGAAAGCGATGCAGATTGAGTTTTAAGGTAGCCGCTACGCCCCGCAATATGTAAAGATTCTGGACGGCGTGATTGTGGTTGTTAATTATCACAACATACTGATAGTAAAGAATTAAACTGAAAATTCCCGGTGCTGCTTCCCTACCTTGGCCGACAGAGCTGTCCAGATTTTTTACACTATAGCTCTGACCACGCCTTCGTCGATTCCGGAATACATTGAAATTAAAGGCATTTACAAAGATGGCACGAAATGTGCTCGGTTCCCGCTTAGTTTCATGAACAACCGGACGGCCCTACATGCTCAGCAGCATCAGATTACTCTTGCTTCTCCTAGTTGCGCCCGCGGTCAGCGCTGTACCCGCACTGCAACTCGACATTGGTAGTTTGACTACCCGCTATGACACAGATGGACAGAGCATCGTCACCAACAATCAGATTTTCACCCTGCGAGCGCTCGGTCAGGTAGCGAAAATAGATCTGGGCGATACATTCCATATCTCGCTAGCGTTGCAACCACCGCAAAGCTCAGCTGCACTGCCGGACTTCGGTAGTATTGTTGTTAACGGCGGGACCCCAATAACTCAAACCAGCGGCGACATGATTTACGGCGCCCCCCCATTGGATGACGCGTTATTCGGTCTCGGCGGCAGTGGCGACCCAGGTGATCTAAGCCCCCACGGTATTTTTGATACGTGGTTTGCCGAAATCGATTTTCAGTTCGATGGCACCACAATCGGTGAATATAATGCGCAGGACGATCCCGGTCTGGATCCGCTTCCGAGCGGAAGTCTCTTATACATTCAGGAGTTTCAAATTGATCTGCGATCGCTAACTGCTGGTGGTCTGCATTTCGACCTGTACAGCGCAGAAACCAAACTCTGGAAAGGTGCTACGGACGTCGACATTGATAAGTTCGCGCCTTTTTCTCACGACGCAGAGTATCAACCTCCGACATTCCCCGAGCCCGCGGTAGTCCCGGAGCCGACTTCGATTGCCCTCGTGCTTGGCGCTCTCGGTCTCGTCTCGGTTCGTCGTCGCGCTCGCTAAAAACTACGGCAAGCGCGCGTCTTTCGCAGAACTTGGAACTAGAGTGCAAGTCCGCAAGCGCGGGAGCTTGCGGAGCGTCGACTACGTGGGACTACACGCCCCTCAGAATCTGAAAATGCCGTAGCCCTTGTCATCGAGTGGTGCATTCAGAGACGCACTGATGGACATCCCCAGGGCATTACGCGTGTCGACCGGATCGAGCATGCCGTCATCCCACACCTCGGAAGTCGCGTAATAAGCAGACATCTGATGTTTAAACGCCTCGAGGGTCTCGTCATACACCCCATCCAGATTGGCTTGATCAACCGCTTCTCCGCGGCGCTCGAGTTGGCGTAGCTTAACTTCGGTGAGGGTCTTTGCCGCTTGCTCACCGCCCATGATGCCAATTTGACTGTTGGGCCAGGAAAACAGCATGCGCCCGTCATAGGCACGCCCACACATGCCATAGTTCCCAGCGCCGAACGAACCGTGACACATGACGGTGAATTTCGGCACGTGCGACCCGACTTGCGCCATGATCATCTTCGCACCGTCCTTGGAAATGCCTTTCGCTTCGTACTCACGCCCAACCATATAGCCGGTGATGTTCTGCAGGAACAGGATCGGGGTGTTGTTCTGGTTACACAGTTCGATGAAGTGTGCGCCTTTGAGCGCGCTATCATTAAACAGCACACCGTTGTTGGCGAGAATGCCAATCTTGAATCCCCAGATGTTGGCGTAGCCGCAGATGAGCGTGGTGCCGTAGGCCGGTTGATATTCGTGGAAGCGGCTCCCATCGACGATGCGCGCAATCACCTCGCGCATGTCAAAGGCGCGTTTGATGTCGTCAGGAATAATGCCGTAGAGATCATCCGGGTCGTAGTAGGGCGCTTCGATTGGGTCGCGCTGCAATGACCATTTAGTCGGTTGCTCCCATTGGCTGACGATTTCCCGGCCAATAGCGATGGCTTCGTCCTCGGAACTTGCCGGATAGTCGCAGGTGCCACTAATTTGGGTGTGCAAGTCTGCACCGCCCAGCTCATCGGCAGTGACAATCTCGCCCGTCGCGGCCTTAACCAGTGGCGGTCCGCCGAGAAACACGGCACCGGTCCCACGCACAATGACCGAATAATCAGACAGCGCCGGAATATAGGCGCCGCCGGCGGTGCCGTGGCCGAAAATGAGGGCGAGTTGCTTGACGCCCATTTTCGACAGCATGGCCTGGTTACGAAACATGCGGCCGGCCATGTATTTGTCGGGAAATAACTCTGACTGCAACGGCAGGAAACCACCGGCGCTGTCGCATAAATGAATGACCGGTAGGCGGTTCTCGATGGCAACATCCAGACAGCGCACGATTTTCTTGACGGTTAACGGATACCAGGCGCCGCCCTTAATGCTCGAATCGTTTGCATGCAGCATGACCTCACGACCTTGCACCATGCCAATTCCGGTGATGCATCCCGCGCTCGGTGCGTCGCCGTCGTAAGCCATATTGGCGGCCAATGAAGAGAATTCCAGGAATGGCGTGCCCGGATCGAGGAGCTTGTCGATGCGTTCGCGCGGCATCATCTTGCCGTGACCTGCCAACCTGTCGAGATCTTTCTGCGGCCGCTGGAAGCGCGCAGCATCCTGTTTGGCGCGGAATTCTTCTACGAGTTTGCGGTTGTGGGCGTAGTACTGACGGAACTCAGAGGAGTTGGTCTGGATATGCGATTGAATACGGGCCATTAGTCTTCTGCATGTAATGAAATAAGCTCAGCACCTTTGTCGAAAGTATCGTTGGTGCTGACATGAATGAGTTCGACGCTGCCATCACGGGGCGCGACGATATTGATTTGCATTTTCATTGATTCGATTACCATCAATGTGTCGCCGGCGCTGATATTCGCGCCAGCCTCGCACTGCACGTTGACGACCACGCCCGGCATGTCTGCGAGCAGCACGTCGTCACCACCAGCCTGATGCTGCGCGGCGGAAATAGCATCTTCGTAGCCGACTGAGAACGAGCGGCCACCAATACGTATATGCATGCGATCTGCCTCCCACGTCCGCCACACCTGATAGCTGCGCCCATCGACAGTCAGCAGCACACATTGCTCTGACAGTGCGCCTGCCTCGCTGACCTGATGTTCAACACCGTCAACGCTCAACACTAATTCGGGTTGTCGCGCAGATACGGACACCGCGTGCTCGTTACCGTCGAGCGTGAATGAAAAGGCGCCACTCATTGCTAGTTCCTCCAGCCGCCAATTGAGGCATAAGGTTCAGGGGTGTCGAATACCAGGCTGCGAAAATCATCAACGCCAAGTGCAGCGGCAATCAGGATGGCTGCGCGGTCTGTCTCGTCAATTTCCGCGGGTGCCAAATCCTCTGCATGTTCGGTGATAAAGCCGGTATGCAGAACGCCTTCGCGGAATGCGTCGTGGCCGAGGATCGCGCCGAGGTAATCGATGTTGTTGCTTACGCCGAGCAAAATGAGTTCGTCGAGCGCGGCGAGAGAGGCGTCGATGGCCCCGTTTCGGTCATCGCCATGGCAGATTAATTTGCCAACCATGGAATCGAAAGCGGCCGAAATGATTTGCCCTTCGCGAATGCCCCCGTCAAAGCGCGCTCCTTCGGTTTCCGGCAGGCGCAGAATCTGAGCTGCGCCGGTTGCCGGCCGAAAATCGTTATCCGGTTCCTCGCAGCAAATGCGGCACTCGATCGCATGCCCGTTTTGGGTGATGTCAGCTTGTGCCCACGGCAGCCCTTCGCCAGCGGCCACCCGGAGCTGTGCCTCGACCAAGTCAACGCCACAAACCATTTCGGTGACCGGATGCTCAACCTGCAGGCGCGTATTCATTTCCAGGAAAAAGAAATCTCCGCTCGGGTCGAGGATAAATTCAACCGTGCCGGCGTTACGATAGTTCGCGCTGGCTGCCAGGTTGACGGCTGCTGCGCAGATTTCGTCGCGCAGGGCAGGGGCGAGCTGGGGCGCGGGAGATTCCTCAATAATTTTCTGAAAGCGACGTTGCACAGAACATTCGCGCTCGAATAAATGCCTGACTTCCCCTTTACCATCACCGACGACCTGTACTTCGATATGGCGCGGCCGGTCGATATAGCGCTCGGCATAGACCCGGCCGTCTGCGAAATAACGCTCAGCTTCGCCGGTTGCCGTGCGGATCGCATCAGGAAGTTCTGCAGCATTGCGCACGATGCTCATGCCTTTGCCGCCACCGCCGGCCGAGGCTTTAATTAACAGCGGGAAGCCGATTTGCGCAGCGTCTTCGACAAACTGCTTAACGCTGCCTGATTGGGTCACGCTGGGTGCCACGGGCACGCCGGCTTTTACCGCAAATTCGCGCGAGTGAATTTTGTCACCCATCAGACGGATCACATCAGATTGCGGCCCGACGAATGCGATGCCCGCTTGTTCTACGGCTTCAGCAAAAGCCGCGTTCTCGGACAGAAAGCCATAACCCGGATGCAGGCATTGCGCTTCGTGTGCGCGAGCGGCAGCGAGGATTTGCTCGACGTCGAGGTAGGCGGCGGTCGGCACGTCGGCGTGTAGCTCGACAGCTAGATCCGCTAATGCCACGTGCGGTGCGTGACGGTCGGCGTGGTGAAACACAGTAATGGTGCGCAGGCCCATGGCCGTTGCGGTGCGCATCACGCGGCACGCAATTTCGCCGCGATTGGCGACAAGAATACTTTCAAACATAAGACGTACTGATCGCAGTTGTTAGCAAATAAGGGTCATTTAAGTCGTCGCTATACCCACACGTTTGGCGCAATTGTTATGAGCAATCTGCCAGATCAAAGACAGCAAGCCAGCGACGCGCTGGGCCCCTGTAGTATAACGACTTCCCGCCGCTGGCGCGGCTGCGAAGGCGCTCGAACCGCAAGCCGTTGCAGGATTATTTGCCGGGCCACTCTGGCGCGCGTTTTTCGTTAAAGGCATTCATCCCTTCGCGGGCGTCTTCGGTCATGGACATAATCGGGAGCATGAGTTGCGTGTATTCGAAGGCCTTGTCGAGCGGCATGTCTTCGATGGCTCGGAATGCTTGTTTGCCGAGTTTAATTCCGGTCGGGGTTTTGTCGGTAATGCGGTCGATGAGCCATTCGAGCTTCTCATCAAGGTCACTGGCCGGCACAGCGTAGTTGAGGATATCCAGCGCGAGGGCCTGCTCGGCGCTGAAAGGTTCACCAGTCATGCAGATTTCGAACAATTTACGGCGCGGAATAATCCGCATCATGTAGGCCAAAATCATCATTGGAAATAGCCCGACACGCGTTTCAGGCACACCGAAACTCGCGTTTCCCGCACCAATGGCCATGTCGCAGGCGCACACGAGGCCCAGCCCCCCGGCGAGCGCATGGCCGTTTACACGGGCGATGGTCGGCAATCCGCACGCTTCCAGGCGGCGAAATAAATCGATGACGTAATGCTTCGGATTGGCTGGGTCGAGGACAAATGGTGCGCCACCGGCACCGGTCTTCATGTCACCACCGGCGCAAAAAGCCTTCTCGCCAGCCCCGGTTATGACGACGACCCGAACGCCGGGCGTCCGTTCGGCGACATCGACGCCGTCGGCCAATCCACGGCACACAGCTTCGTTTAATGCGTTACGACGCTCCGGCCGGTTGATCGTCAGGCGAAGCACAGCGCCCGTGCGTTCGCTCAGTACCACCTCTTCCATAACAATTCAGCTCATATCGTGAACGCTCAGTTTAGCTGAGCGAGCGCGTCGTAGGTGCGGCCACAGCGCAGCGACGTTTCATGGACTACGCTTTAGACAGAAGAACAAAGTAGCAAGCAGGAGGACGTGTCATGGTCACGATCGGACAACTACTCAATAGCAAAGGCCCGCAGGTCTGGTCAGTTCACACCGATACCTCAGTCTACGACGCGTTGCGCTTAATGGCGGAAAAAGGCATCGGCGCGCTGGTCGTAATGGATGACGGGGCGATCGTCGGCTTAGTCAGCGAGCGCGATTACGCGCGCAAAGTGATTCTTGAGGGACGCTCATCGCGAGACACCGCGGTGGCGGACATCATGTCTACGGTGGTTTTGCATGCGGTGCCGGGTATGTTGGTCAGCGAGGGTATGGCGCTAATGACTGACAAGCGTGTGCGGCACTTGCCCGTACTCGACGACGGACGAACCATCGGCATCGTGTCGATTGGTGATCTTGTAAAAAGCGTTATTGAAGAGCAAGAGCACGTTATCAGCCAGCTGGAGCACTACATTAGCGGCGAATTTGCCTGACGATATCGCAAGACTCGCCAGCAGGGGCTAATCTGCAAGCTGGGCGTTGGCAGCAATGGTGCGACTAAGGGGCGGACACGGTCGCTGTTGTGCTTTCTGCCCTGGCACGTGTCCAGCTGGGTGGCCCAAGCATTCGATTAGGCAAGTGATTGAAGCGGGCCACGCTGCTGCCGGCCGGATTCGTGCAGACGCCTTTGCGGTGCTCGCTAAGTGTACACTTGCGTCCTCCAGCTGACGTCCTGCCGAGAACAGCCACAGCATCATGCGCATCGCAACATACCGTACCGAAAATCGCGTCGAAGTCGGCGTGTTATCTGAAGACGGCTCTTCGATTACGCCCTACGATCTCCCCGTTGAGCGGGCTGAACGGGGGGTGCTAGCACTACTTGAGCCTGAAGCAGCGTTGCTGCCATTACGCGACGTTGACAGGCCCTTGGGTTTCAACGCCATCGAATTGCTCGCGCCGATTCCGCGCCCACGCCGCAACATCATCTGTGTCGGCAAGAACTACTATGATCATGTCCAGGAGATAGCAGAGCAGGGCTTCGACACCACCGGGGGCGGCGGCAATGTCCCCGGAGCACCGATCGTGTTTTCCAAATTTCCTGAATGCGTCATCGCTTCGGGTGCACCGATCCGCTGGGATGCCCGGGTTACAACGGCGCTAGATTACGAAGCAGAGCTCGCCGTCATTATCGGTCGCGAAGGGCGCGCGATCGCGCAAGTCGATGCAATGGACCACGTGTGGGGCTACACCATTATCAACGACGTGAGTGCGCGTGACGTGCAGTCAAATCATGTTCAGTGGTTGCTCGGAAAATCCCAGGATGGATTTTGCCCGATGGGGCCGTTCGCAGTCACCCGTGATGCCATCGACCTTACCGACACCCCGATCCGATGCTGGGTCAATGACGAACTCCGCCAGGACGGCAACACGTCGCTGATGATGTTCGATATTCCGACTTTAATCGAAAGTATCTCGGCCGGGATTACGCTTTACCCTGGTGACATCATCGCAACAGGGACACCGGCCGGCGTTGGCGCCGGTTTCAGTCCATCGCGATTTTTAACGGCTGACGATCGTGTGCGGATTGAAATTCCGGGCATTGGCACACTGGAAAATCGCGTCAAGGCCTATTAGCGGGCTGGTGGTAAAGGTAGCGCGCAGACCCCGCTGCACAGCGCAAGACGAGCCGGATCAGGCTGAAAGACTGTGAGTGAATGAGTGAGCATGCGCCGCCGCAGTTCAGTGCCGCAGTTATTTTTCGGCAACCTGCCAGAGACCGTTTCCAGAAGAGCGCGAGCGAGTTGGCGTGAAACGCGGCTATCAGTCAGCGCAATTACTGCGCCAGGCATTGCCCGGAACTTTCTAGCGTAATGCCAAAAGTGCTGCAGTGGGTGAGCTGCTCAGGTAGTCAGGCGGCGATAGATATCGGCGACTTTATAAGGCAGCTTCTGGACTTCATCAATAACCGCGTAGTTGGCCGTGCCATACATGTGTGGAAGGTATTCCTGCGCCTCATTATCGATCGTTATGCAGAACGCATGGACGCCGCTCTGCTTAAGCTCAAGTAACGCGTGGCGGGTATCTTCAATGCCGTACTTGCCTTTGTAGCCGCCGTAATCTTCCGGGCGCCCGTCGGACAATGTGATAAGCAATTTGGTGCGGGCGTGAGTGCGATGCAATAGTTGTCCGAGGTGGCGTATTGCGACCCCCATGCGGGTGTAAGCCTTGGGCCGAATACCACTGATACGTTGCCGAACTTCTGACGTATAGGACTCCGAAAATTCCTTAATGTGATACGCCTCGCAACGTTTATTGGTGCGTCCGGAAAAGCCGTAAATCGCATAACGATCGCCGAGCATCTCCAGGGCTTCGCATAGCAACACCAGCGATTCACGCTCGGCGTCATTCACCCAGCCGAGGGTCGAGCCACTCATGTCGACCATAAACATGACCGCGATATTGCGCTCCTGGTTGCGATAGCGGGTGTAAACGTACTCACTCATCTCGCGACCCTGAGCGAGGTCGGTGTAGGCCTCGATTAACGCATCGAGATCAATATCGTCGCCGTCGGACTGGCGCCGTTGGAGTCGCGACTCGCCAAGCACTGCCTCGAAGGTTTTCTTGATCGATTTGAGAATGCCACGATGTTTTTCCAACGTCTCGTCTATAAACGACTCGTCGCCGGCTGGAACGGTCGTTTCGCGCAGCGTGCAGAAGTCGTCACGGAAACGTTGTCTCACGCAGTCCCATTCGTGATACACAAACGTACCTTTGGCGTCCGGGTCGAAGTCTGAGTCGCTCTCTGCTTCGCCGGCCTGCGCGAGTAATTCGTCGCTGTACTGGCCGAGTTCGCTGGGGTCCATATGTTCGTCAGGAATCTCGCCGAAGTCCTGAATGATTGAACCCATCAGCTCGCGCAAGTGCTCAGGGACGTTGACCAGCTCGCCATCGATGCTGATCTGGAAGCTGACGTCACTGCCGTCGCCTCCGTCGTCCTCAGTCATTTCGATCTCGACCATCTGCTTTTGCGCTTCGTCGCCTTCACCGGCTGGTTGGCCTTCTTCGCTGGTGTTGAGTTCGTTCATGGCACGCTGAAAGTCAGCCTTCTCACGCTCAATACGGGCGAACAATGCGTCGCGAACTTTATTGGCGTACATGTCACCGTGGTAAGGCTGCAGTGGAGGCAGTTCCATACCCTCGAATTCGGCCGCCAGGCGCAAGGAATCTTCTGCACTGGCGTCCTCGCCGAGCAGTTCAACCGCACGCTCGCGCCACGCGTCCCACAACGCACTGGTGCTCACATCATCGTCGCGGTAGTCAGCGATTTCGCGAGCCAGGCCTGGCAAATCGCGCGCGATGCAGGCTTCCAGACGGATTGATTCGAGACGATTGAAAATCGGCAGAGTGGTTTCGGCGTCGAAGTGCCGCATCAATTTTTCCACCACCTGATAGCGCCAAGTGCCGTACCAGGTTTGCGCCCATAGATGGGCCGCGGTGAGTTTGTAGAGCGTGAAATTCTGTTCTGGCACCGGAAACAGATCAACTGCATCTGGCAGATACAAAGACTCCGTGTCGGTGAACGTTTCGCCGTCCGAAGCGATGCGCATTTCGCGCCCACCCAGACCACGTACGAAATGACGCAGAAACACGCTCGCCTCATCGAAACCGCAGCGCATGTGGCGCTCGGCATAGGTTACTGCGTACGCGTCGACGCTTTCGAGGACTTCGATGGCCGATCCCAGACCGCGATTGTCGAAGGTCGTGATTGATTCATCTAACCAATTCTGGACGCCTTCGCGTTCCATTTTGCTGAACGCGCGCGGGGCAAGGCTGATGAAGTGCGCTGCCAGCTCGTTGTTCGAGCGGGCGATTAATTCACACCATTCGTAAACGAAATCCTGCTGCGAACGTTCGAGCGCCGCGACGCGAGAAATCAGATCATCAACATTCGCGTGGCGAGACAGTGCGCCACCGGTAAACAGCTCGAGGTCCTCGCGGATTCGAATGCGATTGAGAAGGTTCTGGCGTGATTCGTCAGTCATTGCTTGTGTACTGAAACTTTAGTGCCTGGCACAGCGGGGCTATGCCAGACGCGGGTCAGAATATCGAACGACTGAGCTCGTGAATTGCTTTCAGCATGTCACCGTCGTCGGTGAGTGCCTGCGCGATAGCGCTATCAGTGGCAACCACCGGAGCAATGTCTTCGCCCATTAACTTGCCGGCGTTGACCAGCAGGCGCGTGCTCGCACCTTCATCGAGTCCACTACCTTTAAGGTTGCGAGTCATTGCACCGAACTTGACCAACTGGCGAGCCATGTCGGCGTTCACGCCACTTTCTTTCTCGATGATGACTTGTTCGGTCGCCGCGACCGGGTAGTCGAACTCAAGCGCAACGAAGCGTTGCCGGGTGCTTTGTTTCAAATCCTTGAGCACGCTTTGATAGCCCGGGTTGTAAGAGATCGCAAGGCAGAATTCGGGGGGGGCCGCAATTAGTTCGCCGAGTTTCTCAATCGGTAACAAGCGGCGATCGTCGCACAAGGGATGTATGACGACCGACGTGTCTTTGCGCGCCTCAACGATTTCATCCAGGTAGCAAATGCTGCCGTTACGAACGGAGCTGGTCAGAGGACCGTCGACCCACACGGTTTCGCCACCACGAATCAGATAGCGTCCAATTAAATCTGACGCCGTCAGATCGTCGTGACATGCGACGGTGACCATGGGGCGCTTCAGATACCACGCCATGTACTCGATAAAGCGCGTTTTACCGCAACCCGTCGGTCCTTTCAGGAGCACCGGTAGTTGATTCCGGTAGGCTGCAGCAAAGACTTCCAGCTCATCGCGAATCGCTTCGTAATAAGGTTCTTCGGTGATGGAAGTCTGTTCAGTCCGGATGGCCTCAATGGTCATATATTCGCTCCGCAGCTCGCTTGTGGTCCCCTCGACGCCGCCGCATTGTAACCCAAGCGATAGCCGTTTCAGGGAGCAGTTCGTCGCCGGCGATGCGAACAACGACTGACCGGACCGGCGGTTATGCCAACAGCTGGTAGTGCTTGCCGCCGGGTCCACGGAAGCCTTGCCGGAAGTTGCAGTGGGAGCCCCTGCAGAGCAACGCAAAAGCCGCCTCGGGGAGTGCTCAGAAGTCGGCTCCGAACCCGATTCGAGCCTCTTCCCCAAAGCCGCCGATTGCGCGCAGTGGATTGAATTTACACGCATTTCGCTAGACGACCGGGCGGCTGCGTAGTACTCTCCGGCGTAGTCCAACTAGTGTACTGCCGGCGTGCGCTAGTGCCCCATATTCTGAACTATCCCTAAGGAGCTAAACCATGGAAGTAGGTGCGTTTTACCTTCCGTCAGTAGGTCGTAAAGAAGACATCATGAAAGGCATGGCTGGCAAGCAGACCAACCTGTACCAAATGATGCTACGCGAACTCAGTGAACAAATTGGTTATATGGACGAGCACGGTTATTACGGAACCGGCTTTACCGAGCATCATTTTCACGTCGAGGGAGAAGAAGTCTCGACCAATCCGGTCATGCTGGATTTGTACTTCGGCATGCAGACCAAAAACATGAAGTTTGGTCAGTTGGGCAACGTCCTGCCCTCGCAAAATCCGATTAATTTGTCCGAGAACATTGCCATGCTCTCGCAAATGCTGGGCGGTCGTGTGTTCGCCGGTTTCGCGCGTGGTTACCAGCCACGCTGGGTCAACGTGCTCGGCCAACAGGTCGGGCTAAGCGATCCGGCTGCCGGCGAAGAGTATGAGGACCTCAAGCGCTCTTTGTTCGAAGAGCACTTCGATATCATCATGAAAGCCTGGAGCAACGATACGTTCAGCTTTCAAGGTAAGCACTGGCAGATCCCAACCAAGGATATTAAATGGGCTGCAGCCGAGGTCGCATGGCAGTACGGTCAGGGCTGCAATAAGGACGGAATCATCGAGGAGGTTGGTATCGCACCGCCCACCTTCAATAAACAGATTCCGGACATGTTCATGCCGTTTGCAACCTCCGAGCGTTCCATTAAGTGGGGCATGGAACGCGGGATCGTGCCGGTTACGATCATGACTCAATACGATGTTGTGAAAGAGCATTTCCGCGCTGGCATGGAGGCCGCTAACGAGGCGGGATTGGATTACAAATTCGGCCAGGGCATGGCGATGAGTCGCGAGATAATTGTCGCTGACACGGACGCCGAAGCTGAAGCGATAGCGCGCGAGGCAGGCTCGTTCATCTGGAATAATTTCTTCGTACCTTTCGGCTTCAGCGCTGCGATTGCGGGTCCGGGCGAAGGTCCTTTTGATATGCCGGCAACATTCGAAACCCTGTCGGATCGGGGCCTGGTCATTCACGGCAGTCCGGATACGGTCAACCGCAAACTCGAAGCTTTGTTTAAGCAACTACCGGTCGATTATTTCTGGCAGTTTATTTACAACCACATGCCGCATGACGCTTGCATGAAGAGTCTGGAGTTGATGACCGAGAAAGTGTGGCCGAATCACACTGACAAAATCACGCCTTCCAACACCTCGCGAGTCGCAGTTAGCGGTTAGGCACACATTCACGAATGCCTGCAGCCCGGTGTAAGCGTTGCTGTCGCCGGGTTTTTTTTGCTTGTCGGAAATTGCTCCGCGATCTGACAATGACCGCATCTGGACGACTTGCGTACGGGCGCGACGACACAATTGCGCGCACACCGGGTCCCAGGGTGCCCACCCGCGGATCACACGCCAGGATTCTGTATCCGGTATCGGCTCTACGAATCCTCGGTCCCCGCCGTACCCATTACTAAGCTGGTGATGACATGAAACACGCCGTGTACGCCCCGATTTTTAATGACTACGGCGACCCCGCGCGCCTGGTCGAACTGGCGGTGGCAGCGGAAGACGCCGGCTATGACGGTTTCTTTATCTGGGACCACCTGGCCTTCGAGCCGGCTGGACGCCTCGATCTCGTCGATGCGATTGTCGTCCTGGGTGCCATTGCACAGGCGACCGAGCGAATTCGCCTCGGTGCAATGATCACGCCGCTGGCCCGGCGACGGCCCTGGAAATTCGCGCGCGAGATGGTGACGCTCGATCATCTTAGTCGTGGCCGCGTCAACATAGGTGTCGGCCTCGGCGAGCCGGCAGAGGTTGAGTTTGCAGCCTTTGGTGAAGACCCTGCGGCGCGGACACGCGCCGCCCGGCTGGACGAAGGACTGCAGATAGCCGATCAGCTCATGCGTGGACAGGAAGTTAACCACAGCGGGACCTACTACCAGGTGAGCGGCGCACAATTTGCACCGCGCTCGCAACAACAACCGCGTATCCCGGTGTGGGTAGCCGCTTCACTTCCGGCGCGCGCCGGGTTGCGCCGCGCAACGCAATGGGACGGGGTCATCCCGGTGCAGATGCCGGCAGACTTCGTTGAACAGCCCGACAGCTCAATCGACTGGTCACAATGGTGGCTGGATTGCGCCAGCTTCACGTCGATGGTGGCTTACGCAAGAGGCCGCGGGGTGGCTGCAGACTTCGATTATGTTGCGAGCGGGCGTCTTGGTGAGCGCGGCGGCGAAACACCTGCTGAGTTCCAGCAATGTGGTGCGACATGGTGGTTCGATTGGGCTCACGAAGCCCCAGGTAGTTTCGCAGCGAGTCTGGCTGCCGTGCAACGCGGGCCGGCCCGCTAGGCACCATGAACGTTGTCGCGCTAGCCGTGGTGCCGGTGTTCGGGACTGTCGCGCTCGGCTATGCGCTCGCGCGGGCCGGTTTGTTCGATAGTGACAGCGGCCGCGGCCTTACCCGCTTCATGTACTACCTTGCCATCCCGGCGATGTTGTTTCGTTCGTTGTTAGAGGCCGAGTTACCGCAACGAATACCGTGGGACTATTTGTGCGCCTTCTATCTACCCTCGTTTTTTCTTTTCGCCATCGGCATGCTCTGCGCGCGCCATTTTCTGGGTTGGCAGCGCCACGAAACGGCCATGGCAGGGATGTCCGCCGGCTACTCGAACATGGTGTTGCTTGGTTTTCCGCTCACGCTGGCCGCTTTCGGCCCTGAGGCGGCGGTCCCGATGTTTCTCCTGCTCGCAACCCAAAGTACGTTCTTGTTTCCCCTGACGACCTATACGCTGGAAATGACTGCACCCGAACGTGCCGGTGGGGCGCGTGCGCAGCTGGGCACCATCATCAAGTTGATTATTAATCCCGTAATTCTGAGCATGATGCTGGGGGTTAGCGCTAATTTGCTTGGGTTTGGCCTCCCTTTGGTTGTTGATCGCAGTCTTGAATTACTCAGCGCGGCTGGACCAGCATGTGCGCTTATTGCGCTGGGGATAAGTCTCGCGGACTATAAAATTGGCGGCAGCTATCGCGATGTCAGCCTCCTCATCGGGCTGAAAAATTTCGTCCATCCGCTACTAGTCTGGATTGCCTGCGACGCGCTCGATATTGAAACGACGTGGAAGCACGTCGCCGTCGTGCTGGCGGCAATGCCATGCGGCCTCAACGCATTTATATTCGCCACGCAGTACGACATTCGCAAAGAAACCGTCTCGAAGTGCATTGTTGTATCGACCGCGCTGTCGAGCATTGTTGCGACGCTTTTGCTGGCCTGGTTTCATCGCTAGGCGAGATTCCGCCATTGGCCTATTGCCGATGCGCGCTTATAAATCATGCCGGCGGTTTGAAGGATGGAAAGCACACGGATTCCGTGTCGATTGCCTCGACAATGTTACTGCCGGTCTCAGGCTCGCCGGCGAGAATGGGTGCGACTCGTTCGCACTCGACGTGATGCTGCCCACCAGGATTGGCCCTGCGGTGGAAGGGGAGGCGGTCCTCGCCTGGGTTTAAATCGGACACGGTTGGCACTACGTTAGCAATTCACTTTTATTAATACTCGGGAGTCCAAGTTTAGATGATGCGGATCGGTCTTTTTTTGGCGACCAACATCGCCGTTATGGTTGTGCTGTCAATCGTGTTGAATTTGTTCGGCATTGGCCAGCAAAGTGGTGGGATCAGTGGCTTCGTGATTTTCGCTGCGCTGTTTGGAATGGGCGGGGCGTTCATATCGCTGTTGTTGTCAAAGAAGATGGCGGCCCGTTCAGTCGGCGCACGGATTATCGACCAACCCAACACCCAGCACGAATCCTGGTTGTTGGAAACGGTCGCGAAACAAGCCGAGGGAGCTGGCATCGGGATGCCCGATGTGGCGATTTTCGAATCCCCGACTCCCAATGCGTTTGCAACGGGTGCCAAAAAGGACGCTGCGCTGGTCGCCGTCAGCAGTGGGCTGCTACAGCATATGAGTGATGACGAAGTTGAAGCCGTGCTGGCCCACGAAATCAGCCATGTGGCAAATGGCGATATGGTGACACTGGCGTTGCTGCAGGGCGTCATGAACACCTTCGTCATGGTATTTGCCAACATCATTGCCGCCGCCCTCGACCGCAATGGACGTGGTCGCGGCATGGGCTATTTCGTCGGCTACTACGTGGCGCAGATTGGTTTGGGTTTTCTCGCCTCTCTCGTTGTGATGTGGTTTAGCCGCTATCGGGAATATCGAGCTGACGCGGGCGGTGCAGCGTTGGCGGGGCGGGCAAAGATGATTGCTGCGTTAGAGCGCCTGCAACAGGGCGCGACGCCTGAGCCATTGCCGAGGGAAGTAGAGGCGTTTGCGATCTCGGGTGGCCTTGGTAGCCTGCTCTCGACCCACCCGCCGCTGAATGCGCGCATTCAAGCTTTGCGTAATGGCGGGTAATCGCGCGGCAAGCATGACCCAGCCCGCCAGACGTGACAGTGCTTAAGTCCGGACTTCAAACTACGTTGGGCGACGCAGGAGGTCGACGCGCATAGGCGCAAGAAACTCACTACCTGTGGTTGCGATATGGCTCTCCAGTTTTTCTCGCACCTGTGTAAGCGTTTCATCGTTGAGCTGAAAATCCGTGTGGGTCGCCTTTAGTAAGCGCTCGTCAAACTGCGCAAAATTTTCGAACTGGACGGGCGACAGAAAGAATACCTGCTCGGCAAGTTCGAACACGCCTGATGCAACGCTGGCCCGGACGGCTGTGTAGGCGGCCTTGCGAACCTGCTGTTCGTCATGGAACAGCCGAATAATGTCGTTTAACGGGCCTGCGAATAACGGCTCTGAAATGTACACGTGGCCGCCCGGCTTCAGAATGCGGTGGACTTCTTTGAGCGCATCAGTGAGGCTCGTGTGCGGCACGTGATGAAGTGACTTGAACATAAACACAACGTCAGTACTGGCGTCCGCACAAGCGATTTTTTCTGCACCGCCATAAGCAAAACGAACGTTAGGCGCCTGGTTGGCGGCGACGTTAATAGCCAGCTGCGTTTCATCAACTTCGAATGCAGTGATGCTTCGCCCAACGCCCTCGCTGGCAATTGCGTGCGTGTGCATTGCGGTGCCGCAGCCAAGCTCGACGATGGCGCAGTTATCGAGCGCCAATCGGGTGGTATACACGTCCCGGTCACTACAAATTGTCGAAATATCATCTGCTATCAATTGCATTTGCGTGTCCTGTTTACTGGGTTACCAACGTTCGGATGGTGCTATCTTGCTTGGCGAGATCGGCCTCCAGCTCGGTAAAATTCATAGCATGGGGGACGGCAGTCCCGCGTTGACAGGCGGGGCGTGCTTCCAATCGTTCCAGCCACGCTTGGAGGTTGTCGAGCCCATCGATGTTGGTCCCGCCCCAAAAATATATGCGCACCCATGACCAGTTGGCGATGTCGGCAATTGAGTATTCGTCGCAAAGATAGTCCCGACCTTCAAGTTGTCGATCGAGCACTTCGTAAAGGCGCCGACATTCGTTGTGATAGCGCTCGATAGCGGCGGGTAATTTTTCGGGGAAGTATCGAAAGAAGACGTTCGACTGCCCCATCATGGGACCAATCCCCGCCATCTGGAACATCAGCCACTGCGTTACATGCCACTCCCCGTGGCTATCTCGTGGTAGCAGCTGACCGCTTTTTTTCGCCAGATAGAGCATGATGGCGCCGGATTCGAAAATCGTCAGATCGCCATTGCCGCGATCGACAATAGCCGGAATGCGCCCATTCGGACACAGCTTCAGAAACCAATCCTGCTTTTGTTCGCCTTTCATCAGGTCGACGTGATGAGTGGTGTAGTCCATGCCGATTTCTTCCAGCACGATGGATACTTTCCAACCGTTCGGTGTGGCGTCGGTATACAAATCAATCATCGTTACAACCCTCTTGGGTAATCTGGTCGGTTAGGGATTGCCATGTTATTCGAACCACACGGAGTGTCGCACCTGACTTTAAGTTTATCGCAGGCGTTCGGCGTACGCTGTGCGAGATAACAAGGCTTGAAAAAAAATCGAAACGCTCCATCTAAGTCCCAGGCTAATAAATAAATCAGCATTGGAGACAGCAATTATGCGTGCAGCAATTTACGAACCATTTGGCAGCTTTCGACGTTTGCAAGGCGAATTGAATCGAGCTTTCGAGAACGCAGCCGGCACAGACGATGACACGTCAGTGTCTGCGGTCGCACACTGGAGTCCTGCGGTCGATGTGGCCGAGCATACGGACCGCTTCGTGATTCGTGCGGACTTGCCAGGGGTAGCGGCTGAGGATATCGAGATCACGATGGAAAACAGTGTGCTTACCCTAAGTGGTGCCCGCACGGTCGACCATGAGCCCAACGAAACGACGGGTGGGCGCCGTTTGGAGCGAGCTTTTGGGAACTTCTATCGCCGCTTCGCCCTGCCGGATAGTGCGGATGCAGAAAGCATCGAGGCGCGCAGTAATCATGGCGTGTTGGAAATTACGCTACCGAAGAAAGCGCAACTCAAGGCACGTAAAATAAAGGTGCTTAACTAGCTGTAAACGAACTGAAACGGGGCAATTGCCCCGTTTCTCCGTCCCTTCATCCTCAAGCCCGCTCGCTGAGATCTACCCGGTGATGTTGAACAGCAAGACGAATTCCGCGGCTCGCGAAATTCTCAAATATGCGGTTATTAACGCCGTAAAGTGTCTCAAAATAACGCGCAGTCGGCACCCAATAGCGGTAGCCAATGACAATCCCTGCGTCAACGAACGCCTCAATTCCAACTGTCGGTGGTGACGAGTCCGATAAGCCTTCAGTAGCGGTCAGCACTTCAACGATGGCATCGATTGCGGCAGTTGGTTCTGCGTTGCCTTCTATCGCGATCTGACCTTCGACAAGACGATAGTTGTACGAGTTTCGGTGAATCTCCCCCACGATGTGTTTGTTCGGGATGATGATGTCTTCGCCATCTTCGGCGACCAGTTGAGTTGTGGCGAGCTCGATGCTTCTGACCACCCCAGAACAGCCCTGTACAGAAATCGTGTCACCAACTTTGTACATGCGCGTGAGAATGATCACCAAACCTGCACCGTAGTTTGATACCGGCCCCTGAATGGCGAAGCTGGCGCCGACGGCGAGGCCGCCGATGGCTGCGATGAACGGCGTGATGCTGATGCCAAGTTTCGACAACGCGATGATGACGAAAAGAATAATAACGACCAGGCGCGCCGTTGCAGCGATAAACTGGCGCAGCGTGACGTCGACATTGCGCTTGGCCAGCAGGCTGGCGAGGGTGCGCGCCACCCAGCCGCCGACAATAATGCCGGCGATGAGAATAATGACGGCACCGGCGAGCTGAAAGGAATAAGTGACGACAAAATTGACGATCAATTCATACACTTGCTGAAATATTTCGAGTTCCTGTTCCATAAGCTCGCGTCTGTTTATTGTGGAAAGATGCGCGCGAGCATAGGACATTCAGTGAGTCCGATACAACGCAACGGCATGCCCGTCAGAGCGCTTGTGTCGCCACAACGTTGACCCGATTGTCATGGAACGCCGCACCGCCGTGTGGGGCTGCGGGATCGGCGCCGGTGAGAACATTGATGCCCAGGCCACCAGGATAAGCGTGATTGGGCCAGATGCTTTCTGCTACCACGACACCGACCTGCAAGCCGGCGAATACTTCTGCTCGAATGTCTAACGTGCCGCGCGAGTTGCTGACCGTCACCTGGTCACCAGACTGAACGCCGAGCGAACTCGCATCATCTGGATGCAGTAACAACGTTGGGCTGCCTTCGCGACGCCGGGACGTTGGCGTTTCGTTGAAGGAGGAATTCAAATAGTGCCGTGCCGGCGCTGTGATCAAGCGGAACGGAAAATCTTCATTCGCGTTCTCAATCTCAGCCCAGTGGTCCGGCAGAGATGGCATCGAAGCGAGCGTGGCACCGTCGACGAACTCAGTAGGGCCGCCAGTCGCCCAATCCGGGGCGAAGTGCCAGCGCTTGTCGGCATGGCCAAAGCCATCGATGAAATGCGCCTCTTTGAAATCCGGCTGCACGTCAAACCAACGCTGCTCACTCAGCTTATCGATGCCATCCCAGCCGGAGGCACGTAATGTCGAGTCGATGATTTCATCCGGGGTCATATTGAAGCCCCGGTGTTGCGCGCCGACCCGTGACGCGATCGCGCAAATCACATCGTGATTGGAACGACACTCGAGCGGCGCTTCGATTACTTTGCGTCCGAGCAGGATGTGTTGCTGCCCACCGGCCTGATAAAGATCATCGTGTTCGAGAAACATGGTCGCGGGCAGGACGATGTCCGCCATTGAGGCAGTCTCGGTCATGAATTGTTCGTGTACACAGACAAACAAATCCTCGCGCGAAAATCCCTGCTTCACGACATTCAAATCCGGCGCGACGGACATGGGATTGGTGTTTTGAATCAGCATTGCAGTGACTGGTGGTCCACCGCCAAGCGCGAATGGCTCGCCAGTCAGTACCGCGCCAATACGCGATTGATCGAGAAGGCGGACGTCAGGGTCGCGCACATCGAGACCGTCGATGAGTGTGCGGTCCCAATGATAAATTGCACCATTGTTATAGAACGCACCACCGCCCCGATGTTGCCAGGACCCTGTCACCGCCGCGATGGACGCTGCGGCATGCATGTTCACCGCACCATTCCGTTGCCGGGCAAAGCCATAACCGAGGCGCAAGAAGGTTTTCTGATGCCCGCCGATCAGTGCAGCGAACGCTTCTATTTCCGCCACATTGACACCGCAGATCGCGCTTGCCCACGCTGGTGTGCGCGGGCGAAGGTGGGCTTCGAGTCGCTCCGGGCAATCGGTGTAGCGCGATAGGTAATCCCGGTCAGCGAGTCCGTCGCGGAACAGAATATGCATCACCGCGCAGGCCAACGCGCCGTCGGTGCCTGGTTTGACGCACAAGAACATGTCAGCTTGTTTAGCGGTTGCGTTCAGATAGGTATCGATGACAACGATCTGCGTGCCGCTGCGGCGTCGGGCCTTAAGTGCATGAGTCATCACATTAATCTGCGTGGCAGCAGCATTGGTGCCCCAAATGACGATGACATCCGACTCGCTCATCTCGCGCGGATCAACGCCACTCAAGCGTCCGCTCCCAGCGAGATACCCGCCTGCCGCGAGCGACGTGCAGATGGTCGAATGCTGCCCGGAATAGCGCTTGGCATGGCGCAATCGGTTTATCCCATCGCGCATGACCAGCCCCATGGTGCCGGCATAAAAATATGGCCACACCGTCTCTGGCCCATGGCGCTGTTCTGCCGTAAGGAATCGCTCTGCTATTTCGTCTAAGGCATCTTCCCAGCTAATCGGAGCAAACTCACCAGCACCCTTGCAGCCCACCCGACGTAGCGGTTGCGTTAATCGGTCTGGATGATGAATTCGCTCGGCGTAGCGCGCGACTTTGCTGCAGATGACCCCGTCAGTGTAGGTGTTGTCGGCCGCGCCTCGGACTCTCCCGATGCGCGTGGGGCTGAGTCGTTCAACCTCCAGAGCACAGGTTGAGGGGCAATCGTGTGGGCAGGCGGACGGTAAAAATTCAGGCTGCGCGCTCATAGCGTGAGTCCTTTGTTAGGTAATGCATCAGTAAGGTCCGTGCCGGATTGTCCGTCCCGGTCGGGTTGGATCTCAGCAGGCCTGAATTGTAACTGCAGCTGCAACCGAAATTGGCCGCGAGATTGACGAGCTGCGCCATCCCCAAAAGAAATTCCCGATCGCCGGGTGCGCTTAATGAGTGCATGTGCACGCTCCACAAAGTATGTCGTCCAATTGCAGAGCGTGCGTCCATGGCGGTGCAGCAGTCGGCCTGCAGCAGTTGGGTCAAATGCGCATTCGTCAGCGCCTGAGCAGCAGGCACAAGCCTCATGATGCGGAGCCGGCCATGCGTGCTGTCAGATAGCGCAGTCACTGCGTGCCCTTCGCATCAATTCGTCATTGGCCATCGTCGCCGATCACGTCCGTTGCAACGTGGTCAAGCAGGACGCTGATACGTTGATTGGAAAAAGTACCAGCGGTGGGTGCAGCGCTGCCCCTCGCCGCGTAAGCGGGGAGCGGGGCCAGCACGACGGCGACTGCAAATGTTCGCATGCTTAAATTTCCGGGCGCGCTGGAATCGGACCCTATTATGCGCCACGTGATGCCCTAATTCGCATCAGCCGGAGTACACTCTTGCGCAGAACAAATCAACGTTTGACGGAGTGCACATGCGGAATCAACACACTATTGCTGGCGGCGGCGGGCTCAACCTGAATGTCATGGAGTGGGGCCAGGCCGACGGGCCGGCGATAGTTTTTATTCATGGTTGGTCACAGACCTACATGACCTGGATGAAGCAGGTGGAAAGCGATCTCGCCGATAGATTTCGCCTGGTCGCTCTGGATTTACGTGGCCACGGTATGTCTGACGCTCCGCATGAAACAGCAGCCTATACCGATAGTCAGCTCTGGGCAGATGATGTCCATGCTGTAATCGAAACACTCCAGTTGGTGCGGCCGGTACTTGTCGGCTGGTCCTACGGGGGGTTGGTCATGACCGATTACGTGCGTGCTTTCGGTGATGCGAACATTGCGGGGATCAATTTCGTCGGCGCTGCCGTCCAAATGAATGAGGCTGCGATCGGGGTCACCGTCGGGCCGGGTTTTTATGAAAATTTCGAGGCCGCTACGTCGCACGATCTCGAGGAAAGTATCGATGCCATGCGTCGATTCATCGATCAATGCTTTGTTGCCAAACTATCCCGTATCGAATTCGAACGTCTGTTGTGTTGGAACATGACCGTACGACCTGATGTGCGAGCGGCCCTAGCCGCGCGTGATCTGGAGCAAAGTGATGCGCTGGCAACAATCACTGTGCCGACGCTGGTCACGCACGGCAGGAAAGACATCACCGTGTTGCCGGCAATGGCCGAATTCATTGCGGATAAATGTTCTACCGCAACGTTATCCTGGTACGACGATGTTGCCCACGGCCCATTTATCGAAGATGGGGAACGCTTTAATCGCGAGCTGGCTGATTTTGTCCTGGCGGTGAACGCCTGAACGCGCAGCAGATTAATCCCTGCAAATTTTTACTGTAAGCAATTCTGAGGACTCATTATGGAACTTGATGGCCCCCTGGTAAGCACTGCCTGGCTGGACGAATATCTCGGCGCGGCGACGCTACGGGTGTTTGATACGACGCTGTATTTGCGACCGAAAGCAGACGGCTTTGGTTATCAACCGGAAAGCGGACGCGACGAGTGGCGTGAAGCACATATCGCAGGCGCCGGTTTCTTGGACGTTATCAACGATCTCTCGGATCCGAATACCCGCTTGCCGTTCATGATGCCGGACCCGCAGGCCTTTGCCGCTACGATGGCAAGTCATGGAGTGAGCGACGATTCTACTGTCGTGCTGTACAACAAAGGCATGCCGATGTGGTCGACACGAGTGTGGTGGATGTTGCGGTCGATTGGCTTTGAGCGCGTTGCAGTCCTCGACGGCGGCTGGGCTAAATGGGTGACCGAACAGCGACCAGTCGATGCTGCTGAGCCCGACTACGCAGCGGGCCGACTAAATTGTCGGCCTCGCCCCGAGATGTGGGTGGATAAGGCACGCATGCTCGACACCGAGCAGGATCCGGCACCGGTGGTGCTGAACGCGCTGGCACCGGACGTGTACAGCGGCACAAAAAATCAATATGGCCGCGCAGGGCATTTGCCCGGTACACATAATGTCTACTACGGACATCTGCTGGACCCCGATAGTGGCGAATTCAGATCGGTAGACGACTTGCGGCCGTTGTTCGAAGCGAGTGGTGCTTTACAGGCACCGCAGGTGGTTACCTACTGTGGCGGCGGCATATCGGCGACGATGGATTGTCTGGCCCTGGATTTATGTGGCCAACGCAACGTCGCTGTCTATGACGGTTCGATGTCCGAATGGGTGCGTGACGAAAGTCTGCCATTGACGCTTGGCGAGGAACCTTAAGTTTCAGCGGCCAAATGACGGGCCAGGCGTAGGCTGCGAAGGTAGTCGCGCACCAAACGGTACAGCACGATGGCATTCAGTATGTGCCAGACAAAGTGGGTGCCGTACGGCCACCAAGCGCATAGTGCGTTGTCGAGACTGCGCGCGATTAGTGAGACGAGAAATACACCCGCAGTAACGAAGACGTTCATGCTGCCCTCCCGGAGCGCATAGTCGACGCCCATCCAAAACAGCACCGCAGCGGCAGGTGCGTAGGCTAAGGAGCCGTTGATGACGGCGGGGAACATCGCAGCACCGCCCAGACTCAGCGCAAAGAGCGCCACCAGAGCGCCACTCCAACGCACAGACAAAGTACATAGCTGATGCAGATAAGCGCCGAGATAAACAAGTTGGAAAAACAGGATGGGGAGCACATCCAACCACTCTGCCCAGTGCGTCGCGTACGTATGGAACAGACCGCTGCCGACGCCAATGGCGAGCAGCGCCAGAGTTAACGCCGCTGCAGTCCGTGTAGGGGCACGGCGTGCAGCGGGCAATAGAAGCAGGGCGGCCGCAACGAAAAAAAGATTGCTAAGCCCGTTCAGCGGCTCGGCAGCAAGGCCGCTACCGAGCCGTTCGCAATAGAGATCGAGCACGTTGCTGGCGTCGTAGGGCTATTCCTCCTCGGGCCAAACAGCCGTCAGGCTCCGCAGTGCGCCCATCGCATTCGGCCAACCGGCGTAGTGAGCCGTGTGCGTAATCATTTCGACCATTTTAGTGCGCGGTATGCCAAGCCGTTTCGCGGCCGCGAAATGGAAACGCTGTTCGGGCTCGCGCGCCAAAGCGGTCAAGATCGTGCACGTCACCAACGAACGTTCCTGCAAAGGCAGATCCTTACCTTGCCACAGGTCACCAAACAGGTGCTCCACAGTGAAGTCGCGTAAAGGCTGAGGCAGACCGTTAACGCCATCGGCATTGCCACACAGTTTATCCAGCATCTCGCGTCCCTTGGCTTTCCTGTCGTCACTCATAGTCATGTTCTCCTTGGCTTAATGGTTGTTGGGGTAGATTTAATATCGCGTGCTTGCAGTTCCTGACATGGGCCCACTCGGGGTGCCCCGTCGCTTTTTTTTGGCGACGCTACCCGAGCACACTCGAGCATGACTTTAGAGCAGAAATTTCCGCAACGCGCTAGCCAGCGCTTCGGGTTGTTCCTCAGGCAGCCAATGTCCGGCATTTTCGATAACCCCACCCGTGACATTGTCAGCAACGCGTTGGCAGCTTTCCAGGACTTCGAAACCGCGCCCCCAACCCTCGACCCCGCCAAGCGCAAGGACTGGCATTGTCAGTTTTCCGCGTGCCACGTGCGCCTCGTTGGTCGCGATGTCGCGTGGCAAGTTGCGGTAGTACTCGAAGCCTGCATGCAGGGCTTGCGGTTGCGAATAGATACGCAGGTATTCTTTTATGGCGTCGCTGCCGAGCGCGTCTTCACGCGCACCGTAATGGCGATAAAACCAACCCAGATAGATGGCTTCCCGCCCCGCGACCAATGCCTCGGGCAATTCTCCAGTTTGGTGGAAGGCATGGTGCCAACGTTTGCCGCCCTGGCTGATATTGGCGCTGCCGTCACCCGGAATCGCGACATCCAGGATCGCGAGATGAGAAACTGCATCCCGATGTCTGGCGGTCAGCGCATAGGCGACCGGCCCACCCCAATCATGGCCGACGACCGCAAAGCGCTTGTGGCCCAGATGTGTCGTCATGAGCGTCCACACATCCTCTGCGATGGTATCTTTGTCGTAGCCCGTCTCGGGCCGCGAGGAATCGCCGAGACCGCGTAAGTCAGGAGCGATCACGGTAAAGCCGTCGGCCAGCAAGGGCATGAGCAGACGCCACTCGTACCAGCTCTGCGGCCAGCCGTGGAGCAGTAACAGGGGCGTACCGTGCCCCATGCTGACAAAGTGCAGGCGTACTTCCCCGCAGTCGGCGTGCGCGTGAATAAATTCCATCACGCTGGATGCTTCGCGAGCGATACGGTGACCAGCGTTGAATGCACGGCGGTGCTCTCACCCATGTCGGCCATGTGCGCTTCATGGACGAAATTTACGTTGCGCGCATCAACACTCAGGCCGGGCCAACGACCTTTGTAGGCGATTGCGACGCCGCTCAGTACCGCATTGTCCAAATGCGCTGTCAGCGACAGCGCGCCACTGGCGTTGGCTACCTGTACGGCGCTGCCTTCCTGCACACCAAGGCGCTCGGCGTCGGTCGGGTTCAAGTGCAGCAATGGCGCGCCGCTTTGTGTATCGATATAAGGATCGTTGGCGTAGGAGTCATTTAGTCGCCACTTCGAAGCCGGGCTCAACAATCGCAGGCGTCCGTCGCTCACCACATTGTCGGCCCAGGCTTGCGGAGTACGTGGTAGCCCCATACTTTCTGCAGCGGCGCTCGCGATCTCTATTTTGCCACTGGGGGTGTCGAATTTCTGCTCGCGCCACCAACTTGCCGGCTCATCACTGATTGCGAAATGACCTCGTCGTTTGAGTTCGGCGAAATCGAAACCGACGTCCATTTGCGCCATCATGCTGGCAAGCATGGATTCATCGCTTTCAAGCAAAGCCGGTTCATCCAGTTCCATGGCTTGGGCGAGGCGCCGAAATATCTCTGCATTGGGTAGGGCATCTCCCATTGGCTCGTCGATTTTGCTTTGCGCGCCCATGTGCAGATGAAAATAACTGAAGGTGATGTCGTCGTACTCGAGAAAACTTGCTGCCGGTAACACAATGTCCGCGTAACGCGCCGTGTCGATCATGAACACGTCGCTGACCACGGTAAATAAATCATCACGCCGGAGGGCTGCGCGAAGACGATTTTGCTCAGGCGCCGAGGCGAGTGGATTCGTATTCCAGGTGAAAAATACTTTGAATTCGTCGGGGTCAGCGAGACGTTTCGCGAGCTCCATGTGGCTCACTCGCTTGCCGCCGTCCCGGGCTATTTCGGCACCACCGAGCCAATCCAGATCAACCCCGGCGAAAATCGGCGTCACGTTGAGATAACAAAACCCCGCCCCTGGCTTGCCAATATTGCCGGTCAGGGTCGGGAGCAGGGCGGCAGCGCGCATGATGTTGCCACCGGTAGCCTGGCGTTGCAGGCCTTGACCGCACCACAGCAATGCTGGTCCTGCGCCATACAACGCGGCCGCGCGTTCAATATCAGCCGCCGGGACCCCGGTCCTCGCTTCGCCCCAGGTCGGCGTGGCACGGGCGATATCGGCGGCGATCTCGTCGCTCCCTGAGGTATGGGCGTCGATGTAGCTCTGATCGAATCCTCCGTTAGCTTGCAGACAATGCAACAAGCTGAAGGCGAGGGCAGCGTCTGTACCAGGGCGTAGTTGCAAATGCAGGTCGGCTGCGGCGGCGGTTGCCGTTACCAGCGGATCAATGACCACCACGCTTTGCGCCTCTGTGATCCAATGCTCATGGGCATGTGGGGCGGCATGCGAGGGGTTGGCACCCCAAATCAGCAGGCAGGACGTGGCGTGGATAGTGCGGGGGTCGAAGCCCATGAGCGAGTTGCCGAACATTAAGTGCCAGGCAACGTGTCCGGCGGCATTACAAATGCTGTCCGGATCGACTTCCGACGCACCCAAATATTTGAACAACCGATTGGGGAACAGATAGCTGATGAGTGACAGCGTGCCCGAATAGTGGGTGTGTAATATTGAGGCTGGTCCGTGCGCATTTATAGCCGCCTGCATGCGGGTCGCGACGATGTCGAGAGCCTCTTGCCAGGAGATCGGGCTGAACTCATCGCTGCCACGTGGTCCGACGCGTCGCAATGGCGTCAGCAGGCGTGCGTTTGGATCTTGCCAGACGCCGTTGTACGCCACCGCACATTTGCTACATAACTTGCCGCGCGAGACCGGGTGGTCCGGGTCGCCGAGTACGCGGTGAGGCGCGCTGTCACGACGCTCAACGACGATGCCGCAGCCGTCATAACAATCGCGGGGGCAGTTGGTCCGAATCAGGGTGCTCATAGCTGCGTTCTGCTTGGCGAGGATCCTGGAATCAAAACACAGACCTCGGTTGAGTCGCAATCAGCTGCATCGTCCCGAGCGAGGTGGCGATGTGAGAAACACAGGGCCGGGTACAAGGGGCTGACAGCGTGCCGGGGGCGCACCGACAAACGTTCTGCAAGTTAGCGACGTGCTGCCAGTGCGTTGCTGATCGAACGATGAAAGAAACTCAGTGCGGGCTCGTTCTCGCCAAACACGATGTGTGCCTGCGCATCAGTATGAAATCCTTGCTGGGCGCCCTCGCCAACCGGGAAGTCTTCGTTCTCCACGACATGCACAACCAGATTCAGGTTGTTGTCCCAGTGCCGCTTCGCACTATCGCTCACAGCGGGTTCGGGGGTGTAGAGGGATAAATGTACGACTGATTCGTCTGGCGCATCGGCACCCGGGAAAATTTGCCACAACTCGATGTGATCTAGCTGCCAGACCACGACGGTGTTTGGAAACAGAATGTAAATCGCGACCAGATGCGGCAACAGTTCCGCTTGTTGGGTGCCGACCGCACGGATTTGTTCGATGGTTCGGCGCGGACTGCAGATTCGAAAATGGTCACCCCAGGAATCGAACGTAGTCAGGTTGTCATGAAATATTGAGCAAATGGAGTCTTTGTGCAGCACGCAAAAGTGGTAGGACTCAAGGAAGGTATCCACGAGGAGCTTCCAGTTCATTTTCTGCGTGAGCACACGACTGTCGTAGTGATGGAAACCAGCAAGTTGATAAGCGCCCAGTTCGTCGTTCAGAGCGCCCAGATGGGTGTCGATATCGAGCGTCTTGCCGACTTTGGGGTTCACCCACAGCAGACCGTTCGACTCGCACGCGGCCAATTCGCGTAAACCGCGTTCGCTGCGTGGCAGCGTACTGAATGCCTGTTCTTCCGGACGAGCGAGCAAGCGACCGTCGAGCCCGTAATTCCACGCGTGATAGGGACACACGAAGGAGCGTTGCTGCCCACAGGACTCAGCCACGCGCGCGCCACGGTGTCTACACACATTCAAAAAGGCGCGAAATTTACCGTCTTCAGCACGCGTCAGAAGTAGCGGCTGGCCGCTCAATTCGTGGGTGAAGTAAGTCCCAGGCTGAGGCAATAGATTGCTCAAGCCAACGCACAGCGGATGCTCGCGAAAAAATAGCTGCTCTTCACGGGCAGCGATATCGGGGCAAATATACTCGGCCACCGGCTGCTCATAAATTTTGTCGGCGGTCGCTGTTGTGCGATTGTCGATATAGTCGAACAAGCGTTCGGTGAGCGTGATTTGTTCAGCGTGTCGCATTGAAGGCGTTCCGGCGGCGAGACTTGGCCGAAGTATAGCTGACCCGGACAGTCGTGCCCTATGTGGCCGGGGGCAGGCCGGCGACCTTGCGTGCAGGGCTGGCGACAAGATCCGGTACGTACGTGATAGCGCGCGTCACCGGCTGACTGTAGACGCAAATTTCCCCGAGATCCGTAACCGCACATAGCGCTTCGATGCTCGTCACGACTGCGCTCAGTTGCGTCTCAGGAAGAATGACGCGAATGATTGCACGCTCACGATTGAGGCGTACGCCGTGCGTGTTGGCGCGGCTCTGGGACTCAATGAGTTTCGCATAGCTGACATTAGCGCCAGGTGCGCCAGCTGCGAGGGTCGCATCGAGGATGTCCTCAACATGCTTGCGACCGACGATGCACGACAAGATCGTCTGCCCACTCAGGTAGGTACGTTCTTTGACCTTGCCAAACAAGTTCAGTCCCGCACTTTTGCCGGTCCCGACCAGTTGGTTGACGCGTTGATCGCGCCAGCCACTCGAGCCCTGTAGTTCGTCGATGGCGGAAATAATCTGTTGCATGCTGGCTGCATGGCGGCGCTGGCCAAACGTGGAGCCAATATTGATGACGCCCATCTGAACAGGCATGCGGAACAGGAAACCGTGTCCGGGCAAATCGATGTCACCCGCATCGATCATAGCTTCGGTAACGGAAACTGCATCGGCGTTGTCGACAATGACGACAATCACTTCCTTGTCGTTTTTCTTGGTGATGCGTAACCAGCCCAGACGGTCGCGCAGCCCACGGCCTTCGCAGAAAAAAATCACCGGGCCATGCGCACCTGCCGACATCGCAGCACGGGAGACGATGTCCGTCTGATCGGTACTGACAATGCAATAAATTGCAGTCAGGTTCTCTCTGAAATTCCGCGACGCGTTGAAGGTATCCTTCTCCCACGTACTGTCCGACCACAACGCAAAATCTTCACTACAGACAAGTTCGTCACACGGCACAGAGAACACCGCGCCGGTCCCGGGGATGTGCATATCAGCGGCGATGACGATGGTTTCTACGATATGCGCAACTTCACTGTCCGGGACGAGGAATTGTAGAAACTCCTTTTCCGGGCTCATTACCGGCAGCAAGGCCTGATACCAGCGATCGCGAATCAAGGTGCCACGCGCGTTGATCAACAAGGTGTTGCGCTCGCCGATCGCGAAAACCTGTTCGATGACATGATTGGCGGCGCTTTGCGGCAGGATCGCGGTGACGACCGAGACGTTGCTGTGACTATGCAGTTGGGTCATTGCAGGTCGCCTCCGTGTCGTAGTTGAAATAATTAACTTCCACGACGTATCGCTGCCGGACGGTCCATGCTGGTGCGCGAGACGATGAAACCGACCGTCAGCACGGTGATGATCGGGCCGACAGAGGCGAGCGCAAGAATGCCGAAGCCGTTGCTGACGCCCGGCACGTTGGCACCAATACCCAATCCCATCGCAAGTACCAGAGGTACGGTAATCGGACCGGTGGTAACACCGGCACTATCCCAGCCGAAATTGACGAACTCTTCTGAAGAAATGGCGGTCAAGGCCAGTAGCAGCACGTAAGCCGGCACGAGAAAATAGGCGAGTTCGAGGTTGTAGGCGATTTTCAACACCCCAACCGCAATGCCGATGCCGACGCCAATAGCGACCGATTGCATGAGAAGCTTTTTACGAAAGGCACCGACGGTAATTTTCTCAACCGTGGCACCGAGCGCGTTAAGCGCGGGTTCGGCAAGCGTCGCGCCGTAGCCGAGAAAGAAGGCAAATACGATCGCTGTCAATTTGCCGTAGAAAGCGCTTTGAAAAAGCGGCCCCTCGCTGCCGCTCATGCCCCACGGCGTAAGCGCAGCAAACGTCGCGGGGACGTTACTGCCCAGCTGCGCGCCCAGCGGGCTCAGACCAAGCGTAATGCCAAGTGCCACTAACGCCATGCCGATGATCGCAAAGCCAATACCTATCGCGAGCTCGTTGCGATTCCGCAGTGGCTCGCGGACCACCAGTTTCAGGGTGAGTAATAGAAACAAGCTGAGCGGGATGATCGCGCGCGCGGCCAGTAGCAGGGCCTCTCGAGCTCGCGTGCGCAGTTTCTGCTCTGGATCCCAGGTCACATCGCTGACCACGCTGGCGCGCTCTTTAGGTAATTTCTCGAGGATGATCTCGCTACCGCGTAATACGATGCGACCATTTTTCAGTGACCGTTCGCCGCCTTCATAACGCACCCGAAATGGTTCGCTGACCATGCCAGTGGCGAGAAAACGGTTAAACGATTCGGCAGAAAACGGCTCAAAGGCAACAAACTCTCGTGGCGAAGGAAGCTGTGCTTCACTGTCCTGCATCTCGATGGCGGTGGCGCCACGATAATTTTCAGCACCGTAATAGTCGCCTTGTTCGTAGTGATAAATCCCCAGTCCCAGCACCGCAACGATGGGCGCCAGTGAAGCGAGTGTTACGATGCCAAAGCCTGCATGGGCGGTTTCTCCGTCGCCGACAATTCGACACACTCCGATGCCAAGCGCGAGGACCAACGGCACTGTCACAGGGCCTGTAGTGACCGCCCCACAGTCCCACGCGAGCCCGAGAATCGGCGCCAGAATTTCATCGTTATGGGCAATAACCGTCAGCACGCACAACACCACAACGATAGGCATGACCAATATTTTTAGAGACCAGCCGTAAAAGAATCGCAAAATGCCGACCGCAACAGCGAGGCCTACGCCGCCGCCGACTGCGAACACCAGCTGGCCTGAGAAGTCGTTTAGCAAGCTGTAGAGCAAGGGCGCGTCGCGCGCCTGCACCCCGGCACCTGCGGTTTTCAGCACCGCGATTGCGGGCTCTGCAAAAGTGGCGCCCAGCCCGAGCAGGAACGCGAACGCGAGAATCAGCGCAAGCGAGGAATTACGCGGTAGAACGGCACCGATGGTTTCCCCCAGCGGCATCAACCCGAGCCGGAGTCCCTCCATGAAAAACATGAGACCCAGAGCGACAATCAGAATGCCGACTCCAATCATCGCCGCGAACACGATCGGGAATCCGAGCACCAAAATCTGAAACAGCGCGAGATAGACAACGATGAACCAGACGCTCTTAATCTGGTCGATGAAGTTATCCCGCAGATAGGGCCACAGGATGGTGCACGAATCGACGAAGCCGAGACGCACGGCAGGGACTTGCTGATTCACGCTATACAGTCGTAACAATTCGGGAGTGCCTAATCATAATGCATCGCGCTTTCGCGAGGACATCGATGCTTGGGGAGGAACTTGACAGGGCCCGGATTCTCGACCAGATTCCAAACACTCCCAGCCATCTTTCTGGAGTGATGCCTCATGCTTTCTATTCGTCTGGCGAGGAAACGCGATGCCGACACCATCGCGGTGATGAGTCGCGAACTCATCGAAGCGGGGCTTGGCTGGAGCTGGACTCCGAGTCGCGTGGCACGGAGCATTCTCAACCGCGAGACGAACGTCGTGGTTGCCGATATCGATAGCCGTATAGCTGGCTTCGCGTTGATGCATTATTTCGAAGAGCATGCACATTTGTTGCTTTTTGCCGTGTCACGCGAGAACCGTCGCCAGTCTGTTGGACGCACCCTATGGACGTGGTTGGAGCGCACCGCGCTGGTCGCCGGAATTAGCACTGTGCATCTGGAAGTTCGCGCAGGGAACACGCCAGCGCGAGAGTTCTACCGCCAGATTGGATTCACGGAGGCGGAGACGGTGCGTGGATATTACCGTGGTGTAGAAGCAGCAATACGCATGCGTCGGCGTGTCTCCAATGTCGCCCATTCCAGCCGTTAAAATTTGTTTCTATTGCGACGCAGCAATATGGTCCGGGGCAGATAGATCTGCAAGAATGGTTCTTCGCGCAGCACTCGACACATGACGAATGCCGAGACCGACATCTCAATCAGCGAAGACCCAAGTTTTCGCTTCTTTTTTAAACCGCGTGAAGGCGACACTTTGACCACGGAAATGACCGATTCCAAGGGCCGCAACGTGACGTGCCGTTTTGAAGTAGATGGCGCTGTGGCCGCCGTCACTCGCTAATTTGGTCATCTTATGTCGACCGGCCCCAATCTATTCGACATCCGTTCGCTGGCGAAATCACTAATTCGCAGCGGCGCAGGCGCGCAACAGACACGCTCGATAACGATCGCTGCGCTTGCAATCCTCTACGTCCTGGATGCGACTGTTCTTGGCCACGGCTTTGTCGCCTTCGCTTTGTTGCTCGCCGCTACTTTGTGCCTGCTACCGAAATGGTTGTTGTTGCATCGCATCGGTGCACCGACCGAGCCTACTGCCCGCCTAGGCACAATGTTTCTCGGCTGCGCCGTCGCGATCATGGCGACAATAAACTTCAACAACCACCTCGCCCAGCAACGGGGTGAAGCGCTGGTAGCAGCAATCAGCCACTATCGCGCGGTGTCGGGGCATTATCCGGCCGCTTTGGACGATTTAGTGCCGGTCTATATTGACGCTGTACCGCGCGCCAAATTTACGCTCAGCTTCAACCACTTCGAGTACGTGCGTAAAGCCAATCAGATTGCTTTGACCTACGCCCACACACCGCCGTTCGGGCGCGCCTTTTATGATTTCGGGCAACGCCAATGGGTCGGCGCACTGCGGTGATGCGCTGCGCGCCAAGTAGTCAGCCGGATGTCAGCTGGCGTACCGACTCATCCGGCGTATTATTGCCAGCAATGTCGTGACGATGCTTGGGAGAGCCTCAAGGTGGTCGAGCAACAATTCCGAGTGCGTCATGTGCGCAAATCGAAATTTGAAATCGATGCTGCAAGGCTGTTAAAGGGCGGGCAGGAAGTGATTTACTTTGGCAACCTGTTCGCTCGCGATCAGGCTGCTGTATTGTTCAATACCAACTTGGAGCGAATGCTATGTCTGCAAATCCCAAAATAAGCCCGCTTGTGGGCGTCCCCGAAGCGCTGCATGTCGGGAATGAAGATCTGCCTTTTGTGCCATTCACTGATGGCGTGGTGTTCCAGCTGTTGCAGGCTGATATCGAAGGGGGACTATGGATTGTACGCACCATCTTCGAGCCGGGCGTGACGATTCAGCGGCATCGCCACACGGGTGAGGTCAACGCTGTCACTTTCAGCGGGGCGTGGAAGTATCACGAATACCCGGAAACGATTAATCGGGCCTTTTCCTACTTGTACGAACCAGCAGGGTCGATCCATACATTAACCACCGAAATCAGCGGCGTGACGGAAAAAACTGACGTTTGGTTTGCGATCCGCGGTGCCAATCTGAATCTGGATGCTGACGGTAACGTGGACAGCGTGGTTGATGCTGGGAGCGTGCGCGACCTGTATTTCGGCGAGTGTGAAAAGGCCGGTTTAGCGCGCCCGAATATCATTCAAACGCACTGATTACGGTGTGATGGGTGCGCGCCCGCCGGCGCCACCCTAGTACAAGCTGTTGCGGTAGTCGTCCTCAATGTAGCTATCGACTTCCGCGACCGTCTCCGCACTCGGCGGCGAACCGGCTGCGGCAGTCTGCTCGAGCACCATTTTGCCAAGGCTGGGTAATTCACTGCGGTCATGCTGGCTGTCGAGATCCCATAGGTGTGCGCGACGGATGGCCTTCGCGCAATGTAAATAGGCCTGGTCGACAGCGATGCGGATGCCAATCTTGGGCGTATGTCCGTCAACGCTCGATTGTTCGAGCAAGTTGTCGTCGCGCACAATGCGTGCCTGACCATTGACGCGCAGGCAATCCTCGAAGCCGGGGATTAAAAACAGCAGGCCAACGTTTGGATTGGCAATGATATTGCTCAGCGTGTCAAAACGTTTATTACCCGGGCGCTCGGGGATAAACAGCGTGTGCTCGTCGAGGATTTGTACAAAGCCGGGAGCGTCGCCGCGCGGCGAAACGTCCCCGTAGGCGTCCGCAGAAGCTGTCCCGATGGTAACGAACGGCGCCCGCTCGATGAACGAGCGACAATGTTTGTCGAGGTGGTCGATCGCCTTGGCTGCGGCCAGGTCAGCCGGGTATCCGAGATAATCGCGTAGTTCCTGTTCGCTGGAAAAAGTGTGTTCGGGGAAAGCTGCCATTTCTGAGTCCTGCACAAGGGGGCGCAGTCAGCCTAGCGCAAATCTCCACAAAGCGCCGCTTCGTGCTGCCATTGTCGAATGTGCAGCGCAATATATAATTGCCGGCCTGCCGCTGCCCGGTGGCAACGCCATCCTGACTGGGAGAGAGTTGATGAAGATCGCCGTACCGCGCGAAATCCACGCGGGCGAGCGTCGCGTCGCGACCACGCCCGACGTGATTAAGCACCTTATCAAGGCGGGTTTTGAAGTCCATGTAGAGAGTGGGGCTGGGGCCGGCGCGAATTTTTCCGATGCTGCCTACGCTGCTGCTGGTGCAACCGTTGTCGACGACACGCGGATCCTGTGGGAAGCCGGCGACGTCATTCTGAAAGTGCGCGCTCCGGAGCAGCATCCCGAGTTGGCATGCGACGAAGCCTCTCTGCTTAAGCCCGGCCAGACGCTGATCTCGTTTGTCTGGCCCGCGCAGAACGCTGATCTGATGGCGCGACTGGCCGCAACCGGCGCGAATGTGCTGGCAATGGACAGCGTGCCACGCATATCGCGAGCGCAGAAGATGGATGCGCTGAGTTCGATGGCGAATATCGCAGGTTATCGGGCGATCATTGAGGCCGCGAACCAGTTCGGACGGTTTTTCACCGGTCAAATCACAGCCGCCGGCAAAGTACCGCCGGCCAAAGTGCTGATAATCGGGGCCGGCGTGGCAGGGCTTGCTGCCGTCGGTGCCGCGAAAAGCATGGGAGCCATTGTGCGCGCTTTCGACACGCGTCCAGAGGTCAAGGAGCAAGTCGAAAGCATGGATGCAGATTTCCTCATGCTCGAATTTGAGGAAGAAGGCGCGGGTAGCGGCGGCTACGCCAAAACGATGAGCGAAGAGTTTATCGCCGCCGAAATGGCGCTGTTCGCTGAGCAGGCGCGCGAAGTCGACATTATCGTGACGACTGCCTTGATTCCAGGCAAACCGGCACCCAAGTTGATCACCGCAGCGATGGTCGAATCGATGGCCGATGGCAGCGTGATTGTCGATCTTGCGGCGGAGCAGGGCGGTAATTGCGAACTGACGTCGCCGGGTGAGATTACTGTTGCTCACGGTGTCACGATTATCGGCTATACAGATTTGCCGAGCCGCCTGGCGACTCAATCCAGTCAGCTATATGGGAATAATTTACGCCATTTGCTCAATGAATTGACGCCTGAAAACGACGGCGCGGTCGTCGTAAATATGGAAGACGAGGCGATTCGTGGCGCAACCGTCATCCATGCCGGCGAGATCACCTGGCCCCCACCGGCGCCGAAATTGTCGGTTGCACCGCCGCAGGCTTCAGCGCCGCCACCGGTGATGCCGGCTGAACGCAAACGTCATCCGTGGACATCTGTGGCGCTGTTAGTCGTGGGCGCCGTCCTGCTGTGGGCGCTCGGAAGAATCGCGCCGCCGGCATTCATGTCTCACTTCACGGTATTCGTGCTCGCGTGTTTTATCGGTTACCAGGTGATCTGGAATGTCACGCCGGCCTTGCACACGCCATTGATGAGTGTGACTAACGCTATCAGCGGGATCATCGTAATTGGCGCCATTTTGCAAATATCGGCGGGCTCGCTGGGTGTCGTCGTTCTGGCCTCACTGGCCACTCTGATCGCCATGATTAACGTCACCGGTGGTTTTCTCGTCACGCAGCGCATGCTGCGTATGTTTCGTAAGTAAGGGGAGCCTTGATGGCATCCGGAATCGTTACCGCCAGTTACATCATCGCTGCAGTTCTGTTCATTCTCAGTCTTGGTGGTCTTAGTCATCCTGAAACAGCGCGCCGCGGCAACGCGTACGGCATGTCCGGCATGCTCATTGCGATTGCTGCGACTGTGTTTGGCAGTGAAGTCAGCAACTACGCGCCATTAATGCTGGTCATGCTGGTCGGCGGCACGCTTGGTGTCATTGCCGCACGGCGTGTGCAGATGACGGAAATGCCTGAACTGGTTGCCATTCTGCATAGCTTTGTCGGTCTTGCCGCAGTCTTGATTGGCTACGCGACGTATATTGACAGCACCGGCCATCTGCATGGTGCAGAGCGAGCTATCCACGAAGTCGAAATTTACCTCGGCATCCTGATAGGCGCGGTAACCTTTACCGGTTCGGTTGTCGCATTCGGCAAACTACGCGGCAAGATAGACGGTAAGCCCGTTATGTTGCCGGCACGCCATTGGCTGAATCTAGCGCTGCTGGTGGCAAGTGTGTGGCTGGGTGTTGAATTCGTTGGCTCCGCGACGACGGGCTGGGGCATTTTTCTTCTCGTCATCATGACCTTGATCGCGTTTGCTTTCGGCGTACATATGGTGATGGCGATTGGCGGCGCAGACATGCCGGTCGTTGTCTCGATGCTGAACAGCTACTCAGGTTGGGCAGCTGCTGCAACCGGGTTCATGCTCTCGAACGATCTACTCATCGTGACAGGCGCGCTAGTTGGTTCCAGTGGCGCCATTCTCAGTTACATCATGTGCCGAGCGATGAATCGTCACTTCCTTTCGGTCATCGCTGGCGGTTTCGGAACTTCGAGCGGCAGTGGTGCGGGCGTTGCCTATGACGGCGAAGTTGAATCGATCAGTGCAGATGAAACGGCTGAACTGCTGCGCGAAGCGAACCATGTGGTAATCGTTCCGGGCTACGGCATGGCTGTGGCTCAGGCACAAAACACGGTCTATGAAATCACCAAGATGTTGCGCGAACAGGGTAAGGAAGTTCGATTCGCGATTCATCCCGTCGCCGGGCGCATGCCTGGTCACATGAACGTGTTGCTCGCAGAAGCGCGAGTGCCCTACGACATTGTGCTCGAAATGGATGAAATCAACGAAGATTTCCCAACCACGGACGTGGTCATCGTGATCGGTGCCAATGACATCGTGAACCCCTCGGCACAGACTGAGCCGGAAAGTCCGATTGCCGGTATGCCGGTACTTGAAGTGTGGAAAGCCACGACGGCGATCGTACTGAAACGCAGCATGGCGAGCGGTTATGCGGGTGTCGACAATCCACTGTTTTTCCGTGAGAACACGCGCATGCTTTTTGGCGACGCGAAACAGAGCCTCGACGCAGTGCTCGGCAGCCTCCATTAACCGGGGCGCGACGCGGGGCCGAGCAGCCTTCATGGGCAAGGTATCGCCACGGTGGTTAGCACAACCCTGTACTCCTGCTGCCGTGTGGGTAGACACCAGTTGGACTAGGTTGCACAACGAGACTGACCGACACCCGGAAGTAGGCGCATATCGAAAGACGAGGAATGACGATTGCAGTACGAATTTATTGAAGTAAAGACGGCCGAGCACATCACCGAGGTGACTCTCAACCGCCCCAGCGTGCTAAACGCAATCAATCAGCAGATGCACGACGAACTGCAACATGCTTTTGATCAGTTCGCCGCGGACGACAATCAGTTTCTTGGTGTTGTGCGTGGCGCTGGCGAGCGCGCATTTTCCGCCGGCAGCGACCTGAAAGCGATCGCGAAGTCGAGCAAACCGAATGTCTACCCAGCGAGCGGCTATGCGGGCCTCATAGAGCGATTCGATCTCGATAAGCCGCTAATCGCTGCGGTCGATGGCGTTGCCGTCGGCGGCGGTTTCGAGATAGCGCTTGCGTGCGACATCATTATTGCGACCACGCGATCACGATTCGGTCTGCCTGAACCTTTAATTGGAGCGGTGGCACTGGGTGGGGGATTGCATCGACTCGCTCGCCAGATTGGCTTGAAGCAGGCTATGGGACTTATCCTTACCGCCGAAATTATCGATGCTGAAGCGGCCAACGAATTGGGTTTCATCAATCAACTGGTTGCGCCCGAGCAACTCGATGAGACGGTGGCAGATTGGTGTGCGCGAATCCTTCGGTGTGCGCCATTGGCAACCCGCGCATCCAAACAAACCGTTATGCGCGGCCTCGACGAGCCGGGACTTGAGGCGGCAATGGCCGCGCAAGGGAGTTATCCAGCCTTCAAGACATTCTATGAGTCGAATGACCGGCTCGAAGGCGCAAGCGCATTTTCAGAAAAGCGCGCGCCGCGATGGTCAGGAAAATAGCTATTGTGCACTGCACTCAGGGCCGGCAAGGCGCACTTATTGTGGGCCAATTTCCTCCGAATCGTGGCGCTCGATCAGGCGCAAAAAACACCGGGCTAGAGTTGGCGAGCGAAATAGCGGCATAATGGCGTCATAGTTTATGAGTTCCGGGTTAATGACAGCGGCAGCCGGAAGCCTGCAACGAGTACAAAATACTGGTCGAGTACCGCCAGCGTTTCTCTGAAACAGCCCGGCGACCCGCCAAGTTTTCTAAATTTTGAAATATCATCACTGCTCAATTTCTTCTTCGTTCCAACGCAGATCCTTACGCGTCGCCAGACGCCTCCACGTCGGTCACGATCAGTCGACCGCTGCACGGACGCGTCTGTACGACGCGGACCGGCCACGTGCTACGAACGAGACTTCAGAAATAGTGACCCAATTAAGATTTGCGAACCGGTTTGTGCCGGTCGCACCAGAGCAACGATCTCCCGACCTTGGCGCGCAACGCCAGCGGCGGGGGAGAGTGCCGACTACCGCGTGTTGCGTGTGGTCGAATTAGACGGCCGAATGTCGGATCGAAACTGAGGTATAGAAGATGGCGATGGGAATTGTTAAATGGTTCAACCCAACTAAAGGCTTTGGGTTTATAGCACCAGAAGATGGCAGCAAGGATGTGTTCATTCACATTTCCGCGCTGGAAAAGGCAGGCATTAATGGCCTGGCCGAAGGTCAAAAAATTGAGTTCGAACTTGGCGCTGGCCGTGATGGCCGGACCTCGGCGGAGAATGTCCGCCTCGCTGACTAAGTACCTCGTTTGAGTCCGACCACCGCGTCACTCTGGCGCGGTGGTTCTCATCATGCCCGACCTAAACAGGAGGCCGTGCGATGGCACGAAAGCCTAACTATTCGTTCGAACGAAATTCACGAGCGAAAGCTAAAGCCGACAAGAAAGAAGCCAAGCGATTGGCGAAATTGAGCCAGAAGGCCGGCGCGACAGATGTTGACGGCGATGGCGATGAGGCAGTCGACGCTGCCGGCGAGCCCGAAGCAGAACAGCCACAGACCGATACACCGGAGTAGGCGCCCGCGCTACGCAGGTCATTGGGGCAGGCACTGTGGTTGCCGACCTATCGGCTGCACCCTGTAAGCGGGATAGAAGGCTTACCGGCCCATTACAATCTTGCGCTCGGCCACAATCCAGGCCGGCAGGCTAGCGGTGACGATGACCTGCGAGATAGCTGTTCGGGCGAGTAGGGAACAATAGAACTTCTCAACAGGGAGGGCAGCAATAGCCTGTCGACCGGCGCTAGTGCACCTTGTTCACGGGCCACTCCCACGACCTTCCAGTGAACAATACCGCGCATCGCGTCAGACCTTGTCCTAGTGACAAGCCTGCTGGCTGTTGGCTTGACGAGTGGTTAAATGGTTCGGCAGTCAGATAAAAGATGCTTAACCCTTGCGCGTTCCTACAACACGCCGAAGTCCAGTTGACTGAAAATCAACTGAGCCATCGGCGATAGAAAGATTCGCGACGTGTTGGAGGGCTTACCCCGCAACTGCCGGACCACAGGCATAGTTGAGTTCTCTAATCGCTTTGCGATCTCACCGATATTGGTCCATCGACCCAATTGGCATTCGTCCATCCTCCCTGCCGCAGTAGCGCTGACGCGACCTACTCGTCTACAACTTTCCGTCGAGCCCCATCTGGTAGTACTTGTGTACGATTTCATCTTGGTGCTCAAGAAGCCAATCAATTGAAGGTTCGTTCGACATCGCCTTGTGGATGGCGTTTGCGGTGGCTTCACGATGGATGTCGAAAAGAATTTTGTGATCGAGATTCTTGTCATCGGCGACGCTTGGATTCAGCCATACGGACACGATAATGCCAAGATCGTTGGCCTTGTCTTTCGGAATATCACCCGCTCTCACAGCGTCCAACACGCCGTTGGCGATGGCGCCCTGCACAGTCCCCATCAAGATATTTGTGTAACGGCTGTCTTTTACAGTGACCTTGCTGACCATGAGAGTGGCAGGGCGGACCATGATGTCGGTATTCATGATCGCAAGAACCCGCGAATGACCTTTGACCTGGTCGCCGAGCAAGTTTCCGAACGCGATCCCCATCGGCCCATCCATTTCTCCAATGGCTACTTCAGGTTCCGCGGCGGTTCCGGGTGGGCCGCCTGCGATCAGGCATTCGCCGACGCGCATGACTATTTTTTCGCTCATGTAATTTTCCTTTTTTGATGTGGTTAATACGATTCTCTGTCTGTGCGCGAGCATTCACCTGCGCATCGCGTTACGGAATGTTCAAGCGTTTGTGCCTGCACTGAACATGACCTGTAGGGGGGGAAGCGCAATGCCGTTCAGGGTGCTGTGCCAGGTTTCTCCCGCTTCCACTGCATGTGCCTCGGTCAGTGTCCCGGTGGTTACTAAATCCCCGGCTCGCACAGGTTCGCTATCAGGTTGTTCAGCAAGGACCTCAAGTAAATGGGCAACCGCCAATAAAGGACTGCCGAGAACGTTTGAGCCGCGTCCGTTCGCAAATGCCTCGCCGTTACGCCAGACGGTGATCTCAAACTGCTCCAGTGCTGCGCATAGCCGCTCACAGGCGTGCTGAGTGACGGCCTCTACGACCATCGGTTCGGCGACTAAAAGGGCGGCATGCAAGCCGTTGTCAGCGATGGTGTCGGACGCTTTGAACTGCCATCCAGGATAATGAGATTGCACGACTTCAAAACCGAGTGCGACCCAGTCGATACAACGCACAAGTTGGTGTAAAGAATCTCCGGCAGTCGGTTGGCGAGAGAAATGCACGACGATTTCGGGTTCAATGCGGGGCTCACACAGACCGTCGAGCGTGAAGCCAATATGGCCAAGGTCAGTTTTGAGCGTGGTGTGTGCATACAGGCTCCCCCAAATCGGTTCGTCGACACCGTACGGGGTCCACATCCCGGGATTCGTAAAGCCGATTTTTCGACCGCAGACTCGTGCCCCGTCGGCTAACCGTTGCGCTCGCACGAATTCACTCACCTGGTATGCATCGGCATTGGAAAACGCGGGAAAAGCGTTCGTTATCGGATCGATTTGGTGCCCACCGTCCTGCGCCTCGATGAGTGTTCGGGCGATGTCCCGCAGCAGTGACGAGGGCAGGCTCGGCATCTTTTTCTCGTGCTCTGATGGACTAATAACGATTGCGGCATGCGATGATAACGCAGTCGTTTTCGTAATGACTTAAACCACTGGGGCGGGGGACCTGCATCCGTTTGATGTGCCCCTGCCGTAGCGCTCGCGACCTGTCATTGATGTGCTTGTTTGACGTTGTCTGGCACACTCGCGACGACACAATCACAGAGGGCAGCCGGTGAACGACAATCGCGACGAAAAGACGATACTCAGCTATTGCGAACCCTGGTCACTCCGCGCTGGCGAGTCAATTCGTTTGCTGGCAGCGAGCGAAAAGGCGCTGATTGCGGATCTTGATTTGGTGCGCATCGAGTGTGGCGATCCGGGCAAGAAAGGTCCCGGCTATATCGAACACCCCGTCGCATCGGCACTGCCGGATAGCGTCCGGCTGGAACCACAAAAACTATCGCCAGGGTCGTGGGCTGAAGCGCCGCTGGGTGGTATTGGAGTCGAGCGCGGCCTTGAGCTGAGCCTTGCTGTCATGCCTACCCGAACGGATCTCGACCAGGTTGTTGCGTGTGTCGGAAGCGTTAATGGTACGGCCTTGGCGCTGACCATCCAGGCCGGTTTTTTCACCCTCTCGCGAAACAACGAAAGCATGCCGATTCACCCGCGGGCGCTGAGTAATCATCGCTGGTATACGGTTAATCTGCGTTGGGATTTGCGCAGCGGAACGGTTGCCGCCAGCGTTACGCCGGGACCGACTCGTTCGCCCGGTCGCGAATTCCGTGAACCTGCACGCACGGCGGAGCGGCAGGTGAACATAGGCACCGCTGGGCCGCTGCAGCTGACCAATCTCTATCTTGCCCGCGAGCCAGCCGGTCATTTTTTCGACGGTCGTATTGCTCGCCCGCGCGCTCGTTTTGACGACATCGACCTGAACTGGGATATGGCGGCAGAAATGGGTGGTGACCGCCTCATCGAGTGTAGTTCACACGCCCGCCATGGGCGCATGTTTCAATTACCAACGCGCGCCGTCACCGGTCCTGCCTGGGACGGTTCTGCTCAAAGCTGGCGTGACTGCCCAGCCCACTACGACGCAGTGCATTTCCATAGCGACGACTTGTACGACGCGGGATGGTCGGTCAGCGCCGAAATCGATTTGGCTCGCGATTTGCCGAGCGGAATCTATGCTTTCCGCCTGCGCGCGGGAGCGCATGAGGACCGGGTGCCCTTTTTTGTGCGCCCGGCGTTGGCTGCGCCGACTGCTGAGGTGGCATTGCTAATGCCTTCGTGCACTTATATGGCTTACGCAAATCACCGCGTGCTGGTCGACGGCGCAGAGTTTGTGGCGGCTCGTAATTCGCTGACGCCGGAGCATGAATATGTTCGTACTCATCGCGAGCTAGGGCCCTCATGCTACGAAAAACACAGCGACGGAAGTGGCGTGATGTTCAGCTCACGGCGCCGTCCGGTACTGCAAATGCGACCGGGCTCGGATCGTTGGAATTTCACTCCCGACACCTGTGTGAACGCTTTTCTTGAGCATCTCGACGTTGGGCACGACATCATTGCAGATGAAGACCTGCACCACGAGGGTGTCGCCGCGCTGTCGCCTTATCGTGTTGTTGTAACGGGGACGCATCCCGAGTACTGGTCGACAGCGATGCTCGACGCTCTTGAACAATGGCAACGCCAGGGTGGACGCCTGATGTATCTCGGCGGCAACGGTTTTTATTGGCGGGTGGCATTTAGCGACGCATGGCCAGGCGCGATTGAGTTACGTCGGGCGGAAGACGGCGTGCGCCCATGGCAACCGAACCCCGGCGAGTATTACCACGCATTTAATGGGGAGTACGGTGGATTGTGGCGACGCCTTGGGCGGGCACCCAATGAGCTGGTTGGGATCGGTTTCGCCGCGCAGGGTTTTGAGCGGGCGGTGGCCTATCAACGCAATGCGGATAGCTTCGACCCGCGCGCGAGCTGGATTTTCGACGGTGTGGCGGACGGACCGATTGGTAGCTCAGGCATTGGAGGTGGCGCGGCAGGGCAGGAGATCGATCGCTATGATGAAGCGCTCGGTTCGCCCTCACATGCGCTCGTCGTGGCTTCTGCGACAGACTTTGGCGCGGACATGGTACGAACCAAAGAGGAATTTGAAGCTGCCATGGTGCCGAGCGTCGAAGATGACTTGGTGCGCGCCGATGTCGTCTTCTATGAGACTCCAGCCGGCGGAGCAGTCTTCTCGGTCGGTTCGATAAGCTGGTTTGGCGCGCTCGCGCGTAACGACTATACGAACGACGTCGCGCAAATCACGGCGAACGTCGTGAGACGTTTTCTCGATCCGCGCCCGTTTGAAGGCGCGCCCGGTGATGATCAACCCGACTGACAAGGACACCTATTGGCGTCGCGGCAGCTACTTGAAGTGCGTCACCGGTCGTGGCTGCGCTACGCCATCTTCGCAGGTGTCAACGACCTCGTCATAAAAGCAAATCATGTCCTTGACTGCGGCGCACTCGGCGATCGGATGCGCATAGGCCCACGCGTAGTCCGGGTAGAAAACACCGTTAACGCGTACACCGTACGTGTGCGCGATGCCTTTGTAGGGACACTGTGTAATCGTTGCGGTTTTCTCCAGCATCGTCATATTGACGTCTGCCTGCGGCAGGTAGTGGCGGGTCGGAAGTCCGCTTTCGAACAACAACACGGGTGCGCAACTATGGGCCAATTCAATACCATCTAGGGCGACCGCAATCTCGCGCGAACTCGGAACTGCATCAACGCGGTGATAAGGGTTGCGCGCGTGCACGAAAATTTCCTCCTCTTCTTCAAGCCAGCGATCGATGGCATCCCACTTAAAACCGATGTAATCGCCTGCGCCGCAATCCGGGTATGAGAAAGCAGCGTTGTCGATAGTTGCCGCTGCGGTTTCCAGATTCCAGAATTCGGTCGTGCCACGGCCATCAAGATATTCCGTGTGCGTGCTTTTGCGCAGAACCCGCATGTCGACATCTTTCTTCGGGAACAGGTAATTGGGATAAGGACGCTGAAAAAACAACACCATGCTGCGGCTGTTCGCGATCACCTGCCCAGACACAAACGCACGCACCCAGCGCGGACTCGGCAGCAGACTAAATAATGGAAAGTTGTACATTTGCGCTCTCCGCAGGACGCGACCACACTTCGCAGCCGCTATAACGCAGTCTAGCGAACTCTTTTCACCGGAAGGAGATTGCGAGCCTGTGGGGTGTTCATCGAACACAGCGTTGATAACGCTCAGATTTGGAATGCCCGCCTGTAGTCGCCCTGCCGGCGTGGCAGACAGCACGCGCCACATCGCCGCGGTGCAGGCTTAACGTTTTCCGGAAGCCCTGTTTGCGTTGTTGTAGTACACGACTACGCAAGCGTCGCGTCAGTTACCGCAAGCACCCTTTGGTGTTGCGGGTGGCCAGCGTTATGTCGCCCAAACAGAGTGCCGGGCGCTCGTGAATCATTTACTCTCACGTTAACAAACGCTGATGCCGGTGGTCAGGCAAAGATGTTGACACTAGCTGGCGCAGACATTCATGGGGAGAGAAAGATGTTGAAATGCTTACGACCAGTGCTGGTAGTGACAGCCCTGGTGACCTTTAGCGCGGTCCAGGCCGCCGATAACCACGCCCGTGGTAAGGCGACCCTGGATATCATTGTTGGAGGAGATAGCGCACTGGTGCTGGCAAAGTTGAACGAATTTGCACCGGAGCTTGGGGATTGGATCACCAACTTTGCCTACGGCGACGTGGTGTCGCGACCGCAGCTCGATCTACGCTCTCGTGAGTTGGCGACTGTCGCGGCCCTGACGGCGATGGGCCATGCGCAGCCGCAGTTGAAAGCACATATCAAAGGCGCATTGAACGCCGGCTGCGAGCCTGGGGAAATCATCGAGGTGATTATGCAAATGGCGGTCTATGCGGGCTTCCCGGCGAGTCTGAATGGCATTACGGCGGCGCGCGAAGTGTTCGCCGAACGGGGTATCAAACCACCGCAGGATACCCCCTGAGTGGCGTAGCTCGGCTGGGTGAAGTGTGGTGCCGAATGCAAGCGGCGCGAATCGTGTCTTAGCCGGCTAGCCGCAGCGCAAGGTAAGGTCCCAGGTTAAACATCAGGATGAGCAATTTGAACAAGCCCATGAGGCCGTAATTCACCATCTTCATGGTGCTCTCATCGATATCGACCCAATGGCGGTGCAGGGCGAGGATTTGCTTGCTGCAGGTCAAGAACGCGAGAAACCAAACCAGCAGTACCGCGAAATTGATCAGTGTGCACCAGCCGAGTAATGCGCGTAAAACTTCAATCGACATTCCGATACCTCCCGCTGCAATCAATTCGGGTCAATAGCTGTTGTGGGGCATTCCGAAGCCCGCGACCCGATGTATCAAGCATGGACCTTTGCGGGATAAGCGGCGAATAGTCCGTACCTTTGGGATACCGCACCGGCCAGTCGAAGATTTTGCGCCGTCCCCTTTAATGGAGAACCGACTAAGCAGATGAATATTCCTGATAGCCAGTATCTGACCGGCCTGATGTTGTTCGGTGTGGCTTGGGTGTTCATGCGCGCTGACGCGGAGTCTGGCACCAGCCGGGCACTGGCTCTGGCACTGGCGATGGGCGGATTCGCGGTGTTTTTGAATCAGTATGCGTTGTCGTTATGGTCTTCGGGACCGCTGCCATGGTGGGCAGGATTTTTGGTGTTGCCCGAGGTGGTCGGCTTTTGCGCCATATTCGAATGGGTGCAGCGGGTGCGTCGCACAATTCCTGCCGGCACCCTGAAGACTCGTTTCGGCGATCGGGCACTGCGTGTCGCTCAAATTCTGGCGGTGATATACGGAATCAACAGTTTCCGCTTTCCCGAATTGCGCTTGCGCGATTTTTACAACGGGCTGGATACGGCTGCTATATGGTCGCAACAGGTCGTGCACTTGTTCTGGGCGCCGCTGTCGCTCGCCATGCTGTTGTGGATGTTGTCGATTGTGTTATGTCTGAATCGCGATCCCGAACCCGCAGAACGGGTCCGCCTCAGCGGCTTTTTAGTTGCGATTCCAACGATTGCCTCAGGCTTGGTGCTACCACCAAGCCTGGCGCCAGTTACCACAGTGCTCGGCATTGTGCTGTTGCTTGGTGGGGCCATGCGCCATGCGCAGATGAAGGGGCAACAGGGCCAGTTCATGCAGCGCTTTTTATCTCCGCAAGTGGCGAGCATGGTGCACCGTGACGGCTTGCGCGCAGCGATGCGTGAACAACGTTGTGAACTGTCGATAATCAGTGTCGACGTACGTGGTTTTACCGCCTTCGCAGGCGCACACGACTCGGCTGAAGTGATTGCGCTGCTACGTGAATATTATGACGCAGTCGGTGTGGCTGTAACGGAGTTTGGCGGCACCATAAAAGACTACGCCGGGGACGGCGTGCTGATTCTGCTCGGCGCGCCGCTCCCGGTGAGCAACCATCAGGGACGTGCCCTGGAACTCGCGCAACGCATCATGACGCTCGCTGGCCCCGTCGTTCAGCAGCATGCCGGTAGCGGCGAGGGTGTTGGTGTCGGCATCGGTGTGGCCAGCGGCGTTGTGACCGTTGGCATTATCGGCAGCGCCGGACGGCTCGAATATGCGGCGGTCGGGCAGGCTGTGAACCTCGCTTCCCGGTTATGCGAAAACGCGCGCAGTGGCGAAATCCTTCTTGCTGCGGAGACGTTTCACCCGCTGCAAGCGACTGCGCTTGGCGATGCATGCCGAACCCAGGCACCGCGCGTTTTGAAAGGCTTCGTCGACCCTGTGGAGAACTACGCTCTAGACAACGCTGTGGCAACTTAATCGGCGTTCTGCCGGGGCCGTCCGGCACGGCCCCGAATGCGCGTGCACTGCGGTAACATTAGTGCAGGCGCACGCCTTTGGGGAGAGACCTTGAGCGCATTAAAGCAAATCGAAATCAACGCTTGTCGAGCTGTCGGCGTGGGCGTATCACGACCTGAAGATGTCGTTGTGAGCCGTAACGGCGACGTTTGGTTGTCCGACCAGGCGAGCGCGTGCGCGCGGATAAAAGCGGACGGCAGCCTAGCCCGGACCGGTCGTGCCGGTGGTGCGCCGAATGGCATTAATATGGATGCTCACGGGCGCATTCTGATTGCAAATTTTGGAGGGCCGGAAGACGGTTCGGGACCTCTGCAGCGCCTTGACCCCGACTCCGGCGAAGTCGAAATTCTATGTGCCGAAATTGATGGTCGGCATTTGTACGGGTCCAACTACCCGATCGTCGACCGCGCCGGTCGCATCTGGTGTTCACACTCGACCTGGGGACCTGTCGAAGCCGCTTTTGAGGGGCTCGACGATGGTCTCGTGTTTCGTTACGACCCGGACGGCAGCGTCCATGTGGTCGCCGAAGATTTAAAACTCGCGAATGGGTTGGCCCTCGATTTCGACGAGCAATACTTATACGTATGCGAAACCACGGCGTGTGATGTGCTGCGCTATCCCATCGCCGCGGACGGCTCGCTCGGTGCGTCTGAGCGTTACGGTCCAAAATTGGGATTCACCAGCGGAGAAGTCCAGGACCAACGTCCACTGTCGTTGGAAATGCGCTCGCAGATTGGCCTTACCGACGGTTGTGGATTCGATTGCGAAGGTAACTTGTGGGTGACCCTGGTGCTGGCGAACAAAATTATTGCGATTCGTCCGAATGGAGAAGTCGTTACCATGCTGTCCGATCCGACCGGTGAACTGATGCGTAACCCGACGAACGTGAGTTGGGGCGGCAAGGACATGGACGATTTATATATCGGGAGCGTCGCAACAGACTACGTGGTTCACGTTAAGAGCCCGATTCCGGGGATGCCACTGATACATCAGCGTTAGCCGGGTGCGTTGCCCCGAAATGCGGAAGGCCTGCCGCGCATAAATCGAGTCAAAAAGAAACCGATTGGGTAGCCAGCTAGCGGATGGCGCGAGCAAGCCAATATTCTGGGCATGGTGTGAGCTTTCACGCGCGGCTGGCGAACAACAATCAACGACCCTGCAGCTTTGCCGGCTGCGCGGTCCGGTGCCATTCTTGAGAGCACCGCGACAAGGAGATAACTATGAGTGAACGCAGCTTCACGGCAGCTGATGATCATCTACACAGCGCGCAAATGGACGACGATTGGTGGGCAACCGAAACGGCCTGGTTTTCTTTCCACAATCCTGAGCGGGCGCTGGGAGGCTGGTTTTACACGATGGTGCGTCCCAATATTGGTACCGTCGCTGGCGGCGCCTGGGTGTGGGACGCCAGTGCGCACCTGCCGTGGGAGGCCCTCTATTCAGCCAACTACTCTGCGCAGGAACTACCCGACGATTTAGATCTGACCGACTGCACTTTGCCAAACGGCGTCTCTATTCGGGTTCTTGAGCCTTGCCAGCGTTATGCGCTTGGCTACCACGATGAAGGGCGATTTTCGGCCGACCTGCAGTTTGCGGGCGTGATGCCGCCTGAACCGCTCACCGCCGTCGGGTCGACTTTTGGCAGTGCGCATCATTTCGATCAATTTGGCCGCGTTACCGGGACATTGCAGCTGCACGGCGAGGACATCGCCATCGATTGCATTGGCATGCGTGACCGCACCTGGGGGCGGCGCCCTGAAGACCGCCCGCGCCAGGCCGCCTATGTAACGGGGGCCGCTGATGCGGGCAATAGTTTTCTGGCAGTGACGAACACCCGCGACGAGGGCGATTTAGTCGCGTACGGATTTCTCATGCGCGACGGTGAGATTGCCAGCCTATCCGGTGGAGAGCGTCGGCTTGAGCGCGATCCGGAACACGGTTGGGTGACTCGAATCACATTGACTGCACACGACGCCAAAGGCCGGGAAATGAAAGCTGTTGGCACAGTTGCCAGCCGCCTCATCATCAACCGCCATACGTTTATCGACATCAATAGCCTGATCCATTGGGACCTCGATGGCCGCGACGCCTGGGGTGAAGACCAGGACATGTGGCCGGTGCACCGCTGGGCCCGCAGGCGCCGCGAGGCACAACGTTAACAACCAACCGATACCGAGGAGCGCGCTGACAGATGACTGATTTTTCCCCGCTGCTAAGTGCCGAGCGCCGTGATGCCATGAGCCGAGAGGGTTTGTGGGCAGGGCGTTTGGTCAGCGACTACCTGGACGAAGCAGCGGCAGCTCGGCCCGACGCGCTCGCTATCGTCGATAACAACTCGATGACGGGCCGCAGCACGCATATGACTTATGCCGAGTTACAGCAGGCGTCGGTTCGCATCGCTTGCGGGCTCGCAGCAATGGGCATCAAGCCCGGCGATGTGGTGGCCGTGCAGTTACCCAACTGGTGGCATTATGCGGCGGTCTATGCGGCGCTGGTCCGGATCGGCGCGGTGATCAATCCGTTGATGCCAATTTTTCGCGAACGCGAACTTGAATTCATGCTCGGTCTTGCAGAAGCTCGGTTATTAATAGTGCCGAAGGAATTTCGCTCACACGACTACCCGGCAATGGCGGCGACCCTGCAAGACAAGCTCACCCATCTGGAATACGTGCTTGTGGTGGGTGGTGAACAGGCCGAGACATCGTTCGAAAAATGTTTGCTCGAGCAAGCCTGGGAAGAACGCACCGATTCCGCAGCATTGTTTCGGGAACGGCGTCCGAGCGCGGACGATGTTACCGAAGTCATTTACACCTCGGGTACGACGGGTGAGCCCAAAGGCGTGATGCACACCGCCAATACCTTGCTCTGTAAAGCACAATTGGCGAGTGAATTGTTCGGGTTCGCCGATGGCGATAGCATTTTTATGGGGTCGCCATTGGCCCACCAAACTGGCTTCATGTACGCCACCGTTTTGTCCCTGTTCAAGCATTGCAAATGCGTCTTGCAGGACGTTTGGGAGCCGCTTCTTGCCGCACAGTTGATCGCTGAACAGCGCTGTACGATTACACTTGGTTCCACACCGTTTCTAATCGATCTAGTGCAGAATCCCGGCGTCGCAGACCATGACATGACCTGCCTGCGTTTGTTCCTGTGTTCCGGCGCGCCGATTCCGCGCGTTTTGATTCAGGAGTCTCAACAACGGCATCCAAATATGTACGTAATGAGTGCCTGGGGCATGACCGAGATGGGCATTACTACGGCCACTTACCCCGGAGATCCGACTGACAAAGTCGTCGAGACGGACGGCCGGGCGTTACCGCATCAGGAAGTGCGGGTGGTCGACGACCATGATGCGCTGGTTGCTGCCGGTACAGAAGGGCGGCTGCAGTCACGCTGCGCGACGACCTTCGTTGGCTATTTGAAACGCCCGCAGGCGTACCCGGTTGATGCTGATTTCTGGCTCGACACCGGAGACAACGCGCGCATGGATGAGGATGGGTATATCCGTATCACCGGGCGGTCGAAAGACATTATTATTCGGGGTGGGGAAAATATTCCGATTGTCGAAGTTGAGGAATTACTGTATCGCCATCCGGCGGTACAGGACGCGGCGATTGTCGCGATGCCGGACCCTCGACTTGGCGAACGAGGCTGTGCCTATATTTCGCTCAAGCCGCACGGTGAACTCGATTTCGACGCAATGATTGATTACCTGTCGGAGAATGGTTTGATTAAGCAGTACCTGCCTGAGCGGCTCGAACTCATCGACGACTTCCCGCGCACACCAAGCGGAAAAATTCAAAAATTCATGTTGCGTGAATGGGCCAGCCAGTTGCAACCCATGAGCGTCACAACGACCCACGGAGTAAACGCATGACCGAGGCCGAGTTACTCGACCGCATCGCTAAGACGCTCAAACAGGAGATTGGCCCTGCGGTTGACTCCGAATATCCGAAGACACAGGCCTTCATGGCTGCGGTGGTATTACAAAAACTGAGTCGGCAGCTCGCGCTTGCCAGCGGGCATCGTCAAGCTAATGGCGACGACCTTAACCTGCTAATCGACGATATTGCGGAATCAGTAATTACCAAACCTGTACCGGAAGAGGTGGCCAGTGCTGCACGCCAACTCGCCGAGGCCCGTGATGACAACGCCCTGTGTGGGTGGCTGGAGGCACTTTACGCTAACCGCGCCGCGCTAGGGGCGGTACATTTCGACGCCCTGCTGGGGCGCACACGGACAACGATGCGCGCGAATATCGATCGCCAAGTTGAGTACGCGGGATGACGCAAGCGCAAACGGCTAGTCCGGAACTTCGCCAGGCGATTATCGACTATCTCGCCACGCGACTTACGAACGGCAGCAATTTCGAGTTGCACAATATTCAGCGCATTGCCGTCGGCTGGTCACATGAAACGTGGCTGTTCGATGTCCGTTATTCAGAGGACGACAAGTCACAGGAGCTGGGTTTGTGTTTGCGGCGCGATCCGGGCAATGCCTTGTTGCGACATCTGTCCGATCTCGAGGAACAGTTCCGGGTCCTGGAATGTCTTGACCGTACCGAATTGGCGACACCGAAGGCCTATTGGTTTGAGCGCGACGAGAACATTCTTGGCGCGCCGTTTCTGGTGATGGAAAAAGTGACCGGCAGCTGCCCCAACCCATGGGGAAGGGAAGGGCGGGCTTTTTACCAGGCAGCCGCAGAACGCGGGACTCTACCTAACAGCTTCACCACCACATTGGCGACCTTGCACACCCTTGATTGGCGCGCGGCGGGGCTCGACTTTCTCGATGTCCCGGCACCGGGAACAGGTTTCGCGCAGCGTGAAATCGACAAGTGGCGGAACTTGATCGAAAGTGCCGATTACGCGCCGCAACCCATCCTCACAGATTTGATCTGTTGGTTGGAAACAAACATCCCGCCGACTGACCGACTGACCCTGGTACATGGTGCTTATCGCACAGGCAATTTATTGATAGAAGATGATCGGGTGAATGCAGTGCTCGATTGGGAGCTGCAAGTGATCGGTGATCCGATGTATGACGTTGCCTACGTGCTGAGTGATCTAAACCGCGAGGGCACATCACTACTGTCGAATCTGGTGGAGCGTGACGAATTTATTCGCGACTACGAAGCAGCGACGGGTTTCACAATTGATTTCGAAACGTGCCGGTACTACAACGCGCTGTACGCCATGCGCTCGGTGGCATTCTGGATGAGTGCGGCCGGGCTTTACGCAAACGGGCGTAGCGATGACATCCGTCTCGCGCGCACAGCGTGGTCGGTTCCGGTCGTACTTGAGCGCGCTGCTACTGAACTCGGTTTCTAGCAACATGGTGATGCCCATCGCATCAATCACTTTATAAGGGGAAAACTCTATGGCCAGTCCACAAGCCGCTGCCATTGATCAATTATTTGACGGTTTCGTCGCTTCGCTGGAAGCGAATCCGGAAATGGGACTCGACGAAATGCGAGACCTGCTGGAAAAGTGTGGCGATCTCGCCGCAGATCCCGGCGGCGTCGATTATCTGGAAACCGATGCCGACGGCACACCATGTCTGTGGGCAGTGCCGAACGGATGTAACAATGATGCAGTGCTGTTAGCGTTCCACGGCGGTGGCTGCGTGACTGGCTCACGTTTTTCACATCGCAAACTGTTCGCCCATCTCGCTAAGGCGGTCGGTTGCCGCAGTTTGATTGTTGACTACGCACGCGCACCCGAGGCGCAACACCCGTCGCAGATCAACGAAGGCATTAAGGTCTACCAGTGGTTGCTGGGTCAGGGCATCCCGGCAAACAAAATTGCCAGTGTTGGTGATTCTGCGGGCGGCAATCTGTGCACCGCAGTCGTGCTTGCTATGCGCGAGAAGGGTATCGATTTACCTGCTGCGGTCATGCCGATGTCACCGTGGTATGACATGGAAGCGACGGCGGAAAGTTTTAAAACCAATGCCAAAGTTGAACGTCTGATAAAAGCCGAAATGTCACTGGGAATGAGCCAGATGTATATCGGCGACACGTCGGCCCGCGATCCTTATGTGAACCCGCTCTATGGCGATTATGCAGGTTTCCCACCGACTTACATTCAGGTTGGGGGTTATGAAGTGCTACTCGATGACGCCCGTCGCGGTGCGGAGCGCATGCAGGCGGCCGGGGTGGATGTGAAGTGCGATGTGTTCCCCGAAATGCAGCATGTGTTTCAGTTTATGGCCGGTCGCGCGCCGGAGGCCGATGATGCAGTCAACCGCATGGCAGAATGGGTGCGGCCGAAGCTCGGAATCTAACTATATCGGCAGGACTATGTCGTTCTTGATAGAGCTGCCTGCCTAAGCGGGCAGCTCTCAAGTGCGCCTGTCGGGCGCTATTCGTTCCCTTCCGGGGTCATCCCTTTCAAGAATCTGAACAATTCACTATCCGTAGACAGAACCAGCGTGGAATCTTCGGAAATGATGTCTTTGTAGGCTTGCATGGTCCGCGTGAACTCGTAGAAGGCCACCGATTGCGGGTTCTGATTGTAGGCGCTGGCATAAATTTCAGTCGCTTTTGCGTCGGCAACGCCCCGAATTTCCTCTACTTCCCGATACGCTTCAGACTGAATTTTGTTTAGTTCGCGCACTCGATTGCCGCGAATTCTCGCTGCCTCGCCATTACCTTCAGAGAGAAAGCGCTCTGCTATCTGGCGTCGTTCGCTGATCATACGGTCGTAAATTTTCGGTCGCACACTATTGTTGTAGTTAATCCGTTTGAAGCGGATGTCGAGTAGTTCGATGCCGAACACCTCAACTTTCTGCGCCGCTGCAGCGAAAATCTCCCGTTCAACCGCATGGCGACCTTTCTGGATTGGCACCAGCGCTCCCATGTCGAGTTCGCGTTCGGCATCCGTCAACAAAGAATCACGCAACGGCGTGCGGTCTTTGGTGGTGCGAATGATTTCAATTAGCTCGTGCTTGGCGACCGCATTGCGCGTTTCACTGCCGAGAATGTCATCGAGCCGTGACTGTGCGCTGCGCTCGTCGCGCAAGCGCAGGAAATACTGCAATGGGTCGGTAATACGCCAGCGGGCGAACAGATCCACCGAAATATACAGTTTGTCTTTGGTTGGCATATCGGAAGGATTGCCGTCCCATTCGAGCACGCGTTTATCAATCGGATTGACGTCCTGGATGAACGGCACTTTCATTTTAAGGCCGGCGGTCACCACCGGATCACCAACCGGTTTGCCGAACTGGGTGATGATCACCTGCTCCACTTCATTGACAGTGTAGAGCGAGTTAAGTCCGACGATGACAACGGCAGCAACAACAATAATTGAACCAATGCGTAATACGCCGTTCATGGTAGGAGCTCCTTGCTGCGATTCAGATTCAATAGCGGAAGAATGCCCTGCGAACTCTGGTCGACAATGATTTTGGAGCGGATGCCGGGCATCACTTCCTGCAAGGTCTCAAGATAGATTCGCCGCCGGGTCACTTCAGGTGCTTTGCGGTATTCCGCAAGCAAGGAATTGAAACGGGCTACGTCACCCTCGGCCTCATTGATGCGCTTGAGCCGATAGCCATCAGCTTCGCGAATGCGCTGATCTTTCTCTCCCTCGGCGAGCGGGATAACTTTGTTGTAGTCGCGACGCGCCTCATTGATGAGCTTCTCTTTCTCTTGCTGCGCCTGGTTTACCTCGTTAAACGATTCCTGCACCGGGCCGGGGGGGTTGATGTTCTTGAGTTGGACCTGATCGATGCTGATGCCCATCTCGTACTTCGTCGATAGTGACTGCATTTTGGTCAGGGCCTCGCTTTCGATTTCCTGGCGGCCGATTGTGATGACTTCGTCGACGGTGCGGTCACCGACTACTTCGCGCATGACCGATTCTGAGACATAACGCAGTGTCTCAGCGGGCTCGCGCACTTCGAAAAGAAATTTGGCCGGATCAAAGATGCGGTATTGGACAACCCATTCGACCAACGCTGCATTCAGATCGCCGGTCACCATTTCGGTTTCGCGTTTCCCGTCGCGAGGGCTTTGGAACGGATCGGTAGCACCCGGTGTAGTGAAGCCAAACTCCTGTTTGAGCTGGCGCTTGACCGGCACAATCGTTGCGCTATCAACACCAAGGGGTAGCTTAAAGTGCAATCCGGGTGGCACGTCTTTCAGGTATTTGCCAAAACGCTGCACAACTGCGACCGAATCACTGGGGACCGTGTAATAGGCCGTCCATGCACCGAACAAGAGCAGTGCGATAACCGCCACTACCGAGAGGCCACGCCCCCCACCTTGCGGAACGAGCTCGCGTAGTTGCGTGCTACCGGATTTAAACAGGTCCTCTATGTCAGGCGGCAGACTGCCACCCTCTTGCCACGGATTGTCCGGACCGCCATTGCCCTTCGATCGAGCCATGGGTCTCTCCTTTATTCGATTTGCGGGAACTGCAGACCGCTATCTTCGCACGGTCGTTGATTGGCTGTGAGGCGCACTGTCGGGGTGCGATAAGCCGCTCGGCTGAACAGCCGTTAGGTATTATGTCGCGGATGGCTATGAATTGCGTCACTCGCACGCCCGACTGGCCCGCGTAACCAGTCGGGAGCTACGATGAGCGCTTAACGGCCGCGAATGACTCGGCCCGGTCTCGCACCGGTGAGTTCGCCATTGGACTGTACAAGTTCGCCTTTGACATAGGTTCCGACGTAACCGGTTGCGCCACCGAGTAAGCGCGGTTGCGCGGCTGGCAGGTCATAGGTCATTTTCGGCATCAGTGCGCCGAGATTGGCCATATCAATGAGATTGATATCAGCACGTAGTCCGGGAGTGAGAATGCCGCGGTCATTCAGACCATACAGCTTCGCATTGTCTCCGGTCATTTTGCGTACCATCAATTCCAGCGGCAGGTGATGCGGGTCATCGGCAGGCAGGTCACGCACCCATTGCGTGAGCATATAGGTATGCACGCCGCCGTCGCAGATAAATCGGCAATGAGCACCGGCGTCGCTCAAACCAAATACTGACAGCGGGTGGGTCAGCATTTCATGCACTGCGTCGCTATTGTGATTGGCATAACCGGTCGCGATGTACAGCAGGATGCTGTCGCCGTTGTTTTCCAACAGCAGGTCGTAGGCCACTTCTGCCGGACTACGGCCTTCGCGTTTGGCGGTCAGAGCAATGCTAGTGGACGGATCCGGCGTGTAGTTAATCGGATTGCCACCGGGATAAGTCATTTCCCACAATTCAGGACTCTTGTAGAACATCGAGAAGCCCGTGTCGTTTGGATCTTCTTCGGACAATAGTTTCGCCCGCACGGCTGGATCAGCCATCTTGCGCACGCGCTCAGCGGGCGGCAGATCGGCGATTTCGGCGAAGCTCGGCATGAAACGCCAGGGATGCTCACCCGCCATGCTGAACAACAGCGAGATGGGGCGGCCCGCAACCTGTGGCACGATTTCGTGGCCAGCGGCCGCCGCTTCTTCGCACACCCGCATCTGGCGGCGCCATTGCTCCGCGTCCGAATTATGTTGTACTTGCAGGTACATCAATCGGCATGCCGATTGCTCAGCAACGTTACGCATCAACTGCATCTCACGCTCAAGTCCGTCACAATCCTCGCCGCCGACACCTGCGAGGACCATCTCCATCAAGCCGTGGCCGCTGCGTTTGACCGCTTTGGCAAGTGCGACCAATTCCTTCTCGTTGGCGAAGGTGCCGGGGACTGGTACGCCGTCGACGTCGATATGAATCGACGTGCGCGAGCTCGTGAAGCCGAGTGCGCCGGCCGCCATGCCTTCTTCAATGAGTGCCGCCATTTGACCTAGATCGTCATCGGTTGCGGCTTCGTTGTCTGCGCCGCGCTGGCCCATGACATAGGCTCGCAACGCGCCATGGGTCATCTGCGTGCCGATATCAAGTGTGCGCGGCAGTGTATCGAGCGCGTCCATGTATTCCGGGAAGCTTTCCCACTTCCATTCCATGCCTGCCTGCAACGACACGCCGGGAATATCTTCGACACCTTCCATGAGATTGATCAGCCACTGGTGACGTTCCGGCTTGGCCGGGGCGAATCCAACGCCGCAGTTTCCTGCCACAGCCGAAGTCACGCCGTGCCAGCTCGATTGCGCAAGCTCCGGGTCCCACGTCGCCTGCGCGTCGTAGTGAGTGTGAATGTCGACCCAGCCCGGCGTCACAACGAGTCCAGCGGCATCGACCGTCTGTTTGGCGGCACCAAGATTGCTGCCAATCGCCGCGATTTTGCCGTCGCTAATGGCCACGTCTGCCGTGCGCGGCGCGCTACCGGTGCCATCGACCACCGAACCACCACTAATTAAAGTATCGAATTTCGCCATTGGTATAACTCCCCATACCTGACAAGGTCACACCCATCGGCATGAGCCCTCGCTCAATCAAATTCCAATCTACGGCGCTTATCAGTCGCCTGCGAAGTGCCGACGCAAATCTTCCCACCAGCGTCCCAATCATACCTGTGGTCGGGTAATTTAGCTTCATCGCTGCGCGGCGGCGCGGTTTTCGTATACTGCGTCTCGGCGTCCGAACGGTGTCTGGGCATCGTCAGCCGGAGTGGCCGGACGTACGAGCAGGAAACTTTGATGAAGCGACACAAACGCATTGGCTTAATGCTGTGGACGGCGCCCGGGCTGGGCGCCGGATTCGAGCGCGGTGAGTGGGCTGAGCAGGCCGGCTATGACGATTTATGGTTGCCTGATGCTGAGGGTCTGCAGGATCCTCTGACGCTCGGCGCAGCGCTCGCCATGACCACCGACAAGGTACGCCTGTGCACTGGCATTGTGCCAGTGTTTACACGGCCGCCTGCGGTGCTCGCGACCAGTGTTGTGGCAGTCGAGCAGCGGGCGCCCGCACGCTTTGTACTCGGCCTCGGGGCTTCGACCGATAATATGGTGGAGCGCTGGTACGGTCTTGAATATGCGAAACCGTTAACCCGCGTCCGCGAAACCGTTGTGTTGATTCGTGCGATTCTGGCAGGTAAGAAAACCGATTTCTCGGGCCTTACACTGCGAAGTCGTGGCTTTCAACTGAAGGAATGCCCGCAGACGCCGGTACCGATTTATCTCGGCGCTATTGGTCCGAAGATGCTGCAAATGGCTGGCGAGCTCGCCGATGGCGTGATTCTTAATGATTTCACCCCGCCGGACAGACTCGACTGGGCGTTGCAGCAAATCGATGACGGCGCCCGTCGTGTAGGTCGGCGCGTGGACGATTTGGAGATCGTCAAACGGCGCGCGTTGTATGTCCATGAGGACAGTGAGGCGGGGCTTGACTACTTCCGTGAGCATCTCGCCTTCTATGCGTCGGCGCCGGCCTACCAGCAAATAATTATTCGTTTGGGATATGCCAGCGCAATTGACGAAATCAGAGCAGGCTACGCGACCCGCGACCGGGCCCGAATCAGTGCAGCAGTGAGCGATGAAATGGTCGCCAGAATATTCAATTTCGGTTCTGCGGAGCACTGCCGCGGGCTGCTGCGCAATGATTACCAGACAGGTATCGACACGGTTGTCGTGAGTCCCCAGGGCGGCACCCCGGCATTATTCACTGCTGGCGCCGAAGCGTTTGCCAGTGATGCTTTTCAGCTGCCCGATTAAAACTTGGCCGAGAGCTCCAAATTCAGAGTAACCATCGCATTGTGCGCCGCTGTTCGTCGCGTAGCAGCGGACGTGTCTACGGGACTGGTTAATCGAAAGGCGGACGCTCAGTGGGAATTGGCACGGCCTCGATCAGCTCGAGCATGATGCCGTCCGGGTCTTTGAAAATGATGACCTTGCGCTCACCATAATCGCCCATATCCCACGTTTCGACCGGCCCGACGGGACCGTGTCCTGCCAGTAACAACTGCGTCCGCGCCGCCTGGATATCATCGACCTCGAAAGCGACACGAATAATGCCCAGGTGGTTGGCATGCGGGTAGGGCTCACCGAAGGGCTGGGGTGTATCCCACTGGAGCACATCGATGGGGCTGCGCGAATCGGAGCGCACACCCATGAGAGTGGCGGCAAAACGCATTTGATTGTCGGTGAATTCCGATCCGTCAGGGTTGCGCAGTAGATCGCCCAGCGAACCATTGGTGGCCGGTTGCAGATCGGAAGGCGCCAGATACACGGTCAAATCGAGCCCCATCAGGTCGCGGTAAAATCGGTACGACGTCGGTAGATCGCGCACGTTCAAATTGCAGTGATGCATCATTCCTGCAAACGGCGGACTACCGTCGGCTGTTTCGGCGGCAATCATCTCCAGGGTGTTGCCGTCTGGATCACGGTAGGCGAAGACTGTTACGCCGTCGCCTTCGGGCGTGAGCACAATCCAGCTCGGCTCTCCATACGGTTTCCCGCCATTCGCTACGACGTTGGCATAGGCAGCATCGAGATTGCTAACCAGTGAATTCTGTCGGTAAATGCCCACATGATTCGCTTCGCGGTACGGTTTGCCCGTCGGGCGCGGTGATTTCCATTCGATCAGGTGCAACAGGCGAGCTGGAAATTCTGCGATTAAATCGCCCGGAGGCGAGACATCTTTTTTATTCTCCAGCACCCATCCCTCGAATTGCCCCTGCTCAATGCCGAAACCAGGGTAGCTTTGGGCCGGGCCATTGATATGGGCCAGCCGCTGCACGGGGAAGGTGTTTTCATAGAATGCCAGCGCGCGGTCTAGATCAGACACATTAATAACTACATGAGCGAAACGGTTAATGTGTCCTCGCAGGCCGTTCGCGAGTCGTTCGGCAACGCTAGGGCGGGGCAGTTTTTCAGGAGTTGGTGGCACGCTGTCACCTCATTTTGGGATTTGAAATCGCGACCCACCGCATGCAGGCTCGCACCAACTGCCGTCAGGCCCGCAAGTTAGGCAAGGATGTATCTACCCGCTGTCGCGCGCGGCTACGTGTCTGTGTGGCTCCACGACACTCTAGCATCGTCCTGACACGGTCGGGGTAGACGCTTACCCCCGGTATAGGTTCAAGCGTTCTTAGAGGCCCAGATCGCGAGGCGGTGCCGCATAGCTTTCTGCGACACATCAACCTCGGGGAGCGGCTGAATAATCTTGTCGTGGACGAGCAGACGATAGATGTACTCGATTTTTTCGCTCGCAGAATCAGTTGCTTCAAACTCAACGACGCCGCGTTTTTCACCATATTTCACGCCGTCGGCAATGGCTTTCTTAACCAGCTCATTCTCGTTTTTAAGCTTCTTCATAACCTGCCTGCTATTGTCAACGGTGGTCGCGAAACTGCATTCGATGATTGCTTTTGCGCGCCGCTAACTGATTTTTTATTGGCGCTTTGGCCCGCGTGTAATCGTCGGGTAGCGAAACAAACTGTTGAAAGTGAAACAACTCAAGGCGACCCAGTCGCCTGGGCGATAGTGAATGTAGCGCATCGTCGAAGCGCTCACCATCGGTCGACTCAAATGCGCCGCCACGTGAGTTCTGCCGGCAATTATCCGCTGATGTGTTCTCGCACCCGCGTCCAACACTCGGTTGCAGTAGCAGCGCCGTGCGGAATTTCGTAGTGCGCCTGCGTGTCACGGCTTATTCGGGCACTTCACGCGCACCGCGAAAGACCAACACGACGCCCTTGCCGCGAATCACCAGATTCTCACCATACTCAGTTGAGCAGCATAATTCTGTCGTCCCGCCATAAATCATCGGTAACGGGATTAAACTGGGGTGGTGCATGTCGCCGATAACGAGCTTGCCAGTGACAATCGTGCAGGGAAATCGCTCGATCACCAGGCGTGGTGCCGGGGCTGAGATGCGTAGATCGACCCCTTGCAAATAGCGTGTCCCGCTATCGAAACCCGCTTGTTCCTCGTATTGATGAACGACCGCGGGATCAAGCCGCAGTACGACGGCATCCTTTTCATCAAACAATGCCCCGAGCGTCGAACCAGGCAATTCTATACAGCGGCTACGCGGCATGCGGAAATTCTCGGAGATTCAACGAACAAACGCAGCCGCCCAGGCGAGAGCGGCTTAGCTGCACTGGCACAAACAATCGGGCACGCCTGATGACCATAATTTTCGCCTTAGCAGCATGATTATTGACCGTCTTTGACAGCTCGCAAATCGCCATGCTCATCGATTTCCAAGCCGGCGTTGCGAGCGCTGTTTTTCAGAGATTCCGGCCAACCAACCCGGCCCGGGTCATTGCCACCCACAACCGCAAGCAACATCGCAGTTGTATCGCTGACATTACGAAACCCGCGCATGATATGTACCGGGACCGAAATCACATCGTGAGGCTCGAGAGTGATTTCCTTGTCACCGTTCGGGCCCCAAAAGATTGACCAACGTCCGGACAGGGGCATGAACACCTCCTGGGTGAGGTGGGAATGCAATGCGGCTCCCTTGCCAGGCTCGGCACGTACCATTGCAAGATGAAAATCCTGCGCGGCAAGGGGCGGGTGCATCTCCGGGTCTTCCTGAACGCCGCCACCGATGATGCCGAAAATTTCTCGTTCGTGACCTGGGATGCGGGTGTCGAGGAACGCAGTGTCAGAACTCTTTTGATCGCGAAAGCGCGCGACGTGCGCTTCCATTTCTTTGACGCTGTAGTCCAGGTCGGATAGTGGAGCGACGTTAACCATGGCGGACCTCCTGTGGTTCCTGAGTCTGTCATGACAGACTATTAGTTGGCAGCTTGCCGGGCAAGATGCGCACCAGGTTGGCGGCCGCCCCCATAGTTTTGACCTATAGACGCTCAGAGGCAGAACTCGATGGCGCGGCGGCGATGCGCACAGTCACAACCCGACCTGACGAAAACCTTCCAGTCGTAGGAGCGTTTGGCGCTGCTGATCACGGGGTTGACGACGCCGCGAGCCGCAGCGCCACATGAATGGCTCAGGTGTTATGACAACCCGTATAATTTCCAGCCTGGCCGATCGTGGTAATGCCTTACCTTCGCTGGCTACGTCTTGTCGCGCTCAAGCGAGGAACGCATGACCGAAAACCAAGCAACTCTGATATCGACATTCGACGCCACTTCTGCGGCGCCGGCCATTGGCGCACCCGAGCGTGAGTCACTGAACTACGCCGCACTCTGCCGCCTTATCGGGCAAACGCACGATAATTTGCGCAATTGCGGGGTGCAACCGAGCGACCGCGTGGCAATGTTGCTACCGAACGGTCCGGCTATGGCCAGCGCATTCGTTGCTGTGGCGAGTAGCTGTACGGCGGCGCCGCTCAATCCCGCCTATCGGAGCTCCGAACTCGAGTTCTACCTGAGCGACTTGAGGCCGTCAGCGCTGCTTGTTCAGGATGGTTTCGATACGCCCGCTCGTGCGGTCGCGCAGCGCCTCGACATCCAGCTCATCGAGCTACGTGAGGACCTGCAGGGGCCGGCCGGAGAATTCAGCCTCGAGTTCGCGTCTAGCGCTACAACGGCAGTCGCCAGTCCGTCCGCCGGCGATACGGCCTTGGTACTGCATACCTCCGGCACCACTTCGCGCCCCAAGATTGTGCCGCTTAGTCATACCAACTTGATAGCGTCGGCCCGGCATATCGCCAAAACACTGGCTCTCGACGCCAACGAACACTGCCTGAATATCATGCCGTTGTTCCATATTCACGGCCTGCTCGCCGGCGTTCTCGCCCCGCTATTGAGTGGCGGACAGGTAACCTGCACACACGGCTTCAGCGCGACGAGCTTTTTCGCATGGCTCGATAGCGTTCGGCCGACCTGGTACACCGCGGTGCCGACCATGCATCAGGTCATTGTGGATCGCGCGCCGCGCAACACCGACATCGTCAACCGTGCCAAGCTCAGGTTGATTCGCTCATCCAGCGCTTCGTTACCGGCCCCGGTCATGGCCGCCCTTGAACAAACTTTCTCGTGTCCGGTCATCGAGTCGTACGGGATGACAGAAGCTGCGCACCAGATGACGTCCAACCCGCTGCCACCAGCCGAGCGCAAAGCGGGGACGGTCGGAATGGCGGCCGGACCAGAAGTTCGCCTGTTGAGCGGGAACGGGCATTTCGCAGGCAGCGAAGAGGAGGGCGAGGTTGTCATCCGCGGGGCGAACGTCATGCGAGCTTATGAGAATAATCCCACGGCAAACGACAGCGCCTTTCACACTGACGGGGAGGGAGATCAGTGGTTTCGCACTGGCGACCTTGGTGTGTTCGACGTCGATGGGTATTTGCGAATCAGCGGTCGTATCAAGGAAATTATTAATCGCGGCGGCGAGAAAATTGCACCGCGCGAAGTCGATGACGTGCTGATGGCGCACAGCCAGGTTGTCCAGGCGGTCACTTTCGCGCGCGCCCACCCAAAGCTGGGCGAAGAAGTCGCCGCAGCGGTCGTGCTTAAGGCCGGTGCAACGGTCACCGAACGCGAACTCCGGGCTTTTGTCGCCGAGCAGCTGGCTGACTTTAAAGTCCCTCGTTCAATTCATGTGCTCGATGAAATCCCCAAAGGTCCGACCGGCAAGTTACAGCGGATTGGTCTGGCCAAACTTCTTGGCCTCGAGTGAGACGTGCGAAGCCACGTTAACAATGCGACTCGCGCCGTAGCGCGCGCGCTGGTGTTCGCATGAGAATTTGCATTTATGGAGCCGGTGCCATTGGCGGATTTATCGGCGCGCGCCTGGCTCGCACAGACGCTGATATCTCCCTCGTTGCGCGTGGACCGCACTGTGACGCCATCAAACGAAATGGTCTCACGCTGATCGAAAACGGCGAATCGACAAACCATCGCCTGCGCTGTGTGGAGGATTGTGCCGAACTTGGCCCGCAGGATTTCGTCATTATCACGCTCAAAGCCCATTCCGTTGGCGCTATTTGTGCGCAATTACCCCCACTTTTTCATGCTGACACGACGGTTGTCCCGGCAGTCAATGGCGTGCCGTGGTGGTATTTCCATCGGCATGGCGGTGTGTATGAGGGGAGCCAGGTCACAAGTGTCGATCCGGATGGCAAGCAATGGCAACAGATTGGTCCTGATCGGGTACTCGGCTGCGTGATTTATCCGGCGTGCGAGGTTGTTGAACCGGGTGTAATCAAACACCTGGAAGGCGAACGATTGACGCTCGGCGAACCCTCGGGCGAAAAATCTGCCCGCGCACAGGCGCTCGCTGCATTGCTGCGCTCAGCCGGATTAAAAGCACCGGTAAAATCGAATATTCGAGATGAACTGTGGATTAAACTTTGGGGTAACGTCAGTTTCAATCCGGTCAGCGCCTTGACCGGTGCCACGCTCGATAGAATCTGCAGGGACCTGGCCACGCGCAGGATTGTACGTAGCATGATGCTCGAGGCGCAGGCCGTCGCAGAACATTTCGGGGTGCGCTTCCCTATTGATGTTGAGCAGAGAATCGCCGGTGCAGAAGCTGTTGGTGCACACAAAACGTCGATGCTCCAGGATATTGAGCGCGGACGGCCAAGCGAGATTGAAGCTATGGCCGGGGCGGTTAGTGAGCTCGGACGCCTGGCTGGCGTGCCGACTCCATTGATCGACAGCGTTGCGGCGTTGGTGCGTCTGCGCGAATGTGCGCCGGAGCGAGGCCTGCCACGCCGGTAGCACTGCCAACGCACTTCAAACATGATCACGCCAGGCTCCCTTGCCGGACCAAAATTACCAGAGCACAGCTCTGTGGCTGAGTTTGTCGTGTAGAGCGACACCTGGCTCAATCCAGTCGACGTTCGTCATAAGCAGCTTGTCAGGGCCCACCGGTCGCGGGTTCCGGCGGCAATCAATACGCCTGTAGTAGCGAATGGTGCGAACAGTCAGCTCGCCTTGCGCGGCGAAAAACCGGCATCTCAGGAGCTCGGAGTGAGGCGCGGTGGGTGCCATGTTGTTCGGCGACCGCTGGGGCAAGTTGATGACTCTTTCCCAAACACCTCGCCTGACCCATCCAGCGGGTGCACAAGAATTTGTGACCTGCTTCTCAAAAGCCCACTGCAGTAAAACGATTTTTGTCGACTGTGCATCACGAAGTGCGGGCCTGTTTCGCATAATTCATTGCAAGTCGTTTTTTGTGTCGGTGACGAAAATTCGGGCGAACAACGAATTCACCACACTCGCACCAATAATCGTGCAGGACTCTACGACGACCCTGGTTAGTCTCGCGACGATCACTGTTCCCTTAAATCTATGGCGAGGTGAATAGCTGCCGCTGCGAGCAGAGTACTGGAATCAAAGTCTTCGTCGATTTAGGCAAACTGACTTGGGCAGAAATTCGCTACACAAAGCGCATCGACAGACGCGCTCGAGACGTCATCGTCTCGCACCAGAATCGAGGTTCGATGCCAGCCGCAATACGCGCAATGTTGGTCTTCGGATTCGAAACTTAAATTACGGAGGCGTGTAGATGAATTTTCCAATTACCGTACTGTGGTCAACCGGCCTGCTTGTCCTCATCGGATCTTTATGCACGAGTAATCCTGCGCCGTTGTTCGGCGGCGGAATCGCCATGCTTGTTACAGCCGCGTGGATGCTACTAAGAGGAGTGAACCGCATCAGGTCGAATCGCCCGGGCGCTTTCGGTTACCTGTCGCTCGAAAACCTCCAGCGCTGGATAGTAGGGGCAAACAGGCGTGGCGAGGAGAGCTACGGCATCAGCACGTTCGCACAGGCCGGCGCTGACGGACCTGTCAGCTGAAAGCCAGGCACCGCTGGTGGTAACGTTTTCCCCATCACGATCAACCGATACGGCGCACTTGTGCGGCTCTAATCGTGTTGCAGTAGCTCCTGCGCGAAACGTCCAACAAGGCCCGCAGTCTTGCGCCAGCTTCCCGCGGGGCGTGCCCGAGACGTTGCCTACTTAGGCCCGAACGCCAGAAATGCGTTACCTGGCATGCCAAACAAGCCGTAGCCTGAGCTAAAGTAGACCCAACCGTTAACGACCGTCACGCCGGCGCCCTTGATCGAACCACCCCGCGCTGCGACGTCGTTGACGGTGTCGTAATCACCCTTCGTGTCGTAATCCCAGATTATTGCGCCGCTGGCCGTATCGTAGGCACGCATGTGGCCATCCATGGCGCCGGAAAACACTACCCCGGGGATCAATGTCGCAGCGGCCGGCTGGCCTGCATTGCACCCGGGAATGTCGACGCAGTCGGGTTCTGCAGCGGGCGTATTCCAGATCTCTTCTCCATCGGAGAACCGAAGCTTGTAAATACCGCCAGCGTGTCCCGGCATGGCACGCGTCTCCCATACATCGGAAATGGGTACGTAGATGAACTCCGCGTCCGCCGCAAAACCCCATTCGATGCCACCCAGCACGCCGCCTGGCGACAGTCGTTTTTGCCACAAAATCGCACCCTTATCGTCCGGGTCGATGGCGTGCATCACACCGGATTTCTGCCCCGCAAGCAGTATTCGCTTGCCGTTTGGCAGCGAACGCAAAATGGGCGACGAACCGAAATCGACGTCCGGACCACAACCTTCGCGTGCAACCGGATCAGCGTTATGTGCAACGCAGGCGGTGGTAAAGGCGTCGTCTGCAGTCATTTGTACGCTCCAACGTATCGCGCCTGTTGCTAAATCCATGGCAACGATCGCATCGCTGGTATCTGCGGCCGGCGAGGAGTAAGAATCACCGGTGGTGACGTAAAGCACGCCTGCTTTCGGGTCAATCGTGGGCTGCGTCCATACCGCGGCGCCGGATGGCCCCCACAACTGAACGCCGGATGTCATGACTTTGGTCTTTTTCGGCTCTTCTGTGATGACGTAGCTTTTCCAAACACGCTCACCGCTCTGTGCGTCGTAGGCAACTACCGCGCCCCGGAAAGTGCAGCATTCGTAGCTGGATGACCCGCCGGCTAACTCCTCAAACGAGGCGGTGCCGACATACAGCTTCCCGTCATGGAGGATGGGAGATGATGTGACGAGCGCCCATGCATGCGGATCAGTCTTGTCCTTCCAGAGCAATTTCCCGGTGTTAGCATCGAGCGCATAGAACCAGGCTTTACGGTCCCCGGCATACAAGCCCAGTGACCCATCGGCGCGAACTGCGACGATAATTGCTGCTCGAACTTCGCCCGCCGTCTCGAATTTCCAGTGCACGCAGCCGGTTTTGCTATCCAGCGAGTAAATTGCTCCATTCGGTGAGCCGATAAAAATACGATCACCGACGACCGCAGGTTGCGTGGTCACGGTTGTCGCTCCGGCGTGGCCAAACGACCATTTAAGCTCAAGGTTTTGCAAATCTGCTGCAGTCAGCCCAGCCTGGTCTGCGGGCTGGGCATGGGTGTTGTCCAGATCAAGACCCCAGCCAACCCAGCTCGGTTGCTCGAACGCTTCGGCAGTCAGTGGCGTCGAGGTGGCGCACATTTGCAGTGTTTCTTCGACCTTCGCCTGGCTAACCGAACCCCATGGCACTTCCGACAAGTAAATCGCCACAGCGCGTTGCTCGATCTCATTCAAAGCCGAGGCTTGCAGGGCCATTAAGCCGCTGATCTGCGCATTAAAAATTTTCTCGGGAGGAAGTTTCTTAAGCTGTGCAAGAGACAGCGCACGCGGTGCTGGATTGTCGCTGTGGCAGCCGGCGCAAGCTTTTTCGTAGGCCTGTCTGCCAATCGCGCCATCTTCGGTTGCGTGCGCCGCGCCCGAGACAGTACAGACCGCAATTAGCATCACAGTTCCGGTGGTGATGCGCGAAAAGAACTTACTCATGGAATTCCCCCAATCTCATACATCAATAGCCATGCACGGTAGAATCACCAGCACGCTAAGGCTCAAGTCTAACCCGAACATCCAGGCCTGGGGTGTCAACGGTGCCGGCTTGACTTGTGTGCATAGAAATTTTGATATTCCGCCCGAGCACAGATCATGAATGACACTTCTGCTGACCCGCTGATTATCGCCAACCTGATCGCCCGGCATGCCGCTGAGCACCCCGATCTGGATGTGCTGACGTTCGTTGAGGTGTTGAACGATGGCAGCTTTTCGGACGAGTCGCGCACCTACGCCGAGCTTTGGCACAACGGTCAATGTGTCGCTCACGCGCTCGATGCCGAAGATATGCAGCTCGGAGATGCGTTTGCGGTGGTCATGCAAAACCACCCCGAATTCGTCGATACCATGGTCGGGTCGTCCATTGCGGGCACGGTATTTGTACCCATCGACCCTCGAACGAGAGGGCAGAAACTTGCCTTCATGATCAACCATGCAGACTGCCGCGGTGTCGTAGTCGGTGACTACGCTTTTGCGAATGTGGTCGACATTGTGAGTGAGTGTCCGCAACTGGAATGGATTTGGGTCGTGCAAAGCGGGGGGGAACTCAGCACGGAAGGCGCGGCGCTGCGGGTGCGGAGTTTTTCGGATGTACTTGCAGCCGCAGGCGGCCCGGACATCGCAGTGCGGGTGAGTGATCCCGACACCCCGATGCAAATGTTGTATACGTCCGGCACTACCGGTGACCCGAAAGCAATCCTGTCACCGTATGCGCGCTTCGGCTTCGTTGCGAGTCTTGGCGAAACGCTCGGGCTTATCGCAGGCGATCGACCCTACTCAGGCTTGTCGCTCACCCACGCTAACGCACAGCTGATTACGCTCGGCACAACTTTGCAGATGGGATTGCGAGGCGTGTTTAGCCGCAAATTCACGAAATCCAGATTGTGGGACATAACGCGCGAATATGGGTGTACGACATTTAACCTGCTTGGTGGCATGACCACGGCAATTTACAGCGAACCGTTGCTGGACAACGACGCCGACAATCCAGTTCGTTTTGTCCTCAGTGCGGGCATGCCGGCTGCAATATGGCAAGACTTCGGGAAGCGCTTCGACATTGATATATACGAATTTTACGGTGCTGCGGAGGGCGGGCTCACCCTCAACCCGCCGACGAGTGGTCCTATCGGCAGCATCGGCAAACCCCCGGCCGGCGTGATCGGCCGCGTTGTCGACGAACACGACCATGAGGTCGACGCGGGTGAGCCCGGCGAAATCGTTTTCCAGAATCAAGATGGTAGCTGCCCGGTGATTAGTTACTTCAAAAATCCCAAGGCTTCCACTGACAAAACGGCTGATGGTTGGTTGCGCATGGGCGACATCGGCTACCGAGATGCCGACGGGTGGTTTTATTTCCTCTATCGCAAAGGTGGCGGAATCCGGCACAACGGCGATTTCGTCAACCCGGCTTTCGTTGAGAAAGAACTAGCCGAGCATCCACAGGTTGATGACGTGTTCGTGTATGGCGTAGCCTCAGCAAACGGCGTGCCGGGCGAGAAAGATGTAGTCGCAGCGATTGTGCTGCGCGATGCGAGCGGATTTGAAAGCGCGGATGTATTTCGTTGGTGCCGGAGTAAGCTCGAATCGAGTTTCGTGCCGACCTATTTGCAGATCGTGGACGAAATACCTAAGACGGCGTCAGAGAAGCCGCAGGAACGCTTCCTACTCGAGGCTTTCGCCCCTGACGCTGACAACGTTGCTACTGAACAATAACCACAACATGGTCGCCGACCATTTGATCGGCGACCACGCTAAGCTCAGAACAAACCGGGGGCCTTAAGCTCCAATGCACGTTGCAAATATTCCAACTCGGCGGCTCGCTCAGGCAGCGGTGCAGGGCGGGTAAACATCTTGTCAGCAGTCAGTTCGTCCACGACCTCCTGGCTGCGCGGATAAGCGTTACCAAACGTATTGAGTGCGAACAAATCCTCGAAAGGCTGACGCGGGCGCTGACCGCCTGCTTCCCAATGCTCCATCGGGTAGCCTACACACTGCAATAATTGCAGGCGGCAGTGGTGCGGGACGCCCAGTGTGTTGAGAATGGCATCACCCTCTGGCGTGCCGAGAAAGCAAGAGCCGAGACCAAGCTCATAACCCATCAGATTTGCCTGTGCGATCCCCTGACCACAATCAATCTCGTTCAGTCCGGGCTGCTTGAGAAAGTCCTTAATGCCCTCAAATGCCGGCAGGAACTTCTCTTCGAGTGTTTTCTTTTTGAGCTCTTCAGGGCCAAAACCAAGCGCGCCAATGGACAGCAGTTCACGCAAACTTTCAGCTTGATTCTCAACCACCTCCGGATCGGTGTACCAGACGATGACAACTGGCGCGATGCGCAGCTGCCAGCCCACGACCACCGCCTTAAGTGAATCGAGAACTTCTTGTGGGGCACTTTCGCGGTGCACAACGACGGCACGCAGCGACTGCAGGTTACCCCAATGCGTGGCGACTCTTGCAGCCTCAAGCATCATTTGAATTTTCTCTGGCTCAACCGGCATGTACGGACGTAAATAGCGAATCGAACGCCGACGACCAATAGCTTCTCTCAATTCCATCCTGAATCTCCTGTACTAGGGCGATATGGACCGCTTACCGCAGCCGGCCCGCTTAAAAAGACGTTGCACTATATCTGAAATTAATCTGACACTTTGCTGGACAGTAACTCCCCGAGGTGTCGATCGATTTGCTCGTGATACTCGGCTTCAAAGCCAAACAGGCCGAAGTGACCGCCGCCGCTTTTTATGATCCGCAGTTGCGAGTCCTTAATCAGTTTTTGTTCCCGTTTGCAGTCGGCGACTGTGAAAAACATATCGGTGTCGATGGGCATGACGAAAGTTTTGGCGCTGATTCGCTTTAACGCTGCGCGTAAATCACCACCGGTGTTCCTCGAAACGTCTCCCCGTTGCCATTTCCACACCATGCACAGGAGGTCGTTCGGGTCCATCTGGGTAAACAGGCCCTCCATAAACCCCACCTGAAAATCCTGCAGAGACGTGCAGCCGAATGCGCGCCAGCTTTCTGATGCGAAAAAGTCCGGACAAAGGCCCATCACCGACCAGATTTTGGCGTGCCGCCGCAAGCCCGCATGGACCTCGCGATGGTCTTTGTACCAACCGTCATTCCAGCCCGCATCGGACGTGATGGCCTCGCGAAGGATCTCCCCGTAGAGGAAGTCGTGGTCGGTATTCTTCGCATAGCCGGCAATCGGCGCGGCGCGGCGCACCAGCTCGGGGTAACGCACCGCCCACTCGTAGACTTGCTGAGCCCCCATTGAGCCCCCGACCACAAGGGCCAAGGATTTGATCTTGAAGTGTTCAGTGAGCAATTTATGTTGCGCACGTACATCGTCGGCAATGCGCACGCGCGGAAACTTGGCCATGTTCCACGGTGGCGGTGTGTTGTGCGGTGAACTGGAGATCCCGCTGCCGATTTGATTGACGACGATGATGCAGTATTTAGCCGGATCGAGCGCGCGACCTTTGCCGATATACAGTTGTTCCATCACTTTGCTGGTACCGGAGTACCAGGTCGGAATGAGAATCGCGTTGTCCTTACGGCGATTCAGCTTGCCGTGTTGCACATAAGCCAGCTGGAGATCGGGGATATTGCCGCCGTCCTCGAGTTCAAAACTTCCTGCTGACCAGGTTTGCCATGGACCGTGCAGCTCTTGTGAGTAGTAGGGGTTCTCGATCATTAGTTGCGCTCCGTCGACGTTTAGTAAATGCCCTTGTGCTGGACGCCATCGACGACCAGCGTTGCTCCAGACACCCAATTAGCGCGTGGCGAGGCGACGAACACGATAGTGTCGGCGACTTCTTCCGGTTTCCCCATTCGTCCATAAGGAATGCCCGCAACCACACCATCGAACATTTCACGATTACCTTGTTTCACCATGTCCCAGAAGCCGCCTTCGAAGAATATGGATCCGGGCGCTACGCAATTCACGCGAATGTTCTGCGGTGCCAAATTCTGCGCCATGGTCTTTGCGTGGTTGAACAGCGCTGCCTTCACGGCTGCGTATGCAGGGGGTGAACCAGGTTCCAGACCGGAAATTGACGAAATGTGGACAATCGAGCCGCCCCCGGCATCGCTCATCCAGGGGATGACTTGTTGGGTGGCCCGAACTGTCGCCATCAAGTCAACGTCGACACTGACTTTCCAGCCAGCCTCATCATCGGTCATGCCGAAACCCGAGGTGTTGTTGACAAGAATGTCGACACTGCCAAGTGCCGTTCTGGCTCCGTTCAGGAATTTTTCCAGTGCCCCCGCGTCGCTCACGTCACAGGCAGCGGCGTGCGCCTGCACCCCGAGCGCCCTAATTTCTTCGGCGGTCGCGTCCAGCGCTTCCTGACCGCGGGCACAAATGGCCACGTTCGCGCCCTCTGCCGCTAGAGCGAGCGCCGTGCAGCGCCCGATGCCTTTGCTGCCCCCAGTGATAATTGCGTTTTTTCCTGCCAATCCAAGATCCATTCGATTTATCCCTTATTGCTTGTTCAGTCGGTTGTGAGTCTATGCGGGCTTGCGACACACACCAGTGATCGTCCGGGTGCGCCCCTGTTCGTTGTTGAGCAGCGCGTTGCTCATCTTGCCCTCGACGTTGTCTGGGACAATGACGTGGATAGTGAGCGCGTGCGGGTCTTGTTGCTCAAATGCAGCTTTACGTCTGCGGCCATGCTTAATGACATCTGCAGTCGTCTCGCGGAGCGTCACGACTTCGAGCCCGGCTTGCGCAAATAGATCCTCAAGCTTCGCCCACGTAACAAGATGATTGATGTCCGAATGCGCCGCCCAAAACGTCGGCAAGTGAGGTGTTGCAACAGAGCCAGCCAGAACGGCTTCGAAAGCGAACAAACCACCTGGCTTTAGCAGGCGCCAGACTTCGGCGAACAATTCCGCTTTGTTCGCCACGTTCATCATCATGTTTTGGGACCACACGCAGTCGTAAACGCCATCGGCGAGAGGTGTCGCGGTCGCGCTGCCGTGCACAAATTTACATTGCGCGCCCATGTTCGTGTGCTCGGTGAGCAGGGTCGCGGCGCGGATGAACTCTTCGGTAACATCGATGCCGGTTACAGAGCATCCAAATTCATCGGCTAGCGTACGGGCGGGACCGCCGATACCGCAGCCGAGGTCCACGACCTGCATTCCAGCCCGCATGCCCGCAAGTTTGGCCAACGCCCGCGTTGAGGCGAGCCCGCCACCGTGGAACTCATCGAAAGGGCTGAGATCAGCGCGCGTTAGCCGGTCTAAGTTTTTGTCTGCAGCGCGCAATGCCGAGATGATTCGGGCGCTGATGTCAGCGCTGCCGTAATGGTTGCCGACTTTCACACCGTCAGCCATCAATCTCAACTCAGATAGTTGTGGGCTACTTTGCCGTCCGGCAAGGTGACGTCATTCCGGAAGTAGAAACCACCGAGGATTTTATTTATCGGTATCTCATGGAAGGGATCGGAGGGCGAAGTCCCGAACTGCAGCGAGCCGCGCCCCTTGTGAACTTCGCGGATCGCGATATTGGTCAGTGTGGTGCTTGTTAGTTGGTCAACTTCGTGCGGTGCGCCTGTGGTCACCGACGGAATGACTTTATGCGCAATCCATTCGGCCGGGCCGGCTACGTCTTCCGGCGTGCCGAATTCCGACATGCGCATTGCGATGTCGATCAACTTAATACCGCCACGCTCTACCGTCGCACTCGCAACGTCGTCCTTCAGGCTCATGTTCAGTCGACCCAGCTTCTTTGGGAACCCCCAAATCTCGCGCCCGCCGCAAATCGCAACATCGTTATCAAGAATCAGATAGATGCTGTAGTTGACGACGCGCTTTTTGAACAACGCCTGGGTGAACATATGCGCTTCGTAGTAACGACCAAAGCCCGAACACATAAAGTCCGTGACGGTGACAAACATCATATTTTCAGCGTTTGGAGTTAACGGCGCTGGCACCAATTGCCGAAGTACTTTGGCATCAGTTTCGAAACATACCAGCAGGTTTTGCGAATCCCTGTATTCAAAAGGTGGCATCCCATACAGCCCTGATAGTGCCGGCATGCTGTAACTCTCGGCGATCGGTTTGGCGCTGTTTTTTTTGGCCACGTATTACTCCCCAACGAATTGAACGGTCAGCTAGTATAGCTAAACGGGTTCACTTGGGCGCGCCGATCAGGGCGGGTGGTGTACCGGTTGGTCGTCAACCGCAACGCAATCGCTGTCACAGTCATGTTCTGGAAATTAACGAATGATGCGTAGATACGCCGCCGCTGTACTCGCGGCAAACTTGCTGTTCGGCTGCACAAGCCAGAGTAGCTATGAAGGTCCGCCGAGCGCACATTTTGACGGGGAACGTTTTTTTAACGAACTCTCGGCGGATAAATCCATCGCCGATATCGCCGTGTTCGCATCGACCTATTGGATTCGACGCGAAAGCTGGCCGAAGTGGGTAGAGAATGCCGCCTATCCAGAGGCTCAAGCGCCTGGAGCAGGTTGGGTCGCGACTTACATCAACCATTCCACTGTGCTGTTGCAAAGTGCCGACGCCACCATACTGACAGACCCAATCTGGGCTGAGCGGGCGAGCCCCTTTAGCTTTATTGGCCCACGTCGGGTCCGCCACGCTGGCATGCGGATTGTCGATTTGCCTCCGCTGGACGCCATCGTGATCAGCCATGACCACTACGACCATCTGGACATCGAAGCACTACTCGCCTTGCGGAATCATGGTCGCGCCGGACCACCGCTGGTGCTGGTTGGGCTCGGCAATGGTGCTTTACTCGCAAAGCACGGTATCAGCAACTACCGTGAACTCGACTGGGATGAAACCGTGACGATTGGCAATACTGAAATTGCATTCGTTGAGGTACGACATCGTTCCGGACGAGGGTTACGCGATCAGATGAGTACCCTGTGGGGCGGCTTTGTTATGCGCAATCGGTCCGGACAGATTTATTTTGCCGGCGACACAGGCTACGGCCCTCATTTTCGACGGGCTCGCGAGCGCTACGGCGCATTCGATCTAAGCCTGCTGCCGATCGGTGCCTATCGGCCGCGTTCCTTCATGGCCCCAGTGCACCTTGACCCGGCTGGCGCGGTGCAGGCACACCTTGACTTGGACAGTCGGCAAAGTATTGCTATTCACCACGGAACTTTTCAGCTCACGTACGAACCGATAGAAGAGCCGTACCGGGAACTCAACAAAGCGCTCGATAGCGCACGTTTGGACGCCGCAAAGTTTCGAGTACTGGGTTTTGGAGAATCCATTCAGATCAACGAAAATCGTTTGTAGCAGATACGACAAAACGCCCGACACGTGCCCCACCCATCGGTGTTTGCGCTCGCCATTAAAAGAGCGAGCGCGTACTCCAGAAATCAGCGGCCATAGGCCTCGCGCTGTGCAAGGAAGGATTGCACGCTACAGCCTTTCAGAAGCATGTCGTGGTAGTTTCCGTCACGGTCTTTTACATAGTCTTTCAGTAACGCTTCTGGCTTAAAACCCAATTCTTCGAACAGCACGCGGGCGCCATCCTGGTCCGGCGTCATTCGCGCGAGGAGTTTCTCAACACCCAGCTCGAGTGCCATGTTGAAACCTTCGCGGGCGAGCAGCCGGCCGAGGCCGGTTCGCCGCGTGCGTACTGCAGTTGCAACGCGAATATCGGCCACGTGCCGGGTCCATTCCAGCGAATTGAGATGAATGGTGGAAAAACCCGCAACGCCAGCGTCATCGACGGCGAGCAGCGAACGGATAGTGCCGTCTTCGATGTCTTCAATCCACGATTCGATGCCACGTTCGGAGCGGAGGTCGCGACGCATGTACAGCGTGTCGTGAGCGGGTAGATCTATAGCGAATGCGCGCAATGCTTCGCCGTCTTCCACGGACATGATCCGAAGCGTGTAATCGTTATCTTTAAGTGTGACCTTACGGGGATAGTTAGTGCTATCGGACGCTTTTGCTTGAACTGACATACAGATTCCTTGACTTGGGCAGGCAGATTGTTTGCGACGAATGCTATAGGGCTCGTGCGCCGAGCCACGAGTCGAGTTGCGGCCACAAACGAAACACGGCGTTACCGCCTGCGACCAGACTGACGTGCCCACCTTTCATTACGATTTCCTGCTTGTCCTCACTGCCGACAAGGTCGATAAAGTCTTTCGAAGCTGCGGCCGGGACAATGTGATCGTGGAGCGCCGCAACGTGCAGGAACGGCACCGTAATCTTACTAAAGTCAGCCAGCTCGCCGCGTAATTCGAGTTTATTGTTCACAATCTTGTTTTCGACAATGAAGTCTCTGGCGAGCGCGATTGCGAGACGACCCGGCACCGGAAGTTGGTCGACCGCCCACCGATCGAAACGCAGGTGAGCTTTGACGAACGCGTCATCCTGCGCATGGTTCAGCAGGCGCATCTGATTGGCGCTGCGCTGCAAGGGACGTAGGGCCTGAATTGACGAATTGACGAAATCACCCGGGATGTTTCCGAGCTCTTTCACCAAACGTTCGATGTCGAAAGCGGGCGAACTCATCCATTTCTTATAGAGTTCCATGCCGTCGCCATTGACCGGAGTCGTAAAGCAGACCAGGTTTTTGACCGGACCCTCAGGGTTCAGGGCGGTATACATGGCGCTCAACATGCCGCCCATACAATAACCGACCAACGTGACCTCGTTTTCACCGCAGTCATCAACAACGGCTTCTATACAGCCGCCGACGAGATCGATGACGTAGTCATCAAGACCCAACTCGCTTTGCTCGCGTCGTGGCGCGGCCCATTCAAGCATGTAGACGTCGTGGCCCTGCAATAGCAGATATTCGACGAGGCTCTGGCCCTCGGCCAAATCAAGGATATAGCCCTTCGCAACAGGTGACATCACTAACAGAATCGGGACTCGATAAATCTCATCGAGCAACGGTTCGTAATGATACAAGCGCGCAGTCTCATTGCTGTAGACCAGTTCCTTGGGGGTTGGGCCAACGTCGAGATCTGATTCGGAGACGTGCAGCGACAAGCCCGGAATGTTGCGTAAGATCGTGCGTTCTACGACGTTCTCGATACGTGCGTCTAGTTCGCTGTCGGAATCATCCGCGCGGCCCGCTGTGGTGCTGGAACTCATGTGTTTCGTCTCTTCAATGGCTGCGGCAGGATCAGCTTGCATCCGCCTGAGGTTTGCGCGTGCGGGCCGGACGCTTCGGTTTGCTTTCGCTCTTGGTGCCGGCAGCCAGTGTGGTCAGCAGCGCACGTTGGCTGCGCAGCTCGACCTGAATGCTGCCTAGGGTGTCCTCGATCTGGGCGAGCCGGTCGCTCATATCCAATATGTCACCGCGCGACGGAATGTTCAGGTTGGCCAAATACTGGCCCATGCTCTCGCCAAACATTCGATGGCTGTGCAGTGCTTCATGAACGTAACGCCCCATACCGTCGGAAAAGCGCTCGTCGCCCATCATCTCCGTGAGTGCGTCACTCCATGATTTCTCGGATTTCACAAACCACTCTCGCCACAGGCGCATTGGATCCATGCTTTCGTCGTTACTCATCAGTTGTATTGTCCTTGAAGTTTCTTCGGTGTCGGATTCACGTAACGCTGTTCAGCTCTTGCGCTAATCGATCGGCAACGGCGCGGTAGACCGGCACGCTGAAAACCATGCCAATGTGGGTACTAACGACTTCGTTGTTAGCTTCCACGTCATCTTCCATGCAGCTACTCCAATCGGCGACGCCATCATTTTTCGAATAGACCGCAAACTGCGCTACGTCGATAGCTTTCGGTACGCTCATGTTGCGTACGAAATCGCACGTGCAATGACCGGTGCCGCACGAGGGCAGCAAGTTGCGCCCGATCAGGCCGCCCTGAGCGATTTTGAGTTCGTCCCAGATGCCAACTACTGCTGGATGAGCCTTAACCAAAGACCGAAATGGCGAGCCCAGGGTGATAACCCGATCGACATACTCTGGTGTGTCCTGCGCCACGCTGCGCGCGAGCATGCCGCCAAGGCTATGCCCGACGAGCGCAACTTTGTGGCCGGTTTTATCTGCCAGCATGCGGACGCGGTGCATTAGCTTGCCGGCCGTTCGGTTAGGACAGTCGTTGTTCCACGGGATGCGTGAAAGCGACGAGCGATAACCGATGCGTTTGAGCCAGCGATGCATTTCCAGCATCAGCAGGTCGCTCGACATGAATCCCGGAATCAACAATACCGGTTGACCGTTGCCATGCGGGACGCCGACACCGTAGTAAGTCGGACTCCAGCGCAATCGCGCCCATTCCAGACCACATTGCGCCTCCCGCCATATCGGCGTGAGTGTATGTTCGATTGCGTCGTCGTAATCGAACATGTCGCTGCCCACTAAACCCGGCGCAGCGGCATTTTGTGAAAAATTACTCACGTCAATTATCTCGCTCTTTGCAGATTGATAATGGCAATCGCGAAAGTCCTTGGCAGATGCCTTATTTGGCAGCCGGCATCCACATGCTGGTCATTTTTTCGAACGGCTTGGCGAGAGTTTTGCTTGATTCGAACAGCGTTTCAGCACTGCTGCGCAGTTCGGACGCTGCGTCTGCCTGCTCGCGATACAGGACCTTGGCAGTCTCGAGTGCACGCTCCTGAGCGGTATTCAGAGACGCCATAAACGCTTCCATGTTTTTACCGTAAGCTGCCGGTTCTGCGGCAACTGCCTTGGTCAATTCGAGCGCATTGCGTTGGCTGGCAACGAGGCTCTCGGTGAGCTGGTCGGCGATGCGACTGGTGCGTGCACGACTGGCTTCGAAGCGCTCAGCGAAGCGGGCATGGGCTTGTTCGACACGCTCGAGGTAAGCACTGGTTGATTCGGCGAACTGTTTCGGCAATTCGGTGCTGGCGTTGGTGTTCTTTGCGGTCATGTTCAGACTCCTGATTGTTCGTGTGGGGCAGCCAACATTTGGCTTCCGCTCATCGATGGTGCGATGCAATATAATGGATTTGACACCTAGGTGCAATATGTACTTAGATGCTACCGACGACGACGCTACTAAATAAAAAGAACGGAGAAGGCCGATGGCCAAAACACCAGACAATCAGGACCCGCCCGCACAACTAAGCGGCGAAATGCTGACAGCGCATTTACTGGGCATGCTCAAGGACTGGAATGCCTATGGTTACGATCTGGTGCAGCGGCTAAACGAATCAGGGCTGGGTGAGTACAACAAGGGGTCGATTTATCGGACATTGCGCCACATGGAGGCGATGGGGTTGGTTTCCTCAATATGGGATACAAGTGCCTCGGGACCCGCCAAGCGGATGTATTCGCTAACCTTGGCCGGGACCTTGTTTTTGCAAAACTGGTTGGCTTTACTCGACGTTCATCGCGGCATGCTGGAGGGGATTTTCGCTGCCGGCACGACTCGCAAGAAGCGAAAAAACGAGGCGTAAGGCAATTGATTCATCGGCAGGGGCTGCAGGAACACGGCTATCCTGCTACGCCAAGGCTCATTCGGCAAACTAGTGCAGCTGCCGCATGAGATTTCGAACTGACGTCAAAGGTACTAAACCAATTAGGACGCGCACATGATGGCAGCTCTGTTCTCCGTGATTTTCGTCGTGCTGGGTACTGCAACAGTCGTTTATTTTGTTGCGCCAGGGATTGTGTATCGCACTGCCATGGGGCTCGCCCGGCGGCATGGACGTCTTAAGTCCAAGCAGATTTCAGTTGCGGGCCACGACGTTGCCTATTTGGAAGGCGGCAGCGGCCCACCGCTCATCCTGTTGCATGGGTTTGGTGCGAATAAAGACCACTGGACACTCATCGCCCCGTTTCTGACTCGCCATTACCGATTGATCGTTCCTGACCTACCGGGCTTTGGCGATAGCTCTCGGCGCGACAGCGCGAACTACGCCACGGCGCCGCAGCTCGAGCGCATCGGCGCTTTCGCCGACGCACTTGGGGTGGATACGTTTCATCTCGGCGGCAATTCCATGGGCGGCTATCTGGCCGCCATGTTCGCTGCACGCAACAGCTCGCGGGTTCAGTCTCTCTGGTTACTAGCCCCGGCTGGCGCAATGAGTGCCGCACCAAGTGAAGTGCTCGAAGAAATTGAAGCGGGGCACAATCCGTTGGTAACGGAAACGGCCGAAGATTTTGACCGCCTGACTGAGCTGTGTTTTACCGTCGCGCCACCAATGCCGGGGCAATTCAAAAGGCCCTTGTTGGCGCGCGCAAAACGAGAGGCGGCTTTCAATCAGAAAATATTCGAAGAATTATTCGCCGATGTCGAGCCGCTGGAAGATGCCATCGCCGGACTGCTGACACCGTCACTGGTGGTGTGGGGCGACAACGATCGCATTCTCGACTGCTCTGGATTGGCTATCGTTAGCGGACTACTCAGCGACGCCAAAAGCATCTTGATGCCACGCATGGGTCATGTGCCGATGCTTGAGCGGCCTGCGGAGACGGCGGCCAGTTATCTGGAATTTCGGAAGGAATTAGCTTGACATCGAGGCGGTCGCGAGCTCCTCGCTCGGTTGCCTTGAATACCCCGCTGCGGCGCACGCTAATTGCGCGGAGGATGCCGTTTGATGCCAGCTCAACCGGCGCATAACCTTGTAGAATTCCCTGCAACGTTAAATCGAGCGCCGCACCATGTCTGAACGAAAAGACGAACTCTACGCCCTCACGCTGGATTTTCTTGATGCTTTCAACCGCAATGATTTGGATGCGGTGATGGCTTTTTTTACTCCAGACGCTGTTTACGACGAGCTTAATGGTGTGCGCAGCGAGGGGCTGACCGCGATCCGCTCGGCCTTTGCCCCGCAGTTCGAGGGAAAGTTCGGCACCATGACTTTCAATGAGGACGATACCTTTATCGACGCTGAAGCAGGCAAGGTCATGAGTAGCTGGGACCTGCATATTGCGAAGACGGACGGCACCCTGATCTTGCGCGGTCTTGACCTCCTGCAATTTAAGGGGCGGAAGGTGACATGCAAGCAGACTTATGTGAAAGCCAAGTCAGCCCTGTACGAAGCAAGCAAATAAGTATTCTTTCAAATCGCATGCCGAGCCATTTATGAGCAGCAGCGAAAAACTCAGGAATTCTCTCCAGCCCGGCCACCAATTACTTTGGTACCGCATCGAAAGCGTGCTGGGGCAGGGTGGCTTTGGAATTACTTATCTCGCCCATGACACCAACCTTGATCAACAGGTTGCCATCAAAGAATACCTCCCCATGGAACTCGCGGTTCGGGACGGCGATCACTCGGTCTATCCGGCCTCCCAGGCTCACGATAAACGGTACAAATGGGGCCTCGATCGATTTCTGACTGAAGCTCGGACGCTCGCGCGCTTTAAACATCCGGCGATTGTGCGCGTGTTGAGCGTGTTCGAAGAAAACAACACGGCTTACATGGTGATGGAATATCAGCAGGGCCTGAGCCTGCAGGAGATCCTCGAAAGTCGCCGCACCCTCCCGGAGCACGAACTCGCCGCGATGCTTGTCCCCTTGCTTGAAGGGCTTGAAATTATTCATGCGCAGGGTTTCATCCATCGCGACATCAAACCCTCGAATTTGTTTATTCGCAAAGACGGGCATCCCGTATTGCTTGATTTCGGTTCGGCCAGGCAGGCGCTTGGACAAGAAACGCGTACGCTGACCAGCGTCGTGTCGCCCGGCTACGCACCGTTCGAGCAGTACTACTCGAAAAGCGATCGGCAGGGGCCGTGGACAGATATCTACGGCCTTGGCGCCACGCTTTATCGCTGTCTATCTGGCTTGCAACCGATGGCCGCGATCGACCGCAGTGAGGCGATTTTGCGTGCCGAACGCGATATTTTTATTACCGCAAAGGAAATCGGTGCTGGTCAGTATTCGCCGAATTTTCTGGATGCTGTTGATTGCGCACTGTTTTTTAACGAGACCAAACGGCCGCAAACGGTGGCCGAATGGCGGCAGATTTTCGAGTTTTCAACGTCCGCGGAAATACGAGCCATTGAACCGCTGCACACGACTTACCCGCAAGACGCGCATACGCGGTTTAGTGCACTGATAGACAAGACCGTCGACATCGCGGACTCTGCTGTCGTCAATCCACAGGCTCGCGAGCGTAGCCAGCCTTCCAAGCCGGCAGCCGTGGAGGTCACTCCGTCCCGGCGATCGGCGTCGGGACCGGAAGCTGAAGAACGCTCGATCGAAGTCCCTGGCCAATCAGTTCGAGACCCTAACCACCGCAGCACAACAAGGACTGCAGCTCAGGTGTGGCCGTGGTTGCTCGGGATGCTCATCATCATTGCGCTCGGAACAGGGTACGCCGGCTACTCCGGCCACCTGCCGGTTGATTTATTCCCCGGCGCAAAAGCGGCCCGTTTGGTTGCCCAGGGTGATCGGGCGTTAGCAGCCGGCATCGTGTTTGAGCCCTATGCGACGAGCGCGCTGGCTTACTACCAGCGTGGCTGGGCCGCCGACCCCGGTAATCCGGACGCCGCGCATGGCTTGCGCCTTAGCGGTGGTCGCCTGATGGAGGCGTTGCAGGCGGCGGTGGAATCGCCCGATATGACGCGTGCGGAAGAACTCGTCGGCCATTTGGATCAGATCCCGACTGAGGTGCTGGACGCAACCGACGTCCGTCAGCAACTCGCCACCGCTCGTGTCCAACACCTAGCGAACAGTGCCAATCAACAACGCGTTGACGGCTATCTCGAGCAAGCACGACTGGATATCAATGCAGGGAAGCTCGTTGGTAACGGGACCGATAATGCATTGGCGAAGCTTCGCGCCGCACAAATTCTCGCTCCCGACAGCCAGGATGCGCTGGGCGGCCTACGTGCGCTCGCAGAAGCGCTCGCAGCCCGCGGCCATACATCGCTGGCGGAAGGCGATATGCGCGGAGCGCTGGAATGGCATGCGCAGGCCAGTTTGCTCGCTGGTGGCACGCAAACTGTTACTGACCTTGGCGTTGCTGTTCGTCAGGCGCAGGACGCCGCCAATTCCCGCGCCGAGGGCGAACGCACCATTGCGGCGCTCCTGGAAACGGCACGGAATGATTTGGCGGCTAATCGGCTGACATCGCCTGCTGGCAACAACGCACTCGAGCGCTATCGCGAAGTTCAGGATCTGGAGCCCGATAACGCAATGGCGCGTCAGGGGATCATTAATATTCATGACCGATACATTGCTTTGGCAACCCAGGCATTGACCCGTGGGGAGTTGGAGGAGGGGCGGAATTTGGCCGCCAAGGCGGTGAGTCTCCAGGCAAATTCCGAACCGGCGCGCGCGCTGCAAGCGCAAATTTCAGCGGCTGAACAACAGCGCAGGACGGCACTTGAAGAGCGTCGTGTAGCTGAAGAAGAACAACGTGTGCTCGCGATCGCGGCGGCCAACGTTGCCGCACAAAAGGCACAACTGGAAGCTGAGCAACGCCGCAAGCGCGCACAGAATGCGGAGGCGGAAAGGCTGCTAGCCATTGCCGAGGCAAAGGCAACGGCCGAACGTGAAGCTCGTGAGGCTCAGGCGCGCGCTGTGGAAGAAGCCGAGAACGCCCGTCCGCGCGTGGTGATCGATTTTATGGGGTTCCATCCAAAGTACGCTCGCGAGGGATTGACTCGCGATCTCGTGTTTGCCGAAGTTGCGCCGATCGTGCGCGGTGCCGGTTTCGAGATCGTGACGCGGGGCGAGGTGCATGACGCCAATTACCGCTGGACGAACGTCAAGTTGCTGGCCTACAGGTTGAGTGTTTCGGAGAATACAGCCAACGGGCTGTATTCCTATGCGGGCTCCCTGAATGTTTTTAAGGATGCCAGTTTGCGCGAATCTCTGGCGGCGGTCATGGACACCGCACCGTTGTGGAATCGCGGACACAACGGGCTCGGTCCGCCGACCGATTTGCGTATTCTCAGAGATCATCTGGTCGAAATGGCGCGCGCATTCGTGCAAAATCGTCCTGGCCGACGCCGCTGATATAATAAATATATAAATCAATTAGATACGGTAAATTCGAGCGCTTTTTTTTTCCGCTCGGCCTGAAGCTTGACCGCGGGCGATTGTGAAGATTTCCTGTCTCTATGAACCGTGGGACCTTTTGCTGACACATACAGTCAGACAGAGTGTCGCGCGGGATGGCGCAAACCTTAAGTTGATTCAAACCTATGCTTAACGTCAGCGAATCAGTAGCAGCGCGGCCTGCGGACCCCGACTTGCCGCTATTGCGCGATCTGCATCAGCAAAACGGCGCGTTTGAAACGCTCTACCGCCGCTACTACCCACGATTGTTTGATTTTGTCTTGCGCATTGTCGGTCAGTCCGCCGATGTCGAAGAGATTATCAACGACACCATGATGGTGGTCTGGAATAAAGCCGACACCTTCGCTGAGCGCTCCAAGGTATCGACATGGATTTTCGGCATCGCCTACAAGAAGTCACTGAAGCGCTTGAAGAACAACAAGCGCCGAACATCGCGTGAAATTAACGCCGATGTGGAATGTGAAGATGGGCGCGACCCCGCTGATGCGGTCGACAACAAGGCCATGTTGGACCGCATTCGCGCTGCAGTCGGGAAATTGCCGATGGCGCAACGAAGCATCGTCCATCTGGCATTTTTTTACGGACATAGTTACTCCGAAATTGCCCAAATCGTGGATTGCCCGGTTAACACGGTTAAGACCCGAATGTTTTATGCCCGACAACGCTTGCGCCCAATCCTCGATGAGGCTCGCGAAATGGAGATGAATGATGAGACTCGCTGAACAAAGCACGATGTCAGAGACGCACGCGCGCGCTTGCGAATTATTGCCTTGGTATTTGAACGATAGTCTTGCCGACAGCGAACGTGCTGAAGTTCGTGCCCACCTCGGCGAGTGCCTCGTCTGCCATGCGGAAATGCGCCGTCTGGAGCAACTCGAGTGTGCAATCGCGGCACCTGTGGAAGAACATGCCTGTGCGCAGAGCTTCGCACGGTTGGCGATGCAGATTGAAGAGGGCGAAAACTCGCGCAGCTGGCCGCAGCGCGCATTAGATGCATTGCGCGATGTCTTTGAGCCAGTACCGCTGTTCTCCGGCGCGGCGTTATTGGTCGTCTCGTCAGTTCTTGTTGGCGCCATCGTCATCGGTGGGCAGACCGAGAGTCGCCCGATCGAGCAGCCTTTCCGAACGTTGGGTAACAGCCCTTCACTAAATTCCGAACTAGGCCGTCCTCTGATGCGCATGGTGTTGCGCGGCGACACTAGCGACGAGAATTTGACGGCCTGGTTGAGCAGGCATCGAGCTGAACTCATTGAGGGTCCCTCGGACATCGGTGTCGTGACGGTGCGAGTGCCAATGGGCGCGCAGACATTCGATGCACTTATGGAACGGTTGCGAGCTGACGAACAAACGTTATTTATCGAACCACTACAGCGCATCGGAACCCGTCCGGATCGGCTGCGATGACCAAAGCGCGTAGCGCGCGCCGCTCGGGCGCCGCGCTACTCGCAACTATATTCCTATTCTTTTGCCACGCAGCCGTCGGTGCTGGCACCACGTCGCTGATCGTGGTGTTCAGCAGTGCGACCGATGGCGAGCGCGATGGTCGCGAAATTCTCGCCACGCCCGATCTGAATATTCTTGCCGATTGGCCACTGGTGTCACTGGACGTGTACTGTTTTGAGGTCAGTGCCGGCGTGCCAGGGCGTCTGTCCCAGATAAAACAGCGTCTGGAAAAAGATCCGCGCGTTGCAGCCGTGCAATGGACGCGCGCGCACCGTGTGGCAGGACGCCCCTTTAAAGATCCTTACTTTGATTTACAGGCTCGCACACGGAGCGGCGGAGTCGCGTCCGTACTGAATCGCGGTAGTGGCCGGGGTGTGCGTGTTGCGGTGATCGATACCGGTGTGGATTTGAAGCACCCGGACCTTGAGGGGCAAATCTCAGTGTCGATGAATTTTGTCGCAAATAGTACCGAGGACCCGGTGCCAGCGGAGTTTCATGGCACCAGTGTCGTCGGGCTCATCTCGGCTACGCCGAGTAACGGCATCGGTATTCACGGACTGGCACCTGACGCGGAATTACTCGCTTTGCGCGCTTGTTGGGAACCGGCTTATGGCTACGGTTTGTGTTCAACAAACACTCTTGCGCTGGCGCTTGATTACGCCATTGAGGCGCGCGCACATATTATTAATTTGAGTCTTGCGGGCCCGGAAGACCGCCTGTTAACGCGTCTGGTGAATCGCGCGGTCGAACTCGGCGCAGTGGTGTTCGGCGCGGTCGGCGAAGATTCGACGCAAAGTTTCCCGGCTTCAAACCCGAACGTAATCGCGGTCGAGCAGGGCCCTGGTCACGAGTCAGCAGCGTTAGGGCCGTACTTGGCGGTGCCCGGCCTGCAACTCCTTAGTACCGTGCCTGATGCGCGCTACGATTTCGTTTCAGGTTCATCATTTGCAACCGCTCATGCCAGCGGCATCGCCGCGGTGATGCTGGAGCAACAACCCCACTTGCGAACTGCCGAGTTGGTGACCTGGTTACGCGATTTGCATGGCAACGCGGATCAGGAGTAAACGCTGGTGCGCTCAATCGTCGATATAGTGGAAATGGAACGCGTCGTCGACGCTGCGTACATGTCCACCTGACGGGAGTGGAAAGTGCGCGGTCAGCACCCGTGTGTCGCAATCGGCGTATCGGGTCAGAAAATCATTGCGGGTTCTTCCTGCCTGCGCCTTGTCAGCATCAAATTTGAAGTTCCAGTTTGGAAACCGGCACTGAATCGGGCTGTGGATTAAATCACCCGTAATCACAACGTCCTGGCCCTGACTCGCGACATGCACGGCACAATGGCCGGGCGTATGACCCGGGGTAGGTTCAAGCCATACGGACTCATCCACTTCGTGGTCGTCGGCAACCAGCACACCTAATCCGGCTTCGAGAATGGGTTGCACGTTTTCCGCATACGTCGGATCTTTGTACTCGCGCCACAGTCGTTCGGCATGTTCGCATTCGGTGCGTGACAGCATGTAGCGGGCGTTTTTGAAGGTCGGCACCCACTTCCCATCAACCAACCGGGTATTCCAGCCACTATGATCGACGTGCAGATGGGTGCACAAAACGACGTCGATTTCGTCCGGGTGGATGCCAAGCTTGGTGAACCCACGTAAATAATCGTCGTCAGTTTTCTGGTGCCAGGCAGGAAACCACTTCACACTCTTGTGGTTGCCAACGCAGCTATCGACGAGCACCATCATGCGCGGCGTCCTGACGACATAGCTTTGGATCGGCATAATCAGCATATCGTTAGCGAGCGCGCCAGGTTCCAGCCACTCACGATGCGGGGCCAGTGCTTCTGCCGTGGCGTCCGGAAAGAAATCGTAGATCGACATAAACGGTCCGTTTGATTCCACGATTCGTCCAATTTCAACATTGCCGGCTTTAAACCAACTCATGTGCAAGTCCTCATGTATAGCGCCTTAGTATATTGCTGCGGAGGCATGCGGTGGAAACGACCGCCACAGTTTTTTTGCAGAACGTTGCTCCTGCGCCGGCTCGTGCTTGGATGTATGTTCGCACTTATCGTTGCGCCCTTAACGGGCGCAAACGCCGAGGATAGCCGCGCAGCAACGCCACAAACCTTCAGCCTGAGTTTCGAGAATGACCTTTTTGGTGATAGCGACGCGCAGTATACAAATGGTCTGAAAATGAGCTGGCTATCTCCGGACTTGAAGGGGCTCGACGGTGTCGCAGGCTTGCCGACTCCATTGCTGAAGCTGGTTAGACGCCTTAATGCTTTTGAGGAACGCCTGGTCGCTAATGAAGCGCGACAATTTAATGTCGGTTTCTCGCTCGGCCAAATGATGTACACACCCAACGACACTCAGGCTGTCGATCTGGTGGCATCTGACCGCCCCTATGCCGGGTGGTTTTATGGCGCACTAACGCTGGTGTCGAAATCTGACCGTGTGGCAGACACTTTCGAAATTCAACTCGGCATGATAGGGCCCGCTTCTTTGGCAGAGTCTGCGCAAAAATTCGTTCACGATATACGCGACCTGCCGAGCCCGCGCGGTTGGGAACATCAGCTCGATGACGAACCCGGGTTAGTGCTTTACTACGAACGTAAATGGCGGCTGTTACGACGGGTGAATTCGCTCGGACTTGGCTTTGATGTCATTACGCATGCCGGACTCGCGCTCGGTAATGTCGCCGATTACGTTGCCGGTGGTACCGAGATACGTATGGGTGTGAATATTCCGGATGATTTCGGGACATCGCTCATTCGTCCCGGTGGGGATGCTAATGCTCCGGCTGTGGCGACCCGCGATGCGATTCGGGCGCGGCGGCCGGGCCTCTACGCGTTCGCCGCACTTAGCGGGCGGCTGGTCGGGCGGGATATCTTTCTCGACGGCAATACGTTCTCTAACAGCCACGATGTCGACAAGAAACCTTTGGTTGGGGACCTGGTCGTAGGAGCCAGTATCATCTATCGCTCATTCAAGGTGTCCTATGCGCAGGTTTTTCGCAGCAAAGAATTCGACGCGCAGGGCCGTCGCCACAAATTCGGCTCGTTGAGCCTTGCCTTCTCGTTCTAAGGCAGATTATTCGGACAAACCATGACGCCGAGTTATGACACTCGCACCTCGGAAGCCCGGGCGGCGCTGCGCCTGTTGGGTTAGTGCAACCACGCCACTAGCGCGTTGCCACTTACTGCATCAAATTGACTCACTGTTTAAGCCTGCAGCGACCACAATTCGTCGGCAACCACCGCGCGTCCTTCAGCTTCAAGTTTCAACAAGTGTGCATGTAACGACAACGCCGCCCATTCATGCATGGCCGGATCGACGTCATCGTAGACGGTCGGCACGAGACCTTTAACTGAACTTGGGGCCAGTTGCTTGAGCGCTTCGGCAACTTTGTCCTCGCGCTTGAGGCGATGGGCAATCAGACGACGTACTTCGTCGGCCGGTTGGGCGATCAAGTCGCCGTGTCCCGGTGCGACAAACTCGACATCGTAGTTCAACATGCGTTCCAGCGATTCGATGTAGTCCTTCATGCTGCCAGCCGGCGGCACGATGACCACCGTCGAACCGCCCATCATGTGATCGCCGGTGACCAACAAACGGTCTTCTTCGACCAGATAGCAAACGTGATTAGCCACATGTCCGGGTGTGAGCAACGCGCGGATAGTGAATTCGTCGTTACCTACGGTATCGTCCTGCGCGAGTGGTCGTGCGGTATTGAAACTCACGTCCTGAAAACCGTCGTTGGGAATGATGTTGCCGATCAACTCAGCACCAGTTCGCTCCGCCAGAGGCACTGCGCCCGGCGAATGATCGCGATGGGTGTGAGTTACCAATATCCATTTCAGGCGCCCAGCGCAAATATCAACCAAAGCATCGATATGCGAGTCAATTGGCGGGCCCGGATCGATCACTGCCAGTTCATGCTCACCGACAATGTAGGTATTCGTGCCTGGCCCGGTCATGCGCCCCGGATTTGGTGCGGTAATGCGGCGCACCCGCGCTGAGACAGGCGTGGCGGTGTCGTGAGTAATATCGGGCATAGTCGAATGTCTCCGTCAGTTGGTTAATCCTGGCACGGTAGGTGAGGACAGCTCACCGCATTCAATCATGTTTCACACGCCGATTGGTGCCGTTAGCGGTTGGCATGATGGGGCGGACGCCGCGCGCTCCACGGACTTGCCAGTTCGAGCTGACCGGCAAGATTGAGCAAGGTCGATTCCTGATAAATTTTCGCCGTAAACATCATACCGATCGGGAGTCCCGCAGCATTCCAATGCAACGGCAATGAAATGGACGGCTCACCACTCATATTTGCAAGCATGCTGGAGACCACAAAAGTAAAATTATTTTCCACCAGCTGCTCTAGCGTATTGCTCCATTTTACGAATGGCCCGAGAGGAATTCGGCTTGCGATGCGGGTCAGCAAGGCATCCGCGCCGCGCGGTTCAAAGGCGCCGAGCGTGACAGGAGGCGTCGCCAGCGTCGGGGTCAGTAGAACGTCGAAGTCGCCCATAAAGCGGCCAAGTTTGCGCACCTCGCGCTCGATGCTGCGATTAGCCAAAGTCAGGTCTGCAGCACTGAAAGAACGGCCCAGATTGGCGAACGCCCGTGTCATGGGTTCGAACTCTGCATAACGTGCGCGCCGGCCCATCAAACGCTCGGCATCAGCAATCTCTGCCCCGGTGCACACCAGCATGCGCATAAAAAACGCAGTGCCCAAGGCCATTCGGTCGAGATCCGGTTGCACCTGTTCGATACGATGGCCAAGATCTTCCAACAGTGCAGCACTTTCATCGAGAGCTCGCAGGCAGTCTTCATGCAATGGTGTGTTGCAGCACATGGCGTCGCGAACCACGGCGATGCGCAACTGTCCCGGTTCGCGCCCGACCTCATCTTCAAACTTCAACGGTGGCTGCGGAGCGGCGTAGGGCATGCCCGCATCTCCGCCAGCAGTGGCATCAAGCGCGGCCGCCGTGTCTCGCACTGAACGGGAGATAACCCCGTATTGGACTTGGCCGTACCAACCTTCGCCGAGTTCTGGTCCGCTCGGGTTGCGGCCTCGCGACGGTTTTAGACCAACCAGCCCGCAGCACGAAGCCGGGATGCGCAGGGAGCCACCACCGTCGCCACCGCTGGCCATCGGCACGATACCCGCGGCGATCGCGGCAGCCGACCCACCGCTGGAACCGCCGGCAGTCCGGTCAAGTGCCCACGGATTCCGGGTCGGGCCAAACAGGGCCGGCTCAGTGGTGCCGAGCAGCCCAAGCTCTGGTGCACTCGTCTTGGCAAACGTGGTCAGGCCGGCGGCGTGCAGACGGCCAACCATTTCTGCGTCGTAGTCCGGCACATAACCGTTGAAAAAACGTGACCCGTTGTTCAGCGGCACACCGGCGACAGCCTGGCCGAGGTCCTTCATCAGAAATGGTATGCCGGCAAAGCGCCCCGTCGGGCGAGCCGAATCGAGTTGTTGCCGAGCTTTTTCGTAATGCGGATGAATCACTGCATTGATGACCGGGTTGACGCGCTCACAGCGCTCGATCGCTTCATCAAGTAATTCTGTAGCGCTGACTTCGCCGTTGCCGACCAATTCAGCCAGGCCGACTGCATCGTATTCGTCATACTGAGGGAAGCCACTCACCGGCTGTGCTCACTCATCCGGCAAGCCAAAGCCCAGCAAGACGTTGCCCGGCGAAGCACCCCATTTCGCGTAACCGGAATTAAAGTACACCATGCCATCAACAACGACCGCGCCGCCCTGGTCAATACTGCCCCCGCGTCCCCTCACGCCGTTAACGGTCTCGTAGTCTCGCACGCTGTCATAGCGCCATATTTCTTCACCGCTGGCGGCATGAAAAGCGCGCATTTCGCCGCTTTGCGAACCCGAAAATATAACGCCGGGGATGGCGGTTACGGCGGCCGACTGCGCGGGGCTACAACGAGTCCGCCCGCTGCAATCAACCGGTGGCGCTTCCCATAAGATTTCTCCGCTATCCAGATCGACAGCCAGCAGTCCGCCACCCGCATTGGGGTCAAGCACGACGTCGGCGACGACCACTTCTTCCGACAACCAATCGACATCGGAACGCGAGGCGTACAGCACCTGGCCGTCAGTCGCCTGCCCCCACTGCAAACCACCCTGAACGCCCCCCTTGGCGAGTTTTTTCTGCCATAACACTTCGCCACGCTGACCTGGATTGAGCGCGTGGGCAACGCCGGTTTTTTGCGCACCGATTAATACCGTTGTGCCATTTGCGCGGGTGGCAAGAATCGGCGACGCCCCCATGTCCTGGTCAGGACCTTCGCCTTCTGGGCAATTGACCTTGGGCTCGGACATGCAGCCGATATTCCAGGCATCGCCACCAAGGCCCTGGAACTGCCACTTTAAATCACCTGTGTCCAGATCGAAGGCGACAATGCTGTCACTCGTCTCAGACGGCGGATTGGAATAGTTATCGCCGGTGCCGGCGTAAATAAGACGCCGTTCAACATCAATCGTGACCGCCGACCACACTGCCGCGCCAGAAGGCCCCCATTGCAGCCGACCGTCCGTTTGCCGACCCGTTTTAGCTGGCACCTTGCTGATCGTGTACTGCTTCCAGATGCGCGCACCAGAATTCGCGTCATAAGCGATGACACTTCCGCGAAAGACGCAGCATTTGTAGCCGGGATCCATTGCCAGTGCTTCTTCCAGCGACGCCATCGGCACGTAAACCCGCCCCTCAAACACCTGCGTGCCGCCAGTGACGCGTGCACTTGGGTGGTCGTCGCCGATATCCTTCCAGCGCAAGCTGCCGTCCGCCGCATTCAGGGAGTACACGCGGCCTGCCTGGTCACCAAAGAATGCTGCATAGCCACCCTCGACCGTTGCGATGGTGAGTGGGGCCTTGACCGGCGCCCCAGCCTGGAACGTCCAGTGCGTACACCCCGTTCGGGCATCCAGCGCATACACGCGGCCGCTCGGACTACCGACAAACACACGCCCGCCCACGATCGTGGGTTGCGACTCGACAAACGTCTCACCAGGAAAACCGAACGCCCATTTCAATTCCAGGCGAGGTACGTCTGCTGCTGCCAGGCCAGCACCTTCGACATTCTGAAAACGCGTATTGGCAAGGTTGCCGCCCCAACCGTTCCAGCGCGGCGCGGTGAACGGATCAGACGCGGGCCAACTCGCGGGTTCGCAGGTGTTGGCTCCACTACCCAGCCAATTCGGATCGACCTTTTTGCCACTGATGAATTCGGCGACGCCAATACGCTCGGGACCGTCGAGATTGAAATTCCCAATCACACGCATGGCACCAGTCTGCAGCGCGTCGACGATTCGTCCTGGTTCAAGGCCCTGCAACATCGCAAAAGCAGGCATCCGTGCCGCGCCCGAATCGTGGCAGTTGGCGCATTCGGTCTTATAGACAGTTTCGCCGTCGCGGCCAGTGGCGAGGGCCGCATGACTGAGCGCGCTCGCTAGAGCCGCTGCCACCAGAATTCTTACTGTAAACATCAAGTGTCCTTTGCGTAAGCTTGCTACCGTGCCCGCCGAAGTGGCCCGCGGTCTGATTATCGCGCATTAGAACCGCGCTTCGTAAAGCGTGGCGTATTCTCGCGGGGCGAGCGGTATGGTAAGTTCATTGCCTGGTTTTGCACACGTAACCGGGGAGCAACGAGATGAATGCTGCAGTGCTGGACATGCCGGAAATCAAGGTCACCGCAGGAATGGCCAGTCAACAGGACTGGCTCAAATGTGACGACATATTTTCAATGAAAGTATTGTCGGTCGATGAACAACGCCACTCCGTTGAGGTGCTATTCAAGGTCAAAGGTGGGTATCGCTCCGGTCCGCACAAACATACCTGCGAAACGCACACTATGCTTCTCCAGGGCAAAGTGACTAATCACACTATCGGTTGCACCTTCGGGCCCGGGGACTATTGCTACCAGGGACTGGACGATGTACACGATGAGGAATTCGTAGAGGACACCATCGTGTATGCCAGCTATCGCGGCTACCAGGACAAGCTGGTCGAGTTCTATGACGAGAACGGTCAACCGTCCAATCAGTTTACGGTCGCTGATTTCATCAAAAATCTACGCATCTGATATTCGCCGCAGATGAATAAACCTAACGCCGTGGTGCACTTTCACCGCGGCGTTTTCGTTTTTGGCTGGGTGACCTGCATCCTGGTAAATCGCGCTGTTGCGATTCCATCGTCCATTGAAAGGCGGCGTGCTGATAATCACTCCCCGACTTTGCGCGACGCCACCCCCGTCACCATTTAGAGGTCACTATGACAAACCCGAACGAACATTTACTCACTGGCATTCGCATCCTGGATTTCACCCGAGCGCTGGCAGGTCCAACATGCACACGCATGTTCGCCGAGATGGGGGCTGAGGTGATTAAGGTTGAATCAGCTCCAAACGGCGATTTGACGCGGGCAGTATCCAAAATGCGCGCCGATCGAAGCCTCTACTACGTGCAGCAAAATCTGAATAAGAAAAGCCTCTGCCTGGATTTGCGGAGTGCGGACAGCATGCAGATCATTCGCGAACTGGTACCGCTGTGCGACGTTGTAGTGGAAAATTTCAAGCCGGGTGTGATCGACGCGATGGGATTGGGCTTCGAGACATTAAAAGGCCTGCGCGAGGATATTATTCTGTGCTCGATTTCGGCGCTGGGACAGAAAGGACCGCTCTCGGCCAAACCCGGCTATGACTATATCGCCCAGGCTTATTCGGGAATTACCTCGATGATCGGCGAGCGCGACCAATCTCCGTGCATCCCGATGGCCGGCATTGGTGACGTCAGCACCGGGGTCACCGCCGCATTCAGTATCGCCGCCGCTTTACTGCACCGCGCCCGGACCGGGCGTGGGCAGCACTTGGATATTGGATTGCTCGATTGTTACTACCATTATCATGAAGTGAACGTACATCAGTATTCGGCCAGCGACGGCGAAATCGAACCAACCCGTAATGGTCGGCACGTCGGCTATGTGTGCCCGGCAGGGATTTATCGTGGTACCGATGGCGACGTCATGGTTATGGCCTTTCTGCATCACTGGGCTGATTTATGCGCGGCTATGGACCGGACCGACCTCATCACGGCGGCAGGGTGGGCAACCGATGCTGAGCGCCTGACGAGGCTGGATGAAGTTATCGAACTCGTTGAGACCTGGCTGCAGACCTTTGGGGATGTCGGCGGCGCGATCGATAAACTGGAGGCGCACGGCGTGCCCTGCGCGCCGGTACTCACAGTCGCAGAAACAGTAAATCACCCGCACTTTATTGAACGCGGCACCGTACGAACAATCCACGATCCGATTGCAGGCGAGGTGCAAATTCCTGGCATGCCTGTGAAAACATCAGACTATCCGGCCGACTCGCCGTACACCGCGCCGACTCTCGGCGAACATAACGCAGAGGTTTTGCGCGACCTGTTGGGGCGTAGCGATAAAGATGTCGAGGCGCTTGCTGAAAACGGCGTACTGCACAGCGGTCCGACCTGAAATTTGATCTGACATACATATTGCAACGCGGAGATTATTTATGAGTGGCGAAGGCCTGCTCACCGAAGAACGCCTGATGATTCGTGACGTGGCACGCGAATTTACCATGAAGGAAGTCCTGCCCGTCGCCAACGAACTGGACCCGGTCCAAGGAGAGATCCCGCTCGAGTTGCGCGACAAACTCGCAGACATGGGCTATTTCGGCATTCGCATTCCCGAACAATACGGCGGCAGCGGACTGGGGTGTTTCGAATACTGTCTGGTGGCCGAACAACTTGCGCGCGGGTGGATGAGTGTCGCTAGCATCATTGCGCGCGGCAATGGCACGCTCACTATTGATTTGCTCTCCGACGAGCAAAAATCCCGGGTCCTGCCGCGTGTTGTGACCGGCGAGTATTTGGGGGCGATGTCCTTGTCCGAGCCAGATACGGGTTCCGATTTGGCCTCGATGTCGTGTCGTGCCGTACGGGACGGTGACGACTGGGTGATCACGGGCAACAAATACTGGTGCACATTCGCCGACGGAGCCGACTACATCGTCCTGTTCGCCCGCACGAGCACATCCGATGATCCGGCCCGCCGTCATGTCGGCATCAGCGCATTTATTATCGATAAACCACGCGGCCAGTTGCCGGACGGCGTGCATGGTAGTCCGATTCCAAAAATAGGCTACTTCGGGTGGAAAACCTGGGAACTCGCGTTTGACGGGCTGCGTCTGCCCGGCTCGGCTTTGATTGGTGCCGAAGGGCGTGCTTTCTATGCGCTCGCTAAAGGACTCGATGAAGCACGGGCACATACCGCCGCGCGCTCTATCGGTCTCGCGCAGGGCGCACTTGAGGATGCCATGGCCTATGCGCAAGAACGCGCCCAGTTCGGGCGTCCAATCGCCGAATTTCAGGATCTGCGTTTTAAGATCGCTCGAATGGCAACAGATATAGAGGCCGCGCGTCAGCTGCTGTACTCAGTCTGCGACCGTATCGATTCCGGTCAACGCTGCGACAAGGAAGCCTCGATGGTGAAATATTTCGCCAGCGAGATGGCCGAGCGCGTCACCAGTGACGCACTACAGATTCTGGGTGGCGCAGGCTATACCCAGTTGCATGCCGTCGAGCGACACTGGCGCGACGCACGTCTGACGAAAATATTCGAGGGGACGTCCGAAATCCAGCTGCGCATCATTTCAGATAACTTGCTGGGCAAGGGTGGCCGATGAACGTACATCGCAATCGCCGAGCACGGTGGGGCGATTAATGCCGCAGGCAACCCGGCAGGCCATGAGCGGTGTACTCGAGGGTGTCGTTGTCCTCGATTTAACGCAAATGCTGGCGGGCCCCTACTGTACGATGATGCTCGCCGATCACGGCGCCGACGTGATTAAAATTGAGCCGCCGCACGGCGACATGTCGCGCAGCCTCGGACCCTTTTGTAGCGCCGACGTGAATCAGACTGAAGGCGGTTATTTCCACTCCATCAACCGCAACAAGCGCAGCATCGTGCTGGATCTGAAAAATCCACACGACATCGAAGTTTTTCTCGCACTCGTGCGCAAGGCCGACGTCGTGGTTGAGAATTTTCGGCACGGCGTAATGGATCGCCTGGGGCTCAGCTATGAGGTGCTGGCGAAGGAAAACCCCGCGCTCGTCTACGCCACGATTCGCGGTTTTGGCGATCAGCGCGGCGGCGAGAGTCCACTGATTGAGTGGCCGGCGTTCGACATTGTGGCCCAGGCAATGAGTGGCTTTATGAGCATGACCGGACCACGTAATGAACCGACTAAAGCGGGCCCGGGCATTGGCGATTTGGTGCCTGGCTTGATGTGCGCATTCGGCATTGTCGCTGGCGTTCGGCACGCAGAGCGAACCGGTATTGGCCAGTTTGTTGATGTCGCAATGTATGACGCCATGCTGTCGATTTGCGAGCGCATGGTCTACCGCTACTCCTTTGGGGACGCGGTGTCGACTGGAGAGGGTAACGACCACCCAATGGTGAATCCGTTTTCGATTTTCGCCTGCGCGGATGGCTGGATGGCTATTGGCTGTCCGCTGGACGCGCAATGGCAGGAGTTGTTGCGCGTGATGGGGCGCGAGGATTTGAACGACACGGCCGGTTTCAGAACGAATACAGAGCGGGTCGAAAATGCGAGCACCATGCGAGAGGTCATTACGACCTGGACTGCCGGGATGACCAAGCAGGAACTCATCGATCAACTGGCTGGGCGCGTGCCCTGTGGGCCAGTCAACGACGTCGTCGATATTTTCAACGATCCGCATGTGGCGGCGCGCGAGATGTTGCCTGAGGTCGAACTGCCCGGACTCAATCAGCGCGCCCGCATTGCCGGTGTGCCCGTGCGTTTCTCAGCCACACCCGGCGGCGTGCACAGCGCAGGTCCGGCACTCGGGATTCACACTGCGGAAGTTTTTGAACAGTTCGGTCTGCCCGTAATACCCGCTTCGGACGACGCGTAAATGTCTCATGGGTGCCACGCTCACGCCGCGGCATCCGGGAAAGGGTCCGTCATGGTCGGCGCGAGCGGTACTTCAAATGCATTGAGCGTATGTGAAATCAAACAGTAGTAGCCAACTGTCATGACTAACTCGACGAGTCCCTGCTCGCCGAACGCATCCAGCGCCAGGGTATACAGCTCAGCTGGAATTCTGTGTGTGTCCAACAATGCCCAACAATGCCCGCGTGAGCCGATAGGCGAGTCCTTCACTGCCGACGAAGTCGGGCACCTGATCGCAGCGCAGCTGTTCCAACGTCGTGGCGTTGACGCCGGCCGCGATTGCGAGCGCGTGATGGGCAGCAAATTCGAAACGCGCCTGATGAAAATGCCCCACAGTGCAGATGGCAACTTCCCTCACGTTGTCCGGGAGGCTTGAGCCATAGCGGACCGCAGCGCCAAGCGCCTGAGCGGGTCCGCCGAGGCTTGGTGCTCGGACGAATACATCGAACGGCCCAACCAGTCCAATGTCCTGCATCTGCGCGCGGCGCGGGCCTTGCAGGATGTCTTCCATGACCTGCTGTTGCCCGATTGTGAGCATATTGAGGTCAAGTTTTTCCAATCGCATGGCCACACCGTCATCGCTAGCAAATAGTCCCAGACCTTAGCAGACGAGTAGCTGGCGCCGCAGGGAACCCGGATTGCGCCGTGTGCCGCAGCACGTTAGATGATGGCGAGAGGGTAATCGATTGCAGACACAGTCGTCGTCTCACGCCGGCTGCAAATTCTTGCTCGGGCAGACGAAAAACTCACGGGGATTGGGCTGCGTCAGTGACCGTACGGCATCCTGATTACATCCTTATTCCGGCCGACCAGAAACAAACAGACTGTGCTAATCTGGCCGTATTGTGACGTTATAACCGCAAGATCGTGCTCTTTGCCAGAGCCGGACGGCGTATCCGCCCGCGGGCGTCTCAAACAACAATAATGTCTCTTAGCGCTTGCCCATGCCGCGCCGAGGCACAACAAAATCTGTTACCCATTGAGGAGGTCTACACCCATGATCAAGCTACACGGTTTTTTAGTCAGCAATTACTACAGCATGGTCAAATTCGCCCTGTTGGAAAAAGGTCTAGAGTTTGAGCACGTTCAAGTTATGCCCAGTCAGGAAGATGACTTCAAAGCAAAAAGCCCGATGGGCAAAGTGCCCTGTATCGAAACTGAGCACGGTTTCATTTCCGAGACCATTGCCATTCTGGAATATCTCGAAAGCATCAAGCCAAGCCCCGCATTGTTCCCCGCCGACCCTTACGCCGCAGCAAAAGTACGTGAAGTAGCGCATGGGCTCGAGCTTTATATTGAGCTGCAGGGCCGGCGCCACTATTCGGAAATATTCTTCGGTGAAAAGCGCAACGAAGCCGCTGTCGCGGAAGCAAAACCCGTTATCGAGAACGGGCTCAAGGCGCTTAAGCAGCTGGGCTCGTTTGGCCCCTATATTTGCGGTGAATTCAGTGCCGCCGACATCGTCGCTGCTCATTCCTTCGTCTACGCAGCGCCAGTCTGTCAGGCGGTCTACGGTTGGGACATCATCGCCGAAGTGCCAGGCCTGCAAGCCGCCCTCGATGCCACCAATGCACGCGCAGCAGGTGCTCAAGTCGCTACCGAGCACGGCGCGGCGATGAAGGCTTTCCAGGAATCCGCAGCTTAGGACAACGCGACCTGACGTGGCTGCGTCTGCGTCAGGTCCACGCGTTGAAGGAGACAGCTTATGAGTGAGACGCTGTTATTACCCGTGGATGCCATACGCGACGGGTTGAACGCCGATCCCGAATTCACGCTTGCCGCGCGCTTCTGGTATTGCGACCTGCGTATTGGTGTCGGCGAAGACCTCTACTTTATGCGCATCGAGAACGGCCGAGTGGCGAGTTTTAAACTCGGCACGCAAGGCTTCGATCCGTACCTTATTCATATTGGTGGCACAGCCGAGGTGTGGCAACAGATGTTGGTCGAGGTGCCGAAACCGTTTTATCACGATTGGTTTGCCGCTTCGTTCCATCACGAGTTCGAGATCAGCGGCGATCTCGGCTCAGCCTATGCGTATTACTTTGCGATTCGCCGCATGCACGCGATTTTCGGACGCAGTGTGCGTGCGCTCGAACGCGCGGCCTAAGGGAGGGCTTGCCATGGCACGTTATTCAGACATTATCGGGCGCTATCTTTACCTCGATGTCGAGGGGATGGAATATCGCGTTTACCTGGAGGAAGCGGGGCAGGGCATACCGCTGGTTTGCCAGCACACCGCCGGTTCCGACGGTCGGCAGTATCGTCATTTGCTGGAAGACAAAGAAATCACGTCGCGATTCCGCGTTATCTCGGTCGATTTGCCTTATCACGGCAAGTCCCTACCGCCAGCGGCCAAGCGATATTGGGAAGAAGAATACAAACTGACTAAAGACTGGTTCATGACGTTCTGGATCCGTCTGGTTGAAGAACTCGAACTCGATCAGCCAATCTTCATGGGTTGTTCCATGGGCGGGCACCTGGCGTCCGACCTCGCCTTGCACCATGCGGCATCGTTTCGGGCCTGCATTGGCTTGGAAGCCTCGATGTGGAGCGGTGGTTTCGATCAATTGTTCCAGCATTGGTGGCGTCATCCGCGCCTGTCGAATGAGGCCAAGCCAGCAATGATGTTGAGCCTATGCTCACCCAACTCGCCGGAAGTGAGCGTGCGAGAGACAGTCTGGACGTACAGCCAAGGGGCACCGCCGGTCTTCTCGGGGGACTTGAACTACTACGGTGTCGAACACGATCTGCGCGAAAATGCTCACCTCATCGATACCAATGAATGTATGTTTTACATCCTGAGCGGCGAATATGACTGGTCGGCCTACCCAGCTGCCTGCCAAGAACTTGCCGCAGCGGTTAAGGGTTCTAGCTATACCTTGATGGAAGGCATGGGTCATTTTCCAATGTCGGAGAATCCAGCCGAATTCAAGAATTACCTGATGCCCGTGCTAAGTGATATTGAGCAGCGCAGTCAGGCTGCAGCGGCCTGACGCTGAAGGTTGCCGGTTGTAGCTGGGGTGACTCGGCTACAACCACACGACAGATCGTGGTCCGTCGATTTACTCGAATTCCTGGTGACCATCTTGCGAACTTGACGCCGAGCGTCTGAATCGCGAACCTTACACCGTGTTATCAATAGACCAGATTCGCGCTGCGCTTCACGAGTGCAGCCACGAGCCGGCTCGCTTCGAACCGGCACCCCATCACGCGTCTGTTGCGATGATTCTTGCACACGGCGAAACCGATTTGGACGTTTGCTTCATCCGTCGTGCGGAGCGCGAAGGCGACCCATGGTCCGGCCAGGTCGCGTTCCCGGGTGGTCGAGCTGGTCATGGCGACGTTGATGCGCATGCTGTTGCCGAACGCGAAACGTTTGAGGAAATCGGTCTTGTGCTTGACCCTGTGCACCGCGTCGGCGCCTTGCCCGTGCGCCCGAATGTGCGTAACGACCTAACCCTATCGCCATTCGTCTATTACGTGGGTGACGCGCAGCGCGCGCAAGCCACGGTGCGTATACCTGCCGAGGTGGCCAGCGTATTTTGGGTCCCGTTGACGCATTTGTTCGACGATGATGCCGTCACTGAGCTGGAGTATCCGCATGGCGGCTCACTTTCCCAATTCCCTGGCATTCTTTTCGACGAGCATGTCATCTGGGGCTTAACCCTGCGCGTGCTGCACAGTTTTGCCGACATCATGCGCCTTGAATTGCCTGCCCTCGCTGTCGACGACCAGCGCTGACCTGGACCAGGGTTGCCATGTCACGTGGCGCTTAGAAACCGGCGCACCTCAGGTCGGATTACCGGCTACGGACAACCCACCGTAAATGCCGCCCATGCTCACCGCGCGGCCGTCTCCCGGAGCACCGGCATGGAACCCAATCAGTTTGATGGCAGTGCTTAACTCGCCTTGTCGGGCTTTTTCATGCCAATTCGGTCGTAGTACTTAAGCGGAATGTTCTCCGGGTCCTTGTACACAATCAGCGAGCAATAATCTCGCCCCAGTTTCGCTGCTGGCTCCACCACGACAAATGGTCGCCCGCGTTCCTGGATGTCGATTTTCTCCATCGCGTATTCATGTGCGCAGTAAACGGGATAGTCCGGGCGACCGTAAGTGAGCGGCTGACCTTCTTTGATCGTATGAAAAGCGTTTTCGCCTTCGTACTTGCCCTCGGAAATAAGCCGTCCACCGCTTCCGCACGGACACATCTTGATTTCAATTTTCTCGTCGTCTTCAGTGATGTCGAGCGGCTGCAGATGGCCGTGCAGGCCGGACGCAAACATTTTTATTTTGCGCGGCAAATCTTCCGGCGCGCTTGGCAGACTGTCCATGATTGGTTTCCACCACGCTCGCACACCTTCGAGCATGACCTCGTCGAGTTCTTCATCGCCGTGACGGCGCGCCACCTCGCTTAGCGTTGCGGTGATCCAATTGCGATACAAATCGTGCATGCCAAGGAATTCGTTGTACATCCGTTTGGCGATTTTCTTGGCTTTCTCACTGTCGCCAGCATCGATTGCATCGGTTAATCGGTCAACTGTGCGGCGTTCCATATCGCGCAGTTCGTCTTCTGTAAAAAATCGGTCAGCCATCGTTTTCCCCTCGAACTAAGCTGTGCGGAACTATTCCGGCACAGCACCTTTAAGTGTCACGCGGTACATCACACGTCTGAATCCGTGATAATCGTTCAGAGCGTTGTGCTGTGCAGCGCGGTTATCCCACAGTGCGACTGAACCCGCCTGCCAGTGAAAGCGACAGGTAAATTCTTCACGCTGTTGTACTTTATACAAATATTCAAGAATCGGGCGGCTCTCTTCCACGCGCATCCCTTCAATCGTGAGCGTATGGGCATTGCTGCAGTAAAGTGCTTTGCGTCCCGTCTCAGGATGCGTACGCACGAGCGGATGCGAAGCCGTTGTGACCACGTCCGCCGCATCTTTGGGCTTCTCTGCAATGCGGTTCACGCGCGTGACTGCCGCGTCCGGTTTTTCGGCGCTGTTAACGCCACGCAAGCCAGAAAGCAGGGCCTTCATGCCCTCCGACAGGGATTCGTAGGCCAGGTACATATTGGCGAACAAGGTGTCGCCGCCGAATTCAGGTACTTCACTGGCGTACAACACTGAACCCAGAGGTGGCGTCTGCAGATAACTGGTGTCGGTGTGCCACAGGCCACCGAAGTTAATCGTCTCGTCTTCTTTCTTACTCACTTCGACGACTTCAGGATGCTCGGCCATACCTTCGACGAACGGGTAGTAGCCAATTTCACCGAACTTGCGGGTAAAGGCCACAAGTTGCTCCGGCGTAAGCGATTGGCCGCGAAAGAACACGACCAGATGTTGCAGGAAAGCATCGCGAATCTCAGCCAGTGTGCGCTCAGACAGTTCGTCGGCGATATTGACGCCGGAAATCACGGCACCGATTGCTGGCGTTAGGCGTTGAACCTGAATGTTTTGGTATTGGGTGGTCATGGTGTGCCGTTGAGTTCAAGAAATAATTTGCGCACTATGCGCCTAATGCGGCGCGAATCGGGCCATCAATTTGGGCAACTACTTCAGCATATTGCGCGGTGCTGTCGTACCCTTGGGTGTGAACCAGATGGGTCACACCGACGTCACGGTAAGCGCAAGCAAGATCGATTGCGGCATTGGTGTCCTCAAGCGGCAGTGTCTTCATTGCGATAACTTCCATGTCGCCACGTCCGTTATCGCGGGCGCGGTTCTGCAATTCCGTGATCGGCGCTTGCAGATCTTCGGGCGGTTTGCCCGCCGGGATCCATCCGTCGCCCAGGGCCAGCGCGCGTGGGATCGCAATCTCCGCGCTGCCTCCGACGTAAACAGGTGGCATTGGCAGGGCCGGGTTCAATTCGATGGGCTGCCCATTGACTTCGACGACCAACGAGTCGGCACTGGCACGTAAAAATGCAAGCGTATCGTCCGTGATCTGGCCGCGGCGCGATTTCGGCACCCCGAGCGCGCGGAACTCTTCTTCAAGATAACCGGGGCCGACCCCGAGGAGGAAACGATTGCCGGATAACACCTGAATGCTGGCAATCAATTTGTTGGTAATCAGTGGTGGTCGATACGGGATGATTAACACGGCCGTGCCGAATGCGATGCGGCGCGTGACTGCGGCCAGAAAATTACCGAACGCTAGCGGATCGATGATGGGCCCCATATCTGCCGGGATGCCGTAAGGGTTGTCGTCAAGAACCGGAGGCAGACCGACGTGATCGTTGAACCAGATTGCATCAAGGCTCGAATTGTCCGCACTTTGGGCGCAGGCAGTTAAAAAATCGGGGGTCGCGTGAATGCCCCAATTACGAATATTCATACCTAGTTTCATCGTCCGGATGCTCCGCTTTCGACAGTGAGCGCATCAATTCGAATCAGGTACCATGCGCAGTTCAGATTGTGCCACAAGCCGGAAATGGAGGAATGATGTCGAAACTAAAAGGTCGCTGCATGTGTGGCCAAATCCGTTACGACAGTCAGGCAGAGCCGTTAATGACCGCTGTCTGTCATTGTCCCGATTGCCAGCGCCAAACAGGCACCTCCTTTTCCATTGTCGTCGGCTTGCCAGTGGATCAATTTGAACACACTGGTGATATCAGCATTTACACCACGACCGGCGAAAGCGGGGAGAGCGTTCATCGGCATTTTTGCGGAACATGCGGTTCACCGATTTATTCACTACCAGAGGCTATAACAGGCTTGATCTTCCTTAAGGCCGGCACGCTTGACGATACGAGCTGGCTTCAGCCGCAGTCAGAATTTTTCTGTGAAACGGCGTAACCGTGGTGCAAGCTGGACGGCGATTGGCCGAAAGCACCGCGCAATCCACCGATGGAATAGCGTTGTGAACAGGCCTCCAGAGCGCCTTCTGCGCGTAGATAACCTGAATGTCGCCGAGGTCTCAGCGTTGCTCGCGCCCGGCGAGTTACGTGCGGAGCTACCGCTCGATGCCGCAGGCGCGAGGGTTATCGCCGGCGCCCGCGACGCCGTCAGCGCCATTATAGATGGGCGCGACCCGCGCTTATTGGTCGTCGTGGGACCATGTTCAATTCACGATCTTGTGGCAGCACGCGAGTACCTCGGAAATTTGCGTGGGCTAGCTGACGAGCTCAGCGACCAGTTATTGATCATGATGCGGGTTTATTTCGAGAAGCCACGCACCACGGTGGGCTGGAAAGGATTGCTGAACGATCCACATCTGGACGACACTTTCGATATCGAGAGCGGCCTGCGCCAGGCCCGTGCTTTACTGCTCGAGTTGACGGCAGCCGGTATGCCAGCCGCGACTGAGGCACTCGACCCCGTCGCGCCACAGTATCTTGGGGACCTGATCAGTTGGTATGCCATCGGGGCGCGAACAACGGAATCGCAGACCCACCGGGAAATGGCGAGTGGCTTATCCGCACCGTGTGGTTTTAAAAATGGCACGGACGGCGATATCGATGTTGCAGTCCAAGCCATGCAGGCGGCGCAGAGTCCGCATCACTTTCTCGGTATCGACGAATCCGGCAGGACATCTGTTGTACGGACCAGGGGCAACGCGCAGACGCATGTCATTCTGCGCGGAGGAGGGCAGCCGAACTATACCAGTGAGCACGTGCAAATTTGCCGTAGCAAACTACGCCAGGCAGGATTGCGCGAGGCGGTGATGGTTGATTGCAATCACGGCAATTCCGGCAAAGACCCGAGCCGCCAAGCCGAGGTCGCGCATGCTGTAGTCGCGCAACGACAGGCTGGCGACACGGCGCTGGTCGGATTGATGCTGGAGAGCAATCTGTTCGGCGGGCGACAAGATTTGGGGAGTAATCTGGACGATCTCGCCTATGGCATATCACTCACCGATGCGTGCCTAGACTGGCGATCAACGGCGGCTCTGCTGCGCGAAATAGCGTCGTCGCACAGGGGACGCTGAAGCGCGGCCACGCGGTGCCTGTTGCGAGCAACAACCCCCGGAGTTTGTGTGGACTCGGCGGCGCCAAAGCGGTTGCGACAGATATTGCGGCGCCATATGGCCGGCTAAATGCCGTCGAACCCATGGAATGTCGCGACATTCGAAATCGCCTCGCGCTCGCTCACCAGGGTGTTTTCGATCGCATCCGGATCGGCGTATCCGAGGCTCATGCCGGATACCAGGACCTGGTCATCAGGAATCTTCAGATGACGAAAAATCGGTTCCTGGAACTGGATCCACGCTGCTTGAGGACAAGTGTCCAAGCCGAATCCGCGTGCCGCCAACATGATCGTTTGTAGATACATGCCAGTGTCGGACCAACTTCCGCGCGCAAGATAGGCGTCGGTAGTCACAAACAACCCGATCGGCGCATCGAAGAACATGAAATTTCGCGCCCCTTGCCGAGCTGCCGCTTCGCGGTCGCCTTTTTTAATCCCAAGCAGGCCGTACAAGCCCCAACCAACCCCGCGGCGGCGATCGCGATGAATGTCATGCCAGCTTTCCGGATAGTAGCCGTATTCCTCGTAAGTCTTCGCACCGCCATTGGCGGCCAACTCCAGGACATCATCGGTGATGGCCTGACGAACGTCGCCAGCACAAATATGAACATGCCACGGCTGTGTGTTAGTCCCGCTCGGTGCACGTTGAGAAATCTCGATAATTTTCGCCACCGTGTCCCTGGGCACCGGCTGATCGGTAAATGCTCGAATCGATTTCCGAGTTCTGATTGCTTCTAAAACATCCATTTGCAAGGCTCAAAATTCTTCAGTTAAAAAAGAGCGCGAAACATAGCACTTCGTGCCCTTTTCAATAAAGGACAGGCACGCATTGAAGCTTGGCACTCATTGAAGCTTCACCCTTAAGCCGCTAGTCTGCAGCGAAACCACCCACCCAATGTCAGGAGGTCAAGGATGACCCGAGCACGAGCAACTTTAGTCTCAATAGACGAGACCCCGTATTACCACTGCACTGGCCGCTGCGTCCGGCGAGCGTTCCTGTGCGGTCACGACAAAATCGATGGCCGCTCTTACGAACATCGCCGAACCTGGATGCAGAAGCGCCTTTCGCTGTTGAGCGAGGTCTTCGCTATCGATTTGTGCGCTTACGCATTGATGAGCAACCACTACCATCTGGTGATTAAGCTGAATCCGGGCGTTGTCGAGTCGTGGTCTGACGATGAAATCATCAGACGTTGGACGAAAGTGTTCAGCGGGCCGAACGTTGTTCAACAGTATCTTGCTGGAAAATCGCTATCGCCGGCGGAGAGCGCTCAACTCGGCACGTGTGTCGCTCAGTGGCGAGAGCGTGTGTGTAGTCTGTCGTGGTTTATGCGTTGCCTGAATCAATATATCGCCCGCATGGCGAATATCGAAGACAGCTGCACGGGTCATTTCTGGGAAGGCCGCTTCAGTTCACAGGCTTTGTTGGACGAAACTGCATTGTTGACGGCGATGGCTTATGTTGATTTGAATCCGGTTCGCGCAGGAATCGCGAAAAGCATCGCGGACAGTGACTACACGTCAGCTCAGGATCGATTACAGGAAACAGTGCCAGATAGCGCCGCGTTGAAACCTAAATTAATCTCGTTAGCTAATGCTGCCTCGGACGACGCACCAAACGACCTGCCGTTCAACGTGCGGGATTATCTCGAGCTACTGGATACCACCGGGCGCTGTGTCGTGCCAGGTAAGCGCGGCGCCATCGCCGGGACGCAGCCGAGACTACTACAACAAATGGGTGTCTCGGTCGACGGATGGCTGACAACCGTAACGCAGTTACACCGGCGCTATGAGCTGGCAATCGGCTCGCCAGGGCGGCTTCAGGCCCTCGCCATCCGTCAGGGCAAGCGCTGGGTTTGGGGGTTGAGCCAAGCTCGGCGTTTTTATCCGGCACCCAGCATCTCACATTAAACTTTGAGTCGTCGTATTTGATATGGCTTCGGGCATTTCACGGGTGGCTGTGCCCAGAACGCCTCGAACGATGCCATACGCGGGGTTGCTTCTCTGTTCCGCAGTCAACGTCGACCATTTGTACCCGTAGCCCGATCGGACGCGCTCTCGGTCGCTAGCGTTCCAATATTTCTGCCTGTCCCTAATTTGCCCAATTTGCTGCCTGTCCCTAATTGGAAAAGCGGCGTCAGTCGGGGCTATGGACTAATTCACTTGGCGATCTTTGTCGCCCCAAAACGGTTTGCGCAGCTCTGTCTTAAGCACCTTGCCCGCTCCGGACAACGGCAACGGCTCAGCCCGAAAACTGATTGAGCGCGGACATTTGTAGTCGGCGATAAGTTTGCGGCAATGGCGCATCAAATCGTCCGGATCTGGCGTACAACCTTCTCGGGGCACGACGACGGCGTGCACGCGCTCTCCCCATTTGTCATCGGGCACCCCGATAACGGCACACTGGCCGACCTCGTCATGTTCATACATCGCGTTTTCGACTTCGGTCGAATAGACGTTCTCGCCACCCGAAATGATCATGTCTTTGAGTCGGTCGGATATAAAAATGAACCCACCGTCATCCATGTAGGCTGCATCGCCGGTGTGTAGCCAGCCACCGCGCAGCGTCTCCGCGCTTAGATCGTCTCGTCCCCAATAGCCTTTCATGATGTTTGCGCCGCGCGCGACGATTTCACCGACCTCACCACGAGGGACTTCGTTATCCTGTTCGTCGACAATTTTCAGCTCGACGGCTGGCATCGCTCGGCCAGCTGAGCGCAACCGCCCGGCGTCCGGTCCGCTGGTCACGTGATAGCGAGAATCGAGTCCAGTGAGCAGTGGTGCAGATTCAGTCTGGCCGTAAAGCTGATAAGCCCGAACCCAGGACAGCTTTGCTATCAAGTCGTGTGCGACCGCTTCTGGCATTGGTGAGGCGCCGTAATAAAGTCGCTGCAACTGCGACAAATCAAAGTCAGCAAAGCCATCTTGTTCCAACAGCATTTGAATCATTGTCGGTACCAGGATGGTGTCGGTCACCGCATGCTCTTGCAGCGCTTTCGCGCACGCTATCGGTTCAAAACGGGGGATAAATATGTGTTTCGCGCCGAGATGCGTGATGAGATACATGTACAACGCATCGGCGATATGAAACATCGGCGCGGCGTGCAAATAAATCACGTCGGGGGACAAGTCCAACAAGGTGGCAAACTGCAATGTGTTCGCAACGTGATTGGTATGTGTCAGCATCACGCCCTTGGAGCGCCCGGTCGTACCACCGGTATAGAAGATCCCCGATATGTCGTCCGGTGCCCGCACTACCTCCTCGGCTGCCGGGCATGAGCTCACCAGTGCGTCCAAATTCGCGTCTTCGCCATTCAGGACAGCATCGACGGAAATTATCGTCAGGGGGTGTTCCACCTGGTCGCGCAATTCGGCCACTACCGGCCACAGTTCGCGATCGACGAACAGTACGCGCGTACCTGAATCGTTCAGCGAAAACGCAATCTCGGCAGCAGACCAGCGATAATTCACCGGCACTATCACCGCCCCGGCCCAGGGCGCGGCAAAGACCACCTCCATATAACGGTCAGAGTTGAGTGCGATGATGCCAACCCGGTCGCCGGACTTCACGCCGACGCTCGTCAGACCACCGGCGAGTCGTGCGACACGGTCGACGAACTGCGCCCACGTATGAGTGCGATCACCATCGACGGTGGCAACTTGGTCAGGGATTTGTTGTAGATTTCGATGAAGTGGTTGGGTAACCCGCATAGTGAGTCCAGTTAGTCCGTGTTTCGGGGAATTCAGAGTGCCGCGTGTTCAGGCCGCAGCGCGACGGAGTTCTTCAATCAGCGTGGCCATGATCTCGGCTACGGATTCGACCTTATTCACCTGTTCAACAGATTCGCCTGCGTACAGTGCAACCGCTTCGATGTCACCTTCAAAACCCAATGACGGAGGGACAACACTGTAACGAGGTACGGAGATGGCATCGTCACCGCTGCCAAACACACCAACCTCGTCACCTTCACCCGGGCGCGAACCCGTTGCTGGTTTCCCGGCTGCCTCCCAGTCGTCGTAGGTCTTGTTACGAATGACCCGATGATTCGCGTCTGGCCAACCCAGATCAAATAATTTCGTTAGCACCGTGTCACTCGCATGCGCTGCAAGCACGCGCGCCTTGTAGTCTTCTGTTGCGAGCGACTCCGGGCTTGCGAGGAATCGCGTGCCGAGTGTCACCGCGCTCGCACCGGCGCTCAGTGCCGCTTGGATTTCTGTACCGTTGGTGATGCCACCAGCCGCGATCACGGGAAGCGGTCCAAGTACCCGGACCGTATCGGAAAGTGTGCTTGCGAGGGGCGCATGGGCTTTAACGTGCCCGCCTGCCTCCGTGCCCTGAACGATGACGCCATCCACGCCCGCGTCTGCAGCCAATACCGCGTCTTCTGGCCCGCCGCATTGCGACAAGACGAACATACCGCGCTTGTGCGCATCGGCTACGAACGGTTGCGGATCACCCCAGAACAACACGAGAATTTCGAGGCCACTGTCGAAACACGCTTCGACATCGGCCCCATCAGACATTGGCAGGATGATATTGCCGCCCAAGGGCCGCGAAGTCAGGCGACGCGCTTCGGCCACCAACGGCGCTATCAAGTGCGGCGGCTTTGCGCCGCAAGCTAAAACGCCGACGCCGCCCCCGGCGTTCACGGCACTCGCCATGGCCGCACCAGCGACGCCGCCCATGCCCGCGTTGAATATGGGGAAGCGCGGATCGAGATGGTCGAGAAAATTTCGCATGCGTCGTTCCTAAACCCCGGGAGCCAATAAATCGTTAAGGTCAGCGGTGTCCAAAATTATACGCATCTCAGTCCGATATTGAGAGAAGTCTCCTCGGTAACGCATGGGCCGCGCAGAGCGTTTCGGTGAAGCTATCCGCTCACCGCATCGGATTGAGCTCGGTGGAGCACTACTCGCGTCGATGTTTGGAGTTCAGAAAATCGAGAAACACGTCCTCCCGGGACGGGCGCAGGAACAGGTAGCCTTGATACGCGTTAATGCCGATACCTGAAAGAAAGTCGAACTGCTCCTGCGATTCGACGCCCTCGGCAACAGTGTGCAACTGCAATTGACGACTCATTGCAGCGATGGTCTGGCAAATGACTTCATCACTCTGGTCCGTACCGATATCAGCGACAAATGAGCGGTCTATTTTCAACTGATCAATCGGCAGGCGTTTCAGGTAGGAGAGTGACGAATAGCCGACGCCAAAATCGTCGATCGAGAAGCGAATGCCGAGCTGACCAAGCTGGAGCATGATTTCAATAGTCGCCTCGACGTCTTCGATGACAGTCCCTTCGGTAATTTCGAACATGATTCGATCGGCTGGAATTCGATAATCGCCCAACAACTGCTCGACTTCATCGACAAAAGTATCGCTGCGAAGTTGTTTCGAGCTCACGTTAATCGCGAGCTCGTCCAACACAATGCCCCGGCCCAACCATTCCCGGTAGCGTTCGAATGCCGCATTTAAAACCCAATGTCCGATTTCGATTATGAGCCCGCGTTCCTCCGCGATCGGGATAAATTCTGACGGCAGGACCTGTCCTCGTTGGGGATGATTCCAGCGCAGCAAGACTTCGGCGCCAGACACCGCACCCCAATGGTCAACCTGCGGCTGGAAGTACAATTCAAACGCCTGGCGCGCGATTGCCTGGCGCAAATCGCCTTCAACCATCAGCCGCTGCCGAGTCGATTCCTCCATCTCGCGACGGAAAAATCGCGTGACGTTACGCCCGGCGGCCTTGCCGCTATACATCGCGGTGTCTGCTTGCTTGAGCACATCATCGGCGCTGCGACCGTTCTCGGGGAACAACGAAATACCAATCGTAGGCGTGACGTGAAACTGGTGGTGATCGAATTGGAATGGTTGCCCTAATGATTGGTGAATCTTCTCAGCGACGAGTTGCGACTGATGCGCGCAAACATCGAGGTCCGGCGCAATTTCGGGTAGCAATACGACAAACTCATCGCCACCTATCCGCGCGACGGTGTCTTCTTGCCGAGTCACATTGCGCAAGCGATCGGCAACCGCCTTCAGCAATTGATCTCCGACCGAATGTCCCAGCGTGTCGTTAACCTGTTTGAACTGGTCCATATCAATGAACAGCAGGGCACCGAAATTACCGCGACGTCGCGCGGCGGCGAACGAAGCTTCCAGACGTTGATTAAAATAGCGACGATTAGGCAACTCCGTCAGCGCATCGAAGTAGGCCAAATGTTTAGCTGCCTGTTCTGCCTGTTTGCGCACCGTGATGTCATTGACGGTGCCGAGCACTCCGATAACATCGCCATCAGCATCGCGCATCGGCACCTTCACCAGGTCGAACCACTGGGCAGGTGCGTCGCCAGGCGCAACTTCCACTTCGCGATGAAAGTGCGCGCGAATACCGTCGAGCAGTGGTTTATCTTCGCGCAGCAGGCGTTGTGCGTCGCCTCGCCAGGGCATATCACGGTCCTTCAATCCGACCAGGTCGGCGGGGCAGGCAACATCAGCCAAATCAGCGAAGTGTTGGTTGCCCCCCTGATAGCGTCCGTCCCGATCCTGCCAAAAAATTGACTGTGGCACGGTCTCAATGACCAATTCCAGAAACTGCTGTGAGCGCTCGAGTTCGGCCTGAATCGTTTTCAGCGGAGAAATATCAGTGATGGTTCCAATCAACTTGGTGAAGCGCCCATGCTCATCACGGAACTCACCTTTGCCGCGCACGAGCATCCATTGATAATCGCCATCGGCTTGCTGCACGCGCCCCTGAAACTCGTAGTAAGGTACCGCGCCGCTGTAGTAATCGCGCAGTGCGCGATGCTGCAAGGCGCGGTCCTCAGCATGGATGCGGGAAAATAACTGGGCGCCAGAAAGTGATTGAAAATGCTCGAACTGAGCGCCGGCGATTTCCACGCAGTCAGAGTCGGGAGACCATTCCCAAATGCCCTGTCCGCTACCTTCGATTGCCATATTCAGACGTAACTCGCTCGCCCGTATTACCGCGTGCGTACGTTCACGTTCGAGTTCTCGCGCCGCCCTGGGTGCGAATACTTCAAGCACATTCTGAACGCGAGCTTCGTCTGTAATAGGCTGTTCGAAAAGCAACACAAGCAACCCAACCATTCCGCCTTCGGCTGCCAGTAGCCGTTGTCCGGCATAGGCCTCGAGGTTTCCGTCACGCAGCATGTCATCGTCCGGAAAGGCACCGACAACTTCACGTGCAATAAAGCAGCGGCCGCTTAGAGAGGCCTGCCGGCATGGCGAGCCCTCGAGCGGATACTGCAAATCAAGCAATGGTGAATCTACCGGGTAACAGGCCGTCACTTGCGCGAAACTGTCTTCGATGGCGTCGAGGCGCGCGACAAAAGCGTGGTCGCAACCAGAAAGCTCTGCCGCGGATCTGACGATCGCACTTTACAGGCGCGGATCGTCACCCGTTGTGAACGTATCGGCGACAGTTTGCAGGTGTTGCTGCTCAGCGAGCAGCGCAGTGACATCGGAGAAAGTCCCTAACACCCCGACAATGTTGCCGCTCTGGTCTCGGATGGGGACTTTGGTAGTGTCAGCCCAAATCGGTGCTCCTTTGCTTGAACGAACGTAACTCACATTGTTGATATGGCTCACTGCGCCGCTGACGATCAGGCGATCTTCTTCGCGCACTTCCTCGGCCACTTCGTGCCAACTCATATCAAAATCAGTCAGCCCGACGACATCTGCCTGATCGGTAAGACCGATATCTGTTGCAAACAGGCGGCTACAGCCCAGATAGCGGCTGTCGCGATCTTTCCAGAACACGCGCTGCGGCATCGTCTCGAAGAGGGTCTCAAGAAACTTTCGGGACTCAAATAGCTCAGCCTGAGTACGCTTTAACTGACTGATATCAACATGCGTCCCGATCACCCGGGCTACTCTGCCAGCCTCATCACGGGAGACAACCCGACCGCGCGAGAGAATATTCAGATAGTGGCCGTCGCGATGCCGCAAGCGATGCTCGACTTCGACGCTGTCTGCGTTGCTTTGGAGTAGATCCAAAGCATTTTGTCTGACGTGGGCTCGATCCTCGGGATGCACCAGCGGTGCCATATGGTTTGCCATCGAAGTGAGCGAGCCCTCGGGATAACCAAGCATCAAGTACCACTCTCGCGAGAAGTGCACAGAATTCAACTCGGGTTGCCACTCCCACAGGCCCTGGTGCCCGTTCTCGAGCGCCAGCTGTAAGTTCTGCCGCTGCGTCTTGAGCCCGGAAATTTCGGTGAACGTGCCGATGACACGCGCCACACGCCCGTCCTCGGACCAGAAATTCGCCCCATGACCCATCGCGCCTGTGCAGTCTGACTTCACATTCGATACTGGAGGTTCTGCCGCGGATATGGTCGCGAAAAGAGGCGCGGAACATGGCGCGATCATCAGGATGAACATACTCGAGTCGAATCTGGCTATGACTATCTTTTGGCAGAATGTAATGGTCGAGTTGTGGTCGCCAGGCCGCGTGTTCAGTGATCCGATCATTGGCAACGTCGAGTTCCCACAATCCTTGCTGACTGCTTTCGAGCGCGAAACTCAAAACCGCATCCTGTTTTTTCATTTCACTGACGTCGACCGACGTGCCGACGATGCGAACGACGCGTCCGTCGGCATTCCGTTCAGCGGCCTGGCCCCGCACCAGGAAGTGGATATACCCACCAGCTACCGCGCGGACGCGTTGCTCCAGTTCAAAAAAGCGGGTGTCACCGCGTAGATGAGCGGCCAGCGCATCATCAAGCTTTCCCACATCGTCCGGATGTGTATTGGTCCTGATCTCAATCCCAGGGACCTGTGGACTGCCGAGTGAGTGCCGGGTTTTATCGACCCAATAGCCGGCTTCAGTAAAGATGTCGGTACGCAGATCCCATTCCCAGAAATTCACCTGCCCACTGTCGTAGGTGATGCTCAACTGGCGGCGACCGTCTTCCAGTGCGCGTTCGAGTTCGCGTACCGATGGTTGATTGGAGAGGGCGATTATTGTGCCGCCAAGCGGCCCATCGATAGGGGTAACCTCGGCGTGCAGCTTCGCGCCTTGGGGCTGTGACGCTGCATCGCGCTGCAGCAGATTGGCGACATGCTCGCCCGGCGTCGGGCCGGCGTTATCAGCGGCGTCGATGCTCTGAGGCTTACGTGATGACAACCTGAGCACGTCGCGCCAGGGGCGTTGCTGGGCTTGCTCGGTGTCCCAGTCGAGGAGTTGCTGTGCAGCGCGGTTAAGGCAGCGCACGTTGTGCTCGGCGTCGAGAATGACTATCGCCTGCGGCAACGCATTGAAGGCTGCGCCGAAAAGGAATTCCGCTTCGCGGACCGTGTCATCCATGATTTATTGTGCGCGCTCCCAAGAAAGCCTAAGAAACTCAGATAGCGCGCTGGTTTCTTCTATTCGATGATGTGAAGCATTATTCGCGCGCTGAGCGTCGCGATCCACCACGGTCGTGGGCTTGCCCGGACAGGCCTCATGGCGACCCGCCGAGCCACTAACTGTAAGCGCCGACACAAAGTGTCGGACTCAGCTCGTTTTAAGATCTCCGAAAGCCCCATCGTTGTCTAGCCGGGCAACGTCGCTGTCTGCGTAACCGAGCAGTCCGCACACAATGTCGAGTCGATGCTCATCGAAGTGTGGCGGCGGTGTAGGCGTTTTTAAATCGACCGCGTCACCACCGACCGTGAAGCTCCGCACGCCCTGGATCTGATGACCATCTACGCGCCCATCCAGCAACAACGCCCGTGCTGATTCGTGCTCGAATACGGCCGCCATGTCATTGACGAAACCGAACGGCACCCGAGCATTCGTGAGCTTGGCCGCAAGCATCTCTGAGTCCATTGCGGCGGTCTGTGCGCGGATTAGCTGCAATAGCAACTCGCGGTTCTCGACCCTGCGTTGACCGCTTGAGAAGCGTTCGTCCTTGGCCAGCGGTGCCAGCCCGATAGCGCCAACCAGTTCGCGATACTGACGCTCTGTTGCAGCCGCGATGACTAGTTCGCGCCCATCCGCGCAGGTCAGGACGCTGCCGTAGGGCACGATATTAGGATGTTCCGAACCCATTCTCTTCGGTACATTGCCGGCGACCAGGTAATTGGTCGCTTGATTGGCGAGTGAACTCACGCCGGCCTGAAAAAGCGACGTCGATAAATACGAACCCTCACCCTGGCGATCGCGTTTGAGTAAAGCAAGCAACAGCCCTTCTTTGAGCTGATGGGCTAGCAGCAAGTCGATCAGCGCCACAGGCATTTTTGTCGGCGGTCCGTCAGCCTCGCCGTTGAGGTACGCAAAGCCTGCCTCGGCCTGCAGAATGGCATCGAATCCCGGGCGCGGGTCGGCGGCGCCGTAGGCCGAAATTTGCCCATAGATGAGCTTCGGATTGAGTTCGCGAAGGGTCGCGTAGTCAAGCTTCAAACGTTCTTCGTCGCCGGGTTTGAAGCTGGCCACTACAATATCGGCTCGAGCCGCCAGCGCGTGTGCAATCTCTAGTCCGGCAGGTGTTGTGAGGTCGCAGGCCAGCGATTCCTTGCCCCAGTTCGCACAGGAAAAGTATCCGGAAATATCATCGTCCGGACGCTCACTACCGAGCTTCCAGGCACGCGTCGGATCACCACCTGTGTGGGGATTTTCCAGTTTGATCACGCGCGCGCCGAGCTCGGCAAAAAACATCGTCGTCATCGGCCCGGCCAAAATGCTGGCGAGTTCCAGAACAATAAAATCGCGGTTAAACATCGTTCCTCAAATGTGTGCGGCCATGGTCAGCGATAACATCACGCGCGACGTCCGTATCGCCGGCAGCGTTGCGTCATGAATTGGTCGCCAATGTTTCGAACAGCGCGGCGATTTCGGCATCACTATGGCCTGCAGCAATGGCCTTCTTGTACGCCGCCATGATCGCGTCCGGCACCCGCGTATCGATACCGTTGTCATGACTCATGCGCTGGATGCGACGGATTGCACTGACGTGCACGTCGAGCGAGCAATCCGCGCCATCATAAAGCCCCTTGCTAATCATCGTGCGCGAAGCATCCGCCGTGCCGGTCAATAACGGCCCGAGCGCTTTGACGAGGTAAAAATACTCTGTCAGCGGAAAATTCTCCGAATTACACAGCGCCGCGCCGTGCAGCATGGCCAGCGTTGCCCCGTAATAGTACTCAAGCACCGCGCACTCAAGCGTAGCCGCAGCGCCGATCGAGTCACCGAGATAACGGTTCATGCCACCGAGATGGGTAAAGGTCTCTCGATGTCGCTCCCACACTTCTTCTGCGCCGGCGTAGAACAACATGGCGGCTTCCGTACCGACGCCATTTGGGTAGGCGACGATGGCAGCGTCTATGTATTCCATACCGTGCATGTTCGCCCAGACCTGCATGGTGCGGGCGTCAGAGGCCGCGCCGCTGGTGAGTTGCAGCAGTGTTTTGCCCGCCAGCGTGCACGCAGCCGACGCCTCATCGAGTACTTCGAGTCCAGCGCTATAGTCACTTAGACTGAGCACGACGACGTCAGCCATGTCGCAGGCGGCAGCTGCGCTGGTTGCAACTGTTGCGCGCCCCTGGAAAGGAAAAGATTTTGCTGGACTTCGATTCCAAACGGTCAATGGCACGCCAGTCGCAACGAACCGATTGGCCAGCGCTGAACCCATCCGCCCAAGACCGAGCATCGCAACGTGCGGATTTGTCATGACTTCAGTCCTATCGTTCGCTAATGCGTGCGCTCGAGTCAGCCGCACAATTATTATTGACGTTCGAAATCGGGATACCCGCCATGCCACTGTGGTAGGCCGTGCGCAGTGCGTCGGCGTTGCTGGCATCGGCAGATCCCGCGCGATCCCGGCCCACCCAGGAATAGACCGTGCAGCCGGCCTTAGCCGCCGCTGCAGTGTACGGGGCAGCACGCCTCACCGACTTAAGTCGCGTCGCGGCGACACCGATAACGTTCACGTGACGTTGCATAGCGATGTTCCGAGCATAGAAACGGCGCGCAAAGTATCGTCAATAATGCCCTGGGCGTCGATGTTTCCAACCATCGGTCAACATGATGAACGACAAGTACTGCGACTACCGAGAGAAACGATGCACGTCGCCGAGCGAACGATTAACCTAGACTAACAACCAAGCACCCGCACACGGGCAGGAGACTTTCGATGGTAGCGACCGGCGTGACGATATTTGCCACTGATGAATCGATGCAGCCCGTAGAGCTGGCGCAGGAGGTTGAAGCTCGTGGACTCGATTCCATGTTTGTCCCGGAACACACACATATCCCTCACGACACCCATTCACCATTTTTCCCGAACGGGGATGTACCGCCCCCGTACCGGCGCACCTACGACCCGTTTGTAGTCCTCGCGGCCTGTGCGGCCGTAACATCGCGTATTCGTCTGGGCACCGGGATTTGTCTGGTTTCGCAACGCCATCCCATCACTCTCTCCAAAGAGGTTGCGTCTCTCGACCAAATCTCGAACGGGCGCTTTGTATTCGGTGTCGGAGCAGGGTGGAACAAGCCCGAGGTCGAGAACCACGGGGTCGTATTCAAGCAGCGTTGGCGTGTCGTGAGGGAACGCATTCTCGCGATGAAAACGATATGGCGCGAGGAGGAAGCCGAGTTTCATGGCGAATTCGTCAACTTCGACAAAATGTGGTCGTTTCCCAAGCCCGTGCAGAAAGGTGGGCCGCCCATCTGGTTGGGCTCGAACTCCAAATTTGTCGGAGCGAGAATCGCAGAATATGCGGATGGATGGTTCCCGGTCGGTGGACGCGCCGGCGAGGGCACTATCGAGCAGGTGCGCGAAGCGGTTGAGGCGAGCGGCCGTTCGTTCGACAGTATCGATCTGGCGCTGTTTAATCCGCCTTCAGACGAAACCGAGCTCCACGAACAACTGCGCCTGGGTTACACACAATTGATTTTCGGACTGCCGTCTGCCGGTCGTGACGAAGTTCTGCCAGTGCTGGACAAGGTCGCGACAATAGCCGAAAAGTTGCGCAACCAGGGTGGCTGACGGTCACCCGTTCGAGCGCCTGACGCCAGACTTCGTCCTCCACGCTATTGAGGCGCAGGGGCATTTGTGTGACGGGCGCATGCTCGCCCTGAACAGTTACGAGAATCGCGTCTACCAAATTGGGCGAGAAGACGCCGAACCGATCATTGCGAAATTCTATCGCCCGGAGCGCTGGAGCGACGCTGCGCTCGCTGAGGAGCACGCGTTATGCCACGAAATGGCAGCAGCTGATTTGCCGGTTGTCGCGCCTTTGCGGGACAGTACCGGCACATCGTTGTTCCGCCATGATGAGTTTCGCATCGCACTATTTCCCCGTCGCGGCGGTCGCGCACCGGAGCTCGACCGACGTGAAAACTTGCAAATCATGGGCCGTTATCTGGCCCGCATGCACACGTTGGGCGGAGGACAAAACTTTCAGCATCGCCCGCAGATGACGCTGGAAGAGGACGGCGAGGGCAGTGTCAAATTCGTTCTGGAACATTGCATACCGGCCGATCTTGCCGCTGCGTATGCGAGTCTGACGACCGATATCATCGCTTTGATGCGCACTCGCCTTGCGCAAATTGGAACGGTGAACACCATCCGGGTACATGGTGACTGCCACGCCGGCAACGTGCTGTGGCGCGACGACGCCCCACACTTCGTCGATTTTGACGACGCGCGCATGGCCCCTGCAGTGCAGGATCTGTGGATGTCGTTATCCGGGTATCCCGAAGAGCAACGCTCCCAGTTGGATGCGATCCTCGACGGCTATGAAGAATTCGCCGATTTCGATTACGCCGAATTAGCCCTCATTGAACCTCTGCGCACACTGCGCATGTTGCACTACGCCGCATGGCTCGGCCGACGCTGGGACGACCCTGCCTTTCCGCAGGCTTTCCCGTGGTTTAACAGCCAAGCTTATTGGGAGCGCCATATCCTCGAACTGCGCGAGCAATTTGCCGCTTTAAGCGAACCGTTTACTGCGGCGGGTGGAAACTACTGAGTACATCGCCAACCGCCCGTGCCCGGCGATACGCATAACGGTCTTTGGCGCCATCCGTGACTCACCTGCTCCGCGTGCCCGCATACGAAAGACCCTGCGGAAGTGGTCGGCAGGCTGCGTATTTGAGATTATGCGGTGCTTCGATGGACTAACTTGGAGAGATATTGATGTTGCCTGTGGGTTACTTCCCGTGTACGCAGGATCCGCCGGACGGTAAGCGCGTTGACCGCTTGATGGACGAATTGTTCGAGCAGGCCGAGCTTTGCGAAGAGGTTGGCTTCGACGGCTTTTATTTCACTGAGCACCATCAACAGGCCGACGCATATTTACCGTCGCCGGTACTCATGGCCGGCATGGTGGGGATGCGCACCCAGCGCATCAAGGTCGGCACTTGCGTGCTTTTGGCGCCGCTTTATCATCCCGTGCGACTCGCTGAAGACATCGCTGTGATCGACCAGGCCACTAAAGGCCGCATGGTTGCCGCCGTTGGCATCGGTTACCAGCCAGACGATTTCGACGCTTTTGGCGTGCCCATAAAACAGCGTGCCCGACGCACTGAGGAATGCGTTGAAATCCTGCGCCAGGCGTGGCGTGGCGAAACGTTCAGCTATCCGAGTAAGTTTCACACCATCGAGAATGTCCGCGTGACGCCGGCTGCCTACCAAAAAGGCGGTCCGCCGATTTGGCTGGCAGGCTGGGTTCCTGCTGGCCTGCAGCGTGCCGGGCGCATGGGCGACGGCTGGATAGCCGATCCGATTCAATCGCTAGCGGTGATCAAAGACTACGCTACTCAATATCGTGCTGAGGCCAAGAAGAATGGTCGTAAACCGTTTGTGGTGTTGATGCGCGATTGCGTCATCGGCGATACGTGGGACGCCTGCGTGACGAAAAGCGCGCCCACCATGACCACCCACCGGTGGTATCACCACTATGGGGCCTACGTGAAAGACGACTACATCAAGGACGTTAAAACGTCTGATGATTTAACTTTTGATATCGCTGCCAATGATCGCCTCATCGCGGGCTCACCACAACAGTGTCTGGAGCAACTGTTGATGTGGAAAGAAGAGGTCCAGCCGGACTATGTGATGTTGCGCATGCGTCAACCTGGCGGTCCTCCGCAGGCTGAAGCGCTCGCCGACATTCGTCTGTTTGGAGAACATGTCATTCCCAATCTCTGAACGTCGACGATATTCGCCAGCGCTGGCCTCAGGCCGGTGGCAGGAACGTCCTAAAAACGTCGAGGTTGCCTGGCAAGCTCAACACAACGATTGCAAACAGAAGGTAAACGCCCATGGACTATTTCAACGACAACTCATTATCGATTGGCAATACCCCGATGGTTCGCCTGAATCGGGTCGTCGATACGAATCAGGCCACCGTGTTAGCCAAGATTGAGGGACGCAACCCGGCTTATTCCGTCAAATGCCGTATTGGCGCTGCGATGATTTGGGATGCTGAAGAAAAAGGCTTGCTTAAACCAGGCATTGAGGTCGTCGAACCCACCAGTGGCAACACCGGGATTGCGCTAGCTTACGTGTGCGCCGCGCGCGGATATAAATTGACTCTGACCATGCCCGAATCGATGAGTATCGAGCGACGCAAAGTACTTAAGGCTTTCGGCGCCAACCTGGTTCTGACCGAAGCGGCGAAGGGTATGAAAGGCGCCATAGCGAAGGCCGAAGAACTAGTCGCGGCCGATCCTGCCAAACGCTACATGCCACAGCAGTTCGAGAATCCGGCCAATCCGGCCATCCATGAAAAAACCACCGGGCCGGAAATCTGGCAGCAAACTGACGGCCAGATTGACGTTTTAATTTCCGGCGTGGGGACCGGCGGCACTATTACGGGTATCTCGCGTTACATCAAAAATACCTGCGGCAAAGCGATTACCAGCGTGGCGATTGAGCCGGAAGCGAGCCCAATCATGACCCAATCGCGCGCCGGTCAGGAATTGAAACCCGCACCGCACAAAATCCAGGGCATTGGCGCCGGGTTTATTCCGGGCGCGCTCGATATGTCGCTGGTGGACCGGATTGAGACCATCAGCAACGAAGAGGCCGTCACGATGGCGCGTCGTCTGGCGACCGAAGAAGGCATCCTGAGTGGCATTTCGTGTGGTGCTGCGGCCGCTGTGGCGGCCCGCATCAGCCAGCAAGCTGAGTTTGCCGGCAAGACGATTGTGGTCATCCTTCCAGACGGCGGCGAACGCTACCTTTCCAGCGTGTTATTTGAAGACATCGAAGCGTAATTAGAAAAGCCCCGGCACGAGCCGGGGCAACGCCTTGGGAGTGGCGCAGACATCCAGTCGCGGTCCGGATGCCTGTTGGGAGGTTCAGACCACTTTCATGGTGGTGAAGAACTGCTCATCACCGCGACGAATGAGAACGATGGAAGGCCGTTTTTCCTGTTTCGCATTCGCGAGCGCCTGTTCTGCCGCTGCTGCATCGGCAATCTCAACCTGGTCGATTTGCACGATGACATCGCCAGGGCGGATTCCGCCCGACTCGGCCACACCACCGGCCTTGATGCCAAGCACCAAGGCCCCCTCGACATCCTCATCCAGACGCATTTTTCGACGCGATTCCTGTGACAGTGAACCGAGCGCGAGTCCAAGTCCCAGTGCATCTTCAGTCGCCTTGTCGCTGCGCTTCGCGGGGGCGAATGCTGCGACTTCGGTGTGTTTGTCGATGGTTGCTACGAGCTGCTCTGTGCGACTATTGCGAAACACTTCGAGCGCGGTTCGGCTACCTGGCTCGGTTCGTGCGACTGCCTTGCTCAGATCGCGTGGCTCTTCGATTGCGGCCCCAGCGTAGCGCCTGATCACGTCCCCGGCCCGAATTCCCGCGCGTGCCGCAGCACCCTCGGGCACGACTTCCGCAACCAGTGCACCTTGACTATCCGGCAAACCCAGAGCAGCGGCGACGTCGTCGGTGATGGATTGAATCTGTACGCCCAGACGTCCGCGGGTGACCGCGCCATTGTTTTTCAATTGACTAACGACGCGTTCAGCTTCTGCCGAAGGAATCGCGAAGCCGATACCAATATTGCCGCCATTGGGGGAGTAGATTGCTGTGTTTACCCCAACGACCTGCCCATTGGCGTCAATAATTGGCCCGCCTGAGTTGCCGCTATTGATTGGCGCATCGATTTGCAGGTAATCGTCGTAAGGGCCCGAGCGGATATCGCGCCCGCGTGCTGAAACAATGCCGGCCGTGACGCTGCCGCCAAATCCGAATGGGCTGCCGATAGCGACGACCCAATCCCCGACCCGAGTCCGGTCCGAGTCGCCGAATGCCACATAAGGCAGGTTTTCACCCTCGACCTTGAGTAAGGCTAAATCAGTCTGCGCATCGATACCGACCTGAACAGCAGCCATTTCGCGGCCATCCTGCAAGGTCACGGTGATATCGGTAGCACCATCGATAACGTGGTTGTTGGTCACGATATAGCCATCGGCGTCGATCAAAAATCCTGAACCGACACCCTGTACCGGTTCCGCCCGGCCGGAGCGAGGCATGCCTTTAAATGGGCGGCCACCGAAGCGGCGCATGAATTCCTCAAAAGCCCGGTTGCCAGACTGGGCATCAGGGCGGCCTCTTTGGGCAAACTGCCCGCCAACTTTAGTCACCGCAATTTGCACCACCGCCGGCTGCGTTGCTTCGATAACATCGGCAAACTGGACGCGCTCAAACACAGCCGTTGGCGTTGAGAGCGGTGGCATCGCCGCAAATGGCCGCGCATTGATAGCAAGCACCCCGAGTAGCACGGGGAGCGCCACGATCGCGCCGTTTCGCAAATAGTTCTGCCTGGATGTGACTGCTTTCATGCTGCGCTCCTCAGTGGCTGATTAATGACTGCATAGGCTACGGGGAGCCTGATTACATCGTCCTTTCTAAAGCATTAAATTTTGGTAATGCTCGCGCCTGGAGCACAGGCGATAATGGCGCCACTGTTTATCCGCGAGTCAGGGATAAGGAACGCTGTTGCATCTGCTAATCGTAGAAGACGACCGAGACACGCGCGAGTTCGTAGCTAACGGTCTAAAGCAAGCCGGCCACAGCGTCGATGTGGCCGATAACGGTCGCGACGGCTTGCTGCTCGCGAGCACGGTTGAGTTTGACCTCATCGTCCTCGATCGCATGTTGCCGGAGGTCGACGGATTAACTGTCGTGCGCACGTTACGGGCATCGGACAATCATGTGCCAGTGCTCATCCTTAGTGCTTTGGGTGAGGTCGATCAACGGGTTGAAGGACTGCGCGCCGGAGGTGACGACTATCTCGCCAAACCTTTTGCCTTTAGCGAACTTGAAGCGCGCGTTGATGCCTTGATACGACGACACGTACCCGATGCACCGACCACGACATTAACGCTTGCAGACCTCCAGATGGATTTGATCGCGCGGCACGTCAAGCGCGGCGAGCGCCTCATCGAATTGCAGCCTCGCGAATTTCGCTTGCTCGAATATCTGATGCGTCACGCCGGCCAGGTGGTGACCCGAACCATGTTGCTGGAACACGTCTGGGACTATCACTTCGATCCGCAAACCAACGTCATCGATGTGCATGTCAGTCGCCTACGCGCAAAAATTGACAAGGGCTTCGAGCGTCAATTGCTACACACTGTACGCGGCGCAGGCTACCGCCTGGCGGTAGCCTGAGTCATGGCAGTGATGTCCAAGCGACTCAGTGCGTTAGTGCGCACCAATACCTTTCAGCTCACCTTGTCGTACAGCTTGCTGTTTGGAATCTCGCTCAGTTTGCTCACGCTGTTCTTCTACTGGTCGACAATAGGCGTGCTCGAGCGCGAAACCGATGCGACGCTAAAATCCGAGATTACCGGCCTCGCCGAACAATACATTGAACACGGCCTCGATCGCCTCGTGAATGTTATCGCTCATCGCATCCGCAGCGATGGCAGCGGCGACATGTTGTACCTGTTCGCCTCGCGCGATAATCGTCCCCTGGCAGGAAATCTGCGTACCTGGCCCGACGTCCAGGCGGATGCAGACGGCTGGGTGGAATTCGTCCACGAGCGGGCAGGGGGCATCGCGCTACCGGCGCGTGGGCGTGTTTATCGGCTGCGCGACGGTTTGCGCCTGCTGGTTGCACGCAATACCAGTCAGATTTTGCAACTCAAGCACATCTTCAATCGCGCCATGTTAATTGCCCTCGGGCTGACCCTGGTGTTGGCTGCCGTGGGGGGTGTATTTATGAGCTCGCGCGTACTGAATCGCATCGCTGCGTTTACAACGACTACGGCAGAGATTATTGACGGTCGTCTTGATCGACGTCTGCAAACGCGTGGCAGCGGCGATGAATTCGACGTGCTGGCGCAGCATCTGAATGAGATGCTCGAACGCCTCGAATCTCTGGTCGGCGCGGTGCGACATGTCTCCGACAACATTGCGCACGATTTGCGCACGCCCCTCACGCGTTTGCGGAATCGCATCGAACTTGCGGCGCGCGAGGCCCCGGAAGGCCTTAAACATGAACTCGAAGCAGGGGTCACCGAAGCGGATGAATTGCTGGCAACGTTTTCCGCCTTGCTGCGCATCGCCCGCATCGAGTCAGGGAGCTACGCCGCCAGTCTCGAGCGCATCGCCATGCCCGTGCTGATTGACGATGCGGTTGAGCTTTATCAAGGCATTGCGCAGGACAAGGATCTGGTTTTAGTGAGCGATTGCGATCCTGGGGTGAGTGTCACAGGCGACCGTAATTTGCTCTTTCAGGCGGTCGCCAACGTGCTCGACAACGCGATTAAATTCGCACCTCACAGCAGCGCCATCGCGGTCAATGCTCATGTGCGGGGGGACCAATTGCGGCTGGAGATCTGCGATGCCGGCCCGGGCATTCCGAGTAGTGAGCATAAGCGCGTGACGCAGCGCTTCGCGCGCCTGGACAGCAGCCGCTCATTACCGGGCAGCGGATTGGGTTTGAGCCTGGTAGAAGCAGTGGTGGGCCTGCACGGTGGCTCGCTCGACTTTGCAGACAATGCGCCGGGGCTGAAAGTGAGATTGAGTTTGCCGCTTGCGATTTGAGCACCGCAGACGGCCGGCCACAGCAGTTGGGTGCTTCAAGAACAGCCGCACGGTTTACTGAAATGCTTCGCGGCGCCAGTTGTCGTAAATCAATCGCGCCAACTGATTAAAGTCTGTCATGTTATCCGTCGCCGCCGCCTGCAGGCGGGCGGTGGCGCCTTCTCCGAGTGCATCGAACAATGACTGTTCGTAGGCCGGGATGACGCTCCAATCAGTAATTGTCGTCGCGGTGACTTCGACGTGGAATTGAAAACTGAACGCACGCGGGCCACAAGCGAGCGCCTGAATGGCGCAATGTTCTGATGCCGCCAGCACTTGCGCATCGAGTGGCGCTCGAGTCACCTCAGCGCCGTGCCATTGCAGACAGGCAAACTCGGGCGGAGCGTCACGAAAAAATCCGTGACGACGACCCGAGTTCGTCAAAGCAACAGGTAGCACGCCGACTTCCGATTGCGCGGCGCTACCGACCTCGCCACCGAGGGCTGCGGCAAGTAACTGGTGGCCGAGACAAATCCCTAGAAACGGACGCTGCAACTCCTCCACCCACCTACGGATGAATTCCTTTTCGGCAGCAAGCCACGGAAACTTCCCTTCCTCCCAGACATCCATCGGACCGCCCATCACGACCAAAGCCTGGTAGCTCTGCGGATCCGGTAGGGCCTCGCCCATATCGAGCTCAATGGCATCCCATGTGATGGATTCCTCAGCCATGAATTGCCGAAAAATCCCCGGATGCTCGACCGCCACATGTTGCAGAACAAGAAATCGTTTGGTCATTTACTGGTCCAGAACCGGGATGCCGAGGAATTGCATAATCCACCGTTTCACCATGCGATTGTCATGACTTTTCGCGATTGATTCACGCGCATCGTGGTAAGTAGTCTCGGGTAATTTTTCGCGACGCCACTCGACCAGCTCGCCGACGAATGCTGGTGCAAACTCCGGGTGGCCCTGGATGCCCAGCACGTGCGGCGCAAAGTGGACCATGAAATTCTCACAATGCGCACTTGACGCGAGTCGCGTCGCCGCAGGCGGCAGCATTAAAACCTGATCCTGATGGCAGACGGGAAGGGTGATACTGTCAACCGGCACGCCCATCCAATCCGCATGCGCTGCAATGAGGTAGGAACGGATGCCGATGCCCCAGCCCTTGTCTGACTTGCGCACCGTGCCGCCTAAGGCTTGCGCGATGAGCTGGTGGCCGAAGCAAAGGCCGACCAGCGGCCGTTTGCTGGTCGCTACAAGACGGACGAAATCACTCAGTGGAGCTATCCAGGCCAAACAATCGTAGGCGCCGTGGCGACTGCCCGAAATCAGGTAACCATCGCATTCGTCGACCGCCGATGGCAGTTCCCCTGCTGTTACGTCATAGACGAGCCAATCGATGGTGTCACTCACCTCGGCGAACGCGGTTGCGAACATCTCCGGATAATCACCGTGCCGCTCGGCTAGAACGTCGATGGCATGGTCGCAGAGTAAAAAGCCAAGGCGATAACGGGGCATGGGGCTCGGATTCAGTGGGGTTCAGAGTAGGCATACTAATCGCCGCAGCGGATGCGGCCTAGGCCGCTGAGAACAGTTGACCTGTCCAGGCCGCACCGTGGCGTAAAAAACCAGTTGGGAGCGTCCAATCGACTTCCTGGTGCGCGGTTCGATTAGCTTCAAACGCGAAATTCAGGGCGCGAACGCTGCTCGCCGACTGGGATAGGGCACCCAGGTGTGGCGTTGCGTAGCCACCACCAATGCGTGGCTGCAAAAACCGATATCGTCCTCCGCGCCTTCGTCCCATTCCGGTGTGTTCTTGACGTTTTCGAGCGCCTCGGCAGAGTCGAAACGCATCAGGGCGTAGGCATCCGGCACCGGCGCACCAAATACGGGCCATTCCGCGTGCGCGTTGCGATTAAGAAACGATTCGTACCAATTGACGCCAGGTATGCGCTTACCGATCCCGGAGTGCACATCAATGTAGTGCGCGCGAAACTCATCGAACGTGGTGCCTGGCCAGCGATAGACTGGAAACATCACCACCGGTTCGTCAGCACGACCGGCACGCGCGGGTTCCGGGATCCAGCTATAGCGATCGACTTCCGCAACCGGCGCGTGGCTAACGAAGCCGGCGGTATCGGGAAGTATCTCGTTCTGCCACACCGCGCTCTCGCGCATGCCAGCAAGCACCTCGGCAGAGGGAAACATCATGATCGTAAAGGCGTCCGGCAGTGGGTCGCCGAAAACCGGCCATTCGCGGTTCGGATTGACGTTCATGAACGTCTCGTACCAAGTGACCCCGAGGCGTTTACCGAGCTCCGAGTGCACGTTGATGTAATGATCGCGGAATTGCTCAGGCGTCGTGCCGGCCCAACGATATAGTGGAAAGAGGATCAGCGCGGAATCGTCCATCATGAACTCCTGTCGTGGCCGGCTTGCGAGGCGGATCGCCGGGCGCCAGAGGATAATAACGCGGGTTGATGCGCGCGAGCATAATCGGGCCTCGGGCCGTTCATCGCCAGGCACGCGAGATTCGGATAAGGCCGGCGAGGGACGTGAGGCCCGGACCTGTAATGAGCGACGTCGCGAAGCAAATAACATAACGGGTACCAGCTCGTCGTGATCAGGTGTCGGGATTGCGATTTTGGATGTCCGCAGCAAAGCAGCTGTGCGATGCAGCCTAGTGTCCTCCTTGAAGTGGCACTCGACGTCCGCAACCGACCTGTCAGCGTGGCACGCGCTCGCTGCTATAGCAGCGTCGTTGATGAACACGACGTGAAGAACGAGAGCGCCACGACTGGCTTGCGCGTAGAAGTCGCGGCAAGCTGTGCCGAGCATCCGGCGGTCGATAAAGGCGGCCGTTTCGAAGAATTGAAGGCTCGCGGCCTGGCAGAAACCGGTTTCCCGCACCCCTAGGCGCCGCAGTTCCATTTGCGTCGCATCTGCGCGTTCTGCATTGACAGAATACGACCGACCGAGTCCTATATCGGGCGAGGGTGTCCACGTCCCGAACAATAAGGAGATGCGATGAAAATCGGCTACATCGGGGCAGGCCTGATGGCCTCACCCATGATTGAGAATCTTATCGAAGACGGCCACGAGGTAGCGGTGTGGAACCGCAGTCCGGAGAAAGCCTCGGCACTCGAGCGAGTCGGTGCACGCAACTGCCCCACCGCCGCCAGTGTGTGTGAAACGGGCGGGGTGCTTTTCAGTTGCCTCGCAGATGACGCAGCGCTCGAGGCGGTATTTGGTGACGGTAGCGTGCTGGCTGCACTCGGTAGCGGCGCCGTGCATGCCTCAATGAGCACCATATCAGCGTCATGTGCAGCGACGCTCGATGCGTCACATAATGCTGTGGGCGCAAGTTATCTGGGCGTTCCTGTACTTGGGCGACCGGATGCAGTAGCGGGGCGCCTGGCCTCATTCATTATGGCGGGCGACGCGGCAGCAAAAGCCCGAATTCAGGACGTCGTGCAGGCGCTCGGCCAAAAGATTTTCGATTTTGGCAATGTTCCGGGCAACGCGAATGTCGCAAAAATCAACTTCAACTTTTTGATTTCTTCGGCCGTTGAGGCGATGGCGGAAGCGTTCTCTGTGGTGGAGAAAAGCGGTCTCGACCCCCATGCCTTTTACGAGATGATGGCGCAGAGCGCGTTCGCTTGTCCGCTGTATAAAAATTATGGCCGACAAGTGGTCAATCAGAACTGGCAGACTGCGGGATTCCGACTCGAACTCGGCCTGAAGGACATTCGACTGGCGTTGGCCAACGCTGCTGAATATAACGCTGAGATGCGCCTCGCGAAATTGATGGAAAATCGCTTCGAGCAAGCCATCGCCCATGGGCTTGGCGAGCTGGACTGGACTGCCATTGCCGTCGATATTCGCGCCGAAGCAGGCCTTGATCAGTAACGGCGCAACGGTGCGCAGAATTATTTAACGTAAACGAGCGATCAGGAGCGGATCGATGGCGCTATTTGAAGGCTTTCCGAAGTCGTGCATCCCGTATTTAAAGAAACTGGCGAAGAACAACAACCGGCCGTGGTTTAACGAACACAAACAACGTTACGAAGATGACGTGCGCAGCCCGGCACTGGCCTTCGTCGAGGTCATGGGGCCGCAGCTGAAGAAACATTTGTCGCCACATTTTCTCGCCCAACCGAAGAAGGTCGGCGGATCACTTATGCGTGTCTATCGGGATACGCGCTTTGCCAATGACAAAACCCCATTCAAGACAAATGTAGGTATCCAGTTTCGGCACGAATTGGGCAAAGACGTCCATGCACCGGGGTTTTACTTGCACATCGAACCCGGCAACTGTTTTCTTGGCGCTGGTATCTGGCGTCCGGAATCGAAAGTCCTGGCAGCGATCAGAGAGTTCATCGCTGACAATCCTAACGGCTGGCGTGAAGCCGTCGGCGCGCGCGCGTTCAAGAAGGATTGGGAACTCGTTGGTACAACCCTGGTGCGTCCGCCACGCGGTTTCGAACCCGACCATCCGCTTATCGTCGATTTAAAACGCAAAGATTTCATTGCGTGTATGAATTTCGCCGACAGTGAAATCAATAATCCGAAGTTCCCCGACTTCGTCATTCGGCACTACAAGCACAGCGCCGCATTGATTTCCTATCTGTGTATGGCGATTGAAGTCGACTATTAAATAATCGACGCGGGCCGCGTTCGCAAGGAAGCGCTGGCTCAGGCGGTCAGCGCCGCCTCGGTGACGGGGTCGCCTGCAATACGGCTGTGCCACATCACGCGCGGTTGCTCCATCGGCCAGGGCGTCGCCTGGTGCATGAGACGGCGGTTGTCCCACACCACCGCATCGCCCGACTGCCACTGATGGTGGTACGTGCGTGGCGGTTGGCAGGCAAATTCGACCAGTTCAGCGAGTAGCGCTTCAGATTGCTCCGCGTCCATCCCGACGATGTCATAGGCGTGACGCCCGATCAGTAAATTCTTACGCCCGGTCTCAGGGTGTGTTTTGACCAATGGGCGCACCGAGACGGGGCCGTCGTGGAACCCGTAGCCGCTGTAGCCGCCTTTGTTATCAAAGCCTACGCCGTGAGAGCCGAGCTGGCCCACGTGTCCTACTTTCGCCTGGCTGTGATAAAGGGAGTGGTGGGCGCGTAGCCCCTCAACACGCGTCCGCGTCGTAGCGTCGAGGGCCTCATAAGCTGCCGCCATGTCGGCAAAGCCGGTCGCACCACCCCGAGTCGGTACGACCTCGGCCGTAAAAACGGCCCCTTTGGCCTGCACAGCCATATAGGTGCTGTCGTGGTGCCAGCCCATGTTGCCCTTGAGCACTTTAATAATCTCGTCTTCATTGTCGTCCGGGCGGACCGTGCCGTCTTCCTGCACATTGCTGAGCGCCGCGAGTTCGAATTCGAGAGCACCGAAACGGCGCGCAAAAGCGATTTGCTCTGCTCGCGACATGAACTGCCCCGGAAACACCAGCAGTCCGTACTCAAGCCAGGCGGCATAGAGTTTGGCGAACGTATCGTCGTCTATCGAAGTGAGCGTGAGGTCGGCAATTCGTGCGCCAAAGGTCGCATCGAGCGCCTCAATTTGTAGTTTAGTGCTTGGCATCGGCTACTCCCCATCGCGTTCGACGTCAGCGTACAACGTAGACCGCTACCCGCCGCGAATCAAGAGAGACATTGGCAACGGAATTCTGACCGGACGCCGACCTGTCACGAAAGTCGTACGCCACTGCCAGACCTCAATCAGGAATGTCCTGTCCAAAACTGCGGATGTCGAGCAGGGTGGCACTGACATGGCCGTCGCTCAGTGTTTTGTCATCGGTGCCGGGGCTACTGTCGAGCGCGGCTGTGGCCAAACCGAAATGATACTGGTCGCCTCGTTGACGAAAACACTCGCCATAGAACGTGTGTCCCAGGCGCGTGCGCACGATATCCGGCGTGGCAGCGGCAGAAAAGGGAAAATTGACGTTCCAGGTGCTGGATTGATCAAGATGCCCCTCAACGAATTCATGCCACACCAGCGGTACCAGTTCAGCCACACGCTGTTTGAGAATGGCACTCGTTTCGTCCCGAAAGGCGCGGTGTTCGTCCCAATAAATAAAGTCTTCGCGAGTTAACTCCTGCGACAGCGCCAGGCCGGGAATACCGGCGATATTCGCCTCAATGCAGGCGCCAACGGTACCCGAAGCGAACACGAAACCAAGGCCGATGTTTTTGCCAATATTGATGCCGGACACCACAATATCCGGACGCTCGTCCAACAAATTATAAATAGCGAGATTCGCGCAATCGGCCGGTGTGCCGGTCACCGACCACGCGGGCGAGCCGTGAATCTCAACGCGCTCTGCATACAGAGCGCCGTATCGCGTCATTGATTTACCTTTCCAGCTTTGTTCTGTAGCGGGGACCGCGATCTCAAGATCGCCGAATTCACGCAAGGCCTCTATCGCAAGGTGAAACAGAGGTGAATCGTGGCTGTCGTCGTTGGTCAGCAGGATGCGCAGGCGTTTTTTAGACACGGCGTTTCTCAATCGATGGGGGCAAGGCGGGGCACTATCCCAGTTGCGTCGTCATGCAGCAAGCGCTGCCTCAGTTGCCGCTTAACTGACCGGATTTAGGCTCGCCAAACAGCGGTCAGTCGATTCCGGCCCAGCTCGCAAAAGTTGCTGCCTGTCCGCGGAATACCCCGACTGCGTCGCCGACGTTCCACACCGTGGCGTTGTTAATGGTAAATCGACGCCCGCTGTGGGAGATGCGCACTCCCGAATAATTGCTCGCAAAACCCTTCTCGGCAACACTCTGCATGAAGCGTTCACGCGCCGCCTGATTGGCTGATTCTGCAGATTCTCGCGACGGTGTTGCCAGGAGCTGCGGCCAATCAAGCTCGAACAAATCGAGCGCGCACTGGTTGGCGTAGTTAAACAGCGGGTCGTCGCCAAGACCGTGCGAAAGGAGGGCGAAGTCGGCCGTAAAAATGGCGCGTGCCCGTCCGGCGCCAGTCAACGCGCCCTCGTAAAGGACGCTACCGGTCAGTTGGGTATAACTCTCAAGCAACAGGTCAACGTGTGCGCTGGCCCAGCCGTTGTTTTCATTGGGCACACTGGGAACACTCACAGACCTTTAGCAATCGCACGTTTTAACGTCAGTGCGATTGTTTGCGCCGATTGTGCCCCACTAAAAAGCATGCGCCCGTTGTAAATGAATGCGGGGACGCCGTGCACGCCCATAGCGCTGGCCGCTCGTTCCTGGGTTTCAATGGCGTCGTCCCCTGAATCGTCTGCAAGGGTCTGTTGAGCCTCTGGTGCGCTGAGCCCGGCCGCGAGACTCAACGCAAGCAGCGTCTCGGGGTCACCAACGTCCCGCCCATCGACGAAATAGGCCTTGAATAGCGCGTCGACCAATTCATTCTGACAGCCACGCGTACCAGCCAGTTCTATCAACCGGTGTGCGGTGCGCGTATTGGGCGTACGTGCGATACGTTCCACCGCGATGGGCAGACCGTCGACCTCGGCATTAGCAGCAATGTTGGCGTAGATCTGGCGCGCTTGCTCGATTGAGCCGAACTTCGCTTCGCAATACTCACCCCGGTCCATGCCTTCCTTGGGTAGTGTCGGATTCAATTCAAACGGACGCCAGCTCACTTCTATCGACACGTCATCGTCCAGCATCGCCAGCCCTTGCTCGAGTCGATGTTTGCCGATGTAGCACCATGGGCAAACAACATCAGAAATAATTTCCAGACGGGCGGTAGGGGCATCTGTAGTCGGCATGGGCAAGGATCCCGGATTTGAAATTGCGAAATCAGATACTACTGCGTCGGACAGTGCACGTCGTCACCACCGAGCTTTCGCCGTCGACGTGATCTGGCACGCATACCATGACCCGCGGCGTCGAACAGATATCTCCCGACAATGGTGTCCCGCGGTATCCGCCGGCGCGTTACAGCAATAACGTTTCATCAATCGGATTGAAAACGCTGGCGCTGGAGATCAACGCCTGGGCGGTCAGTTGCGGGACACCATAAACTTCCGCTACCACGCCGCTGGCCGAGATCACTTTGCGCATTAACAAATCAAAATCGCCGTCGCCGGACAGCAACACCACGCGATCGACAGCCGGCGCGATGTCCAACACATCGATGGCAATACCGACGTCCCAGTCCCCTTTGGCGGAACCATCTGCGCGCTGAATAAAGGGTTTCAGCTTTACTTCAAAACCGATGTGCCGAAGCGCACTCTGGAATTTCTGCTGCTGCCCATCACCCCGATCGATAGCGTATGCGGTTGCCGACACAATCTCGCCACTGGCACTGACACGCTGCCACAAAGCACGATAATTGAACTGCCGCGCAAACATCTCGCGCGTGGTGTAGTAAATATTCTGCACGTCGGCAAAAACAGCAATCTTATCCACGCGCTAATGCACTCCCGATGAATCCCGGGTGATCTGAGCCGGGCATTGAATGACACTCTAAAGTTTGGGTTGCCAGACGCCGATTCGCCGCGCACCCGCTATATCTAAACCCGCGTAAGGCATCGCCTCGTTATATCGTCGCTTGGGGGAATTTTTACGTTAGCAGCTGAAACTTCAGTTGGGCGGCGGGACATCCCGAACTGTTCGGGTAAGTTGATCGAGCCATACAAACCGTACTCTTGGCAGGGCTACGCTCGCATCGAGTTCCATATGCGCATAGCGCGTCGTGCGCGTACCAGGTGTTTTCTCCGTTAACACGAGCCCGGAAAAACCTCGGTAATAGCGATATCCCGTGTGCTCCAGCGTCAAACTGGTGCCGTCCGCGGCGGTCAAATGGGCCGTAACAGAGCCGGCGGGCACGGCGGCCTGAAACGCTTGCAGGCGCTCCGCCTCACACGTCACTCGATCTGCGTCCGTGACGCCACAGGCATCGCGGACAAACAATACCAGGCGCGTGCCCGAGGAACGTGCAATTAGTGGCGCTCGCAGATCGATGACTTGATGACCCTGGACAATATCCATTGGGGCAATCACGGCGCCTTCGGGCAGCAATTGCGGCGCGCCAACCAGCGAGTACGCGACTATCCAGTGCAGCATGGTGTTTTTCCCTGCATTGAGTATCAGTAGGTGCCGCCCCACGCTGATCAGGTTCGCTGCCGTTCGCGGCCTCGTTACCGCGCTGCGGCGCGCTCAGCTATATTAGCTCCATCTGCGAGTGCTCTGGTGACAGACCCGTGCACCCGAACTGTAAACCGTGCCCAGGAGATACCTGAAGTGAATATGCCGACCCGCTTTGATCTGCCCGAAAGTGAGCTGCCGCGCACCTGGTACAACATCAATGCAGACCTGCCAACACCGCTGTTGCCACCACTGCATCCGGCCACCCTGGAGCCCGTGACGCCGGAGTTTCTCTCTGTCTTGAGCCCATTGAAGATTCTCGAGCAGGATATGTCAGCACACGCGGAAATCGAGATTCCTGATCCGGTTCGCGACATCTACAAGTTGTGGCGTCCGACACCATTGCTGCGTGCCCATCGCCTCGAGCGGGCGCTCGAAACCCCGGCGCACATCTACTACAAATATGAGGGCGTCTCGCCGGTCGGATCACACAAGCCGAACACAGCGGTCGCCCAGGCTTTTTATCTCAAGGATGAAGGCGGCAAGGCCTTTGCCACCGAAACTGGTGCCGGCCAGTGGGGCTCGGCGCTTGCCATGGCGTGCAACTTTTTCGATCTCGGCTGCGAGGTTTACATGGTGCGCGTGTCCTTCGATCAAAAACCGTTCAGACGTTTCGTTATGGAGTCTTACGGCGGCAGTGTGCATGCCAGCCCGTCCAATCGCACCGCTGCCGGACGTTCACTGTTGACCGAGGATAGTAACCACCCCGGGTCTCTCGGCATCGCCATTTCGGAAGCCGTTGAAGTTGCGGCCACGTCAAACGGCGCGATGAAATACTCACCCGGTTCATTCCTGCCCCATGTGCTGCTCCATCAGACCGTGATCGGTGAAGAAGCGATTAAACAGATGGACATGGCAGGCGAGTACCCGGACATCGTTATCGGCTGTGCCGGCGGCGGGTCTAATTTCGGCGGCATCGCGTTTCCGTTCGTGCGCGAGAATCTGCGCCACGGCAAACGGACTCGCATCATCGCTGCCGAGCCGAGCGCCTGCCCGACGCTCACGCGTGGCACCTACACGTGGGATTTTGCAGACGGCACCGGCATGGCCCCCGTGATCAAGATGCATACGCTTGGCCATACTTTCGTACCGCCCGGGATTCACGCCGGTGGCCTGCGCTACCACGGAATGGCACCACAGGTATCGGCTCTGCTGGAGAGCGATTTAATCGAAGCCGTATCGGTCGACCAGGTGGATTGTTTCGAGTCTGGCGTGCTGTTTGGCCGCACCGAAGGGATCCTGCCGGCACCAGAATCAAATCACGCCGTGCGCGCCACCATCAATGAGGCGCTGGCCTGCAAAGCCAGTGGCGAGGCGAAGGTCATCCTGTTTAATTTGTCCGGCCATGGCAATTTCGACATGGCGGCGTACGGGCGCTACGCGGCCGGGGAGCTTGAACGCTTTGAGTATCCCCAGGAAGCGGTGGCGGAGGCGATGACACATTTGCCTAAGGTCACGTTCGGGAGTTGATAAGAATGATCGTATTACCAATTCTGAACCGAACATGGGTCGGTTCAACGGGGTAACGCGCGCCGGAGCGACATCTATCGGCGCGTGTTTGCGCTACTTTTTCTCATCCGGTCGTTCGATAATGGCGACCCGGCCATCACGATGGCGTCACCGCGTGACATGCTTATGCCCGAGCCGACCCGCGAATCTTTCCAGGCACTTGAGCGCGAGCTGGCAACCCGCTCGGCGGAACTTGCCGAGGAGCGCGCGTACCGCGACGCCATCAGCGACATCCTGCGTGTAATCAGCGCGTCACCAACTGATGTGCAGCCGGTCTTCGAGGCGATTGCGGAACGTTCGATGGTGTTGTGCGACGCGCAGTGGGGCATGACCACCCGTTTCGACGGAGACTTGATTCATCTCGGTGCAATTCAGGCGTCATCTGACAAGGTCAAGACAGCGGTACGCAGCGCGTTCCCGATGAAACCCGGCCCCGGCATGATGGTCGCGCGGGCTATTCTCGAAGGTGCGCCGGCACAGTCCGCAGACACGCATTCGGATCCCGAATACGACGATGGTATAAAAGTCGTCTTAAAGGATGACGGCATCCACAGTCTGTTGGCTGTACCCATGCTGTGCGATGGTGAGGTTGTCGGTTCGATTGGGGTGGCTCGCGCCGAGCCCGGTGCCGTACCCGACAAACTCGTCAGGCTACTGCAAACCTTCGCCGAGCAAGCCGTCATCGCGATCGAGAACGTACGCAAATCGAATGAAACGCGCGAGGCGCTGGAAACACAGACTGCCATCGCCGAAATCCTTAAGGTCATCAGTACCTCTCCATCCGATCTGGCCCCGGTTTTCGACACCATCGCCGAGCATGCCATGGTTTTGTGCGAATCCAGCTTCGGCATGGTTACGCGCTTCGACGGTGAACTCCTGCACTTGACCGCGCTCAAAGGCGCCTCCGAAAAATCCGTTGAGCCAATCCGCGCAGCCTTCCCGATGCCCGCTGGCCGCGGCGGGGGCAATGCGCGCGCGATATCGGAATGCGCGCCAGTGCAAGTGAAGGATTCGCTTCAAGAAGAAGAACTTAATGAAGCCGTTGTGGACGCCGTACGTCGAGGTGCCCCGCGCTCCTTCCTGGCCGTGCCGTTGCTGCGCGACGGCAATGCGATTGGCTCGATTGGCATCGGTCGCACTGAAGTCGGCGTGTTCTCGGACCACGTTGTCGGCCTGCTGGAAACCTTCGCTTCCCAGGCGGTCATCGCGATAGAGAACGCGCGCCTGATTAACGAAACCCGTGAGGCGCTCGAGCGCCAGATCGCGATCAGCGATATCCTGCGCGTCATTTCAGAGTCACCCACTGACGTGCAGCCGGTTTTTGACGCCATCGCTCAGCGCGCCATGGCCTTGTGTAACGCAAAGTTCGGCGTCGCTGTGCGTTTTGACGGCAAGCTAATGCACGCGACCAGCGTTTTCGGCTTCACGCCGACAGCCCTCGATACGATACGCGCAGCATTTCCGATGAAGCCCGCGCGTGGCACCTTGAGTGGGCGGGCAATTCAGGAACGCAGGACCATCCAGATCCCTGAACTGCGCGACGACCCGGAATTTGCCCTGCAGGATTTGGCGCAAGAAACTCGCAGTTCACTGACCGTACCGCTGATGCGCGAAGGACAAGTGGTCGGGGCGCTCTCGATCGCCCGTGCGGCACCTGGCGAGTTCCCGGACAAGCTGGTCAGCCTGCTGGAAACCTTTGCCGACCAGGGTGTCATCGCTATCGAGAACGTGCGTCTGTTTAAAGAAACCGAGGAAGCGCTGGAGCAGCAGACCGCCATCAGCGACATCCTGCGCGTGATATCGGAATCACCGACTGACGTGCAACCGGTCTTCGACACGATCGCCGAGCGTGCAAAGACCTTATGCGGTGCGGAAATCGGCATCGCCACACGCTTCGATGGCGAGCTCATACACGTTGCAGCGACGCCCGGCATGTCAGCAGAAGCATCGGAGACGACGCTCGCAGCCTTTCCGATGAAAGCGAACCGCAGCTCCTTAAGCGGGCGGACGATTCTCGAGGGCGTGCCCGTACAGATCCCCGACACGCTCGCTGATTCGGAATATCTCATGCAAGCGGCTGCCCAGGAGGCGCGCAGCGGTCTTGCCGTACCGTTGCTGCGCGATGGACAAGTTGTCGGTTCGCTCATGGTCGCGCGCAAGCAAACCGGTCTTTTCCCAGATAAACAGGTCAATCTGCTTAAGACCTTTGCTGATCAGGCGGTCATCGCCATCGAGAACGTGCGGCTGTTTAAAGAAACCGAGGAGGCGCTGGAGCAGCAGACCGCCATCAGCGACGTGCTGCGCGTGATTTCGGAATCACCGACCGACGTGCAGCCGGTGTTCGAGGCGATCACGGAACGCGCGATGGCCTTGTGCAACGCCGAGATGGGCGCTGGTTTGCGCTTTGACGGCGAACAATTACACATCGCCGCGATCCGCGAAATGACTGCAGCGGCGCGTGACGAGGCGCAGGCCGCGTTTCCTATGCGTCCGACGCGGGCGACCCTGAACGGGCGTTGCGTGCTCGCGTGTGCACCGGTTCAGATACCGGACAGTAGTGCCGATGCGGAATTTTCTCTACCAGCTGGAGCACAATCGTGGAGCAGCGCACTTGCCGTGCCGCTGATGCGTGACGGGCGTGTACTCGGCACCTTGATGGTGGCACGTAAACGAACCGGCGTATTCGCCGACAAGCTCGTGAGCCTGTTACAAACGTTCGCCGAACAAGCTGTCATCGCAATTGAGAATGTGCGCCTGTTCAATGAAACTCGCGAGGCATTGGAGCAGCAAACTGCAACGGCTGAAGTGTTGCGTGTGATCAGCAGCTCGGTCGCCGATACCGCCCCGGTGTTTGAGAAAATCCTGGATAGCTGTGAGCGGCTGTTTGATTCTGATCAACTTGCCCTGCTGCTCGTCGATGGCGATGGCATGGCCGACATCGCCGCGTTTCGCGGCCCGGGGGAGCACAACGCACGAGCGGAGTTTCCGCGCCCTAGCGAGCAAACTGCCGCGCCTATCGCGTTCGCGGCTGGGACCACGGTGCACTATCCCGATCTCGCGGTGCTCGAAGACCCGCCAAGCGTGCTGCGGGACATTGGCAGTCGCATCGGGAATTTTTCCTTCGTCGCCGCCCCGCTGCTGTGGGAAGGCGGTGGCATTGGGGTTATCAGCCTGATTCGCCAGCCGCCGCGAGCGTTCTCAGATAAGGAGATCGGGTTGCTCGGTACGTTCGCTGATCAGGCTGTGATCGCGATTCAGAATGCACGCTTATTCAACGAGACCAGGGAAGCGCTGGAACAGCAAACCGCGACCGCTGAAGTGTTGAGTGTGATCAGCAGTTCGGTCTCGGATACGGCGCCCGTGTTCGAAAAAATTCTTGACAGTTGCGACGGTTTGTTCGCAACCGAGCAGCTCGCCATCTTGCTCGTCGGCGAAGATGGACTGATGCACGCAGGTGGCCTTCGCGGCAGCCAGGTCGAGGCGGCAAGCGAGCTGTACCCGATGCCGCTCGAGCACACCATGTCGTCGGTGGCGCTACGCGAGCGCCGCGTCGTACATATCCCGGATGTCAGTCTCGTTACTGATTTTCCGCCAGGGTTTCGCCGCATTTACGAGAGTATCGGCAACTTCTCCTATCTGACGGCACCTATGTTGTGGGAGAGCCAGGGCGTCGGTTCCATTAATCTCATACGACAACCGCCGAAAGCGTTCACGACTAACGAAATCGCATTGCTGACGACATTCGCAGACCAGGCCGTCATCGCAATTCAGAACGCGCGGTTATTCAACGAGACCAGCGAGGCGCTAGAACAACAAACCGCGACTGCGGAAGTATTGCGCGTAATCAGTAGTTCGGTCTCAGATACGACGCCGGTGTTCGAGAAAATCCTCGACAGTTGCGAGCGTTTGTTCGAGGCCGAACAGCTCGCGATCATCCTCGTCGGCGACGACGGCCTCGCCCATATCGGCGCACTGCGTGGTCCTTTGGTTGAAGACAGTAGCGAAATGTTCCCCATGCCTCTTGACCAGACGTTCACCGCCGTGGCGTTGCACGAACGCCGTCTGATACATGTTCCGGATGTGAGTAAACTCGAGGACATGCTGCCGGTTTATCGCGTCGCCTACGAGCGTATCGGCAACTACTCAAGTTTGATCGCGCCGATGCTGTGGGAAGGCCGCGGGGTCGGCTCACTGGTCATCATGCGCCAACCCGTCCGAGCATTTACTGACAAGGAAATGGAACTGTTCACTACATTCGCGGACCAGGCCGTGATCGCGATTGAAAACGCCCGCCTGTTCCACGAAATCGAAAACAAGAGCCGTCAGCTTGAAATTTCCGATCGGCATAAATCGGAATTCCTCGCCAACATGTCGCACGAACTACGCACCCCCCTGAACGCGATCATCGGTTTTTCGGAAGTGTTGCTGGAGCGCATGTTCGGCGAGCTGAATGAGAAGCAGGATGACTACCTCAAGGACATCTACGGCTCGGGCAAGCATTTGCTGGCCTTAATTAATGACATTCTCGATTTGTCGAAGATCGAAGCCGGGCGCATGGAACTTGATCTTGAGACATTTGATGTTGCAGAAGCGCTCGCCAATTCGCTCACCCTTATTCGCGAACGCGCTCAACAACACGGCATTGCGCTTGATCTCAACGCGCCGGCCAAGCTTGGCGACATGTGCGCCGACCAGCGCAAGTTGAAACAAATTATGCTGAATCTGCTTTCTAACGCGGTGAAATTTACGCCAGATGGCGGTCGCATAGACGTCAACGCGACCTTGGGGGAGGACGCACTCGAAATCTCGGTGGCGGACACGGGCATCGGCATTGCCGCAGGCGATCAGGAAACTGTGTTTCAGGAGTTTCGTCAGGTCGGCGGAAATTACGCTAACAAGCAAGAGGGCACGGGCCTCGGACTCGCATTAACGAAGCGATTCGTCGAGTTGCATGGCGGGACGATCAGCGTCACGAGCGCACCAGAGCAAGGGTCGACGTTCAGTTTTACCATCCCGAGGCAAATATGAACCTGGTCCTGATCGTTGAAGACAACCCACTTAATCTCAAACTCGCTCGCGACATTCTTGAGGCCAAGGGTTTTGCTGTTGTGACAGCCGGCACTGGCGAGGAGGGCGTGCTCACTGCCGTTGCAAAGCTGCCCAAGCTGGTCTTGATGGATATCCAGCTGCCCGGCATAGACGGGGTAGAAGCGCTGGCGCGTTTGCGCGCTGAGCCAGCCACAGCGGAAATTCCAGTGGTGGCATTTACCGCCTCGGTCACCGCTGGCGATCGCAGCCGCGTCAGTGATGCCGGATTCGATGGCTTCGTCAGCAAACCGATCGACCTCAAGGAATTCGTTGCAACGGTGAGTCGGTTTTGCGCGGGCGATAAAACATGACGACGATGCCTGCGGCGAAAATCCTGGTCGTCGACGACACCCCGGCGAATGTCAAATTGCTGGTCGATGTGTTGACCATGAGCGGCTACGACGTCGGCGCCGCAATCAACGGCGAGGAGGCGCTGAGCCACATTGAGACCGACCCACCGGATATCGTATTGCTCGACATCATGATGCCTGGCTTGTCCGGTTACGACGTTTGCAAGCGCATTCGTGCCAATCCGGACACGGCTTTGCTGCCGGTGGTGCTGTGTACATCACTTGATCCCCAACAAGAGCGCATTAAAGGCATCGAGGCCGGTGCGGATGACTTCATCACCAAACCCATCAACCGACCCGAGCTGATGGCACGGGTAAAATCCTTGCTGCGAATTAAGCTTTTGCAGGATGAAGTGAAGGTCCAGGCAGCGCAACTCGCTGATTGGAATCAGCGTCTGGAGGAACGTGTCGAAGCCCAAGTCGGCCAGTTGGAACGACTCGAGCGCCTGAAAGGATTCTTTTCGCCGCCGCTGGCCGAGGCCATCGTCGCCGGCGGCGAGGAGTTGCTAAAAACCCATCGACGCGAAATCAGTGTGGTGTTTATCGATCTACGCGGATTCACGCGCTTTACCGATACTGCGGAGCCCGAAGAGGTGATGGAGCTACTGCACGAGTACCACGCCCAGATGGGCACGATTGTGCTCGATCATGCCGGCACGCTGGAGCGCTTCGCCGGTGACTCGTTGATGGTCTTTTTTAATGACCCGTTGCCGGTCGAACAACCTGCGGTTCAGGCTGTCACGATGGCGCTGGCGATGCAGCGAGCGTTTTTGCCGCTCAGTGACCTATGGCACAAACGTGGCTTCGACTTGGGGCTCGGCTGTGGCATCGCCCAAGGTTATGCGACGCTCGGGCTGATCGGCTTTGAGGGTCGTCGCGACTACGCCGCGATAGGTAACGTGACGAATCTCGCTGCCCGCCTGTGTGGCGAAGCAGCGGGCGGTCAGATCCTGGTCGACCGCAAAATTATGGCCAAAGTGGAGACGTTCGTCGCTCACACAGCGCTCCCGCCACTGCAGCTCAAAGGATTCAGTAAGCCGGCCCAGGCATTTGCAATCGATGGCTTGCTGGCTGACGCCTGAGCCAGAATCTTCGCCTGATAGCAGACTGCACTGTGACCGCTCGCAATGGCTGGGGCCGCTAGTTAAACAGCGGCATGATCTCCGTCGCGACTTGCTGAACGACTTCGCGGGTCGGGCGGATCGGTTGGATGGCGACCTGGTCAACGCCCGCATCGCGCATTGCTTCAATCATCCCGACGACTTCCTGCTTCGTCCCGGTTAGGGTCGTGGCCTGAATGATCTTCTTCGTCATGAGCGCCTCGTGCTCATCTTTCAGGTGTTGCAGATAACCTTCATAGAGCTTCAGGTGCCTGGTCTCAACCGGTGCGTCCGGTTCGCGGTAAACGTCTGTGAAAGCGAGCAATTCGTCTCGCAGGCCGTCCGGTAACGCACTGGGGTCTTGGTGGGACGACAGCGCAAAGATATTGCTCGAGGAAGCGACCATCGGGCCGACGGCTTCGCGCACAGCACGTGTTTCGATTTCTTCGTCCGAGTCGGTCAGGTAGAAGGCTGTCATGGACAGCACGTAGATATCGTCCGGGTTCCGCCCGGCCGCTTCCGCCCCTTCGCGTAAATTACGCAGCATCCACTTGACCAAATCAGGGTGCACCGCGCCGAACAAAATAATGCCGTCAGCGATGCGGCCAGCCAGCTGTGCCACGCGTGGGCCGCTGGCGGAAACGTAGATCGGGATGCGGTTGTTGAGATCGATAAATCCGAGGTCCGGATTCAGAAACTTGATTTTGCGATGACGCTCGCCTTCGCTGTAGTCAGTGACTTTGCGATCAAACAAATCGCGGCACACGCGCACGTGCTCTTCAAGCTCGGCAACTTTTGCTGCCGGCATGCCCATAGTGCGGCGGGTCGTGTTGCCCGTGCCGATGCCCATAATCGCGCGCCCTGGGGCGAGCGAATTGATGGTCGCCATACCGCACGCGGACAGTGGGGCGATGCGCGAGGCCGGATTCGTCACGCCGGGGCCAAGCTTGATGGTGCTGGTGCGATCAGCGCACAGCGCCAGCGCCGCGTAGACCTCGCTACCCAGCATCTGCGTATCGTAAAGCCAGGCATGGGAAAACCCGTGGTCTTCCGCGAATTTGACGTCGCCATGGATGTGGCAATCGCCCATGAATACGAATCCGAAATCCATAATTTCGTTCTCCTGAGTCGCGTCCTTAAGTGTAGATTTAGATTGTTCTGTCGGTCAGTTTATGGGGCGCCGAGAATAATGACATTGAGCTAACGACGCCAACGGCGTTGCAGGTCAAGCACCGCACACCGCCCCAAATAAGGATCTTGTGGCGCTTAATGCGACCCGACTGCTAGCCGAGGCGGGCGTTGATCCAGACACCGATATCTTTGATCTCGTCGAGATCGACACCATGTTCGAGGGGATAGGTGTGGTACTCGACCGGGTAGCCCATTTCTGTCAAATGGCTGAAGCTCGCCGCGCCGAAACTTTCCGGGACCATCGGATCGGCCTTGCCGTGGCCTATAAAAGCCGGCAAATCTGCGTTAGCTGAGCTTAGCGCCACAGTGTTGCGCGTCGCAAAATACGTCGACAGGGCAATCAAGCCCGCCAGGCGTTCGGGATAGCTCAGGGCCAACTCGAAAGCGACGGCGCCGCCTTGGGAAAACCCGGCGATGATGATGCGCGAACTCTCCACCCCACGTTCGTTTTCGCGTTTGATCAGACTGACCACCGCATCGGCGGACGCGCGCAACTGCGCTTCATCAATCTGCCGCTCAAGATTCATCTCCAGAATGTCGTACCACGCGGGCATCTCGACGCCGTTATTGATCGTGACCGGGATACTTGGGGCGTGCGGAAAGACGAAACGTACGGCCAGATCTTCGGCGATGCCCAGATGTGGGACCACAGGTTCAAAGTCGTGTCCATTAGCACCCAGGCCGTGCAGCCAGATGACGCTCGCCGTAGCGGTGTTTTTAGGCTCGATTTCAACGCAATCCAGCAGCTTAATCCCGTCTTCACTCATGCGCGTTTATTTCCCTGCTAATTCGAGGACCACCGGCACCGGTGTAGATAACATATCGAGTACCGGGCAATGCGCGTCGACCACGCGCTTGAGATGCTCAAGGTCGGCGGCAGATGCATCTGAATCGATCACGACGCGGCCCTTAATGGCATCAAAACCTGCTCGCACGTCGTCGTCCACGCCAAAAAAACCACGCAAATCAATTTCGCCGTCGAGTTCAACGGAAACCCCGCGTACCTCAATGCCGAGTGCCGTACCGTAGGCTTTGTAGGTAATCTCCTGGCAGGCGCCCAAGGCGGCGAGCACCAATTCGATAGGATTGGGGCCAGCGTCGGTGCCGCCCAACTGCGGCGGTTCGTCGACCACGAGTTGGTGATCTCGGACCTTGATATCCGAACGCAAGCCTTCCCGCAGGGTCGAGCTGGTGTGAAAGCTCGCGCGCGCATCGGAGGGGTTTAGCCGGAAATTTTCCTGGGTCGCACTAACGGCCTCACGCAAAGCTTCACTCATGGTTGCAGTCCTCATTCGTTGCCGGGATTGCTATGATACGGCAACACCCCCCGCGTCGTGGTGGTGACAGGGACACCATGAGTTTTAACGATAAAGTCTGTTTGATTACTGGTGCCGGCTCGGGCATCGGACGCGCGTTGGCGCTGGCTCTCGGCGCTGATGGTGCAGTCGTTACCGTATCCGACATCGATGCTGGCGCCGCCGCACAGACAGCCCGTGATATCAACACTGCAGGCCCAGGCCGCGCAACGCATGAACCTCTCGATGTGACTGACGCGGATGCTGTGACGCGGCACGTCAGCGCTGTCGCCGGGGCACACGGGCGCCTCGATTACATCTTCAACAATGCCGGCATTGCCATCGCCGGCGACGCACGTGATTTGGAAATTGAACACTGGCGTCGTGTCATTGACGTCAATTTGATGGGCGTCCTCTACGGCACCAGCTGCGCCTACAAAATCATGGCGCGTCAGGGTTTCGGTCATATCGTCAATATTGCCTCGTTATCCGGCCTGATCCCTTTTCCGACGAATATTCCGTACGGCACGACGAAGTTCGCCGTGGTCGGCTTATCGACAGGTTTGCGCGCCGAAGGGGAGGCGCTGGGTGTGAAGGTAAGCGCGGTATGTCCCGGATTTATCGAGTCCAACATCTACACAGCGAGTCAGGCGGTCAACGTGCAAAGTGACGCCCTTGGCGACGAATTGCCGTTCAAAAAGGTCCCGGCAGACGTCGCCGCAAGCAAAATCCTGCGTGGCGTGGAACGCAATGTGGCCGTTATCGTTTTTCCGCGCTATGCGCAGATATTCTGGTGGCTTTATCGCTTGAATTCGCGCTTCGGCACAGGCGCTGGTCGCCAAATGATTCGCGATTTTCGCAAACTCAGAATGGACGACTCACCATGACAGAAAACACTGTGGCAGTTCTCACACCAGCAGTGATTGGTCATCAGACCCCCAAATTAGATGTTGAAGTAGAAAAAGGGCGTCTGCGGTTATTCGCCAAGGCGATTGGCGAACGTAATCCGATTTACTTTGACGAGGCAGCCGCGATTGCCGCAGGCTATGCGTCCATTCCAGTCCCGCCGACCTTTTTTTTCTGCCTCGAAATGGAACGTGACGAACCTTACGACTGGTTCCACACCCTCGGCATTCCGCTACCCAAAGTGCTGCATGGGGAACAAAATTTTACCTACCATCGCACCGCCTGCGCCGGCGACATCCTGAGCTTCCGCGGCGAGGTTATGGATGTGTATGCAAAGAAAGGTGGTGCACTCGAATTCCTCGTGCATCGTAATTTCGTAAGCGCGCACGACGGTACCCCCGTTGCAGAATTCGACCGCACTCTGGTGATTCGCCATGACTGAACACACAACACCGGCCGGACTTGCGCCGTTACCGAACTATGACGACATCGCTACTGGTTTCGAACTACCGCCATTGGATATGCCGCCGCTCAGCCGCCAAACGCTCGCGATTTACTGTGGCGCTTCGGGAGACCATAACCCGGTGCACGTTGATCTCGACTTTGCGCGCGACGCGGGACTTGGTGACGTCATCGCTCACGGCATGCTGGTTATGGGTTACACCGGGCGATTGCTGACCAATTGGGTGCCTCAGCAGGCGATTGTGAGTTTCGACACCCGCTTCCTCGCCATGACCCGTATTGGCGACGCGATCACGGCCACCGGGCGTGTCACGGAAAAATTTAGTGACGGGGACAATCGCTGCATCCGAGTTGAAGTTCAGGCTGCAGATCAAAACGGCGAAGCGAAAACCAGCGGCACAGCAGTCATCGCGCTCGCGTGAATGCGGCCGCTGTCACGGCTAGCGCCCGCCGTGACAGGGTCGTAAACGACGCGCTATTCGTCGCTCAGCTTGGGTGCGCCATCGGATTCGGCATTACTCAGGGCGTCACCATGCTGTCCAGCGTGGCCGGCATCAGCATCACCTGGTTCGCTCTTTGGTTCGCTTTTTTGCTGGTCAATCTGGCACTTGCAACTAGCGCACTGCGACGTCGCCCCGATCGTTTTATGCGTCAGACCGTGGTCGTTTACACCACCTGGGCGATAGCGATAGCGGCAAACCTGATCATGCTGCTCGTCGCCGACTCTAGCTGGAGTGTCGTGGACACCGTCACGCTCGCGATCACCGGTGTTGGGATAGTTGCCTCGGTCGTTGTTGCCAGAGTACGTCAAATGGCAGTCAGCGACGCGATGGTGCGGGCGTCGTTTGCCGTATTTTTGAAGAGCGTGCCGCAAATTACACTCGCGTGGAACATTCTGCGCGACGGGGGTGACGGGATCGCACTATTCGCGATAATTGCGGGACATTTGATCATCACGATGCGGCTAGCCCAAATCGGATTCTCGATTCGGATCTCAGGATGGGATCGAGAACGCTTCGGGCTCGCAATCGGCGAGGGTGCCAACGAAGCAACGTGGATTGTCGTCACTATGGTGTGGCTCGTAGCCGCATAGGATTACTGGAGAGATACCGCATGATTGAAGTCAATGGCATGGCGCACGTCATCATCAGCGTCAGCAACTGGCAAGCGTGCCGTGAATTTTACACTCAGCTATTGCCGTTTTTAGGTTTAACACAAACCTTCGATGGTGATGAGATGATTTATTACGTCGGTGCCCGGACCGCTCTTGGCGTCAGTAAATGTGCACCCGAGTTCGAACATGAACGATTTCGTCAGAACAGCATCGGCTTACATCATTTATGCTTTCGCGCGCGCAACAACGCCGACGTTGACGCCGTGCATGAATTTCTCATCAGCATCGGGACACCCATCGTCCACGCACCGGAAATCGGAGAGTGGGCCCCCGGCTACTATTCGGTATTGTTTGAGGACCCGATTGGTACCCGCCTTGAAGTCAATCATGTTCCTGGCAAGGGGGTGCTTGCAGACGATGCAGCATTTAACGCCGGTGAACATTATCGTTAGCTGAACGCCGTTGTCAGAGCGAAGACAATTCAACCGCCAGTTGTGACCTGCCGCGGGTGGTACCTGCTCCGTGTCGGCGCAACTTACAGGAGACCCACATGAGCACATCAGAGGTACTGTCGCCGTTGCCCGGAACCGGCTATCGCCAACCTTCGCCTGACAAGGCGGCATTTACAGAAGCGAGTGATGTGATCGCGGCGGGTGGCCTGACTGAGCTCGCCGAAATGGTGACGAATCATCAGGACCTAACCCCTGATGTCTGCGGTCTGCCGATTCGGATTGTGATCGAAGATAGCGCCGCAATGATGGCCGCGGAGGCCATCGCAGTGGTCGAAGCATGACTTTGCGCTCGGTCTTCATCGCCAATCGCGGCGAAATCGCCGTGCGCATCATTCGGGCCTGCAACGAGCTCGGCATCCGAACGGTCCAGGCCTATAGCGACGCAGATGCTGATTCTTTGGCCGTGATACTGGCCGACGATGCCGTGAATATCGGCCCAGGTCCTGCGGCAAAATCATATTTAGACATCGAAACGGTGGTCACAGCAGCCCACAACTCTGGCGCTGATGCGGTCCATCCTGGCTATGGCTTTTTGGCCGAAAACGGTGATTTCGCAGATGCTGTCGTCGCCGCAGGCATGACGTTCGTAGGGCCTGACGGCGCCTCTATTCGCCTGCTTGGCGATAAAGTTGCAGCTCGCAAGATCGCAGCCGAGGCGGGCGTCCCAACCGTACCAGGCAGCGTCGGGCGCGTCGCAGATATCGATGCGGCCCGCGCCACCGTCACAGAAATCGGATTCCCTTTGATGATTAAGGCCGCCGCCGGCGGCGGCGGGCGTGGTATTCGCGTCGCGCACAACATCGACGAGTTTGAGACTTGTTTCCCCCAGGCTGCCCGCGAAGCGGCCGCGTCCTTTGGCGACGACGGCTTGTACATCGAGAAAGTGATCGGTGCCGCGCGCCATGTCGAGGTGCAATTCCTCGGCGACGGTCAAAACTATGTCCATTGCTTCGAACGCGAGTGTTCGTTGCAACGGCGACGCCAGAAAGTCTGGGAGGAAGCGCCGGCTTTCGATCTTCCCGGCCAGGTCCGCACCGCGATGTGTGACAGCGCTGTCGCATTGGCGCGCGCGGTCAACTACTGCGGGGCTGGAACAGTAGAGTACCTATACGACCCGATAACTCACGAGTTCTACTTCATCGAAGTAAACACCCGGATTCAAGTCGAACATCCCACTACGGAAATGATCACGGGCGTCGACCTGGTCCAGGCGATGCTGCGCATCGCTGGCGGCGAGCCGCTGGCGATTCATCAGGATGAAATCAAGATTAGTGGGCATGCCATTGAGTGCCGTATTAACGCTGAGGACCCCGAGAAAAATTTCATGCCGCGGCCTGGTACCGTGGAGACCTTACGAGTTCCGGAAGGGGCCAATATACGTTTTGATTCGATGCTCTATGAAGGATACACCGTGCCACCTTTCTACGACTCGTTACTCGGAAAGTTAATTGTTCACGGCCCCGATCGCGACGTCTGTCTTGCCCGCCTGCGAGTCGCGCTAGGCGAGCTTCAAATCGATGGTCTGCCGACGACCGTCGCTTTGCACCGATTGCTCACCGAAGATCCAGCCATCACTGGCCGTGAATTCGATACCCGCTTTCTGGAAGGCTGGATTGAGCGGCAATTTCAACCTTGAGGCTTCCACGGTTGAACCTGATAAAAGCGCGCTTTAGTTATGGTGCCGAAGAGCACCAGCCGCTCGACTTATCTGATCGGGGTGCCGGGCGGTCATCAACAGCGAGCCGTCCACGCTGGCGATCAACAACTACCTGACAAACGCATAACGAGGATTGCCGGCGTCGATCCGTTAAATATGGCGGACCGCACCTATCCGTATGGATCGATACAGAATCCTGGCGCGCTTGAACAAATCGTGCTGCACCAGGGATGCTGTGTGGGCGGGCGGATACTTTCAGATCGGGGCAGTCAATTCGGCGGATATGGATTTGAGCGGCCAGATGCCGCCCATTTTGCTGACCCGGTATGTGCGGGCGGATATGCAACAGGCGCTTACGGCGCGAGCAGATATAACCGGATTGATGTTACGGACGCGGTCGATACTCGATTAATCATCCGGCATTGCTCGTCCGAGACGCAATCCGTCAACCCGGCACTAGCGTACACCTCTATGGTACGGGTGATTACGCAGCATTCGCGACTGATTACGAGCGAATTGACTGCACGAATTGGTGGCTCAAAAGGGGCGCGACAAAGCGCGGGCGAAATAACGCAACTGCACTTCGCGGCCAGGCGGAAGCTACCGCTGGCGCCGCCGAAAAAACACGCCGATTAGCGCACTACCCATAAGCAACAGGGCCGGCGGAATTGGCACCGCCGTCGTCGCGATGCCACCACCAGCTACATCACCGATCAGCCTGAACGCGCCTGGGTCGAAAGCCGCATATGTGCCAAGGGCACTGAATAATTCAATGGTGCCGGCGCCGTGATTTTCGAAATAAATCAATTCGATCCCGTAACTACCGGCGGAAAGTGAAAACGTCGATAGCCGAGTTCGCGGGGCGTGCACTGAATCGTCAGTCACAATGTCGACACCATTCAAACGCAGAACCGCACCATCGTCACTATTGAACCCAAACGTGTAAGTGCCTGCGTCTTCAATAATGATCTCGGCCGTTGCGCGAAGCGAAAACGTGTCGTCTAAAAGTAACGGAAACAATGAATTGCTCCCGGAGAACTCACCATCGTAATGTAGGAATTCGTCGTTAAAATTCACGTCATCGTAATAGCCGGAAGCCGATGATGGACCGCCCATGGGCGCCTCCGCCGCGGCGATAGAGGTCACGTCGCTGCTGCCCAAATCCCAGACCTCGACCAGAAATGCCGCCGAAGCCAGAGGACTAGCGCCGAACAGACATAAAATGGCTATCCAGCGCGCGTTCGCTTTCATTTTATTCGCGTCAATTGTCAGAAAATCAGCTTTCATCATGTTTTATGCCATGCATTAAGTGGGCCACTTTTATCTGCGATTTGGAGAACATCCTCCAAAAATCTGCAATCACATGTTTTTGTTGGAAAAAATAATTAGTTACAACGTATGGGCGAGGCCTCGACGCAGGCTGGTCTCGGTCAATGACCTCGGCAAGGGTGTCGTAATGTCGGTCTGCGGCGACGGGCCCGGCAATCCAGCGATTAAGTGTAATGGCAAATGCACCTTTAACCTACCGGCGCTCCAATCGCTGGCCAAGCATGTGCTGTCATCGAAGCACAGAAATCCCTATATTCGCTCACTGAATTTAATGTTGGGATCGTGGAGTGCAATATGAAAGTCGGTTTAATGCCCTTATTTGGTGGTCAGACCTCCGATCCGGAGTATGTGGCGAGAATAGCGCGGGGCCTCGACGAGCGCGGTTTTCATTCCGTATGGGCAGTCGATCACATCCTCATTCCGAAACATATTCAGTCTGACTATCCTTACGCAAAGGATGGTTCCTTTCCGGTTGACCCGACTTTGCTCGGATTGGAGCCGTTCAATCTTCTGAGTTTTATCGCCGCTCACACGAAAAAGCTTCGGCTCGGCACGGGTGTCGTGGTGTTACCGCAACGCAATCCTGCACTGACGGCGAAGCAGGCCGCGGACGTCGATGTCTTGTCCGGCGGGCGCCTCGATTTCGGTATCGGTGTCGGCTGGTTAGCCGAAGAGTTCGCGGCACTCGGGGAGTCGTTTGAGCGACGTGGCGCGCGTTCCGATGACTACATCAGGGCGATGAAAGCACTCTGGAACGACGGCATATCCAGTTACTCGGGGGAATTTTTCAACCTGCCGGAATGTTGGCAGTACCCGCTACCGGTCCAAACCCCACACCCGCCGCTGTACTTTGGTGGCGAGGGCAAAGCCGCGCTACGCCGGGTTGCTCGATTCGGCCACTGGTACGGCGTAGACGTTATGCCTGACCAGGTCGAGGAGAAACTCAAGTTACTCGCCGAACATTGCGATCGTGAAGGCCGCGACGTCCGCGACGTCAAAGTGGCACTGTCTCCCTACGGCAACCCTTGCGACCGCGATACCCTGAAGCGCTACGAAGATACTGGTATCGACCAGGTCATCCTCGCCGCCTTTGTACCCGGGCAAGACGCCATGGAAAAAGCCATCGATACCATCGCGGATGAACTTTTGAGCTAGGCCACGCATCCAGGGACAGAGAACAACTTTGCTGACCCAGGAAAGTGCCAGACCGGGAACTCGCGCCAACTCCCTAGCGCTGCGCCATTCCACAAAGCTGGGGGCTAATCACCACAGTGGGCGCGAGGCGGGGGCAAACGTCAGGTACGGCTACTGCAGTCGCTTCGCTGCATCGGTGAATAAAGTACTTTAATATGATACTTATTATTTATATTTATCAAATAATTACGAAAATAATTTAATGTAAATAATTACTATCTGCGTAGCGATATCAATCTCCAAATAAACGATTGAAAGCGCCTTTTACCGATTTTCCTGCCTCCTTCAGAGCGTCGGACGAACGCTGACCGGCGGCTTCCAATGCCGATGGCTGGTCAGTTTCCGCATCGACGACAAGCGCCGCAGTCCCGGCGGCAATTTCACAGGCGTTTGTTTTCGCCTGGGCTCGGTCGACAAGCCCCTCCGCAAGTATTGAGAGGCCGCCGGTGGCAACTGCCGCACCAGCTTTCAGGCCTGCCATGGCGACGCCAGCGGCATCAGTGGTCGGGTGCGGTTCAGTCAGCGTGCCACCGATGCGAATGAAATCGACAAGACCCGCAACGTTCAGCCCAATGCCGTCGCGTGGCTTTGGATTGACACCGATATCGATACGCTCGGATTTCAGATCGATATGACCGCCGCCAAGAATGCTCATCGAGGTGGTCGTGATGCCGATTGCAGTTTTATTTCGCGCTATTCCGTTCGTGAGCGGGAAATTAACCACCGCACATTCGATCGTATCGCGAGACTGATTTCCCGCGCGCGGATTAAGCAAACGGAATGCCTTAAGCGCCAAATCTGTCTGCACAGTGCTCATCGCTTCGCTGAGGAAATCCATATTCCGCAGGGAAATCAAAACATTACCGTTTGCGTTTGCGGCCAGTTCCGCCGCGGACTTCCCCTTGCTATCAATATTGAGGTCGACATCGACCTGACCACCGCGCACCAGTTTTGCAGCCGCTTCACTCATCAGGGCGCCACTCGCAACGTCGCTCACGGTCAGGGCATACGACAGGGCAGGCAGTTCATCGGTCGCGACGACGCGCATTTTTGCCGTGATGCCGCCTCGACCGATTTGCGCGCTCAGATCGCTGACATCAAGCGTGCCGTCGAGAATGGTCGTGCGCATTCGAAATTTACGCAATTCTGAACTCGGGAGCTTTAATTTCTCGACGTTAGCCTCTAATTCGACGTTAATCGCGACAAGATAGTCGAACGGAATGGGCGTTGCGGAAAACAACTTCGGCTGATCTCCCGGCGTTCGGGTCGAGCGGACGTATGGCGTCAAATCGAGCAGCTCGGAATTCAGCGAGAGATTGAGTTCGGGCGGATTTTGCCACGGCCGGAGCACCGCTTTGGCGGTGACCCGGGAAGCACCTGAACTCGCGTCAACGGCGTCAAACAGGAGTTGATCGCCATCGTCATGAAGGCGCCCGTGAATCTGCCAGCGCGTGAGCTCGACAAAATCATCCTCATCCTGTGCTGGCATGAACATTTTCGGATGCACCGTCACCTGGAAGTCGAAATCGACCCCGCTGATGTCCAGCGGGTGCTTCAGCGTACCGGTCGTTTCCAGGCGAAAATCGCCAATATTCGCACGCAAATCAACCTCGTACGGATCGTTTGCGAACAATCGGGGCAAGGGCGCGAGCAACGCCGCAAGCTGCAACGTGTGCGCTTGATAATCGAGCTTGGCTCGTAACCTGAGCGGCTCGTTATAACCGTCCGGAGTGAGTTCTATGCGTTCGGCGAGTACAACGATGGGTTCTCGGTCCGGTTCGCGATATTCGACTCGGCTATTACGGAGGGAGATTTCCCGGACGTCGAGCCAACGTAGATTGGGACGTTCAGCAGCAGTATTTTCGATCTCGGCTGGCGGGCCAAACGCCCAGTTGGCCTGCCCCTGACTGTCCTTCTCGAGCCTGAGGGTGGCGTCGTGGACAACGATATGAGTCATCTCAACGCGATGGCGAAGCAATGGCAACAGGTTGACTCGAATTTCGAGATGGGCAACGTCGAACATCGTCGCCTCGCTCGCCCATTGCGGGTTTCCGAGGCTCACGCCAGCGACCGTTAAACGCGGATGTAAACCGAGTTGCAATTCGATATCGCCGCGAATATCGACTTCGCGACCGGTCATCTCGCTACCGAGGTCGCGCAACTCCTGCTTGTAGTGATTAGCGTCAAAAGTCGCCAGGGCGATAGCCATTAAAATGACCACACCGCCCCCGAATGCGACAGAAACTAGCATCCAGCGACGCCAATTCACGCTCGGGCCAACTGGCTCTGGGGGTTGCCGGCGAGCCCGGCGGCGACGCTTCTGGGGCTCGCTGAGGTGTAACTCAAACAGGCGGCGTCGAAGCGTCAACCAAGACCGACCTCGCGACGACATAGCAACTCTCCGATGATGTGTTGTTGGCGGACCATGAGGCGCGTGCTTAAGCATGCTGATACAGGTGAAAAAAGCTGCCGCAAGGCGACCGGCGCTGAGGTGGAACATAGACGGGTCCGTTTCGTTGGTCTGCGGTCAGACGCGTCGATTCTACCTATCGGCGTGCAGTTCGGGTGGTGTGGTCGCTGCCAATAGTGTTGCAGACAGCACACATAGGACAGCTGCCACCAGCAACGCCAACCCATACGCGCCAGTGCGGTCATAAATTGTTCCTGCAGCCACTGGGCCGATGAGGCTTCCAAACGCAGCTGATGTGTACTGCAGGCCAATTACCGAGCTCAGCCGTGGACCGGAGAAATAATCCGCAATTAGCGCCGGCATCAGCGCAATGAACCCACCGTAAAAAATGCCGTAGCCAAGCGCGAAAAGAATCAGACTCGGATAGCTTTCTGCCGCGAACCAGGCCAGGTAGGACGCCCCAAGCGCAACAAAAAGAACGACTTGCGTCGGCTTACGTCCAAAGCGGTCTGCAACGCCGCCCATGGTCATTCTGCCGAGCATACTCCCAAGGCCGATTAAACTGACAAGTCCGGCCGCCTGTTTCGGGGCGATGGACAAGTCGATGGCGTACGGCACGATGTGTACAAATGGCACCATGATCGCGCACGATATGACGAGTTGAGCCACATACAGTTGCCGAAACGGACGCGAGCGTACCAGTGCCCAGAGCGTCTCCGTTGGGGCCGTGTAGGCGACCGCTTGATGTGTACCGTCGCCATCCGGCGCCAGACCTCGCGCCGCTGGATCGCGCTCGAGGAAGAACAGCGCCGGGATGCAGCAGGCCGCCACAACCACCGCCAACACGACCATCACGCCACGCCAGTTCATGGTGGTGAGCAAGCTCGCGACCAACAGCGGCATGACTAACGTACCGAGGCCGATTCCTGTCAGCGCGATCCCAGAAGCGAGTCCGCGCCGACGGTCAAACCAGCGCTGAACCGCACCAATCGCCGGCACGTAGACGAAGCCCACCCCGATTCCCAGACCGAGCATGAAATTCACGCTGACACGAGCCAGGCTCGTCGCCCCGGCAGCGCCGAGCAGGCCGGCTATCATGGCGATGACACCGAGCAACACGACCGGGCGTGGCCCGAAACGATCGGCGAGCTGGCCACTTAGCGCGCCACTGATAAAAATGACCGCGACGGCATAGGAAAAAACCGCGGAGACTTCGGCGCGGGTCGCCTCAAAGCTCGACGCGAGCGGCAGAAAAAAAGCGCCGAAGGCATACGTGCAACCAAAGCCCGAGAACACGAGCGCGAAGGCTGCCCCGACCACATACCAACCATAGAACAGCGGTGGGCGAACCCCAGCGCGCTTTGACCGCATCGGTCAGGGGCCAGCGAGCATGAGTGGCACGCGCTGTTCAGCAGTACTCAAGCCACCGTGCACACCGAGCAGCTGGACGTCATTTTCACCCACGATTTGATCGCGAAGCGTGTAGCGATCGCGCATGCACAGCACGTAATCACCGACTCGCGAAGCGAGCTCTGGATGTGGCGCACCGAGGCCGAACCAGCCAGCCCGAATGAAATCATCTGCGGGGTGGAGATCTATGGCGTGCGCCAGCTCGTCAGTCACGTAATTCTCGAATGCTTCAGCACGGTTCGCGCGCACGTAGGCGAAAGCAGTGCGCGGTTCGCCACACAATGGCAGGCTGAGCATGTCGGCCAGGCGCGGATGCGTTTCGAGGTCGATGCGTTCCGCTGGTCCGCTGTCGATGAATCCGTGATCGGCAGTGATGATGAGCAGCGTGCCAGATTTGGCGGCCGTCTCCGCGACGTCCCCCAATGCCTCATCCAGCGCTTCGAAATGCACTCGGACCGCGTCCCCGGACGGGCCGTGCAGATGGCAGAGGTGATCGAGTTTTGGCCAGTAGGGGTAGAGATAATCACCAGCCGTATCGCCACGGCAAAAGCCGTCGAGTTGGCCCGCAAAATCGCTGAGGCCGCGATAGCCCGCACGCTTAGAACCGACCCCCAGCAGTTGGCTATAGTCTGAATCGACCAAATCGCTCGGCAGTAGCGCGGCTGAGGGCACATTGAGGGATGCAGCGAAGCTCGGCGCACTGATGAGCGCTGCCGGCGAAATCCCGCTACTCGCCAGCGGCACACGACCGAAACGGGGCATAAACGGCAGCACCGCCGCTACCGCGCCGAGCTTGCGAAAGTGCATAAACCAACCCGTTAGCCCGTGTTGCTGCGGCGCCTGGCCGCTCATGTAGGAGGTGATCGCGCTCGCCGTGGTGGGCGGATAGACCGAAGTCATTGTGCCAATCTGCAATCCTGCGAGTCGGCTCGCGGCCCCGACGTGGTGCAGCAACTCCGCGCCCAAACCGTCGATTACGACCAGAGCCACCCGCTGCGCCCGGGCCAATCGTGCCTGCGGCATGATCGTCAATGGTGCATAAGCCGAGGACGCAGCACCCAGACGATCACCCAGCGATGTCATCAAATTAACGATGGAACCGCCCTGATAATCGGGTTTCAGCGGTTTAAGGTCGTGGTCAATCATGATTGCCATAGCCGCATGTGGAAACCGCTCAGTTGCTGCAGATGGCACACCCAAAGTGGGCTGCCCAGGGCGCGTCTATTCAAGAGCTACACGAGAGCATCGAACAGCCTGCGCGTTGGCGGGCCCAATCCGGTCGCAGGGCGTAGTACTGATCGTGCTCTGGCTGGTCATCATAGGGGCGCCGCAGCACGTCCAGTAGCTCAGCAACCCGACTGAAATCTCCGTTTTCAGCTTCGTCGATGGCAAGTTGCGCGATGTAGTTGCGTAAAACGTAGCGCGGGTTAACAGCATGCATCTGGATACAGCGTTGCGTGTGAGACTGGCCGTCCCGTTGGACGCGTGCCTGATAGCGTGACAGCCAGCCCTGCAAGCGACTACAAAAGTCGTCATCGAGTTGGGTCTCGACGTAGTAAGCCGGGCGCAACGCGCTGGGAACTTCGCCTGCGGCAGCGCGGTAATTTGCGATATCAAATTCACCCAGCTGGCGAAAGAAAATGGTCATATCCGTTTCCACGCTGGCGAGCAAAGTAAACAAATCGTCGGCCAGCGCTTTATCTGCGTCACCTTCAAACGCGCGCAAGCCAAGCTTGCTGGTGACCATGTCAGCCCAACCGGACTCGTAGCGATGCCCATAGCCATCCAGCGCTTGTTCAAACGGCGCCGTATCTTCCACCAGCGGATAAATCGCGTTCGCAAGCTGGACGAGATTCCACATTGCGATATGCGGCTGCTGTCCAAAGCGATAGCGGCGACCTTGCGCGTCGGTGGTATTCGGTGTCCAGTCCGGATCGTAATTTTCCAACCACCCATACGGTCCGTAGTCGATAGTCAGTCCGAGTACCGACATGTTGTCGGTGTTCATCACGCCGTGTACAAAACCGACGCGCATCCACCCGATGACCATATCTGCGGTGAGTTCACACACATGTGCAAACCACGCGCAGTAGGCTGCTTTACGCTCGCTATCGGACGCGTCTTCGGCCAGCTCAAAACCACTGAAATCGGTACGCATGGTGTATTCGAGGAATTGCCTCAACAAGTCCGTTTCGCCTCGGGCTGCAAGCATCTGGAAGTGTCCGAATCGAGTGAAAGAGGGAGCCACACGACACACAACTGCGCCTGGCTCGTGGCGTGCATTACCGTCGTAAAACATGTCGCGCAGAACCTGCTCGCCAGTCAGGGTAAGACTGAGCGCGCGCGTGGTAGGGACGCCAAGGTGATACATGGCCTCGCTGCACAGGAACTCGCGCAGTGAGGAGCGCAGCACAGCCAGGCCGTCGGCAGTGCGAGAGTAAGGCGTCGGCCCAGCGCCCTTGAGCTGCAACGCCCAGCGCTGACCGCTGCGGTTAACCACTTCGCCAAGATTGATAGCGCGCCCGTCGCCCAGTTGCCCGGCCCAATTGCCGAATTGATGACCGCCGTAGCAGGTCGCATAGGGGTGCATGCCAGGAAGTTGCTGATTACCGGTAAAAATTTGCGCGAACTCAGAGCTTTCGCAATCCGCCTCGTCGAGGTCGAGTAACTCGGCAACTTCCCGGGCGTAAGCGACGAGGGTCGGTGCTGCCACAGTCGCCGGCAGAACGTGCGAATAACACGCGTCGGTAATTTGGCGGCGCTCGTTCGTTGGCTGAGGGTCGGCGGGCAGCTCGGCGACGAAACGGTTATCGAATGTAAGTTCGCTCAAACCAATCGGTTGTTGCTGAGGTTGACTACTCATACGGATGCCAGCGGCTGAAGGAAGCCGCCATTCTAGCGGATGCGGTGTTCGCTCACTGGCCCGCTGGCCGGTGAGCTGCGCCGGTGAGTGCGCAGTATGATGAGACTGTACTAAACAGGGGTTTACGCTGCATGCCAAGAGTAACTGAGATCACTGCCGACAACGGCAATCCAATTCTGGAGCGGGCGTTCAGCCAGGAACGTGAACTTTTCGGCGACTTGCTCAATCCAACCAGAGTATTGGCCCATTGCCCGGAAATCTTGCAGGCCGCGAAGCAACTGTATGCGTCTTTCGAGATCTCGGCGCTCCTGCCCGCGCCGCTACTGGCGCTGGTTTACGTGCGCGTAGCAACGTTGAACGGCTGCCCGTTCTGAGTCGATATCAATTCGTTCCGTGCGATCGAAGCAGATAATGGACAGGCCAAGGTGGCGGCATTGGCAAACTGGCGGGATAGCGACGTATACACCGCGACCGAGAGACTCGTGCTCGAGTATGGCGAATGCATGACCATCACGGGCGAGACTGTCAGCGACGCGTTGTTCGCGCGTTTGCGGCAAGAGTTCAATGAAGCAGAAATCGTCGAACTCACTGCCGGAATCGCGATGGAAAATTTCCGCAGCAAGTTCAATGCCCCGTTGAAAGTCGCTGGGCAGGGCTTTTGTCTCGTGCCGCAGAGCTGACGCCGCTCAGCTCAGATCGCCAATGCAGTCACGCTGACTAGTGGGCCGCTGCGACCGCCCGTTTGATGAGCGTTTCGAACCCGGGGTAGCTTTCGGGCCTTATCATCGTACGGCGCAGCTGGTCGCCTAACCCTAATCCTGCTGCAACAGCCCTTGCGGCCCTGGCGCTGTCGTGAACTGCGCTACCGGCTGCAACGGCGACGCCGGCGGCGAAAAAATCGTCCGGGAAACAACCGACAGTCGGACCGACGAGGCCGATCTCAGCCGCCCCGTCGCAGTGGGTCAGCATTCGTCCAAGACTATTGTTCAGCAGCGTGGCACCCGTGCAGATGACTTTGTTGCACCCCACGAGCACAGCCGGATCGAGTGAGATGACCACCCCGGGCGCCTCGGCCGCCATGCGAGCCTTACGTTCGACCACAAAGACATCAATATTCAAAGCGCGTGCGCGCCGAACCAGGGGCGGAAAGTAACCAATCATGCCCAGGCGATCGCCAGCCTGGAGGGTCATCCCGGCGAAGGAATTATTGGCATCTTCTGGCCGGTAGCCCGCCCTGGCGTACAACGCACTTGTAATGGCGTTGATAGCAGCCATGGCCAGTGAACGATCGGCGTCTGAGTCTCGCTCAATCAAATTCGCAATCTCGATCGCTAAACGACCCGTGAGCTCCGGCGCCCTGAATCGCTGCGCTAGATTCGCTTGCTCGCCGTCCAGCCATGCGTAGTAAAGACCTGATGCCCTGTGGTCTAACGTCAACAGTCCAAATTCTGCGTCACGGTCGGGCGCGGGGTTCGGTTCTGGCAAACAGACCTCGCTGATCCGAAGTGGTCCGAGGACCTCGAGCGCTGCCGCGCAGCGCGCCAGCAGTTTCGCGCCGAAATCGATGTCGCGAGGAACCGCCGTGCCCGAGGATGAATCAACCACTCGCACGGCCCACGGCAGGTTTTAGCGACCTCTTTGAGAGCTTGGTGACTCCAATCATTGTGTAGATGTGACCACTCATCTCGATTTTTCCTGAGAGCATCTCGATTGCATTAGAATCATAGTTCATGGTCCGTGCACCGGCCGTACTGGCTGGCGATTGGACAACGATGATTCTGGGGAGAACTAATCGATGAAATTGAAATTTCGCTGGGTCAGCGCAGGCTTGTTAGCGGTGGCGATGCAATCGTCGGGCGCCGCAACCGTGGTCAACGACAAAACACTCACCGAGGTCGGCGACGGCAGCAACTGGTTGGCCTACGGGCGCAATTACAGCGAGCAGCGCTACAGTCCGCTTGAACAGATTAACGATCAATCGATTGCCAGACTTGGCCTCGATTGGGTCCTCGAATTACCAGAGGATCGCATGCTGCTCGCCACGCCACTAGTCGTTGACGGGGTCATGTATTTCACCGGCAGTTTCTCGAAAACCCGGGCGGTAAACGCTAAAACCGGCGAGCTGTTGTGGGAATACGATCCCGAGTCGGTTAAGCACGCCGGGGACCGTTTGCGCATCATGTGGGACCAGAACAAAGGTCCGGCATTCTGGAACGGCAAGGTCATCATCTCGACCATTGATGGACGCTTGATTGGCCTCGACGCCAAAACCGGTGAGCGTATCTGGGAAACCATGACCATCGATCCGCGGCGCGCCTATTACATCACCGGTGCACCTAAAGTATTCAAAGGCAAGGTCATCATCGGCAATGGCGGCACTGAACAGGAAGCCGCGCGTGGCTATGTCACCGCCTATAACGCGGACACGGGTGAGCAGGAATGGCGTTTCTGGGTCGTGCCGGGTAATCCAGCAGACGGGTTCGAAAATGCGGCCATGGAGATGGCTGCGAAAACCTGGACCGGAGAGTGGTGGAAACACGGCGGCGGCGGCAATACCTGGAATGGCATCACCTACGACCCGGAATTCAATCAAGTCCTGGTCGGCACCGGTAACGGCTCCCCCTGGAACCGGAAAATTCGCTCGCCGGGCGGCGGTGACAACCTGTTTTTATGTTCCATTGTGGCGCTCGATGCAGATACGGGTGCGTATAAATGGCACTACCAAACGGTGCCCGGCGAGACCTGGGACTACAACTCCAACATGGACATCGTGCTGGCCGATCTGAAGTTTGGTGAGCAGCAGGTCAAAGCGTTGATGCATGCACCGAAGAACGGCTTTTTTTACGTACTGAATCGTGAGAACGGCGAGCTGTTGTCGGCGGAGAAAATTGGCAAAGTCACCTGGGCATCACACGTTGATTTGAAGACCGGGCGGCCGGTGGAAATCGCCGGCTCCCGTTATGAAGACGGCGAAGAAACGGTCTGGCCAAGCCCATACGGAACCCATTCATGGCACGCGATGTCGTACAACCCTAAAACCGGCTTGGTTTATATCCCGACCATCGAGATGCCAGCCGTGTTCAAGGATTCCGGCATCGATCTGAAAGCCTGGGAATCACCGCACTTTCGCGCCAGCGTTGGCGTGGAATTCGGTACCGAAGACACGGCGCCGGATTATGGCGTCGCTTTCCTGATGGCATGGGATCCGCTCAAGCACGAGAAAGTGTGGGAGCACGAGCTGCCGCCATTGTGGAATCCTGGCACGATGACCACCGCCGGCAACCTGGTTTTTCAGGGCCGTGCCGATGGCGAGTTTGCCGCCTATCACACCGAAACCGGCAAGAAACTCTGGTCGACACAGCTCGGACTCGGTATTTCCGCGCCGCCGGTGACCTATTCAATTGACGGGAAACAGTACGTGTCGTTACTGGTCGGTTGGGGCGGAGCCGGGCTGATCTCCGGCTCGCTGGCTGCTCAACACGGCTGGAAGTACAAAGTCCATCCGCGACGCCTGTACACTTTCGCACTCGACAGTGCCAAGCCGATCCCAAGCTCGCCACCACCGGCCTATGCGCAGCCCGTTGACCTGCCTGACTTCAAGATTGACGACGAGCAGGCCAGTTACGGACAAGCACTGTTCGCTGAATCGTGTTTCCTGTGCCACGGCGGTGGTGTCGTCTCGGGCGGTGGCGCGCCTGATCTGCGCGAATCGCCTATCGCGCTATCGCGCGATGCGTTTCGCGAAGTGGTGGTCAATGGTGCCAAATTCGCCAACGGCATGCCGAGGTTTAAGGATTTCGGCGACCGTGAGATAGACGGCTTGCTCCACTATATCCGCAAGATGGCCCGTAAAGGGGCTGCCAATCCGTTAAAAAAGGTGAGTCAGGCGCAACCCTGAGCGCTATAATCCGCGCGGCGCCGGCAATCCTGCCGGCGCCCTGAATTCCGGCCGCCGCGATGTCCCACATCGCCAACACTGCTGACGCGGTGGACGAGCACACGGCCCCGACCAAGAGATCCTGAATGGCTCAATACGTATTCCAGATGCAACGGGTGAGCAAAATTGTGCCACCCAAAAAAGCGATCCTGCGCGACGTCTCCCTTAGTTTCTTTCCCGGCGCGAAAATTGGCGTGCTCGGACTCAACGGTGCGGGTAAATCGACCCTGCTGCGCATCATGGCTGGCATCGACACCGATATTGAAGGCGAGGCCGTGCCTCAAAAAGGTCTGAGAATCGGTTTCCTGTCGCAGGAGCCGCAGCTCGACCCGGATAAAGACGTACGGGGCAATGTTGAGGAAGGCTTGGGCGAGGCTATCAAGTTGATCGAACGGTTTAACGAAATCAGCATGAAGTTCGCCGAACCGATGGACGACGACGAAATGAATGCCCTGCTGGAAGAGCAGGGGCAATTGCAAAACGCCATCGACGCTTGCAGCGGCTGGGAGGTTGAACGCAAGCTCGAGATTGCCGCTGACGCGCTGCGGCTGCCCGGCTGGGACGAAGACGTCACCACACTATCCGGCGGTGAACGTCGGCGGGTCGCGTTGTGCCGTTTGCTGTTGTCCGAGCCCGAGATGCTGTTGCTCGATGAGCCGACCAACCATCTCGATGCCGAATCAGTTGCCTGGCTGGAACGCTATCTCGAGAACTATCCCGGCACTGTTGTGGCGGTAACGCATGACCGCTATTTCCTCGATAACGTGGCGGGCTGGATCCTCGAACTGGATCGCGGCCATGGCATTCCCTGGGAAGGCAATTATTCCTCGTGGCTACAGCAGAAAGATGCGCGCCTTCAGCAAGAAGAACGCGAAGAAGCCGCCCATAAGAAAACAGTCTCGGCCGAACTTGAGTGGGTACGGCAGGGTGCGCGAGGACGTCAGACCAAAAGCCGCGCGCGTTTGCAGCGCTTCGAAGAATTGCAGTCCAAAGAATTCCAACAGCGTAATGAGACCAACGAAATTTATATCCCGCCTGGTCCTCGCCTCGGAGATATTGTCATCGAGGCCACTGAGCTGACGAAGGCTTTTGGCGATCGCATGTTAATGGAGGACCTGACGTTCACATTACCGCCCGGTGGTATCGTCGGCGTTGTCGGGGCCAATGGTGCCGGCAAAACGACGTTGTTCAAGATGCTGACTGGTCAGGAAGAACCGGACGAAGGGTCCGTCAAAATCGGACATACCGTCGATTTCGCGTATGTCGATCAAAGTCGCGATGCCCTAGACGACAGCAAAACGGTATGGGAAGAAATTTCCGGCGGTTCCGACATTCTCATTATCGGAGAACACGAACTGCAATCACGCGCCTATTGCGGACGATTCAATTTCAAAGGACAGGATCAGCAAAAACGAATTGGTCAGTTATCTGGGGGCGAACGCAATCGCGTGCATCTGGCTAAGGTTTTACTGCGCGGTGGCAATGTGCTGTTCCTGGATGAACCCACCAACGATCTGGACATCGAAACCTTACGCGCGCTTGAAGAAGCGTTATTGAACTTTCCCGGCTGCGTCATCGTGATTTCACACGATCGCTGGTTCCTCGATCGAATCGCAACGCATATGCTCGCGTTCGAAGGCGACAGTCACGTTGAATGGTTTCCCGGCAACTATGCCGATTATGAGGTCGATCGTCGCAAACGAGTTGGCGGCGATGTTGATGCGCCGCACCGGATAAAGTTCAAACCCGTCACCCGCTAAGGCTGACTGCTCGCCTGTGGATAAGAACTCGGGTCATCGAGGTCATATCTCGCACAGATCGCGGCGTACGAATCAAACTCCGAAAGGCAATCGAATACGTAATCTTTCTTCATGTGATTGTGTAGTCGCTTACCGACTGGTGCCGGCGAGCGTGGGCCAGGTGACCAACCGAAGTAATCGCGCCAACCGGCGGGGCGGCTGGCGGGGTCACAGATCATGTTGTCGCCAACACGTCTGCGACCCTCGTAGGCGAGCTTTTAACGCACTCACATGTGGAGCGCGTGAACGTGTTTACTCTATGACAGACAGTTCAGGGCTTGCGGAATAACAGGGTCATGCGAGTGGATTCGCCGACCGTCTCCATGCGGGCGCGTTTCTCGGCGTCGTCCCCGGCACCCACTAGACTCGGCGGCAAACGCCACACGAAGTCGTCTTCGGTCGGCTGGTCGGCCGCATTGAGATTCACCGGGCTCTCACCAACCAGTTCGAAACCCGCCGCTGTCAGGGTCTCGATGACAAATGCCTTCTTCAGATAACCGTTGCTGCCATCGGCCCATGCATCACTCGCGTCTGCTGGTGCCTGATGCTGCACAACACCGACCACGCCGCCAGATTTCAGCGCACGATGTGCTTCCGCAAGCGCGGTGGTGAGGTAGCCACCGTTACCTTCGAAACGCGCAAGATTGTGTAAAGCCCGCACAAACAGTATCGCGTCGACTTGGCCATCGAGCGTGGCCGGCATCGAGCCCAGGATGAAGGCTTCGACCGGCGCTCCGCCGGAGGGCACCCACGTTGCAGCATCGGCGACCCAGCTTTGCTGCCAGGATTTCTTCGCTTCGAGATAGGCGTCGTCATAGAAATTGAACATCGGATACATCGCATACGCGTAGTCGGCCCCAATCATGCGCCCTTCCGTGCCCAATGCGGCAATCAGAATCTTTGAATACCAGCCCCGGCCAGGAAACGCCTCGACGACTGTCATACCCGGTTTTACGCCAAAAAAATCCAACGTTTGCTGGGGGTGGCGGGCATCGTAGCGCGCTTGCACCTCGGCCGGCTGCGCGTCCAGCACTGCCTTGAGGGTCGGCGCACAATGTGCAGCAGCTGCGAAAAAAATCATGCTGAATACGACTGGGACCCAGGCGGTCAACGTCAAACGCTTATTCATAAGGTGTTCTCTCGAATGCAAATGGAATCAGGACTTCATTATTCCATACGCAGGTGCACTGGCGTCGCTGCAGGATAGAATACGCCGCAGGGGAGGCCAATCATGCAATTCATTTTAACCGACGAGCAAACTCAATTTCGCGATGCTGTGCAGCGATTTCTGCGAGACAAGTCGCCAACCACCGAAGTACGCCGCTTGATGGAGACTGAGGAAGGATTTGACCGCCAAGTGTGGGAACAAATGTGTGGGGATCTCGGGCTCGCCGGGATTCACATCCCGGAGGCCTACGGCGGGCTGGGCTTCGGTATGGTCGAGCTCGGGATCGTCATGGAAGAGATGGGCCAGGCGCTTTACTGCTCGCCTTATTTCGCCTCGGCGGTACTCGCCGCAAACGTGATTTTGCTCGGCGCTGACGAACGCCATCGCGAACTGTTGCTGCCTGGAATTGCCGCCGGCACTCGCATCGCGACACTCGCCGTGACCGAGCCCGACGGACGCTGGGACGAGGGCGGTATCACACTGACCGCCCGGCCAGCCGCCGATGGCTTCACACTCGACGGCACCAAGAAGTTTGTTCTTGATGGCTGCATCGCGAACACCGTCATCGTGGCGGCGCGGCTAGCCGCGGGCGGCATCGCGTTACTGCTCGTCGACGGTGATGCAGAAGGCCTCACGCGACGATCTCTGAACACCCTCGACGACACTCGCAAGCTCGCGGAGCTCAACTTTTCTGGCGTGCAAGCGACGCTGCTGGGGCCGCCCACTGAGGCGTCTGCAGCGCTGGCTCGAGGCGGCGATTTGAGCACTATCGCACTTGCTAACGAAATGGTCGGCGGGGCTCAGGCGCTGCTGGATTCTGCGGTCGACTACGCGCAAATGCGCATGCAGTTTGGTCGTCTGATTGGTTCGTTTCAATCCATCAAACATAAGTGCGCGGAAATGCTCCTCGACGTTGAATTGGCGAAGTCGGCCGCCTATTACGCTGCGGAGGCTGCCGCAGAGGACGACCCTGAACTGCCCGCACTAGCCTCGCTGAGCAAAGCCCTGGCGAGCGAGGTGTATATGGCGACTGCTGCAGAATGCATACAAATCCATGGCGGCATCGGATTTACCTGGGATCAGGACACCCATCTATGGTTCAAACGGGCCAAATCCTCCGAAGTATTTCTCGGCGATGCGAATTTTCATCGCGAACGTTACATCCAGTGTCTGGAGGCAACAGCATGAGTGACGAGCAGCAAGTTCGAGCGCAAGTACGCGCTTGGCTGGAGGCAAACTGGGATAAGAATGCCACCCTGGTGGGTTGGCGCAATCAACTTGCAGATTCTGGTTGGGGCGTACCCCATTGGCCGGAACAATGGTACGGACGTGGTCTGCCGGTTGCCTTGAACACAGCAATTGAAGAGGAGTTCGCCGCCGTTGGCGCCGTGGGTGTCGCCAAAGTGGGGATCAGAATGTTGGCCGCAGCAACTTTGCTTGAGCACGGCAGCGACGACCACAAAAAAAGATTCCTGCGCCGGATTCTTACTGGCGAAGACAATTGGTGTCAGCTGTTCAGTGAACCCGGCAGCGGTTCAGATCTGGCCGGTGCGACGACCCGCGCAGACTTCGATGGCGAGCGGTGGGTCGTCAACGGACAGAAAGTCTGGACCACGAGCGCTCATCATGCCGAATGGGGTTTGGTGCTGGCGCGCACGGATTGGGATTTGCCCAAACATCAAGGGCTGTCTTTTTTTGTGATCGATATGCATCAGGCAGGCATTGAAGTACAACCCTTGCGCCAGATGAACGGGCACGCATCGTTCAACCAGGTGTTTTTTACTGATGCCACGATCGCTCCCGAGAATCTCCTCGGCAAGCCAGGCGATGGTTGGAAAATCGCCATGACCACTCTCGCTCACGAACGCCGAGGTGCCGATGCACTGCGCCGCTGGGGACGCGACTCCGGACTTGCCGGTCCCATCTATGACGAGGAACGCGCCGAGATAGCGACCGTAATTGAGCCTTACAAATGGTATCCCCAGCGTGCTGGTCGGGTTGACCTGGCAATGCCGCGTGCCAGCGACACCGGCCGCATTCAGGATCCTGCGTTGCGTCAAGACCTCGCGCGTCTGTTGATGCTCTCGCAGGCAGCTGAATGGACCGCGCAACGCGCCCGAGCAGCGCAGGAGCAGGGCAAGCCGCAAGGTCCGGAAGGCTCTCTGGGCAAACTCGCCTCTAGTCGGGTCGCCCGCGCTGCGTCCCTGGTGCATACCGGTATCAGTGGAGCCGACAGCATGTTGAGTGGCGCTGACAGCCCTCTCGATGGGGTGATCGCGGAAATTCTGGTGTCCGTGCCGGCCACTTCTATTGCAGGCGGCACTGACGAGATTCAGCGTAATATTATTTCTGAACGCGTACTCGGCATGGAACGCGAGCCGCGCATGGATGGTGGACCATTTCGTGATGTTCCCAAAAATGCTGGCCGGTCACGCTAGCCCGGCATGACCGAGCCGCGAATTTCCCTGGCGAAACTGCAGTCAACCGAGGCGTTTGTTGCGTCCGGGTAGGGGTATCGGCTCCCAGTTGGGGCTATTCGGAAGCGGCCGGGTCGAGCAGCTCAACGTCAGGGAACCAGGTTTGCATGGCGTCATTCTCAAACAGGGTTTCCTGCGCACTGATACGCCAGCCAGCATCTTCCTTAACGACAAAATAGATTTCCAGCTCGACGCTGCCATGTTCGTTGAGTCTGTCGCGTGATGACAAAATGTTCGGCACAACCGCAGCAGCAGCACATTCAAGATCATCGCCGGCGACCATCGCCCGGCGCGGATCGACGCCGTAAATTTGCACTTTGCCGGGGCCATACGCACGTTCTTGCAGCGTCGCCCATTCCGCCCGTTCGCGCCCGTCAGTCATGCCGGTCGTGACAAAATCATAAGCGTCTGCAAAGCGGTTTTCATGCATCGCGGTCAAATAGCCCATCACAGCCGTGCGCGGACCGCTGCCGTCCGGGCAAGCCAGTTTGGAGGCTGCATTCGCCGGCCCGTGTGCGGCCAACAACGTCACGATCAGCAAGCAGTATTTGTTCATCACTTCCGTCTCTCAATAAGGGTAGGGCATTAGCCTGCTAAGCCGCTTCGATTTGCGCCGGGACCATTTTGTGCCATGGCGTACCGGCGAAAAAATCGCGGTGGCCGGATGCGGTCAGCTCGTTAGTCGCAGCACCGACCCGCGAAACGTCGCCCGCAGCGACGCCATTATCAAGCCCCATACCGTTTGGCAGCGACACGTGACCGGGTTGCATGCGATCAGACACTTCGACCAGCACGACAGTCTCGCCGCTGGCTGTGCGCAGACGTGCGCGACCACCATCTTCAATCGCTAGCCGCACAGCATCTGCGGCGCACATGCGCAGCGCGCCATCGCGATCTTTACGTCGCCAATCGGGATTTCGAAAAACCGTATTGGCGGTATAGGCACGGCGTTCGCCCGCCGACAGCACAAAAGGAAATTCCGCGCTCGTTACCGCTTCCGGTCCGTTGGCGAGATCCCGGACAGCGGGGAGGAGTTGCTCTAAATCAGCCTTGATACGTTTGTCGGCCGTGCGCACACGATCCCAGGATACTTCGTGTTCGTCGACGGAGAAGACCAGTCCACGTGGACTTTCGATGATCCGGTCGAACAGCGCATCACCGAGATCCGCGCCTTCGCCAACAAAGCCGGCGCGGCGCAATGATTCAGGTTCACGCGAAGCAACATAGTGAGCAACGCTCCACAACGCTGATGCGCTCGCGACCGTCTTGGGTAGGGTTGCCCCCAACGACCGATACAGCACCACTGGCGCGAGGCGCATGACGGCCGGGTTCTTTCTGGATGCTTCGCTAAACGCTTTAGCAAAGGCCGCGCGACCCTGCTGCTCTAGCGTCTTACGCAAGCCAATGACTTCTTCCGGCATTTCACCTAGCGCTTCGATGATGCGCGCGTGAATCTCTGCTTCAGGAAGGACTTCGGCATCGGCGGGTGGGTTCATGATGGGTTGACGCAAATGGAAATAATTATGCGGAAACTCGAAGTTGAAGAAAGTTGCTTCGGGTTTTTCCAATTGCGTGGCGGCGGGCAAAATGTAATCGGCGTGACGCGCCGTTTCACTCATGGCGATATCGATAACGACCGAGAATTCGAGCTTGCGCATCGCCGCTACAAATTTCCCGCTATCGGCGAGTGAATGAGCGGGATTAGCCGTTTCGATCAGCATCGCACGGTAGCGGTCAGGATGATTCGACAAGATCTCTTCGGCGATGATATTGCACGGCACCATGCCACCGAGAAGCGCATCGCCCGCCACTGGTGACTTACGTGCCAGACTCGGGTTGCTGTTCATCAGCGGGCGCATCGAGTTGACCACAAACTGCGCACCCGCTTTGCCGAAACTACCCGTGACCAACCAACACAAACGATGCAAGTAGCTGACCAGGGTCGAATGGCGGTTCATCTGTACACCGAGGTCTTCATACCACGCGACGCTTTCCGCTTCGGCCATACGTCGGGCCAGAGCACGCAATTGGGCTTCTTCGACGCCACACCATTCGCAGTACTGGGCTATGGCAAGGCCACTGAACAACGGGCGAATCGTCTCAAAGCCACTAACGTGTTCCGCAATCCAGTCCTCTTTCGCGATATTTTCATCCAGGAAGATTGCCAGCAATGCGGCCAGAGCCCACGCATCGGTACCTGGCTTAAGCTGAATGTGGAAATCGGCCAGTTCCGCGGTTTCTGAACGTCGCGGATCGAAAACAACCAGCGCGCGTTTCGGATCTTTAGCAATTTCACGCAGGGTCACACGCGCGCGTGCCACGCCGTGTGAATGCCACGGATTCTTGCCAATAAATACAGCGACTTCACAATTTTCGAAATCACCGGTGCGGGCGTACGCGCCGAACATGGCCCCAGCGACCCACCCTTCACCCGTCTTTTCCTGGGCCAGTGCGTTTGAGCGATACATACCACCAAGCGCCGACTGGGTGCTCACCCCATAGGCGCCTGGCAGGTGGTTACCTTGTCCGCCACCGCCATAGTAGAAAATTTTGTCGCCGCCAAACTCGTCACGGACGGCGGCGAAACGCGCAGCGACCTCGCTGATTGCAGTGTCCCAGTCAACCCGCTCGAAGCTGCCGTCTTCAGTTCTACGCAATGGGTGCGTTATGCGGTCGATACTGTTCTGGTAATGGTCGATTCGCGAAGCTTTCTGGCACAAATAGCCCTTCGAGGCCGGATGAGATTCGTCACCGCGAACTTTCTCGATGTGGCGACCGTCTGCACTCAATAGAACTTCAATACCGCAGTTGTTTTCGCACAACATGCAAGCCGTCGGATGCCACTCAGACATTCCAAATCTCCATAATTACGCCGTACCAAAGGAGCCTAACAAACTGCAGCGAGCACTGCAGCCGGGGCCGGGTTAGTCGAGCGGTAGTGACAACAAACCGTCGGCGAGTTTGGGCTCGAACCAGGTCGATTTCGGCGGCATATTGAGGCCGGCGTCAGCAACTGCCATCAGATCGCTCATAGCGGTTGGGAACAGGGTAAAACCGACCGCCATCTCGCCGCTATCAACGCGCTCAGCCACCGCCTGTGGTCCGCGCGAGCCGCCAATGAAATCGATGCGGGCGTCATGGCGCGGGTCGCGGATATCGAGGTGCGGAGCCAGCACGAGCGCATCGAGGACGCTCACGTCCAGGCGCGCAACCGGATCATCGTCAACCGGCGCACGGGTCGCGGCAAGGTGATACCACTGGCCGTCGAGGTACAGCCCATAGCGCAGCGGCGCCGCTGGCCGGACCGGCGCATCGGCAGCAGTGACATCGAAATCGCGCCCCAAATGAGCCAGAAAACTGGTGTTCGTGAGGCCGTTCAGATCGCGCACAACGCGGTTGTAATCGAGGATAGTGACAGCGTCCGCAGGGAAGCTGACCGCCAGAAACCCCTCGTGCGCCGACCCGTGTCTGGTTGCTGCCACCCGAGCGGCAGCTGCAGAACGGTGGTGCCCATCGGCAATGTAGAGCACTTCATGGCGGTTCATCAATGCACTGACCGAAGCGATCGTCGTGGCATCTTCAATCGCCCAGATTCGATGCTCCCAGCCGTCGACGCAGGCTTCCAGCAGTGGCGCCGAAACACTGGCAGCCAGGAGTAGCTTGCTTAGCTCGCAATCACGTTGATGGACAAGCATCACCGGCCCGGTGCCGGCGTTAACGGCTTCAATCTGCCGGACACGGTCGGTCTCTTTGGCCGGACGGGTCTGTTCGTGTCGGCGTATGGTGTTGTCGAGGTAGGCACTGACCGAAGCAGAAAGCGCAATACCGGTCTGCGTATGCGATGCATTGCTGATTCGATAGACGTAATAGGTCGGGGCCGAATCCCGGATGAGCACCTTATCGGCCTCCAACGCGGCGAGATTATCCCGCGCGCGGGCGTAGACTGCCGCAGAGTAGGGGTCGGTATCGTCCGGCAGATCAATTTCGGCACGCGAGACGTGCAGAAAAGACTGCTCGTTGCGGCCGGCCATAACCCGCGCCTCCGCGACGTTCATCACGTCGTAGGGCGGGGCGGCTACTGCCGCCGCAGACTCCGGCGTGGGCCGCAAGGCAGCAAACGGGCGCACCAGAAACGGCGTTTTTGACGGACTATCAGACACCTTGCACCCTGCCGAAGTTATAGAGTTTGAAATTTGCGCGACGCACTGACGCGGCGCGGACGTATGATAACAACTTCGTCGACGCTATGAGCCTTGCGCGGCTATTGGTCGTAAGCCAAAACCGCTGCGGTCGATACTCGAATGATTAGGGAATCGTAGCCGCACGTCCTGTCGCGAGGTATTTTTGGCTACACTCGACATCCAGTTCCACCGGCCCACCTAATCTAAAGGCAGCACAGTCATGAGCAAACGCATTATTCCGGCCTCGATGCAGGCATTCTACGACGGCTATCATTTCGCCCCAGCGGTACTCGACGGAGACCATTTACGCTGTTCGGGCGTCATTGGTACCACGTCTGACGGCAGTGTATCTGATGACCCGGCGACGCAATTCACTCAGGCTTTTGACAACCTTGCTGAGGTGCTCACTGAAGGTGGTGCATCATTCGCCGACATCACTGAGATGACGACCTTCCATGTCGATTTGCAGAAAAATCTGGCAGCCTTCATGGCGGTTAAAGATAACTACATTAAGGAACCGTATCCGGCCTGGACCGCGATTGGGACAACAGAACTCGCCATTCCGGGAGGCATAGTCGAGATTCGCGTCACTGCACGCGTCCCGGGGTAGAGCCGTACGGGCAGGCAGCGGCGGTCACGATACCCGCGCAATACCGCGCTGTTATAGAAATAGAACGGTCGCCCGCAAGGCGGCCGGAGTTGTGGATTAAGAAAAGGACAATCGCCATGCCGAAATTCGACATTGTTATAAAACAAGGGACCATTATCGATGGCACCCGGGTGCCACGTTATCGCGCCGATATCGGTATTAAGGACGGCATCGTTAGCGAAATCGGCCTGATTGCCGACGATCAGGGCGAGCGTGTCATTGACGCCAAGGGCCTTGTCGTGGCGCCTGGTTTTATCGACTTGCATACTCATTACGATGCACAGCTGTTTTGGGACCCTTATTGCACCCTATCCGGCTGGCATGGCATCACTTCGGCGGTGATCGGTAACTGCGGCTTTGGATTCGCCCCGGTTAAACCTGAAATGCGTGAACGAGCCATGCTCAGCATGACCCGGGTCGAGGCCATTCCTTACGCGTCGATGAAAGAGGGCATGCCCTGGGACTGGGTCACGTTTCCCGAGTTTCTTGATAGCGTCGAGCGCACACCGAAAGCCATTAATCTGCTCCCTTACATGCCAGTTGGGCCGATGATGATTTGGGTCATGGGACTCGATGATGCCAAAGCCGGCCGCAAACCGACGCCAGCAGAGCACGCCGAGATGCGGCGCTTGTTTGAGGAATCACTCGATGCAGGTGCGTGCGGCTGGTCGGCGCAACGCCTGATGCCAACTGGTCCTTCGGCAGTACAACTCGATTACGACGGGACGCCGATGGTGACGGACGTAATGCACGACGAGACCTGCGAACTGTTCGCGAGCATCCTCGGTGAACGTAACCAGGGCTTCATGCAAATGACTATTTCTTCGGGCGATTATCAGGCTGACCGGACACACATGGAAAAGCTCTCCACGCTCAGCGGTCGCCCGTTGTTGTGGAATGTCCTGCAGGCCTTCGACCACAAACCGCAAGTGCATCGCGACGGGCTCGCCTGGATGGCCTCCTGCCGTGAACGCGGTATTCGCATCTACGCCCAGGGACTCACCACCGATGCCGGTTTCGCGTTTACGTTTGAAGACTGGAATCTGTGGGACGACCGTCCGTCCTGGCGTGAAGCGACCATGGGCTCGATCGAGGAACGTCTGGAAAAGCTTGCCGATCCGAGCCGCCGCCCCGGTCTGCGTCAACCACGTCCGATGACGGTCACAGGTCCGATCGAGAATATTGTTGTCACCGGTCCCGCATCAGCCGAGACAGAGCCGTACCGCGACATGATGATTGGTGCGATCGCCGAGCAACTCGGCAAGGACCCGGTCGACACGATGCTCGACATCGCAGTGCAGGACGGACTCAAAACTGAATTTTTCGCGGCACCGCCGAACGTCTCCACGGACAATTTGCGTGAAATTGTCAGCGACCCCTATGTCCTGTTTGGTGTTTCCGATGGCGGTGCGCATACCAAGTTTCTGACTGCCGGGCGTTACCCGACTGAGGCCATTTGTAAAATGGTCCGCGAACTGGGGATGCTGAGTCTGGAAGAAGCGCACTGGCGTTTGTCGGCACTACCCGCGATGGTCGCAGGCTTTGATGACCGTGGCGTTATCAAACGCGGTGCGCCGGCTGACATCGTGATTTATGACTATGAAAATCTCGAAGTCCTCCCGGCCGAGATTGCCCACGACTTACCCGGTAACGAATGGCGCCGCATTCAGCGCGCACGTGGTTACCGTTACGTCCTGGTTAATGGCCAGGTAACTATTGAGGACGACAAGCAGACGGAAACGCATTCAGGGAAACTGCTGCGTTTTGGCGGCGCACGCATCTCTGCTGCGGCATAACTTTTGCAAACGTCGCGGTCGGCCAGGCGGCCAATCGCGACGTTCATCGTCTTGGGATCAGACCTTGTCGACCTTCGGGGCAAATTGCGAAATATCCACATTCTCGCCGACGATCAAATCCTGACGTGCCATAAACTTCGGCTTCGTGTACCAAACCAGCAAGGGCAGCACGATCAGCGACAGCAGCATATTGATCAGCATCACGATCACCAGCAGCAACCCCATGTCGGCCATGAACTTGAGGTCTGACAGAAAATACCACGGCACAATCCCAATCAGCATAATCGTGGCGGTGAACATTATCGCTTTGCCGGTCGTGGTCAAAGCAGCAACGATAGCCTTGCGCAGATCGTGATCTTGAGCGGTGTACTCTTCGCAAATGCGTGAGAGCAGATAAATACCATAATCGATACCTACCCCAACGCCCATCACAGCAACAATGCCTGCATTGATGTCGAGGCCGACTCCAACGAGGTGCATAGTCGCAACCAGCATCAGATTCGCAAGGTTGACCGGAATCAACAAAATCAGCGCTGCGAATAACGATTTATACGCAAGCGTCGCCAGAATCATGACCGCCACATTGACCATGCCGATGATGATCCAATGGTACTTCTGGATGGTGTTGTTCTGCGCTTGCTGCAGAGCGATAACGCCGGTCCCGAGACGTACATTGAAGTCCTCGTGTTCGATACCGACCTGTTCGACAGCTGCGGCCGCTGCAGCCAATGCATGGTCAACCGTCTCTTGTTTGTTGTCTTTGTACCAAAGCGAGACGGTCGAATTCTGAAACTCAAAGTCAGCAACGTGACCGAAGTTAATCGCGTTACTGCCAAGCAGCGCCGCAAAAGCTGCCGCGTTCGTCGCGTCAGTCGTCAAATCTATCGGCGTCCATTTGGGATTGCCGCCTGAGAACAGGCGATTGATTTCCCCCATGTAATCCGTAAACGACAATGTTGCACGCGGAGGCATTACCGGATCGCTTTCGAGGATGCGTTGAAGTTCCGAACGCACACCGACAGCTTCCGGGGTGTTTGCAACGCGGTAATCAATATTATCGATTTTCGATTCAATCACGATCTCAAGCGTGTTAGTCCCCGGGAAGTGATCGTTGATCGCGCGTACCGCTGTATTAAATTCGGAGTCCTCCCAAAGCAGGTTAGAACCTACCACCGGGTTGCCGATTTTTATCTGCGTATTCAGATAAATGGCAATCACCGCGAGGACGGCCACCACAAATGCGGTACGCGGTGCATTCTTTCCGTAAGTCATCTGCGCGATGCGGCCCAACAATTTTTCCTGCATCAGATGGATGCCTGATTCTTTGGCATTCCCGCCGACGATAGTCTCGATGTTCTTTGGCACGGGTAGGTACGACAGCACGATGGAACACAGGAACGTGCCGGTCGGAATGATCCAAAGTGCCCACATCCCGCAAAAAATCGCGTGATTATCCATTGTTTTAATGGGAGCTATAGCGATAAAGATAATGCCGCAGACGTCGGTCAAAATGCCCAAAATCGACGGCGCCATCATGATGCCCATCGTGACCTCGGCCGCGTGCCTGCGGTCTTTTAAATGCATCAATACTTCGTAGTAGCGTTCGGTGTACTGCACGCAATGAGAAAACGATCGCGCCACCAGGAGGAGGGGAACAATCATCAGCAGAGGCTCGATAGGCCGATCAAGCCAGCCGATAAAACCGAAACCCCAAATACCTGCCACCAGCGCGCAGATGATTGGAGTGACCACACCAGCAAGGTTGCGCATATAGAAGACCAGCGCCAGAACAAGCGCACCAATCGTGACGGCGAAAATGGTGTAGGTTTGTTTCTGGAGCTTGTAGACCCAACCGGTCAGGACCGGCAGACCTGCGAGGTGAACGTCATGGTTGGCGTCGCGAGCGGCTTCTACCAACTGTTGCGCATAGGCAAATGACTCGCCGTATTCGATGCGATCAAGGAATGCGGCGTTGACTAAAGTCGCAGTTTCATCGTGCGAGATAAAAAACGTCTGGGCGTTCGGAGAGACGCTCACCCGGTAGCGGAACTCCTCGATTTCCTCGGGCGTTGCCGGCGGATGATCATCCATCAAGGGCTTGGTATCGATGCCGTTGGACGTGGCTTCCGCGTAGCGCAACTTTTCGGTAGCCACAGACAGAATTTGATCGTGGTCGACGGAGGGGGCGAGATCGATATCGCGAGTAATGTCCCAAACTTTTGCGAGCGTCTCGGGGTTATAAATATCGCCATTCTTGTTTTTGATCATGATGGCCATCGTGAGCGGATTGCCAAAATTTCTGTGATCGAAAAAAATTTGCACGAAGGGATCGTTGATGGGCAGCAGGTCGTTGAAGATCGTTTTGATTTCGACCTTGGAGACGCCCGTCGAAAAAGCTAGCGTGACGAGAAGAAACAAAACGCTGACCGCAAATCGATAGCGCATCACCCAGTTAGCAATTTTAAATCTCATGACTTGTCGAACCCCTTACCTACTGCTGCACAGATGTTCACGGCGCGGTCCGCCCGGCGCGATCTGCGCAATCGCCGACTGTCCCGATCCGCGCTCGTCAGGACGACGGCCGCGGATCGGGGATCAGGATCAACCCTCCAGCGTTTGCTGAATGGTGAGTTTGCCCAGCTGTGACATATGCACTTCGTCCGGACCATCGGCAAGACGCACAAGGCGCGCATAGGAGAATATTTCAGGTAACGGTGTGTCCTGACAAACGCCCATACCACCGTGCGCCTGCATGGCGCGATCGGCGACTTCCTGGACCATGCGCGGAATGGCAATTTTGATCATCGCAATGGCGTCTTTGGCCACTTTATTGCCCTCACGATCAAGCCTATCTGCGGCCCACAAGGTCAATAGACGGCCTTGTTCGATGTCGCAACGGGATTTCGCGATATCCTGGCGGATGCTTGAGTTGACCGATAATTTGCGACCGAAGGCAACTCGTTCCTCAACGCGCTTGCACATGATGTCGAGCGCACGCTGGCCGGCGCCGATGAGGCGCATGCAGTGATGGATACGACCTGGCCCAAGACGGCCCTGGGCGATCTCGAAACCGCGCCCTTCACCGAGCAACAAGTTGTCGACCGGCACCCGTACGTTGGTCAAACGAACTTCGCCATGCCCCTGCGGGGAGTGCGGGTCGTTCATGACGCGTAGCGAACGCACGATTTCAAAACCCTCACTACCAGCCGGTATCAGGATCATCGACTGCTGGTTGTGGCGGTCGGCATCAGGATTGGTTTTACCCATCAGGATGTAAATCTTGTTACGCGGGTCAAAAACGCAGGAACTCCACCATTTACGCCCGTTGATAACGTACTCATCGCCATCCCGAACGATCGATGTTTCGATATTCGTCGCATCGCTCGACGCGACCTGCGGTTCGGTCATCAGGTATGACGAGCGGATTTCGCCAGCGAGGAGCGGCTCCAGCCACTGTTTCTTGTGTTCCGGCGTGCCATAGCGGGCCAGTACTTCCATGTTGCCTGTATCCGGCGCGCTGCAGTTGAATACCTCTGCGGCCCAGTTGACCCGCCCCATTTCCTCGGCCAGTGGCGCGTATTCAAGATTATTGAGGCCAGGGCTGTAGGGTTCATACTCGTGCGGCAAAAACAGATTCCACAGACCTTTTGCGTGCGCTTTCTTTTTCAATTCCTCGATCTGCGGCGGCACAACCCAGAGGTTGGCCGGATCGTGCGTGAATTCGTAGATTTCTTCCTCGATAGGGTAGACATATTCGTGCATAAAACCGCGCACTTCGTCGAGAAGCTGGCGAGTTCGATCATTGTAAACAAAGTCCACTACTAACCCCTTTACTAGTTGTTGTGAAAACGAAAATACGGTCCAGACAGTCTAACCGCTTAAGTCCTCCGACGACGACAGTCCGCCTTCAAGCTCCTCTATCGTGCGGGGCCAATCCTTGTGCAGGAGACGCGACAAGGCCCGGTCGGCCAAAATCCGCCCGCCGGTTTGGCAGCGCGGGCAGTAATTCAGCTCATTGCTGACGTATCGGATACGTTGAATCGCGGTTTCACAGCGCGGGCAAGGCAGCCCGTAGCGTCCGTGAACAGCCATCCCGTCGCGAAATGCGGTCACTTTGGCGGGAAATTTTCCGCCACGGGCCTCCCGTAGGACGCCGGTCCATTTGTTTAACGTACCGAGGGTGGCGGCAAATAGCGTTCCAATCTGTACCTCGCTCAGTTTCTGCGTGTGTTGAATCGGAGAGAGCTGCGCCGCATGCAGTATCTCGTCGGAATACGCGTTGCCAATACCACTAAAAAGACGCGGATCGGTTAACGCTCGCTTCAGCGTGTGGTTGCGTTGGGTCAGGCGCGCGCGAAATTCCTTGATCTCGCATGCCAGAGTTTCCAGCCCGTGTGTGTTGAGACTTTCCAGGCCCGCTGCGCCGGCCAGCACGTGGAGCGATGCGCGCTTCTTAGTGCCGGCTTCAGTAAACGTTAAAACCCCTGTATCGAAGTGCAGGCGAGCCAGGATATTGCGTCCACGGCCGGTCTTTGCGCGGCTGGCCCAGGCCAGTCGGCCAGCGATCATTAAATGCATCACCAGCCATAAATCGTTATCGAAGCCAAGCGCAATCCGTTTACCCAGGCGACGTATCTCAGTCACGCTGGAACCTTCGAGTTGGGTCATTGCGGGTAGGGCGGTTCGTAACACGAAGGGACTAAGCACTTCTACGCGCGTCAGGCGCTGAGCAATAACGCGTTCAGAGAGCGCCTCGATATAGACGGTGATGTCGGGTAATTCAGGCACGCTTGATTGCGCGGTCCGTTGAACGGGTTGGGTACCACAAGGCTGCGCGGACATCGTTTACCGCTATTGCGCATGCGCAGGTGACAGCGCTTGATGCGAGCGCGAGACGCACAGCAGGACTCCCGAAACTTCGTAATACGCATTCTAAGCGCAACATGTGTGAGTCTGCAGGAGTTGCACCGGCATTGGGAATTGTTGGCACACCGCTGATTTGTGGCATGCTTCGATGGCGCATCGCGAACACTTGGATTCGGCCATAACAAGCGCACTTAAAAGGAGACTATTGTGACCAAACAGTGGCTGTTGATTGCTTTACTGACGATTCTGATGGGACCGGCCGGCGCTGCACAAACGCGCTCGCTGCACATCTTGCTGACCAACGATGATGGTTACGACTCGCTCGGCGTCAAAGCCGTCGCCGATGTCCTGCAGGCAGCGGGGCACCGTCTCACCATCGTTGCGCCGTTGGGGCAACGCAGCGGTAGCGGCATGAAAATCACGTTGGGCGAGCTTGCTGTGGTCGAGCAGGCCCCAGGTGTGTGGTCGGTCGATGCCAGCCCTGCTGATGCCGTGTCGATTGCGCTTAACCACATTATGAAAGAAGAGCGCCCGGACTTGATTGTTTCGGGGGCCAATTTTGGTCAGAACCTTGGCGCCAACGTGATGATTTCCGGGACTGTCGGCGCGGCCATGATGGGGGTGTTGGAGGGGATCCCAGCAATCGCGGTGTCAGTGGGTTTGAATCTTAGCGAGGCCAAGGCGGAGCCGCATCACTTTCCGTCAACAATTGCCGCGTTCCCGGCCGCAGCACGGCTGACGCTTGCCGCAGTCAACGCGCTCGCTGCCCGAACGGGTGACGCCTTGCTGCCAGCGGGACACATGTTGAACATCAACTACCCCGCCAGCGCGCCAGGTAGTGTAGTAAAAACACGCTGGGCTCCGGTCAGTCGCTTTGGCGGATTCCGCCTTATCTATCCCAGCAGCAGCGGCGCTAGTCTACGCAGCTGGATTGAAGTTGATGCGCGCGCAGAAAATGACGGCGAGAGCGATACTGCCTTGTTCGCCGCCGGGCACGCCACGATATCGGTGTTGAAGCCAGACTGGAATGGCGCTGCAGAAGTGACCACTGGCTTGCGCGACAATCTGGCTGTAGCGATCGAACAATTGACGAGCGAGTGACGCGGCGAACGTTGCCGAGACATGCCTTGCAGCCGAGCGAATTCGCAAAACTAAGCTGAACGCGGGGAATTTAGCAGCGGATTTGTCCAATCAGCGAGCCGAGTTGCGCTATCAGCACTTGCTTGAGGCACCGCGTTCCAGCACGACAATTCTCGTACTGGAACGCTTGTCAGGACGCTACGCCGGCGCGGCCACAGGTGGTTTTCAGGCACCCAGCAACACGTTAACTTCGGCCGCTGCTTCCAATTGTACCAGATGCCCATAGCCCGGCAGCACCTCAACTTTGACGGTATCCGGCAAGCCGTTCGCGTGGCTGGCCGGAATGATGTTGTCTTCGCTACCCCAAATGACTGTTACCGGCTGACTGAGACCGCTAAGGCTGTCACGCAAGTTGAAACATTGCCCGTCGCCCGCCACGAACCCATCAGCGATGATACGCAGCGCTTCTGGTACGCCGTCTGTGCGTTTGAATTGCAGCATGTCGTCCACCAGGCTGCGATTAACCAGGCTCGGATCGGCGACCAACTGCTGCAACAACGGCTTCATCAGTTTGCGCGAATCGGCAGCGATAAAGCCATTGATATATTCAGCGTTGATTTCCGCACCGAGGCCAGCCGGCGCGATCAGGTTCAGCGCGCTCACTCTGGCCGGATGCGCGACCGCAGCTTGCAAAGCGACCGCGCCGCCGAGCGAGTGTCCGATTAAGCGCGCAGTGGCAATGTCGAGAGCATCCATGAAGGCGATAACGACGTCAGCTAAAGCCGGCACGCCGCCATCGCTGAGCGCTTTGGTGGATTGCCCATGGCCTGGCATATCGAAGGCGTACACCGTCGCCGTCGCCGCCAACGGTTGCTGGGTAAACAACCAGCGATCGGCGTCGCCGCCAAAACCGTGGACGAGAATAATGTTCTCCTCGCCTTCACCCATCTTCGAATAGCGCAGGCGATAACCCCCAGCATCAACGAAGGCATAACTATCGCCAGCCTGTTCTTCCTCTGGATCGGGCGGCACGTAATTCGCCTGAAACTCGACGATGTATGCGTCGACCGCCGCGTCGTCGACAGTTACTGGCGCGATGACGCCGAGCAGTGCTCCGATCGGTAGTATTTCGTCTGGCTGCGCGACCAGCCGACGCAGAATGCCAGCATCAAGCGCTTCAAAGGTATTCGCTATTTTCTCGGTCTCGATATCGAGCACATCGTCGCCCAATGCGAGATCGGCTCCTTCCTCCACGAGCCATTCAACGACCTTGCCTTCGAGCATCGACAGCCCCCATTTCGGCATTGTGATGGGGATAATGTCAGCATTGGCCATTACGCATACTCCACTGTCTGCCGGACTGCCGCTTCGATAGCGGCAGGGCTTGGGATGTACAAATCTTCCAGCGTGCCGTTAAACGGCACTGGCGTATGGGGTGCAGTGACCATTTCAATTGGCGCTTTCAGATCACCGAACGCCTTGCGCCCGATGAGCGCGGAGATGTCAGTGGCCATGTTGCAGCGCGGCGTGGCTTCATCAACGATCACGGCGCGGCCAGTGTTTTCGATCGACTCGAGAATCGTGTCTTCGTCAAATGGCGATGTCGTGCGCGGGTCAATGACTTCACAGCTAATGCCGTCCTTAGCCAGTGTCGTTGCGGCGGCTAATGCCTGATGAACCATCCGTCCAAGCGCGATGATGGTGATGTCGTCGCCTTCGCGAACAACATTGGCCTCGCCGAAGGGAATCGTATACGACTCCTCAGGAACATCGCCCTCCATGGTGTAGAGCACTTTGTGCTCGCAAAAAATCACCGGATCGTTGTCGCGGATTGCCTGAATGAGCAGCCCCTTCACGTCATATGGAGAAGAGGGCACGACGACTTTCAGACCGGGCACGGCGGTGAACATCGGATAAAGACATTGCGAATGCTGTGCTGCGGCGCGGAATCCGGCCCCGATCATGGTCCGGATCACCACCGGCGTCTCGGCTTTGCCGCCGAACATATAGCGAAATTTCGCTGCCTGATTGTAAATTTGATCGAAACACACACCGACGAAGTCGATGAACATCAACTCGCACACCGGCCGCATGCCAGCCGTCGCGGCGCCGACCGCCGCACCGACGAAACCGGCCTCGCTAATGGGCGTATCCATAATGCGATCGCCATACTTGCCGTACAGACCTTTGGTGACGCCCAGCACACCGCCCCAGGCATCCATTTCGCCATCAGAGCCGGAACCGCCGACCACGTCTTCACCCATGATAATGACTGATTCATCGCGGGCCATTTCCTGGTCAAGCGCTTCATTGATCGCTTGCATATATGTAATTCTGCGGGCCATATCGCGTTCCTCAGTAGTTGATGTAAACGTCGGTCATGAGATCTTCAGGACCGGGTTCGGGTGAGTTTTCTGCGAACGCAACCGCGTCATCTATAAGTACCGCGATTTCCTCATCGATTTCGTTCAGCTGCTCGGCGGACACGCCGTGCGAGTTGGTCACCTCGGCCGCGAAGCGCTTGATACAGCAGATGTCCTCACGCAGTCGTTTTACTTCATCTTTGGGGCGATAGTTTTGGTTGTCACCCTCGAAATGGCCGAAAAAACGATCGAGCTTGTGCTCGAGCAAGGACGGCCCGTCGCCAGCCCGTGCCCGCGCGGCAGCTGTTTCAAACGCGTCGTGCACAGCGAAAAAATCGTGCCCATCGACTATCTGGCCCGGCATGCCAAAGCCAATTGCGCGATCCGCAATGTCTTTACACGACACTGAAAAGCGTGCGTCGGTCGCTTCTGCGTAGCCGTTATTTTCGAACACGAACACAACTGGTAGCTTCCACACAGTCGCGAGGTTCATCGCCTCAAATGTGGTGCCCTGATTCGACGCACCGTCGCCACAAAAAACCACCGCCAGTCCGCCGGTGCCTTTCATTTTTGCGGCCAACGCCGCACCGCATGCAAGCGGTGGACCGCCACCGACAATCCCGTTTGCGCCCATCATGCCCGCATCGAGGTCTGCGATATGCATTGAGCCTCCTTTGCCGTGGCAGGTGCCGGTTTTCTTGCCGTAAATTTCCGCCATCATGCCCTTCACTTCCACACCTTTAGCGATGCAATGCCCGTGGCCGCGGTGGTTGCTGGCGAGTTGGTCGTCGTTGCGCAGCTGCAAACCTACGCCCGTCGCGGAGGCTTCTTCGCCGGCATATAGATGGACGAATCCAGGAATTCCGCCTTTGGCGAACTCCACATGCACGCGGTCTTCAAATTCGCGAATGGTCTTCATGGTGCGGTAAGCGTCGAGCAAATCCTCGACTGACAGAACTTCAGCCATTTCAATCTCCCCTTGAAATTTGCCGTCAACGTCGCGGAGAACGCGCCGCCCGGCTTGTAACTCAAGACTACAACAGTGCGCGTGCCGACAAGTAGTTATTTTTTGCACATACACTGCCAACCAATCCTGACCGCATTGTCATGGTCCCAAAATGGCCGAACTGAGCGCGATCGGGTGATATTCGTTCCGAACGATAGGGTGGTTACCGCAGTCGGTATAGCATGGTCGAGACCACAGAAGCTCGGCTGACGAACGTGGTCTTACTACGCCGTTTAGGGAGAGAACCATGGATTTTCCGATACGCGATTTGATTGCGCAGCCGCTGAGGGTCGCAGAATTCGAAACCGCTGCCGACACGATATATCAAGCCCTGAAACCAAGTCCGCAAATTAACTGGCCGCTGCTATCAGCACGGTGTGGTTGCGAGGTCTGGGTCAAGCATGAGAATCACCTGCCGACCGGAGCGTTCAAAGTTCGTGGCGGGCTTTGGTTCGTGCACCAACTGAGCAGCGGCGGGCATGTGAAGCGAGGTGTAATCGCGACGACCCGAGGCAACCACGGGCAAAGTATCGCACTGGCCGCCGCGCGTAACGGCGTCAGAGCAGTGGTCGTCGTGCCGAAAGGGAATAATCGGGACAAAAACGACGCGATGCGCGCCCTCGGTGCAGAGTTAATTGAGCTGGGGGACGATTTCGACAGTGCACGCGTGCACAGCGCTCGAATCGCGGCGGAGCGCGGTCTGTACCCACTGCCTTCTTTTCACGCCAGTCTGGTGCAAGGCGTGGGCACGTACGCCTGGGAGTTTTTTCGCGAGGTCAGCGAGCTTGATGTCATCTACGCTCCGGTTGGCCTCGGCTCTGGCCTCGCCGGGCTTCTCGCGGCTCGAAACGCACTCGGGCTGAATACAGAACTGGTCGGTGTTGTCGCTGAGAAAGCTGACGCCTATGCGAGTTCGTTCGAGGGCGACGATCTGGTCTCAACCGTCAGCGCAGATACGCTCGCGGACGGTCTTGCGGTTCGCGTGCCATCTGCCGAGGCGCTGGCCTACCTCAGAACCGGGATATCCCGATTCGTGCGGGTGTCAGAGGACGCCATACTTGCGGCCATCAACGTGTATTTGAGCGACACGCATAATCTCGCCGAGGGTGCCGGCGCGGCGCCACTTGCAGCGCTGCTGGCGGAACGCGAGCGACATGTTGGCAAACGAGTTGGCGTGGTTTTGTCGGGCGGCAATCTCGATCGCGATATGCTGCGCCGAGCCATAGAGCATTCAATTTGAAAGCACGGAGTACGCAATGAAACTTGAAGGGTCGTGCCACTGCGGCAAGGTGTCATTTACACTTGAATCCGCTCATCCATATCCTTTTAACGTGTGCTATTGCTCCATCTGCCGCAAAACAGCCGGCGGCGGAGGGTACGCTATTAACCTCGGCGGCGTTGCGAACTCGCTGTCGGTTAGTGGCGAGGCTGACATCTCGGTATATCGGGCGACGCTCGACGATAGTGATGGCAACCCTGAGTTGAGCCCTTGCGAACGCCGTTTTTGCTCTGCTTGCGGCAGTGCTCTGTGGGTCTGGGACCCGCGCTGGCCGGAACTGATTCACCCTTTCGCGTCGGCTATTGACACGCCATTGCCACGTGCGCCGGAGCGGACGCACCTTATGCAGGCCTACAAACCAGCTTGGGTGGATGCCAAGCGCACAGAGTCTGACCAGGATTTTGACGAATACCCACAGGAATCCATTGCTGATTGGCATCAACGTCTCAAACTCCCGGATTGATATTCGACCCGGCCGCATTGGCCAGATAATCTGCCTACGTCGTGAGGAATGACGACCGGTTGGCAATTTTCACCCACTCGATTGAGAATCATTGTGAAATAGACGCGGACTGCCAGATCGCGAGGGTCAGGACGGTAATGCTGTTCGGAACAGTTACCGGACACCTGAATTATGATGCACAAACGATTTACCTGGCGACCTCGCCCAATCGCTGGTGGCGCCACCGCACAGCCTGTCAGGCACTCTAAATGAACGAAGCGACCGACATCGGCGAACGAAACCTCCTCGAGTTTCGCGCCAATGTGCTCGGTCTGTACCTGCTCATCGGTTCAGCGGTGTCCGTGTTGATTACGCCGCTGTACTTTTAAGTCGGCATCAATCTCCTCACAGCAGCATGCGCCGTCTACGGCATGTGCATGGTCCTCGTCGCGGTACTGTTCAGGCGCGGCTCGCTCGGCCTGCAAGCAGCGACCGACATGTTTCTTCTCGCAACCGTCAGCGCATGCATGTGCGGTCTGTACCTGGGCGACGAACTGGTCGACAACAAATCCTGGCAACTGGTTATCCCAGTTGCAGCTTTCACTGTCGTCGGGTGGCGAAAAGGTCTGCTGTGGTGTCTTTGCGCACTGGGCGTCGCACTGGCGATCATCGTACTGCGTTAGCCGAGGCACGAAATGCTGTCGGTGCTGGCGATGACCCTGGCCTACCTCACGATCACTGCCGGATTGTGCGCCTTTAATCGTCACAACGAGACGAACATACGCACCATTGCGCGCCTTTCGCACACTGATCCACTGACGGGTGTTTACAACCGGCAGTTGCTTGAGGAGTTGAGCAATAGCGAGTTCAAGCGTTCGCTGCGTGCCGAAGAGCCTTTGGCCATTTATATGCTCGACATTGATCATTTCAAGAAATTCAATGACCGCTATGGCCATGTCGCGGGCGATAGCGCACTCGCTGCTGTTGCAACCGTGATTAGGAATTCGGCTCGGCGGGCCAGTGATCTGGTGTTCCGCTATGGGGGCGAAGAGTTTTGTGTGGTGTGTTCGGCCATCGAAGAGAAAGACGCCCTCACGCTCGCCGATGCGATTGTGGAAGGCGTGCGTGCGGCCGGCATCGTGCACGCAGACGGTGAAAATGGTGTGTTGACTATCTCGGTCGGCCTGTCGCACCAGGCTCGCCTGGTCGACACTGATGCGCAGCGTATTCTTGAGAGTGCCGACGTGGCTCTTTATCAGGCGAAACAGTCGGGTCGGAATTGCGTCGTGCAGAATCCGCCAGCCGAGGATGGCGGTAACCAGGTTTGTTCAGAGCGAGCCTGAATAATCCGTACTCAACAATAATCCGACTGGCGACGCGTCGCTAAAATACCGGCTCGCGATATCGTCGTTGCTCACATAGCGCGTCGACGGTGCTCGCCAGTCTGGCGGCGCGGTTGGATGATTCTGTCAAGGTCGAGCTCTTATCGAAAGGCTAGCTGATGGCACCTATCTCGCCAAGAAAGCTTGTCAGGCAGTCGTTGAACACTCTCGGCTGTTCCAGATTACTCAGATGGCCCGCCTGTTCGATGACAGACAAGCGGGAATCAGAGATGCGTGCATGCATCGTTCTAGAAATCGAGGGCGGCGTCAGCTTGTCCTCGGCACCAACAATAATTTGCACGGGAACCTTAATGGTGCTGACGTCAGTTACCCGTTGGTATCGCGTCATCGACTCAATCGTTTTGATGTAGGACTCTTTGTGCAGCAAGCCCATGCTGTCAATAAGTTCCTGGATGACCGCACTGTCTGCGGTGGCCGAAACCAGAGTCGGCGCGACGAGCGGCGCGATGTCGGCAGGTTCCTTGCCGCCATTAACCAACGGTTCTCGACGCTCGCGGATAAAGCGCTCGCGCCCTTCGGTCGTAAATGATTCGTCGAAGCCGGGAAATGTGTCGGCCAGGGTCAGACTGGCGACTCGAGAGGGCATCCGATCGTGAAAATCGAGTGCGATGCGCCCGCCCATGGACAGTCCGCACAAATGTGCCCGATCGGCTTGCAGATGGTCGAGAAGGCGGGCTAAGTCCGAGCTGAAGTCAGCAAAGTCGAGTGGACCGGCGTAATCATCACTATCGCCGTAGCCACGCGCGTCCCAGGCGACTGCCAGACACTTCCCGCCCAGATGATCGAGCTGGCGCCGCCAATTCCCGCGATGGCCGCCGATGCCGTGTAAGAACACCAGCAGCGGGCCGTCTCCGACACCGTCGTAGGCGAGTCGCGGCTCGCCCTCAACGTGAGCGCTATGAAATGCCTGTCCAGTCACTCTGGATGGTGGTCCCAGGGCAACGCCATGGGATCGCCGTCGGCAGTTTCAACCTTGACGGGGGCCATCGACAAAGTCGCGACAATACGTAAATCCTCGTCCCCGGTATTGACTATCTGATGGGTCACGTAGCGTGGAATGACCAACGTGTCGTCGGCACCAAAATGAAAATCTTCGTCGCCGCAGTGACAAACACCCTGACCGGCGAAGATCACGATAATTTCTTCGCAATCGTGTTTGTGGACCGGAGTTGCGGCGCCGCCGGCGATGGTCTGGCGCCACACTTCGACTTGCTGCATACCGTCTTTACCGCCAGCCAGGGTTTGATGTTCGAGACCCGGCAGGCGGTGGACGGTCGTCTCTGCGTTACGGTTTACATGCATGTGTTGGTGTCCCTAGTGAACATGAAACTGACCGATGGGCGGCCATCATTTGTCGATATAAAACTTGTTGATAATGCGCCATTCGCCGTCGATTTTTGCGAGCTGAAAGGCATCGATAAAAATACCATTAAAGTCGAATGTGGCCATGGCTGCGCGCTCGCTGTAAATATGCACGTCGAGCAATTCTCCGCGCATGGCCGGGTCAGTGTCGCGTGAAACCCAGTCGTCGATCACCTCATCCATTGGCCGCACACTGAGCTGATAAGTGCCGTCGCTACCTTTCAGATAGCCCTTCATGTGCCCTGCATCGACTGCGAATGCCTTTTCAAGGCGCGCTCTGTCTTTCGTCCTGAATCCATCAAAGTAATTGAAAATAGTCGCTTTTATAGCTTCTTTTTCCGACATTTCGCCTCCCGAGGCAACGCCCGTGTGGAAAATAACCGCGGCCAGGACAAGCACTGACCGCAGACCAACCATTCGCATCATTCTGTCCTCCTCGAAGTTGACTGCAGGTCGGATTGCGAAAAGCTGGACCCACGCCAAAGTATTCGCCATTATTGAGCGCATTTCCACTCAACGAAAGGATTAAGAATATGCATGTTGGATTGATTCAGGTGATGCAAAGCTGGGGCTTTGAGGGCATGAGCGACGCTCAGGTTTACGACGAAGAACTACGTATGGGCGTTGACGCCGATGCCCAGGGCTACGACAGCGTCTGGGTCGTCGAGCATCACTTCGAGGATTACTCGTTCTGCCCGGATAACTTTGTCTATCTTGCGCACCTTGCCGCGAAGACCGAACGCATCAAACTCGCAACCGGCGCGTGCATTGTGCCGTGGAATGCCCAGCCCTTGCGCGTCGCTGAAAAAGCCGCGCTACTCGACCAGCTTTCCGGTGGTCGCGTTATCCTCGGTCTTGGGCGTGGCTTGTCCCGTCGCGAGTTCGAACAATTCGGCATCGACATGGAAGAATCGCGCGGCCGCTTCGATGAAGCTGCGCCGATGATCGTCAATGCGCTCGAAAGCGGTGTCATGGAAGCCCACGACGGGGGATTTTTCAAACAACCTCGCGCGGTTATCCGCCCCAAACCCACGCGCACTTTCAAAGATCGTCTCACACAGGTCGCTATGAGCCCCGAATCAGGCGAAGAGGCAGCGCGCCTCGGCGCCCAGATGATGGCGTTTAACTACAAGCCACTGGAAGTGCAGAAGCAGGAATTCGAAGAGTACAAAAAGCAGTACATCGAGCATCACAACAGCAACCCGCGTCCCTTGCTGCTCACTGATATGGTCGTGTGCGACACCGATTCCGCGCGCGCCGACGAGAATTCAAAGTTCATCGCCAACTACCTGCTCAGTGTTCTGCATCACTACGAGATGATGGGCGATCACTACAAAGACGCCAAAGGCTACGAAGCTTACGGCGACGCAGTCGACGCGATGCGCGAAACAGGCAAAGAAGGACTTATGCAGGCCTACGTTGATCAGCAAATTTGGGGCACCCCTGATCAAATCCTGCGCAAGTTTGAAACCCGTCGTGAAACGCTGGGCGCAACCGATTGTCTGGCCGCGTTCCGCTTTGCAGGTATCCCGTATGAGGCCGCCGCACGCAGCCAGAAGCTTTTCGCCGAAGAAGTATTACCGGTGCTCAAAAGCTGGACCGCCGAGGACGCAGCAAGCGCAGCAGCTTGAACTAGCGCTAGACAGGCGATTAATTAAGGGCCCCACGGGGCCCTTTTTTTATTTTGCCGATTCGTTTACGGCGTGCTTTTAGCGCCGGGTGCTTCATCCTCAGACCATAGGCCGTGATAACGCAGAAACCGTTCGGCGCCATCAGGCCCCATGTACTTCTTCAACAGTGACGAGTCGGTACTGGACAAATCGACCCAGAGCAAACAATCGATGGAGTTATTGAATTCCGGGTCGACATTGAAGCCCAGAATGCGACCGTTTAATTTCAAATACTGCCGCAATAACACCGGCACGCCGACGTTGTCATCCTCAACTGTGCTGAGCAGATTAGAGATGATGCGCATGTCGTCGACGTCCAAATCGACGCGCCTTGTCGAGCGGTCGCCCGAGCGAAAAGGATGGTGTGGTTTGACCAGGCTGGCGCGCTCCAATTCCATACTGTGGCGTTGCAGAAAGCGCACGATGAGCTGCTGTGAAACGGGGTGGTAGTCGTTACTAATACTGACCGGCCCGAACAAGATGCGATAGTGCGGCGAACGCGCGACAAAGGTTGCAATGCCTTTCCACAGCAGCATCAACGACGAATAGTTGCGCTGATGCTCGGGGCGCACAAACGAGCGTCCCACTTCCAGTGCGGTACGCAGCTCGTCTTCCAATTGAGGGGATAGCTTGAACAGCGATCGGATATAAAGTCCTTTACTGCCATGCCGGCTCAGGATGCTGTCAACTTCCCCCAGTCGGTATCCACCAATAACTGCATTGCTAACACGGTCCCAGACGAACAAATGCAAGTAGTAATCGTCGAATGAATCAAGGTCGAGGCTTTTTCCAGTCCCTTCACCGACCTGGCGAAAGCTGAGTTCTCGCAGGCGTCCGATTTCCTTTATTAGCGAGGGTATTTGCGCCGCTTTCGCGTACCAGACGTCTAAGTCCCCGGCGCCTCCAACCAACTGTTGCTGGATGGGTAGTTGTGCAACTTCGGCGGCCATTTCCGCGGTCGGAATGGGTTGAATGATCGGTTCGAATTTATCACCAGCGGGGGTGACTTGACCGAGATGCATAGGCTTCTTGTAGGTGCCGCGTGCCTTGATGAGGTACGTGCTGGTCTGTAAGTAGGGTGCGATTGCGGCTCTACCGCCCAACAAACCGAGCGTTTCAGCATCAATCGCACGACCGCACCTGACTTCGACAACCGTGCCACGGTGATTAAGCATCTCGCGTACCAGCATAAAGGTGCGCAACATCGGATGTATAAAACCGGCAGCGAGGAAGGGCAGGCTGTTGCGGCCGTTGATGTACGCGGGTACAACCGGCGCGCCACTTTTTTCAACTAACCAGCCGATGCCCGAATCCCAGGCCGGATCGGTCACCCGACGTGTGCGCCAGTCGAAGCTCGACACCTCACCACCGGGAAACATCACCAACATACCGCCACCGCGCAGCCACTTCAGGGCAGCGCGCACGGCCCGGATATTAAAGCGGGCTGCCTGCTTGCCGCCAAACGGATCGACGCCGATAAACACCGACTGGAGTTCCGCGAAGCTTTCGAGCAAATGATTGGCCATGACTTTGATGTCAGACCGATGTCGGCCGAGCAAATCGATAACACCCACCCCATCGAGCGCGCCATGTGGGTGATTGGCAACCACGATACAGGCGCCGGTTTTGGGGATGTTGGCCAGGGAAGCAGAATCGATGGTGAAATCTACGTCGACCAGATCAAGTGTGCAGCGCGAGAAAGTCGGCGGGTCGAGGTGATGCGGAATACGCTGATATACATGATTCAGCCCGTGTAAACCCAACAGCGCGTCGACCACCTTGCCGCAAGGCGCGCGCAGGGGGCCGAGAAAGGCGGGCATATGCGGCACAACTGAGAAGCGGTGACGTTCCGGACTCGGCTGAGTGTCAGCCATATGCGTTCGCTCTAATAACAGTACACCTCATGCCGGCTTGGTCGTTCCTCGTCGCGGGTTGTTACAATCGTGCTCCGCGCGGGCGCAGACCGAACAGTGCTCTTGGCGACTGGCGACATCATACCCAAAGGCGACCCTCAACGAGCGCTATGGCGACACAGAGATAGATTCAATGAACGACTTCGCCTCGCACTGGAGCCTGGACGATATTCAGTGGTCCTCACTGGATCCCGCCATGGTGTCGGCAGATTTGCTTGCGGCTGTGAAAACCGCCGCGCTGGTCGAAGCGAACAGCGCGGATTACGTGGTTTACCTGCACAATGTTTTTCGCGACGACGACGA
>Ga0209630_10000021_pt1 | contig 199778 bp, 148 predicted proteins | sample COG_01_FD_184745 | JGI IMG/M metagenome (GOLD analysis project Ga0209630, IMG submission 184745) | Pelagic Microbial community sample from North Sea - COGITO 998_met_01 (SPAdes) (version 2) | ecosystem: Environmental > Aquatic > Marine > Neritic zone/Coastal water | place: Helgoland, sampling...
GGTTTCTATGGTTGATATCAATGCTGATGGTTGGCTTGATATTTATGTCTGCCGTTCGGCAGATGGAGATCCAAACAATCGCAAAAATTCACTACTTATTAATAATGGAGATTTAACTTTCTCGGATCGAGCCAGTGATTATGGGTTGGATGATAACTCCTATTCCACACAAGCTGCTTTCTTTGATTATGATAGGGATGGAGATTTGGATATTTTTTTGTTAAATCACTCGTTGTTACAGATTTCAAATTCATTTAACATAAAGGTCATTAATCGATTAGATCGGTATCCTCATGTGGGCAATAGACTTTTGAGAAATGATGGGAGTCGATTTGTTGATGTAAGTGATACATCTGGAATTTATGGCCCTGCTTCAAATTATGGATTGGGCGTAGGTGTGTCAGATTTTAATAATGATGGCTGGCCAGACTTGTATATTTCTAACGACTATGTGGATAGTGATAAGTTGCTAATCAATGACCAGAAAGGGAAGTTTATAATGGCTACGGACAGTATGCTCAGTCAAATATCACAGTTTTCAATGGGTTTGGATATTGGAGACGTGAATCGAGATGGAAATATGGATATCATGACCTTAGATATGCTGCCAGAAGATAATAAGCGGCAAAAATTATTATTTGGTCCTGAGCACTATTACGTGTACTCCTCCATGCAAAAAAACGGTTATTCAAGTCAGTGTATGCGTAATATGCTCCACTTAAATAATGGAAATGCTTCATTTAGTGAAATTGGACAAATTTCAGGGGTATCAAATACTGATTGGAGTTGGTCAGCTTTGTTTGCTGATTTTGATAATGATGGGTTTCAAGATCTATTTGTCAGCAACGGTTATAAAAGAGATTTTACCAATCATGATTTCTTAAATTATAAGGCCGATCAAGAAATCAAGATTGCACAAAAGAAGGCGGGAATTTATACCGAAATGTTTGAAAAGATACCTTCAAGTAAGCCAACCAATTACCTCTTTAAAAATTCCGGAGGGCTTCAGTTTGATAATGTGAGTGATCAGTGGGGATTTGATGAAGGAGGATTGACTCATGGAGCGGCATATGCAGACCTTGATAATGATGGTGATTTGGATATAATATTGAATAATATGGATGCAACTGCGGGCATCTATCGCAATAATGTAGGAGACATACAAAAAAATAATTATTTAAAAATCAAACTTTTAGGAAATGATAAAAATTACTTTGCCATTGGTGCACGGGTCATTGTCTTTGCCAATGATCAATTAATTGTTCGTGAACAATATCCTGTGAGAGGATTCCAGTCTTCAGTAGAGCCTATTTTGCATTTTGGACTTGATTCTGTGACACAAGTTGATTCCATTCATGTTTTTTGGCCCAAAGGAAGCTTACAGAAACTTATGGGTACGAGCGTAAATCAAACACTATCCATCAAGGAAAGTGATACAAACCACTCAACTATTGCACAAAAACCGATAGTAAGTCCGCTGCTCGAAGAAGTTCAGATATCGCCTATCAGTCATTTAGAAAACGAATTCATTGACTTTTTAATACAACCCTTGCTGCCTCGAATGTATTCTACTCAGGGCCCTGCGATGGTCATCGGAGATATTAATGGAGATGCGTTAAATGATTTATTTGTTGGGGGAGGAAAAGGTCATAAAGGGGCTATCTATTTAAAAAATCATAAAGGCGATTATAGTAAGTTGCAACAAAGTTTTGACGGAGCTACTGAAGATGTAGATGCATCTTTTTTTGATGCTGATGGAGATGGTGATTTAGATCTATACGTAGTGAGTGGAGGTTATGAATTTTCATCAAACGAAGGAGGTTTACAGGATCGTTTGTATATTAACAAAGGTGATGGAAAATTTAATAAGGCTAAAAACAGATTGCCTTCCTTTTTATCTAGTGGATCTTGCGTTCGTCCTTTTGATTTTGATGGAGATGGGGATCTAGATCTTTTTGTCGGAGGAAGAATTATTCCAGGGAGCTATCCCAAAGTACCCTTAAGTTATCTCCTTGAAAACGATGGCAAAGGGTTCTTTAAAGTTGTGACATCAAGTGTGGCACCTGATTTACAGCGCATAGGTATGGTAACTGACGCTAAATGGGCGGATATCAATGGAGATGGGAAACAGGACATTATTGTAGTGGGCGAATGGATGGGTATCAAAATATTCATCAATGAAAATGGAAAATTGATAGATAAGTCCGATGAATTCCTTGACAATGCCTATAAGGGTTGGTGGAATACCATAGAAGTAATTGATCTTGATGGTGATGGTGATATGGATTTTATAGTGGGAAATTTAGGAATGAATAACCAAATGAAAGCCTCACGTGAATCACCTGTAAGTATGCAATATGCAGATTATGATGAAAATGGTTCTGTGGATCCAATACTTTTTTATCACATCCAGGGAAAGAGTTTCCCTTATGCAAGTAGAGATGAGTTAATTGCGCAATTGCCTATGTTAAAAAAGCGTTTTGTGGATTATGAATCTTATTCATCAGCCGTATTAGAAACTATATTCACTGAAAAGGAGCAAGCATTATCTAAAGAATTGATAGCCACTACTTTTGAAACTTCAGTATTTATTAATGATGCGAACCAGCAATTTTCAAAAATGTCTTTTCCCATTGAAGCTCAGTTCTCGCCTGTATATTCCATAGCGGTTTTAGATGTCAATGGAGATGATGTTTTAGACATTGTACTGGGTGGAAATCTTGAAAAAGCGAGGGTGCGCACGGGAAAGTATACAGGTAATAACGGATTTGTTTTTTTAGGAAGCACATCTGGAACTTACCATTACTTAAATCAAAACAATTCGGGCCTAAATGTTTCAGGTGACGTAAGAAAAATTATTGTCGATAGGAATCGTATACTATTTGGAAGAAATAATTCTGATGTGATGATCTATGAGATAAATGGGGATATTGAGATTCCCTAAGTTTAATAGTGTGAATAGTATGTATATCTAAAAACTATAGTTATTAAATTCGCAAGTATTAAGGGCTTTTCTTCTTCATACTTCAATAAGGGAAGTAGTTTATCCATTATTGATTGCCCTTTTGCTTGTGAATTTTTTTAATAAGTTAACTGAGTATTCTAATAAGGTAGATGAATTGGGTAAATGGAAACGCCAATTGCCAACACCCCAGGCAGGAGGCCTTTTTAAAGTCAGTATCTTGGGCCTAAATATTGCCATCATTTTTAATGATGTCTCGACAGGGGAAGTGTGGCTTGCTTCAGGCCAGTCAAATATGGAAATGCCGGTCACTGGATATTTGCCTAATGAGAATATTGATAACGATCTCGAAGAAATAGCAGCAGCCGATTATCCTGAGATACGAATATTTACTGTGAAAAGAGATTTTGCCTCGGTCAAGCAGAAAGAAATGATGGGCTCATGGGATGTATGTTCACCTGAAGTGGTGGGAAAATTCAGTGCCTCTGCTTTTTTTTCGGAGGAAAATTACATTAAAATCTGAAGATTCCCATTGGTATTATTCATTCAAGCTGGGGGGGGACCGTAGTGGAAGCTTGGACCAGTAAATAAGGCTTGAGTGAATTTCCTGAGTTGATTAAGATGACCCAGAGCAGTTCGACGAAACCAAGATATGTACTTAGATTACACAATTTGAAAAATTAACGACATCGCCTAGCTTCGATAGTTTGGAAGTCATGAATTTGAGTCAGTGGAAAATTAGTGATTCTCAATATGATGGTGCGTAGTGGGCAAAAATGAATTTACCTTCAGAAAATAGTTATAAAGATATTTTTTTACCTTATGTGGGTTATCGAGAGGGTATTAATGGTCTTTTTGGTACCGAAAACGGTGATTTTAGATCATACCGATATGGATATGAGTTGACCATTGGTACTATCCATGATAGAGATATTATTTATATAAATGGGGAAAAAGTGGGTACTACCTTGGGTTGGCATGATCAAAGAGTCTATGAGGTGCCTAAAGAGATACTATATGAAGGAGCAAACATTATTGCCATCATGCATTGTGATTACTGGGGGGAATCCTCAGTTGATGGGCCTAGATATCTAGAAAATACTAAAGGTGATAAGATTTTTTTGGAAGGTAGTTGGTTAGGTCTTTTTTTACGCAGACCTCCTTAATTATGAGTTAATTATTTATTGTTTAAAACACCAGGATCAGTTGAGTCAGAGACCCTTTCTTTATTTCAGTGGACCCAACGATAATCCATCTTCATTGTTTAATGCCATGATACACCCATTGATCCCTTATAATATCAAAGGAGTTATTTGATACCACGGAGAAAAAAATGTAGCGAGAGCTGAAGAATATGAAAAACTTTTTCCGGCACTGATTACCGACTGGAGAAGTTATTGGGACATTATTTCCCTTTCAATTTGTTCAAATATCACTATTTTATTATGGATTTGAAAACAACCTATCACCGGCGTTGAGAGATGCCCAGCGAAAAAATTTAAAAGTGACCAATACAGGTATGGCGATCACTATGGATATTATATCACCTACGACGATCCATTCTTCAAATAAACAAGATGTTGGAGATCGATTAGCGCGTTTGGTCCTGGCCAACGACTACAATAAAGACATATTGGCTTCTGGCCCCCTTTACAAAAGTTATAACGTGAAGAAGGGCAAAGTAGTCATTGATTTTATCTAGGGAAAGGGTTTAATGAGCCATAAATCGAGTCTTACTTGATTTGAATTGGCGGGTGAGGATCAAATATATGTTTCAACAGAAGCAAAGATTGTGAACCATCAAGTCATCGCTTGGTCTGATATGATGTCTGATCCTAAACATGCAGGTATGGGTGGAGAGATTATTTTGAGAGGACGCTATTTAATGGAGGAGGACTACCTGCAGCATCTTTTTCCTCCCAATGATAGAGACCTTTACCCATGGATAGAAGGGTAGATGAACGCGTATTTTTTTTTATAAATTTTTGACCTAATACAAGTTTACATAGGTTGGATTAGTTTAACTGCCCAGTGTTAATCATTTTATTAGGTTAATTTTAGGTACTTAAGGAAAGATTGAGAGTTGATCATATGTTTAAAAAATGCTTATTCAATTTAAGATAGGAAGTTCAAAATCAAGTAATTACTCAGATCGGTAATACTAATTTTATGAAATTATTTTAATTTAGTTACATGAAAAACACCTTTATATTTTATGGTTTTATCTTTTGTCATTTGGCAATGAGTCAAAGTGATTCCAATTTTAAATGGTGGAATCCTGCAGCGCATGAGTTTCAAGTTATAGAGGGTCAGGCTTGGTTCGATGAAGTCCAAGAATCCTACGATCGACTGCCCCATCGCGTAGTTGATAAGGTGGTTCCAGAGATCTGGGGACTATCCAAACATTCGGCAGGTCTGATGATTCGTTTTCGCTCAAATGCAAAAGAGATTAAGATCAGATATCAGACTCAGGATGAAAATTTGAGGTACATGGATCACATGTCGACCACGGGCGTAAGTGGGTTGGACTTATATGCCATAAATAGTGATGGAATGGAAGTTTGGTGTGCCGCTGGTCGCACTTTTGGAGATACTATTACGTATGCTTATAGACTTCTGAACCCCAATGATGGTTATCATGATCTAGGTCGAGAATATCGACTCTACTTACCGCTTTATAATCAAGTTAATTGGATGGAGATTGGAGTTGAGGAACAAGTGTATTTTGAACCCTTGCCTGTTCGAAAAGAGTTACCTATTGTAGTGTATGGTACATCAATCGCACAGGGGGCATGTGCTTCGCGACCGGGTATGGCTTGGACTTCCATTTTAGGAAGAAAAATGGATAGACCCTTGATCAATCTGGGTTTCTCAGGTTATGGAAAACTGGATATGCCGCTGATTGACTTACTTGGTGAGATTGAGGCAAAAATATATGTACTAGATTGTCTTCCCAATTTGTCTTCAGATGGTTGGGAAAGATTAGGGTTTGAAAATGAGCAGATCCTAAAAGATAGAATACTTGCTGCTGTGCAATCCCTTCGTGAAAAACAGCCTAGGACACCCATTCTTTTGGTGGATCATGCAGGTTATACCCAAGCACTTGTAAGTGATAAAAAGGGCAAAGAAGTCAGCCAAGTCAATGTACTTCAGCAGCAAGTATTTCATGAGCTCAAAGATGGAGGGATGGACTATCTTTTCTATTTAACCAAGGAAGAAATTGGTTTTCAGATGGATGATACTGTTGATGGGCTTCATCCGACAGATCTGGGAATGATGAAATATGGCATGAGTTATGAGAAAAAAATACGATCCATATTGGAAGAACCGACTGGAACTGCTTCGACGACACATGCCATTACCCAATATAGGGAGCCCGGAAATTATGATTGGGAAAAAAGACATAGAGAAATATTGAATATCAATCAAATAGATCCACCAAAAGCAGTTTTTTTGGCCAATTCAATTATTCATTTTTGGGGAGGGCTACCCACGACTAAATTAAGAAGAGAACAAGCTTCTTGGGATCAGTTCTTCACACCATTGGGTCTCAAGAATTATGCTTACGGATGGGATAGGATCGAGAACGTCATATGGCGGGTATATCATGCTGAGCTTGACGGATTTGAGGCAAAAAAAGTTTTGGTCATGATAGGGACCAACAATTTACATCTCAATACAAATGAAGAAATTATAGAGGGATTGCACCTTTTAATTAAGGCCATTAAAATCAGACAACCCACAGCTAAAATAATACTTATGGGCTTATTACCCAGAAGAGACTATGAAGCTAGAATTGTAAAGCTGAACTTTCAAATAGCTCAGTTGGCAGGAGAAGTAGCGGTGCCCTACCGAGATCTTGGGTACGTGTTTTTAAATAAGGAAAATAAAATTGATGAGTTGTTCTTCTCTGATGGATTACATCCGAATACTGCGGGTTATCTAAGATTGAGGGAGGTGGTAAAGCCTTTGTTGACAGACTGAGGTATCCATAACAGATATCGAAGGTGGATGAGTATCATTCCCTTAAAATCAAATCAGAGCTGTCATTTTTGAGTTGCTCTTGGCCCGATTTTTATGACTTCCAAATTGAAAATTTTCCCATGTTCAATTTCAAATCTCAAGAGTGTTTTCACCTTGTGAAATCCATGTTTTCCCGCTGCACCAGGGTTTAAATACAAGATATTGTATTTCTTATCAAAAATTACTTTTAAGATATGAGAATGTCCACAAACAAGAATGTTGGGTTGTTTGGCCACTAATAGGGCCCTAATGTTTTTAGTGAACGACGGTGGTTTACCTGCGATATGGGTCATCATGATGCGCATGCCACCACAAGAAATTAATGCTGTTTCTTGCGTGCGCATTCTAATATCATGCCCATCTATATTACCAAAGACGGCTCGCAAGGGTTTGAAATATTCTAAAGTCTCCAATAGGGCTACATTTCCCACATCTCCCGCGTGCCAAATTTCATTACAATCTTTAAAATAATTGAAAATACTGGGATCTAAATAGCCATGAGTATCAGAGAGAAGACCTACTTTCATAGACGCAAACTAGGTCAATTTTAACACATTTTAACAGGTTTTTTTTTTGAAAATTTGAACACTTATTTTTATTTTGATATTTGTTTTAAAGTAGGCAAAAAATTACTTTTGGTTGTTTCAATTAAATTGAACTCAGTTATTCAAATAGTATATGTCAATTATTGTAAAAAATCTAACAAAAAAGTACGGAGAGCAAAAAGCCGTTAATGATATTTCCTTCAAAATAGAGACAGGGGAGGTCGTCGGATTCTTAGGACCCAATGGTGCTGGAAAAAGTACAACGATGAAGATGATTACATGCTTTATGGCCCCATCTAATGGTAATATTACTGTGGATGATATTTCAGTTAATGAAAACCAATCATTAATAAAGAAAAAGATCGGTTATCTTCCTGAAAATAATCCTTTGTATTTCGATATGTCTATTGTGGATTATCTTCGATTCACTGCGGAAATACAAGGAGTGTCTAAAAGTGACATTCCTGGTCGAATTGGAGAAATGATTGAATTGTGCGGTTTAGCGAGAGAAAAACATAAAAATATTAATGAGTTGTCTAAAGGTTTCAGGCAAAGAGTAGGACTAGCCCAAGCGATGATCCATGATCCTGAGGTTTTGATTTTGGATGAGCCAACTACTGGGCTGGATCCTAACCAAATTGTCGAGATCAGAAAATTGATAAAAGAATTAGGCAAGCAAAAAACTGTGATATTAAGCTCACATATTCTTTCAGAAGTAGAAGCTACTTGTGATCGAATTTTAATAATTAATAGAGGAAGAATAGTTGCGGATGGAACTTCTGAGACATTACGGTCCCAAGCTGATGGTCAAGAATTGCTGACGGTCCATATAGAGGCGGTAAACGAGGAATTGCAGAAATCATTATTGGGTTTAGGATCTGTTGAAAAAGTAAGTGCGATAGAGGACAAGCCTGGATTTTATAGTATTCAGTCCAAGCCTAATATGGAATCTAGAAAAGCAATTTTTGATCTATGTGTGAAAAAGAAATGGTATTTGCTTGAAATGACTGGTATAGAAACCCGTCTTGAGGATGTTTTTAGAGATTTAACTAATTAGAAATATGAAAAAGACTTGGATCATCACGAAAAGAGAATTGGCTTCTTTTTTTGACTCCCTTACCGCATACGTAATGGTTGTATTATTTTTAGGTTTAAGCGGAATATTCACATGGCTAGTGGGCTCAAACATTTTTGTTAATAATCAGGCTAATATGGGAGTTTTTTTTGGTATTGCTTTTTGGTCACTTTTTTTCTTTATCCCTGCATTGACCATGAAAATGGTTGCAGAGGAAAATAGATTAGGAACAATAGAATTATTGACTACAAAGGACATTACTGATGGACAGATCATAAGAGGTAAATTTTTTGCATGTTTAATTTTGATATTTATTTCACTGATTTGCACACTTCCGTATTATATAACAATTAGTCAATTAGGAAACATTGATGATGGAGCAGTCATAGGTGGCTATGTTGGACTACTTTTTTTATCTGGATCCTATGTAGCGATTGGTCTTTTCGCGAGTAGCATCACTACCAATCAAATAGTGGCATTTTTGGTTGCACTGTTTGTAGGTATATTTTTTCATTTATTGTTTGATGTGATGGGTACATCGACTTCGGGGGTTTTAGCATCTTTTTTCAACTATTTAAGTATGCGTGTTCATTTTGACTCTATAAGCAGAGGAGTAGTAGATTCTCGAGATTTAGTCTATTTTGGATCCATAATAACCATGGGTCTTTATTTAGCAGAATTGATGCTTTCTAAACGTAATTGGCAATCCTAAGTTTTAAAGTATGAAAAAATCAAAATTATTTATTCAGGGGAGTATGGTTTTGGCCATAATTTTGGTAGTGAACTTGTTATCTGAAGTAGCCTATTTTAGGATTGATTTTACTGAGGATAAACGATATACTCTAGGAAAAGCTACTCGAAGTATTCTTGAAGACTTAGATGAGGTCATTACTGTTAAGGCATACTTTACAGAAGATTTACCGGCACAACTAGGTTATATAAAAGACGAACTAAGAGATCAGTTTATCGAATACGAAAATCGTTCAAATGGAAATTTTGTCTTTGAATTCATCAATCCAAACACATCGGATGAGTTGAAGCAAGAGGCCATGAAAAATGGTATAACACCCGTGTCTATTAATGTAGTAGAAGATGACCAGAGACAACAAATCCAAGCTTTTATGGGAGTTTTGATTCAAGCTGATGGGCAGAAAGAAGTAATACCGCTGATTCAGCCAGGATCTGGGTTAGAATATGAAATAACTACTTCAATAAAAAAAATTATACTTAAAAAGAAACCCAAAATTGGACTGATTCAGAGCGATAATGGAGTGACCCTAGGAGCTATTCCGCAATTGGTCCAACAGCTTTCGGTGATGTATGAAATAGTTCCTTTTAATTTATCAGATTCTTCTGAGATCATTCCCAATTATAGCTGTATGATTTGGATCAGTCCAAATGATACTATTCCATCAGCTGACTTTGACAAGGTTAATAAATATTTAGATAGGGGAGGTAATTTATTTCTAGCCTATTCTAATATTTCGGGTAACCTTCAAACAGCAGAAATATCCTCTAAGCCAGATATAGGTTTAAAGGATTGGCTAGAGTCAAAAGGCATATCGATGGGAGATCAAGTGTTAATTGATGCTGCTTGTGCCTCAGTTACGGTACAACAACAGCAAGGATTTTTCACTATGAACAGCCAGATTGAATTTCCTTATTTTCCTCAAATCAGAAAGTTTGAAAAACACCCAATCACAGTAGGTTTGGAATCGATGATGTTACCTTTTTCTAGTCCTCTCAGTATCATTGGATCAGATACTACGTTAGTGATTAACGCACTGCTTCAATCTAGTGAAATGTCGGGTACTCAAAATACTCCAAACTACATGAATGTCCAAAAGAAATGGGCTGAACAAGATTTTACAGCCCCAAATCAAATATTAGCATTATCTATTGAGCATATGGGTGTAAATAATGGGAGTATGGTAGTTGTGTCCAATGGGCAATTTATAAATAATGGGGAAGGCCAACGATTACAACAATTAGATGTAGATAACATTAATTTTGCTGCCAATAGCATTGATTGGTTATCGGATGATACAGGACTTATTGGCTTAAGGACTAAGGGAATTACAAGTAGACCCTTAGAATCTATTGATGATGGTTCAAAATCATTGGTCAAATATGGAAATGTGTTCTCTCCTATTTTATTGATCTTAATTTATGGATTTATACGGAGGTCATCGGTACAGCGAAAACGACAAAAATGGGTTCAAGGGGATTACAGTTGATTAAATCTATATTTTTATAAAAATCATGAATACATCAAGACTTTTTATTTTTTTGGTTGTTATTAGTTTATTTTTTGTCATCATTAAGGTTACTAAAAATCCAGACAGAAGTAAGAACTATAATGAGGTATTAGTAGATTTTGATTCACAACTTGTCAATAAAATAAAGATTGAGAATGAAAATGAGCAAGTCATTTTAGAAAAAATTTCGGGTCAATGGAAGGTAAAAGTTGGTCAAAAACAGCATGAGGCCGTAAAAAATACAGTGGAGGCTTTTTTACAAACCATTCAAACCATTAAGCCCTCTAGACTGGCTTCTCGATCAGTTGATCGGTGGTCAGATTATAATGTGGACGAAAAGGGAACACGTGTGGTGATATTCGGAGTCAAAGATATTTTTTTAGATATAATTTTGGGTAGATTCGCTTTTGAGGGGCAAAAAACTTATTATAGTTTTGTCCGTCTGGTAGATGATAATGATACTTATGTAGCAGATAATTTCATGAAAATGAGTTTGGTTTCTCAAAGGGATGATTTTAGAAATAACCGAGTACTGAATTTCAGAAATGATTCATTGACTGCTATAGATTTCATCTATCCAGATAGTGCTTTTTCGTTGACCAAGAAAGAAAACTATTGGTTTAAAAATAACGTTGAGGTTGATTCAATTAAGTTCAAAAAGTATCATGATGACGTTCAATTTATTATGAGTAAATCTTTTGCTTCATCAGATTCTACATCAGCACCTTCGCATGATGTGATCTTTCACTTTTCTAATAGGTCTGACATAAAAATTACAGGAAGTCTTGAGCAAGGAGTTTGGTTGATCAAATCTTCTGAAAATAAAGATGAAGCATGGAAAGATCCTGTCCTTTCGGAAAAAATATTCATCTCAGATAAATATTTTTGATTTTTTAATCTTTTGGTTAAACCCTTTTTTTTATTTGATATTTAAGTTAGCCTGACAATCTATAATTTTTGTGAGCAATGATGCTTATATTTGAAACTATGAGCGTACGTCTAGGGTCCTTTTTTCTGTTTTTGATGGCAATATTTACTTTTTCTAAGAGTCCATCTGAGGTTGATATTAACACTGAAATCAAATGGATCAGTTTTGAAGAAGCGGTGGCGAAAACCTCAGAGAACCCCAAAATGATTTTGGTTGATCTTTACACAGATTGGTGTGGATGGTGTAAAAAAATGGATAGAGATACCTACAGTCGTAGCGAAATTGTGGCCTACGTTAATGATAAATTTTATGCAGTAAAATTTGATGCTGAAGGCGCTGAAGAAGTTAGTTTTAGGGGTCATACCTTCAAATTCGTGGCCTCAGGTCGAAAGGGGTATCACGAATTGGCGGCAGCCCTCACACAAAATAAGCTCAGTTACCCTACGACGGTTTTCATGAATGAAGAGCTCCAAATTATTCAGCCTGTGCCGGGTTACTTGGATGCGCCTACTTTTGATACTATTTCCAAATACATGGGTGAGGGAAAATATAAAAATACAGCTTGGGAGGAATTTCAAAAATCCTATCAAAGTAAACTTTGAAGTAACCTTTTTGGACGATATGCATACATCATCACGCAACCTTTCTGATGCGAACGGCTCCCTTTAGATAACTATTACTCATCAAAAGATATTTATTATGACCAAGAGACTCGTTTTTAGTTTAACTCTAACAATGGTAGGGATCTTTTTGTTGGCAGATCCAATCCAAAGAAATTTACAGCCGTTCAAGCAATTATATGTAAAAGAGGGCATAGAGGTCGTTCTTATAAAAGGTACAGAATACAATGCAAAGGTGGATGTTTCAGGATGTAATCCCGAAGATGTCCTGACTGAGGTCAACAATGGTCGATTAACGATACGTATGAGGCCAAATGGAAGATATAGAAATATTGAGGTAAAAGTAGCGCTTACTTATGTGATCCTCAATGAAATAGATGTGTCCTCGGTAGGAGTGGTCAAAGGATCAGATCGATTGAAAAGTGAAGCCTTAGAGATTGAGGTCAGTAGTGCTGGTTCGCTGGAGTTAAATATTCTTTCCAATAGCGTAGATTTAGATGTCAGCAGCTCGGGGTTTGTCGCCTTGAATTTAGAGGTGAATAAACTTGAGGTCGAAATCTCAAGTGCAGGTAAGGTCAAGCTGACCGGCCGAGTACGTGACCAAGCATTAGATATAAGTAGTGGGGCTCATTATGAGGGGTTTAAGATGATTTCGGAAAGAACATTAGTGGACATAAGTAGTGGAGGACTGGCTCAAGTTTATGCGAAAGATAAACTAGATGTCCAGGCAAGTAGTGGAGGGTCAGTAGAATTTCAAGGAAGTCCAGGCAGTTTGAGCAAACGCTTAAGTAGTGGAGGTTCTGTAAGTCAATATTAGTCACTTAAATCCAAGAGCTTTGATGTTTTCAGGGAATGGGCGAGGTTCATTAGGGAGTTTGCCATACGTATTGTGTATCTATCTCTTAGTCCTAGGATGTGAAAGCGTTGAAACCCAACGAGATCGATTTTTTAATCAAGGAAATGAAGCGATTGAATCGAAGTCTTATGAGACTGCGATTAGTTTATACACAAAAGCCATTAAGATAGATTCTGATGATGCCGAGTCTATCAATAATAGGGGAGTGGCCAAACGAGAATTAGGTAGGGTTTATGAAGCGATCCAAGATTATAACGAGGCATTATTGATTGATAATGAATTTTGGGATTGCCTGCATAACCGAGCCATGGCCTATCAAGAGGCGGGTAATTGGACGAAAAGTATCAGAGATTATGATTTACTTATTGCCCATCATGATAGTTCCATTTATCACGAAGCTAAGGCGCTTATTTTCACAGAGTCAAAAGATTATGAACGAGCCATGGATGAATTTAATAGGGTACTGGCACAAAATCCAAAGGATACTGAAGCCAAGATCAATTTAGCCACCTTAGATTTTTATCTGGGCAATAAGCAAAGGGCGGCAGCTACTTTAGAGGAAATTTTGCATCAGTCTCCCAATGAAGCCTTTGGATACAATACACTCAATCAGATATATTTAGAGTTATCGTCATTGGACTTAGCCTATCGGGCCATCCAGCAAGCCCTTAGGCTGAATCCGAACAATGCTTTTTTTCTAAATAATAGGGGTTTTACCTATCTAGAGATGGATTCTATAGCTTTAGCCTTGATCGATATCAATCAAAGTATTGTTTTGACTCCTGATAATCCATGGTCTTATCGAAATAAGGGCTACTACTATTATAAAATGGGGGATTTCACTCAGGCAATCCGTTATTTGAAGCAATCCTTGGAGATGGATGAAAACGTAAAGGAAGCTCATTTGATGTTGGGCATGACCTATTTATCAGATGGCCAATCAGGAATGGCTTGCCAGGCATGGCAAATAGCAATGGATATGGGTAACGAAAAAGCGCAGGCCTACCTGAACGATCATTGTAATTAAGCGTGCATTCTTTTTTGAAAATCAATTGACAGAGAGAGGTCCTATGGCTAAAAACAACTATAGGAATAGTGACTGCAGATAGGAACATAAAGGGAAGACCAAAACGGCTTGGTTAGGTATATCTAATCTGGATGGATTCCAAAAATAGGGAGTGGCCTTTACAGGGTGAAAAAAGATATTAAGGACCAGTATGAGTGCAGCCAGGTCCCATACAATGGCCCTATTTTTTTAGAAATAACCAATGAATATGGGATGTTAGATACTCAGTTAGAGGAAACGCTTAGGAAACGCCTGCAAGGAGCATTACCAGGAAATCTCGCTCATGAGAAGATGAGAGCTCAGATCATCCATGAAGATGCTGCTCGAAAACCCTTTCAGCTTTCTCCAAAAGAGGGTGCAGTCCTGATATTGTTATACCCAGATGAACATGCGAGCGATTGGAAGTTTCCCTTGATTCAGCGACCTCCTTATGACGGGGTTCATGGTGGGCAAATCAGTTTCCCTGGAGGGAAAAAAGAGCATACGGATAGAGATTTGCTGCAAACTGCCCTTCGCGAGACCTATGAAGAAATAGGCGTTTCAGATTCAAGCATCAAGATAATTGGTAAGTTGAGCAAACTGGATGTAGCAGCGTCTAATCATGTGGTACTTCCCGTGATTGGCTTTATGGATCAAAAACCTATATTTACACCTCATCCTTATGAGGTAGCGGAGATTATTGAAATTTCTTTGATCGATTTGTTTAAAAAAAATGTAATCAAGGAAAAACATCTGCAGACCAGAGGAGTAACTTTAAGGGCACCTTATTATGATGTTGATGATCACTTTATTTGGGGTGCAACGGCGATGATACTTAATGAACTGGTAACTTTAATCAAGTCCTAATGAACAAAGATTTAATTCAAAATGATGCGGTAATATTTGGTATACTGATGTTGATTTTGGGAGCTGTTTTTTATACCTCAGACAGTAAGTTATGGTTTTGGAAAAAATTCTATGGTTGGGTTCCATCCGTACTTATTTGTTATTTTTTACCGTCGTTACTTTATAGTTTTGGAATCATTGACCCTACAAAGTCTAATTTATATTTCATGGCTTCTCGGTATTTATTGCCGACCAGTTTGATTTTATTAACGCTTTCGGTAGATGTTAAGGAGCTCATAAAATTAGGTCCTAAGGCCATCATTATGTTCTTTACAGGCGCTGTCGGTATTATCTTAGGGGGCCCTATAGCCCTTCTTTTGATTTCTTATATTGCCCCTGAAGTCATCAATGCGCCACCTACTGAAGAAATATGGCGAGGCATGACTACCATTGCGGGCTCATGGATTGGAGGTTCTGCCAATCAAACAGCAATGAAAGAAGTTTTTGAAGTAGGTGGACCCCTGTTCTCGAAGATGGTGGCGGTAGATGTGATCATGGCTAATTTATGGCTGGCCATTTTAATGCTAGGTATAGGTAAAAACAAAAAGATCAACCAATTATTAAAGGCCGATGATCGAGCCATTGAAAATTTAAAAAATCGGATGGAAGATTTCCAACAGAAATCTGCAAAAACAGCTTCTCTATCAGATATTGTTAAGATTTTAGCCATTGGTTTTGGCTGCATGGGATTGTCTCATTTTCTGAGTGAGCTTATTGCACCTTATTTAAGTACCAATTTCCCACAGTTGCAGGACTATAGTTTGACCTCAGGGTTCTTTTGGATCGTAGTGATCGCCGCCACATTGGGTGTTGCACTGTCTTTTACGCATGCCCGATCTTTGGAGCAAGTGGGAGCGTCAAAATTCGGTAGTTTGATGGTTTATGTTTTGATTGCTACCATTGGTATGAACATGGATATATTGGCTGTTTTTGAAAATCCGGGGTTGTTTTTAATTGGATTCATCTGGATTGGATTTCACGCTTTGTTATTAATGGTAGTAGCTAAAATCATCAAGGCGCCTTACTTCTTTGTAGCAGTAGGCAGTCAAGCCAACGTGGGAGGCGCTGCGTCTGCACCTATTGTAGCGGCCTATTTCAGTCCATCTTTGGCTCCTGTAGGTGTACTTTTGGCCGTATTAGGATATGTAGTGGGGACTTATGGGGCCTACATTTGTGGACTGTTGCTCCAAGGAGTATCTCCCTGAATGGCATTATAGATTCAGTTTTAAATGGATGATTAGCTATTTTGGCTAGCTTTCTCTGCCATTTTTTGTGCCCGTTCGATCCCTAAATATTTTTCGATTCCGTAATGGCCTAAATAAATGAGGGGAGTGCTTAAAATGGCAATGACAAATTTGAAGATATAATTGATAGATCCCACAGCCAATACTTGAGCAAGAGGCCATTGACTCGCGGTGGGTGCCAATAGATAAAAGGCCAAAAAGAGCACAGCAAAGCTGTCAATTAATTGAGAGATTAATGTAGAGCCGGTGGCTCTTAACCAAATCAATTTTGCTCCAGTAATTTGTCTGAGTTTTTGAAAAATATAAACGTCTAATAATTGGCCTATGAGGAAGGCAACTAAACTTCCCACGATAATACCCAGACCTTGGGTGAAAATTTTATTGAAAGCTAAGTCTATATTTAAGACATTTCCGAACGCATCTAGGGCATTGATTTCTAGCCAAAACTGGGCGGGAGGCAATAGGGTGATGGTATAAATAATAAGGAAGGCATAGCTGATCAAACCAGCGGTCAATAAGCTGATTTTTTTAATGCCTTCCCGACCAAAGTATTCATTGACAATATCAGTAGTTAAAAAAACCACAGGCCATAAAATGACCCCTGCGGTAAGGTTAAAATCAAGATTAAAACCTAAGATTTCAATATGAGCAGGCGCGACACCTATTATTTTTTCTGCAGAAAAAATTTTAACACCCATGATTTCTGCAAGCAAGGCATTAGTGATAAATATACCTGAAAGGATTAAGAAGAGTTGTTGTTTTTTTCCTGTAGCTAGGATCTTACTCATTGATTTCAAATATACGACCCTCTAAGGCTAAGTGGGCATTTTCAAATTCAGTTTTCACTTCTCTTAATAAAGGGCTCAAATCTTTGTACCGTGTAGAAAAATGTCCTATGGTAAGCTTACCAACTCTTGCTGCTGTAGCGATACATCCTGCTTGTTTGGCGGTCGTATGAAAGGTCAGATAAGCGCGCTCTTTCATTTCATCCATAAAGGTAGCCTCATGATAAAGTAAATCGACTCCTCTAATCCATTTGATCAGTTCTTCATCATATTTTGTGTCTGAACAGAAAGCATACGAATGATGCTTTTTTGGAGGAAACGTGAATTTTTCATTCGAATACTTTGTACTACCATCTTCATGGAGCACATCAATGCCTGATTTGAGTTGTTTGATTTCTAAAGGATTTAGCGTCTCTGTTAAATAATCCTTATTAATTCTTCTGAAATTAGGTTTTTCCTCAAACAAAAATCCGGCACAAGGAATGGAATGCTTCATAGGAATACTCTTGATCGTAAGTTTAGGCAGATCCACGAGGAGTTCTTGAACCCCTTCTTTCCATTCAGTCAGTTCAATGGGGAAGTTGAATACCGTTTTTGAATGTTTGAGTTGAATTGTGATGATTTCAGAAAGCCCGGGTGGACCAATCAAGGACAATGCCTGTTTCCGTCCATAGAGCTGCATCGTCGAGAGAAGTCCAAGCAATCCGTAATAGTGATCACCGTGAAGATGGCTGATCAAGATGTGATTGATCTTGGAGAGTTTTACATTATACTTTTTGGCTTGTAGTTGGGTACTCTCTCCACAGTCAACCATGAAGTGTTTATTATCCACTTCAATAATCTGAGAGGTATGATGCCGGTTGTAGGCAAAAGAAGCTGCATTAGATCCTAATATTTTGACTGAAATACTCAATTAACCTTCTTTTTTGAGCATGTTTTCAAGATCGGTTAGCATGACAAACTCTATGGCTTCTTCAGAGGTAGGTACGAAGTCTAGTTTATTAGCTGACGGGTTGTTTTTGATTAATTTTTCTAGTTCCAGAGGGATCTCACAAAGGATAAAAGAACCTAATTCTTTAAAGATATCATGACCCAAGGTGAGTATAGGTAAACCAGAGGCATCGAAGCGAGTCATGTAGTTCATATCTATAATGACATGACTTATTTTTTTCGATTGAATCTCTGTGAATAACTTTTTAAAATGGGAGTGATGGCTTTCACTGAGCTGGGATTCTAGTATTTCAATAAGCGTATAATTTTCTTGCTCAGTAATTCGGTATTTCATGATGTTTCGATCCAATTTAAAATATTTTGTTCAACCCGATTGAGCATCTCATTCTGTGTTGATCGAATGAATTTCACTCCCGTTATTTTTTCATATAGTTCAATATATCTTTCGGATATGGTTTGAATAAATTCAGCGCTGATAAGAGGTATTTTTTGTCCCTCTAAACCTTGGAAACCCTGCTCGATCAGCCATTTTCTGACGAATTCTTTGGACAGCTGTCTTTGGGCAATGTTTTTTTCTTGGTGTATTGGATAAGTATCTAAATAAAAATATCTCGAAGAATCAGGAGTATGAATTTCATCAATCAGCGTGATTTCATTCTTGAATAGACCAAATTCATATTTGGTATCGACTAAGATGAGACCTTGTTTTTCTGCCAATTCAGTTCCCCGTTGAAAAAGTGCCCTTGTATAAGACTCCAATTGTTCATATTGGGCAAGTGAGATCAGCTGCTGCGCTATGATATCCTGTTTTGAGATGTCTTCATCGTGGCCAACTGCTGCTTTGGTGGTAGGGGTAATGATGGGTTCTGGTAATCGATCATTCTCTTTAAGCCCATCGGGTAATAGTACTCCACAAAGGGTTCGTTTCCCTGCTTTATAGGTTCTCCAGGCGTGACCTGCTAAATATCCTCGAATGACCATTTCTACAGGAAAAGGTTTACATTTTTTACCGATACTTACGTTGGGATCTGGAATGGCTAAAATCCAATTGGGAACGATGTCTTCGGTAGCTTTTAGAAAATGTGCAGCAATTTGATTGAGCACTTGTCCTTTAAAAGGGATGGCGTTTGGTAAGACCACATCAAAAGCGGAAAGTCGATCACTGGCCACTATGATCAATTTATCATCAAAAAAGTAGACATCTCTTACCTTGCCTTTATATTGACCCGTTTGATTTGGAAATTTGAACTGAGTGTTTTGTATACCAGCATTCATGAAAAACAAATATAAGGATTTAGCTACTGCAAAAATGAATGTTAGGGTCAATTAATATCCTCTTTCGATACGATCAAGCCTTTTCGATAGGTTTCTTTTAAGATAGGCCGCCCCTTTGAATTATAATAGATCCAATCATTGGTCCGTCGTCCTCGATAATAATAACCTTCATATTGTTTGTTGCCATTTTCAAAAAAGTGAATGAACGGCCCCTCGAGTTCATTGAATTTATAGGTAGCATATTCTTTTGGTTTTCCATGCATGTAAAACGATTTCCATTGACCTGACTTTACACCAAAAACATATTTTTTAGAACTTAGGGTATCAATATTATTCAAGGTCAATTCGATACCGTTGATCTTCCCATTTTCATAAGGTATTGACTTGTAGAGTTTATTTTTTTTGGTATAATATTTCCATACTCCATGGGGGGCTTGATCTTTGAATTTTTTCTCTGACGCCAGCACACCATTATTATGGTATTCTAAAATTTCACCATTTTTTCCGCTATTGCTAAATTTAGATACTTTAATTATTACGCCTTTTTTATTGTACTCGATATTATTTCCGATTAAAAAACCTCTATTATATTTAAACTTGGCCTTTAAAGAGCCGTCGGTATGGTATCCAAAATAATCTCCTTGAAGTTGCCCATCTTGATAATTACCGAGTGAAGAAAGTACTCCGTTGGTATGGTATTTTTTAATATACCCAGACCGTTTACCCCGATCATTGAACAACTCTAATTCAAGCTTTCCATTGGGATAAAAGGTTTTATAAAGTCCGTTTAAAAGACCATTTTCATAGGTTGCTTCAAGCATAATAGTTCCTGACTCATAGTATTGCTTGACAAGACCATTGGGTTTACCTGAGGCATAAATAATGTCTTCTTTTTTATTGCCGTTAGTATGATAAGTAGTGACCAGACCGTCGGGTTTTCCTTTTTTGAATTCAGAACTTCCTTTAACGCGTCCACTGGGATGGTATAGTTTTACCGCTCCCAAAAGACTATCTTGTCTGAAAACAGCTTCTTGGATCAATACGCCATCTGAGTTGTAAACTAGTGTCACTCCTTCTTTTGCTCCTTTTTCATAATTACTGATCCGTTGAAGGGTTCCATTAGGATAGTAATTGATGAAGTTACCTACTCTTAAATTATCATCATAATCGCCTTCAATGATTAAATGGCCATTCGAATCAAACTTTTTGTAGGGTCCCTGAAGAATGGCAGTATCTTTCCATACGATATGATAAATCTCATTGATCAGTGTTCTAGTCTCATCATAATAAGTTTTTATTTCTTGTTGACCCCAACAAAGTTGACTCATAAATAAGTAGCAAAGCATCAACAAAGATCTCATGAAGATGTTGGCATATGATATTTTTTTCTTAGATAACATCAGGAATGATGCCGTAGATGACAGCTGTGTTGTTGCTTATAGTAGATAAAATTAACATAAAGATGAGGCCGCTTTTATTTCAAAATCGATAAAAATCACCAATCAGGTTTTCCTTTGTCTTTTTTTTCTGTTGCTTTCCTTTTTTGCTGCTGAATATATTGAATTTCTCCATTGCGCATGGCTTCAAGGATCATTTCTGCTTTTTCAGGACTGATATTCATTTCAGATAATTTTTCTTGAGTGCTTTTATTTGCTATTTCATCAGTGGGATCTTCTTCTGATGGGGATTCGTCTTGATTCTTTTTTTCACTCGAATCATCTTTTTGATCTTGCTCCTGCTCATCACCTTCCTGATCTTTTTGCTCTTCATTTTCTGAATCGCTTTCTTGATTCTGATCTTCTTTCTTTTCCTGATCTTCTTTGTTTTCCTGATCTTCTTTGTTTTCCTGGTCTTCTTTGTTTTCCTGATCTTCTTTGTTTTCCTGATCTTCTTTGTTTTCCTGATCTTCTTTGTTTTCCTGATCTTCTTTGTTTTCCTGGTCTTCTTTGTTTTCCTGATCTTGATTTTCTTGCATTAATTTTTTGACCAATTCAAAATCATATTTTGCATCTGAATTATCTGGGTTTGCTTTGATGGAAGCTTTCAGATAGGTCAATGATTCTTTTAAGTTTTTATTAGATTTTGAGATCACTCCCAGTTGCTGATAAGCAATTGACTTCAAGGCGGCATTTGAGGATAAGGTTGCTCGGTTGTATGCCGTTCTGGCTTGGGCCGTATCTCCCATTTGATGATACGCATGACCTAAATTCAAATGAATGGCATCTTCATTTACATTGAGCGAATCCACCAAAAATTTATATTGACTGACGGCTTGGGAGAAGTCTTCAGCAAGAAATGATTGTTCCGCATCTGCTTTATAAGTATTGATCAGGGCGATATCATTTGGATCATTGATCCATACCGACAAAAACAAAATTACGAATTTCATAATCTGATAATTTTAAGGGTGATTAAAACGTCACTCATGAGTAAAAATGCAGCTAATATTAAGAAATAGAAATATTTATTTGATTTTGTATCTATATTTTTTGAATCTCTGAGTTCTCCCTCTATCTGGTTAATTGTATTTATGAGCTTATTCACATCATTTCTCGATTGATTAATTTCAAAATATTTACCATTTGTTTTGTTTGCCAATCGCTTGAGCGCGATAGTGTTAAGTTTAGATTTGACTTCGTTACCGGCTCTATCTGTTTTGAAACCTCGGTTAGTTTTAATTTTACTGCCCATTTCTGTCCCCACTCCGAGCGTAAATAATTTAATATTTGCCTCTTCAATTTTTTTACCTATTTCTTCCGTTTCTTCACCAAAATCTTCACCATCACTGATCAATATGATCACTTTTGATTTTTGTCTGATACTTGCATTTTTCTCTGAATTTAGTTTGTCTAAAGCCAGTTTCAGAGGGGGTCCGAAATCAGTCCCCGTATTGGGCACCAAAGAGGTATTTAAGGTTTGAATAAACAGCGTTAACGCATTGTTATCATACGTAAGCGGGCATTGCATGAAGGCCTCATTGCTGAACATGATCAGACCTTTGCGATCAGAGTTAAAGGCTTCAATGATATTTTTTAACTCAAATTTCACTCTTTCAAGGCGGGTGGGCTGAACATCGAAGGCATTCATAGATTGAGATAAGTCAACACAAATAAAAATATCCTTCCCCATGGATTTAACTTCTTTGGTAGCCTCTCCAAAGGAAGGGCCTAGTAAGGCGATTAAAAAAAAAGAAAAATAGGTCAATCTTAAAAGGAACTTCAATAATAATTTTTTCGAAGAACTCTTTATGAAGTTATTTACCCGCAGGACTTTACTTGTGTAGTTAACGTAAAATAGCAAAAAGAGGATAATGCTTGTGTATTCAAAAATGCCTAAAGAATGTGCCCACGTCATATATCATGCAAATGTTGCACAACTAGTTAATTCGTCCAAATTTATTGGCAGTCAATTAACAAAAATTAAGGATTGATTTTAATTTTTTTTTTCCTTAGGGCACCAATTTTTTCAGTTGACCTACTATATTTGCAGTCTTTTTAGAGGAGCTACGGAGAGATGGGTGAGTGGCTGAAACCACATGTTTGCTAAACATGCGTGCGGGTGACCGTACCGGGGGTTCGAATCCCCCTCTCTCCGCTTTTTTATATTAAATGCGCTCATAGCTCAACTGGATAGAGCACCGCCCTTCTAAGGCGGGGGTTCGGGGTTCGACTCCCTGTGGGCGTACTTTTCGAAATGCAATTTTCTTTTATTAAGTTTAGTGTGTTTTTATTTTCTTTTTTGTCTGTAGCATTTACCCAATGCGAATCATAATCTGATATGAATAGAGCTCTGCAGGTCGTAATAACTTTTTTGAGTTTTGTTGCTTGTAATAAGGATGATCTGGATGTTCCTATTCAAGAAAATGGGAATTTAACATTTATTTCTGCTGTTGATATTTCAAGATTTCCTGAAATAGCCAATTTAAACCCTACATTCTATGACTTGGAAGGGAATCAAAATGATTTACTGACAATACTTAAAGACAATGGAGTAAATACAGTCAGATTAAAGCTTTGGGTTGATCCAAGTGATGAATATGCTGGATTTAATGTAGTAAAACAGTTTTCTAAAACCTTAAAGGTTAATGGTTTTAAAACGTGGTTAACCCTACATTATTCTGATACCTGGGCTGACCCTGGCCATCAAGAAACTCCAAATCAATGGCAAGGGATCAATTTTATGCAATTGAAAGACAGTGTGTATAACTACACAGAAAAAATTGCGGCCGAATTACAACCTGATTTTATCCAGATTGGTAATGAAATAAATTCAGGTTTTCTTCATCCATATGGACATATATTAAATAATTTTCAGCAGTTTCGAGAACTATTAGATACTGCAATTGTAGCCATGAGAACTACTTCATCTGAAACTAAAATAATTTTACATTTTGCCGGTATCGAAGGATCTGATTGGTTTTTTGATCAATTGAGTATTGTTGATTATGATATTATTGGTTTGTCATATTATCCTATTTGGCATGGAAAGTCCCTAAATAACCTTAGGGCTAAAATGCAGTATTTAGGTAATGATCATCAAAAGAAAATCCTAATTGCTGAAACAGCTTACCCCTTTACACTTGATTGGAATGATTGGACAAATAATATCGTTGGTACAGATGAGCAATTAATATTACCCGAATTTCCAGCAACAGCTAAAGGTCAGAGAAAATTTATTAATAAAATCAAATTATTAACCAAAGAAGTAGATAATGGAATTGGTTTTTGTTATTGGGGAGCTGAATTAATTGCTTGGAAGGGAAATGAATCACGAGACGCTTCTACTTGGGAAAATCAAGCGTTATTTGATTTTGACAATAAAGCGTTACCTGTATTGAGAGAATTTAAGAATGAATAAAATTAATGTTCATCAATATTCAGACGAGTCATCACTATTGATCAGCTACGCATTAATATAATTGTTGATAATTTCTTCCAAAATATCTAAAGGAACTGCGCCAATTTTCAATACTACATTGTGAAATTCTTTTAATTTAAACTAATTACCAAGCTTGCTTTTTCTCTGAGCTCTAATATCTTCATCATACCTATTTTATACCCGCATGCCTGACCTGGCATTACGATGTAACGTTCGATTTCAGTAATAACTTCTCCTGTGGTCATTCCTATATTGGAAATCATGTATTCAATGGCTTCTTCGCGAGTCCATTTTTTATAATGAATACCTAAATCCACGACAAGACGAACGGCTCTAAACATTTCTGCTTGAAGTTTTCCTAAATTGCCAAAAGGGTCATTTTCATAAAAACCTAACTCCCACGCGAGACTTTCGGCATACAATGCCCAGCCCTCTGTGTATGCCGTGAAAAGGGAAATGTCCTGAAAATTAGAACATTTTTCAATTCTCCTTGTATCGCTATATGGAAATGATGCCCCGGGATCCCTTCATGATAGGCCAAGGTCTTCATCCCAAACTAAACAGTTTCTGTAACGTCTCTTAAGTTAGCAAAAAGTTACCACCTTTTGATCTATCCATAAGTGGTTGCTCATAATGTGCACGAACAGCACCTGCTTCTTTAAACTCAGGAACTCTTTTTACTTCTTTAGACGGTTAGGGTCGGATATCAAATGCTTCATTGAGACCATCGTTGATTTGATCTAAGATATCATTGTATCGTTCAATGACTTTCTTTCTGCCCTCATCATTATTTTGGTACAGAAAGCGTTCTTCCTTTTTTAATTTTTGGATGATTTCTCCGATTGATTTGGTAGTATCCGTATAACCTTCAAGGATCAAGATATTCCACATTTCTGTTTTGATTCGAGCAACCTCCGATAATCCAATTTGGTGTACCTTTTCAGGGGTATAGTCGGTGGTTGTATTTTCTGATAATTGGTATTGATAAAAGTCATCTCCATCTGGTAAATTTCAAACCCCATCTTTTGTTGTTGCTTCATATTTTAATGCTTCGAAGTACAAGATAAGAGCGCCATATGCCTCGAACACTGTAGTTCTTATTTCATTTTCTACCTAGATTTTGTATGCTTACTTTTCCTGGTCAGTAAGACCCTCAAGCTGTGCTAATTTATTATTGAAATGACCCCCTGCTTTTAAAGTTTTTTTAGGAATAGATCCTTTTACGTCCAAAAATGTAAAAAGTTACCTTAATAAGTTTTTTTTTTAGTGGGCTACTTGCTTCAATACTGTACTTAACTCTAGCTCATAGTCAAATTGTAAATCTTCATGTAGATAAGCTAAAGCTTTTCTAATAATTTCAATTTGACGCGTCAGCATTTGATGGCGGATATTATTGAAATTGTATTTTGATTGTATTTTGACAAGGTTTTTGCAAAAATGAATGCGCAGGGCTATTTCCGTTTCTTTTTGTTTTGAGAAACGAATTTGTTTTACAATATATCTTTTAATTTTTCGAATGTTCTTATTGATGATATAATTACTTTTAAAATTGATATGGGCAAATTGAAGGTCTATTTCTGATTCAATTTTTGATATAAAATGATTTTCATATGCTGATTCAAAAAGTAGGTAGGCCAATAGTTCTTTATTTTCTACTTTGTATTTAGTTAATTTGAGTATTAATTCGATAAGTTCTTGTTTGGTTTTTTGTTTGAGGTCTTTTTTAATTTCTAATAGGGAGGCGATTCGCATAGTCAAAAATACAATATGTCTACTTTATAACCTGATCTTCTTCAAATTTGCACTTTGAATTATGAAGTATTTTTTTTTATATACTTTGATTTTTTTAGAATGTCGAATACACTTTGTCCATTGATCACTATATTAGAGTAAAGGGTTGTTTATTGTTTTAGCATTCATATGAAGGGTATTAAAAATAAAATAGGATGGTTTTTTGGATTGCTAGCTATGATGTCAGGCTTATGGTTCTTTTTGATAAAAGAGGATCAAAATGATTATCTCAAGCTCTTGGTTTTTTCAAAAACAGAGGGATTCAGACACAGTTCTATCGAGGATGGACAAAAAATGCTTCAAAATATAGCGGATCAAAATAGGTTTGAGCTGATCTTTTCAGAAGAGGCTGAGGTATTCAATGAAAGAGTATTGGCAGACATAAATGTAATCGTTTTTTTAAATACGACTGGAGACATCTTAGATGAGGATCAGCAATTAGAATTACAGCGGTTTATCCAAGCGGGAGGAGGATTTGTCGGAATTCATTCGGCAACAGATACGGAATATAAATGGCCTTACTACAATCAATTGGTAGGTGCTTATTTTGAGAGTCATCCTGAACCGGCAGAAGCGACCATTAACGTGCTAAATAGGGATCATCTTTCAACGCATCATTTATCCCATAATTGGGTTCATACCGATGAATGGTATAATTATAGAGCTATCCATCCGGATATTAATGTATTGATGGAGGTCAACGAAGCAACTTATCAGGGAGGCAAAAATGGCTCCAATCATCCCATCAGTTGGTACAGAGATTTTGATGGAGGACGTATGTGGTACACCGGTCTGGGACACACAGAGGAGAGTTATATTGAACCCTTTTTTATTGAACATGTATGGGGGGGTATTCAGTATGCCGCAGGTCCAAGGCAAAGGATAGATTATAGGAAATCTAATATTGTACCAGAAGACAACCGCTTCGATATTGAGATATTAGATGAGAATTTAAATGAGCCCATGGAGCTTGAGGTATTGCCCAATGGGAATGTTGTTTTTATTCAAAGGCATGGTGAGGTCATGTTATATGATGGACTAACCAAGCAAACCAATCTCCTACACAAATTCGAGGTATGTACTGATTTTGAAGATGGATTATTGGGAGTTGCATTAGATCCACAAGTTGAGCAAAATAGACAAATCTACTTTTTCAGATCTCATCCGGTGGACTCTATGCAAATAATTTCTTCATTTACTATGAATGCTGATTATCGTTCAATCGATATAAAATCTGAGCAAATATTGCTTAACATTCCCACGCAAAGATTGGAATGCTGTCATTCAGCCGGTTCCTTGGAGTTTGGTCCGGATCAAATGCTTTACATAGCGGTTGGGGACAATACCAATCCCCATGCATCGGATGGATATTCACCAATAGATGATCGCTCCGGTAGGGAGCCATGGGATGCCAGAAAATCATCTGCAAATACCGATGATTTGCGGGGTAAAATATTAAGAATAAAAGTAGAGAAGGAAGGGTATAGTATTCCTCAGGGTAATTTATTTCCGCAAGACGGAAGCGAAGGCAGACCTGAAATTTATGTGATGGGCTGTAGAAATCCATACAGGATGGCATTTGATGATCATAAAGGGTTTTTATATTGGGGAGATGTAGGACCCGATGCGAATGAATCAGATGTCAACAGAGGGCCCCGCGGTCACGATGAGATTAATCAAGCCCGTGTCGCAGGCAACTTCGGATGGCCCTTATTTGTTGGAAACAATCTGGCCTATAATGATTATGATTGGGATACTCAAAAGTCGGGAAAGATTTTTGACCCTTTAAAGCCAATCAATGATTCCCAATACAATACAGGAGCGAAAATATTACCCCCCGCACAACCTGCATTCTTGTGGTATTCTTATGATAACTCATCGGAATTCCCATTACTTGGAAATGGGGGTCGAACCGCTATGGCAGGGCCTACGTATTATCAAGATGATTATCCAGAAACCGAAAGTAAATTCCCTAAATATTATGATGGTAAATTATTTATTTATGAATGGATGCGGGGATGGATGATGTCTGTGACCTTAGATGAGGAAGGGAATTATGTCCGGATGGAGCGTTTTCTGTTGGAGAAAGAATTCAGTAATCCAACAGATATGGCCTTTGGCCCAGAGGGAGATTTGTATGTGCTCGAATATGGATCGGCCTGGTTTCAGCAAAATTCTGATGCAAGGTTAGTGCACTTGACCTACAATAGATCCAATAGAAAACCCATAGCAAAAATTGGGACGCCGATAGAATATGGAAAATCACCTTTTCGTGCAGCACTTTCTGCAGCAGATTCTTATGATCGTGATGGGGATAGTCTCACTTATGAATGGCGTTTGGGCGATCAAATTATTTCAATAGAAAAAGAAACCTCCTTTATATTCGAAGATCCGGGATTATATTCGGTATCCCTTGAAGTTAAAGACGAAGAAGGTGCTTTGGGAAGTTCAAGTATTAAATTTAAGGTGGGCAATGCGATGCCTCAACTGAACATTGATATAAATAGTAATAGGAGTTTTTATTGGGATAACAGTATCTTGAGCTATCAAATAGCTGTGAGAGATGAAGAAGATGGAACCCTGGGAGCAGGAATTACGGAAGATGAGGTAATCACGACCATTGATTATCTTCACGAAGGATTAGACAGGAATGTGATTGCCATAGGCCATGGTACATTGAAACAGTTGAGTTTGGGCAAATTCTTGATTCAAAGTTCTGATTGTAGTTCTTGTCATCAAGATAAAAAGAAGTCTATTGGACCTTCTTTTTATGCGATTTCGAAAAAGTATCAAATGAATTTAGCTGCAAAAAATTATTTGGTTGAGAAGATTCAAAATGGCGGCTCCGGAGTTTGGGGAGAAGTTGCCATGGCCGCTCATCCGGCTTTAGCCGATAGTGACGCAGGTTCAATAGTTGATTATATTCTCTCATTGGATCGACAAGATATAGTTAATAACTTACCTACTTCAGGAAAGTATAATTTTCAAGAACATATGAAGAAGGAAAGCCAAGGAGTTTATGTTTTTAAGGCCTCATATACGGATAAAGGAGGGAAAATAATCGGTCCTTTGACTCAGCAGCAAACATTGGTTTTGAGAAAACCAATCATATCTGCGGTAAACTTTGATGATGGATTTAGAACACAATCTATGAATGTTGAGGCAGGTACGGTTCCTGGGCTTGATGAGGCACTCGCGTTGGTTATTGGGGAAGCAGGATCATACTATGTCTATGAAGATATTGATTTTAAGGGCATCAGTGCAGTGAATGTTACCATATTGCAACATCCTCAATATATGAATGGTGGTATCTTGGAGTTGAGAATGGATAGTGCGGGAGGCGCTATAATTCAGTCTCTGAATATTGAGCAAGGTCTTCTAGATGTAGGGCCCTCAAATTTAAAATTTGATGTGTCTGAATTTGAGGAGATGCATGATCTATATATGTTATTTAAATCAGAAGAAACTAAGCCCATATGTGCGGTAACCGATATCGCCTTTCTGAGGTGAAATTGATTGAAATAAGGTGGACTTAGGACTAGAATGTTTTTAAAATAGATGTAATCGTTTAGTTTCACCTGAATCGTCATAATAGGGTGGGCTCTGTGAATTTAATGCTAAATCAAATGCTTCCAATTTGAAGATCCGTATAGACGTTTAACCTAAATAAATTCAATCAACTACTACTAAATCTTTTTAAATTTTATTATCAGAGATAAAAAAAATTCCATAGTCAGTTTTGGGCTTTGATCGTTTAATCTATTTGCTTTGATCTGTGGTTTTAAGTGAGGATTTTTGTTTTTTTATATTCTTTAATAAGCTTTACTGGTCATTAAAATATCAGTGGCGATATAGTTGTTTTGGGGTAGGGTAAACCATTTTCGGATTTTTGGAATTCTCATAGCTCCTACGCTGACTAGATCAGCTAACTCAATTAATTCACCGCTTTTATCTGGCTTGATGAACCGGTAGGCTTGTAAGCTGTAATCCTCTTTATTTAAAAAGAAGGTCCAGGTATCCATCGGATAATTCACTTGAATCGTAAAGTAATCAATGTCTTTTATGGTTTCAGTATTTACTGTTTGTTGTAGTGGAGTATTGGCATCCTTGAGCTTCATAGGTAGTCCCCACAGGTATAGATAATAATCCCTCATCAACTCTGCTCGCTGGCAGCTAACAGATCCTTTTATAATAAAGCATGAATCTAGAGACATACCACTGATTTCCTCATCTCCGCGATTCAGTTTAAAATAGCCTGTCGAGTTATCGATGTGTACTTGGGTTTTTCGAACCGCTTTTTCAGGATGTTGCTCCTCAAAATTGAGGATAGAGTTAATCTGATTCCATTGATGCTCCGGATCATGGAATTCGATAGATTTGGCAAGTAGTTCTTCCGCAGTTAGTCTTCCTTGGGCGTAAGTTAAGTTGAAGCCTATCCAAAAAATAAGGACAGTCATCAGGAATTGAATAAAATTTTTCATAACTAATTTTTAAAAAAAATGGATTAGGTAATAAGAATAATTTCAATTTAAAACATTTTTATTGATTCATTTATTATTCACATTATTGCGAAAATATTTTAAATTACTTAAAAATATTATTTAACAGACTACATATGAATTACTCGGAGGGAATGTTTAAAGATGACGTCTTTAAAGGGAAGGTAATAATAGTCACAGGAGGAGGTACTGGATTAGGTAAATCAATGACTACTTATTTTTCCAAGTTGGGAGCAAGTGTCATGATTTGCAGTCGAAAAATAGAGGTACTCGAAAAAACAGCTCAGGAAATCCATGAACTGAGTGGAAATAAAGTATTACCACTTGCTTGTGATGTAAGGGATTATGATCAAGTTGAACAAGTCATTAAAACGACCCAGGAAACGCTGGGGCCTATTGATGTTCTTTTAAACAATGCGGCAGGAAATTTTGTGAGTCCTACAGAAAGATTATCACATCGGGCTTTTGATACGGTGGTAGACATAGTACTCAAAGGCAGTTATAATTTTACCTTGTGCATGGGTAAGGATTGGATAGCGAAAAAGAAAAATGGAACCATTTTAAATATCGTGACCACGTACGCATGGACAGGATCAGGCTATGTGGTCCCTAGTGCAGCAGCTAAGGCAGGGATTTTGGCTATGACCAGATCTTTGGCAGTAGAATGGGCCAAGTATGGTATTAGAAGTAATGCCATAGCTCCTGGTCCTTTTCCTACTGAGGGAGCATGGAGTAGATTGATGCCTGGTAAATTAAGAGAGAAGTATGATCCAGCTCTAAAGATACCTGTGGGAAGGGTAGGAGAGCATCAAGAGTTGGCCAATTTAGCAGCGTATCTGGCATCAGATTTTTCGGCATATGTCAATGGAGAAGTAGTGACTATCGATGGTGGAGAGTGGCTCAAAGGAGCCGGAGAATTTAATCAATTAGATCAAATTCCCGAGGAACTTTGGGATGCTATGGAAATGGCGCGCAATAAGTCCGGATCTAAACTCAAAATGGCTTGGAACTATATCAAAGGCATGTATAAAATCAGAAAAGTATAAACATCTTTTCAAATTAGTTGCAATTTCATGAGGACCTTCATTAGGATATAATAAATTATACTTAATACCATTGAGTACAACCAAAGATTAGGTTTGAGAGACCAATTCCCGGAGATGATCCCTACTTCAATGAAATTAAATAACCAAAATAATGAAAAAAGAGCGGTAATGCCATTTTTTTCATTTTTGAGTATTTTTTTCCAATTAAAGTTGGAGGTTGATGATTTCCAAATAATGAAATTCGGCCAAAAAGCAGGTCTTAATGAGGCCCATTCAAGGTAGGTATCTCCGAATTTATTAATCAAAAATGCTTCTTCTGCAAACATGATACGTTCATAGTACACCCAATAAATCAAGATAAAGGAGATCGTAAACCACAAGTCTTGCGTGAGTAGGCAGAGGCCCAGCCACATAAAGAAATTACCTAAATAGAGGGGATGTCTTACGATAGAGTAAATGCCCTTCGTATTTAGTACATTGGCCAGTTGTCCTTCTGTATTTCTACCCGAAGTTAGATCTGCAGTATACCCTACTGTTATTAATCGGATGAATTGGCCAAATAAAGCTATAGCTAAGCAACCAAAGGGATAATAATCGTAATTGACATAGGCGCTAGGTGCTTGCAACTTCAAAATAAAAACCAGAAAGGCTACCGATAATATAATCAAAGGAAGAGTTCCCCTGTATTTGAATAACAAGTTGCCTTGCTTATTAAGTTCTTTGGCTAAAGACATATTTTAGAAATTGAGCTGCTCAAAGTTAATGAGAAAGTATGACAGGAGTTTAAACAATTGCATTAGAAGATCCTTAATCTTCCTGATAGAGCAATTCATCATGAGAAAAATCATAAAGTGTTAATCTTCTCAAATTGAAGTAAGCTTTCCAATAACTTCGAAGTGCGGCTAAATAGCTCCGCTTGGCTTGGTCTTTTTCCGTGAGTGCAATATTTAGGTTGGTAATGTCTATTTTACCAATTAAATATTGATTTTGAGAAACATTGTATCTTTCTTGTGCCACTAAATCAGATTGTTCAGAAATTTCTATTTGTGATTTCAATACCTCAAATTGGGCGACAAGCGTGGTTATTTCTTGGAGAAAACTTCGCTGATCTTGGGTGATTACATAAGATTCTAATTTTTTATTGGCCAAGGCAGTTTTCATACTGGCTTTGTTTCGACCCCAATCTATGATGGGGATATTGAACTGGATATTGAGTCTCTGCTGATTATTCGGTTCTTGAAAAGAATCTTCTAGATTTTGACCCGTTCCCGTTAGACCATAAGAGGCTGTCATGTCGAGTCTGTAGCGATTGTTTTTGGCTTGAGCGATTTGTCTATCTGCTTCCAATTGACGTCGTTCAAATGCGATAAAGTCAGATCTATTGGCAGAGGCATAATTGATGGCTTCATCTATGTTAACTTTTAAATCAGGTATTTTGTTAGGGATGATGAGATCGAAGACTTCATCAATACCAATAAATGTTTTGATTTCCAATTCAGAAGATTGTAAATCTAGCTTGGCCTGTGTCAATTGTTGCTGAGATCTTAGGAGTTGAAGCTCTACTTGTAGTAGTTTGTCTCGAGAGGTAGTTCCAATATTATATCTGCCTTTTTCTATATTATAAATCGTGTCATTTCGGACCAGATTGAATCTGGCAATATCATATCCAATTTGTGCATCTAGATAGTCAAAAAACAGGTCTACAGTTAAGCTGGAAATATATTCCATTTCTTCTACGTAGGCACGCTTAGATTCTTCATATCTAAGGGGTTCAGTCATTTTGTCCCATTTTAACGGGTTGAATCCTATAATGGGTTGATCAATCTTAATATTGATCAATGTACTGTTCCATGAGCGCGAATTTAGTGGGATATTTTTCCATCGGTAAACATCAGAATTGATGGATATTTGTCCTCCCGAAATAGCCAAAGGTTGTTGAAGACTGAGATTGGCATAGGTAAAGGTTTGTTCTTGCTCTTGGAATACTATAGTGCCATCGTCCAAGCGATTTTGGTTAAAGTCTCTATTATAACCAGGAGAATTACCTTGTAATCTAAGTTGAGGATTATAATTGGATTGATAATATTTATATTGCCAATACCTATTTTCTTTCCTCGTTTCGGCTTCTTTAGATCGGGTAGATTGTACTTTAACCTTCTGAATGATGTCCTCCAGTGAGTAATTGATTTGCCCATAAGAGGATATCCATCCAAAAGCAATCCATAACGTGACCAGATATTTATTCATATCTCAATGAGGTTATAGGGTTTTGTTGGGCCGCTTTTCTTGCAGGCGTAATACCGAAAATTAGACCAATCAATGTAGCGACACCAAAGGATATCACAATGGAGCCAAAGGATATAATGGTGGGAATATCAGCAAAGGCACTTACTCCATAGGCCATCAGAATACCTGTAAAAATACCAATAATACCTCCTGTGGCACTGATCATGATGGCCTCAAACATAAATTGAAAAACAATATCTGTTTTTTTTGCTCCAATGGACAGTCTCAGTCCGATTTCTTTGATCCGTTCTAATACGGAAGCGAGCATGATGTTCATGATGCCAATACCACCTACCAGTAGAGAGATGCCTGCTATGGCTCCTAAAACATAATTAAAAACATCATTGGTGCGTTGTTGTTGCTTGAGTAATAACTCCGGAATTTCGATCTCATAATCTACCATATCAAAATGTTTTCGTGACAACATCCGTGCTATGATGTCGGCAGTAGCAGATAATTTTTCTGTTTCTGCTACTTGAAGTACTAAGCGGTCCAGCTGGTGATAATTGGTAGTGGTGGTTTTCTCTTTATATGCCTTTTTGATCATTGATTTTGTAATCATATCTCTATTTTCATATCTGATCAATACAGTTTTAAGTGGTACATATACGTCCATATTATAATCTCTTATACCCAATCGCTTGATACTATTTTTAGAAATAATTCTTTGCTCGAGAACCCCCATTACGGTGAGCCACTGGTTACCACATTTTAGCTTTTTACCTATGGGATTTTCTGAAGGGAAAAATTTTGCTTTTATAGATTTACCAATGATACAGACGGGCATTCCATGAATTAAATTTTGGTCGTTGAACATAGTTCCTTCTTCAAGTTCAAAATTGAAGAGTTTGAAATAGGGGGGTTCCACTCCCACGAGTTTGGCAGATCTTCGAATTCCCTTATTTATAATATAGGTATCCTTTACAATTTCTGGACTAATGGCCTGAATGTTAGGGAGTATTTTAGCGATAGCGTTTTTATCTTTTAATGAGAGTCCAGGAGAGTATTTATTTTTTTCTTTAATGAAAGGATCATCCGCAGAAACTTGTTCTTCTGTTTGTTCAATGACAGATTTGATTACGATATTATTCAGACCCACTAGTTTTATTTGGTCAATTATCTCTTTTTGAGCACCATTACCAATAGCAAGCATGGCAATGACTGCCGCTACTCCGAAAATAATACCTAAGCCCGTTAATATGGATCGAACACGATTAGAAAGGACCGCCTCAAATGCAATAGTGAAATTGGCGATCAAGCGTTCTTTGTCGGTAAAATTATTTTTAAAGGGAGGCTTCATGATCAAAAAGTTTTTGATGGTGAACTGAAACCTATCTGTCCTAATATTGCTGTTTTTGATTCAGATACGCGAATGATATCTTGATCTTCCGCTTCTTTAATTTTACTTAAATAAACTTTATCTCCGAATTCCAAACCATCAAGAATGATGACTTCATCACTATTAGTTTCTCCGATAATGACTTCTTTTTTTATGACATTAATGCCATTTTTTTGATATACATAGGTGATGGAGTTTTGATAATTATATAAACATTCAAGAGGTATGAATAAAGCATCTTGATGGGTTTGCGTTATAATTTTATTAGAGGTAGTCATGGACGGCTTGATTAATTCATCAGTTCCTAGTAGTTCCACACTTACTTTAAATACTTTCGCGTCAGAGTTGGGTCTTTGCTCGCCGACATTGGCTACTCTGATTACTTTTCCTTGTATGCTTTTTTCGGGAAATGCATCCAAACCGATTTCAACCATTTGATTCTTTTTGATTTTACGTATATCTACTTCATTGACATAGGTTTGAGATAACATCACAGACAAGTCTGGAAGGGTAGCCACTATTGGGTTCCATGCACCTATTTGAGAACCTATTTTTACTGTACCTTCAAAATCTTTATAATAAATAAGCATGCCATCTTCAGGTGCATAAATCATAAACTTTTGTGTCAATTCTTTTAATCCTTTGAGTTCCAGACCTTGCTTTTTGAGTGAAGCCGTGACTTCGGTCATTTTAGCAATATTTTGTTTTTGCTTAATAAAGTAATTTTCCTGTGCTTGTTGATGGGCTCTGATTGCCTTTTCTACTTCAATTTCGGCTTTCTTGATGGTTGCGGGGGGCTCGAATTGGGATTGTTCTAAGGTCATTTTACGTTCTTCGATTTCATAGACTAGGTTGATTAGGTCATCTCTCGACTGGCGCATTTGAAGGGTCGTATCTAGTTGGGTTTGAATAAATTGTGATTGAATTTTATCATACTCAATCTGATATTCACTTAGTTTATTGGTAAGTTCTGATGCATCCAGTCGAGCGACATAATCACCCTTCTTCACATAAGTTCCTTCGTCAATCATGTCTTGAATAGTGACCTGCCAGATGCGATGGGCCCTTAAGCCTATGGGTCCTTGAATTTCTACTGAATGCTTCGCTTCTAATTCGCCGGTAGTGATAACATCAACAATGAATGTGCCTTTTTTGACTTCTACGAGGATGTTGTCACTATTTTTTATGGGCTGGTTGAGTAAGAAAAGACTTGCTACGATTACAAGTGAAACGGCGATGCTGATGCGGATATTTTTTTTATTCATTTTGAGGTATTTAAATGATTTTTTTAATTAGATCGAATCCACAGGTCTACTTTTTTTTATAAACCATTCATCCAGGAAGATCTTATTTTATTTTGTTGTCGAGTAGATTCATTTGAAATGATTAATTCATTGGGATATTTGTACAGATAGGTCTCTGCTTTGGCCTTTCTTTTTATTATTTTAGTTTTGCCTTTGATTTCTCGGATCAACTCGATCTTCACTTTTGAGCCATCGAGTGTATTTTCTTGAAAATCATAAAGCAACGCTCTCCAAGTGTCGAGGTTCAGTTCTTTGCCGTTGAGTTTATGGAAGACATCGTTTTCTTGGAAGCCAATTTGAGTTCCAAAAGCATCAAGATGATCGGTAGCCAATGCGATGATTTGATTGTTTTCGTTTAAGCCTAATTTGAAATTACCCCACAAGGCCATTCTTTTTTCACCACCTTTTCTTATTGATATCCCCGCCCAAGAAAGGTATTCTTCGACAGGTAATGGTTCATTTCCTTGAACATGTCGACTGAAAAACGTCCCAATTTCAGGATAAGTCATGGCAGTGATGACATCGATGAACTCACTATCCTTAAAGGCATTTTCTTTGCCATATTTCTGAGATAGTTGTTTGAGAAGACCTACTAAATTTAAAGTATCTTCGGAATATTTGATCAGGGCCAAGTCCAAGCACATTCCTATCAGTGCACCTTTTTCATAGACATTTCTATACATATTCTTGAATGCTGGGTCAAGGATTTTTTGGCTCATTTCGGTAAATGAAACCAAAGGATAAGCTGAAGCATTTGTGATTTTTTCTTGAACTTTCTCTAAGAAGGTTTCATTATCATAGAGTCCTTGATGCACTTGCATATGCATAGAATTGTATTCCGTCACCCCTTCATAAAGCCAAAGGTGCTGCGACATTTCAGGATTGATATAATTGAAATTATGGATTTGCTCAGAATGAATGCTTAGTGGGGTGATAATATGAAAAAATTCATGGGCAGCTACGTCTCTTACAAATTGAGGTAATTGGTTGGCTACTGATTCTGGGAGCGTATAAAAGGAGGAGTAAGAATGCTCTAATGCACCCATACCTTTTGATAAACTTGGGTAATCCATGAGATAAATAAGGTAGGCATATTTTTTAATCGGTAAGGTTCCGCCAAGATAATTGCTTTGGGCTACCATTAGGTCTTCAATATTTTCCATGATGTCGTAAGAACTGACGACTTTTTGTGGAGAGTACACTGAAATGAGAATTTCGGCACCGGCTATATTTTTGGTGAGAGTATCGGGTTGATTGTACATGATGGGACCGTCCACTAAAAAATGATAATCAGCCGCGATATAAAGATCAAGCGAATCGTTTAGGATCTTCTTGTCCAGTGCAGTAGCCCCATAGGTATCTTTTGAATGAAGGACACGGAGTTCAAAGGGAATTTCTTTATAGCCATCAATGTACCCAATTATGCCAAAGTTATTGAGTACAAAAACATTCCTATCGGCTTCAAAACTGGTGCCCCCTGGCTCAAAGAGAAAATTCTCGTCATAGCCTTCCATGTGGTCAAAGGTATCATTAATCCAATATTCAATATGTTTGGGCTTCCCTGAGATCAGCCACTTGTTGATTGAAATCTTGGATACTTCGAGGGGCTTCCCTAGATGATCAAAGGCATCGAATGTAGACACAAATTTTCCGAAATCTGAAATGCGGTAAGTCCCAGGTACGATTTTAGGTAGATGAAACTCTACCTCATCCTCTTGGATGTCAGGTAAGTTCATCACCACCAGTAATCGATCTTCTTTTGAAGCGGTGAGATCTAGATTAATTTGGTAAGGACCTTGAGCGACCGCATAGAGGATTTGAAAGGTTGCGAATAGATAAAAAATGATTTTCATATCAAAAATTCAAAGGCTAATGTAGTTTACCTTGCTTATCTAGATTTTGTTTCGATTAGAAAATTTATGAACGGTAAGTTAAACTATGTTAAAATCGGACATAACTTATTTAGTCCCATTTCTTTTGCGTTCATGCTCTGTCAAATAAATCTTCCTTAATCTGATGGATTTAGGCGTAACTTCCACGTATTCATCTTTTTGAATGTATTCTAAGGCTTCTTCTAAACTGAATTTTTTAGGAGGGGGTAACTTGACATTCGTATCGGTACCTGAAGTACGCATATTGGTTAACTTCTTTCCTTTTTGAACATTCACGACTAGGTCATTACTTCTACTGTGTTCACCGATTACTTGCCCCATGTATAGATCTACCCCTGGATCTATAAAAAAGGAGCCTCTATCTAATAATTTATCTAACGCAAATGGCGTTGCAGGTCCATTTTCTATAGAAATGAGGGACCCATTGATACGTCCAGCAATTTCACCTTTGAAAGGCTGGTATTCCTTGAATCGATGCGTCATTACAGCTTCTCCGGAGGTCGCAGTAAGCATATTATTTCTGAGCCCAATCAATCCCCTCGCCGGAATATCAAATTCCAAATGTTGAATATTTCCTTTAGGTTCCATAATGTTGAGTTCACCTTTTTTTTGTGATGCTAATTCGATTACCTTTCCAGAAAATGCGTCAGGTACGTCTACTACAAGATGTTCGATCGGCTCCATTTTCACGCCATCTAATTCCTTAAACATTACTTGAGGCTGACCAATCTGAAATTCATAGCCTTCTCTACGCATCGTCTCTATAAGGACCGAAAGATGCAAAACTCCTCTGCCATAGACTAAGAATTTATCTTCGGTATCCGTTTCTTCTACCTTTAAAGCTAAATTTTTCTCTATTTCCTTCATCAGACGTTCTCTAAGATGTCGAGAGGTGACAAACTTGCCTTCTTTTCCGAAAAAGGGGGAGTCATTGATGGAAAACATCATGCTCATGGTAGGCTCATCAATGGCAATTCTTTCTATCAATTCTGGATGGTCAAAATCCGTCACCGTATCTCCAATCTCAAAGTCTTCGATACCTGTAATAGCACAAATATCACCACAATGAACTTCAGAAATTTTGTTTTTACCCAAGCCTTCAAAAACATGAAGTTCCTTGACTTTGACGCGTTTCATACTACCATCTCGCTTACTAAGTCCTACTTGCATGTTTTCTTTGATGGTTCCTTGTGAAACGCGACCTATGGCGATTCGTCCAGTGAAAGCCGAAAAGTCGAGTGAAGTGATTTGCATTTTAAGAACACCTTCCTTAATGGGTGCAGGAGGGATGATTTCAATTATTTTATCGAGGAGTGGGGTGATGTCGGATGTCGGCTCCTTCCATTCGTTGCTCATCCAGCCTTGTTTTGAAGAACCATATAATGTATGAAAATCCAATTGGTCTTCTGTAGCATCCAATGAATACATCAATTCAAATACCTGTTCATGTACTTCATCAGGCTTGCAGTTTTCTTTATCTACTTTATTGACCACAATGATCGGCTTCAATCCTAAATATAAGGCCTTACTCAAAACAAATCTAGTTTGCGGCATTGGACCTTCAAGGGCATCCACCAATAAAATCACGCCATCTGCCATTTTTAGAACACGCTCTACTTCACCACCAAAATCAGAGTGACCTGGGGTGTCAATGATATTGATTTTAATTCCTTTGTAGTTTACCGAAACATTTTTAGATAGAATAGTAATTCCTCTTTCACGCTCTAGGTCATTACTATCCAGAATTAAATCTACTTTTTCTTCAGTTTCTCGTAAAAGCTGAGAATAATAAATAATTTTATCCACTAAGGTGGTTTTTCCATGGTCAACATGTGCGATGATGGCAATGTTTCGAATCTCTTGCATAGTCTATTTGAATTAACCGCAAAATTAGCTTATTTCCAAATGAAAATACTTATGGAATCTCTAAATAAAAATTAATTGCGCGCTCAAGTGATTTGGCATCCTTTATATTTGCTGATGAAATAAGATTTTGGATGACCGAAAAAAAGTTTAATAAATATACCGTTACTGCTGCATTACCCTATGCCAACGGACCTGTGCATATAGGACATTTAGCTGGAGTATATGTACCTGCTGATATTTATGTGAGGTTTTTAAGAGGTGTGGGTAGAGATGTAGCATTTATCGGAGGTTCCGATGAGCATGGAGTAGCCATTACTCTGAAGGCAAGAAAGGAAGGTAAAACCCCTCAAGAAATTGTAGATCGATATCACGAGATGATTAAAAACTCTTTTGCATCTTTCGGCATTAGTTTTGATATTTATTCGCGGACCAGTTCACTGCAACATCATAAAACGGCTTCAGCATACTTTGAGAACCTTTATAAAAAAGGGGTATTTGAAGAAAAAGAGAGCGAGCAGTTTTATGATGAAAAAGCAGAACAATTCTTGGCGGATCGCTACATCAAGGGTACTTGTCCTACGTGTTCATTTCCCGAAGCTTATGGTGATCAATGTGAACATTGTGGCTCTACCTTGAGTCCTACTGAATTGATACATCCCAAATCTATGCTATCAGGAGAAGTACCCGTCATGAAGACTACTAAGCATTGGTATTTCCCATTGGATAAATACGAGAATTTTTTAAGAGAATATATTTTACGAGATCACAAAGAATGGAAACCCAACGTTTCGGGTCAATGCAAAAGTTGGTTGGATGGTGGGTTAAGAGCCAGACCCATGACCCGAGATTTGGATTGGGGGATCAAGGTACCCATCAAGGAAGCTTCAGGAAAGGTACTTTATGTTTGGTTTGATGCCCCGATTGGTTATATCTCTGCGACCCAGGAGTGGGCGGCGGCCAAAGGTAAAAATTGGGAAGATTATTGGAAAAAAGAAGACACCAAACTGGTTCATTTTATCGGTAAGGATAATATTGTCTTTCATTGCATTATTTTCCCATCCATATTGAAGGCCGAGGGTAGTTATATTTTACCGGACAACGTGCCTGCCAATGAGTTCCTAAACTTGGAAGGAAATAAAATTTCTACTTCTCGAAATTGGGCCGTTTGGCTTCATGAATATTTAAAAGATTTGCCTGACAAGCAAGATGTCCTGCGGTATGTACTCACGGCCAATTCCCCAGAGACTAAAGACAATGATTTTACATGGAAAGATTTTCAAACTCGAAATAACAGCGAGTTGGTGGCTATTTATGGAAATTTCGTGAACAGGGCCGTCGTACTTACCCATAAGTTTTTTGAAGGAAAAGTCCCCGAGCAACAAGAGCTTCAAAAGGTTGATAAAGATGCGTTGCAGGCCTTGAGTAGCTTTCCAGATCGCATAGCCGGTGCTTTGGAACTTTTCAAATTTAGAGAAGCGCTCAATCACCTTATGGATTTAGCCCGTTTGGGCAATAAATATCTAGCAGAAACGGAGCCTTGGAAATTGATCAAAACAGATGCAGAACGGGTTTCAACCATTTTAAATATCAGTTTACAAATGGCTACTTCGCTGGGGCTACTTTCAAAACCTTTTTTACCGAATACTCATGATAAATTAAGCAAAATTTTGAATTTTGGAGATTTGAATTGGCAGGATGCCGGTTGTTCAGATAATTTAAAAAAAGAGACCATATTGGGCCCTGCAGTATTGTTATTCGAAAAGATAGAAGATGAGGTTATTGAAGCCCAGATAAAAAAACTTATGGATACTAAAGAGGAAAATGAAGCGGTAGCGGTGCAGTTAACACCTATTAAAGAAGAAATCAACTATGATGATTTTATGAAAATGGATCTGAGAGTAGGGGAGATATTGACGGCAGAACCAGTTCCGAAATCTAATAAACTACTCAAATTTACCGTTGATACAGGATTGGATCAGCGGATTATAGTGAGTGGTGTAGCGAAGCATTTTAGTCCTGAAGAGATGATCGGAAAAAAAGTAACAGTATTATTGAATCTGGTACCTCGCAAGATTATGGGCATCACTTCACAGGGAATGCTTCTTTTTGCTGAAAATGAAGATGGGAGTCTTAAATCAATAGCACCAGATACTAATGCTACCAATGGTGCAGAGATCAATTAACAAGCGCTAGGTTTTTTGGGAAGTGCTATAAGACCGAAGGTTAGTTATAATTTCCATCTACAATGAGGTTAAAGACTATGTTGGAAGAAATGATTTTAAGGATAAGAAGGGAGCCTTATTGACAGCTGAAGATATGCCTATGATTTAATTTTTATTCTTCTTTTTTTCAAGGATCAATGTGAAATTCCATTCTGCTGATGTAGCAAAGAAAGCCAATTGAATAAAATCAGTATTATTGTTTAACAAGTCAGTTATATCTTATGCGCTCAATAACCAGAGCACTCCTAAAAATAAATTTAAAATCAAGATTATTGAAGTTCTATTGGATAGTTTTTTCATAATAGCTTGATTTTTGCAATCAATAAAACTGATTAGGCCGTCTTACCGAAAAATAAAATTCAATAGATAATCTTGAACCAAAGGAATGTTTATAATCTTTTTTTTAAATTATGAATATAGCCTATGTAAAGCAAAAATAATCTACAAATCTTTTGAAAAAATCCAATGTCAAGATGTATTCTTCTGCACCTAAATTAAATTTTATGGATATGGCAAAAAAAATTAGAATAAAGTAATCGCTATTGTCAAAGGAGAATTGAAAAAGATGATCCTCAGAAAGATAAAGCAGTATTAATTCCCTAGGTGTCAAAGAGGAGGTGCGATGGAATGATTTTAAGGACAAGAGTAAGGAAGCCTAAAAACTAAAATTGTCCGTTCTAGGACAATAAATAGTTAGGTAGATTAGTTGTTAAAAAGCTAGAACGGCACGAATCATGAAAATAGTGTTCCTAACGTTGAAATGCTGCACCCCGTGAAAAATCTTCTCATTGCCGAAAAATTGTCTCCAGGTATAGTAAATATTGAGTTCCGTAGATCTTCAATTTATGGGGCTTTAGAGAAAGTTTAGACTGCACGCACCGGTCTACTCTCGCTCTTAAGCTTGTTAGGTTGACCATCCTAGTGCATAGCCTGCGGGAAATCATGGGTACTACTAGACTCCGTAGAGCTCTCAATAGTAAGAAATAGAAAAACAGCCAATTGCAGTCTTATTGGTTATATAAATTGGAGTCAATTTTTTTTAATAATTACCGCAACCACGATCAACGATTCAACCTCTTCTCTTCAAAGGTAACATCTTCATTTTTTCGATAATGAATACGGTAGTAGACCAAGCATTCGTCGGCTCCTGCCTCCAATACAGCTTTCTGTGCGATTTCAGAGATCATCATAAGATCTTCATATTTACCTTCCAATACGGTTTCAAAAGGAGTTATTTCGTATTTTATGCCACTTTTTTGGATGATATCAATGGCACGATCGACTAAGGCATAGGTGTCGTGAGAACTACTTTTAGGAACAATTTGAATGCCTAGGGTAATGAGATGATCTGTCATTGCACAAAAATACTAAATTGCTTCAGAAATGATCCAACCTCCGGTCCAACATGCCTGAAAATTAAATCCACCTGTAAGCGCATCAATATCTAATACTTCTCCCGCTAGGTATAAACCCGGATATCTTTTGGCTTCCATAGTTTCGAAATTAATCTCATTCAAATCAATACCTCCTGCGGATACAAATTCTTCTTTGAAAGTACTTTTTCCAGTTACTTGAAAAAGGGCCTGGGTGAGTTCCTCTATCAATCGATTTTGTTTTTTTTTGGTCAATTCAGCAAAGGGAGTTTCGGTAAGTTCAAGTTTTTGAACCAATCTTTCCCAATACCGATGAGGTATTTGATTCATTTTATAATTTTTAATCAACTTTTTGGGATGTACTTTTTTCAGTTTATCAATTACTTCTCTCCATACTTGAGCCGTTTGCCCTATAAAGTTAATCTGTATCTGAAAGTTATAATGGCACTCATTAAGGTGTAGCGCAGCGATTGATGATAGTTTTAGAATCGAAGGTCCACTGAGACCCCAATGAGTTATGAGTAAGGGTCCTATTTCTGTAAATTTACTTCCGATTACCCGTACGGTAGCTTTAGAGAATGAGACGCCGGGTAATTCATTAATTCTATCATCTTGGATATTGAAGGTAAACAAGGATGGGACAATCTGCGTCACCTTTAGACCGAGTTCTGTAAGTAGGCGCCAACCGCTTTTTGTTGCGCCTGTACTGAATACAACGGCATCGGCGGCGCGTATTTCTGTATCTGTATATATGAGCCAATCCGTGGATTTAACTATCTTTTTTACCGCACAATTTCGGATCAATTCGATATCCAAAGTATCCATTTCTTTTTCAAAGCAATCGATAATCGTTTGCGAATTATTGGTTGTCGGGAAGATGCGTTGATCTGCCTCTTCATGGGTAGCTACTCCTCTTTTATAAAGCCATTCTTGAATGTTCTTGGTATTAAACCGCTCAAAAGGCTTGTAGAGTTTTTTTTGACCGCGGGGATAGAACTTGATCAAATCACCTGGTTTTTGTCGTCCATTGGTCACATTACATCTGCCACCCCCTGATATTTTTACTTTTGTAAGGGTTTTTGATGTTTTTTCGATAAGGGTAACTTGATATTTAGGATTTTTGTCTTTGATGTTTATGGCTGAAAAATGGCCTGCAGCACCCCCACCGATTACAATTACTCTTTTCCCCATCAGCTATGGATTGGACTATGTGATAACTGAGTATGGCCAAAAAATATTATCAATTGAATTGATTCATGGCATTTTCAATACCTTGGGTGCAAAAGGTTAGGGCGGCATCAATGGCGCAATCCATATCTAAGATAAGAACTTCCATTTCTTTCTGGTTAAAGGGAGAAAGGACATAATCTATTTGTCTACCTTGGCTATAGTCATCGCCCACCCCAAACCTTAGTCTTAGATAATCTTGACCACCTATTAATTCCTCAATATTTTTAAGACCGTTGTGACCTCCTGCGGACCCTTTTTGTCTCATTCTTAATTTCCCATAGGGTAGGGCTAAGTCATCGGTGATGACCATCATATTTGGTTTCCCTATTTTTAAGTATTGCATCCAGTAGTTAACTGCACGACCACTTAAATTCATGAAGGTACTCGGCTTGAGCAGGTAGATACTTCTTCCCTTATGCTTTAAAAGGGTCCAAAATCCATATCGGCCTTGTTCAAATTTAATTTTCTTTTGTTCAGCTAGTCGATCTAAAATTAAAAACCCAATATTGTGTCGGGTGAGCTCATATTCTACACCTGGATTACCTAGTCCAATGATTAAATATTTCATGATTACTTTTAAACTCCTTTTGAATTCACTGTGTTACCTTTTTTATAGCGCAGTAGCTATTCAATCTAGAGGTTTTTTTTCTTGCCCATAAATGTATTCATAAAAGAAAAAAACCCACCTTGATGGCGGGTTTTTTTCAATTGACAATCACTATTGATTCAATGATTAATCTGCTTTTTCATCAGAGGTTCTAGTTTCTGCGGCTTCTGCAGCTTCTGCGGCTTCTGCAGCTTCTGCGGCTTCTTCTTCTTCAGTCTTACCTTTCATCGCTCTAGGTACATTAACAGAACAAATAGATACCAGTGGGTTGGTCAAAACCTCGTATTCTTGTGGGGCCAAATCTCCTACTTTGATTGTTTTACCCAACTCAAGTTTAGAAATATCTACATTAATGTTCTCTGGCATATCTTTGGGAAGTGACTTAATCATTAACCTCGGCATTTTCATAATCAATCTACCTCCTGTTTGTATACCGGGGGCAATGCCCTGAGTAACTACTGGGATACTCATTTTGATAGGCTTGTCATCAAATAGCTCTAAAAAATCTGCGTGGAGGATGACTTCACTTACTGGGTGAAATTGAATATCCTGAAGGATGGCTTTTTTTATTTCCCCTTCAATATTTAGCTCAACGAAACGTGCTTCTGGCGTATAAACCACATCACGAAAAAGTATCATGGGTGCAGAAAAATGAATCTGCTCTTTACCACCATATACTACACAAGGAACAAAACTTTCACCTCTCAATCTTTTGGATTCTGTTTTGCCAAGATTTGCTCTTCTATACCCTATAATCTCAACTATTTTCATAATAATTAATTGTTTTTAAATAAAAAGTTCACTTATTGACTCATGACTGTGTACTCGACGTATTGCTTTGGCAAATAAGCCAGCCACACTCAGTATCTTTATTTTTTCATTTTGTTGTTTTTGAGGAATTGAATCCGATATCACTACTTCTTCCAATACCGATGAGTCAATTGTTTCATAGGCTTTCCCTGATAATATACCATGGGCACAAACTGCCCTTACTGACTTAGCTCCTTTTTCTTTTATTAACCCAGCCGCTTTACAGATGGTCCCTGCTGTATCAATCATATCATCCACCAAAACCACATTTTTTCCAACTACATCACCAATAACTTGCATAGAAGCCACTTCATTGGCTCGCTTTCGTTGTTTGTCACAGATAACAATTTCTGCATTAAAAAACTTTGCGTAAACCCTTGCTCGAGCACTTCCTCCAACGTCTGGTGCAGCAAACACGATATTATCTAGATTTTTAGTCTTGAGATAAGGTACGAAAATAGCACTTGCATCTAAGTGATCAACTGGAATATCAAAAAAGCCTTGAATTTGACCGGCATGCAAATCCATGGTCATGAGCCGATCCGCTCCAGATGCGGAGAGCAGATTAGCGATCAGTTTTGCACCAATGGAAACACGAGCTTTATCTTTCCTGTCTTGTCTGGCATAACCAAAATAGGGAACCACAACCGTAACATATTTGGCACTGGCTCTGCGTGCCGCATCGATTAACAAAAGTAATTCTAAGATATTATCGGCAGGAGGATTAGTGGATTGAATTAAAAAGAGTTCACAGCCTCTAATAGACTCATTGTAGCTTATATGAAGTTCACCATCGCTAAATTTTTGAGAAGTAAGCGCGCCTAGGGGATTGTCATAAGCAATAGCTATCTTTTCAGCTAATGCTTTCGTTCCTTTTCCAGCAAAAAATTTAACAATGGTCATGCTATTTATCTCATCTCTTACTTTTTTCAAAGCAAAGAGATCAGGTGATTAGAGTTGGCCTACTAGGGCTCGAACCTAGACTCTTCTGAACCAAAATCAGACGTGTTGCCAGTTACACCATAGGCCAATTAGACGGCAAAAATAGAATTTATTTATTGAAATTAAAAAACCATTTTTGAATATTAATTATTTTTTATCATTGTTTCACTTTTTCCGCTACCCATTTTCGGGCATTTACGAATGGCTCAATCCATGGGCTGACCTCGTGGGCCATTTTGTTTTGATGATGACTCCAATTCCAAGGAAAGAGCGATCGCTCTAAATGGGGCATCATTGCGAGATGTCTCCCGTCTTTAGAAGAAAGCGCAGCTGCATCAAAAGAACTTCCATTGGGATTCCCGGGGAATGCGTCATAGCTGTATTTCATAGGAATCTTATAAGCGTTTTCATTACTCTTCAGATCAAATCGACCCTCACCATGTGCTATCCAAATACCTAATCTACTCCCTGATAAAGAATGCAATAAAATAGAATCATTGGGCTGAATTGTCACATTGATAAATGCCGACTCAAATTTACCCGAAAGATTGTGGCGTAGTTGTGGATGATGGGTATCCATTGGATATACTTTTTTCATTTCCATCATTAATTGACATCCATTGCATACCCCTAGACTGAGGGTATCATCGCGATCATAAAAGTCATCAATTGCTTTTTTGGCCTTTGGATTGTACAAGAATGAACCTGCCCAGCCCTTTGCGGAGCCCAATACGTCAGAATTTGAAAAACCACCGACAAAAACGATGAAGTTAATGTCGGTTAAATCTTCTCGGCCTGCAATAAGATCGGTCATATGAACATCCTTGACATCGAACCCCGCCATCCAAAGTGCGTAAGCCATTTCACGGTCTCCATTGACACCTTTTTCACGAATGATTGCGGCACGAAGACCTGAAGATAATTTTCTGTCTAAATCAATGCCGTAACTGCTCATTTTACCGTCAAAACCTTGAGGATAGCTATAAGTTAATGGCTGTTGGGTGTAGTTAGTGAATCTAAGTTTAGCTAGTTTTGGTAAAGTTTGCCTGGCATCCAGCAGGTAGGAGGTATGGCTCCATTTATCTCTGTAATCAGCTATATTTAGGTCAAGGATAAGATCCTCTTGGGTCACACTCAATTGGCGATGGCTAGTGGGTTTTCCAATAGGATAAAAAACAACAGATGAAGCTTGGAGTGCAGAAAGTGCTACAGCTTTTACCTGCAACACGACAGCCGGTTTTTCAGCAAAAAGGATTTTAACAACATCTGATTCTGGAAGAAGAGACAAATCAATTTCCATGCCGCCAGATCGATTTGGAAAATTCATTTCGAGTAGTGTAGTAATTAATCCACCTGCAGCGACATCATGACCTGCTAGAACGAGGTCGTCATGGATGAGTGTCTGAACGAAATCAAAAGTCAATTTAAAAGTAGCCGCGTTGACATCTGGTGTTTGATCTCCAAGTATGTTTTGGGTTTGTCCCCAACTGCTGCCTCCCAATTCAAACGCTCCTCCTGAAAAATCAATGTAAATCAAAACCGATGCTTCTGTTGGTTGGATGGCCGGTAAGATTACTTTCCTAATATCACTAACCTCAGCTCCTGCACTGACGATTACCGTACCTGGTGCCATGACTTTTTGACCGTTAGGATATTTTTGGGTCATGGACATCGAATCTTTTCCTGTAGGAATATTTATGCCTAGTTCGGAAACAAATTCGCTAATTTCTTTAACCGCTGCGTACAATCGGCTGTCCTCTCCCTCATTTTTAGCAGGCCACATCCAATTAGCACTCAAGGAAATTCCTTTTATTCCATGAGTCAAAGGAGCAAATACTAGATTGGTCAAGGCTTCCGCAACTGATAATCGGGATCCTGCACCTGGATCGATTAAGGCCGCTGCTGGCGCATGACCAATAGATGTAGCCGCCCCTTTAAGGTTTTTAAAATCTAGGGCCATCACGCCAACATTATTTAGAGGAATTTGAACTTCTCCTACGGTTTGCTGGATCGCTACTTTTCCCGTGACCGAGCGATCTACTTTATTGGTCAACCAATCTTTACTAGCGACGGCTTCTAGTTTTAAAATGTCATGGATCATTTCTTCGAGCTTGGAAGAAAGATAGCTCTCACTTTTAAAAGTTTTGTTGAGGGTAATGCCTTCGATCATCATAGTGGGAGAAGCACCAAAAAGATGTTTTAATTTAAGATCGAAAGCTTTTATTTTTTGATCATTAATAAACAGTAATCGTTGATCGGATGAGGTAGTGCCTACCTCATAATAGGGCGCCCTTTCTCGATCCGCCACTTGTTTAAGGTATTCGGTATGTTCTTTTTCAATGACCAGACCCATTCTTTCTTGAGATTCATTACTTAAGATTTCTTTATAGGAAAGGGTAGGGTCACCCAGAGGAAGCTTATTTACGTTTATTAACCCTCCCGTATCTTCCACTAATTCGGAGAGACAATTTAGATGCCCGCCCGCACCATGATCGTGGATGGAGATGATCGGATTGTCTTCAAGTTCGGTCATGGCTCGAACCGCGTTAGCCACCCTTTTTTGCATTTCTGGATTTGAGCGTTGCACTGCGTTGAGTTCTATGGCATTTTCAAACGCACCTGTTTCCACAGAAGAAACCGCTCCGCCTCCCATGCCAATGCGATAATTATCACCTCCCAAAACAATGATTTTTTTATCAGGTGTAACCTTTTGTTTTAGGGCTTCTTTACGTTTCCCAAACCCGATGCCACCTGCCAACATAATTACTTTATCAAAGGCATAAATTTGATCATTTTCCTCGTGTTCGAAGGTCAGTACTGAGCCACAAATGAGCGGCTGACCAAATTTGTTACCAAAATCACTGGCACCGTTAGAGGCTTTGATGAGTAGTTCTTCAGGAGATTGATAAAGCCATTTTCTAGCGCTGATTTGCATTTCCCAATCTCGACCCTTTTCCGACCGAGAATAAGCCGTCATGTAAACGGCAGTACCCGCCAACGGCAAGCTTCCTTGGCCACCTGCCAGTCGATCTCTTATCTCACCACCAGCCCCAGTAGCGGCGCCATTGAATGGTTCCACGGTAGTGGGAAAATTATGAGTCTCTGCTTTTAAAGAAATGACTGAATCAAAATCTTTCGTTTCGAAATAATCAGGTTTGTTTTGTGATTTTGGAGCAAATTGCTCGATTCGAGGTCCTTGGATGAATGCGACATTATCTTTATAAGCCGATACGATGAGGTTTGGGTGATCTTTGGAGGTCTTTTTAATCCACTGAAACAAAGTTTTTTCTTTTGCTTTACCGTCAATGATAAAATTCCCATTAAAAATCTTATGTCTACAATGTTCTGAGTTTACTTGCGAGAACCCAAAAATTTCTGAATCAGATAGCGGTCTGCCGATCTCTTCTGAGACGCCCATGAGGAAAGCGATTTCTTCTTCACTTAATGCCAAACCCTGCGTTTGGTTAAAAGAATGAATATCTTCAATAGCGGCTATGGGTTCAGGCTTTTGATCTAATGAAAAAACAGCTTGATTTAAGACCTCATATTTTTGCTCAAGCATGGGATCAAAACTTGTTTGATCTTTCTTAAAAATTTCTATTCGGAAAATGCCTCCGATATTACAATTTTGGGTGATTTCTACGGCGTTGGTACTCCACGGGGTAATCATTTCTTTTCTAGGTCCATTAAAGGAACCTGAGATCTCAGTATTTCCTAGATGTTCAGCTCCAGAGAACAACCAAGATAATTTATCTAAGTCTTCGATTTTGAGAAGGGAATGACTACCTACCGAAAGGTATTCAGTTGCAGATTTTTTAAAAAAGTAGATCATGTAGCTTGTAAAAAGGGGTAAAAATAGGTTAAAATTTGGGCTTTGCTATTCCTTTTTATGAGGTTTCGTTTCAAGACTTTGAATATAGGCTAAAACGGCTGGATGAATAGGTATTTTGTGGTGCTTTTCTTTTAGGACTGTATAAGCTCCAAGGGCTAATAGAGGAGTAATTTTATTTACGTCAATGAGGGGATCTTCTGCACCTAAAAAGGCATGGACATGGGAAGACTTCCTTAAGAAAAGTTTTAGTAGATTACCTGAAAATGAGATGTCTCTAAAATAGGTCCATGAGCGATACACTCTTTCGAGAGCTGCTTGAGTGGAAAGTTCCTTTTGAATGAATCGGTTCATTGAGGCATCTATCAACCCCACATATTTGAGGATGCCCATAAGAAAATGGAATTGCTTAAAATTTTGAGTCAGATAATGAAATAGATGCCGGGTAGGCCAAGTGGTACTGATCAGATACCAAGGAGATTTATAAAAACCGTCTGGGGCGATTAAGATTAATTGGGAGATATGTGTTGGAAAATAGATGGCTAAAAAGAGGGCAAATTTTCCCCCTAAGCTGAACCCTGCCACATAGAAGTTTTTGATTTGCTCTTTTTCGATAAACATTGACATGAGGATAAACCAATCGTTTGGGCTTAATTTTTTTTCTGGTCCTGTACTTTCACCATGGAAGATGAGATCAAAAGAATAGATTTCAAATCCCAATAATTTCTCATGATAGAGATCAAATGCAGTTCGATCTTGACCAAAACCATGAAAAAGCAATAATTTTTGTTCACTGTTACCTGATACGGTATAGGCCAAACTGTATTTTTCAAAGATTATTTTTTTGGTTTCTGCAGACATTTAGATCAGAATTCACATTTAGAAGACAAAATAGGATAAGTTTTTCTTAAAAACCATAGAAACTTTTAGTATAATAGTAGTTTTTAAAGTTTTTCCAATCATTTTTGTGGTAGATGATCAATCAAATATCACATATAATGAAGGCCAAGGTCATTTCCGTTGCTGAAGATCTTTTTATGCGTCTGGGGGTAAGAAGCATCACTATGGATGAGGTAGCGCGCACATTGTCGATGTCAAAAAAAACCTTGTACCAATGCTTTGAAAATAAAGACCAGTTGGTGTCTGCTACAATGATCGCGCACATCGAGCGCGAGGAAGACGCTTTTAAAAGAATTCACGAAGCTTCGGGTAATGCCATAGAAGAAATCCATGGATTGGCTGAAATCATGCGGAAAAACTTGGGACAATTAAATCCTTCGACGCTGTTTGATATCCAAAGATTTCATTCTCATGCCTGGGAGACCTTCTTAGATTTCAAAGATAAATGTATTCAAGGGCACACGGCAGATAATATTGTTCGTGGAGTCAATGAGGGTTATTACAGACCTGAAATTGATGCCAATATCATGGCAAGATTGCGGGTCGAGCAGGTAAGCCTGATGTTTAAGCCCAGTGTATTTTCAAGCGCTGATTTTGATTTCAAACAAGTTCAGTTACAGGTGCTGGATCATTTTATTCATGGACTTTTAACGGACAAAGGTCGAGAATTATATGAGCAATTCCATCAAGAATCCAGCCTATTCAGCCAGAAATAAAAGTTTATAAATTAATAGGGATGAAAAAAATATATTTTTGCTTTTTTAGTGTATTGCTAATCTTTACTTCGCGTTCTTTTGCTCAAGAAGCTCAAGAAGCTCAAGAAATGACCATTGAGCAATGTCTAGAATTTGCCCTTGGCAACAATGAATCTATTCAAATTTCTGAGCTCAGTATCAAGGATGCAGAAGCTGAAATCCGAGGTATTGTTGCTTTGGGTCTGCCTCAAGCAACGCTGAGAGGGGGGGTAAACTACAACTATGAAGTTCAAACCAGTCTAGTAGACGCCAGTAATTTTGATCAGACCCTTGCTCCAGGGACGCTGACCGAAATTCAATTTGGTTTACCCTACGATGGAAATTTAAGTATGGGTGTGAGTCAACTTATTTTTGATGGGGCCTATTTTGTAGGTGTTCAAGCGTCCAAAACCTTTAGGGAATTATCTACTAAAGAAAATGAGCGAACTAAAATTGAAGTAGTAGCAGCGGTGACCAAAGCCTATTATAATGTACTGATCAATCAAGCACAACTTTATTTACTCAGTCAAAATTTTAGCCGTTTGGATACTTTACTTCGAGAAACTACCCAGATGTACCAAAATGGATTTGCCGAACAGATCGATGTGGATAGGATTAAGGTAAGTTACAACAATATTAAAGTCAATTTAGAAACACAAATCCAATTGTCAGGAATCAGTCAAAAGTTGTTGAAGTTCCAAATGGGTATGCCATTGGATGCTCCGATAGCGCTTACCACTTCCTTGATGGATGTCAACCTTGAGATACCGGAACTAGCTGTCGATTTTGACTACAATGATCGAATTGAGTATTCTTTGCTAAAGACCAATAGAAGTTTAGCCTTGTTGGACAAAAAAAATTATCTATCCAAATACCTACCAAAAATTTATGGCAACTTTAATTATGGATATAACAATGCGACAGGCCTAAGTAGTGATTTATTTGGTAACGACTGGTATAATTTCGGAACCGTGGGGGCGACCATTTCTATCCCTTTGTTTGAAGGATTTTCTAAAAAAACTAAAATTCAACAAGCCACAATAAAAATTGAACAATTGGATTACCAGAAAAGTTTTTTACAAAAAAACATTGATATTGAAATTGCTCAACAGAAGATCAGCTTGGAGAGTAATCTCAAAATCTTGGAGGTACAACGTCAAAATCAAGAACTGGCAGCCAATATCTTCCGAATCACAAAAATTAAATTTCAAGAAGGCATTGGTTCAAATTTAGAATTAACCAATGCCGATAATGAGTATAAGGCAGCTCAAACCAATTATTTAGCCACATTGTATAAATCTATTTTATCTAAAATTGATTTATTGAAAGCGACGGGAACTTTATATAATACGAAATCATAACCAAATGAAATTATTACAAACATATTTATTACTACTAAGTATCTGTATGATCACTTATTCATGTGAAAGCACATCGGGTGAAGAGAGTAAGCGGGAAAAGATCGAGGGGCTTAAGGTACAACTTGAGGAAATTAACAATGAGATTATTGCTTTAGAAAAAGACCTTCAGCTTTCAGGAGTTGAAGATGAACTACCTGCGAGCAGAACATTGGTAACTGCCTTTGCCTTGGAAACCTCGAAATTCTATCATGAGACAGAGATAAGAGCATCGGTAGCCTCTCGTAAAAACGTATTACTCACTGCCGAATCGATGGGTAAGATTGAAAAGATTTACGTTTCGGAAGGACAAGCAGTTGAGAAAGGCCAACTTTTGGTGACACTCAATTCTCAAGTGGTACAAAACAGTATTGAAGAAATTAAAACACAATTGAAATTGGCTACCGTACTTTTTGAGAAGCAAGCCAATCTTTGGAATCAAAATATAGGTACAGAGATTCAGTATTTACAAGCAAAAAGTAATAGGGAATCTTTGGATCGAAGATTGAAAACGTTAAAGTCACAATTGAGGATGTCAACAATATGTGCACCTTTTGATGGCGTAGTAGATAAAATTGTGGCTAAGGTGGGCGAGTTTTCTCAACCCGGATTACCCATGGTCAGATTAATCAATCCTGAATCAAATTATTTGAAAGCTGATATCTCTGAGTCTCTATTGGGTAAGTTTTTAGTGGGAGATACAGTTCAAATTCACTTTCCAAATCAAAATCAAAATCAATCTTCGGTGATTTCCTCCCTCGGACAGGTGATCAACGATCAAAATAGAACCTTCGAATTGGAGGTTGTTATGCCCGAATTAGCCTTTTTGGTAAGACCCAATCAAGTAGTTGTTTTGCGCTTGGTGGATTACTTGAATGATGATGCGATGGTGGTACCCACTAAATTGATCCAAACTGATAATAAAGGAAGTTTTATTTATGTCTTAGAGGGTAAGGCTGTCGACAACAAAGCAAGTAAAGCTTATGTGAATACAGGTTATTCATTTGATGATCAGACTGAAATAGTCTCAGGCTTATCTGAGCAACAAATGATTGTGGATAAAGGTTATAGAGCACTTACTCAAGGGACATTGGTTGAGATAACGGTTGATAAATAAAATGGAAAAAGATTCACAGAGGCCTCAGAATAACAATCTGGAAAGTAGGGATAAGCAGTTTGGCTTGACCACCCTTGCCTTAAAAAATAAAACTACTGTTTTTGTACTCACTGCTCTGGTGATTTTTATGGGAATCTCCACTTATCTGGGATTACCTAAGGAAAGTTTTCCAGAAATAGAGCAACCCATAGTTTACATTGGGACGATGCATCCTGGAAATTCTCCTGTAGATGTTGAAAATTTAGTTACGCGGCCGATAGAAAAAGAGTTGAATACGATTTCGGATGTAGAGAATATTACCTCGACTTCGGTACAGGATTATTCGACCATTATGGTTGAATTTACTACAACTACTGAAATTCAAGATGCACTTACTAAGGTCAAAGATGCAGTGGATCGTGCGAAGCCAGAACTTCCTACCGATCTTCAACAAGACCCAAACATCTTTGAAATGAATTTTTCTGAATTTCCGGTAATGAATATCAATCTTTCAGGTAATTTCAGTATTGAAGAGCTCAATAATTATGCTGAATTACTTGAAGAGGAAATTGAGAAACTTCCAGAGATATCTAAGGTAGATATCCGAGGGGTGAATGAAAAAGAAGTGAGAATTAATATTGACCCCTATCAAATGGAAGCCAGGATGGTAGGCTTTGGAGATATTGAAAAGGCTATTAGAAGTGAAAACCTAACCCTTTCCGCTGGAAATATGAAAGCGGGAGAAATCAGGAGATCGATTAGAATTGTTGGGGAATTTGATCAATTTGAAGACCTACTAGAGGTAGTAATCAAAAGTGAGAAAGGGAATATAGTTTATCTCAAAGATATCGCTGAAGTCACTTTTGATTATGAGGAGAAAGAAAGTTTTGCTCGACTCTATACCCAATCAGTGGTCATGCTCGATGTGGTTAAAAAAAGTGGTGAAAATTTATTGACGGCAACAGAAAAAATCAACGCTATCATCGCAGACGCTCAAAACAATATTTTTCCTGAGGGATTGATTATTGTTAAAACAAATGATCAGTCTGCGCGGACCCGAAAGATGGTAGATAGCTTGGAGAATAATATTATTTCTGGAGTTATTTTAGTGGTTTTGGTCTTGTTGTTTTTTTTAGGGGTCCGCAACGCATTATTTGTGGGCATGGCGATTCCGCTCTCAATGTTCATTTCTTTTATCATTCTAGGAATGATTGGATTTACCATCAACATGATGGTCTTGTTTTCTCTTATTATGGCCTTAGGGATGTTAGTCGATAATGGCATTGTAGTAGTTGAAAATGTTTATCGATTGAGAGAACGAGGCTTTAACGCTTTTGAAGCTACAAAGATAGGTGTGGGAGAGGTAGCCTTACCGGTAATTGCTTCAACGGCAACGACTTTAGCCGCTTTTTTACCTTTGGCATTTTGGCCGGGTTTATTTGGGGCATTTATGAAATATTTGCCCATTACGCTCATCGTTACTTTGAGTTCTTCGTTATTCGTAGCCCTGGTGATCAATCCAGTACTCATCCTGGTTTTTATGCAATTGGACAAAGGAGAGAAGCCCAATCATAAGCGGATTCTTATTACGTTTTCAATGGGTGCGTTTTTGGGTGTATCACTATTGCTACTGGACTATACCGTGATGGGTAATTTGATTCTTATTTTTAATTTTATTTATTTGTTAAATGCCTATATACTGGCTCCTGGGTCGAGGAAGTTTCAAAATAAATTTTTGCCTTGGTTGGAAGGCAAATACAGTATCTTATTGAAGTTCTCATTATCAGGTATTTGGTCTTATGTATTCTTTTTTGGAACGACGGGCTTATTGATATTGTCTTTTTTGTTGATGAATATATTCCCTCCCAATGTGGTCTTTTTTCCAAAGACGGATCCAAAATATATCAATGTATTTATTGAATTCCCTGTGGGAACGGATGTAACAACTACGAATAGCTTTTCGCAAAAGATAGAGGATAAGGTGATTAAGCTGATGGAGCCTTATGGAGCCTTGGTAGAATCGGTCGTTTCCAGCGTAGGAGAAGGAACGGCAGACCCCAATGATCCTTCTGCTTTTGGTCAAAAAGACACCCCAAATAAAGCGAGATTGACCATTAATTTCCAAGAATTTCAATTTAGGAATGGCATCTCTACCGCTCAAATCATGGATGAGGTTCGGGAAAATTTAACAGGTTATCCAGGAGTACAGATTACTGTAGATCAAAATTCAGATGGACCGCCGACAGGTAAACCCATCAGTATTGAAATTACAGGAGATGATTTCGATGAGCTGGTGCAAATTTCTGAAAACATGGAAAATTTCATTAATGAATCTGGGATAGAAGGAATTGAAAAATTGAAAGCAAATTTAGAGACGGGTAAACCTGAACTGATCGTAGATATAGATCGTGACAAGGCGCGACGATTTGGATTGTCTACGAGTGCGATAGGTAGCGAAATTCGCACAGCCTTATTTGGTAAGGAGATTTCTAAATTCAAGCAAGGGGAAGAAGATTATGCCATTCAATTAAGGCTCATGGACAAGTACCGTTATGATGTAGATGCGCTGATGAATAAAAGTATTGTTTTTAGAGATCCCACCGATGGAAAAATGCATATCGTACCTATTTCTGCGGTAGCTAAGGCTTCTCTTAGTACTACTTATGGATCGATAAGGAGAAAAGATTTGAGTAGGGTGATTACTTTGAGTTCAAATGTGGAGAGCGGTTACAACCCGACAATGGTCAATGATGAGATTAAAAAAGCTCTTCAGAAATTCGAAATGCCCTACGGATACGCCTTTAAATTTGGGGGAGAACAAGAGAAACAAGCAGAAGAAATGTCATTTTTGAGCAATGCTTTGCTGCTGGCTATTTTCATGATTTTTCTCATCATCGTCTCACAGTTCAATAAAATTACGACCCCTTTTATCATTATGATTTCTGTAATTTTAAGTACAATCGGTGTATTTATGGGCTTGATTATTTTTCAGATGGAATTTGTGGTCATCATGACCATGATTGGGATCATATCTCTGGCCGGAATAGTAGTTAATAATGCTATTGTATTGATTGATTTTATTGAAGTAAGCAGAAAAAGAAAACACATTGAGTTAGGCCTCGAAAATCTAGAAATAGTTCATATTGTTGAAGCCATCGCTGAAGCTGGAGCTACGCGTCTGCGTCCAGTTCTGCTCACAGCAATCACTACAATTTTGGGTTTGATTCCTCTTGCTGTGGGTATCAATATTGATTTTATGAAATTTTTAAGTGAGTACGACGCTGATTTTTATCTAGGTGGAGACAATGTAGCCTTTTGGGGACCGATGTCTTGGACCATTATTTTCGGATTGACCTTTGCTACTTTTTTGACCTTGATCATTGTCCCTGTGATGTATTTGTTTTTTGCCCGCATCAATCGTCGTTTGGGACTCAGTTAATTTAAATAGATCATCATTTATTAGTTGTAATCTGCATGTCTCGAATCGTTATTCTTTGTGCCTTTGTATTGGTCTACTTTCTCATTGAATACTATGTATTTCAGGTGGTTCAATTGCTTACGGTAAAATCGACACCTTTGATTACCCGATGGGTTTGGTCAATTTATTGGCTGTGGGCCGTATTGATGATTACGGGCTTTGCTTTGTACACACAACTAGATGCAAACACGTACGCAGGTCTTCGAGTATTCATAAGTGCTTTATTTTTTATCAACCTGATCGGTAAATTATTTACTTCCTTGGTGCTATTGGGTGACGATGTACGCCGTTTGGTGAGCTATCTTAGTCAGTTTGTAATCAGTAAAGAGGCGCCACAGATCGCCGGAAGAACAGCATTTATAGGTAAAGTTGCTTTGCTTACTGGGGTAATGCCCATGATGGGTCTTTCGTTTGGGATCTTGTCAGGTGCGCATGACTATCGAGTCAGACGAAGGGATGTTTACTCACCTCATTTGCCAAAGGCCTTCGATGGGATCAGATTGGTTCAAATCTCTGATATCCACACGGGTAGTTTTTTTAATAAGACCGCGGTTAGGGGGGGAGTAGACCTGATCAATCAAGAACGGGGAGACATGATATTGTTCACGGGAGATTTTGTAAATAATCAAAGTGACGAAGCCAAACCTTACTTAGATCTTTTTGCCAAAGTCAAAGCTCCTTTAGGGGTTCATGCGGTGATGGGCAATCATGATTATGGAGATTACCATCGTTGGGATTCGATGATTGAAAAACAGCAGAACATAAAAGATTTACATCAAATGCATAAGTACATGGGATGGAATATTATGTTGAATGAAAATAAGATCATCACTGCAGATGGCGAATCCATCGCCTTGTTAGGACTTGAAAATTGGGGAGCAGGTCGGTTTTCAAAATATGGAGATATGTCCAAAACCTATGAGGGGACCCAAGAGATTTCATATAAGATATTGATGTCCCATGATCCGAGCCATTGGGATGCCCAAGTGCTTTCTGAGTATCCTGACATAGATTTGATGCTGGCAGGACATACTCATGGGATGCAATTTGGGGTGGAGATAGGAGATTTTCGTTGGAGTCCTTCTCAATATGTGTACAAGCAATGGGCGGATCTTTATCAAAAGGGGACTCAAAGTCTTTACGTCAATCGGGGCTTCGGATTTTTGGGCTATCCTGGTCGGATTGGTATTCTACCTGAGATTACGATATTGACCTTAAAAAGGAGTGCTTCATGATGAACACGATTCAGTAGTTGTTTTTGTAGTTGCTTTATATTTATATTTATATTTATATTGACTAAACGGTCAGTCAAAAAAATGAGTCCTAAAACAAAAAACCAATTTGAGCAAATTCGAACGGAGTCCAAAGCCAAGATTTTGGATGCAGCCCTCAAGCTTTTTGGTACTAAAGGATATCAAAATACAAGTATATCAGAGATCATGAAATTGGCAGGGGTGTCAAAAGGCTTGATGTATCATTATTTTTCTAATAAAGAGGAATTGATCAAGCAACTACTTTTGGACGTCTTTAAAGAGACAGATGAACTTCTTTTTGTGGCCTCTAAGGCTAAATCCAGTGAATCATTTGAGAATATGTTAAGGGCATTTTTCAAATCTTTAAGAGATGATTTTGAGAAATTGACATTATGGATTAATCTAGGAATGCAATTAGATAAGTTTGATTTCGCAAGAGATTTATGCAACAGGAAGATGAATGAATCTATCGTTTTCATTGAAAAATTATTGGTTGAACTAAAATGGTCAGATCCTGCAGGAGAAGCTAAAATATTGATGGCTCTTTTGGATGGTATTTCTATTCAATATCTTTGGTTCAAGCAGGATTATCCCTTGGATGAATTAGAAAAAGTTTTGCTCAATAAATATTGTAAAGAATGAAAAATCTATTAGCCATTATTTTGTTTGCGGTCACACCCCATTTGTTAACTGCTCAAACCGCTACCGAAGTCATTACAAAGGCAGATGAAAAAATGCAAGGAAAAACCAATAGAGGGACCATGACTATGAAAATAGTCAGACCCAAATGGACCCGTGAGATTACGATGAAGGTTTGGGGTAAGGGAGTAGATTACAGTTTAGTACTGATTACTCAGCCAGCTCGAGATGAGGGAACGGGCACTTTGAAACGTGATAAAGAGCTTTGGAGTTGGCAACCGAGTATAGATCGGATCATCAAGATGCCACCCTCTATGATGATGCAAAGTTGGATGGGGTCAGATTTTACCAATGATGATCTGGTCAATCAATCCTCTATGGTGGTGGATTATAGTCATGAATTCATGGGAGATACGACCATTGGCTTATATGATTGTTGGAAAATCGCGATGTATCCCAAAGAAGAAGCAGCTGTGGTATGGGGTAAGTTAGAGGCCTATATAAGTAAAAATGATTATTTTCAATTGATTCTTAAATATTATGATGAAGATGAATTTCTCATCAACACCATGACCTTGTCAGATATTAGGGAGATGGGAGGTCGCGTCATCCCTACCAAAATGGAAATGATTCCAACGGAAAATCCAGATCAGAAAACGGTGATCATTTATCACGACTTTGAATATGATATTGACTTACAGGAAAGCTTTTTCTCGGTACAAAATTTAAAAACTATTAGGTAATGATATTGTACATCAAATTGGCATGGAGGAATGTTTGGAGGAGTAAAAAACGGACGTGGATTACGGCTTCTTCTATTGCATTTTCTGTGTTTTTCGCGTGTCTGATGCAATCCTCCCAATTGGGTAGTTATGAAAACATGATTGACAACTCTGCTCGATTTTTTACGGGACATTTAGGAATTCATCAAGTAGATTTTTGGGAGGATCAAATCATTGATAACAGTTTTGATCAACAAGCGTTGTTTGAGTTGGACTTGACCAATCCGAGTATATTAATGGGAGTTCCACGTCTGAGTTCTTTTGCTTTGGCTTCACATGGTGACAGGACTAAAGGAGCCGCACTTTTTGGAGTATCACTTGAAGAAGAAGCTGCATTTTCTTATTTAGAAAGAAAACTTATCGAAGGAGATTACAATACGGAGAGCGGTGTGTTGATGGCAGCAGGTTTGGCTGCCAATTTAAATCTCAATGTGGGGGATACATTGGTTCTCATGGGCCAGGGATACCATGGGGTGAACGCGGCTGGTAAATACACAGTGACTGGTATTTTGAAATTTCCCATTCCGGCTTTGAATCAGGGTGCCATTTATCTTCCCCTCGAAACGCTACAAGAATTATTATCTGCTCCAAACATGATCTCGAGCTATTCCATATTGCTAGAAGATTCACAGGATACTGAAGGAATGAAAGCGCACATAGAAACCATTTTGAAGGGTAAAGAGCTTGGAGTGATGACTTGGCAGGAGATGCTCCCTGATTTAGTTTCCTCCATTGAATTAGATTATTATGGCGGTTGGGTTATTTTGATCATTCTCTATGTGGTCATTGGCTTTGGGATATTTGGAACTTTTTTGATGATGATCAAGGAGCGTACGTATGAATTGGGAATTCTAAACGCGATTGGGATGACCAAACGACGCGTACAAATTATGGTAGCCATAGAAATATTTTTATTGATTTTTCTAGGCGTGCTTATGGGCGTACTCATGGCGACACCTATTATTTTATATTTTTGGTCAAATCCCATTCTGCTTTCAGGAGATGCCGCCCTAGCGATGGAAAAATTTGGTTATGAGCCCATCATTCCATTTGCCCTGAATTTCAAAATATTCTATAATCAAGGTATAAGCATTTTTGTCATAGCCTTGTTTTTAGCTATTTACCCAATGCTGGCAATTAAACAATTGAAAATTATTAAAGCACTAAAGGAATGATTCTATCACTGGCATGGAAAAATATTTGGCGATCTAAACGGAGAAGTTTTGTCGTGATGTCGGCAGTCGCCATCGGAGTGTGGTCTATTATTTTCATGGTTTCATTTTACAACAGCATGATAGGTGCAATTTCTCGGAATTCCTTACAGCATGACTATTCTCATATCCAAATTCATCATGAGGGCTACCTTTCTGAACCAGGTCTGGGTTTCCAAGTAAAAAAACCCTCCAGGCTGCTGGAATTCCCATCTCAAATATCTGATATCCAAGCGGTCTCAGCTCGTCTCATTGTGAACGGCATGGTGGCGAGTCCAAAAACAAATTTGGGAATTCAGGTATATGCAATTGATCCTGCTGATGAAAGGGCTGTGACCGCTCTTTCTGGCTTTTTAACAGCGGGTGACTATTTTACAAACATCAAGCGAAATCCTATTTTGTTAAGTCAAAAGTTGGCTGAAAAGCTTAAAGTCAAAGTGAGATCGAAAGTGGTCATTACCGTTCAGGATTTGGAGGCAAATATACGGGCTGGCGCCTTTCGGGTATCAGGTATTTTTCATTCTAAATCTCCTCGCATCAATAATGGCGTGATTTATGTGCGGCACCAGGACCTATCCAAATTAATTAATTTACCAGATACGGCTTTCAATGAATTTGCTTATTTGCTTAAGGATAATGAATCTCTCATAGAGACCAAACAGATGATGGAGGCGAAGACTAATAATTTGGTGAGAACCTATCGAGAGATTGCGCCAGAATTTGATATGATTGAAGAAGGTTCGGCGATATCCAAACAGGTGATCACTGTGATCGTGATGCTTGCTTTGTTATTTGGCATTATCAATACAATGTTGATGGCTGTCCTTGAGCGTACCAAAGAAATAGGAATGCTTCGGGCGATTGGCATGTTCAAGCGTAAGATATTTTTAATGATTGTTTTGGAGACCTTCATGATTTCATTGGTTTCGGCCCCTGTTGGTTTAATGACGGGTTTTCTTACCAATGTGTATTTTGAAAAGAATGGAGGTTTGGATTTATCTCAATATGCAGGTGCCTTGGAACAATATGGTGGGGATGCTATTTTTTATCCTGAGATCGCACAATCAACTTACTTATTGTTGATGTTGGTCGTTATGATGACCGCTTTGATAGGTGCGATTTATCCAGCGATCAAAGCCGTCAATTTAAAACCTTTAGAAGCGATTAGAAAATTATAATTAGGTGAAAGTAATTGAATTAAAGAATCTGAGTAAAATTTATAATCCTGAGACCATTCCTGTGAGGGCTATAAATGATGTTACCCTATCAGTAAAAGAGGGTGAATTTACAGCAATTGTGGGTCCCTCAGGCTGTGGGAAAACAACATTGCTCAATATGATTGGTGGATTAGATATCAGCTCTGAAGGATCTGTAGATATCGGAGGAGTTTCGATTAATGAAATGAGTGAATCTGAGCTTACTGCCTTTCGACTGCAGCATATTGGCTTTGTATTTCAAGCATATAATTTGATACCTGTATTGACGGCTAAGGAAAATATTGAGTTCATCATGGTATTGCAAAATATAGATGCTAAAACTATGCAAGAACGCTCTGATGACCTACTTGATCGTATGGGTATTAGGAATCAAAGAGACCGTAGGCCTTCTGAATTATCAGGTGGGCAACAGCAACGTGTGGCAGTAGCCAGGGCATTGGCTGCACGTCCTAAATTTGTACTAGCAGATGAACCTACTGCTAATTTAGATTCAGGGTCTACTGAGGCCTTATTGGATATTATGGCCAAACTCAACAAAGAAGAAAAGATTACTTTTATTTTTTCTACCCATGATCAAAGGGTCATTGATCGAGCCAAGCGCATTATCAAGTTGGTAGATGGTGAGATCGTATCAGATGAACAGCCTTAAACCTTTTTGCTGTGCCTTTCTAGTAGTGTATTCGACTCTCGTAATTGCCCAAGATTCAAATAAAAAGTGGCGTTTAGACGGGTACATTAAGGAAATGATTTCTTTGACTGCATTGCAGGATGTGGATTCTCTCTTGTTAGATAATTTGATTCACAACCGGCTTAATTTTTTTTGGTACCCCACCGAAAAGCTCACTTTAAATACGGAAGTTCGGACACGAATGTTCCATGGCGACGCTGTGAAAACAATTCCATCTTACGGTAATTTCATTGATGTGAACAATGATTTTTTTGACTTTTCCTATACCGAAGACTTAGATCAGATGGTTTTTCATACCATGATCGATCGATTGTATATGCAATGGAACGATGCTTCATGGCAATTGAAAGTAGGGCGTCAAAGGATTAATTGGGGTGTTAATCTTGCCTGGAACCCTAATGATATTTTCAATGCTTATTCGCTTTATGATTTTGACTACGAAGAGCGCCCTGGTACGGATGCCCTTCGTTTTCAGAAATTCATTGGCTATGCAGGAGGCTATGAGATTGCTATTAAGATTGCGGATAACTGGGATGAATTTACGGCAGCAGCCATGTATAAGTGGAATGTGAAAGGCTATGATTTACAAGCGCTTGGAGGTATCATGAAAAACAACTTGACAGCTGGTGTGGGTTGGGCGGGAAGCATAGGATGGGTTGGATTTAAAGGAGAGTCAAGTTATTTTTATACTTTAAAAAAAACAGATCGTAATGCATGGCTGACTTCCGTATCACTGGACTATTCTTTGCCTAATTCCTTGTATTTCAATGGATCTATTTTCTATAATTCTTATGCTACTCAGCAGGATAATGTAATGTCACTAAATTCGGGAAACTCAGATGTTCGATCGCTGACTCCCTATAAGTGGAATACTTTTTTACAAACGAGCTATACCTTTCATCCCTTGTTTTCTGGTAGCTTGCTGACTTTGGTCTCTCCCGGGAATTCAGGTCTTTTTATTAATCCCATATTTACTTTCTCTCCCTTAAATAATTTTGACCTGGATCTCATTGGACAAATGTTCCTGAATGGAAGCAGCCAAAATACCTCTTTAGCCTACCTAAGATTAAAGTATTCTTTTTAATCATTTTACACTTTTGAATTCAATTTCAGATCAGTCATGCTATCTTAGCACATATTTTTTATAGATATCCCACTTGATTAACGACTGAGTTTATAGTTGATTTATGTCTTTTCTATCAAAATCCCCCCAAATACAGCAATTTTTAGAGGTAGATCTTTGGAAAGTCAAATTATCTGCCCTCAACGGTAAAAGAAGGTTTTTATATCGAAACTTGCGAATTTTCATTATTTCTTTTGTGGAATTTGACCGCAACAGCATCTCTGAGAAAGCCTCGGGGCTTACTTATTTTTCACTGCTTTCTATTGTTCCGCTGCTCTCCATTGCCTTCGGCGTTGCTAAGGGATTTGGTTTAGAGAAGTATTTGGAAAGAGAACTGAATCATATTTTCTATGGGCAGAAAGAAATTTTAGAAATGAGCTTAGAGTTCACTAAAAGAATGCTTGATACCGTCAATGGAGGTGTAATTATTGGGTTTTCCTTAGTTTTCATTTTGTATGCAGTCCTTCGATTGTTGTATAGTGTTGAATGGACATTTAATGAGATATGGCATACCAAAAGCCGTAGTTGGCAACGCAAAGTGAGTGACTATTTGGCAATGGTGTTATTGGCCCCTCTTTTATTGATTTTATCTGGGAGCGTGACTGTTTACATCACCAGTGAAGTGAAGAGTTTAGCAGAGATGGAAGTTTTAGGGTTGATTCGACCGTTCATCTTATTTACCATCAAGTTGATCCCTTATGTGATTATCTCTCTGCTTTTGACGCTGGTGTATATTATCTTACCCAATATCAAAGTGAAGTTCATCCCGGCGGCAGTTTCGGGAATTTTGACGGGAATTTTATTTCAACTCACACAATTAGCGTGGATCAATGGTCAATCATTTTTGTCCAATTACAGTGTCGTTTATGGTACGCTGGTTATACTACCGCTTTTCATGATTTATCTTCAAATCAGTTGGACTTTGGTACTCTTTGGTGCAGAGTATGCTTACGCGAGGCAACATGCAGATACTTGGAAATTTAGATATGAAAGTATGAAGATGAGTCCCAACCATAAGAGGAAGTTGGTTTTACTTATTTTTTATCACATGATTAAAAATTTCAAATCTGAAGAGAAAAAGCCGTTGAGCGTGAGTACTATATCGGCGTTAGTTGATGTTCCTTATCGATTCATACATGACATCTGTTTGGAGTTGGAGCACTGCGAATTAATCAGTCAAGTACAAGATGACGATGCCATCCGGTATCAACCTGCCCTAGATATTAATCAAATCGATATGCACTTGGTTATGACCAGATTGGATTCCAATGGATATGAAGGTTTTAAAATCAATGAGGACCAAAAATTGGATGAGATAGAGCATTTGATGCATGCGTTGGACTCTGCGATCAAAAACTCCAAGGCTAATTTGTATCTTAAGGATTTATGACTGCCTTTGTTTAAAGGACCAAGTAAAAGTAAACTCGGATACTAAAGTCCCATCACTCATTTTACCTAACGTCTTCAGTGAAAGCGTTTGGGCCTTGTTTGAGGCTGAGGCTTTTGCTACGGTATCGTATGTTTGACCTTGGTGCAGGCAGGTAAAAAATACCTTTCCAGTGGCTTTTTTATAAAATTTCCCTTTCATATCTACTATGATAAGGGCGATAGAGGGTTGATGACCTTGAACAGCCACCATACAAGCGGTTGCCGTGGATAATTCTGCAGCCATGCTTTGTACAGCAAAATAAACAGATTTAAAAGGATTTTTATTGATCCATTTAAAGGGAATGCTGGTGATACAATGCTTTTCAGTCAAATCTATAATTTTCATTCCTGCCAACCAACCCATTGGTAAGTTGAAAAGTACATAGAGCCTAAATTTGAAAGCATTACTTACTTGCTTTTTGAGTTTCTGTTGTTGTGGGTTCAGTCGAAACATGGCTTACCAAAATACCGTATATAAAACAGCTGTAAGAATACAAATGATAAATGCGGAGATATTGAATATGGGGCTTGTTGTGAAAAATTTCTTTTCCAATTGAATCCCTTTGGGATCATCCTCACCTTTACCCGTCTGGTAACTGATGATAATGATGAGAATCATTGTACCAATGGCAGTTAAACCCATTTGATTGATGAAGGGTATATCGGGAATGAATTTAAGACCAATAGCAATGGGAATAGAAAGTACAGCACCCCATATTGCAGCTTGATTGGAAGTTTTTTTCCAAAACAAACCCAGTAAAAAGACGGCTAAGATACCTGGACTGACAATACCTGTATACTCCTGTATAAATTGGAAAGCTTGGTCAATCTCACCTAAAAGCGGCGCCATGATGCAAGCAATAATAAGGGCGATGCCAGCTGATAATCGGCCTGTATTGACCAATTGGCGATTTGATGCATTTTTGTTGATGTATTGTTTGTAGATGTCCATAGTGAAGATCGTAGAAGTTGAGTTCAGCATAGAGGCCAGAGAGGAAACAACGGCTGCAGTCAAGGCCGCAAAGGCGATACCTTTTAAACCTGTGGGTAAAAGTTGTAATAACCAAGGATAAGCCTTATCAGAGGCACCTACACCTGGTAGATTCAATTGTCCCGAGGCTCCGAGTCTAGCCATGACTTCGGGCTCATTGACCATTACATAAGCAGCAATTCCTGGTAACACGACAATAAATGGGATGATCATTTTTAAAAAAGCGGCTAACGCAATGCCCTTTTGAGCTTCTCCAAGAGATTTGGCAGCCAATGTACGTTGAATGATGTATTGGTTGAAACCCCAGTAATAAATATTAGCAACCCACATACCGCCAACGAGGACCCAAATACCTGGAAGGTTCACATATTGGTCGTTGGATTGATCTAAAATCATGTGAAATTTTTCTGGAGCAGCCTCCAAGACAAGATTAAATCCCACTAAAAATCCTTGTCCATCAGATAGCACATCCAATGCGAGGTAGGTGGTAACTAATCCCCCGAACACCAAAAATACTACCTGGATAACATCGGTCCAAGCTACAGCAGAAAGACCCCCATATAGCGAGTAGACTGCCGCAAATAGGCCCAGGCCAAAGACTGCATACAAACGAGGTACACCCATGATCGTTTCAAAAGCTAAGGCACCTAAATACAACACAGAACTGAGATTTACAAATATGTAAAGAGCAATCCAAAATACAGCTAGAACCGTTTTGAGATTGGCACTGAATCTTTTTTCAACAAATTCAGGGATGGTGTACAAGCCTTTTTCGATGAAAATGGGCAAGAAATATTTTCCAACAATGAGTAAGGTAATGGCAGCCATCCACTCATAGGATGCAATAGCCAGTCCAAGTGCAAAACCTGATCCCGACATACCTATAAACTGCTCAGCAGAAATATTGGCAGCAATCAAAGAGGCACCTATGGCCCACCAGGGCAAATTTTTACCTGCTAAAAAATAATCTTCAGCTTTTTTTTGATGTCCTTTTTTGTCCCTTGAAACAAAGAGTCCAATGCCTATTATTAAAAGGCAGTAAGAGATGAAAACGACAAGGTCAATAGTAGAAAATTCCATTTTTATGTTTTAAACAGGATGCATATTAACAAATATAACAAAGATGATCAATGAAATTGAGCCTTAAGTCAATAGGACAAAAAAAAAGGTAAAAATATGTTATAGGTAGAGAATGGAATATTTAGTGTTTTTAAGTACCTAACCAAATGGTGGTTAAAGCAATCAAACCCCCTAAATAGGACATTATTGAAATATGTCTGCTACATAATTTATTTGGATATATCTAATATTCTGAGACAGAAATAGATTCTGTTATTCAAAAATCAAATAATTAGAACTTAGTATCACTGATTTACGGATGACTGAAGTTCATTCAATTTATCTTAATTTTCAAAACACTTAAAATTTCGGATTATTGATAATAATTTTCTTTATTTGAGTTTGATTTTTGTTGCTTATGTGGATATGATATAGACCATTATCTAGCGAGGATAAATTCAAAGAAAAGGAGTCATTACCTTCATCAATATAAAAAACGGTGATAACTTCGTTTTTATTCTTATGCAACTCAGGGTACACTTCCTCGAAAAAGTCAGAAGAATTCAAATTGTTTGAGCTCCCACCTCCTGAATTTTGTAAATACGCTAGATCTTGATTATTTAGTATCCAAGGGATTCTGTGGATTATGGCGACTTTTTAATGTGAATTTTTTATTGAATCAGAAACATTTTTTATCAAATAAAGCTGTGAGGCCGAAATATTTGGAGTAGCTAACTTTGTAGATAAAATAATAGATGTGATGTTATTTTCATTGAAACAATAATATCTTTCTTTCTGAGTGTAGGACAGAAGATTAGTAATGTTAGCTACGTTATTATTTCCAATGGTGAGATGTGTATTTTGGTTTTCTAAATCAAAAAAACTTAGGCACTGGAAGCAGTCTATCTCTTTACTTAAAACGGCAGATCGTCATCTTCAGAGAAACTTTCTCCTATAGCGTCGGTGGCTGGACCTGAATCAGTAAAGGCTGGACCTGAATTACTTCCCGTAGCATTTACGGCGGAGAGTCTCCAAGCTTGAAGGGTATTGAAATACTTGTCATTACCTGAGGGATCTGTCCATTTCCTCCCCTTAAGATTAAATTCTACTTTTAGACTATCACCTAAATTGAATTCTTCAAGGAGTTCACATTTGTCTTGTATCAGATCAAATTTTAATAGTTCAGGATATTGTGGATTTTCCACATACTCAACAACAAATTCACGTTTCCGAAACGAATCGTTGATTTTTGATGTTTCATATTTTTCTATCAATTTACCTTGGACTTCCATATTTTTAAGATTAAAATTATTTATTAGTTCAAATTTGTAGTTAGTTTTTTGATAATGAAAAGATCTAAACGAATATTTTTTATAGTTGCGGGAATATTTTTGCTATTGATGGTGTTAATAGCTTATGACATTTCGCAACGTACTACCCCGCCGTGGGCAAAAAAGAATTTAAAAAATGACAATGAAAACATCGAAATCAATCGGGAATAAGGTAGATTTATCAAATATCGATCTTGAAAAAGAGCGTGAAAAAATCACCGACTTCCCTGGGTTGATCCAATTTGCTCACAGTGTTGGAAGTGCCTTGATCAAGCCAGAAGATAGAGGAAGAATTAAAGGTAATGCAGTGGCGGCCATGCACGATCAAACTGGTCGACAGTTCCAGCAATTGTATGAGCAAATGCAAACTTTGGTGAATCAAGCCAATTTATTGAAAGAGCGAGTCAATGTATCTGAGCGTATCTATCAGGCAGAAATTGGGTTTACACCTGTGATCAACAACATTTATCATTTGTACAAGAGAAAAAAGAAAGGAGATGTTTTGTCTATTGTTGGGCCAAAAGAGTGGGGGGAAAAAATGCCATTTGAAGATTATGTGGCAGAGGTAAGGTTAATGTCAGATCATACTTGGGAGGTCATTTAGTGCCGTTGATCCTTGTGTAAATACCGACAGGTTTCAGACCATTTTTTGAAATAATTTAGTTGCCTCAGCCATGTATATATCTAGCCATTTTCGCTGAATGATTTAAAAATACTTGCGATGGCGTAGCTCTTTATACTATAAAAGTAATTGGAAATCATTAAGACTTTAAGGCAATGATGGCGTTAATTAAATTTACCACCCACGAGTAAATTGTCGGCCACCTCCCGTGAGAGTGAATACTGTTCATGTTTTATTTTGATTTTGACTGACTTGTCATAAGCAATTTTGTCAATAACAACTATTTCTGTTCTGATAGAGATGTCCAAGTCTTCGAGATAGTTCAAAAAATCTTTCGAGGTATCGCTCACCGCGAGAACCATACACGTTTCTCCTTTTTTAACAGTGGATAAACTTTTAGTTATCCTTTGTGGTATGTTGCCATGCTTATTGGGAATTGGATCACCGTGAGGATCAAAGCTAGGATAGCCTAATAATCTATCAATTTTTTCTACTAACTTCTCAGATTTTATGTGCTCTAATTGTTCGGCAACTTCATGAATCTCTATCCAATCAAAGTCTAATTTTGTAAACAAAAATGTTTCCCATAAGCGGTGTCTTCGGACGATTTTCAAGCCATTTCGCTCACCTGAATGGGTTAGAGTGATCTTTTTATATTTTTCGTGATTGATTAAATTTTTATCTTTCAGTCTTTTGAGCATTTCGTTAACAGTAGAAGATTTGAGTTTTAAATAGGAAGCTAATTCACTAGTGCTTACATCCCTTTTTTTTTCAATACCAGGAGCAAGGGAAGAAAGATAAATGAGCGCTTTTAAATAGTTTTCTTCTGTCAGTGAAATCATTGAACAAATTTATAAAAATAATGCGAATTTAATTTTTTAGGCAATACTAAATATTATATTTTTGTAAGACTAAATCATATTCATGAAAGTAAATTTCCTGAGCTCACTTTTTGGATTAATGTTAATAAGTTTAAAGGTGTGCGCTCAAACAACATCACTTCATGGTAAGATTACATTCAATAATATTCCTGAACCTTTTGTAAATGTATTTATAGACGACTTTTCTCTAGGTACAAGTAGCGATATCGAGGGTATTTATTCCTTAGAAGACATACCCCTAGGAAAAAGTACCGTAGAGGTTTCGGCGATAGGGTTTATGTCTCAAAAACACGAATTAGTATTCAAAGAAGGGGTGCCCATAATCTTTGATTTTACTTTGGAAGTAGCCAATGATCGTCTTAATGAAATTGTTATTTCTGGAACATTGGTGCCTGTAAGTAAGCTCGAAAGTCCAGTGGCCGTTGAGGTTTACACTAAACGATTTTTCAAAAAAAATCCTACTCCTTCAATTTTTGAATCTTTACAAAATATAAATGGGATTCGTCCACAACTTAATTGCAACGTTTGTAATACTGGAGATATTCATATCAATGGTTTGGAAGGCCCTTATACCTTTGTGCTTATAGATGGTATGCCTATCGTCAGTGGACTATCCACGGTGTATGGTCTGACAGGTATTCCCCAATCCTTAATCGAAAGGGTAGAGATTGTAAAAGGGCCCGCTTCAAGCTTATATGGATCTGAGGCCGTTGGAGGAATTATCAATATTATCACCAAACAACCTAGTAATGCTACAAAATTTTCCTTAGATAGTTATGGTAGTTCGTGGGGAGAACAAAATACTGACCTAGGTATCTCTTATAAGTTGGGTAAGAGGAAGAGAGGTTTATTAGGGGTTAATCATTTTATTTATCAAAACCCAATCGATAATAATAAGGATGGATTTACAGACTTGACTTTACAGAATAGAATATCGATATTTAATAAAATAGAATTCGAGCGGCCCGATCATCGAACCTTTAATTTAGCAGTGCGGTATATTTATGAGGACCGGTGGGGAGGTGAGATGGGTTGGCAACCAAGGTATCGAGGAGGTGATGATGTATACGCAGAAAGTATATATACTAACAGGTGGGAGGCTTTTGGTGCTTACCGTCTACCTGTAGTAGCTGATATAAATTTTCAGTTTAGTGGAAATGGTCACAGTCAAAATTCTTTTTATGGCTTGACTTCTTATAATGCAAATCAATATATTGGATTCGCTCAATTGATTTGGAATGCCCAGTTCTCCAATATGCATTCACTATTGTTAGGAAGTGCTTATCGGTATACTTATTATGATGATAATACATTTGGCACGCTTTCTATAAATGGCACTGGTAATGAACCATCTATTATGCATTTGCCTGGAGTCTTTTTGCAAGATGAAATTAGTCTGAGCCAACGACAGAAATTATTATTGGGGGTTCGATACGATTATAATAGTCTGCACGGTAATGTTATTTCGCCACGTGCCAATTACAGATGGAATTCTTTTGATAAAAAAAATACTATCCGTATTAGTGTAGGGAATGGCTTTCGTGTAGCCAATGTATTTACCGAAGATCATGCTGCCTTAACCGGCTCCCGAACTGTCGAGTTTGAGGATGCCTTAACTCCAGAAACCTCGTGGAATGGTAATATTAATTATGTAAAAAATGTCATACTAAAAAGAGCAATTTTGACATTGGATGGGAGTGTATTTTATACCCACTTTTCTAATAGGATTCTGCCAGATTATGAGACAGATCCCAATAAAATAATTTATTCTAATCTAAGTGGCTCATCTGTTTCTAAAGGAATTTCTTTGAATGGGGATTTGATGTTAGAAAATGGTTTGACTGTGTTAGCCGGGGCTACCTTAATAGATGTTGCTGTCATGGAGGAGGGCGCAAAACGAAGGCAGCTACTTACAGAGCGTTTTAGTGGCGTTTGGAGTATGACCTATCGATTTAAAAAAATTGGGATTACTCTTGATTATACAGGAAATTTGTACGGACCAATGCGTTTGCCTTTATTGGGAGAGCTTGATCCCCGAGATGAATATTCACCGTGGTTTAGCATCCAAAATATTCAGATGACAAAAAGATTAGGGAAGTATTTTGAGCTATTTTCAGGGGTAAAAAATTTACTCAACTTTACTCCGGGGGCTAACAGTATTGCCCGATCTTTTGATCCTTTTGATAAAAATGTTCAATTTGATGCTAATGATCAAGTCATCCCTGTAACTGATAATCCTTATGCTCTAACTTTTGATCCGAGTTACGTTTACGCCTCAAATCAAGGCATAAGAATATTTATAGGTTTAAATTTTACTATTCACTGACCTCACTGCACTGGTTTATTGAATGATGGGTTAAGATTAATATTTTGGTTTTTTTAAAATACTTCCCTCTTGATTGAATCAATTTCCTTTTTAATAGTGATTGAAATAGCATAGGGCATTCAATCATTGAGAATGGTTATTATGTATTTTAATTCATTAAACTGCTCAATTTCGCAGCCTGGAACAGTTTGGGAATTATTTCTGCAAAAAATCAGTTTAATATTTTAACTATTTTTTTTTACGGGTGTATTTTCTTCCGTAAACAAAAATGTTTTCATAGCTTACCAAAGCTTACCAAGTATCAAATCGTTTAGTGATAAGGAAAGTGCAAAGTTGTTGTTAACTGAGTCCATAAAATAGTTAACGTATATAATGAGGATAATTTAAAAAATACGAAATCTGATGATACAGATAGGCATACTGAAAAGTTCGAATAAAGCGCCTTTAGGTGTAACCCCTAATATCATAAAAAAATGGCCCACGGACACGATAAGTTTTCTGATTGAAAAACAGGCGGGTCTATTGGCCCATTTTTCTGACGATCAATACCTGAACGAAGGTGCTAATTTAGTATCTAGGACCGAAGTGCTTAAGCAGGTCAACCTTTTAGTAATTTCAGATGCTTTGACGGACCAAGATTTAGAGATGTTGCCTGTTGATACCTTGATAGTTGGTCTGCTGAATCCTCATAACAACAAGGAATTTACTGCCAAGCTTAAGAAGAGAAGTCAAAAGGTATTTGCACTAGAAATGCTTCCAAGGACTTCGCTTGCTCAATCTATGGACGTATTGTCTGCAATGGCTTCCTTGGCTGGATACAAATCAGTAATCTTGGCAGCCAATCACTTCGCGGGTTATTTCCCTATGCTGACAACAGCAGCAGGTACAGTCCCTCCTGCAAAAGTGCTGATCCTAGGCGCGGGTGTAGCAGGTTTGCAAGCCATTGCTACAGCCAAACGTTTAGGTGCAGTAGTTGAGGCCTTTGATGTTAGAAAAGCAGTTAAAGAAGAAGTTGAAAGTTTAGGAGCTAAGTTTATAATGGTAGCAGGGATGCAAAGCGATGTGGACACGGGAGGCTATGCGGTTGTACAAAAAGAAGAGACATTAGCTGCGCAGCGGGAGCTTATTCATCAAAAAGTAGTTAAAGCCGATATTGTTATAACTACAGCGAGTATTCCTGGAAAGGCGGCACCAAAATTGATTGAAGGAGCAACGGTGGACGCCATGAAACCAGGTGCGGTCATTATAGATTTAGCCGCTGCGAGTGGAGGTAATTGCGAATTGACTAAAAATGGTGAGGCACTTAATCATTCAGGTGTTACCATAATTGGAGATTCTCAATTGGCTTATTCCCTTACTCAAGAGGCGAGCAAATTATTCAGTGTCAATATTTATAATTTCATTACTCATTTACTGAAAGCAGGGTTAAATACTATTGATTTTGAAGATGAGATTGTGAAATCAACTTTTATCGGAAAAAACTAAAAAGAACATAAAGACTTAAATTATGAATTTAATCATTGAAATTTTTACATATCATTTGACGATTTTATTTGCCTTGATCATGGCCATTTTCTTGGGTTTTGAACTCATATCGAAAGTGCCTACGGTTTTGCACACGCCGTTAATGTCAGGAGCCAATGCGATCAGTGGTGTCGTTATTATAGGTGCCATTATATTGGTTCGTAGCAGTGGTTCAGAGGATTATGTATCACTTGCTTTGGGGAGTTTAGCCATTTTATTGGGTACTATTAATGTTGTGGGCGGCCATGCCGTTACCAATCGCATGCTTCAAATGTTTCGCAAAAAATAAATTAACCTTAATATAACGTGTGATGACCGCATTGATCAACTTAGTCTATCTCATTTCTGTTTCTTTATTCATTGTTGGATTACAGCGACTAAGCAGTCCTAAAACGGCTAGTTCTGGGAATTTAATAGCGGCGCTGGGAATGGGCTTGGGAGTACTAATCGCCCTTTTTTCACCGATGGAGTCCGGAAATGATAATTATCTAATCATTATAGGCGCCCTGGTATTTGGGAGTGGTATCGGTTTGGTGGTAGCTGGCAAGGTATTGATGACCAAAATGCCAGAAATGGTTTCTTTATTCAATGGTCTTGGCGGGGCTTGTGCATTATTAATCTCTATTGCTGAATTATTGAATTTTCATGATTCAGGAACCTTTGAACTGGCACCTTACTTGACTACTTTATTGGCCTTATTGATAGGGTCTATAGCTTTTACTGGAAGCTTGGTGGCCTATGGAAAATTATCGGGAAACATCAAAGATAGTTGGAAGTTACCGAGGGCCAATATGATTAATGTGGTTTTGCTATTGACTTTAATAGCAGCGTCGGTATATCAGCTGCAAGTGTTGGATACTATGGACTTGGTTTACATCATTATGATTTTATCATTGATCTATGGGATCACCTTTGTGTTAAATGTGGGAGGTGCGGATATGCCTGTGATTATCTCCATACTCAATGCATTGACAGGAGTTTCTGCGGCATTAGCTGGAATCATTTATGATAATATGATCATGCTGATGGGTGGTATTCTCGTCGGCTCATCAGGAGGTATATTAACACTTTTGATGTGCCAAGCGATGAACAGATCCCTACTTAATGTGTTGGCAGGAGATTTTGGGGGGACTTCAAGTGGTGCAGTCCAAGTGGGAGATCAAATGGTAAAGGAAGTGAATATTATGGATGCCAGTATTATGTTGCGCTATTCAACGAATGTGGTCATTGTACCAGGTTATGGTATGGCAGTAGCACAAGCACAGAAAATATGTAAAGAATTGGAAGATTTACTCGAAGAGGTAGAGGTTAATGTCCGATATGCCATTCATCCAGTAGCCGGACGGATGCCTGGGCATATGAATGTATTATTGGCAGAGGCAGATGTTGACTATTCCAAATTACTGGATTTAGACGATGCCAATAAATTTCTTAATGATGCAGATGTGACGATTGTGGTGGGAGCCAATGATGTGGTAAATCCTTCTGCTTTGGATGACCCAGGGAGTCCTATTTATGGTATGCCTATTTTAGAGATCTTAAAAGGCAAGCACGTTATTGTACTGAAACGAGGCATGAGTTCAGGTTATTCAGGTATAGAAAATCCCTTATTTTTTCATGAAAAAACCAGTATGCTGTTTGGTGACGCAAAAAAATCGCTCAATAATCTTCTCGATGAATTAAAAACCATTGTTTAATTATTTTCAAATGCCTTTCGAAGGGTCATTGGCCAGTGAAAGGAAACAGTAAAGATCGTGATTTACCTAATAAATATTTTAATAGCAACATTTAGTCGCCTTGGCTAGATATTTAATAAAATAAGCAAAAAATTTTCCTGATATTTATTTTTTCGATGACACCTAGCCATACACCGCTGTGATGACCTTTTAGAAATGAATATCTAATCGGAATCACCCCAAGTAGATAGGAAAAAATTAGGTATGAAAGTGGGTAGGGCCTACTGGAATCTGAAGCCAGCCATGCTTATCGAATGAGCCATAAAATAGTGAAGGTCAATTGACCGATAGGGGAGTACTGAGTTTAAACACGGTACTTTCACAAGAAGATCACCAAAAGAGCGATTTATTGTAAAAGATGACATCACCAAAGATGCTGTTTGGTGGGGTCCGATAAATAGCCCTATGGGATCTATTGATTTTGATCGAAAATACGACGGGTGGATAATGTCTTATCTAGAAAAAGAGCAGGTCTATGTAAGAGACATGTACGCCGGAGCTGATAAGAACCATAGGTTGGGCGTTAGATTTGTGACGACGATGTCTTGGCATAATCTGTTTTGTTATAATTTGTTTATTCAACCAGAACCTTATAAGTTGAAGGACTTTACGTCTGATTTTACTGTGATATGTTGTCCGGCATTTAAAGGTGATTCAAAAACAGAAGGTATTCGAAAAGAAAATTTCACCATCATTAATTTTGAAAAAAAAATGGTATTGATTGGTGGTACAGAATATTCAGGAGAAATAAAAAAAGGAATATTTTCAGTACTTAATTTCAACTACCCATTAAACATCGTGTATTACCTATGCATTGTTCGGCCAATATGGGAGTTGAAAAGCGGGATACGGCTATTTTCTTTGGATTGTCGGGTACCGGAAAAACCACATTATCAGCCGATCAAGATCGACTATTGATTGGAGACGATGAACATGGATGGACTCAAAGTAACATATTTAACTTTGAAGGGGGATTTTATGCCAAAGTCATTGATTTGTCTAAAGAAAAAGAACCAGAGATTTGGAATGCCATTAAATTTGGTGCGATTGTAGAGAATACTCGATTCTTTAAGGATCAAAGGATTATCGATTTTTCAGACGCAAGTATCACCGAAAATACCCGAGTTTCATATCCTTTAGAACATATCAGAAATACTGTATCGCCTTCAATAGGAGGGATCCCTCAAAATATATTTTTTTAACTTGCGATGCTTTTGGTGTGATACCGCCAATACTAAAGTTATCCAAACAACAAGCCATGTATCACTTTATTTCTGGTTATACAACTAAAGTAGCGGGCACTGAAGCGGGTGTGATATCACCTGAGCCTGTTTTTTCAGCTTGTTTTGGATCGCCCTTTATGCCTTTACATCCTTCTGCTTATGCCGAATTGTTAGGTCAAAAAATGGAGGAAAATAGGGCAAATATTTGGTTAATCAATACCGGTTGGACGGGTGGGCCCTATGGTGTAGGAAGGTGTATTGAGTTACGCTACACCCGAGCGATCATTACGGCGGTATTAAAAGGGATTATGAATAATTTAGGTTACCGAAAACATTCCATCTTTGGTGCAGAGATAGCCCTCATTTGTCCCGGAGTGCCTAATGAGATCTTGAGTCCGCGCGAAACTTGGAGAGATGATGTAGCTTTTTATAGACAGGCCAATGAGTTGGCCTTAATGTTTCAAACAAACTTTGAAAAATTTAAAGACAAAGCCAGTGATGGCATCATGGAGGGCTCTCCGCTGCCCAATGATAAATATTTAAACTGAATTTGATATTTGAACGGTTAGGTCTTTATTTTGTTAATGATCACTCATCTCTATTTTACAAATGCCTTTTTTAACCTCAAACAGCTATAATGAGACTCCTTTTATGCTGCTCAATGGGCATCTAGAAACGATCATCCCTTCACTTTTTCGTAAGGCGCCGATCGTAAATTATGAACGGCAGCGACTCGAACTCAAAGATGGGGATTTCATTGATTTAGATTGGTTGCTTAAGAATAATTATGATCGGCTTTTGATCATTACCCATGGATTAGAAGGAAATTCAGAACGGCATTACGTACGCAGAACTGCCAAATATTTTCATGATCTTGGATGGGATGTCTTGGCTTGGAATTGTCGCTCCTGTAGCGGTGAAATCAATCGGTTGTCTAAGTTTTACCATCATGGTGATACCAATGACTTGAATGAGGTTATTTTGGAGGCACTGTCAGATAAATACAGTAAAGCGGTATTGTTTGGTTACAGCATGGGAGGAAGTCTGTCGATAAAATATTTAGGGGAGGGGAGAACCCTAGACCCTAGAATAAAAGGAGCAGTGACCTATTCAGTACCACTTAATTTAAAGGACAGTGGTGATCAATTGAACAAACGAGCAAATAGATTTTATACCCAACGATTTTTGAAAAAATTGATAAAAAAAGTTAGAATAAAGGCGAAGTATTATCCTGGTATTTTAGATATTGAAGGCATTGATCAGATCAAAACTTTTGATGACTTTCATTATAAGTATACGTTACCTCTTTATGACTTTCCCAGCTTAGATGTTTTTTATGAAAAGGCTACTTGTGATCAATTTTTATCCTCTTTATCAGTACCTGTTTTTGTGGGAAATGCGTTAAATGATCCGTTACTAGGGACAAAATGTTATCCAAAAGAAGAGGCAAAGCAAAACAAATTATTTTATTTACAAACACCTTTAAAAGGAGGACATGTAGGCTTCAGTTACCAAAATAAAGACTACAGTTGGATGGAAACCCGCGGAGCCTATTTTATGAAGGAGGTACTGCTTATTTCTTAATTTTTTCTATTTCGAAGTCGAGTGCAGTAGAATTTAAGCAATATCTAAGACCTGTGGGTTTGGGGCCATCCGGAAAAACATGACCCAAATGACCACCGCATCTTGAGCAAACTACTTCTGTACGGATCATACCTAGCTCAAAGTCTTTTTCTTCTGCTACATTTTTCGTGTTGATAGGCTCCCAAAAGCTGGGCCACCCCGTACCTGATTTATATTTTGTATCGGAGTTAAACAAGGCCAGTTGACAAGCTTTGCATCGATAGATACCTGTTTCTTTGTTGTCCCAATGGATTCCTGAAAAAGCGGGCTCAGTACCTTTTTCTCTCAGCACATAATATTCAAGTTCAGTAAGTCTATTTTTCCATTCGGATTCAGTAAGGTTCCATTCAGGATCTACTGACTTATTTGACTTTACTTCTTGGGCCTGAGAACAAGAAATTAGACATACAAACAAAGGTAAAAGGGGGATGATTCTATTTATCAATTTATTGGGCATAATTGTGATGTTTTAATATTTTGGAATATTAGGGTCTATTTCATCGGACCAGGCCAATATACCGCCTGTCAGATTGTATAAATTGGTAAAGCCTTGTTGTTCAAGTAATCCGATGGCGGTGGCACTGCGTTGACCACTACGGCATTGAACCACGACCTTCTGATTTCTATTGATTTCTGCAGACCTAGACTCAATTTCACTCAATGGAATCAATAGACCCTCTATATGACAGAATTCAAATTCGTGAACTTCCCGAACGTCGATCAATTGATGAGCTATTTTCTCTTTACGCATTTTGGCAAGTTCTTGAACACTGATACTTTGTATTTGATGCATATCTTTGGTTGATCATTGGAGTGATATTTTTTTAATTAGAACTATCAATTTTTTATTTATTGTGAGGTAAATTATGTTTTTTTAATATCAATTGGGCAATATGATCTCCAATGGCTAGTGATGCCGTTGCGGCCGGAGAAGGGGCGTTGCCTACATTGATAAATTTTTCTCCTTCCATAATCAAAAAATCATCGATCAAACCTCCATCTTTGTCACATGCTTGTGCGCGCACTCCAGATCCTCCAACGATGAGATCATTTTCTTGAATTTCAGGTATGAGTTCTTGTAATGCCTTGGTGAAAGATTTTTTAGAAAAGGACCGATACATTTCACTTAATCCTGTTTTCCAATACTTGGCGGCAACTTTACGAAATCCTGGATAAGTCAAAAAATTGACCAACTCACCCAAGTGAATATCAGATTTTTTATAGCCTTCCCTTCGAAATGCCAAGACAGCATTAGGTCCTGCTTCTATGCCTCCCCGCGCCATTCTAGTGAAATGAACACCAAGAAAAGGGAAGTTTGGATTGGGAACGGGATAGATTAGATGTTTAACAAGGTATTCTTTTTCTTCTTTGAGCTTGTAGTATTCTCCCCTGAATGGGATAATTTTATAATTGATTTTGATGCCAGTAAGACGCGCCACAAGATCGGACTGTAAACCTGTGCAATTCACAATTTGTCGCGTGGACAGGTTTTGCTCATTAGTAGTTATTTCTAGGGAATTGGAGGTTTCATCAATCTCTTTAACTTTGTTTTCAAGAAAAATATTTCCCCCCAGAGCTTGAAATTTTTCTGCATATTTTTCTGCAACGATGCGGTAATCAACGATACCTGTTTGGGGCACATAAATTCCTTTGATCCCTTTGACATGAGGTTCAATTTCTTGTAATTCAGAGGCATTTAACAAGCGTAAATTTTTCAATCCATTTTGTTGTCCGCGCTCATGCAGTATTTTTAAGGCCGGTAATTGATCTTCACGAGTGGCCACAATTACCTTGCCACAAAGATCAAAAGGAATTTCTTCTTCCTTACAAAACTTAACTAAGGCATGGTAGCCGTCAAGACAGTTTTTAGCCTTGAAACTCCCGGGCTTATAATAAAGTCCCGAGTGAATGACACCTGAGTTATGACCTGTTTGGTGGGCGGCTAGTTTATTTTCTTTTTCTAAAACAGCTACCTTAAGTTTTGGGTTAGCACGCTTAAGATTTAGGGCAGTTGCTAGTCCCACAATACCCCCACCAATAATCACAACATCAAGCATAAACTCAGTTTTATTGAAGCTGCAAAACTATTGATTGTTTTTGATTAATTAATTTTTATGGCCTTAATTTTTTGGTTGTTAATCATTTTATTGAGTGCGTCTAAGTCTTCTGTCTTGATTTTTTCAAGCTGTGCCAGCTCAGCATCTATTTCAGCACCAACTTCCTCAAAAAATTTCAAGGCCTGATCTGTAGGTTTATTATCGCCAACTCCCATAATTGATCCTAGATATCCCACTTTATTGTTAAGTCTTATAGGAAAATTAAGGGGATCTTGACTACTTTCATTTTGAGTTTGATAGAGATTTTCTTCTATGCGTTTGAGATCAGTAGTTATTTTTGAGATCAACTTTTTTATGTCCTCATGTTGTGTATCTATTTTAGCTGAGAGGTCACTTATCTGAGGTTCGATCGCTCTGATATCTATGACTCCTTGGTTGGCGGCACTTAACTTATCTCTCACTTTTATTAGAAAATCAAATTGTGCCTTTAAATCTGCCTGACTTGCACTTTTACGAGGATCTGCTGTAATCTCAAATTGTCTTTGCATCACCTCATTATTTATTATTAACTCAACTTGATAGTTACCAGGAATTGCCTTTGGACCTGAAGTGGCAGCAGACCATAGGATCATACCGGGAAACGTTTTGGCACCCTCATATCTCATGTCCCAACTGAATTGATTTAAACCGGGCTTAGCATTCAGTTTGGACTCATTGGCTTTTTCATCAAAATGGGTACTGTAGGTTTTGATTAATTCGCCATTCATCTCCTTAAAGGAAATACGGATGGTGTCTGATTGGGCGGTATCTTCAACAAAATAATGAACGAGCACGCCGCCGGGATGATTGGTTCCTTCAGTTTTAGAGGTTTGTCCATTACCACCCCCCATTCGATAAGCGTTCATAGGTTTATAAAGATGAAAGGCTTTTTGCTCGAGAGCTGGATTCAATTGATGTAATACGGTAAGATCATCAATGATCCAAAAACTTCTTCCCTGAGTAGCGGCAATAAGGTTATTGTCTTTAATAGCGAGATCTGTAATCGGGACTATGGGCAAATTTTGTTGAAAAGGCGTCCAACTGCTACCGTTATCAAATGAAATATACATACCCGTTTCGGTTCCAGCATAGAGCAAGCCTTTTCTTTCTGGATCTGCCCTGACCACACGTGTAAAATGATTATTGGCAATACCCTTCGTGATTTCTTTCCAAGTGGCACCATAGTCAGTGGTCATATATAAATAAGGCTTGAAATCTCCTAATTTATATTTGGTGCCGGCCACATAAACACCTCCTTTTTCGAAGGGATTGATTTCAATACTGTTGATCATCATCCATTCGGGCATATTGGGGGGGGTGACATTCTTCCAATTTTCACCAGCGTTTCGAGTGATGTGAATCAAACCATCATCACTACCAGTCCAAATGACGCCTTCCTCATGGTAAGATTCAGTTGCAGCGAAGATGGTACAATAGTATTCAACACTGGTATTGTCTTGGGTTATGGGTCCACCCGAAGATCCGAGTTTTGTTGGATCATTTCTGGTCAAATCAGGACTGATGATTTCCCATGACTGCCCTTCATCCATGGTCAGGTGCAGTACATTAGACGCAGCATACAATCTTTTTGTATTGTGGGGAGAGAAAAAGATGGGGAAATTCCATTGAAAACGGTACTTCATTCCTTCTGCTCCGTGACCCATAGGGTTATCCGGCCAAACGTTAATGCCCCTTTCTTCAGAAGTTTTGTGATTTACACGTGTTAAATAGCCTCCGTAACTTCCGCCGTAAACAATATTGTTGTTTTCTGGATCAATGGCGATATGGGCACTTTCTCCACCAGCGGTGGATTCCCAATCACTTTGGCCTATGTACCTACCGTCAGTTCTGTGATCAATTCTCACGGTTGAGTTGTCTTGCTGCGCCCCATAAATCTTATAAGGGAAAGAATTATCAGTAGTCACGCGATAAAACTGTGCAGTCGGCTGATTTTGATAAGTACTCCAATTTTCACCTCCATCATAGGAAATTTGGGCACCGCCATCATCACCGATGATTAATCGTTGATTATCCTCAGGTGCAATCCAAAGGTCATGATGATCACCATGAGGGGCATTATAAGTTTCAAAGGTCTTTCCACCATCTTTTGACCTATGATAGCGGACATTCATGACATAGATACGATCTTCATCCTGGGTATCTGCAAATATTTTGGAATAATACCATGCGCGTTGTCTTAACTTCCGTTCTGAGTTCGTTTTTATCCAGGTGAGACCGGCATCATCAGATCTGAATACGCCACCTTCCTTGTTTTCTATTAAGGCCCACAGCCGATCAGAATTAATGGGTGATACGGTCACGCCAGAAATACCCCAAGTTCCTTTTGGTAATCCTTGATTATTTGAAATATTCGTCCAATGGTCACCCCCGTCCGTACTTTTCCAAAGTGCAGAACCGGTGCCACCACTTTCTAGACTGTAAGGTGTTCTTCTGATTCGCCAAGTTGAAGCATAAAGTACCCGAGGATTGTTGGGGTCCATGACCAATTCTACAGCTCCTGCATTTTCGTTGGCAAATAGAACTTTTTCCCAATGATCACCCCCATCCTTTGATCTGTAAACGCCTCGATTGGTTGTTGGCTTATAAAGATTTCCCATCACCGCAGCGTAGACAAGATCGGGATTTTTGGGATGTATTTTGATTCTCACTACGTGGTATGAATCTGGCAAACCTTTATTTTCCCAGGTTTTACCTCCGTCCAAGGACTTCCAAATACCATAACCCGAGGAAACATTACCACGCACGGTGACCTCACCACCACCTGCGTAAATAACATTAGGATCCCAGTCGCTTACCGCGATAGCACCCACAGATCCTCCAAAATAATCATCACTTAGATTTTCCCAACTGTTTCCGGCATCATTCGTTTTCCAAATGCCGCCTCCACTTGAACCAAAATAGAATAAGTTAGGTTGGCCTGAAACCCCCGTAACAGCTGCAGATCTGCCTCCTCTGAAAGGGCCGATGTTTCTCCACTCAAGGCCCTCATATAAGTTACTTGAAAAGCTGAGCGTGGGATCCGTTTGATTCGTTTTTTTTCTTTTCTGAGCTAAGGATTCTGTAAAAATAAAGATGAAAGTAAACACACATAGCATCAGGGGTTTAAGTATTTTCATAATTTATATTTTAATGAATGGTGCAAAAGGAATCTTTCCATTAAGTTTAATAAAATTGAGATTAAATGAGAAGTTATAAATGGGTAAGGGTTGAGAAAAGTTATCAAAGGTCAATATTTTGTTTGGTGGATCGATCAATAAGCATCTCTGATATGGAGTAATATTTTTTTTGTTTGAGCTCTTATTTGCGACGGGGGCACTGTGTAGTGATTGCTCATAAAACTGAAAGCCAATTTTCGACCCGATTGGGTGATCAAATAACCACTGAGCGCTTGATTATGTCTTAAGGTACCTGTTTTGGCATAAACAAAAGAATTATCGTGATTTCCATCAGTGAATTTATTTGGAAATAGTTCAATAATTTCATCCCAAGTAATCATATGAAAGATGATTTCAAGTACTTTGACTAAATTTTGGGGAGTATTCATATTGTATACAGACAATCCCGATCCATCTACCCATATAAGGGAATCTGGTAATGAGGCAAATAGCGAGGATTTTAAATAATTTAGATACGTTTTTTGTGTTTCATATCCTTGTACTCTTTGTGCATTAATCAATAGTTGTTCTGCTAAAAAGTTATCACTTTTAAACATCATTTTTTTAAGAATGGGAGTTACCAAAGGGCCTTGAATAAGGGTGCCTTTACCCAATGCTTCAGGAAGGCCTAAAAATACATTTGTTGGAAGTGTATCGATAAGCAACTTTTTTATTAGTTCATTATTGACCTTGAAGGGTACGTAATTATTTTTATTTTCAGAAAGGGATTCGATGGGATAATTAAAAATATTATAATCACGATCGCGATGTTTTTTATCAGTGTCAATATTTACGAAAGGGGCAAAGAAACTGGGTGAAATAGTAATTTCATCAAGGCTCGATTGGATATTGACCCTATTTCCAAAAATGGGCATCCAAGATCTTTCTAATTGAAAATAATAATTATAATCATCCCACGACCAGCCGGGTCCGTAATGTGAAATTGGATGGAGAGGAGGATGTAATATTAAGGAGTCAGAGAGTAGTGAAGTTAAGCAAGTATATCCAGGCTGTTCCTCAAATTCTGGATGAAGGAAGGTGGGATCTCCCAAAGGGATTAAATGAAGTTGATTTTCTATCTTTTGATAATAAAAGGAAGGAACATTAGTTAGATGAAGGTTTAAATAAGCAGCGAGTGTAAGGATTTTGGTATTCGAGGCGGGAGTGAAGTAGTGATCTTCATTGATTTTTATTAAATATTTATTTTGATCAAGGTCATATACCGATAAACCGGTAAAAGATTTGGGTAGGTTTTCAATTTCATTTGATATACTTTTAACATGGGTTTTCAAGCTGATTTTGTTAATCAATTGGCAGGATGAAAAAAGTAAGGGTAGCAGCATCATTTTTATAAAAAATAGTTTTGTTCTCTTATGTGCTTGCTTGGTACTCTTGAGTTTTTTTATCATATAAATACGAATTAACGAATATTTCAGACTTAATTAAACGGGTATACAGTTTTTTTTGTAATTTTTTGTAGTTACTTTTCGGATTTTAAAGACTCAATCTTATCTTTTGATGAACCTATTATGAGTATTATTGATTTAATCACATTATTGTTAGTCCTCTCAGCTGCTTTCACTCTTATCAACATCGCATATTTAAAATTACCGTCTACCATCGGACTTATGCTGATTGCTTTGATCAGTTCTGCTTTGGTTCTTTTGGTGGGTATTTTATTTCCGGGCATAGCCCAAGGAGCAGAGCATATCATTGAGGAATTTGAATTTAAAGAGGTCCTTCTAGATATCATGTTGAATTTTTTACTTTTTGCAGGAGCGTTGTCGATGGATTTGAATACCATGATAGAAGAAAAAGTGCCTATTATTATTTTAGCAGTTTTTGGTACTCTTATTTCCACATTTGTGGTTGGCGCCTTGGTGTTTTACGTATTCCCATTTTTGGGGATTGAAATGGATTTTATCTATTGTTTACTTTTTGGGGCCCTTATTTCACCTACTGACCCAATTGCTGTTTTAGCCCTACTCAAGAAATTTAATTTATCTAAAAACTTAGAAATTAAAGTTGCGGGCGAATCCCTCTTCAATGATGGGGTAGGTGTAGTTGTCTTTTTAACTATTTTAGGCGTTGCCGAGAGAGGAATGGATACTTTCGATATAGGAGAAGTGGGTATTTTATTTGGTCAAGAAGTTTTTGGAGGTTTATTGCTTGGAGCTATATTAGGTTATCTTGGATTTAAGACTTTACTTTTTATCGATAACGATTACGTGGAGCTAGAAGTTTTGGTTACGCTCAGTTTGGTAATGATCGGTGGTCGATTTGCTGAATCGATTCATGTCTCCGCCCCTTTGGCGATGGTTATTTTAGGTCTAGCTATTGGTAACGAAGGCAGGGATGAGAAATTGGCGAATGCCACGGGCAAATATGTTTTTAAATTTTGGCATTTGTTAGATGAGACTTTAAACGCCATGTTATTTATTTTAATTGGTTTAGAAATGCTCGTGATAGCCAAGGATGTCACTAGTGACATGTTCTTAATAGGGGCAGTGGGTATTTTGATTGTTCTTACGGGTCGATCCATCGGTGTTTCCTTACCTGTAGGTTTGATGTCTTTAAAAATTAAGTTTGAGAAAGGGGCGACCTCCTTACTTATATGGGGAGGATTGAGGGGCGGGATTTCCGTTGCTTTGGCATTATCTTTATCTGATTTTGAATGGATCCCTAGTAATTTTAAAATCATTATTTTGTTCACAACTTATTGCGTAGTTGTTTTCTCTATTTTGGTCCAAGGCCTGACCATTCCGGCATTACTTCGAAGAATCCAATAAATGTCATCAAAAAAAGCAGATTCGACACTAGAGTCCTTTGATATTGATCAACTTAAAGCAACTGTAAGAAAATCTGTGGAATTGGAAGAACCGATTCACGAATTACGCTTGAGTATCGGAAGGATTATATCTGCTTGCCTTAGGTGATGCCGAGGGTCAATTGCTTAAAAAATCAGAAAAATTTATTGATTATGGGTTAATAGCAGGGGGAATTTTGCAGCTTTCTTTGATGGGTAGCATCAGTCTCGAAAAAGGGTTCATTAAAATAATTTCTACTCAGCAGACGGGCCATATTTTTTTAGATAAGGTATTAAAAAATCTAACAGAGGGGGGTGGACTTATTGAGGAGATCTTAAGATTGAAAAATGAACTTAAAAACCTTCATGATGATTTAGAGGAGTTATTGATTAGCAGAGGCATTATCAAAAGGGAAGAGAACACTTTATTGTGGATTCCTTTGAGTGAGCGAATTGAAAATGTGAATTATGCCTATGAAAAAGAAATAAGAAATACCTTAAGGGCATTGGTGTTAAGAGGATTTAAGAATGACGTGTCATTTTCAATTCTTTTTTCTCTGACTCATGATTGTCATTTATTGTCAGAAGTATTTGGATCTACCAGTGAGATTGCTGATGCAAAAAATTGGGTGAAAAATCCAAAAAAACTTGTGGGTATAGATGAGGATTTAGCAATTATATTAGGTCTTATAAGTCATTTTTTTAGCGATAAACTTCCTAAGTAAGTGCTACGATTACCTGCGTCTCATTCATGATTAAGGCGCGTATCTTATTATCTTAATTTGCTGGCATGATTTTGTTCAGATAAATCCTGAAGTTTTTGACTTTGTCTCATTAATGACTGATTATACAATCTATCGTTGATTGCTAAGGCATCTTCCTCACTAATGTCGTATATTGCGGCATAAATCTTAGCTTGCATTTGTTGATTGGCTTTTAAATAAGCCAGAATTGAATCTTGCTTTTGTAGCAAGGTGTTTGCTCTGATGGACATGAAGCCAAAGCCTTCGTGAGGATTATTGTTGTCTTTCTCAAGAATTAAATATTCAGCCCCATCGACCTCTATTTTATCAAAATGCCATTGTACGTTTTCATGAATTTCTCGAGTAGCGAATTTTTCATCCTCTGACAAGGATTGATTTTCACAGCCAGCAGATATAATGAACACTAAAAGAATGATATATAAAATAGTTTTCATGGGAATTTAAATTAATTTATTGTATTAGTCCCTCTTCAACATTAAAAATTTTACTTAAATGTTGATGGGCCCTACCATTAAGGATAACAATCAAATAATCACCCAATTCTATTTTTAAATCAAAGGCGGGATTCTTGATCAGTTCTCGCCCCCCCATCTCTTTATTTTTTGAAATCCCAATTAAAATCCCATTATACTTCATTTTCAAATTAAAAAAGGCCTCTTCATAGGTTTTATTGAGGTAAGGGTTTTTGGTGACTACTTTAAATTGTTTTATATCAAAGTCATCATCTGATTTAGCAAAAGACATGATAGATTCTGCGTAATCAGCGACATCCGGTTCAAAAATATAGCTAGCTAAGAGTTTAGATGAAATTTCGTGTTGCAATATAATTTGCTCTACACCTGCTGCGATGAAGGTTTCCTTTAATTCAGAATTGTCAAGAACTACTGACAATCTCAGAGTTGGATAATGTTTTTTGAGGTTCAGCGCGGTGACAAGTTTGTCTGTATCACTGTTTTGGTTAATAAAAACCATACTTGAAAGCTCAATATTAATTTTTTTGTAGAGGTCAATATTTTTGTAGTCATTATATAACACAAAGAGGTCTTTGGTTTGGTATTTATCTTTTATGGAGTCAACCGTAGTTTTGTTGTCGGTTATAATACCCATTTTTTTACCCACACCGAAAAGTTGATCGGCTACTAAACTTCCAAAATCATCCCATCCAATCATCACTATATGATTGGAGAAACTTGTTCCTTCATATCCCAATTTCTTATTCTCTTTAATTTTTACAATAATATTTGAAACTCCACCGATGACGGTAGCATAAAACACCATACTTAATAATACAAAAATGCCACCAATAATTCTACCATGAGTACTTAAGGGGAATAAATCTCCATAGCCTACTGTGGTTAAAGTCACAATAGAGTACCAGTAAGCATTTTTATAATCGCTTAAGGTAGATTGTGGACTGATTTTCTCTACCTCTACAAGTGCGGTTATAAGTATTTGGTAAATGATCACTACCCATAGGATCCATAGTCCTAGTTTGACTTTTTTATTTAAAAATAAATTATCCAGCACCGCCCTCTTTTATTTCAAAGTTAATGATTTGAGGCCAAATAGTAAATGCTTAAGGGAGATATTCTAATTGTAATTTAGCTCCCGTTTTAAGGGAAATAATTAATAATTTTATTATAATGTGACCATTTATTTAATCAAACATTAATTTTTGTTCATAATAATAATAAAATTAAGTATATATTATAATTTTAATTAAATTACGATCGACATATTGGGAATATTACAAATAATTACGATTCTTATCGATGAATAAAAATAGCTTTATGAAGAGACATACCTATGATTATGGTGTAATTGGCAATTGTGCTTTTACTGCCCATGTGCATACCGATACGAGTATTGCTTGGATGTGTTGGCCTCGATTCGATAGTAGTTTTGTCTTTGGATCGATCTTAGACCAAGAAAAAGGAGGTGAATTTTCTATCAAGCCATTACAAGAGGTGTTTGAATCTAAACAGATTTATTTAGAAAACACCAACATCCTTCAAACAGAAATATCTTCCCCAGAGGGTACCTATCGAGTGACTGATTTTGCGCCTAGATTTTATCAGTCTGATCGATATTTTAAACCCCTCATGCTGGTAAGAAAAATAGAGCGAATAAAAGGGAATCCAAAAATTATTGTCAAGTGTAAACCAGTGGGAGAGTATGGAAATGTAATTCCTAAACAAAGTCTTGGAAGTAATCACATTCAATTTTTAGGCTTAGAAGCAAATGTGCGATTGACAACTAATATTTCACTTAATTATATCGTAGACGATCAGGCTTTTGTATTAAATGAGGATAAGTATATGGTATTGACATATGGTCCCCCCTTGGAAGGCACCATTATTGAGACTTGTGATGTTTTTTTGAGCAGAACTAAGATTTATTGGAGGGATTGGGTCAAAACTTCTAGTGTGGTTGATTTTTATCAGCGAGAAGCCATTCGATCGGCCTTAATCTTGAAAATTCATCAATATGAAGATACGGGTGCAATTGTAGCAGCGATGACGACGAGTTTACCCGAATCCCCCGGTAGTACCCGGAATTGGGATTATAGATATTGTTGGATGCGAGATACCTTCTATACGCTGAATGCTTTCAGTAATATTGGTCATTTTGAAGAATTAGAAAAGTATTTTCACTACATATTAAATACGACCATTGATGAGGAAAGTCGTTACCAACCGCTTTATGGGATATCAGGAAAAAAAGCGCTTACTGAAGTTGAAATTCCTTTAAAAGGATATTTAGGAAATCAGCCCGTCAGAGTGGGAAATCAAGCTTACACTCACATACAGAACGATGTCTATGGTCAGGTTTTAATATCGTTATTGCCACTATATGAGGATAAAAGAATCATTTTTACAGAAAGATTTGATTCTTCAGGATTGATTATGAAAACTCTGAAAATGATTGAAAAAACCTTTGACGAAAAAGACGCAGGCTTATGGGAATTTAGAAATTTGAAGCAACATCATACCTATACCTATTTATTTCATTGGGCAGGAAGTTGTGCTGCCATAAAGATGGCAAAAGTACTTAAAAATGAAGAAATGGGTACCTTAGCAATCAAGTTAAAAAAGAGATCTGAAATTGAAATTGAAAAAGCATACGTGTCGTCAAAGAAAGGTTATGCGCAGGCGGTTGGGGTAGATAGGATGGATGCCAGTACCTTGCAACTCATCATGATGAACTATCTTCCGGGCGATTCACAGAGAGCCAAGGATCATTTAATCGCTATGGAAAAAGAGCTAGCGGCCTCTGGGGGACTCTTTTATAGATATAAGCATCAAGATGATTTTGGGGCACCTGAGACGACCTTTTTAATTTGTGCTTTTTGGTATGTTGAGTCTTTGGCCTGCGTGGGAAGGTTAGACGAAGCCATCAAATATTTCGAAAATCTTATTTCATTCAGTAACCATGTGGGACTTTTGAGTGAGGATGTAAACGAAAAAGATGGGGGTATGTGGGGAAATTTCCCGCAAGCGTACAGCCATGTGGGATTATTAAATGCCGCAACAAGAATAGCAAATAAACTGGATAGACCTAGCTTTTTATAATTTCGTTGAAGAATTTGCGAACCTCTTTATAAGAATTAACGCTGAATTTTGCTTCAGAAGCACTGGTGCCTACTTTGATAGTATAAGCTTCTTCAGGCATTGCTTTGAAGGTATCTTCATCCGTAAAATCATCCCCAAGTGCCAATAAAAAGTCGGCGTCAGGATAGATTTTCATTAATTTTTGGGCCGCTTTTCCTTTATTAATTTCAGAGTTTTTGATTTCTACTATCATATCGCCTTCAAGGACTTCCAAGTTTTCATTGGCAGTCATGTATTTTAAATGACTGGTAAGCTCCCGAGTACGAACTTCTCCTAAACCTGTTTCTACTTTTCTATAATGCCAAACCAAAGAATAATCTTTTTCTTCGACGAAGGAACCAGGTGTACGATTTACATATCTTTCTAAGAGCGACAGGATCTCTTTTTTCCAACTGGCATTAATTTTTATAAAAGTTTTGAAGGGCTTATCCATTCTTTTAATCCAAACGCCATGTTCTGCTATAATATCTAGTGTATAAGGTTTCATCCATTCTTCAAGGGATTGCCGGCCTCTACCCGAGATGATTACAATATGATTATTTATGTCTTTTGTGAGGTGTTCCAAAATCTCTATGAGCTCTTGATCGGGTTTAGAGTCATCAGGATTTTCAAAAAAACCAACCAGTGTGCCGTCGTAATCTAAGAAAATTAATCGTTCTTTCGATTGTTTATAGGCATGCTTGATTTCCTCTGACAATTGGTTATCAATTAATCTTGTTTTGAGATGACTTTGTTCTTTTTTTACATTCGCAAGTTCATCCATGAACAATTTAACCCAGGCATGTATGTTGTACCTTTTCAATGACTTCTGCATGGAGGTCATACTTTCTATTTGCAGATCCTCTGGCATGGTTAATGCTTTATGCATGGCTTCAACCAATTGGTGAATATCATTGGGATTTACGATGATGGCATCAGAGAGCTCTTTGGACGCACCAGCCATTTCGCTGAGAATTAAGACTCCCTTTTTGTCTAATCTGCTCGCTACATATTCTTTACATACTAAATTCATGCCATCCCGCATAGGAGAAACCAATGCGACATCGGAAATCCTGTAAAATGCAGATAAAGCAGGCAATGGAAAACTTCGGTAGAAATAATGAATAGGTGTCCAATTGAGCTTGGAGAATTGACCGTTGATCCGACCAACTAAAAGATCTATTTCTTCTTTAAGTTGCTTGTATTTTGAAACAGAATCTCTGGAGGGAACTACTACCATGAAAAGGGATACTTTCTCCTTAAAATCAGGATATTTGCTAAGAAAAAGCTCAAAGGCCCTTAATCTTTGGGGAATACCTTTCGAGTAATCCAGTCGGTCAATGGATAAGATGAGTTTTACGGTACCAATGGATTTTCTATAACGAGCTTCTCGGGCCAATGTTTCTGGATCTTGAGCAGAGGTGGCATATTTTTCATAATCGATGCCCATGGGTAAGGCATCTGCTTTTATGAGTCTGTTTTTCACTTTAATCGTACCGTTTGAGTTTCCAAGCCCCGCCAGTCGATTGACTGAAGAGAGAAAATGTCTCATATCGTCGTAAGTATGAAAACCCAAAAAATCAGCCCCGAGCAGGCCATTGAGTAATTCCCTCCTCCACGGTAATAGCCTAAAGGACTCATAGGAGGGGAACGGGATGTGAAGGAAAAATCCAATAGTAGCATTAGGACTGATGGCCCTAATCAGTTGAGGCAAAAGCAATAGTTGATAGTCATGTATCCACACAGTATCATCATCCTCGAGTTCTTCTGAAAGGCTTTCTGCAAATTTTTTATTGACGCGCTGATAGGCGAGCCAAAGCTCTTCTTTGTAAACAGTATATTGATTAAAATAATGGAAGTTTGGCCACAAGGTCTCGTTACTGAAACCCTCGTAGAAATCTTCAATTTCTTCACTACTCAGAAAAATAGGTTTCATATGCTGCTTGATGAGGTTTGAATGTACTTCTTCCTCTTGAGACTTTTCAATGGCCAACCCTGGCCATCCGACCCAAAGATTATTCCCTTGTTTAAAAACAGAATTCAAACCGGTCGCGAGGCCACCTTCACTTGCCTTGTATAAAAGCTCATTATTGTCCTGTACTATTTTAATAGGAAGTCTGTTTGAAATAATAATTGTTTTACCCATGATTCGTAATTTTTAAAATTGGGAGTGCCTAGGGGCGAGGTATTCCTTTATGATTTATTGAAGCTATTTAATCTTATTTGTGTTAATTTTTTTTTGGTATCCAAGGGAAAATCACCCTTCATCATCCAATCATAAAATGAGGGTTCTTTTTGCAGAACTTCACTAACCAATTTACCCTTATGCTTTCCAAAATTAAACACTTCTTTCCCTTGGTCATTGAATACCATGCGTCCAGCCAAGTCTACCATTTTTTTATTTAAGAGCAGGTGCAAGGAATTCATGTCATTTTCGATGATTCCCAAGACTTCACCTTTCAGATTGGAGAGGCTTTGCTGATCGTATTTAGCAATTTGACCCATAAAAACAGCCATAGTTGCGCGGGTATCAGCTAGTGCACTGTGGGCGTTCTCTAACACTTCTCCGGTGTAGAATTTATAGGCCGCACTTAAATTTCTTTTTTCCATCATATGGAAAATTTTTTGGGCGTCGAGTAAATTTCTTTTTTCGGTATTGAAATCGATACCTACTCTGGCAAATTCTTGGGCCAATAAAGGAATGTCAAATTGTAAAATATTAAATCCGCAAAGATCACAATTCTCCAAAAAATCACACATGGATTTAGCGACTTGGTTAAACAAGGGCTCGTCTTTAACATCTTTGTCATAAATGCCGTGCACCAAACTAGACTCCATGGGAATGGGTATTCCTGGGTTGATACGCCGACACTTTTCTTCTATCTTACCATCAGGGAAAATCTTAATTAATGCGATTTCGACAATCCTATCTTTTGAGGTACTGGTCCCCGTAGTTTCAAGATCGAATACGACCAGTGGATTTTTAAGATTTAGCATTTATTTTTAATCCTTATAGGTCGTAAAAGCTTCCATAATTTGGTCATTGGGTATAGATATTTTTCGCAATAGGGCCTTGGCTGCTCCGGCGTGGGATAAAAAGTTTTTATTTTTAGTCATGAGACTTAGATTATCCTCTAGTCTAAATCCACCATCTATTTTAGTTCCTGATAGAGATTCATATTCAACCAAACTCACACCTTCGCGCTGTTTTTCACTAATAACAACGGCTAAGTTATCTTCTTTGTTATAGAGTAACGTACCACTTTTCGGTGTTAAATCAGCGAAAAGCTCATATTTCTCAATAAATTTTTCAACGGCTGGATAATTTTTTGATTTCTCATCTTCTACATGATGAATGAGGGCAATATGATGATTGAATTTTAAAAATTCTTCGAATTTTAGTTCGTCTAAGTCACTAAAGTCACAGGGAGTAATGATGATGGCAGCGTTTCCAATTCGATGGTCCTCTTGTGATAAGATGAAGTCATGTGCTTTTCCCACTACGTTCAAAACATGCAAGACAATTTTAGTGATTTCATGGGCTCCCTCGTTTCCGATGATGGCAATTCTTTGTTTATCCGTAATCGACGCAAGATTCATTTTTTTTTTTGATCATTTGTAAATCAAAAGTAATTAAAAATATGCAGAGATAAATTAATTGTGCCAGGTATAAAATTGTGGATAAGATGTGCAAACTAAATTTGAAATTAAAGGGGAGTTGTTCACATGAAATGTTACGTTTGCTCTTATATATTAAACCCATTTAATCCGATCAACTAATGGACCCTTTAGCCTCTTCATCGAGTAAAATTTCGGGCAAAATACGTAAAAAACTAATCAATGACACCTCGGAGTCATTGGGCAAACTACCACCACAAGCAGTTGATATTGAGGAGGTTGTATTAGGGGCGCTTATGTTAGAGCAACATGCTTTATCGAGTGTTATCGATATTTTAAAGGTGGAGAGTTTTTATAAGGAAGCTCACCAAAATATTTACGAATCGATTGTTCAGCTCTTCAATAATAGCGATCCAGTGGATATCAAAACGGTCGTCCATCAATTGCGGAAAAATGGAAAGTTAGAACTCGTTGGGGGTTCTTATTATATTGCTGATTTGACGACGCGTGTGAATTCGGCCGCCAATATAGAATACCATGCTCGAATTATTTCTGAGCAATCTATCAAAAGACAGTTGATTCGGATTTCATCAGAGCTTGTCACCGATGCCTATGAAGATACGACGGATGTTTTTCAGTTACTCGACCGTACTGAGCAGGCACTTTTTCAGGTTTCAGAATCTCATATCAGAAAGAATTATGATAAAATGAGTTCTCTGCTTACCAAGGCCATCAGTCAAATAGAAGAGCGAAAAAACAAAAAAGATGGACTCACGGGCGTACCCAGTGGTTTTACAGCGCTGGACCGTATCACCTCAGGATGGCAACCTTCTGACTTGGTAATCATTGCTGCCAGGCCAGGTATGGGTAAAACCGCCTTTGTCGTTTCAGCCATGCGTAATGCAGCCATTGATCACGGACAAGGGGTTGCTATATTTTCATTAGAGATGTCTTCTGTTCAATTGGTGAACAGATTAATTTCGGCAGAGGCAGAATTGGAAAGTGAAAAATTAAAAAGAGGAGAAATGGCCGATTATGAGTGGGAACAATTACTTCATAAAACCTCCAAACTCTCTGAGGCGCCTATATTTATTGACGATACACCAGGTCTAAGTATCCTAGAATTGAGAGCGAAGGCTAGAAGATTGGCGCAGCAGCATGATATCAAACTGTTGATCATTGATTATTTGCAACTGATGTCAGGAGGAGACGCCAACAAAAATTCAGGGGGAAATAGAGAACAAGAAATTGCTTCTATTTCTCGAGCGTTGAAGGGGATTGCAAAAGAATTAAATATCCCAGTTATTGCTTTGTCTCAATTGAGCAGGGCGGTTGAAACCCGTGGGGGGGACAAAAAACCGCAATTATCAGATTTAAGAGAATCGGGTTCTATTGAGCAAGATGCCGATATGGTGATGTTCTTGTATCGTCCAGAGTATTATGGGATTACTCAAGGGGAGGATGGTGCACCGTTTAACGGTACTGCTGAGCTCATTATTGCCAAACACAGAAATGGAAAATTAGATACTGTACAATTCAAGTTTATCGGTAAGTTTACCAAGTTTGCAGATTTAGATATATTGACGAATGAAGCCTATGATTCTTCTTTTCCGAGCAGTGGTAATACCGATAGCGGTTATACCATTACGATGCCTAGTAAGGGCACCCAAGATAGCTCTGGAGCTGGCGATGATCCCATACCCTTTTAAAATAGATTCATTAAATTTATTGACCGTCATGTTCGAATTTAAAGTTGCTAAAGGCATTTTTTATTTCATCTAGGGCTTTGGTGTTTTTAGAAAATGCCGTTTTCTCAATTCCTAGCTCGTAGGTAGCTCTGGCTTCTTCTAAATAACCACAATCTGCAAATAACTGAGCGGCTTGATAATAAGTGGGGAGATAATCTGGAAATTCAGTCAATAATTTTCTAAAACTGGCCAGGCAGAATTCATTATTTTCCCCTAAAAACTCAAGGGTCATGGCATACACTAAGAAGGGATCGAGTGGATTTTTTTCAAGTAATTTTTGAAGCTCTTTTATACGTTTAATATTCATATTTTGCATTTTACATTCTTGTATTAATGATTAACTTTACCTTTCAAATTTAGGATCAAATTTAATATTTAACATGAAAATTCTTGTTTGCATAACCCATGTGCCAGATACCACATCAAAAATCTCTTTTGTGGACCAAGATACGGTATTTGATAAAACGGGGGTTCAATTTATTATCGGACCTTATGACGATTATGCCTTGGCTAGAGCCGTCGAATTAAAAGAACAGCTTGGAGGTAGCATTGCGGCGTTAAATGTAGGTTTAGCGGAAACGGAGCCAACGATTAGAAAGGCACTGGCTATCGGAGCAGATGAGGCCATTCGGATCAATGCAGAACCCAAAGATGCTTTTTTTGTAGCGCATCAAATTGCTCAAGTGGTCAAAAGAGGAGATTATGATTTAATTCTTATGGGAAGAGAATCAATTGATTTTAATGGAGGACAAGTTCATGGAATGGTTGGGGAACTTTTGGGTATCCCCTCTGTCTCTCCTGTGATGCACTTAGATATAGAGGGAAATGTTGCTAGATTATCTCGAGAGATTGAAGGAGGTAAAGAATTATTGGAGGTAGCGCTGCCTATTGTGGCGGGTTGCCAGGAGCCGATTGCAGAATGGAAAATACCTAATATGAGAGGAATCATGTCTGCGAGGTCAAAGCCTCTCAATGTTTTAGACCCCTTTGAAGACGAGCAGAAGACGGTAATTGAAAATTTCGTGATGCCAGCAGCAAAAAGTGGTGTAAAAATGATAGATGCCGATAATGTGGGCGAGTTGGTAGATTTATTGAAAAATGAAGCAAAAGTATTTTAATGAAAGTATTGGTATTTATAGAATCAGATGAGGGTAAAATAAAGAAATCCTCCCTTGAAGCAGTAAGTTATGCTACCGAAATAACACAAGACACCGTTGCTATGGCCTTTGGAGACCTCGAGTCATCCGAACTGAATAAAATAGGTGCTGCTGGGGCAAAGAAGGTGTTGCACGTCACAGACTCAGATTTTGAGCCCTCAAATATCATGGCAGTATCCATGGCTATTGCGCAAGTGTTTGAAGCAGAAGATATTGATTTGATGGTGATGGCCAAGTCTTCATTGGCAGATCCTGTATCAGCTCGGGTATCTATTAAAATCGATGCCTCGTTGGTGAGTAATGTTACCGATTTACCCGACATGGCCAACGGATTTACAGTCAATCGAAGTATCTATACTGGAAAAGCCTTTGCGAAAACCAGATTAACGAGTGATAAGAAAATTCTTACAATACGTAAAAATACCGTTCCCATCCGGGAGAACGGCCTCGATCCAAAAATCGTAGTGTTTCAGCCTTATTCAAAGGGTTCAGATGCTTCCGTGAAGGTAATGTCTCAAGAAAAAACAAGCAGCGATATTCTTCTACCCGAGGCCGATATAGTGGTTTCGGGAGGTAGAGGCCTTAAGGGACCTGAAAACTGGGGAATGATAGAAGACTTAGCTGCAGCTCTCGCTGCGGCAACAGGATGCAGTAAACCCGTCTCAGATATGGACTGGCGTCCCCATCATGAGCACGTAGGTCAGACGGGTGTTAAAGTTTCGCCGACCTTATATATTGCAGTAGGCATCTCAGGTGCCATTCAACATTTGGCAGGAGTAAATTCTTCTAAATTCATTTTGGTCATCAACAAAGATCCCGAAGCACCCTTTTTCAAAGCGGCCGATTATGGCATAGTTGGAGATGCCTTTGAGGTGCTTCCTCAATTAACTAAGGCCATTCAGGCGGCGAAAGGATAATGCCAGATAAAGTGAAAATGGAAATTTTAGGCCTTTCAACAGGTCAAGCACAGTCAGGTTCTTTTGCTCTTGTCTTGGGTGAGTTTGAAGGGAAACGTAGACTACCCATCATTATAGGTATGTTTGAAGCCCAAGCCATAGCGATTGAAATTGAAAGTATCACACCCAATCGTCCGATGACTCACGATTTATTTAAGTCATTTGCCTATCATTTTGACTTTCAAGTAAAAGAAATATTGATTTCGGATCTCAAGGAGGGTGTGTTTTTTGCAAAGTTAATATGTGATAAAGAAGGGGGGGAATCAGTCGAAATAGATGCACGTCCCTCAGATGCGATTGCGATTGGTTTACGTTTTGGAATAGATATTTTCACAACGGATCAGATTTTAAATGAAGCGGCAGTAGTAATCAGCGAAGAGGGTGATGAAGAGGATATGGACCTTTTGAAAAAAACAAAAAAGTCTACCGAAGAAGTAAAAAATAAGTCATCATCTAAATTGGGAGATTTTTCATCTGAAAAGCTCAATGACTTATTGAATAAAGCACTTGCCGATGAGGATTATGAACGAGCGGCAGCATTAAGGGATGAGTTGAACCGTAGAAATTAGCTTAATGAATATATTTAGAGGTGCCATAGGGCTTTGCTTTATCATAAGCATAGCCTATGCTTTCTCTGCTGATCGAAAAAACATCGATTGGCGGTTAGTGGCCTCTGGTATCTTCATTCAGTTGGTAATTGGGCTACTGATTGCTAAAGTCGCCATTGTAGGGAGTTTTTTTGGTTTTATCAGCGATAAATTCGTTTACTTTTTAAACTTTGCTCTTGGAGGTGCTGAATTCCTTTTTGGAGATCTTGCAAAAAATAGTGATCAAGCCTCAGGTGCCAGGCACAGCTTAGGGTTTTTATTTGCCTTTCAGGCCCTTCCGATTATCATCTTTTTTTCGTCAGTCACAGCCGGACTCTATTATCTCGGAATTCTTCAAAAAATTGTCAAGGCTTTTGCCTACATCATGTCTAAAACGATGCGACTTTCTGGTGCTGAGAGTGTTTCTGTAGCGGGGAATATTTTTTTAGGGCAGACCGAAGCACCTTTACTTATACGGCCTTTTATAGCTAAGATGACCTCTTCTGAGTTGAACTGTCTGATGACTGGCGGTATGGCCACCCTTGCAGGGAGTGTTTTAAGTGCTTATGTTGTTTTTTTGGGAGGATCAGATCCTGAATCTCAGACTCTTTTTGCTACTTATTTGGTGAGTGCTTCGGTAATGAATGCACCGGCGGCTATTGTCATGTCAAAAATGTTTTTACCTGAGGCTACTCCTGAGAAAATTGATCAGCACATCAAAGTCAACAAAGAGCAATTGGGTGTGAATCTTATAGATGCCTTATCTAAAGGCGCTACTGATGGGGTGAAGCTAGTATTGAATATTGGAGGTATGCTCTTAGCATTTATTGCTATTATCTCGGCCATAAATTGGATATTGATGGACGGTATTGGGGCTATGACCGGATTGAATGCTTATGTAGCTATGTCTACTCAAGGTGCATTTGATGGATTTTCATTGCAGTATATCTTAGGACAGATTTTTAGACTTTTTGCCTTTGCTATTGGTATTAGTTGGAGTGAATCGCTTTTAGTGGGGAGTTTGATGGGTCAAAAATTTGTTATTAATGAATTTGTGGGTTACCTCAGTTTGGCAGAGATGAAGGTGTCGGGTGTCCTAAGTGAGCGTGCGATCATGATTTCAACCTATGCCTTGTGTGGGTTTGCCAACCTCAGTAGTATTGGGATTCAGATAGGAGGGATCGGCGTGATGGCACCAGAACGCAGAGGAGATTTGTCTTTATTGGGATTCAGAGCCTTAATAGGTGCTTCTTTAGCTACCTTGATGACGGCAGCTATTGCAGGCGCTATTTTTTAATTTTTGACTCAAATCATTTGATTCATGTTTTGATGAATAATTTAGAGGCATTCACCAAGATTTTAATAGATAAGTGATATGCAGCCGCTTATTTTATGGAATAAATTGAGGGATGCAGATCTTTAAAAAAGGAATTCATAAATAGCTCTTTGGCGGAGAGAAGTGGATGTCAAAATATTTTTTAGTATTTTGCGCATCAAGCAGCGGATTTCCTGATGCTTGGAAAGTGAATCATATAACGAGTAAACCCTATGGAATATAAATTTGGAGGTTCAGAAACGAATCAAAAAACAGTATTAGATCATCCTTCAGGACTTTTTGTGCTGTTTTTTACAGAGATGTGGGAGCGATTTTCTTATTACGGAATGAGGGCGATATTGGTGCTTTTCCTGATCTCCTCCATATTAGAAGAAGGAGGCTGGGGCTGGGAGCGGGCTGAAGCATTAAAACTTTATGCTGTCTATACTGGACTCGTATACATAACACCTATTCTTGGTGGGTTTTTAGCAGATAAATATTTAGGTTATCGAAATGCCATTATAGCAGGGGCCTTTCTGATGACACTCGGACATGCTTCTTTAGCCTTTGAGGGTTTTACGGAGGTGTTTTTCTATTTGGGCTTGGCTCTAATCATCATGGGTAATGGTCTATTTAAGCCCAATATTTCTTCGATTGTGGGGCAATTGTATAAAAATCAAGGAAAAGAAAAAGATGCAGGCTATACTATATTTTATATGGGTATTAATTCGGGTGCTTTCTTAGGCATTTTACTGTGTGGCTATATAGGAGAGAAAATAGGATGGCATTTTGGTTTTGGTTTGGCGGGTATTTTTATGTTTTTTGGAATGCTGCAATTTTATTTTGCACAAAATATATTTGGGAAAATTGGACTATCCCCTAAAGAATCTCAGGACTTCATTCAAAAGGATGAAGAGCAAAAGGATCAAAAAGAACTTTTGGCAACGCTGTCCAAAAAGGTCATTCGAGATCGATTAATTGTGATCGGTGTTTTTTCATTTTTTGTGATTTTCTTTTGGTGGGCATTTGAGCAGGCTGGGGGCTCTATGACTATATTTGCAGCGGATTATACCGATAGATTATTGGTAGGTGGGGATGCATTGACCTTTAAAATTTTCAACACCTTGTTAACGGTCATTCCGATGCTCATTATTACCTGGGTATTGCTCATGTTGTTTAAGCAAACTTTTTCCAAATTCGCCTTGTCCAATATCTTTCTTGGAACCAGTTTTGTGATTGTTTGGATAGTCGTGATATGGATGCTGGATAGAGAATTTAGATCTGAATCAACAGAAGTACCTGCCTCTTGGTTTGGTATATTGAATTCCTTTTACATTATCACATTTGCCCCATTGATTTCTAAAATTTGGCAAAGTAAGTTTAATCCAACGGGTCCAATAAAATTTGCTATTGCCTTGATCTTAATGGGACTGGGTTTTGCCATATTGTCCTATGGGTCTCTGGGGATTCCTTTGGGTGCTCAGACGGCATCGGTGAGTATGGTCTTTTTGATTTTGGCCTACCTTTTTCATACCTTGGGTGAATTATGTATTTCTCCTGTAGGTCTGTCTTATGTGAGTAAATTGGCGCCAGTCAAATTGGTAGGTCTGATGTTTGGGATTTGGTTTGTTGCCAATTTCATTGCCAATTATATGGCAGGGATCACCGGTAGTTATATTGATCCTATCGTAGAGGAATATGGTATGACTACCTTCTTTATGATATTTACCATCATTCCTGTTGTGGCCGGAATGATCATGTGGATGTTAAATAATACCTTGTTAAAAATGATGCATGGTGTTCGATAGGAGCCCTATCAATAAAGATGACTAAAGGGGGGTGGTTTATTTATAAGAATCACTGGGTGTGAGGATGCCTATTTGAAGGGGACCTCACTTTTTTTATAAATCATTGAGTATCGTATGTCGTTGTTCGCCATAAAGTCTTGCCAGTTAGAGGAAATAGATCATTTGATAACCTTATCAAAAGAAACCTATTATCAGGCATTTAAAGCTTTTAATACCCGAGAGGACATGAATCATTATGTGATGAAAGCGTTCTCTAAAGAACAATTATTGGCTGAGATGAGAGATCAGCAGGCCTCATTTTATTTTGGAATTCATCAAAATCAACGGGTAGGTTATCTGAAATTAAACGAATATGACATCCCTTCAGAAGGTCATCAAGGACCTTCTATTGAAATTCAGCGTTTGTACGTGCAGTCGGATGCGCAGAACTTGGGAATGGGTCATTTTTTAATGGAAGAAGCGATAAAAATAGCTCGAGATAAGGGATTTGCATTCATGTGGTTAGGGGTTTGGGAGCACAATGAAAAAGCCCTTCGATTTTATGAGAAATTCAACTTTGAGCACATAGGATCCCATACTTTTTTGATGGGAGAGGACCCCCAACAGGATCATCTGTTGGGACGGATTATTTAGTGATTCAGTGTATGAGGGTATGTGCAATACGCCCTCAATATAAATCTATAGAACTGATTGTCTTAACGTACCTTTGTCCATGTGGAAAATCAGGTAAAAAGCAATCAGGAAATATTAGTCAAGTTAGGTATTGAGCAACTCAATCCCATGCAATTAGATGCGATCAAAAGCATCAATGATCATGCAAATAACATGTTGTTGGCACCCACAGGTTCGGGTAAAACATTGGCTTTTTTATTGTCCATATTGACATTGATGGAATTCGAATTGAGTGAAATCCAAACCCTAATCGTTGTGCCGACCCGAGAACTGGCTTTGCAAATTGAACAAGTACTCAGGGTTATGGGTACAGGATTCAAAGTCAATGCCATCTATGGAGGTCGGACCGGCCAAAAGGACAAGATAGAGCTTCGTCAACCACCGGCCATACTCATAGGGACTCCAGGTCGTATTGCCGACCGGATTCGTAGGGGAGATGTCGAGACTAATTTTATTACCCATTTGATTCTTGATGAATTTGACAAATCTTTAGCGTTTGGTTTTACTTCCGAGATGAAGGAAATCATGGGAGCCTTGCCCATGCTTAGGAAAAAAACGCTCACTTCGGCGACGCAGCAAGTAGAAATTCCTGAATACCTTCGATGTAAGGAGCCAAAAATCTTGAATTACCTTGAGAAAAGTGAATCTAAGCTGGAGTTGAAGGCCATTATCGCTAAAGACAAAAAGAAGTTAGAGGCCTTACAAGAAGCGTTAGGCTATTTGGGGGATCAGCCTGGGATTGTATTTTGTAATTTTAAAGATACCGTTGGTCAGGTAAGTGATTTTTTGAACGCACATAAAATAAGTCATGGCTGTTTTTCTGGTAATATGGATCAGATGGACCGTGAAAGAACCCTTATCAAGTTTAGAAATGGCAGCCTGCGCCTAATTATAGCCACAGACTTGGCTGCCCGCGGTTTAGATATCCCTCAAATTAAGGTCATCATTCATTTTGAACTTCCTTACAATCAGGATGAGTTCACCCATAGAAATGGTCGCACAGCGCGGATGAATAAAGAAGGCATCGCTTATGTGATGCAGTCAAAAGATGAGCGCTTGCCCACATTCATAGCGGATCTACCTGTAGTGAACTGGGAGGAGAAAAAACCACCAAGTGCCTCCTTATGGCAGACATTATTTGTTTCTGGGGGACGCAAGGATAAAATCTCTAAGGTAGATTTAGTAGGATTTTTTATTAAAAAAGGATTGTTAGGTGCCGATCAATTGGGGGTTATAGAAATCAAGCACGATTGTGCGTTTATAGGGATACAAGTCTCAAATACGGAAGCTCTGATCCAAAGGACTACGAATCAATATTTAAAAAAGAGAAAGGTTCGAATAAGTTTAGCTTAACTTTTAGTAGCGCCTCTTAGATGAAAAATTCCGTCTACCATTAGGTGGTTTTTTGCCCGTCTTTTTCTTGGCGAGCGCTGCGGCGACTTCATTGGCAGGATCAGGAGCATAACCTTCAATCGTGCTGCTTGGAATATTCTGTTTGGTCAATTTCTCAATATCCTTGAGGTAAGTCATCTCGTCAAAGCTCACCAATGAAATGGCTTCTCCACTTGCTCCGGCACGTCCGGTACGGCCAATTCGATGCACATAATCTTCAGGAATATTAGGGAGTTCAAAATTGACTACGTGTGGGAGCAATGGAATATCCAATCCTCTGGCCGCGATATCGGTGGCTACTAAGACACGGACATTACCAGTTTTAAAACCTGAAAGGGCTTTGGTTCGAGCCCCTTGCGTCTTATTACCATGTATGGCTGCTGAGTCGATACCTGCTTTTTCTAATTTATTACAAAGTCGATTGGCTCCGTGTTTGGTACGGGTGAAAATCAACACTTGGTTCCATTCACCCTCTAATATAAGCTTAGTAATTAAACTTGTTTTCTTGGATTGATCTACGTGGTAGACGCGTTGATCAATTTTTTCTACGGTTGTATTTTCGGGTGTAGCTTCTACAAGCACGGGACGGTCCAGAAAACTATTGGCCAGATGTTTGATCTCTTTTGAGAAAGTCGCTGAAAATAATAAATTTTGTCTTTTGGTAGGAAGCAAATCTAAGATTCTTCGAATGTCACGAAGAAAGCCCATGTCAAGCATTCTATCGGCTTCGTCGAGAACTAAAATTTCTACTTCGGATAAGCTCAAGACTCTTTGTCCATGCAAGTCCAATAGCCTTCCTGGGGTGGCTATCAATATGTCGACGCCACTTCGAAGAGTTTTAATTTGAGGATTGGCATTGACGCCACCGAAGATGACTGTAGATATGATGTCTACAAAATGGCCGTATTCATCAATATTTTGCTTGATTTGCGCGGCCAGTTCTCGGGTTGGTGTGAGAATCAAGGATCTGATCACCTTTCTTTTTTTTGAGGGCTTTTCAGATAGCAGCTCAAGGATAGGAAGGGTAAATCCTGCTGTTTTTCCTGTACCCGTTTGGGCGGAGGCAAGAATATCTTTTCGGTCTAGAATTACTGGAATGGCTTTTTCTTGAATTGGGGAAGGATCTGAATATCCTTTTTTAGTTATTGCTTTAAGTAAAGCTTCGGAAAGGCCTAATTGATTGAACGACATGTAAAAGGGTTAGGTTTTGGCTGCAAAATGGCAGCTCCTAAATAAAACGCAAACTTAGCCAATCAATAGCTCAATCGGTCTGCTTTTCTGAAAACTTAATTAATTTATCCATTATTACAGCTGTGAACTATAGATGAGACCATAAAAAAGGTAAGGTCAGCAGCGGTTTTTTTAGGGATAGTAGAATTTAAACTTAAACAATGAAAAATGTCTAAAAACAAAATTTTAAAAGCTTTTCTTTTTACAAACCGCATTAAAATTAGGCTATATCAATATGCCTATATTTTAACCCAACCAGAAGAAGTAGACAGGGTAAGTCAAAGTTCTTGGTTCCTAAAAATAACTATGTTTTTGGGAGTAAATTGAGGCTGAATTTCAATAAAGACTCATAAAAACAAGGAGGGCAAGGCCTGCGTTGCGCCCATTCATCTTTAGTTATAAACTCACTTTTGCATGTTTGATGTGATGACGCTCATCTTCCGATGCTGTCCAGGCGAAATGCAATTGATTTTCAAATAATTCCATTTGAGGAAAACCACTGGATCTTGAACTATTGGTTTCGGAGATGACGATAGGATTTCCTATGATTCCATTGCTATTGACTGCGATTGCTTTAATTTGGGATTTCTCATCTTGAAAACTCAACCAACTCACAAAGGCCGTCCCTTTTTCATCCATGGCTACATCTACTCTTCCCAGTGGATTGAGGTCATCTATGACGATCGGGGCTTCAAAGGTAGCACCGGCATCTTTTGAGAAGATTATTTTTACTTGAGGGACATCATTGGGTGCTGAAAACCAGGCTACGGCTACTTGGTCTCCTTGTGCCACGATGCGCGGCCCATTCACTGGACAGCCCGCAATTTTCCATTGGTCATTGAATACGGTCTTAGGTGCCGTCCATCTCCCCTTTACCTTTCTTACGATGGATATATTTCGGTATTCCTCCTCTGTCCGATCTCTATAAACAAAGACAGGACCCGCAGAGGTCAGCGCGCCACTTGTTTGACAGCAGTCACATACGCGCGCGTCTAGCTCCGCTGGTTCGGTGAGAACTCCTTGTAAATTGATATTGGCTGTTCTGAGAGTCATCGCTCCTCGACCATGCCCATCATCGGATTTTGTGACCGTATTTCTGCCATCGAGCCAAACCGCGGTGAAGGTTTGGTTGGGCATGGGGAGAATAGAGGCAAAGCCATGTTCGGTGGGTGTTTGATCATCATGAGGGATGATGCTTGAACTCCAAGGTTGTGAATCCATACTCATGGTCAGATTTACGTCGTATGAGTAGGTGCCTGATGAGCTTTTAGCTAAAAAATGGCTGATTTTATTTCCTTGGCTATCTATGTTAACAGATGGATAATCCGCCCAATTCACAAACCAATCGGTACCTGATGCAATGATTTCCGTGTCACTCCATTTATTTTCTTTTTCCAAAGAAGCAAAATAAAGGGTCGATCGGTCTTCGGTTTCCCCGACCCAACTGAGATAAAGCTGATGGTCTTCTCCCACTTTAAGAAAAGGTAAAGAGGTACCTTCATCCGCGGGACCCTTGAATAGTTCAACACTTGTTTGATGTAACCCGGCTTCTTCACTGCATGCACTGAAGAAGATCATAAAGCCTATGAGCGAAATATATTTCATGGAATGTTCGTTAATGAGGGTATGCTGAGAAAATAACCTCTCTTTATATGCAATATAGCCATGGTCCCATTCATCTCAAAGTAAGAACTTGATGTTAAAAATGAAATCATGATCAGGACACCATCATGGATCAATCGGAAATTGGGACAATCAGTCAAAAAATTGGGGTTGTGTTTATGGACGACCTGAGTAACTGATCTAACCGCTCATACTGCAGTAGTCTCACCAGGATGCGTCGACTTCAAGGCAACATATTATTGAATAATAATAGGGTTTCTTCACTGGTCCAACCTCTGTCACCCAATAATCTGTGAATTTCCTTCCCTGATCGATCATAGATCAAGGTAGTGGGCAGGGCATAAACCCCCAAAGATTCGATGCTATTTTGCAGTTGCACATAATGGAGATCAAGTCCTCGTTTGGAAACAAATTTATCCATCGTTTTCATACTCTGATCTGTAGCCAACAGTAATTCAAACTGATCAGGAGGCAATATTTTGGTTAATGCCAACAAGTCTGGCATCTCTTTGATACAAGGCATGCACCAAGTAGCCCAGAGATTGACGATCAATATTTTACCCTTCAATTTTTCAAAATCAACGGGTGCTCCATTCCTTTCGAGCATTTTTGGGATACCCATTGGTTTTGTCGAATCAGTCGTCTCAACCGGTTTTTCCTTACTTCCTGAGCAGCGGATAAGAGTGAAACATAAAAAAACTAAAGGGATGATTCTCATCTAGTTGATTTTTTCGTCAATACGTCCACAATTTAGCATCATGGCACCAAAATAAGGATTTTTAATTTCCTTTGACCTACTCAGCCAAGTAGCTCCTTGACCCTTGAAGGCCATGGGACAAAATTGGACAAATAAGGTTTCTTGTGTATTTGATGCTTTGATCCATTTGGTGAGGACTTCAGTGACTGATTTAAATGCCTGCCTCTGCGTATCTAGGTCCAGCGCATTTGATAAGCTGTCTGCCGCCTCAGACAATGCCTCTGATGGAGGATTCATTTCATTTTTAAGATTATTTAAAAAGGTTTTGGCAAGTATGGAGACCTTTTCGCTATCGGAGGCGACTAAGGCATCTTTGATCTTTATATAGTCCATTAAAATCAGGGGATCTGAGGCGTTTTGACGTTTTTCTGAAGATTTTGATTGTTCACTAGCCAGGTGTTGTGAATGATCTGAAGGGGTAGTAGGAGTCGTACAGTAACTAAGCCCTACTGCGAGGATCATCCATTGGACTTGTTTCATTGGTTTCATGTTCATAAAATAGTTTTAGTTTAATTGTTCTTTAACTTCTCCACAAAATCTCATTTCTTCTCCAAAATAAGGATTGTAGATTTCTTGGGTATTACTGAGCCAATAGGCTCCTTTATTATCAAATGCCATCGGGCAATATTGTCGAAACAGTGTTATGTTTTTGATTTTATAATGGTCAAGGAAATCATAAAACAAATCGCTTATTTCTGCAAAAGGCCCATAGACTTCATCTATTTTTTTAGTTGCATTTATTTCCTGCATCACTTTATTTAACTGAATTAGAGTAGGTTGATCAATATCAGCTGAAAAATTCTTTTGATCACTGAGCTGACTGATGATCAATGCAGCTTCTGATGTTATGATGTTATGATTTTTCAGTACCAATGCATTTTTTATATTCAGATAGGTATCGGTCATTTTTTTGAGGGTGAGCGTTACCGATGGGGATGGATTTATTTTCCCAGTTTTCTTTTCATCCAACGACTCCTTGGAGGTCTTGAGGCGGGATAAGTTCATCATACTGTTTTTTCCGGCCAGTTGTGCGGCCGCATCGATGGTAAAGACTCCGTTGACCACTACTTCTTCACCCACTTCAAGGCCTTTTTCTATGGCATATCCTGAGGTATTTAAAGAGCCTAAGATCACCTCACGCAAATGGAAGGTGGGCTTATTTGATGTCGGATCTTTGACATAAACGATAGATCTTTTCCCCGTCCATAATACCGCGGTTTTGGGTAGAATGATGATTTTCTGATTATCTTTTGGTTGGCTATTCAATATCCCTTTGACACTCGTGCCTGGATAAACGGGTTTGAAAGTATTGGTATAGATGACCCTAATTTGGGCTACTTGTGTTGAGGGATCCACAATGGGATTGATGAAGTTTACTTGTCCTAGAAATATTTTTCCAGGATAGGATGAAAACTCCATATTGATTTTATCACCAACATGGACCGTTTTTAGATCGGTTTCATAAAGATCAAAGGTGACCCAAACACTCTTGAGATTGGCGATTTCATAAAGCTGGGTACCACGTTCGATGTGTGAACCCTTGCTTACGTATTTATCGAGAATCATGCCTGTCCATTCAGAGACCAAAGGGAAGCGTTCAATGGGCTCACCCAGTCTCAGAATGGTATCAATCTGGGCAGAGGTTAGTTTCCAATTTTCCAATTTTTTTCTTGTGGCCTCAAAGAGCTCAGGCTGGGCCTCTTTCATTGCGAAGGCTTCAAACAATTCGTTTTGGGCTTCGATTAAATCTGGTGAATAGACATAAGCGATGATTTCACCGGCTTTTATATATTGTCCTTTTGACCCAATCAATAGTTGTTCTATTTGACCCGAGATGTGCGTGGTCTGAACCGCTGTTTTTCGTTTATCAGGCCATACCCTACCGTTGAGATGTAAGGCGATCGAAGGTGATGATTTTGTGACTTTTAGCGTCTGAATATCTGCTAGTTTTTGGGTATTTTCGGACAGTTGTATGGCATTGGGATCGGTGGTCGTCTGGAGACTTGTGGATTGGACCAGGTTCATACCGCATATAGGACAAGTACCGGGTTGGTTTTGCCTTATTTGTGGATGCATTGAACAACTGTAAACCTCGGATGCGCCATGCGCATGTATTTCAGAGGAAACAGGGGGGGTACTGGTGTTGGATATCCAACCTATAAAAATACCTAAACCTAATATCAAGGGGAAAACGATAGTTTTTGATAAAATTTTCATAATTCTTTGGAGATGAGGTAAGTCATTTTAGCCAATGCTTCAGCATAATTCCTTTTCCAAGTCACTTGACTCAGTTTGAATTTCAATAAGTTTTTTTGGGCCTCTAGGATGTTCTTAAAGTTCCCATTGGCAACCGTAAAGTCACTGAAGGCGAAGGTGATCTCTTGATGGGCATTTTGAATTCTTTTTTCATCAAGATCGTATTGCGCTAGTGATTCAAAGAGTTGATTTTGAGCCGTAGCCCATTCAATAGCCAATGTGTTTTGAAGTTGTGTTTTTTGAGCGGCCAATTGTTTTTGATACAGTTGAATTTCTCGGGTTTGACTTTGGTGTTTTTTTCTAAAAATGGGCAGACTCAGAGAGACCATAGGCATCAAAGCATCTTTTCCATTATTTTTCACCGTTGAGCCTTCTAGAGGTTGAATAATTACATAATCAATGCCCACTCCGATCTGGGGAAGTCCATTTTTACGTGCTACGTTTTCTTCGATGATGTTCGCGGCCATTTGCTGCTCCAGGGCGGCCATTTTTGGATGATGGGCCAGCAAGCTGTCAGGGTCCTTGTTGATCTCAAAATCAGTGGGTGTGACCCATTGAGTACCGACGATGCCAAGGCTGTCGGGACGGTTCAAGAGTCGGTTAAAGGATCGTTTTAAGAGACCCAATCGTTGGTCTAATATATCGATATTGCTCGTGATCTCGGCCAATATGAGGTTGGCATCCAAGACCTCTGTGTTTTTACTTTTATCGTTGCTATAGGCTATTTTGGCCATGTTTTTATGAGATTTCATAATACTCAAGTTTTGGCGATGAATTTCCAATAACTCCAAGGCTTCTAAATAGTTATAATAAGCAGTTTTTACCTCAAAGGCGAGTAAGGCTTGGATATTTCTGAATTGTTCAAACTGCGCCGCTGCCATCAAGGAGGCGGCATCTTGTTTTGCGCTTAAGGTCCCAAACCAAGGAAACATTTGACTCAAGGATATTTTGGTTTGCTGTGATCCAATTCGGGTTTCAATGGGCGATATGAAGTAGCCAAAACCTAGGGTTGGGTTGGCCAGAAATTTTACTTGCTCCACTTTTTCTAATTGGGCTTCAAAGGAAAAATAAGCGGCCTTGAGGTCAGGATTATTTTGTAAGGCCACCTCCAAGTAATCATCCAAGAATTGATTCATGGCCGTATGGGCTGTCAGAATTAAAAGCAAAAAAGTAAGATAATTTTTCATGATTTTCCTTTTTTAAGTTGGATTTCTTTTTTCCAGCTATACAACACAGGTACGATAAAATAAGTAATGGATGCGATGACCATACCTCCAAAAATAGGGATGGCCATAGGAATCATGATGTCACTGCCCCGTCCTGATGAAGTTAAAATCGGCAATAAGGCGATCAAAGTGGTTGCTGTAGTCATGACTGCAGGTCTAATCCTACGAAGGCCCGCTTCTGTGGTAGCTTTTCGAATCTCGGCGATGGTGCTCGGCTTCTTTTTTTGGAAATTTTGATTCAAATAAGTACCCATTAAGACCCCGTCGTCTGTAGCGATGCCAAATAAGGCAATAAAGCCTACCCAAACGGCCACACTCAAATTGATGGGTTGTATTTGAAAGACCTCCCGCATAGGGGTGCCAAAAAGGGTAAAATTTAAAAACCAATCGGTATGGTAAAGACCCATTAAAATAAAGCCCCCACTAAGAGCCATTGCGATACCGAAAAAGATCATCAAGGAAGTAGTGATCGATTTGAATTGAATATAGAGGATAATGAAAATAACCAAGAGTACCAAGGGAACGATAATCATTAATCTTTTTTCGGCGCGAATTTGATGCTTAAAACTACCGTCAAACTCATAATGAACTCCAGTGGGTACGATGAGGCTCCCATTTTCTATATTTTCTTGGATGATTTCATTCAATTCTTGGATGACATCCTTGATCTCATATTGGGGGTACTTATCCAACAATAGATAGCCAAGTAAAAAGGCATCTTCACTTTTTATAACTTGGGGTCCCCGTTCGTAGTCCAGGGTGACCAAATCGCCGAGTCTTACCTGTCCGCCCGTAGGGGTGTTTACATAAATATTCATCAAGGCTTCAGGATGGTCGCGCCGCTCTCGGGGATATCTTACCCGAATGGGATATCTTTCCTTTCCATTGACAGCAGTCCCAACTTTAACGCCCCCGATGGCCGTTTCTATATGTTGCTGAACCGACTCAATTGAGAGGCCATATTTAGCAATCATCTCGCGTTCTAAATGAATCATTATATAGGGTTTTCCGATGATATTATCGGCAAATACGGTTTCTGTATTTACGGATTTCGCTCGCCTAATGAAAGGCTCTAATCGGAAGGAGAAATCGTTAATGCTTTGTAGATTAGGCCCAAATATTTTGATGCCAATGGGCCATCTCATGCCTGATTGGAGCATGATAAGTCGGGTTTCTATCGGCTGCAGCTTAGGAGCAGAGGTGACACCCAAAACTTTAGATTCCAATACAATCTCCTCCCAAATATCATCTGAAGATCTAATCTTGGATCTCCAATTTCGAAAATAGCTTCCTTCGGGATCCACTACCAAATCATCAACACTCAGGGCTTGGTTGAGCAGTTCGTCATTGGTGTAGCTCATGCCGGATTTCAAGAGGAAGTGTTGTGATTCGTCTGTTTTGAATTTGACAAGGTCGCCCTGGTCATTTTTATAGTATTCAGGTTTGTAATTGATGGTATTCTCGTACATCGAGATGGGAGCGGGGTCAAGGGCTGAGTTGACCCTGCCGAGCTTACCAACCACAGATGAAATCTCAGGAATATGGGCCACGCGGCGATCAATGGTTTGTAGGATGTTCTTGTTTTCCTCTATGCCAATATGTGACATGGCAGAGGGCATGAGCAAAAAGCTGCCCTCATTTAAGCTGGGCATGAATTCTGAATTTAGGCCAGGGAATCGATTATTTAAACCGATAAAGAATCCATATTGATCGGGTGTTAAACCGACTCGCTCCATGGCACTTTTCAATGGAGACGCTACTTTTCCAAAGCCCAACCAAATATGGATGGCCAAGAAGATCAGCAACACAGGGATACTTAAGAAAGTCTTTTTGTAGGTCAGACACTTGTTCAAAATGTATTTGTATTTGAAGGTAATGAGTGCCAGGAGCCCTAGGATGACCCCTAAGATGAGGACAATGAAGAGGATATTTAAAAGCAAGTCTTCATTTAAGCCCAAAGGCATCCAATGAGCGGCCAGCAGTCCGATACTGGCCACTATCATGAGGCCTATGGGAAGGTTCTTCACCCAGCGGTTATCCCACGGTCCGTAAGTCTTTAAAAGCCATGAGAGGCTCAATACCAATATGAATAGGCCTGCCCAGGGCAATATCCACAGCAATATGCAGCCGGTCGTAATGAGGAGTACATTGAAGAGCATATTGATTTTTTTCTCCTTGATTTTGTTTCCATAAATGAAATAGGCAAGAGTAGGGAGTACTAATAAAGTAAGCAGCAAGGCTGTCACCAGGGCAAAAGTTTTGGTATAAGCCAAAGGTCTAAATAATTTCCCTTCCGCTGCTTCAAGTACAAAAATAGGGATGAAGCTGATGATGGTGGTCGCGACTGCAGTAAGGATGGCGCCACTTACTTCCTGAGTAGCGGTCTTTATTTTTTCAAATAAATGGTCATTGCCCCCTTTAAGATGTCGAATGATGTTTTCAGATAAAATAATGCCCAAATCCACCAAGGTGCCAATCGCGATGGCAATGCCTGACAAGGCGACAATATTTGCTTCTACATTAAACATCCTCATCAGTATAAATACGATCAATATAGAGATGGGCAATACTGCAGCGATCATCAAGGAAGCCCTAAGATTAAATAACATGATCAGTACGATAATAATAGTGATCAATACCTCAAGAGTTAGGGCCTCCCATAAGGTATTTAGGGTCTCTTTGATGAGTTGTGTGCGGTCATAAAAGGGGACGATGGTCAAGGTACTCTTTATCCCATTTTCAAGAATTTTTTTTGGCATTCCTTGCTCTAGTACGCTGATTTTTCTTTTGATTGCCTCGATGACTTCCATCGGATTGGCACCAAATCTGGAAACGACCACACCACCTACAACTTCAGCGCCTTCCTTATCTAAAATACCTCTTCGGATTTCTGGGCCTATGGCTACCTGCGCTATATCTTTGATTCTTAAGGGAACCTCACCCTTCATTTTTACGACAGCATATTCTAGATCTGAGACGGAGGTGAGGTTGCCCAATCCCCTGATCAGGTATTCGATTTTATTAATTTCCATCGTTTTGGCACCTACGTCTCTATTGGCATTTTTCACGGCCCTAACTACTTGGTCAATAGATACGTCATAAGTTTTCAAGAGATCAGGATCTACATCTACTTGATATTCTTGAACAAATCCCCCAATGGAGGCGACTTCTGATACCCCTTGAACTGCGCTTAGACCGTATTTGACATAAAAGTCCTGAACGGATCGGATTTCATGCAAATCCCAGCCGCCTGTAGTGTTTCCTTGAGTATCACGACCTTCGAGAGTATACCAAAATATTTGTCCCAGTGCGGTAGCGTCGGGTCCGAGGGTAGGCCGGATGTTTTCGGGCAATAAATCATTGGGCAAGGCATTTAATTTTTCTAAGATTCGAGCTCTTGTCCAATAGTACTCTTCGTCATCATTAAAAATCACGTAAATACTTGAAAAACCAAAAACAGAGGAGCTGCGTATGGATGTTACGCCAGAGATTCCCAATAAGGTAGAGGTGAGCGGGTTGGTGATTTGATCCTCAATATCTTGAGGAGATCGACCGGGCCATTCGGTAAAAACAATTTGTTGGTTTTCACCAATGTCAGGAAGGGCATCCACAGAAACTCTTGTAAGGGCTGTGGCTTGGTCTCCCCTATAAAAAGGAGAGACCATAATACCCCAGCTGATCAATATGATCATGAGAATCAGGGTAATCAGTCGATAATTAAGAAAATATAATATTATTTTATCTAACATAGTTGGGTTCAGTTATTTTAAGGCAACTGGCAATAGAAAAATTGCAATCAGGACGAATCCTAAGACTATGGGTTTAGATAATATAGACTTGGTTCCAAGATTGAGGATCTTCTTCAACCAAGGGAGGTATTTGAATCGGTTGTTTTATAGGGAGTAGGTATTCACCAATAGTACTAGTTGGGTGCGCAGATTCTTTTATTGCCGAAAGGCTTATAAATTGGGTTAGGTCAATATCCAACGATAAAGCTGCTGTAGGTATTTCAAACTGCGAAACTTCTGAACTGCAACAATTTACATCGATGGCTAAACCCTTATTATTTGCGCTTTCACAACAGGGTTTTGGCTGAAAAAAGGTCGTCTCTGTTTGATTGAACAGATTGCAGGTATGCTTATACACTGATAAGCCCATTGAACCAAAAAGAATGGTCAATGACAATAACAGCGATAGTAAAGATTTAAGCATATTTTTTAATTACCGATTAGTATACACACCTTATCTAATATACAAAGCTAATAAAAATTGGATAATCCCAATGATTTCAGTTGTTCAATCCTCTAAAAGTGAGAAGGTTTTATGATTTTTTAACAAATGGAAAAAGATTTTTTTTATTTTTTTATCCGAAATTATTCCTTTTTTTTTTGAGTTTTTTAAGCTGACAGGTAGAGATAACTACCCTATGGAAATCTTGAAGGAGAGATAAAAAGACCTTTTGTGCATCCAGAAGGATTTGAACCCCACACTTAAATCATTGATATTCAAAGAATAAAATTTCAATTAAGACCCGTTGGGTTCTAAAATAAAACCCTTTGGGTAAAAAATTGAACCCACAATTCCTTATGGGTTCTACGTTTGTGAGGGAGAGAGGATTCGAACCCCCAACCAACAGAGCCGAAATCTGTTATTCTATCCAGTTGAACTACTCCCCCGTTTGAATATCAAAATTAGAAAAAAGAGTGATTATTAATTCTAATAATCATAAAATAATATCGAAAATTATTAAAATTAATGTTCCTCTGGTTTCAACATCTTAATTAGGAAATTAAATAGAATACCACCTATTTTATTTGTTTACCCTTAGATAATCATCCTAATCTCAACTATACATCAATAGTAGGAAAATCGCAAGAGGTATTTTGTAAGTGGAAGGTTTGATTTTAAAAAATGGGGGCTCTCTTTGAAATTTATATCGAGCCTGGTTTTTTCCCCTATGGATTTTTCTGTAGTAATCTGAATTGAAAAAAAAGAATAAGTTCAAATTCTGAATGAAATATTTTAACCTAAATAAAATCGAATTTTAAATATTTAAAATTGATACAAATATCTGATTTTCTGTATTTTATAAGATATTTATAAAAACACAGTGAGGGAGGATTCGAACCCTAAACCCCCAGAGCCGAAATCTGGTATTCTATCCAGTTGGACTACGGATGCATTATTATAAAATTCAGTGCAAATATAGTTTTACTTCTACGAATTGATCTACATCCAGGTTTATTTTAGATTGTTACTTTCTCAGATCGATATCCCCCTTCTATTTCAGTACTCTGCTAAGGGGGATTCAACAGATCCTTCATCATTTTAATATGAATTTGACTTCTTAGGCTTGATCTTTGAGGTCATTGAGTTTGGGCAAGCCCAGTACCCACCGCCTCTTCTTGGGGGTAATAGAATTTTCCATACTTGATTCAAAAAACTATTATAGCATTAATCTTGTATTCAAAAAGCAGATAGCTCCGAAAGCCTGAACTTTGATAAGCGGGCATTTCAAGTCAATAGCGCACGTCTCGTTCAAAGGCGTATTATCTTTTGGCATAGCACTGGATATGAAAGATTGTGATTCAGGTGCTGAAACTAAACTGTTTCTTGCACAGAATAACATCTTGAAGGGCCAGATAACCATTTTTTTAGATACCTGCCAGATGTGTATAAATGTAAATTTTTGAATCAATAGACCCAGACCTACTGAAAAGATTGAATTTTGGTGTTAAAACTTGTTTGATGACTTCGTATTCTAAGCTAAATTTGAATAAATGATTGGTGATGTAGCTTGTCCTTCTTCTACATTTAGTTTAAGACTAATAATCGGATGATAATAGAGGCCTAGTTTTAAAGTTATAGGAATTCAGGTCGTCAGTTCTCGATACCGTAAGGTGTTGGCATTACTTATGGACATACCTAATAGTAGAGTGGTCGTGAGATCTGCCAAACATCCCAAATCAAACAAAAATGATTCTTGTTGGGTTGAGTGTCTACATGAAACTAGTTGATAATTAGAGGTCCAGCAAATGAGAATCTTTGTATTTTATTACTTATTCCTATGCGCATTTGTTGTTCATTGTAAAAGGGATCCCCAAATTTCAAGATGGCGGCACCTAAATTATATTTTTCGGAATGATGTACATAGCCTGCCGCGAGCGTTTGAAAACAGAGAGGCCAAATGGGCGCTTGCAGCCCAAAAAAAAATTGAGAATGCTCAATGCTAACCAAGGTACCTATATTGTTGAATATAGACTATCCGTCGCTCAATGTGAGATAAGCTCCGGACATCCCCGGGCTTCGTGCGCCTACAGTAAGGTTGGCTATTTGTCCAATACTCTGTAGGGTTTTGAATAATATGATAGCGGTAAATGAAAATTACTCAATCATATTTAGTACAGTTAATACAGCCTGATTTGCTAAGTGTTATTAATTAGATCATTTATCAAATATTAATTTTATTGTTTGTATTATGCCATTAACTTTAGGTGAACGATGATTTTAAGGTTACCAATATTAATATGGTCAGTTACTTTAGTACTTGCTGCTCAGGATACGACCTATTACCAGGATTCTGGTGAGATGAAATCCATAGGTCTGAGTATTGATAATCAGAGAGTTGGTGACTGGAATTTCTATTATGCCAGTGGCGCTCTGAGTGCACAATTCGTTTATCGTGAAGGTAGTTTAGATGGAAAGCAGCAGTATTATTACCCTAATGGATCTTTACAAGCCATTGAGATTTGGGCCCAAGATGCTTTACAAGATTCTGCGTTTTATTATCATGAAGCAGGAGTCTTAGAGAAGAGAGGAAGGTTTCTCAATAATTTGTATTCGGGGACATGGGAATTTTATTATCTCAATGGGAATTTGAAAAGAAGGGGTAATTACGAGCAAGGAACCCCCGCTGGTCATTGGCAATTCTTTTATGAGGAGGGGGCGCTTTGGCAAGAGGGTACATTGGTCTCTGGATTGGAGTCAGGTCTGTGGCAATACTACGATGAATTAGGTCAACTTAAGTACGTAGGAGAATTTGATCAGGGAAAACAAATAGGGCTTTGGTATAAATACAATCGGCAGGGAAAAAAGAAAAAATGGAAGCAATTTGACTAAAGGTCGGCCTTTATATTTAAAGCAAAATTACGTTCATTTTCAGAATTATAGGAGTATTCCAAACGCAGGACCAAGTCATACATTGCAACGAGGTCCAATCCTACTCCAAAACTATAAAGTAATTGATTGGTTAGTCTATTGCTGATTTCATAGTTAGGATAATTATCTACCCAAGCAAAGTCAGCAAAGAATTTGAAGTAAGTGGCCATTCTAAATTGAGCAAATTGGGAGATGGGCATGACCTTTCGGATGTCTTTCGACCAGTCAAAAATCTTTTTTCTTAATGTGTTTTTTTGAAGTAAAAAACTAGAACCTTCGATTAAGTCTAATTCAAAACCCCGCGCCAGGACTTGATTGTATCCGAGTCCTTGATAGTTGAAATAAGGTTGCTCTTCAGGGAAGGTTTGGAGTCCAATGATGCCATTAGCTAAAAAAAAGTCATCGCTCAGAGGGGTGTATTTATTGAATTTGAGGCTAATCGTAGAAATATTAAATTGATCTCGATGTCCCAAGCCAATGGTTTCAAGAGAAGCTTGTAAAAATGTTCCTGAAGTAGCAAAACGTTTGTTATTTCGATGATCACTTATAAAATTATAACTCAATCCAAAATAGGATTGTTTTTTTTCTTGATTGAAATGATAATTAGGATTTAAGCGCAGAACAGTATCAGATATTTCGCTATACAGATAGCTCAAACTGATTTGATGAAAATTGTAAAAGGAGGGGCGATAGGTATAACTGGTCGAAGCAAAATATTGGTTTTTATTGATGATATCCGAATCAAAAAAATCAGGTACATGATCTTTGGTTATGAAAGAGGCATTCTCACTTTCGTTGTAAGAATAGGTAAATCTTAAACCATGTTTTTGGTCTTTATCAATGAAAGGGATCATATAATCAATAAGTAAATTTCTTTCAAAACCTACTTTTCCTATGAATTTCAAGGTTTGATTTTGACCTCCAAGGTTATACTGAGTAAGTCTCAAACCGTAATTAAAACGGTTGACATCACCTTCTCTATTGATCAGCCAATCCATCAAATTTCGATCAGCTATATCTAACAACGGTGTGGGGAAAAAATACCATCGCTCATCAACTTGAACAAAAATATTGATCGATGCTTTTTCAGAGTCTTCTAAAATATCAATAGAGACTGTATTGAATAAATTGGTATTGATGATGTTTATTTTATCTAATTCAATACTTTTTTTGATATTATCGAGCGTGCTAAAAATTCCCTTTTTTAAACTCATTTCTCTAAGAATAATTTGTTCTTTGGTCTTTTTATTTCCTAAAATAAAAATCTCATCGACCCTTAATAGTGAGTCATCCATAGAAAGATCAGATGCATTTTGAGCTTTCAAATTTAGGATTGAAAGGATAAAAATAAAAATGGGTAAATAGAGATTATTATTCAAGCTGGTATCTTCTAACTTAGTATCTATTCAATTAAGAACGCAAACAGAACTAAAATTATTGGTTAGACCAAATCAATTATCTAGTATTGTGTCATGAAAATGTTTTTTCGCAAGTTGTTGACCCTGCCCATTGTTATCTATCAACTCAGCATTTCTCCATTTTTATCAAGTTCCTGCAGGTTTACCCCAACATGTTCTTATTATGCCAAAGAGGCCATTATAAAGCATGGAGCATTCAAAGGATTATTTTTAGCTGCCCAAAGGTTCTCTGATTGTCATCCTTGGGGGCGGAGTGGGCACGATCCTGTTCCTTAGAATCATATTTTGTCCAGTTTATCCAATTCTTCTTTGAATCCACTGGATAAGATGGGGAATCTACACCAAGTTCTTGGATCTACATTAAAGGCATCCATGTGAAAGCTTGGCGCTAGTCGTTCTCTTTTCCATTGATTAATAGACCAAAGTCTAAAAAATTTCTTGATCCAACTTTTAGTATCTGCCCCGTATGCTGGCTTCATTTTTTCGTAGATCATGGTGGGAGAATATTTATGTTGGATCGCCCATCGTTCAATTTCTACTAAAACTTTGAAAGGCATAAGATCTGTTTCATCTTCTTGTTTTTTATTTAGAGGTCTCAGTTCTGCCGTGGGAGTAAGGTTGTTTACGTGACTTAATCCCGTATATTTTAAGGTAGTTTCGGCATATTTGAGCCACTCCATAATAAAATACTTATCTATCGCAGCAATAGGTGAGATACTTCCGCTGGTATCACCGTCCATAGTCGTATAGCCCACATCACCTTCGCTTCTATTGGAGGTGGTCAGTAATAGGGAATGATTGATATTTGCCAACATCCAAATGATGGGAGATCTACTTCGAGCTTGGATATTTTGTAGGGTGATGTCATCTTGATCCCAAGTGAGTTTTCTCCCAATGACTTCCTCAATGGTATCGCAATATCCCTTTACCTGGTTATCAATGTTCCACTCATAATGGGTAGCACCTATGAACTCAGCTAATTTCCGTGCGGAGGCTGCGGTTTCTGCAGAGGAGTTTAGAGTACCTTGATAAGCAGTAACCATTATTGAAGCCATTATTTCTTTGATACTTTTTAAGTCGACAGGAAGCTTTAGTCTTCTTATTACCGTTGCAATTCCTAATTCTTGAATGGCCAATTCCACCATTCTAAGTATCATGATGGCAATAGTGCTCGAATCAGCGCCCCCACTCAAGGAGAGTACAAACCCTTTATTTTTACTTTTTATCAAGTAATCAAAAAGGGCTAAGGGCAGTGCCTGACTCATTTCTTCGAGTTTGCTCGTATAATCTTTCTTTATATTTGTGGAGGAAGTCTGGCTATCAAAGTCCACTTCGCAATAGAGTATATTGAAGGGTTTGAAGGAAAATCGGGTATTATGTCCAATCAAATTTCCATTTTGAGCAATTAAAATATCACCATCATAAATCATTCTACCGGCTTCATTGCCAAGGAGATTGGTATAAAGGTAGGTACAATTGAATTTTTTTGAACTAGAGACCACCAGTTGTTCTCTGTATTTTTCTTTTTCGAAAGCAAAATGGCTAGCGCTTGGATTGAGTATGAGTTCAATCCCTTGGATGGCTAAATGATTGGCGGGACGATCTTCTTGCCAAGCATCTTCACAAATTTCAAATCCAATCTTTATATTTTTTGTTTCTAAGGAAATAGCACCGATCTTAACAGATTGTCCAGCAACATTGAAAGTTTCTATTTTATGGTATGGCCAAGAGGAAAACCATCTTTTTTCATAGTGAATGCCGTCATTTGCTAAATTATGTTTGGCATAAACACCCAGAATTTTCTCATTTTCAATAATCGTAATACAGTTATAGATTTGCCCTTCAAATCGAACAGGTAAACCGAGAGAGGTAGTGAGGTCCGAGGTGAAAGGGAGGAGTTCAATCAATTTGGCCTGTGCGGTCTCACAAAGCCAGGTACTTAAAAACATGTCTTCACAGCCATATCCGGTAATACAGAGTTCGGGAAGACACAACAGCTCAATGTTATTTTTTTGAGCTTCTTGAAAGACATCTTTAATGTTTTTCAAATTATGGTCCCAATCCATTGGAATTTGGTTAAGGCAGGCGCCTCCAATACGCAAAATCCTACTCATAAATTTTCTCTTTCAATACTTCTAAAGTCCTCCTTGCAGCATCTTGCGCTGCCTTTTTTTTACTTAATCCATAGCCAATTTCGTAAACTTGTTTGTCAATGATCACTTGTGTGGTAAATTGTTTTTTCTTAATTGAGCCGTTTAAATCGAGTGCTTCAAAGGAGATTTGCTTATTTTCTTTTTGTGCCCACTCAATTAGTTTACTTTTGTGATTAGTGGTGGTATATATTAACTCATCCAAATCATAATGGGCAAGTATGATTTTTTCAATGATAAATTTGCGGCATTTCGAAAACCCAATATCTCTATAAACGGCCCCAATTAATGCTTCCAAAGAATCACCAAAAATTGATTTAGGCATGACCGCGTACTGATTCTTATGATATTTAATCAGTTGATTCAGACCTATTTTTCTTGAAAGTAAATTGAGGGATTCTCTATTGACAATTTTTGATCTGATTTCTGTCAGAAATCCTTCATCTTTAAAAGGAAATTGGGTGAACAGGTAGTCTGCGACGACCATGCCCAGCACCGCATCGCCTAGATATTCTAATCTTTCATTGGACTCTTTGATTCCGTGGAAATTTACGGCAGCAGCACTGCTGTGATTTACCGCTAATTTGTAGAGGCCAACATTGTAAACAAGTTGGCCGGTGATGGATTGGATGGCGTTTAAAAAAACGCGTTCTTTTTTTGATAAAAATAGGTTACGTAGGCTCACTAAATTACGAAAAAGCACTAAGCCTTGTATTTACCTAAAATAAGTGAGGTATTATGGCCTCCAAACCCAAAGGTATTGCTCATGACAACATCTACGTCCCTTTTCTGGGCCTTATCAAAAGTTAGATTGAGTCTGGCATCAATCTCAGGATCATCCGTAAAATGATTGATCGTAGGAGGTATAACTCCTTTTTCAATGGCCATAAGACAGGCAATGGCTTCAATGGCTCCTGCCGCTCCCAGAAGATGTCCAGTCATGGACTTGGTCGAACTAATATTTAGGTCGTAGGCATGGTCGCCGTAAACTCTTTGAATGGCTTTTATTTCCCCCGAGTCTCCCAAAGGCGTAGAAGTACCGTGGGTATTTACATAATCTATTTCATTTCCACTCAAGCCTGCTTCTTTTAGGGCATATTGCATGACTTTAGTAATTCCTGTTCCCTCAGGGTGAGGTGCGGTAATGTGGTAAGCATCTGCAGACATTCCACCTCCCAAAACTTCCGCGTATATTTTAGCTCCCCTTGCTTTGGCATGTCCAAGTTCTTCAAGCATGAGGGCACCAGCTCCTTCACCTAAAACAAAACCATCCCGGTCTTTATCATAGGGTCTTGACGCGGTTAATGGATCATTATTGCGCTCCGAAAGGGCTTTCATGGCATTAAAACCACCCATGGAAGCTATTTGCACCCCAGCTTCTGAACCCCCAGTTAAGATCATTTTGGATTTACCTAATCGTATGTAAGTAAAACTGTCATAAATGGCATGATTAGAGGAAGCACATGCAGAAACTGTGGCATAGTTAGGACCTCTAAACCCATATTTAATGGAAAGTAGTCCTGGAGTAATGTCAATGATCATTTTGGGTATGAAAAACGGGTTAAACCTAGGGGTACCGTCTCCCAATCCGTAAGAAATGGCTTCCTCTTGAAATGTTTTCAATCCTCCAATTCCAGATCCCCAAATAACACCTACGGAATCTTTGTCTAAGCTTTCTAAGTTGATGCCACAATCTTTGACAGCTTCTTCGCCAACGACCATTCCAAACTGAGTATTGGGATCCATTTTTCTGACCTCTTTTCTATTTAAGTGGTCGAGGATATCAAAGTTCTTTATCTCACAGGCAAACTTGGTTCTGAATTTTTTTGAATCGAAACGTGTGATGGGACCAGCGCCATTAGTACCCTTTTCTAAACTTGACCAATATTCTTCTCTATTGTTGCCGATGGGTGTTAGGGCGCCAACCCCTGTTATAACTACACGTTTTAATTCCATTTGTATTGAACTGAACTTATTTAACGTTTTCTTCCAAATAAGTAATTGCCTGTCCTACCGTGCCGATGTTTTCAGCTTGGTCGTCGGGGATGGAAATATTAAATTCTTTTTCAAATTCCATGATTAATTCTACTGTATCAAGGGAGTCGGCTCCCAGATCATTGGTGAAGCTGGCTTCGGTAGTTACCTCAGGCTCTTCAACACCTAACTTATCTATTATGATCGCCGTTACTTTTTGAGTAATTTCTGACATTTCTTTAATGTTTAATTTAAAATCTTTGCAAAGAAATACATATCCGATGTAAATTCAAACTCTTTGATTTATCCAAATAATAATGAGGATATTTATTTTTGTAATTTTATTTTCTAATTTAATAATAAAAAGCATAAACTCTCAATCTTGGCTTTATAAAAAATATTTGCTTTTTGAAAATAGATAAATGAAAAAGAATAAGCTCGTTGTTCAACAAGATTATAGCTTCATATTTCTTGGGATCGTTTCAAGTATCAAAGAATACAGTCTTGCTTGGCACTTAAATCAAAGTGAAGTTTTTCATTTTGTAAAAGCTGCAGATCTCCATATTGGCTTTAATAATGACTCAGAAATGATCATTTCAAACTATATTTGTAAATCAGAGCATCACACTTATACACTTTTCAAGAATCGATTAATTATTTCTTCTTTCGAGAGCCCTCTTTTGTTGCCCGAATTAAGTCAATTTGATTATTTTTTAAAATTAGAATCTAAAATTGATCATTTTGATTTGCAAATGTTGGTAAACAATTTGCGTGTGATTGATAAAATTGATTACTTGGCACGTCTGGATATAAATAAAATAAAAAATAAAGAAAATGTCTTACACTGATAAAAATTGGATTCAAGAAGTACACCAAAAAGCAAAAATCATAGCGACGGTGGGTCCGGCTTCCAGAGAAAAAGGAACATTAATTGAACTAATTAAGGCAGGTGCAGATGTTTTCAGATTGAATTTCTCTCACGGCACTCACGAAGATCATCAAAAAACCATTGATATGGTGCGTGAAATCAATGCAGAATTAGGAACACACATTGCATTGCTGCAAGATCTACAAGGGCCTAAAATTCGTGTAGATCAAGTTAAAAATGGCGGCGTTGAAATTATTGAAGGCCAGACCTTAATCATTACAACAGATGATGTGTTGGGTACCATAGATAAGGTCAGTACATCATATAAATTACTGGCTAAGGATGTTAACATAGGGGATTCCATACTTATAGATGATGGGAACTTAGAAGTAAAAGTCACCTCAGTACAGGGAGAAGATGTTCATACTGAAGTGGTTTATGGAGGTGCCTTGAAGTCTAGAAAAGGGATTAACCTGCCTAATACGGTAGTTTCTGCACCTTCATTGACAGAGAAAGATCACATGGATCTTGAATATGGTTTAACGCAAAACTTAGACTGGGTGGCTTTGTCTTTTGTAAGAAAAGCCAGTGATATCATTGAACTTCGCGAGAAAATGGAAGATGCTGGGAGTCGTACTAAAATCATTGCCAAAGTTGAAAAGCCTGAAGCATTGGAAAACATTGATGAAATTATAGCTGCAACAGATGGCGTCATGGTGGCTAGAGGTGATCTAGGAGTGGAAATCCCAGGTGAACAGGTACCTGTTTGGCAAAAAAAGATTATCAAGAAATGTAACCAATCAGGTAAACCCGTCATCGTGGCGACCCAGATGATGGAAAGCATGGTTGATAATCCTAGACCAACAAGAGCAGAAACCAATGATGTCGCCAATGCTATACTCGATGGCACAGATGCCGTCATGCTCTCGGCGGAGTCTGCTTCTGGTAAATATCCGGTAGAAGCCGTGCGGGCGATGGCCAATACGATCGCAAATATTGAGCATGCGGGAAGTGCTTTTTACAATAAAACAAATGATTTTGATAATTTAGGAGAAGGTTCTAAGCTCAGTGATATGTTAATTAAGTCGGCTTGCGCATTGGTTGAAGACAGTGATGCAAAAGCAATGGTAACCATGAGTAAATCTGGATTCAGTGGGTATCGAGTGGCCATGTACCGGCCCAATTGCCCTATCTTTTTGGTAACCAGTAATAAAGCCTTGCTCACGCAAATGAATTTGGTTTGGGGAGTCAAAGGACTTTTTTATGATAAAGAGACTTCTATCAACGATACGCTCAGTGACATTGAAGCTATACTTTTGGAAAAAAGCTTAATGACTAAAGGGGATATTTACATTACTACTTCTTCGATGCCCAAACATTGGGACGGACATGCCAATATGATTAAAATCAAAGAGATTTAAAGTTTGGGTTGAACTAAGAGTACCTTTTCTTTCGTGACGACTACTTGTCCCGGGAGACTTCCTTTAATCTTTCTGACATATTTTCTTTCAGTATATATGACGGGTGCCATGTTTTCTGTTTTTCTTTTAGAGAAATAGGCTGCTAGTGCTGCGGCCCTTTCAATAATAGACTTGGGAATTGGCAGAATACCTTGTTTTTTTATAACTACATGCGAGCCTGGAGCATCTTTAACATGGAGCCACAGGTCGTCTTTTTTTGCATAATCAAAGGTTAAAACATCATTAGATTTATTATTTCTACCTACGTAAATGCTGTAATCAGTCATTGAAAAAGTGTTGAAAGGAAGGCCCTTGACAGGAGGATCCGAGAGGGTTGTTTTGATTAAGCGTTGGAGCGTTTTCCAGTCTTTGGTGAGGTCAATGGCTTCTATTTTCTGATCGAGCTGTTGAATGACTTTTTTCTTGGCTACTATGTTTTCTTTGATCTTGTTGATTTCAAGCCTTTGATTTTTAGACTTTCTGTAAAGTATTTCTGCATTTCTTTGGGGAGAAATCTGCGGTTTCAATTTGATGGTTACATTAGTAGTCTCACGGTAAAGATCTTGAACTTCAATTTGGGTATCGTTTGGATTGATATTATGTAGATTGGCCATGATCATGTGGGCGACTTCCTCAAGACTTCTTCGGTCCCTTAAATGGGAAATTTTTACTTCACTCTTCTCGATATAATTAGCAGCTTGTTTCCGTTTTTTGTTGAGTTCGCGCATGATTCTATCCTTTTTCTGCTGAGTCAAATATTTTTGGGTAAATATTTTGTAGAGTTCATTACAAGCGATGATAGGATCATCAGTTTTGAAGCAATGAAGTTCGGTATCAAATAAGCTGATCTTGGGTAGACCCTTATCTGAAACAAATAGGTGCGCAGTATTCAGAGATTCAATAAAAGTAGGTATAAATACTTTTTTCTCATTAAAATTCAGCTGCTCGTATTGCGTGTTGTTTTTAAGGTAATTCTTTATATCCTGATCAAACGTCTTTTCCAATGCCTCAAGACTTTTTTTGTTTAAATTGAATATATTGATATCTTGAGCCAAGGATTGGGAATCATTGGGAGCCATTAGTTTAGATTTGAACGACTGGGGAGTTTTGTTTTTGTTGATTAAACTGATATTTGATCTGCGACCATATATTTGGAACAAGAGCGCGCTATGATCATTTAATAATAGTTCAAAGGATCGATCAAAATTTGATTGGTTGACAGCTAGAATTTTTTTACCAATGATTGATTCAAAAAGATTAATACTGTTTTTTTTGGCTCTATTGAACACTTCCGGAAAGCACCAAAGGTTCAGTTGACTGTCTAAATTAGATTGGATGTAAAAAGGATTGTTATCTAATAATTTGAAGCCAAAGATCAATTCATTTTTATTTTGACTGAAGCATTCCGTGAGATGCCCCCCGGTGAGGAGGGTGCTTAATTTTTTTGAAAGTCGATTTATGAAATAATAATTATGGTACATTATACATCCAACTTTAGCCCATCATAGGCCAAGAAAATATTTTCGGGAAGTTCTTTGGCTACGCTTCGATGAAGTCCCATGGTATGACTGATATGAGTAAAATAGGTTTGCTCAGCACCTATTTGCTGTGCAATATCTAAGGATTGATCTAGATTGAAATGACTGAGATGCTCTTTTTTTTGCAAGGCATTGAGGATCAAAATCTTTGATCCTTTTATTTTCTCAAGCTCCTTTTCATCGATGGTATTGGCATCTGTTATATAGGTGAAATCACCAATTCTAAATCCAAAAACGGGCAGTTTATGATGCATGACATGGATTGGTCTGATATTGACTTCCTGGATATTAAATGGGGTATTTGTGATGATATTTTCTGAAATTTTTGGGGTACCCGGATATTTTTTTTGTGCAAAGACATAGGCAAATTCTTGCCGAAGCTGGGTCAGTACTTGCTTCCTGGCATAGACGGGCATATCTGCCTTTTGTTTGAAATTAAAGCTTCTTACGTCATCCATTCCCGCCGTATGATCTTTGTGCTCATGGGTATACAGAATGGCGTCAAGACGACGGATTTGATTATTGAGCATTTGCTGACGAAAATCAGGCCCTGTATCTACGACTAAGCTTAATTCATCAGTTTGGATATGTATTGAACTTCTTAAGCGTTTGTCGCGAAAGTCCAAAGACTTACAGACGTCACATTCACAGGTGATGACAGGTACGCCCTGCGAAGTTCCCGATCCTAAAACTGTTATTTTCAAAATTTGAGTTCATTTTGGCGAATGGCACTAAAAAATTTTCTATTGTTTTCGCTGAGTTCTTCTGGATTGAGATTAATAGTTCTTATGATATCTATAAGGCTGTTTATTTTCCCTTCAAGGGGAAAGTATTTATTAATTATGGCAATTTTGGAATCATTTAATAGGCAATATCCAGATTGAAAGTTACCCTTTTCATAGCGCAGTATATAAGTTGATTCAGAAAACAGATCTTCGAGTTTACTTAAAAAATGAGGGGTATACTTTAATTGCATTACTTAAATATACTTATTTAATTATCAGGACCATGTAGTCATAATTTAGAAGTTTGTATAATACCTCATTAATACCTTGATCAATATATTGCGATGTTCAATAATTTTTTTGCGTTTCCCATGATGGCAATGACTCGTGATTGTAATGATAAGAATGGAACGCATCGAAATTTCTTCACGATTTCTAATTTTCTAGGTACTTGTAAGTTTATACATAACTGGCATATTGATGTCAATGAGTATGAGTTTTTAGGCATATTTGGATAGTTTTTCAAGTGCTCTTTAACCATTTTTATTATATCAATATCGAAGTCCTGCAGAAGCAATATTTATTTAATGAAATTTTGGATCGCCATAGGGTATTTGCCGAGAGTATTTTTTTGTTCATTTGATTTTAATCAAATGGCGTATTTTTTTCAGTTTAAGAAAAGAATGTTTGAACTTTCTCAGTTAAAAGCCCAAATTAAGAAACTTATTTTGGATAATCAATTTTCTATGAAGATCACTTGATACTTAAATGATTTTAGGTCCAAAGAGGTAAATTTTCCCTTCATTTTATGAATTGAATAAAGATTTTCCTCATTATTTTTTTTAGTATGGATCTTAATGTATTAATCACACCTCTGGATTCAGACATAATACCTGTTAATGATTTTAATTTTTGTTCTTTGCTAGAAGTATTTTTTTTCTTCTTTTGCTATGGGTATTCTGTATTAATAGGTGGTTTATTTGATTTTAAATAGGCTTAACTTTAGGCCTCAATTGCTGGACATAGGGAGATTTAAATTTATGATAAAATAGAGCTAAGCTATATTTTACCTAACCAATGAAGACTAAAAACATGTTATTATCTATCGTAGGACCCACCGCTTCTGGTAAGAGTGATCTAGCCTTGAAATTAGCAGCATATTTTAAAACAAGTATTATCTCAGCTGATTCGAGACAATTTTATCGCGAATTAAATACAGGAACGGCAAAACCTACCAAAGAGGAATTAAAAAGGATTCCACATCATTTCATTAACTCACATGCTATAACGGAGGAATTTAACGCGGGTGATTTTGAGAAATCAGCTTTAGGTTTAATGAATGACCTTTTTAAGGAACACGAGATCTTAATTATGGTAGGGGGTTCGGGATTATTTTGTAAGGCTATTTGGGAGGGATTGGACGAATTGCCAATAATAGACCCCGGCCTTCGTAGTGCCATCAACGAGGAAGTCTCAAAAAATGGATTGGTCCCACTTTTAGCTGAGTTATTGAAAAATGATCCTGTTTATTTCAATCAAGTGGACCAGCAAAATCCGATGCGTATTAAAAGAGCTATTGAGGTCATTCGCAGTACCGGCCAACCTTTCAGTTCTTTTCATGGTAAAGCTAAAACACTTAGGCCTTTTGAAAATTTGAAGATAGGCATCTCTGTTGACCGAAAAGTATTGTATCAAAATATAGACCTCCGCATGGAGCAGATGATTAAAAAAGGTCTTTTTGCAGAAGTAAAATCGTTGATTCCGCATCAACATCTCAATGCGCTTCAAACACTAGGATACACCGAGGTTTTCGGTTATTATGAGGGTAAATACGACAAGGAGGAGACAATTCGTTTACTAAAAAGGAACAGTCGTAGGTATGCGAAAAGGCAATTGACCTGGTTTCAAAAAAATCCTGAAATAGAGTGGTTGAATCCAAATAAGGATTGGGACAGGATCTTAAATCAAATAGAGCAGCAGTTAAATACTTAATATCTTGACCATCCGCAACAAATCTTCATTGATGGGTTTGGACTTGGTAATCGCAATTTTAAAGTTGGTGTATTGAATTTGATTGTCCACAATACCAACCATCATACCTTTTTTATCACTGACCAAGCCTTCGATAGCGGCCATCCCCAATCTAGAGGCTAAAATGCGATCAAAAGCGGTGGGTGTACCTCCGCGCTGGACATGCCCAAGCGTGGAAACCCTGATGTCAAGTTCAGGTAATTCTGAAAGTACTTTGTCCGCAATTTCATGGGCATTCCCATGAACTTCTCCTTCGGCAACGACGATGATAGATGAGGTTTTGTCTTTATCTCTACCTTCTTTTAAATTTTGGATGACGTCACTGACAGTTGTAGCGGTTTCTGGCACCATCACCATTTCTGCACCCCCTCCAATACCACATTGAATGGCAATATAGCCAGAGTTTCGTCCCATAACTTCTATGAAAAACACTCGATCATGGGAGTTAGCGGTATCTCTAATGGAATCTATAGCACTGAGCGCTGTATTTACAGCTGTATCGAAACCAATGGTATAGTCTGATCCAAAAAGGTCGTTGTCAATCGTGCCGGGGATGCCGATGATTGGAATACCATACTCTTCGTAAAATAAATTAGCTCCAGTAAAGGTGCCATCTCCTCCAATGGCAACCAAGCCTCCAATATCTCGTTTTTGAAGTTGTTCAAATGCTTTTTTCCGACCTTCAGGTGTCATGAATCTTTTTGATCGAGCGGATTTCAAAATGGTTCCACCGCGTTGGATGATGTTACTCACCGAAAAAGATTTCATTTTATAGATATCTCCTTCTATCATCCCGTTGTAGCCATATTTAACTCCATAAACGTCAATACCCAAATAAAGGGCGTTTCTAACGACTGATCTTACACAAGCGTTCATGCCCGGGGCATCTCCTCCAGAAGTGAATACGGCTATACTTTTCATAAAATAATTATTGTTAAAAGTTAAGGTGTTGTGAGTCCCTTAAGTAAAATGCAATTTAATGGAAATTAGGTTTAAACGGAATGACATTGCTTTGGAAATTGTTTTTTGGCAGTGAAAATTTTGTTTGTTAATTTCTTTTGTGGAAAGGATCCGATGTTGAATGGAGGGATAATTGAAAGAAATATGAATAAACTACTTCCCTTAATTGATTAAAGAGATATTATAAATATTTACAAATTATATAATCTAATAAGCAGCGTATTTATTTTTTTACTGGTGGGGAAGCATTCTTCGTTTTGTCCAAAGTTAATTATTAAGGCTTTTATGTCAAATTCATATAGAGATAATTGCCTATAATTGAAGTAGTAATTTCGTTAAGGAAGATTTTTTTCAAATAAATTTTATTTTGCATGGTCAAGGGTGTATTTTAAACCTTCTTTGAAATGAACTTCGGGATAATATCCTATTAGTTCTTCAGCCTTTTTGATACTTGCCAAACTAAGTTTTATGTCTCCCGCTCTCTCCTCTAAAAAGACAGGTGTTAAATTTATATTTTCCATTTGTTTGAGTTGCTCCCAAATCTGAAGCAAGGATGTTTGCTTGCCACAGGCAATATTAACTACTTCATGCTGCTCTAGGGTTCTTCCATTAAGCATGCCTTTAATATTGGCCTGTACCGCATTTTCAACATAGGTAAAATCACGGGCCGTTGTCCCATTTCCAAATATTTTTGGTCTTTCTTTTTTCAACGCGGCATCTATAAAAAGAGGGACAACGGCGGCATATGGATTATTAGGATCTTGCTTAGGGCCGTAAATATTAAAATACCTCAGCCCTATAGAATGCAAGTTGTAAACATTAGAAAATACTTCTGCGTAAAGTTCATTAACAAGTTTAGTTACTGCATATGGCGAGAGTGGACGACCTTCAGTTCCCTCTACCTTAGGCATGACTTTGCTGTCCCCATAAGTAGAAGATGATGCTGCATAGACCATTTTTTTAAGACATTTAGCATCTTTGGCGGCAAAGAGCATATTCAAGAAACCATCAATATTCGCTTTATTGGTGGCTATTGGATCTTTAATGGATCTTGGAACACTTCCAAGTGCTGCCTGATGGCTAATAAAATCGATATCTTTAACTGCTTCTTTGCAGGTTGCTAGATCGGAGATATCACCTTCAATAAATTCAAACCGATTTTTATATAATTGAAAGGGAGCTATGTTGGCACGACTTCCGTTGGATAAATTATCAACAATTCTTACTAAGCCTGCATTGTGCTTTAGTAAATATTGCACTAGGTTCGATCCAATAAAACCTGCTCCTCCCGTGATTAAAAATTTAAAGTTCTCTAAACTTTCTTTATGAAAAATAGTGTTTCGCATTTCTTCTTATCAATATAGGCCACCGTCGATCATGCTGGTCGGCAAAAGACCTTTTATGTCATAGACCACTGCTTGCTCTTTTTTTAATTTAGTTAAATCCATATGTCTAAATGAATCATGTGCGACTGCCAAAATGATCCCATCAAATCCATTGCCTTCCTCAGCTATGGATTGAATTGAGACTCTTCCTATAGTTTGCTTTACCTCTTCAGGATCAGCATGAGGATCTAAAATTGTAATATTAGTGTCAAAGCGATCCAATACCGTTATAATATCAACTACTTTTGAATTTCTAATATCGGGACAATTTTCTTTAAATGTGATGCCCATTATAAGAATTTCTGCGCCTCTTACACGAAGATCCTTTTTAATCATTAATCGAATCACTTCCATGGCTACATATTCGCCCATACTATCATTCAGCCTTCTTCCAGATAAAATAATTTCAGGGTGGTAACCTAGTTCCTGAGCCTTTTGTGCTAGATAATATGGATCTACACCTATACAATGCCCTCCAACGAGTCCCGGTTTAAACTTGAGAAAGTTCCATTTTGTTTCGGCAGCATCTAGCGCATCTTTAGTTCTGATTCTATTTTATTAAATATTTTTGATAATTCATTAATTAAAGCAATATTTATATCACGTTGGGAATTCTCAATGACTTTTGACGCTTCAGCTACTTTAATAGAAGGTGCGAGGTGAGTTCCTGCTATGATAATAGATTTATACAGCGCATCAACCTTTTTAGCAATACCAGGAGTTGAACCTGAGGTCACCTTTTTGATTTTTGTAATTGTGTGTTCATTGTCACCAGGATTAATTCTTTCTGGTGAATAACCGCAGAAAAAATCAATATTATATACAAGTCCGGATATCTTTTCCAGTATTGGGGCACACTCTTCTTCAGTAACTCCAGGATATACGGTAGATTCATAAAATTACGGTATCACCTTTTTTTAAAACGTGCCCAATCGCTTCACTTGCTTTGAATAAAGGTGTCAGATCTGGCTTATGATTTTTGTCGATAGGAGTGGGAACGGTTACAATATAGTAGTTAGAATTTCGAAGATCTTCAATTTCAGTACTTACAAAAAGACCCTTGATAGTTTCTTGATTAACTAATACATTCAAAAGCACTTTTGATTCTATTTCCTGCGTCTTATCTAAGCCTTTCTTAATTTCATTGATTCGCTTAGTATTAATATCAAATCCAACAGTATAATATTTTTCAGCAAATGCCACAGCTAAGGGTAATCCGACATATCCCATTCCGATTACGGCAATTTGATTATTTTCTGCATTCGTAGGTATCTGTTTGATTGAATAAATAAAATATTATAATATTGAATCATCTTTTGTAAAAATTTAAAAAAACATAAATGTATTTATTTCATAAGGTTGATAAACTGCTTCTATATTTTTCTGTAAAAGAAAAATTTTAGATTATTATTAATAAAATCTACTACATAGATTTTGATTGATTTTATATTTTTTTGGATGGGATTTATCCATTCTCTGAATTCTGTAAATTAATTAGTTTCGAATAACTAACGGGATCTTTTCATCCGTATTTACCTATATAATATTTTGATCAATCAAGTTAAATTAAAACTTTTTAATCTGCTGCTAAATAAGCTGGCACTTCCAAATCACTCTTTGTAAAGCCATGATTACAGTTATCTTTTTAGAGCAACCGATAAAATATAATGACGTTAAAATAGTTATTATCACGTAATTTTTGTGTTTTAGGTAATTTCTATTTTTTAATTACATGATTACTATCATTTGAGCTTTGATTTTTTTTGACAATATCTGATATTATTTCAAAATCAATGCTTGAAAAAAGCCCAAGTCCGGCCTTTTGATCAATTACGACATGTCCCACTTTGCCACATAACATTTGTTTACTCTCATCAAAGGCTGCTTTTCTAACTGCAGTGATTCCACCTAATTGTTTAAAAAGAGCTTCTCGTTCTAGTTTAGTGAATTTATCACGATTCAAAATAGGATGAAGCCCATCCCCGTGATGTTGATAAAAGATAGCATTGTCAGGTCTAACTGAAACAATTGAATCGGTACCAAAAAGTGCCATAGTATTGATTGCATCGTCAATATGTTCTTGCCTAATCAAAGGATATTCGAGCGTAATTATGGTAATATTGGCAAGCTTATTAGCAAACTTATTACTGATATCAAATATTGTAGCATTCAAATTATCGTTAATTCTTGCTTCAGTCTCATTTCTAAAGTGGAATAGAACATTTTTTTTGGTTTTATATGGCATGATATACTTTTCAATTCTCGAATCAGGAGAGCTTACAATGATTTTTTCAACATATTTTGACCTCAGAAGCATATTTATTTTAGCGGTTAAAATATTTACTCCGTTGATTGTTTGAAAAGCTAAGTCTTTATCACCTCCACGAATGGGGATAATGGCCAGGGTATTGTTATTAGTTTGAAGCTTATTGATATACTTTTGATTTATTTTGGCCCTCGTCTGAAGAATCATTTCTTCGTTGGAGGTAAGATTCGAGCCATGTTTTCGGTAATAAAAAAGGGGTTCTCTTAAATTTGAAACCTCATATCGTTGCGTAAATTTTATCCAAAGCTCATAACCATCTTGACAATTAAATGACTCATCATATCCACCGATTTCATTTAAAAAATCAGTTCTGATCATGGTGCATGCTCCATGGGCTGGTTGGTCGAGTAAGCTTACCTTATTGTTGTCGAAGTCATGTCGAACTTCTTCTCCGGTTACTTGATCTTTTTCATCAATATAATAGTAATTTGGAAAAACCATGCCTAATTCAGGGTTGGCCTCTAGTTTACCACTCATCTGCTCTAGGGCATTTGATACAAAATAATCATCAGCGTCGAGTCTAATTATATATTTTCCTGAGGCGGCGCGTAAGGCGATGTTGTTGGTGACATTGAGTCCTTTGTTATGCTGATAAATTATTTTTATTTTAGGGTTGTAAGCATAACCCTCGATGATATTTTTAGAATCATCGGTTGATCCATCATCGATAATGAGCAGTTCGAAATCATGAAAAGATTGTGAAAGAACGCTATCTATCGCTTTCTTTAAAAATCTGGCGTAGTTGTAGTTTGTTATGTAGACACTGATTAGTGGAGACATTTTAAAAAGGAATTCCTGCTAAAGTGAGACCATCTGAAAATCGAGATTCATCAACAAATTGTTGTAGATCTATTTGTATTTGACCCGTTTTGGTTAACACATCGTATTGATCTACTTTGTTAGCAACTTGCATTAATGATTCATACACATCCATCCCATAATACCAAGCCGAGGTGGGAGCAAAATTATTTTTATGATAAATTTCTGCAGCTGATGCATCAGTAAAGCACATAATATGTCCCATTGGATCTAAATGTCTAATGACCGTATCTGATTTTATTCGTTGAATAGCTGTACTTAACGAATCCCATCTTGGAACTTTAGAAATAATCATTCCGTAGCCGCTCTTGGAAACTACATCATGTGCTGATTTTAAAATAGTTGATGGATTGGGCGTGTGCTCTAGTAGGCCCCAGAAGGTGACTATATCATAGCCATAATAATCTTTTGCTGCTTTGATGAAGTCTCTTTTATCTAGTTCAATGTTCCAAATTTCTTTTGAAAACTGACGACTTGATTCACTTAATTCAATACCATCACAATGTATACCAGACCTTCTGCAAGCAGCAACAAAATGACCAGCACCTGACCCAACATCAAGAATTTTTAAAGGTTTTCTGCCATGTACTTTTTGATAGCATGCTACTGTCCAGTCTACCCAAGGAATTGCGATCGTATTTAATCGTGTCTCAGCTGATGTACGATTAGTATAGGTGGCAGCATAGGTAACATCATTGAGGTAAAAGCCGTCTATAGCTGATTTGGTAGGTATTCGGTTGACATAGACGTGGGTGCAGTTGTTACAGCTGCAATATTGAGCACCATAGATAGTTACTTGATGTTGTGAATTTGCACTTGGGGATTCACAAACTGGGCAGTTGGCTACAGGTTCAGTATTGGAGTCGAGATAAATTTTCTCACGGCTTTCTTTATAATATTCTTGTTTTTCTTTTAGTGAGCTCACAATATTTTTTTTTAGCTTGAGCAAGTCAGTTTTCTTGCCAATTTTTACATCCAATTCATATTTGATTGTGTTACTCTGTTCATTTCTAATCCAAGATTCTTTGCTCTCTTCACCAAATGCGGACATAGGTAATTCTCTATTCCAATTCATTTTTTCTCTTTATTTAAGTAGGTCCATTTTAATGTTTCATGTTTCTTAATGTCTTGATTAGTCCTCTGTCCTATCAACTTTTGAAATTGAGTAGCACAAATACCGTGATTGGGTCTTAATGCAATTAAATCACTTTCCTTAATAGTTGATCCCTTGGGTAAGTCGTATTTCAAATATAGGGCCCTTCGAAAGGTAGTCACATGATTATTTTCTAATTCAATTTTTAATTGAGTTTTTATTTGATTCCCTTTTAAAGCGTTGATTATTTTAATTTCTGCAATTAAATTTCCCACATCTGCTTTAGTCAAGGAAACGGTATGATCTCGAAAGCTTCTATTGTTTCGATCATCTGTAAAATGGAATTCTAATATATCAGCATTCATGGCATAGGCATATTTCAATGCATCAATACCAATGGTATGATCTGAGTATCCAACATGGCTAAGTCTTGTGATTTCCCTAAGTCTATCCATAACATTTAAGTGCGCGTCGGAATGAGTTATGGGATACATACTCGTGCATTGAAGTAAGGCGAGTCTACCTGCTTTTATATAATTGGGGTTAATTTTTTGAATAAATTTAACACTTTCGATTATTTCAATCTCTGTTGCAAGACCTGTAGAGAGCAAAATAGGCTTTCCAATTTCAGCAATTTTTTTCAATAGGGGATAAGCCGTAAGATCTCCAGATCCAATTTTATAAAAATCTAAATAGTAGTCTGTCCAGGGGAAGAAATCTTCATGCCAAACCGATGCCGCATAACCCACATGATTTTTTTTACACAATTCAGCCAATTCAAGATGATTTTCTTTTGATAGTTCAAACTTCTTGAAATGCTTATTTCTTAAGGCACTTTCTAATGGATTAACTAAACTATCTCCTGTGTATAATTGAAACTTGATAAAGTCAACGTCAGCGGCAATCGCTAATTTTGTCAGTTCTTTTGCATATTCAAAATCACCCTCATGATTTCCACCAATTTCAGCAATCAAGAGCGGACCGTGCTTACCTCTCCAAATTGATTTATTCATTATTTAAGTATAAATTGACTATTTCTTTCCAATTATAAAGGGTGTGATTTTTCTTCATATTTTTTATAATTAAGGCAGCCAAATTTAGGTCATTTAAATGATCTATAGCCAACTTTAACCCTTTTGCTTCTGGAAAATCATTATTTTCAATAAACTTGAATTTACCTGAAGTTAAATTTTCATAAAAATATAAGGTTACATGTTCCTTATACTGATCCTTATTAAAATTTGAAATAGCCTCTTGCAAAAATAAAATTTTTATCACCTCCACGCTCATCCCTGAGGGGTAGGTTCGATTGGGGACATTTGATACTAGATCAAAGGCTCCATTTATTGCTAAATCACAATAACGGTCAATTAAGGATGGATCGGTGAATAAATTATCACCATTTATTCTTACCGCATAATCAAATCCATGGTGAGTGGCACAATTCAAAAATCGTTCACTGACGTTTTCTAAGGATCCTCTATAGCAAGTAATTTTATTTTGGAGACAATGGTTATAGATTGGTTGATCAGTTTCGTTGCTTGATGTTGCAATTACGATGTTTGCATTATACTTTGAGATAGAGAGGCGCTCTATGATATAGGTTATTAAAGGCTTTTCATTGATTGAGCTCAAGATTTTTCCAGGTAATCTGGAAGAATTAAATCTGCAGAGTACAATGATTCCAATATTCATTTTCGCTCAGAAATCTTAGTTGCTGGAATACCTCCAAAAATTTGATAAGGAGCTACATCACTTGACAGTACTGCACCAGCCGCAACAACACCCCCTTGCTCAATAGTTACCCCTTTAAGGATTTTTGCTCCGGTAGCCAACCACACATCCGCTTTTATGTTTATTGGTCTATTTATATTTGGCTGTTCATTGATCAATGCATTTTTTTCTATGCTGTGATCACTATCCACGATATAAACGAAGGGTGCTACTAAACAGTCATTTCCGATGGTAATCCGATCACTAGCAAAAATAAATGTTTGATAACCAATGGTTGTATTGTCTCCAATATGGATTTCAGCTTTCTCGTTGCAAGTACAAATCTTAGCTCCTTCTTTGATAACTACGTTGTTGCCAATAAAAATATTCTCAGGATAGCGCATGATTTCAATATTTTTATCAAAAAAAACATTATCACCGCAATTACCTACTATTTTTTTATAATGAGCAAGTCTTTCTCTATGATCATGATCAAAGTTCAAATGTCTTCGTAACTGATTATTTTTCATCTTTTATTGATTTTTTTTCAAAAGCATCTATAAATGAATTTTCCGTACAATTCCATATTTTCACATTTTTAGATTTTGCAAATGCATTTAAACTCCAATAGGATTTAAATGAGATTACAAATTTTTCTAGTACTTCATGTAATTTCCGTTTTTCATTACTTACTCCGTGAAACATTGGTTTCGGAGTAGGCTTATTTACTGAATGATTTTGTTTTTCTGTTTGATCGTCATAAAAATGTTTTTGACTGAGAAAAACTTCATTTGATTTCGAGACGAATATTTCAGACAGCCATGAATGATCAGCGCCCACTACATAAATATTCTTAAAATCTAAATTAATTGCATGTAAAATTGTTGGAATCAAGACATTATGGGGTCTGGGCATTCCTAATTGTCTTGAAATTAATTGAAAAGAAATGTTCTCAAATCCTTCGATTGGAGTTGTATTCATATAGTGAACTTGAATCATTTTATTATTGATTAAATGAGATCTCCAATGGATATTTTTTCTCGCTATTAAAGGAATAATGAGAATCATGGGCCAAGAGGTTTCCTTAAAAATTGTTTTTAAAGTTATGATTCGCTCATTTGCATAATCTTCTTTTTGCTCATTAAGAAAATACTCAGGTGAAGTAATTACGTAAAACTCAGGTTTAACTTTTTTATATTCAGCAGTTCTTGCGAAATAATTCACAGCAAAAATTGCTTTATTTTCCATGAATGCATTTTCTTCCTTAAAGAAATCTTTTAAGGATGGACCATTACCTAGAATTAATGCCTCATTGTGATCTCTTTCTATTTTGATTTTTTTTATAAAAAGATCAGACATTATGATGATTTTTATAAGTGTTAAAAGGCTTTTGATTAATTGAAGGATAAATAGTTGTATTTTTATAATCATTTGCAATATCCTTTTACAACCCAAAATCTAAATACGACAAGCATTTTAGCTGCCTGAATTTTTCCTTTTAAAAGGAAAGAGAAAAAAAGCACACCTGTTCCGCATATTTTAATTAATTCAGACAAAATCTTGTTAGATTTTTGAAAGATGTCAGTATTTTTTAACCTTTTGCGTTCACTGCTTCCCACTCCAATAGCAAGTCCTTGAATATAGGTCAATTGAAGCCTGCTTTCTGGAATGATATGAGTGACCTTGATATTAGGGTCATACAATATTTTCGCTCCTGACTTTTTCAATTTTAAAAATAAATCTTTTTCATCTCCGCCTTCTAATCCTTTCGAACCTCTGCGGCCAAGTTCAATATTGAACCATCCGAAATTCTGAAATACATTTTTTCTAAAAGCCATATTGGCACCAATCGGGAATTTTCCTTTTCTGAAATACTGTTTATGTTCTCCCATATCTAATGCTGCCACAAGGGGCAATAAATATTTTGACATCCATACCGGAGGATTCCCTGATTCATAATAAGGCGTTATTTTTCCTCCTAACGCCACTATTTCGAGGTTTGAAAATGCTTTATTAATATTTTCAATATAATTAGCTTCTACAAAAGCATCATCATCGATAAATGCAAGATATTCACCTTTCGATTCTGCAATTCCTCTATTTCTTGAATATGTATGCCCTTGCTTTAACTCCAGAAAGTAGTGCACATTGATCGTTTTGTGCGTATTTATAAATAAATCACATATCAATCCAGATTTATCTGTACTGTTATTATCTATGATGATAATTTCGTATTCTGAAGAACTGACCGTTTGATTTGCCAACTTTTCTAGGCAAATAGGCAAGTATTTTTCCCTATTAAATGTACATACAATTACAGAAACCAAGGTATTATTTCTTTGGGATGGTTTTGAATAAACCAAAACCTAAAATTAATAAAACAGTTGCAGAAAACGCAGCCGTTATTTTATTTCCAATGAAATATGCTGCTGGCTTGAATTCAAAAATAATTTCTTGTGAATTTGCTGGAATTTCTAGGCCTCTCAATACATAGTTGACTTGCTTGATTTCGGTAGGAATCCCATCTACGGTAGCTTGCCAACCGAGAGGGTAATAAATTTCCGAAAAGACAGCAAAGCCTGCATTTTGATTATTTATACTGTATTTTAAAAGGTTGGGCTGGTAGGTTTCAAGAGTAATGGCTGCAGCATCATAGGTCGACTGTGAAGATTTAAATTTTTTAGCATTTATTACGGTCGTTTTTTTATCCACAAGACTACAGACAGCGGTCAACTCTTCATCAGGACTTTTCACAGAAATCATATTTTCAGTAAACCAGGCATTACCAAAAGCATAGTCATTTGGGAGTACGTTATTGGCTTGATCACCAAATTTTAAATATTGGGCGTTAAGCATATTGATGACTGTAAATTTGGACAAATCTTTGGAACCATTTTGAAGGACACCAATCATCTCGGCAAGATTGCTTGAGAGACAATTTTCAATCAACTCCTGATATCGCTTCATTTTAGCCCCATGATAGCCTCCTAAAGAGCTGTGATTAGCGGATGTTTTGGCTTCATTAAAAGGGTTATTTAAATTCAGCACCCGGTAGTGCTTATCTGCGCTATTTTTAATGAATTGATCTGCTGCAGAGGGATCAAGAAAGCCTTTGACGGCCTGCCTTTGATAATTTTCATCATTAATATAACGGCGGTCTACATTCCAGAAATCAAAGACAACCAATACAGAAATACCTAGCAATGCAATAGGTACTTTTATTTTTTCTTTGATCACCCCATATATCAAGGCGAAGGCGAGTCCAATCAATATCAAGGTTCGTAAAGCGTCTGCTTTTAATAAGGATTGTCTGTCGGCTCTCAGTGCTTCTAAAAACCAATTGGGAACGTTAGCCAATTGTACATCTACTGCACCCTTATAGCTAAATAGGCTACCTATAACTAAGAAAGTAAGGGCCAGACCACCTGTGATCGCAGCACTGATGATCAGGGGTTTTACCATTTGTTTTTTTGATCCATTGAATAGGGTCTCAAGGGCGAGCATAGACAGTAATGGAACACCAGCGAGAAAAATAACAATGGCCATACTGACCGAACGAAATTTATCATAACCTGGGAAATAATCAAATAGAGTATAATTGAACCATGCGAGATTTTTACCCCAGGCGAGTAAAATTGAAAATAAACAAGCTACTAAAATCCAATTTCTGATCTTCGGCTCTACAATAAGAATGCCTAGCATAAATAGGAAACACATGATGGCACCTGCGTAGGTAGGGCCAGCAGTAATGGGTTGATCGCCCCAGTAGGTAGGCGCTGCTTTTAATTGATTACTCACTTGATCCCTAGTCATACCATTTTGACTCAATACTTTGCCTAAATGGGAATCGGTCGCTAGGGTTTGTTGACTTGCACCGCCAGAGAAATTAGGAATCAGAAACGTGAAGGACTCCATTATTCCATAGCTCCAATTGAAGACATAATCTTTATCTAATCCCGAATTTTCTCCACTTTCAGCATTACTGCTGAGCTCTGAAGGGCCCCTTGTAGAATATTTACTGTATTCTAAAGTTGTCCAAATACGACCGGCATTGGCACCTACGCCCAGAATGCCTGCCAAAATTAAGAGGGCAACTTGGGTGCCTAGTTTTGAATAATGCTTTGATTTTATCATCTCAAATAAATGAAATAGTCCATAAATAATGAGCATCAAAAATAAGTAATAGGTGATTTGCAGATGATTGGCTTGAATTTCTAATGCAACCGCCAAACTCAGCAAGCCCAAGGGTAACAGCTTCTTTTTTTGGGTAATCACCATGTGCACGGCACCCAATACGAGGGGCATGTAGGCAATGGCACGAACTTTCCAGATGTGTCCTGCCTCAATACTAATCATACTGAAGGTATTGAAACTAAAAGCTATGGCACCTATGAAGGCCAGCCAAGGTCTGACTCTAAAGGCGAGGAGCATGAGATAGCAGGAAAGGAAAGCTAAAAGGGTTACTTGGGCAGCTGAAGGAAATCCAAATGTAATGATGCGCTGAATATACTTGATAAGGTCACCACTCCAATAAATGTTGATTAAATAGGCAGGCATACCACTGAACATGCTATTGGTCCATAATGCTTCTTCTCCTGTCTCCTGCCTAAAATGGGTAGCTTCTTGTCCTGAACTCACGCCTTGGAAGATGTCATTTTGATTCATACTTTTATTCTCTATGATTAGCGGATGGAAAAAGGCCATCACCAATAAAAAGCCGAATGTTATGAAAATGGCATGCGGTTGTATTGCTTTCAGTAATTCTTTGGTTTTCATAAATTTATATTCAATCTTTTGGCTAGACCATTTATCATTTGATTGATCTCAAGAGACAATTTCAATTTGTAAATTGAGAACGAAAAAATCATGAGTATTAATCCCGATCGAATCATCATATCAATAAATGGATTGATTAATATCGGTATAAAATGATTAATTAAAAGTAACCCTAAAATGATTAAGGCTCCTAAAATAGTTTTGGTTGTGAAAGGAAAAAAATCATATGTCATTTTAATAAGTATTAATTTTAATAATCCATGTAGAGTAAAAACGACAAGTAGGGCGGTGGCGGCACCGATCAATCCGTACCGAGGAATCAAAATGATATCTGATCCGATCATGACTAAACCCAAAAATAAGGTCATTATCATATTAAAATGGTAATATTTAGACATAGATATTATTCCATCATTGAGACTAAAAAGAAGATTGATCAACTTGGAAAGACCTACCAAAATAACGACATATCTACCTGCTTTATAGATTTGACCTTTGGGCATGATGGCGTAGATATTATCTAAATTAATAATGATTAATACATAAATAAGTCCTCCCAAAAGAAAGAGATTGATAGATGCTTTTTTGTAATGTTCATTGATACTGGCCAAATTGCCTGAACCGAAGGCTTCAGCAATAATAGGGGTTGAAATTTCTCCAACAAATCTTCTCGGCATCTCAATTACCATCACCATAAATATAGCCGTCATATAGATCCCGCTGGCCTCAAGGCCCAAATACCGACTGACTAGTTGTTGGTCGGCTAAGTTTAGAAAACTTAAGCCCAAACCTGAAATGAATAAGGTTCCACAGTAGTAAATTAATTCACGAGCGATGTTCGGAGGAAGGGGTTTAAACGAAATCTTAATTTTATATTTATAAATAGATTCAAAAAACAGAAAAGCAATCAAGATAACATAAAAGCAAACATGTAGGATGATGAAAGTATGAAAGGAGATTATGGAGGTGGCAAATAATAAGATACTACCCATATTCAAAGATTTATAAACCAGATCTTTGAGAAGATTTGCCGTAAAAATATTTTTATGAATACTGGCCAAAGTTTGTAAAAACTGAAAGATAATGAGCTCTAAAGTTAGTACAATGAGCAAAACAAAATATGCATTGACTTCAGGAGATTTCTCAGCATAAAAATCAGCCCATGAATTGCGAAAAATGATTAAGATAATTAAAAAAAAGAGAGTCGAAAAGGACACTATCAAAATACCTAATCCGTATAAAGATTTGAGATCTGTTTGTGGATGTTTCAATAGAGATTTAAATCTAATCAATCCAGAATTAATACCAAATCGACCAAAGCTAGATAGCAGCAGTGCGGCACTCAATAAAGTACGAAATAACCCAATTTGATCGGGAGTCATAAATTTAGGCATTAAGATGACCGCATTCACAAATCCAATGGCTACGCCTAGATAAGACGCAGCGCTACTCAGTAAACTTTGACGAATGACTATTCCCATAATTGAGTGGTGAAATTACATCATTTCTTATTTATAGTGAGATGATGGCTCATTTAAGATTTCCGGTGATCGGTTGATATGAATCTCGTTATAGATTAGTTTGAAGGCTCATCATTTCATAATTAAGTCAATTTGAGGTGCTCATTTAGGTCATCCATAATTTTAAAGCAAGGGCAGATAGAGTCAGAATAATGATAAGTCGAATCCATTTCTCATTTACACCCACAGACCATCTGCTGGAAATCCATGCCCCAATGGCATTACCTATTGCTAAAATAAGACCATAGGTCCATAGGACTTTCCCATTGTACATAAATACCAACAAAGCCACTGAAGTATAACATAATACGACAAAGACTTTAACGCTATTGATTTTAGCCAAATTTAAACCATGGATTCCTGTGAGGGCTGCCATGATAATAAAGCCCACACCTGCCTGAATGAAGCCGCCATAAATACCAATACCAAAAAAAAGAAGGATAGAAACGAGATTGCGCTTTTTAGTAAAGCGTTCAAGGGTTTCCATTTTATCTAAATAAGGTTTCAAAACCGTAATCATCAACACAAAAATCATTACAACAGATAATATTTTATTAAAGGAGCTATCGCTGATTTCTGTAGCAAGATAGGCACCTAACAGGGCACCTAAAGTAGCAGAAATACTTACCCAATAGGCGAAAGGAAACACCGCAATACCCTTACTTTTAAAACCTTTAACAGCAAAAATGTTTTGAATGATAAGAGCCACTCTGTTTGAGGCATTGGCTTCTGCGGCAGGAAGACCCATAAAAATGAGCACTGGCAGGGTCAAAAGAGAACCTCCTCCGGCAACGGTATTGATGAATCCTGCAGCAATGCCCGTGCTTATCAATAATACATATTCAGAGAAGGCCATGATCTAGTTTTTCAGAAGTGAGATGACACGCTAAATTATCATCACAACGGGCTAATAGTTCTTTCTGATTCTTTTTTAATTTAGGGTGGATTAAAAGCGGATTTAATACCACTAAAGGCAATAAGTTAAACCGGCGATTTTGTATTTCAGGATGGGGAATTTTTAAGTATTCAGTCTCTATAACTAGATCACCAAAATACAATATATCAATATCAATTATACGCTGACCCCATTTGATTTTTCTGATACGGCCTAGTTTTTTTTCAATATCCAGACAAATCTCCAAAAGCTGATCAGGCTCATAAGGGAAGTCAATTTCTAATACGAGGTTATAAAACCAAGGTTGATCGGTTTTACCCCATGGGGCGGTCTCGTAGATAGGAGACGATGCGTTTATTTTTAAAATATAATTCGAAATTTCGATACATGCCGTTTGGAGGTTATCTAGTCTTGATCCTTGATTGGAGCCTAATGAAAGGTATATTTTTCTCATATTGTGGACAAACAAATTTAAGGATCAACAAGTTAATAAGCTATTAACAACTATTTTAGCGTAAAATTAATATTTGAGATATGAATTTCCTTAAAAACATACTGGCTTCTTTATTGGGCCTTATAATATTTTCTTTTCTTTTTTTCTTCTTATTGATAGGTATTGCCGCTGCAGGAGAGGGTGATGAAACGGTCAATGTTGAGCCTTCATCTATTCTTTATTTGAAATTGAGTGGTGTTCTTCAGGAGCGGACTACTGAAGATCCTTTGAAAGACCTTTTTCCTGAAGCAGCAGTTTCGGAAATTGGACTGCATGATTTGGTTTCGACCATTCAGCATAGTAAAGAAGACGAACGTATCAAAGGTATTTATCTAGACCATCAGTTGTTGAGTGGTGGTTTTGCTTCATTAAAAGAAGTGAGGGATGCGTTGATTGATTTCAAAGCCTCAGGAAAAATCATATATGCCTATGGAGAATACTTAAGTGAAGGAGATTATTATCTGGCATCGGCGGCAGATGTTTTTTTTATGCATCCCGAAGGATCTTTAGAGTTTAATGGTTTGATGGCCAATATTACCTTTTTCAAGGGTTTGTTTGAAAAGTTAGAGGTAAAACCAGAAATATTCAGAGTAGGGTCTTTTAAAAGTGCGGTCGAGCCATTTTTAAGGAAAGATATGAGCTCCGAGAATCGACTTCAATATACTTCACTACTTTCCACTATATATGATATTTATTTAACTGATGTGGCTGAGTCCCGCGACATTCAAAAAAGAAATCTCTCAAGATATTCAAAAGAATTAAAGATTCAAGTTCCTGCAGATGCCCATCACTATGGATTAGTAGATTCTCTAGGTTACAAGGATGAACTTAAATCCTTGATTGCATCAGATTTAGAACTAGAAGAGGCTTCCGATATTGAGTTTATTTCCTATCAGAATTATAAAAAATCTCTGAAGAATAAATATGCTAAGGATAAAATTGCCGTAATCTATGCCAATGGATCCATTGTTATGGCGGGAGATGATACGCAAGTTGTGGGTTATAAATTGGCTAAAGAAATCAGAAAAGCCCGTGAAAACAAATCGGTAAAAGCCATTGTATTAAGAATTAATTCACCAGGTGGAAGCTTGGTTGCTTCAGATCTTATTTGGCATGAAGTGTACTTAACCAAAGGAGTGAAACCTATCATCGCCTCGATGGCTGATGTAGCTGCCTCAGGAGGTTATTATATCGCCATGGCCTGTGATACTATTATTGCACAGCCTAATACGATCACAGGATCGATAGGCATCTTCGGTATGTGGTTCAATTTTGGGCAATTACTTGAAAATAAATTTGGGATCACTCATGATGTAGTTAAAACGGGGGATCATTCAGATTTGTATACAGTGACCCGTAACCTTACTGATTTTGAGCGCAGCGCCATTCAAAAAGGGGTCAATAAAGGATATCAAACTTTTATTTCAAAGGCAGCTATGGGAAGGGGGGTGACTTCCGAAGCGATTAATGAGGTAGGTAGTGGTCGCATATGGTCTGGGACACAGGCTTTAGACAATGGCTTGATTGATGTCATCGGTAATTATAATGATGCCGTCGACCTGGCGGTCGCCATGAGTGGGATTGAAGGTGATTATCGTGTGGTTAACTATCCTGCACAGAAATCTATGTTTGAAAAAATATTGGGTTCGGTAACCACCGAAATAAAAGGTTTGAATTCGATGAATAATGAAGTGATGGCTCCTTATTTTAGACAAATTAAATCCTTACAAGAGATGAAAGGGATTCAAGCGCGAATGACTGAGGAATTCATTATTTATTGAACAGAAATGGTGATTTATTTACCTCAAACTCTCAACTAACAATACCCTTTTTGAAAATTTCAAAATAAATCTGGCATGGGTGGCATCAATGCTTCCTAATATGGATTAATTCATTTAGAAAAGAAATAAAAAAGCCCATCAAATGAATGAGCTTTTTCTACATGCTGATCATAAAGCCCTTGGATCTTCAAAAAAACTACCATTATCACTTCATTTGAGAGGGTTTTTATTAAAAAATTCTAAATCCCTAAAATAATGGCTAAAATGAGATGGAGGAAGGAGACTCCATGTAATAAGGCATTAAACCAGTCCATGAGCTCCATTACTCGAACACCTCTTTGGATCTATTTGATTTTACCCGAAATATGTAGTTCTAGGGGATATGGGGCTAATCCAGGGGTTACGCAGACCAAGGCTATGAATCCCATATTTTTAGTTAAGATTTTTTTTAAGTCATTCATCATTTTAATTAGATTCAGTAATAGCAATCTTTTTTGAAAAAAAATTGCTCAGAACTCCCTTTAAAGATTTTAAGTCTTCTTGAGTTCCAAATTGTCACGCAACTTTTATTTCGAAAGACAGGCAGTCCCAATCATTTAATGCCACTTAAATCAGAGATATAATTTTTATTCTCTTCTGTAAAGGACATCTTTAGCATAGGCAAACTCAATATTTATGAAATATCTAAAAATTTTCATTTTTCAAATGCGCAATTAGACAAGAACTAACTTAGTCATCTGTTACTTTTATTCACCTGGCACTATCTGTAACAGATGCCGATTAATCGGCGGAATTTTCAAAAAGGCCCTAAAGCCTGAAGGAATTACCAATAAAACTGAAAATAATTAAATCAGATGGTTGTCTTTGGGAGAAGGAAAAGAGCTGCGCCTCTTATCTTTTTTTGATGATGAAATTAAAATTACTCGAGCGGTTCATTTGGCATTAACAACATCTGATTCTGATCCATTTATATAAAGACTAGATTCAATGAAAGTAAATTATTTTGATTGGATAGGAGAAATACCTAACAAAATAAATATTCATCACGATGGCATTAAACAGGTATACTTTCAGTGTACAAATGGTTATTGGATTGAGATAAATTGCAGTGGGCAAAAAAAAATGTTAACATTGGCCATTGATTGTGATTATTCATATTTAATTCAATTAGGTCGCCATTTTAGAAGCTCTTGCGAACAAATATTTGTGATTAGGTCATCGTTTTATGACTGATTCAATGATGATGTTAAAAAGTATGATTTAAGGTAATTAAATTTTTTGTAAATCAAATGCTATCAAAACTTAATAGACGTCACGATAAACTCAACCTTAGGACTGTATTCAGTCGTATTTAAAGGATAGGAGAGCCTGACACCTAAATCAAAATCAACCAATCGAAGGGTCCGGACATCAAAAGTCAATTCTATTCCTGTCGATTCGTACATATTCTCAGCGTAGGGTACATTACCATTAAAGGTAACCGAGGTGAGGGGAGTCAGCACAGCGATGGCAGTATTATTTAAAATCACACTTGCGTGATCATAAAAGAAGTTTGCTTTGACTCTTTTAATGAAAAATAAAGGACCTATGGCTAAATCAGGATAGCAAATAGGGAAGGAATAATTGAGACCGATTCGGCGGATTTGATCATGGATGAGTTTACCATAACCTCTGGGATACCTGAAATTATCTAAAAACTTGTATTGCGCGATAAAGGGTTCTGAATGATGATCTATTTCAGCGAAGAAGCTATGATTTTTAAAGATTCCGGGTAGATAAAGCCTACTGTTGATTAAAAAAGCATGGGAGGTATTAGAAGTTGTTCCCATGCTTTTTTGGTAATTTGATTGAAAAAAAATGCCCAATCTTGGGTAAAGGTGCTGATAAGCCTGTCTTAGGGTAAAACGCATTTGGAAGTCTAATTCATAGCTCGCAAAAGAACCATCTGTTCCTGTCTCCTTAAGATCATAGTTTACCCAATGTTGTCGTAAATTTTGATTGAGCGCTACAAAATTATAAAAATTTCCTAGGGTTAAGTTGAAGGGTAATCTCACACCTAGGCCTATGTTGTTTTCAGTCCAGTTTTGATTTCTTGTTTCTAAATTAGGAGTGATTTCATCATTTTCTTCGGTTTCGAAGTAAATGGGCACGTAGTTGTTCCTGTTTACTCGTGAAGTTTCTAATGACAAAATGGGATAGTATTTCGCCCATTGTAAGCCCGCTGACCACGAGCTGCTCTTCTCATTTAAATTAAATTGATAAGCACCCATACCCGATAAATTACTCATCTTATTATCGGCGTACATATTAAATATCAAATTGGGAGGTTCATAAGCCAATAATCGACTGTGTAGTTGCAATCGATCTGTAGTAGGATAAGATTGCTCTTCGTAAGATTGTTCAGAAATATTTTTAAGAATATCATCTTTAAATAGTGGTTCAAAATAATCAACCAATGAATGTTCTACGCTTTCGAGAGGTTTCCAATTTTCTTTGATCAGGGGAGTGGTATGGATGTCATAACCCATGTCTGAATACGCACTATAAGCCAGCATTTTTCCATTTGGAGAAATGCTCGGTTGGATAGCACCAAATAGGGTAGAGGTTACTTGATAAACGCGCTGATCTTGAATTGAATGGGCATAAATATTATCTATACCATTAAAGATACCATCAAAGTAAATATGATTTTGATGGAATGTCAAATGGGCTATTTTTTCAGTCCACCAGGGGGTTATCAGGTGACTTTTTCCTGTGTTAAGATGGATGATTTGAATAGCATTTTTCCCTGATTTCCGTACGATTGTCGCGATCCTTGTTTCATCTATCCAAGTGGGAAACGCATATTGATATTGATGTTCATTATTGATTTTGTCATCTAGATGACCGTTTTGAACATTGAGGACATGAAGCTCATACCCTTGGTTGGCAGGGGCATGAACTGCGATAATTTTATCCCCACTCTTGTTGATTTCGGGGGCAAAATATCGGGCTTTAAGGGTGAGTTGTTTTTTTAATTGTAGGGTATGATCATATAAAATGAGATTACTATATTCTACATTTCCCCATCTAGGATCATAGGCCTTTTCGGTCCAAATGAGATAAGATTTATTGATACTTAATTGGGCATTGGATGGAGCATAAAATCCAGGGCGAGTGATGCGGTTTTCTGTCCCATCTTTCTGGATGGAATAGAATGCTGGAATTTCGTTGAACCCTGCTTTTTCAGCGATGAGGGTTTCAGCATCAAGGTAGTTGGGGTGTGCGTAGCTCGTGAAAGTCTTTTTTACCTTATTATTTATTGTCTCAGCTTCTGTAAGTTTAATTTTAGCTGCTTTTTGCACCCATTCTTTCTTTAATTTTGAAAAGGTAGCTTCATAATATTTAGGGGTACGCATACCCGTATGTTTTTTCAAGCTTTTACTGAAAGGATAAAATTTAAGAAAACTTGATTTTACAGCTTCTTGAAGTAGATTTCCCATGATACCTTCGCCATAATCTAGATTCAGGGATGCTGTCAGGTGATAACCCATATTATATATATTGGGAATCAGTTTTTTATAGGATCCTGCGCTGTTTTTTTCATAATTCAAGGAGGTTCCTGTCAGCAATAGGGCACGATACTGTCCCTCGAAATAGGGCATCCGACCGCGTCCTGCATTACTTAAGAGAGTCTCTGTAAAAACCGCATCTCCCTCAAAAAACCAAGGAGGCATAATTAAATGCGCCATGGAACTCCAAAAATAATCACCAAAAAACATATGGGCTGCGTTGACGATTCCTATCCGAGCGTTTTGTAATTGCTGTACATGTCGATATTCGTGGATGGCCAACAGATCATTCCAGTCAATCGCTCCACCAAAATTATTTTGTGGGGGATTAATATAAAACTCTGAACGAAAAGGTCCCACAGCAACAAATGCATTGGGAGTGATGGATTGATTTTGAAGAATGATACTCACTTGTTCTTTTTTCGGGCCTAAGGAAAAGTAACTGCTGTCATTAAGTTTTTGAATGACATTGGCAATCCGAGCGGCTTGGCCATAAATGCCTTCTTGATAGATGATCTTTGCTGCATCGTTTTCTATGTATTTCCATTGAATAGTGGGTGGATTAAGTCCTATATTATAGGACTGAGCAATCAATCCATAGGAAAAAAAAACAATAGAAAGAGTTAAATGTATTCTTTTCATTAGAACCGATTGTTGAAGGTAATACCTACATACTGGTGGGCTTCTGCTTCAAGGGTTTCTTTGGTTTTAAAATAATAAGTAGTAATCAAGTTAAATCGGGGCCAACTTAGAGCAAAACCGATGCGATTTTGAACAAGCCATGGTTTTGCTGTTTCAGTATGTAGACTTTGAGGTCCAATGAAGTTACCTTCAATGGTGGCATTGTAGGCATTATAGATAAATCCAGGAGCATAAAAAAAATAACTTTCTATTATTTTCTTGGTCCTATTTGAAGACGATGGGCTACCTAAATGTCCCCCGAATAAAGTCGTTGAGGCCTGATGTTTTAAAAAATTGAATCTTACCACTAGTTCTTCCGAAAATTGATTGAAGACGGTTCCTCCCGATACATTTGACTGGGAATAGAGATCGAGAATTTCATTACCTACCAATCTTCGAGCATAAGAAGCATGAAAATTAATTATAGGACTATGGGCAATTTGATACTTCCAACCCGCGGGTTTAGGAATATTTAATACCGTATGCCAGGTAATTTGAAAATCATCGGTCAGTGTATGAGGCCCCATTAATCCAAGTTCAACACTTGTTTTTAAATACTCCTTTTGATTGAAATAAAATTCTCTATTAAAGCTGAATCCTAAAAGTCCTGCATAAGGGCGATCAAACTCCTTAGGATCATCCCAAGAAACTCTTCTGGGTGTATAAATGCGTTGATGAAAGGATATTGAATGGATGATTTTATGTTTATTAATTTTATGCTTATTGATTTTATGCTTATTGATTTTATGCTTATTGATTTTATGTTTACTGATTTTATGTTTACTGAGCCATCGGTAATCAAGATAAAGACCAGAAGTGTAGTACTGATCCCTTTCTAGAGAGGTAAATACATCATTATCAACGGTCAATCTGAGTTCTTTGGTGTACATATTTATCGTGTCTTGCGCTTTCATAAGACATGGACCTAGAAGGAATAGGCAAAACCAAACCACTTTGTACATATAGATCAAAGATAAGTGGGTTTTACTTCTATAAATAACAGGAAAGACCAACAATTTAACAATGCGGACAATTTCTTATTTTCAAAAAAAGCTTTAGCTACTCAAAAATGCATGAAAATATGCTCTTCATCGAGGTATGTAGTTTTTGCTGATTTATTTATTTAGGGGATTTAAGCCTGTGATTTTTTGGGAAAAAGGCTAGATAAATCTATTAATATCAAATTTTTCAAGATAGTCCGCCACACGTCTCACAAAACCACCACCCAAAGAGCCATCGATGACACGGTGGTCATAGCTATGGGACAAAAACATTTTATGGCGGATGCCTATAAAGTCACCTTCGGTAGTTTCGATTACCGCAGGTTTTTTTTGTATGGCACCTATAGCCATAATGGCTACTTGAGGTTGCATGATGATGGGTGTACCCATAACGTTACCAAATGATCCTACATTAGAAACAGTGAACGTACCTCCGTCCAGTTCATCGGGTATAAGTGCATTAATGCGTGCTCTATGAGCTAGATCATTTACTGCTATGACCAAGGATTTAATATCTAGTAGTTCCGCATTCTTTATGACAGGCACGATGAGATTTCCTGAAGGAAGTGCCACAGCAACACCAATATTAATACGGCTTTTTTTAATAATTTGATCACCTTGGACTTGAATGTTGATCATAGGATGATCTTTGATGGCTTTCACTACTGCCTCAATAATGATGGGGGTAAAAGTTAACGATTGACCCGAGGTTGCCTTGAATTTTTCTTTGAATTTATTTCTCCAAGAAACAATGGGACTCATGTCTACTTCGACAAAAGAAGTCACATGTGCAGAAATGGATTTAGATTCAATCATGCGCGAAGCAATTATTTTTCGCATCCGATCCATGGTTATAATTTCATCCTCACCTGAGATTGTCAGGGGTGTATGATTTTTAGGGCTTTCAAGTATTCCATCGACGGAATCTGATTGCGAGTTCCTTGAGCTGAGGTAATTCAATATATCCTGCTTAGTCAATCGATCCTCTTTGCCTGATCCAGCTATGTTTTCAAGTTCGCTGAGATCTATTTGCTCTTGTTTTGCAATATTGCGGACCAAGGGAGAATAGAATCGGTTTTTTTTGGGATATGTTAAGATGGTGTCAGGACTTTTCAGACCCATGGCCTGATCTACATCGACTACATTTTTTTGCTCCTTTGGTTCAGGTGTTACAGAAGTTCGGATAGTGAGAGGCTCGTCTCCTTCGGTCAAAAGCTCTATAATGGCTATAGGCTTACCGACTTGAATAATATCCCCTTCTTGGGCCAGTATTTCTTTGAGAATTCCGGAGTGAATGGACGGAATTTCTGTATCCACTTTGTCAGTGGCGACTTCGAGAACAGACTCATCTTCATCTATAGGATCGCCCACCTTCTTTAGCCATGACAAAATGGTACCTTCCATTACACTTTCACCCATTTTGGGCATCCTCATTTCAATAGAAGCCATATTTTAATACATTGGTTAAATACGAAACAAAGATATAGTATTTTGCTATTTCACTCCAACATTTAACCGGATCATATTCAAGGCGGCTAAGGCTGACCAATGGACAATGAAGGTGCGGTCTCGTGAAAAATTAAATTTTTTTGCTAGGGTCTTATGCTTGTCAGAATAGGCAATCCAAACGGTACCCACTGGTTTTTCGGCGGTACCGCCATCCGGTCCAGCGATACCGGTGGTGGCGATGGCAATGTCGGCATTAAGTTCTTTTCTTACTCCTTCTGCCATGGCTTTAGCGACCTCTTCACTAACAGCACCTTGTTGTTTGAGGTCTTCCGTGCTTACACCCAATTGCGTTATTTTGACCTCATTTGAATAAGCAATCACGCTCCCCTTAAAATATCGTGAGCTGCCAGGTACGCTGGTAATCATGTGGGCTAAATAACCCCCAGTACAGCTTTCTGCAGTAGCTAAAGTCAAGTTATTGTTATTTAGTAATTGGCCAATAACTCCTTCTAATGAATCTGTACCAAATCCATAAACATACTTAGCTATTTTGGGCATAATGGCCATTTTTAGTGCATCAATTTCTTGCTTGAGAGTATTAAGGTTATCACCAGACCCCGTCATTCTAAGTTTGACTTGTCCTTTGGTAGGTAGGTAGGCCAATTTTATGTGGTTGGGTAAGTTCACTTCCCAGTCTTCAATTAAGTCTGATAAACTTGATTCCGTGATTCCAATGGTTTTGATGATGTGATGGTGTAATACGCCTTTGCTGAACATTTCATGAAGCTTGGGTAGAATGCCTTGGGTCATGATACTTTTCATTTCATAAGGTACTCCCGGCATGGCTACAAATACGGTATTGTTTTCGTAAAACCACATGCCTGGGGCCGTACCCACAGGATTGGTAATTTTCTGGCAATTTGCAGGTAAATCGGCTTGTTGGGCATTGAGAGCGGTTACCTCTCTACTTGCCTTAGCGAAGAGTAGGGTAATATCGCGCAGTACCTCTTCATGACGGACCATACCTACTCCAAAATATTCAGCTAAAAGGGATTTGGTGAGATCATCTTTGGTAGGGCCAAGACCTCCTGTGATCAATACGATGTCAACTCTTTCGGCTGCTGTGGCGAAGGCATTTAAAATTTGATCTGCATCGTCACCAATGGTCGTTCTTTGGAAAACCTTGATGTTGTATTCATCTAATTTATGACTGATCCAATGCGCATTGGTATCAAGGGTTTGGCCATAGAGGAGTTCATCTCCAATAGAAATTATTTCTGCTGTTGTGGTCATTAATTAATAATATTTTTAATGGTTATTGTGAAATCATTTTGTGGCTGCGAAAATACATGGTTATATTTTTAAATTTTTTTTAAATCAATATTCATAATTTATCGAACCTTGTGTTCTGGAACTTAGGAAGGCAGTTACCTGCGACATAATGCTTTTCTTACCTCTCAATTCTTGTATTTGAGGCTGATTGAGGTTCATAACGATCAAGAGTCTGTCTAATTCTGAATCGGATAAATTGAATTTATTTTTAAGCTCACTGCGTACCGGTTCAAGCTCTATCAATTTAGCATAGGTAATGAATTTTTCAGTCTGAATCCTGGCTTCTACAGCTTTTCTCTTTTCTATATTCTCTTTGGTGAAATAACTAAGAGCACCACTAATGGCTACGCCGGGTGCATAAAATTCATTGATCATTGGAGAGAAAGATACTTGAGGGGTAGGACCCGTTCCAGGCTCGGCGATTCCCGGGATTTTCATTGGCCTGCCTTTATATCTCTTTGGAATACGATAATCAGTATTGGAAAAAACCCAGACAGAACCTAAAATAATGTCCATTGGAGCCATTTTACTCGTGATTTGTCGGAGAATCATACTTTGGTCTACAATGACCACAAGAGGTTTGTAACCAATGAAGGTCATTCTTACCGTATCATTTGGAGCGGCTTTAATTATGAATACTCCATTATCTGATGATAAGGAGCCTACTTCCTGGGTAATGTTAACTATGTAGACATAGGGCATGGGCGATTGATTCTCATTCAATACGACTCCTTGTAACTCTTGACTCGTGCCGTCCCATGCCAAAAGTAGACTTAGAATAAGGACTAAAAATTTCACATCGTAAAAATACAGTTTCACAATCAAATATCGGATTCTTAATGAATCTTAACGAGTTAAAAATGGATTTTTGTTTCACCAAAATAAAAATAGTTTAATCGATGATTTATTAAATGATTGAATGAACATGAGGATTCAAATGATGATATTGTGTTGTATTTTAATGTTTCATTTTATTATAATTAATCTAATGTTGGAAATTCTTTATGACCATCCAGACTTTGTTGCCATCAATAAACCCCATGATCTTTTAGTTCATAGAACGGCCATAGCTAAAGATGTCCAAGAATGCGCACTTCAGCTTTTGAGAGATCAATTAGGTCATCTGGTGTATCCTGTTCATAGGTTAGACCGTAAGACGGGAGGTGTTTTACTTTTTGGAAAGTCACGTAAGGCATTGACTCTGATATCCAATCAATTTCAGTCTCGGTCGGTTCAAAAGTCGTATTTGGCTGTTGTGAGGGGCTTCACAGATCCCAAAGGCACCATTGACTATCCCTTAAAAAATGATTCTGGTAAAACTCAAGAGGCCATTACTAATTATTGGACCCTAGCCAAAACAGAATTAAATTTTCCATCGGCCCATCATTCAACCAGTAGATATTCGCTGATAGGCTTGCTCCCCTTTACAGGAAGAATGCACCAACTTAGGAAGCATATGGCGCACATACTACATCCAATTGTTGCAGATAGACCCTATGGCTGTAATAAGCAAAATAAGATATTTAAGGAAAAGTTTACTATGATGACGATGTTATTACATGCCTCAAAATTATCTTTTGAATGGGAGGGAGCCACGATAGATATTTGCGCAAAGCCGCAAGCAGAATTCAAGCGGATGTTGAATTTTTTAAAATTGCCTATTAATTCTGTTAATTTCGGTGAGATTTAAATACATTTTAAAGAGACAAAAAAAAGCCCTTACTTTTTGAGCAAGGGCTTTTTTTATGATAAGCATGATATTACATCATTCCAGGCATTCCACCAGGCATTCCACCAGGCATTCCACCAGGCATTCCACCACCAGCGCTTTCAGCTTCAGGCTGATCAGCTATAATAGCTTCTGTGGTAAGCAATAATCCAGCAATTGATGCTGCATTCTCCAAGGCCAATCTTGTAACCTTAGTTGGATCAATGATACCTACTTTGAACATATTTTCGTAGACATCCTTAAAGGCATTGTAACCAAAATCTCCTTTACCAGCTCTTACTGCGTTCACTACTACGGAAGATTCTCCACCCGCGTTGGCAACGATCGTTCTTAGCGGTGCTTCAATAGCTGCTCTGATGATCGCGACACCGGTATTTTGATCTTCATTTTCTAGATTTAAATCACTAATGGCTTCAATGGCCCTAATAAAGGCAACACCTCCACCAGCAACAATTCCTTCTTGAACGGCCGCCCTTGTAGCGTGCAGTGCATCGTCAACCAAATCTTTCTTTTCTTTCATCTCTACTTCAGTAGCCGCACCAATGTATAGAATGGCAACTCCACCAGAAAGTTTGGCAAGTCGTTCTTGAAGCTTTTCCTTATCGTAATCAGAAGTTGTATTGTCAATTTGCTGTTTGATCTGATTGACTCTAGCTTCAATATCTTCAGCTTTTCCAGCACCATTGATGATGGTCGTGTTGTCCTTATCGATAATCATTTTGTCTGCAGTACCCAAGTAGTCGACCGTCACATTTTCAAGCTTATAACCTCTTTCTTCAGAAATAAGAGTACCTCCAGTAAGGATAGCGATGTCTTCCAACATAGCTTTTCTTCTGTCACCAAACCCAGGTGCTTTGACTGCAGCTACTTTTAATGAGCCTCTTATCTTGTTAACGACCAGTGTTGCTAACGCTTCACCGTCGATATCTTCTGCAATAATCATCAATGGCTTACCTGTCTGAGCGGTTGCCTCTAATACAGGTAACAATTCTTTCATATTTGAAATCTTTTTGTCGTAGATCAATATGTACGGTGTTTCAAGAGAAGCCTCCATTTTTTCAGTATCTGTAACAAAATAAGGAGAGAGATAGCCTCTATCAAATTGCATACCTTCTACGGTTTTCACTTCAGTTTCTGTACCTTTAGCTTCCTCGACGGTGATGACACCATCTTTGCCTACTTTATCCATAGCTGCTGAAATCATCTTACCTACAGCAGGATCATTGTTAGCAGAAACAGAAGCAACTTGTGTAATTTCGTCACTCGTAGCAATAGTTTTAGATTGTTTTTTAAGATCGGCGATGACTCCAGCTACTGCTTTGTCTATGCCACGTCTTAAGTCCATAGGATTTGCTCCCGCGGCGACATTCTTAATGCCATGACCATATATGGCCTGTGCAAGTACTGTGGCTGTTGTAGTCCCATCACCTGCACTATCAGCAGTCTTGGAAGCTACTTCTTTCACCAACTGTGCGCCCATATTTTCTACCGCATCACTTAATTCTATTTCCTTTGCTACTGAGACACCATCTTTGGTGATACTTGGTGCACCAAATTTTTTGTCAAGGATAACGTTTCTTCCCTTAGGTCCTAAGGTTACTTTTACAGCATCCGCTAATTTATTAACGCCTATTTTTATTTTGTCTCGAGCTTCGCTGTCAAAAAAGATATCTTTTGCCATGATTATGTATTTTTAAATTTGTTAAAAAAATGATTTTGATTAGATCGTTCCAAACACATCGGAATTTTTCATAATTAAATATTCGATTCCACCGATAGTGATTTCTGTTCCCGAATATTTGCCATATAATACGCGGTCTCCTACTTTCAATGTCACGGGCTTTTCGTCCGTACCCTGACCTACGGCTACAACCGTTCCTTCTTGAGGTTTTTCCTTTGCAGTATCAGGAATAATGATACCTGATGCTGTTTTTTCTTCAGCAGCAGCTGCTTCAACGAGGATTCTATCTTCGTTTGGTATGAATTTTACTTTTGACATTTTTGTTTAACGTTTAATTATCTTAAAATTTTACAAGATAAAAAGACCACTACATATAATATGCCAATTTGTTTATTGAGATGATTCGCAAGAAATCATGACATTTTTGCAGATATAAATAGAAATCTTGTCATAGAAAAGAAAATGAGCATTGTATAATGCTCATTTTGTCAGTGAAATTATGATAAAATTAGTTGGTAGAATCCGAATTCACATTCAGATCGTTCAATTCAGGAGCTAACGTGTTTGGGTCAAGTGACTCTTGACCATTAGATATCGGGGCTCGACCTTGAACATTTTCGATATTGGGACTTTCGATAGAGTTTTGATTGTCTTCGATAAATAGATTGGATAATAAAGTCAATGATAATATGGTAATTGAAAACCACCAAGTGAGTTTTTCGAGTAAATCCCCTGTTTTCTTTACACCCATGACTTGAGAAACGCCAGCGCCACCAAATTGACTTGACAAACCTCCACCCTTTGGATTCTGGGCTAATACGACTAGTATGAGCAATAGAGATAGAAAAATGATGACTCCAATGATAAGTGTATACATTTATTTTGTTTTTAATTTTTTAATGAGACCCGCAAAGTAAGATTTTTTTTCAGGGAATTTCAAACTTAGGCTCTCGTATATCGCAATTGCTTTATTTATTTTATTTTGTTCAATATAAATACTGGCTAAATATTCACTGCTTGAATCAGGCTTGAATTCAGTACTTTTTGCAGATAAATCTTCAGTTGGTTTTTTTACATCAGTTGGTTTTATTGTTTTTATTTTTGGATGTCTATCAATAAATTCATCAATGATTATTTTTTGGTTTTGTTGTTTTGGCTGAGATTTTTTGGTCTGATTGACCGCAGCTTCCTTACTTTTTTCTTTGGTTGCAGACCTTACATTTTTTATTGTAGTTTTACTTACTTTTTTTTGGTTTGCTTTTTTTTTTTTTGGTGCAGTACTTATTTTCTTTTCTTTGGGTTGAACTGCTTGATTGGGGGTCTTTTTTTCATTCTCTTCTTCATTATCTATTTTGCTCATCATTGCCTGAAATCTGAGTTTAGAAGCTTTTAAATCTTCCATATCTTGCTGTACTTCTGAAATGAGACGGTCAATGCGAGATGTTGGTTCTTCCGAATCAGTGGACCGATCACTATCCATTAAATTAGGAGTAGGAACGGAAGCCTGATCTGTAGATTGTGAAGGTATCGTGCTAAGGTCAATGACGCCTTCTTCTTTTTTCAAAGAGGACTCTTCAGCTGATGTTTCAGCTACGGGCAAGAACGTCTCTTCTTTCGCGGGTATAATGGGATCTGCGGGTGTATCTGTTATGGAACCACTTAATGCTGATCTGTATTTCGCAATTTTTTCTTTTATAAGTCTATCTTCCTCACTTTGGTCTTCTTCTGAGGCAACTTCGCTTTTTTCTAGATTTAAGTTTTCTTCTACCGCAGCATCTGTATATTCATTGATTGACGATTCACTATCTGAGGATTCTGTACCAGGAGTTTGGAGAGCATTTGTGTCAGAAGCCTCGGCTACTGGAGCATCTTCTTGTTTTTCAAGGAGTCCTTTAATAGTCTCTTTTTCTATAATATAATTACCTTCTTCATTAATGGTTTGAATCTCTTGCTCAATGTACTTTTTGAGCAAACGTCTATCAGTGGTATGAACGGCAGCCTCGGCAATGTATTTTTTGACGTCGAGGGCATCATGAGCATATTTTTCTTTTGCAAGGAGGATTCTTCCGGTTTGAAAATAAGGATAATCCTTGATTAAAGATTCCAGTTCGTTCGAATCGTCATTCAATTTTGTAACGATAGGATCTTTGAGTAGTTCTAAAAATTTTGTTTTATGCAACTTCAAAAAATATTTAAAAGTCCTTAAAGTTAAGAAAAATTACCAATTTGCAACCGATTCATTGAACATATCAATAATTATTTGATCAAAAATTTCTTCTACGAACTCTTCTTCAACACTACTTAAATCAACTTCCTCTTGATCAAAATCTTTAAAAAAAGAGAATCTTTTCTCATAATTAAAAGTGTCATCAAAGACATTGATATAAGTGGCATAAACGACAATAGTAATACGGGTCAGTTGTGTATAGTCCACTTGATCTGAACGTCCTGAAGCTCCCGCCCCGACGGGTGTCAGGGTGTAATTGTCTATATAGCCGTCAAATTGCAGATGTCCTTCATTATCGATGATGGTCAAACTGGTATTTTGCTGAAAATAATCTTTGAGTCCTTCGGTAAATAAATTAGTCATATTTGCGGGTCCCAATTGAGCATTATTGAAAAATGTTTGAATCGAGATTGTTTTAACTTCAGGGGATATGGATGCTCCAGTGAAAGAATAAACACCACAACTTGATAATAACAGAATAAATAAGATGTTACAATTAAAGACTATCGATTTCATAGTTTTTAATTTTTCGGTAAAGGGTACGTTCTGAAATTCCAAGATCTTGAGCGGCATATTTTCGCTTATTTTTATTTTTTTTCAAGGCTTGCAAGATCATTTCTCGTTCTTTTTTATCCAGTGATAAGGAGTCGTCATTTTCAAATTCGAGCGTAATGTCTTCTGTTACTTCTTCATAAGATTCTATGTTTTGATCTTTGGGAGCCATGATTTTAGGCGTAGCCTTCTCAAGAAATTTATTATTTTGATCGGGTGAATATTGAGGAATATCTTCGAAGAGACTTTCATGTCTTTCTAGGAGATCTTCTCTATTAGCCTTCCCTTGCAGTACTTGTAAAATGAGGGTTTTCATCTCTGAGACATCTCTCTTCATCTCAAACATGATTTTATAGAGAATATCTCTTTCGGATAAGTCATCTGAATTGTGATGTTTACTATCGATTAATGCTGGAAGATTCGGCTTTATTTTGGGCAGATATCCAGCTAAAGTCACAGCACTAATATGACGATCTATTTCAAGTACGCTCATCTGTTCTACCAGATTTTTCAATTGTCTAATGTTACCAGGAAAGGGTTGCTTGACAATTAATTCTTGAGCATCAGGATCAAGTAAAGCTTCTTTATTACGATATTTCTCTGAAAAATCAGCTGCAAATTTCCTAAAAAGGAGTAAAATATCTTTTCCTCTTTCTCTCAGTGCAGGAACTTGAATGGGCACCGTATTGAGCCGGTAATACAGGTCTTCTCTGAATTTATTTTGAGCGACGGCGTTTTCTAGGTTCACATTTGAGGCTGCGATGACGCGAACCTCTGTCTTGAGTACTTTACTTGATCCTACTTTGATAAATTCACCATTTTCAAGCACCCTTAACAAACGCGCCTGTGTACCGAGAGGCATTTCACCGATTTCATCTAAAAATATAGTTCCTCCGTTGGTACTTTCAAAATAACCTTTCCTGTTTTCTACTGCTCCTGTGAAGGCCCCTTTTTCATGTCCAAAAAGCTCTGAGTCAATGGTTCCTTCAGGGATAGCACCACAGTTAACAGCAATAAATTGGCCATGCTTTCGGCGGGAGAGACTGTGAATGATTTTAGAAAATGATTCTTTACCCACACCACTTTCACCACTAATAAGCACACTCATATCTGTTGGGGCTACTTGAATAGCCGTTCGGATGGCATTGTTGATTTTAGGAGAAATACCTATGATCCCAAATCGTTGCTTTATATTTTGCACTTCAGCTTCTTCGCGGTAATCCATTTTACTTTTTTTAAGGTACGATCGTCCCGAATAGGGTTGCCGAGGTACAATTATTGATTTTCACATTCAGGTAGGTTCCTTTTTTAGATCCGTCATTTTTAAAGATAACGACTTTATTGGAACTGGTTCTGCCTTGTAAGTCTTCTTGTGACCTTTTACTAAAACCTTCAATCAATACTTTGAAAACTTTTCCTATATCAAGTTGATTACGCTCAAGGGAACTTTGACTTTGCTTTGCAATGATTTCTTGAAGTCTTTTCTTCTTAATTGTTAATGGGATATCATCTTCATAATTTTTAGCTGCAAGGGTACCTGGGCGCTCTGAATAATAGAACATATATGAAAAGTCATATTTGACGTAATCCATTAGGCTTAAGGTATCTTGATGTTCTTCTTCAGTTTCAGTACAAAATCCAGTGATCATATCTGAACTTATACCGCATTCTTGACCTAAAATACGTCTGATTGCATCTACTCTATTAACATACCAATCTCGGGAATAGGTTCTGTTCATTAATTCTAAAATGCGACTGTTACCACTTTGTGCCGGCAAGTGAATGTACTTACAAATATTTTCATAGGCTTTCATGGTCTCTAGTACTTCGTCCGTGATATCTTTAGGGTGTGAAGTAGAGAATCGCACCCTTAAATCAGGATCTAATTGCGCAACTCTTTCTAATAAATTTGCAAAATTAATGACCTCAGAGTCTTTTAATTTGTTCAGTCGGGCCTTGTTATTCTCTTGGGCAGACCATTTATATGAGTCAACATTTTGTCCAAGAAGCGTGACTTCTTTATAACCTTGATCAAATAAGTTTTGCGCTTCTGAGACAATAGAGTGGGGGTCTCTACTTCTTTCTCGACCTCTTGTAAAGGGAACGACACAAAAAGAGCACATATTATCACAACCTCTCATAATGGATATGAATGCAGTTACTCCATTCGAATTCAATCTTACAGGTGATATATCGGCATAGGTTTCTTCTCGAGACAGAAAAGTATTGACTCCCTTTTGACCTGCCTCTGCTATTTTCACAAGATTTGGCAGATCTCTATAGGCATCAGGTCCAACGACGAGATCTACAATTTTTTCTTCTTCCAGCAATTGTGATTTTAAACGTTCTGCCATACAACCTAATACCCCAATGGTCATTTCAGGTTTGTTTTTTTTGATTTGATTAAATGCAGTGAGTCTTTTTCTTACCGTGAGTTCGGCTTTTTCTCTAATTGAGCAGGTATTAAGTAAGATCAAATCTGCTTGTTCAATATCATCGGTAGTATTGAATCCATCTTTCTGAAGTATTGAAGTAACGATCTCACTGTCAGAGAAATTCATCTGACATCCATAAGATTCAATATACAGTTGTCTACCAGGCAACCCACTATTTTCGGTAATTTTCACTTCGCATTTAGCATCCTTTTCTTTTTGGGTAGAATCAACAATATCTATATCTGTGATCAAATGCGTCATTAAAAGAGTTTTATTTATTTTTAGCAAAGATAGTTATTCAATCCATAATCATGTCATAATGTCATGTACTTTAAAATATATTTATTGTTTTAATGTGATGAAAATTCTTATGTCTATAAATTTTTCTGATGAACTGTGATCTGTCGTTTTTGGATAAGTCCAAGTTTTGGTGTCTAATTTAAAACGAATTGAAAGTTCTTGCTTATGTATATTGAGAAGACTTGATTCCAACATAACATCATGGGATTCATTTTTTATCAAGATTTTCGCAGGTAATGAATTAAATAAAAAGGAATTTTTTAGTTCATCATTACTGTTATCAAGAGTTTGAGTATCATAAGGAATGATCAGTTTTATTTCGGGAAAGCTGTCGATATCAAAGTCTGTTTCATCTAGCCAACTTTGCTTTAGCACATTTTTTTCCTGAGTAGAAATTTTTGTTTGGATTTGAAGTTCTTGTAGAGAAAGTCTAAGATTTAAACCGATCAGCGTATCTTCATTTAATTGCAGATGACCTTCGATGGGCATTGTCCCATCCCAAAGGGTCTTTCCATCATTAAAAACCCAAGTTAATATAGATTGAATACTGTCAATTGAAACCAATTCAGGAGTTTCAACTTCTTGAATTTCAGTAATTTGTTTTTTTTGACACGAAAAGGATAGTGCTGTAATAGCAATAAAGTACTTGAAGTATTGCATTTTTTTTTAACTTAGTTTTACAGGTTAAACAATCTAATATTTGAATGGCGATTATAAAAAAAGTAAGGGGATTTTCACCTATTTACGGAGAAAAATGTTGGTTCGCGGACAATGCAGCACTTGTAGGAGAGGTAATTTTAGGAAATGGCTGTACCGTATGGTTTGGAGCAGTAGTGCGTGGAGATGTAAATACTATAAAAATAGGAGATAATACAAATATTCAAGATAATGCGACCATACATGGTACCTATGAAGCGGCAGCGACTACGATAGGCAACAACGTATCGATAGGTCACAATGCTATTGTTCATGGTTGTACCATAGAAGATCATGTTTTGATTGGTATGGGTTCTATTGTTATGGATGATGTCGTTATTAAAGAAGGTGCAATGGTAGCGGCTGGTGCGGTGGTACTGGCCGGTACAGTGGTTGAATCTCAAACAATTTACGCAGGTTTGCCTGCTAAATGGGTAAAAAATATTGCGAGTGAAAATAGAGAAATGATGGTACGTATTGCAGGTAATTATCAAAAATATGCAAGTTGGTTTCAAGATGAATTACCAAAAAAAACATGAGGTTTTTAATTAGAATTTTATTGTCATCCGTTGGAGTAATGTTATCCGCTTATCTCTTGGAGGGTGTTTGCGTAAAAGGATTTTGGTCAGCAGCTTTGTTTTCTTTCCTTTTATCAATTCTGAATTACACTATCAAACCACTATTGATCATACTTACAGTACCTTTGACCGTAGTTACACTAGGTTTTTTCCTTTTGGTAATCAATACCTTGATTATATGGATCGCAGCTGGACTAGTCGGAGGATTGATTATTGAAGGCTTTGGTTGGGCCTTTTTATTCAGCTTACTGCTGTCGGTAATCAATACCTTACTTTTTGATATTACTAAACGCTGAAAATTAAAAATATACTGGACATTGGGGGTCCTTCTTGTAATTTTTAAGTTTTATTCTATAGTTGACAAAAATCTCATGTGAGCCTGAAGTGTTTATACTAACTGCAGAGGTATTTATATCATATGCATAACCTACCCTGAGATTTTCATTTAGTACGAGTTGTCCAAGGATTCCAAAATCTCCAACATTTCGATAATTAAGTCCTATATAAGCAATTTCATCGACGATGATATTGACATTTGCATTCCAAGATAATGGGATGGCCTCTTGTGCCTTTAATAAAAATCCAGGACTGATTTTGAGATGATCATTGATAGGATATATAAATCCTCCCGAGAGGTAATAATGTCGTTTTTCAATAGATAAATTGTCAGAATTGGTAAGTTCAGAATTTTGAAGGATTATGTTCTCTACGATGTAGGGAACGGAAGCTCCGATGTAATAAACGGGGTTAGCCAAATAGATTCCCGTACCAAAGTTAGGAGAGAAGCGTGTGGGCGCACCCTGCATTAATGGATCTGTAGACAGGAGGTTTAATCTTTCATAATCTGTAGTTCTTTGATTGAACCCTCCTTGCAATCCCATGGCCAGTATTCCGATAGAGGTATTTATTTTATAAGCATAGCTACCGTATAGACTGTAATCATCAGTAATGCTTTGAGAAGCTTTGGAAGCGAAAACTCCTAAGCCTATTCTATTAGAGGCAAAAGAAGAATTAGCCGACAATGCTGTATATGTGGGAGCTCCCTCGACATTAATCCATTGTTTTCTGTGTACAGCAATTACTGAAAGTAAGTTGAGGCTTCCGGCATATGCTGGATTAATGAGCAGCCCATTGTAAGGGTAGGTAGTGGTTGTGGATCTTTGTTGGGCGAAAGTCGTCAAACAAAATATCATCATACTTATGTATAAAATTATTTTTTTCATAACCAAAGTGTACAAAACTACCTAACTAATTCTAAAAATCCATCAGAAATTCTGCTTCCATCACCTTTATCAACCATATAATAATAAGAACCTACAGGTAATTCATCGGTGCTATTGCCAACATTTCCATAACCCTCAAATCGAATATTTAGGTTATCATAGCCATCTGCTTCATAGATTAAATCACCTTCAATATTGAAAATTTTGACATTATTATTTTCAAAAAGGTCGGCACAATCAATAAGGAAGAAGTCATTGTTACCATCGTCATTGACTGATAAACCATTATAGACAGTAATGCTCGCATCAATTGTAAAATCAGACTCATATAAGCAACCATTTTCTGGCTTAAAATACACTGTATATTTACCAGGAGCGGCATTACCGAGCACAAACGCTTTAGGATCTCCAAAATTAATTTCTTCCCCTTGCTCATTGATCCATGAAATTGAATCAATGGTATGGTACTCTTCAAATACAATAGATGCACCTCCTGTGAATTGATTGGTTGATCCATCTTCGGTTCTATTACATAATGAGTTGGTTACCTCTACTCTGTAGGCAGGGTCAGAGATAGCATTATTAATTGTAATTTGAGTTGGTTCCGAGTAGCAAGTGGTTATTAAATTCTGTGCAACGACTCTATAGGTAGCTGTGTCAAGTTGATCTATTTCATTTCCGGTAAATGATACTGTTCGAGGATCAGCTTCCAAGTACCATGTAAACTCATAGAGTTCTGTTTCACCCAAAACACTGGCTGTAGCATGTCCGTTGCCATATTCACAATGTGTTCTATCAGAGATGATGACGGCATTAGGTGCGGGAACTCTCTCGGTCAAGTCAAGTATGTTAAAGGTTTCAAACTGTGTACATCCAGTGATTTTGTTTGTGATCAAGGCGAGATAATCTCCAGCAAGCAGCGAGTCAGCAAAAGTGCCATACTGAAAAGGTAAGCTTTGTGTGGTATCTATACCACTGTACCAAGCTATTGTATACATAAATATTTGATCCTCACTGTCTATGATTTCAGCAAAACCATCGGCCATTGTAGGATCACAAATGGTCAAGTCATTGACTACATTCACTTCAAGGTCTGGTAAGGTGCTTTCATCTTCGACTTCAACTATAGATGAGGGTGCTGTGGGATCGGAAGTGAAACAATTTGTACTATTGTCTACCGCATAAACAGTATAAATTCCCGCCTCTACAGAATCTACCGTCATACCGGTGTACATGGCCAAACTCACATCGGGGTTAGTCTCGGTAATGAGACCTTCGAACCAGTAATAAGAATATCCATCGAGCGCCGTTTTATAAGCACGATTGTCACCAATGTTTAGAACCATTGCTCCCATTTGTCCATTAGGGTTTATACAATTAATATTGGATGAAGCAGAGGTACCAACTACAAGTGGATTTTGAATTTCGTCCCCAATTGTAAAGGTGGCTATATCTGAACATTGAGTAATAATGTTAGTAACTTCAACTTCATACTTGCCAGCAGTAATGCTGTCTGCTACGGAAGAAGTTGTAGCGAGAACTTGACTTATTTCAATACTTCCTGAAGATATTTTCTTAGTCCAAACATAAGTAAAGTTTGGATTTTCGTTGACACCATCTACGGCTACAGAAAGCCGGCCAGTTGGTCTAGCGGGGTCACATGAGTACTGATTCCAAGAATTTAATTCTCCTTTATCATTAAGGGCAAGGCTGATTTCAGGGAATACCAATAAAGAGTCGGTGAGGAATATTTCTACTAGTTCTGTAGTACATCCATAATCGGTATTTTTGGCCTGGAAAAAATAGTTAGTATTTGCTCTGCCTTGTGTAAAGGTGTTGATTATACTGTCTTGAACAATAATTCCACCATTGTTTGGATCTTCCTCATAGAACTGATAGGTGAGGGGAGCAGCACCTACTCGATTGCTAATACGATCGACTTCTCTTACGTCAATAATCCCATTGGTTGGATCACAGAAGTCGGGATCGGTTGTACTGTAATCAATAATATTAAATTCAAAAGGAACATTAGTTAAGGGGTATGTACTTGTAGTGCTACATTTTGTGATCAAATCAGTTACGATCAACTGGTAGGTATCTGCATAAAGATCAGATAAAGTATCATTGGTTCCAAGATTAGAACCTGCTAAGGACCATTGGAAGCTAAATCCAGGACCTGACGATCCATCTGCAGTAGCTACCAGCGCCCCATTTGGTAAAGTAGATACGGTAGTACAAGTCGAATCTGCTTGGATTTGGTCAAATATAATAATTGGATCAACTCGAGTGTCCTCAATAATGAAAGTAGTTACTTCTTCGGATCTACACTGAGAATCATTACTTCTCACATATAATGAGTAGGTACCAGGGCCTAGACTATCAATTTTTAATGGCGTGAGGGTATCATAATCAGTCATGGTATATTCCAGAGTGAAGTTATTGGCTAGTGTAGTTGAATCGGTTATAGGCACACCATCGTAACGGATAGAACCCAATTCAAAAAAACCATTTCCTGGAGCATAACCTGCCTGAGGGCATATGTTATTACTGTAGACGAAGATATCTTCAACAATAGGATAGATAGGTTCATTCTCAATTGTCATTGTATGGGTAGAGACACAATTTCCATTAGCTGTATTTATTACTTTTACCGTATAATTTCCTTCAGGTACACTAGAGAGTACACTTGTTGTACCATCGACTCCAAAGGTTATATCTACTGTGGTACCTAATGTGTCAGTACCCACATACCATTGAAAGCTATAGTTGGGTGTGATAGGTCCGATACTGTCAATTCTTAAAATTTCAATGACTCCTAAACGTAAGGTACCGGCACAATCTGAATCTGGTGTAAGGGTATAGTCGTTGATCACTGGGGCGACACCTCGTCCTAGAATATCAATGGTATGTTCAGATTCACAGTAGGTAACTTTAGATGTTGCTATAAAGGTATAGCTTCCCGCATTAAGACTGTCTATATCAATTTGAGAAGCGGCTCCCACTCCAGTGGTTACTACTGGGATGGTATCCAATCCAATAGTGGTACTATCACCATCATCATAAGTTAAGAGCCAATTAAAGTCATCGACATTACTACTACCTGTAGTGAGTGTAATATCCGCACTGTTAATCAAAATAGCTCCGGTGCCTTGCTCGTCGCATCTCATATTATCAGTGATCTGTGCTTCAGGGATATTGATAAAAGGAATTACTTCACTATTGAGAATTTGGAGTGTTAAAGTGTTGTAGCAACCCTTTCCAGGGGTGACTTTATCGGTAACTAATACTGTATAAAATCCTTCTGATAGACCCACCAAGGAGGTATAAGAACCGGCATTAGGGGCTGCCGTTCCTACTATAGTATCTCCCAAATCACTTATGGTATCTGACATTGTGGTCAGATCTCTAAGCCTTGTATTTCTTATGGTTGAATCATATAAATATACGTCTCTGTCATATCTCCAGTTTACTGCAGCAACATCGGAGCCAAATAGCCAAGTAGAATCATAAATTACCCCAACCGTATCTCCTCGAAACCAGTTTATAGAATATCTACTTTCATCTTCAGGAAGATTAATGGAAGCGGTAGCATCGCCGTCATTCCAAGGTCTTAGACAATCAATGGTGTTTGTTGTGGTATCAAATTCAACGATAGGGTCAACGGTTTCTTCTGTGATGTTAAACTGCATCATCGTTGTATCGGATTGACCACATCCAGTAGTAGAAATGTTGGTAGCTTTTATGAAATATCTGCCTTCGGGTAAATTGATTACCTTGTTTCCTCCATTAGTGCCTGAATTTGCTGTAGCTCCAGATGGAAACCTTGCAGTGGTAGTAAATGTACCCAATGGGAGTAAGTTTACTGCTGTAGTATCAGCCTCGTCGTAAATGCTTTCGTACCAGTCAAATCTATAATCAGTCATGGTAGTGCTCACAAAATCTGCTTCGCCCAAAGGACGTGTTTCACTCACTTTTAGCAACTCGAAGGATCCATTCGAAGGATCACAATCATTGGAATGTTGAATAATGAAATCTGTGTTAGGAGTACTTCCAATGAATATTGTACTCTCGAACTGCTGTATGATGACCGATTGCATTGGGGTACTAACACAGCCAAAGTTAGGGGTAACAACATCTGTGGCTTTTACATAGTAGATACCTTCGGGTACATTTTTTAATACTCTGGCTCCGGGATCTCCATTATTTACCACATTGCCCAATGAATCATAAAAATAGGTTTTTCCAGCGGGTTCAGTTAACAGAGTTGTACCGGCCTGATCAGTATACCAGGTAAATGAGAAATTGGCTGACGGTAAAATCCCAGCCCTTAAGAGAACATTGGCATGTGCTTCTCCAGTAGGATCATAGGTGACATCATCACAGACGATGTCTTCCTTAATTACCTCCACTGATAAGAAAGGCAGGATGACCTCTGAATCGACAAAAACAGAAATAGTATCTGTGATACATTTAGAATTATTGTTTTCTATGTTGAAAGTGTAGGTACCAGAATCTAAAGCTGTCAATTGATCGTTTGCGATAGATACCCCGGCATTAGAAGTAGTAATGGTGCCGACTCCTGTTTCTAACCAATTGATTGTGTAAGGACTGGCATTATTTAGATTTACATTAGCTCCATCAACAAGCACCTCGAATACTTTTAAAGATCCAGTTAAGGGATTACAGTTCAAATTATCTACCAGAGTATAGCTAGTGAGATCACCTGGGAATGCTGGGTGTTTTACGCTTAGGAATGGTGAATTCTTACCTACCGTATAGGTAACAATTGTTTCACAGTCATAATTATCTCCTGTGGCATCATTTGCTCCATTATTCTTCCTGACATAAATTGTATAATCACCTTCTGAAAGACCTGTGAGGGTTAATATATTAGCACCTACGGCGGCATCACCACGTGTGACGGAAAAATCATAAGGATCTCCAAATGCAACTCCTGTAGCTGGAACTGTGCCGGCATCATCATATAAAAATTCGATTGAATCGGTGGCGTTTGCAGTTCTTTGGTTGAGTCTGCCTCGGTACCATTCTACAGAAAAATCACTTAAGGTAGCAGCAGCTCCATCGTCGGTAATAGCAACGGTGATGGTACCATCACCAATGAATCCTGCATTACTACAATAAGTATCGTCAGTGCTAGAGACTAAGTTTATAATAGGATTGACACTATTGTCTTCAATCATGAATTCAACAGCTTCTTTACACTCGGTAGTAGTATTTGTAATTTCAACATAATAAGTACCCCCTATCAGGCCATCAACGCGATTGTCTGTTCCTGCACCTACATCTGATAACACTCCATTAATAGGGGTCGTACCATCACTTTCAAACCAGGCATAGCTGTAGGCTGTCAAAACTCGATTAGGAGCTCCTCTTTCACTTACCGATGTGATTTCAAAATAACCATTGGGAGTGGAACAATTTTGATTGTCTTGCAGGACTATGTTACTGGCCACAAGGGTTGGTCTGGTGATATCTTCATTGATATAGATAGTGGAGATCGTTGAACATGTGTGATTAGGGTCCGCAGCATCAACAACATGAACGGTGTAAGATCCGGTGTTCAATCCTGTGATGGTAGCCGTATAACTACCATTAGTAGCACCATTGATCGTACCTGAGGATCCAGATATTGTTCCTCCATCGGTAAGTGCTGTACCTGAGGTATCTACTCCCGGATACCATTGGTAGGTGTAATCAGTGTTTAATTGGGGAGCGGATACAGCGAAGGTAATAGATCCATCTCCTTGATTACCTGCCTTACATGAGGTGTCGGCTGTGGAGCTTGTGATACTCACCACTGGTGCTGAGGTGTTATCAATTATATCGACCTCAAAACTTGGGGTAATACATCCGTTGGAGATATTTGAGGCCACCACATAATATCTATCAGCAATGATAAAACTAGGATCTGCTGTGGCCAGTGCTGAGAGATCAATGATCCTCCCTGTTTGACCAGCTATGAGATTACCTGCCGCAGTCCCAGCCTTGAACCACTGGTAAGTATAATCTGCAGCATTTTGCCCCACTCCGTCAGCCAAGACATCATTGTCGTTGATCGTGATAGTACTTGCCGGAAGTGCATCACAGTTATTGTAGTCTACTGTAGTGCTTTGATTGACTACATGCAGCTCTGGATCATCATCAAGGATGATGGTTTCCACAAGTTCACAGCCATTTCCATCAAAGGGTCCTAACGCAGGAGGACCAGCAGCTTGTATTCCTACTGCTCCTGAAGTCACTCCTTCAAAAGTTACCCCTCCATTGAATGTTCCTGAAGTGGGATAGAATAGAACATTTGTTCCACTAAGGATATTTTGGATATAACCACTTCCCGCACCACCCGCAGTAATATTTATCTTCTCACCGGCTATAAAGGTTCCCGAGACTATTGCATAAGTCATGTTGTAAACCTGCAATGCCCTCTCAATAGTTACCGTATAGGTACCAGGTACTAAATTGGCATCAGTAGTAGAGGTAGCTGTTTCGGTTTTTTTTGTTTCAGTTTTCACCGTAACATTACTCGCATTTTTCCATGTAAATATGTAACCGGCTGGTTGCTGATCTCCCGCATCATTTAGATTTTCAGCAGGATTTTCCTTTACGGTAATGGATAATTGTCCATTACCTCCATCTGCCAGTGTCACATCACAGTTAGTATTCGAGGTGATCACAGGTGCTGCACTTAATATTGGAGCATAAGCGAGATCAACCAATTCTTTGTCAAAAGATACTGCGGACCAACATCTATCAGTAACTCCCACTTGCCAAGCTACGTTTAATTTTTCTCGTGCAATGGCGATATAATCTCCAGCCGGTAATCCCCGGAATTCAGCAGATTCTCCGGCATTGAGCCTTATTCCAGGTCCTGCCTGAAGGCCTCCAAGTACATTTCCATCCCCATCAGTGACGATTCCTGTTGAACCATCATATAAGAAAGGGAAGGTGAGACCATCTACTACATAGGGAGCTTCTTGGTCTGCTGGCACACCAGTACCTGAATAAAGATAAAGGATGTACTGACTAATATCGTCAAATTGATTAGCATTAAAACCAGTTGTAGCTGCAATTGATGCTACACTGGTAGTATCTACATAATCAGCTAATCCTACTCTTGCCACACCATTATCTGGACATTCATCGACGTTTTCCACCGTCAGAGTTGTAGTGGTTTGCTGACCCGCATAGCCCAAGCTAAAATACTCCTGATAACGACAACCGGTGGTTTGATCTGTAACCACAATGGTATAGGGTTTTGACATGACATCAGCAATGGAGTTGTCTGACCACGTACCTGCTATGGTTGCCGTATTATTAGCCACTACAGTGATGGTTTGACTTGGATTTCCCAGTAATTGATCTCCTGTAGCGAGGCCTGTCCCCACCGCATCTAAGGTATGATCTTGGGCACCTTCATAAAATTCAAAAGCAAAAGTATTGCCGGTAGGGTTAGACGCCAACCTCGTTGAAAATTCTCCTACAGCCAAACACGATGCCGGTAAATCTTCCACTTGAAATGCGAGATCAGGAGCTCCAGCTGAAATGCCATCTGCCACGGTGACCAGTACTTGCTGAGTACATCCGCTATTTGTCTCAGTAATTTCTACTGTATAGTTATCTTCTGCCAGTCCTGTAGCTGTAGCTAAAGTCACATCTGCGGGTGTACTCCCATTACCCGGGTCTACGCCATTGGCTAGGGGAGTAGATAAATCTACTCCTAAGTACCACTGATAGGTATAATCTCCAGTAGTCCAACCATCATCAGGATTTTCTGCGGCGCTGTTGGTGTTATTGATAAAACTAATTGCTGGAACCACCGTAGCTGTACCATTGGCTGGATTACATTGGGTTTGTGCAGTATTGCTGGTACTACTTGCCGATACTGTTGGAGTATAATCTCCAACGGTTACCTGGTCGGTAACAAAGCAGTTAGTTGATCCATCGATATATTTGACGGTATATATACCGTCAGCTAAATCTTCAACTGTTGCTGTAACTCCTACTCGGCTTCCACCTGTTCCTACACCTACATACCATTCAAACTGAGGAGTAACAGCACCCACACTTGAGCTGATACCTACACTGCCGGTGGGATTTGATGCATCACAAGAGAAGTTATCCTTAAGTACCTCAGCGGTAACACTGAGTCCAGGATCTTCTACACCCACTGCGTAAGTACCTGTTTGATAACAACCTCGATCGGTATCCAGCACTTGTATGGTGTATTGCATAGTGCCGGGATTACCATTTCCGTTAATGAATGATATGTTTGCTGAGGTGGCTCCCGATACGTTTTGAGCAGAAACACCAGTTGTTCCCTTTTGAGCGAATATGGTAGCCGTACTATTAAGTTGCTTTGTATTATCAGCACCCGATCCGTAGAACCATTTGTAAGTATAATTTCCAGACCCACCACCTACAACAATATCTATACCTCCATTTGGATAAAGGACATTACCCTCGCAAACACTCATATCTGTTATTGTTTCAGTAAGAGGCATGGGAGTAAAGTCGTTATTAACAGTAAAATTGATGGTGGTATCACAATTATTGAGAATACTTGTTATTTTCAAAGTATAGGTACCACTAGGCACATTAGTTAAAACATTATCGGTAGCAGAATAGGTAGTAGGAGTAGCGGTTCCAGTACCATCGAACCATTCATAAGTATAACTTGCTTCGGTACCAGCTATATCTGGATTGATAGTAATTTGCCCGTTATAGGTTCCTCCTGTCAATGTAATATCACAAACAGAGTTATCACGGGTAGGGCTTGAGGCATCACCGGTGGCTACTGGAGTGAAGTTGGGTCTATCTGGTTCAAATCCAATGGTAAGTGTTCTAGCCATGGTAGCACAGCCTGTTTCATTATCAAACACAACCACTGTATATACCCCATCGCTTGCTCCATCTCCGTTTCCGGCGAGATTGGCAAAGGCAACACCGTTTGCTGACATACTGGTATCTCCGGCAGCAGGTGCGGTTACCGAGTTACCTTCATAATATTTTACCGTATAACTACCAGATCCAAGTACTGGAGCTACATTTAGGGCATTAAAATTTAAAGAAATGCTACCATTATCACCATTACACTGGGTGTCTGGAGTAGTTGTAATAGATGTGATTAAATCAAAGGAGGTGAGATTTACATTGGGTTGATCCAGAATCGTAAAATTGTATTCATCGGTACATCCAGAAACTGCATCGGTGACTGTCATTACATAGTCTCCTTCAGGAAGTCCAGTTACTGTGGTACTGGCGCCCGAACCGGTATACCGCACATCGCTGTATTGTTCATCTCCTCCTGTTGCAGGAATACTTGGATCCACACTCTGCTGTATTTTTCCTTCTAGCCAATTACTACTCGAGCCACTCTTTGCAGAGGCTATTAAAGTACCTACATTATCATTTGGAGAACTGTCTTCAATGCTTGAAGGTAAAGCGGTGTTATCACCTCCCGCAGCCCCCTCATCAAATTTCCAATATCCAATTAATCCAGCTTCGTTTCCGACTAGCTCTGAATTCATCCCAGCCTGCAACTCCGCTTGAGTTTTGGCGACATTCCAAACTCGCACATCATCAAATTTTTGTTTCACATGATTTCCTCCCGCATCCCATACAGCACCTCCTACATTGAATTTAAATGAAGAGGAAGCCAGGGTTCTAGAATTGTTTCTAGTTGCGCGTTCTACACCATCAATAAACATTTTTATGTTGGACGTGGTTTTGACCAGTGCGACGTGATGCCACTCACTAAATGGGAAAGAAGTACTATTAAATGTCCATGAGAGATTATGTCCCACACTTGACCAGCATACTATTTGGTTACTTCCATTGAATCCAAATTCAAAATTGTCATTTTGCCCAAAAAAGCCTTTTCTTGATCCACCCACGTAAGGATATACCCAACCTTCCATAGTGATCTCTGCCATATTATTCAGTTGAAGGTCGGTAGTCATGTAGTCATTTATACCATCTAAACCGATTGCATTAGTGGTAGTAACAGCTCCTGCTGATGTACTAAGAGAGAAAGTATAATTACCAGTGCTACTCCCATCGGTAGTAGGGTTGAAGGTAACGCTGCCATTGGCATCAGGTTCTGCTGGATCATTTTCATTTGGATCGCAAACTGTATTGTGTTGTAGATTACTTTCCACTGCTGCAACTACAGCAGCATCATCATCAATAGTGATACTGGTGCTTTCTTGGCATCCGGTTAAGCGATCGGTCACCGTAAGACCATAATTACCCCCTTCGACACCACTTAATAGACCGTCTGTGCCTACTACTGTTCCGGCATAAGTCCAAGAATAATCGAAGCTTCCATATCCCCCTCTCACAAACTCAGTTGCATCTGCTGTTCCGTTTGGGGTTGCGCATGATGTATTAGCGGTGTGGGCTGCTTGCATTGCCACGGCATCGATGACAGGTTTATCATCATTATTTGACTGAATTTGAAAAGAACCTACCTCAGGATAGAGATTGCTACAAAGCGAAACTGCAGCATCTGTAAGGTTCACTCTATAACTCCCCGCCGGCAAACCTGTTACAGTGGTAATGGGTCCTCTTGTTTTATATCTGACTTTGTCATAACCTGCTGTCATTCCTCTGGCATCTAAAACTACACCGCCGAAAGTTTGCACCTCAAACTCAAAATTTCTTTCAGTGTCGTACACTTGAATTTCAGCAATGCTTAACTTATTTCCACCGGGATTTGTTCCTGATTTTTGAATCCTGACATATTGTGCTGATTGATTAATCTCTACTTGCGCATTGCGGTAGTTAGATCTTGAAATCCCTAAAGTTTGCTCAGGGTTTGGAACATTTGTATTTACAACAGGACCAAGATCACCAAGATTCAGTCCGCCTGCCCGTCCACCAATGGTTAGACTATTGGCTTTGGCTGCATCAAAATCGGCCAAAGTGGTTCCTGTGGGGAATGGACTGTTAGATATCATCACTTGTACATTTTCCAATCTCCTACTGTGCATATCCTCTACATTCCATATTACTATATCGGAGATAGATTTTGATGATGATAATATAATATCAATATAATCATAATCCGAGGTACCCTCAGTTTCTGCAATATCTACTGAATCTATATCGTATGCTCCATCGGTATCATCATCTATTGCATATCGTCCTTCTTTTCCAACAACAGTTGACGACATGGAGATCCTTCCGCCATTGGCTGGCAAAGCCCAATTGGTCACACCAACCTCATCAATGGTAGGGAAAATTGTAATACCCCCATTTTTATCAGAATAAGTACCATTTTTTGAAGCATCACAAATAGTTTCATTTAGTTGATACCTAAATCCTACATCAATTACTGGTAAATCATCATGTATTTCTAGAGAAAAAGGATCGCTCTCACATCCATTGGGACCGACCGTTGTAACTGTGTAATTTCCAGCTGGTATGCTGTCGAGTTTGTTTGTACTACCCGAAGGAAGTGGCATTTCTAGTACCAGATACTGTCGACCATGGTTTACATTTGTTCCGCCTATATCATTCCAGTATTGCCGCGGGCTGTTATACCAAAAGTGAGCATAATCCTCATCTCCGGCATTATTTGGTTCATTACCCCCACTCCAGGCTAACCTATTTCCTCGGGGCCATTTTGAAAGGTCAATACTTGGATCGGCAATAAAACCGCCACCTGCACCGACTCCCAGTGGGTTACCAAGTACATCTTCCCATTCTCCATCTATAACTATATCATTGAGTCCTATCCAAGCTCTTCCCCCTCCATTTCTATTAACTTTATCAGCCACCCAGACATTCTCAGCCCAAGAATCTGGGATATACATATATCCGCCCTGCGTTTCAGCACGATCTCTTGCATTTTGCCATTCCTCTATACCTCCTCTGTATAAGAAGTATCTATGGGTCTCACCATCTTCAGTATATTCTCCTAGACTAGTATAGTTAGGAATATTTGTGGGAAGATCTACGTCCCAAAAAAAGGTATAATCATCTTCATTTTCATCTACTCCAAATAAGGTTACATCGACAGTAATGGAGCCCGTCCAATTTGATGGATCACAACTCGTGTTAGAACTACTATCATTTAATGAAATAACTGGTTTGGTCGGGGTATGACCAATGGTCACCTGGCGAACAGTGGATTGACAACTTGTTGCTGCATTGGTTGCTTGGATCCAGTAATCAGCATTTCCCAAATCAATTGGTCTTCCAATATTTCTTATGATCGGAGTACCCGCATTTACAGCTGGATCTTCCCCATACCATGCAAAGTTGAAATTATCACTGGAACCATCATAAATGATACCGTCTTCGGTCACTACAGCACTGCCTATTCCATCTCCAAGGGCTTCGGTCACTATGGTACCTTCCACCCAATTACTTATGGGTCCATTTTTAGCAGAGTTAAAAAGGGTCCCGTTGAAACCGTTGGGCCCACTATCAATAATGGTATTGCCCAGCATTGTATTGTTGGTTTCAGATACTCCTTCGTCTAATCTATAGTAGGCCCATAATCCGGCTGAAGAAGGTGCTACCACTTGATTCATATTTTCTTGAATTTCAGCTGGCGTTCTTGCAGTATTCCAAATCCGCACTTCATCTATTGCTCCTCCATATATGTGGCGATTTCTTCTTCCATTAAAACTATTTGCCTCGGAGCCATCACCTAAAAATCCATAGCGATCTAGCTTTCCAAGTCCAATACCCTGACCGCCATGAGCATTCACGTGTCTGGCATTCTCAACGCCGTCTAGGTAAATAATTTTGTCTGTCCCATCATAAACGGCTGCTACATGATGCCATCTTCCATCATTGAGATTCGCTGTTGAACCAACGAGATCTCTCCAGGAACGTCCTTGTCTTGAAGAAAATCCAAGACGTCCGTCTTGTCTCACAAAAACATTATAATATTCACTTCGATCAAAATCAATCAGTGCCCAATTTGAAAATTCTGATCCTCTATTATCATCAGTTTTAAACCAACATTCTGCTGTAAATGAAGTTAGTGGATTGGTATATTTCTGCGGCAGAGCAATCCAATCATTGCTTCCATCGAAGTGCATTCCAGTCCCTTGATTGATAACACAAGCGGTATTGGGTCTAATTTGAGAAACAGCCAGGCTTGGATAGATAGCATTATCCGTGATTACATAATCTTTGTCTACCGTACATCCTGTAATGGTACTGGTAACAGTAACGGTGTAAGTATCACCGATCAAGCTACTTGGAACATTTGTATTGGAGGCAGGGGTTACATCAGTACCATCACTTGAGACCCATGAAAAGCTATAGTTATCTTGAAGATCAGTTCCTGTATTTCCATCGACCTCGGAAATAAAAACAGTTCCATTGTATGGGTTACAACCTGTATTGTCTGTTAATTCGTCGGTATCTATAATTGGATTAACGGAAATATCATCAATGATCACGTATTCAACTGTGGCACAGCCAATATCATCATTGGTCACTCGTAGCGTGTAGGTACCATCTGTCAGAGAGCCAAAAGAAAAGCCAGCACTGCCATCGGTAATAGTTTCTGCAGCACCCACACGATCTGCCTCCAAGAAACTATTGTCTGTCGAACTGAAGAGTTCAAAGGTGTATGAGCTAGGCTCATCTGAAGCCATCATTTTAGCAGTGATGTCGAAAACAGCTCCAGTACCTCTATCGGTACATCCTGAATCATGGATGTAGGTATTTTGTAAGAAGGGTTTATCTTCTTTTTCTAATATTGTCAGGACTCTTTGCGAGGTGCTACATGATCCGTTTTGCTCTTCGGCTACCACCGTGTAAGTGCCTGCATCAAGTCCGGTAAAAATACCAGATGTCGCTCCAGTGACATTGGCACTCGGAGAAGAAGTGTCATTTCCGTCATAAAGCGAATAATTATAAGTGGTACCCGAGGTAGGATCCACCAAGCCCGTTAAGTCTATCGCTCCATTATTTGCCCCACTACAACTGGATTTATGAATAATAGCTGCTTCGATACCATCGTTACAAGCTTCAAAAACTTGTATCTCCACAATGTTTAAAGTGTTTCCATTAGGGTTAGTTCCTGATTTTTGTACTCGAATGTAGCGACCTGAGGTCTCTGCTTCAATGGTAACTATACTTTCAAAAGCATTTGTAGCCACATTATTGTAATCATTTCCAATATTATAGATGTATGATGAATTCTCTCGTGCTGCATTATATCCAACTACATCTCGCCCGAGAGGATTTCCACTTGCATCGGTGAAGGGCTCAGAGGAGACCATGACCTCAACATTTTCTATTCTACCAAGACAGCTACCACAATGTCTCGAGGGCCATATCAATATATCAGAGATATTTGAAACAGCTCCCAGATCGATTTCGACCCACTCATTTGTTTTTTGAACAGCCTCTCCATCAATTGTATTACTGGTTCCAGAATTAAAATGACCAGATAAAGTTCCATCATTTACAAAAGATGGGAGATCAACACCATTAGCTGTTGAAGATCCTGAGGCGGTACCGGCCAAGGCTAAATTTGTAGTACTCTCGCATCTGTCAATGACATTGTTATTATCGACATCTTCGTTGACTTGTGAGAAGTTAAATTCAGGCAAAGAGATGTTTTCAGGAACCGTGATCGTGTCTGTAGCTGTACAGCCTGAGGCTATGTGGGTCACTTTGACTGTATGTAGTCTATCTAATAATCCACTAGCCACATTGTCAGTAGAGGACCCTGCAACTCCTACACTGCCTAGCTTGCTGGCGACAAGAGTGTTATTGGCATTGAAAAATTCAAAAGAATGGGCAGATAAATCCCAGTCTGAAGAGCCATCTCCAAATCTAGCTGTAATTTGTCCATTTCCAGCACAGCTCGTATTTTCATTATTCAGGATTAATTCAGGGGTAGGGTAGTTGTCTGGAGGACCAACTTCCGTTACAAGTTGTCTCGACTCACAGCCCGTTATCGTATTTACAGTTACCACGGTATAGGGCCCTACAGGGATATTAGCATATGTGTCACCAACTACACTGATGTCTTGGTTGTAGTCAGCTGTAGGCTTTGCTAAACGACCAAAAGACCACCTGAAGCGGTAATCATTTCCGTCTGGAGGGATACTTGCCACAAGCTGGCCAGTATTGGGATCATCACAACTCAAAACATTTGTTACCGTGATAGTCGGTTGGTCAGGTAACGTTTGGGCTGTTGTAATATTAATGTTGTCTTTGGTTTGACTACATCCAGTGATGGTACTTACTCCCACTAACTTATATGCGCCATCTGTTCGATTGGTCAATTGAACGCCTTTTCCCAGTGGAGTTACTCCCTCAGAACTGAGATACCATGTGAAATCATAATTAGTAGTTATTGAGCTATCGAGTCCAACACCTGCCTGGGCAATTCCATCCGGGGTTAGGCAATCTGTGAGTGGGGCTGCTTCCCAACCTGTAAGGCTAAAGCCAGCAATTTCAGTCTTGTCTATTTCTACATCCAATGCATCAGAGAAACAATTCCCGTCCAGGTACCTACCCCTAACAGTGTAAGTTCCTTCTGCCATTCCAGTGAAGGTACTACCCGTATGAACAACAGAATTATTTGTGAAATCTGCTCCCTGCGATGCGACATCACCTGGATACCACAAAAACTCAAAGCCAGAACTTTCTGTGTGTTCAGTATTTACAGCGGGAGAAAATCCTGTAATGGTAATATTATCTATCTCTGTATATTCTGAGACGTCATTATTGGTGATTTCAACTTTGACTCTCAAAGTACTACCACTCAATCCACCCTGGTTAATGTGCTGGTAAGAAAAAGAGCCAATCAAAGAAGTTCCTGTAGAAATTTTAACATAAGCATTATCATCTATGGAATAGAAAACTTCTACTTTATCTTGCCCTGCACCACTTACCTCTAATGTGTTGTTGGTGTAGGCATCGATATCAATTGCAATTCCTGTGTAAGAAGTGATATCAATTGACTTTGATTCGAGTATAACCGTATTAGTGCCATTGTTAACAATGAATGTTTTACCACTTGTTTGCCTGCCTGCACCTACTCCCCAACGGTCAGTTATAGCACTGGCATTACCTCCCGATGCGGACCAATTGCGTGAGGGGTCAGATAAGTTTGTTGAATTTAAATTACTGATGCTGTTATCTTCAAAATTTTCATTGTAGATCGTTTCAATGGATCCTCCTATAGATCCGTCATAGTAAACTTGAACCTCACCATTGTTAGGTTTTGTATCATCACATTTATTATTATCAGACACTTTTATAAGTGTAAGTACGGATGCTATCGTTGTGTCTGGTGATAGCTGAAAATTTGAATAATCTACATTTAAAGATGCGACATTATTTGAAACATCGCATTCTGGTATAAGGGAAGCAGCATAGGAGATAGGAGGAATGGCTCCACTCTCGTTAACGACAACATATAAATTTTCATTATCCCAGTCGAAGTTGTTGGTACCTAGACCTGTTACGGTTTTTGTAAATGTAGCACTTTCATTTTTAGCCATTGATGAGATTTGAACAGTGCTAGTGTTCAATTTCGTAGCACTGGCGTTGGTGGGATCTTTTGAATAAAAAGTAACAGGCAAGATACCGCTGACTGTCAAGTCACCTTCATTTGTGATAGTAAAAGTCAAGTCTAAGTCCGTATCAGGGCATCCTGCAGTGGTGGCACTAAGACTGCCTATTGTTAAATCTGGAAGTACAAAAGAGGGACATCCGTTGGTTCCTCTCAAGGGTGCTTGACTCATAAACATATTGAGTGGCTTATTTTGAGAACCAGTTATTACACTATAACAATCAGCGCTGGCGGTGGAGAGCAAATTTTGACTGGTGGGCACAGATAAATCATCATCTATGTTGACATTCAAATAAGCATGTTGATTCCACACTCCACGAGTGGGCTGCCATCGTGATCCACTGGAAGCGCCATATACTCTGATATTTCCTAAGGGTGTATTTACAGTTTCTAAATCATTATCTGTTGCATCTATTGCATCATCGGCAAGACAAGAGAAACAAATTTCTGCTTGTCCATCATTATTGACATCAGCAACAAGAGGATACTCTTCCATGGTAAAGGATTTACATGGAGCCTCTAAAATGGTTTGTGCTGTAGTACCAAGGTCTCTAAAAGTTTTAAAGAATTCACGGTCTCTGAAGAGAATTTCTGATTTACCGTCTCCATTAAAGTCATATAAAGTGACTCCACCGTAACCTGATCCATCTCCCTCTGTGACGGTAAAAATCCATTGTTGTTGTAAATTTTCATCGAGATTGTAAAGTGAATTACCACTGACAAATAGGGCATTCATTTCACCATCTCCATCAGTATCTCCTATAGCAATCCTACCCGTGCCCCTGGTATGATTATTTGTAGGTTTGAATACATCAATCAAGCTATCTGTAGGATCCCAGAGAAATACGGCGGTTGCATCCGTACCACTACTTCCTAGTGCTCCGGGAAATATTAAATCTATGTCTCCATCAAGATCATAATCAGCAGCTGAAATCATTACTCTGGATTCAATGATCCCTGCATTGCTCCATGTTTTGATATAATAATCTCCTACAATACTTCCATCCCGATCTATAACACCATTTATATCCTGAGCCAACGTGAGGTTTGGTGCAGTAACAGACCATATTTTTCCTCCTGTGATGAGTTCTAAGTTGGCATCACCCAAGACATCTAAGGCAAGTGAACCGTGTCCAATGGTAACGGGCCAATCAGTATCCGTCCCTTTGGCATAGAGTGTTCCGTCTGCATTTAATATGACATTAGCAAAATAAATACGTGCAGTGCCATCACCAAAATCTGCAATTCCCACCGTTCCTGGGAACTTATTGGATCCAGTAACGGACTCAATATCAATTTTCCAGGACTCTTCCATGGTTGTACCATTAAAGCTCCAAAGGCTCAATTTATGATCAGGAGTTGCAAGTGATCCCTCATAACCCGCAACAACGATGCTGGCATGTGAACCCACAGCTATATCTGCAACGGCGACTGTATTGTATGGAGTAAATCCTAGGTCAATGGCTGCACTAGATACAATTCCATCATAGTTGGTAAAACCAGTGCCGTCTCCAATTCCATCTAAGATATTTAAAGTACTATTTTCCTTATTGGTAACGATGACTTCTGGAATGCCGTCGCTATCTAGATCCGCTACAATAGGCTGTCCATGACTGTTGGCTGTTTGTGAGGCCGAGGACCAAGTTAAACTAAGATCATTAATTGATAAGTCATCGGCATCTCCTTGGCAAATAGCTTGCCCGGTGACCTGAAAGCTCGAAAATAAAATAAGATTGGAAAAGAAATAACGAAAAAAATATTTCGCATATTTAGCTTTCTGTTCAAAAATAATCATTGAGTGCAAATGTAAAGTACTTTAAATTAACCTACTAAATGTGAAGCTATAATTCTTTCGTATATTCTGTTTGCACTGAGTAGGTGACCCATTAAATGATTTTATTTTGGATAATTTATGGTATTGATTATTTCCAATTCCGAGGTTTAAAAATAATTATTTTATGGAGATTTACGATAACTTTTAAGATTTAAAAATAAAGGTTATCGAGAGATTTAAGAAAGATAGTGTTTAGCATTATGAGCCATCATCTTGCGAGAAGAATAGCACCAGTAGGTTGAAAGACAGGTGTGGCATCGCAAGCAATAGTATAATAATAGATACCTTCAGGGGCTTCACTACTACTGTATGTATTCCCATCCCAAATGCAATCGTCAACGAATTCACTGCCTGACCAAATTTCTTTGCCTAGCTCATTAAAAATATAAATGGTACAATCGATCATATCTGGTGCATTACGAATTTCCCAGCAATCAAATCCAAAACCATCTCCATTGGGAGAAAAGCTTTTCCTGGGAGCAACATAATCAATTAATAAATTGACAGTAACCGTTTCATTGCAATTGTTAGCATCAGAGCCAGTCAAGCTGATTACATCATTTGTCGTTTTAGGATAAATTTTAACGTCAATACCATTGGAATCACTAACAATATTGGTTGGTTCCCACAGATAGTTTGAGCCACCCGAGGCGGTTAACGGGATAGTTGTTAAAAATCCAGTGGGTTCTGGAACAGTCAGTGTACCTTCAATAATATCACCTAAGCTCGAGGTGATAGCGACATTTGAATCATAATAATTATTGATGGTCACCGAAGAAGTGTCTGAACATCCTGCGGAATCTGTCCATGTCGCGGTATAAACTTTTGGATTAGAATCAGTGTATCGGTCAATTTGCCCGTAAGTATTGTAATTTGTGCTGCTGTCGCTCCAAAAATAACTAACAAGATCATTAGGTAATTCTAAAAGAAGGCTATCACTTGGACATTTCTCAATTCCATCAGGTGTATCAATAATCAAAGTTGGAACGGTGGTTACTACAACTGTTTTTGTAATTGAACTCTCACAATCAATCACTTCCTCATAACCGGTCGTTAGTTTAACAAAAACGTTTCCGGCCTCAGGGAAATTTAAGGTATCAGTGGTGGTTAAACTGGTGCTGTCAGTAGTTGTGCCTGAGCTATTAGTGAAACTCCATGAGTAAGTATTGGTAAAATCGCTGTTAGTGTTATCGGGAGTTGCTTCAAATACCCTATCTAAATCTACACAGGTAGCCGAAACTCCTTCAATAATGAAAGTAGGTTTGGTGATTTGCGTAACAGAATAGGATGTGCCCGTAGCCACACAACTGGTTGCTGTTTCTGTGGTTGATACAGAGTAAGTTCCGGTAGTACTCGCTTGATATGTACCTGCTGTTGCTCCGCTAATGGGTATCCCATTTAGGTTCCATTGGTAGGTAAAACCGTCATAAGTAGATATTGCCAATTCAGTTGTGAGGCCTTCGCAAAAATCATCATTTCCATTATTTACAATAGTACTAGGAGGTCCCAAGTCGATTTCTATTGTTTTGCTTGTTATTTGACCATTACAACCACCGGTATTAGCAATAGTCAAATAGTAAGTTCCCGCCAGCATAGAATTGGCATTTTCAAAGCTTGGCGCAGCATCGGTAGAGTTAAAATCGTTTGGCCCAGTCCAAAAATAACTGTCGGCAACAAGACTGGAGCTCAAAGCAAAATCACTACCTAAACAAACGGTTGTCGGTGTCACAACAATATTGGGTGTACCTGGATCTCCAGAATTACTACTATTTACATTTATAACTTCCGAAAGTTTACTGCAGGTGCCTATTGCTGCGGTAACTCTTACCTGGAGGTCTCCGTTATATCCGCTAACGTCTAGACTATTTGAGGTGGAGCTGCCGTCGGCTGAAAAACTGGCGCCGTTATCAGTACTTACCTCCCAATTAAATGTAGTACCTGTTGCAGGACTTGCTGTAACAAAAAATTCAACACCCGTACAATAGCTTGAGGTTACAGGGTTTATTATTGGAGTCAAACAACCAGAATTATCGGCAATTGAGATTTCGCTCAAGGTACCAATAGAGCTTTTGGAAACAGCAGCAATATCGGGCTTCCCATCCATATTTAGATCTCCTATCTCAAGATTTCTATTATTGACAAGACCCATATCTAGGCTTTGCTTTTCGAAGGTGAAGGATCCCTCAGCTGATGATGAATTAAAAAATAGGTCAATATTAGTTTCACCTGCTTCCAGAATGCCCACAGCAATATCTATTTTACCGTCTCCATTAATATCACCGGCAGAGAGACCAAAAGGGAATAGTTTAGATTCAAACTCTAATCGACTACCAATAACTATGTCCGATCCAGCCTCTGTCGTATTATTTGGAAAGACGATGAGTTCACCGTGGTTAGTGGTTCCATCTGAAGCAATGATATCCATAAAACCATCACTATCTAAATCGGCTACTTCAATGGCTTGAATTTGATCTGCTTCTGTTGAAATTAAGCGTAGACCGGTGTTAAAATTGATGGCATCAGTGGTACTAATATTATCAAAATAGAAAACGTCAGACTTACCAAAAGAACTTACTATGACTTCGGGTAAATCATCATTGTTGAGATCTGCAATTTTTAATCCTCGAGCTGCTTCCCCTTCTGCTAATTCATTAAATTTTAGTAGGATGGGATTCTCAAAACTCAGCGAACCTATTGTACTTGTGTTTTTAAATACATCAATATCGTTGTATTGGTCATTAGAAATCACAAGATCTAGTTTTCCGTCTTGATTTAAATCATCAATTGCAATTTCGGCTGGTGGCCGAATCAAGGTATCTCTTTTATTAAGGACAAGTTCAAGTGCATTTCCAGTATCAAAGCTAATGTTTCCGGGCGTGGAAGTATTCAAATAAATTTCAACATTTCTTGCTTCAGATCCCTCAGCGCTTTGTGTGACAACAAGATCGGGTTTCCCATCTCCATCAAAATCTCCACAATCTACGTGAAAAGCAGGTTGTGCTCCAAGGCTCAACGCTTTTGTGAAAGAGGGTGCAGTTCCAGGAGTAGCCGTTGTATTACGATAGACCACTCGACTAGCAAAGGCAGCATCTAGATTTTCTTTAGAGGCAACTACAAAGTCATTTTTTCCGTCATCATCGAAATCACAAAGACAGAAATCATAAATATATTGTTCCCCTACAGCTATGTTATTGACTGTGCCGAAAGGGTAATCAGTTGCTGTTGATAAATTGCCACCCCAATTAGGGAGAAAATAGGAGGACGATACAGCCACGCCATTGCTATTATGAACGGATATTGGACCATAGCTGGCAGCAGAGGGGACTTCTACCTCTATGAGTCCATCAGAATTAGATATAATATTTCCCTTGGCAGTACCAAAAAATACTTCACTTCCATTGAGTGAAGAGCCTGCAATGGTAACAATTTCCGTTGGAGTAGCTGTGAGTGGGCTAACTGAACTGATGTAGGGTACGGTTTGCCCATAAACATGGCTGAATGCCAATAAAAACAAACCAAAAACACTGGATATTTTCATCATTGGTTGTTCACTTTAAGTATTTTAATCCAGATTTCATCCATATCTTTCTTTTTATTTTCCCGAAGCAGTTTGGATTTTACTTGAGTTAGATTGTCCGATCTGTATATAACAACATAGTAGTATCCTTTTTCGCTGACAAAACCAACCAGCGTTTCGTGATATCCCTCTAAAAATAACTGGTCACTGAATTTGTTTGCATTTTCATAGATTTCAAATACACCAGCAATGAGATAAACACCTTCAGGGAGTTCCAATAAATGATTTCCTTTGACAACTTCTTCTATTTCTGGTATGATTTCTTCTACTTCCGGTACGACCTCTTCTATTTCTGGTATGACCTCTTCAATAGGTTCCTTTTCAATTTCCGGTTTTATTGTGATCCGATCAATGATTGAATCTATTGCCTCTTTACTCATGGTGGGTTCCCAGATAACTAAAGAGTCTGACTGGCCATCTTTGTTAGTTTTGACATACTGCACACCAATTTCAGTGTTGCCTTCCGGATTCGTTCGAGTTTCTTTGGTCTTATCCCCAATCATTTCCCATGATTCATCGGCAGGAACCCAAGTAATCGCTTCCTCGATAGTACCGTCTTGTGATGTGTGTTGTACAACTATTGCTTTCTGCTCGTCACCGTTTTCAGTAGTTTTCAGAACCTCTCCACGCGTGTCATCTAACTGCCATGGCTTATCTAACGCTATTGTGTCTGTTCTTTCAATGATTACAGTATCTATTTTTTCTATGACGACTGTATCAACTTCTTCCTCTTTTTCCTCTTTTTCTGGCCTTTTAGAGTTAATGAATGATGAGGTATGCTTAGCATGAGGTTTTCTTTTACCAAGATGGATTCCTAAATGTATTTCATGAGAGGGCCCTAAATCATTCATTATATTTAAATTACCCGTTTCATAACTGTAACCAAGACCAAATCTCCCCTTCAACTTAACTCCTGCAGTTCCAACGATGTTCATATCCTCTCTGTATGTGCCACTGACCCAAATGACGTGAAATAGATGAAGAAGGAGCGTTCCTTCAAGTTGACTGGTACCATAATTATTGTATCTGTAAACCAAATGAGGCTCTATAGCTATATTATCTGAGATGTGACCTCGAAAATACGTTTGTAGCATCAGGTTATCGAGAGGCTTTATTCTTATTGGATTTGAGCTGTCATTATCTATAAATTTATCATAGCTGATCAAGTTGGGTATGGAAAAACCGAAATTAAAATGACCTGCATGATATGTTAATCCAAAATCGGCTAACCCGAAAGCACTATTATCAGCAATATTTGCGAAAGCAGGATCAAAAGGGTCATCTATATCTCCATAATCTAACATTTGACTACCCCCACCAACGGACAAACCAAAGCGGATGTTATGTTTTAAGTCCAGGGTTAATAAATAAGAAACGGATGCTTTTCCAGCGGTAGTGCTTAATAAGCCACCTTGCTCAATATTGTAACCTGAAAACCCAATACCGATACCTCCCGGTAATGGTGCATGAAAGCTCCCATGCATCGTAGTGGGGGCGCCGTTTATGCCTGACCATTGCTGTTGATAAAGACCATAAAAAACAGAGTGACCCTCGACACCTGCATAAGCAGGATTATAGAGGTAGGGATTCATATAAAATTGATTAAAAATAATTGGTTGCTGAGCAAAACCAGAAAAAGAACACAGTACTAGTATTAGCAAATGTATTTTTCTCATGTTAGCTGATGATTCATATGATTGCTGTTTAATATGATTATTCAAAAGTGTAAATTTTTTTTCAAAATAAAAAGGGAAAATTAGCAAATAAGAGTTGTATACCCTTATATATTTTATTCTATGAGCACATCATCAAATTATCTTTTTTTGGCTAAAAAAAACATTAATTTTTTTGTAGGTTTGCTATCCAATTTAATAATAATGAAAACTTATCATTACTTATCCACTTTTATTTTCTGTCTCACTTCCAGCCTCGTGCAAGCACAGTATTGGATTGGCATCAAAGGAGGACCTTCTTTAATCACGCATGATTATCGCTACGAAACCTATACAGACAGTTTCGATATAGCAACTAACTATAATTTCCATTTAGGAGCGATCATGACCTATGTTGCTTCAAAAAGATTTTCTGTGACCTCGGAATTAAATTACGAGCGACGGTCTAGAACACTGGCTAGCATACCAAGCATAACCGATTCTGCTTCAAGTATTTTTAACACACATTATCTTACAAGCCCGATTCTTTTACAAGTTAATTTCCCTGGTGCCCCACTATCATTTTACGTCAATGCCGGAATTAAATTGAACTATTGGTTAGCCGCTAATGGAACCATGTATACCACCGATATTGGCAACAATACTGGGGGTGAATCCATAGATTACACGGTAGTATTTAATGAGGTCAATTCTTCACAAAAGCAAAAATCAATAATGGAAGCCAATAGGATGCAATATGGTTTGTCCGCTGGGGCCGGATTTTATTTGGATGTTTTTGGAGCAGATCGGATGCTCTTTGATTTTAGATATAATTACTCACATTCCAACTTAGGTTTTAATGGATTAAGTAATGATTTTGAAAACATGTTGTCTTATTACGAAAATTTCGAGTACCGAAATCATTCCTTAACAGTTTCAGTAGGGTATTTGCTTTTTTACAATTCTCAACTTAAAAGAAAAGGCAGTAGTTCAATTAAGCAGAAAAAGCGAAAAAAGCGAAAATAGAAATAGCAATATGTTCTATTTATTTCCAGTATTATTGTGCTAGACATGGCGTCATATTTAATGTGTTTATGCATTATGTAAAGGTGATTATCATAAAGATTTGATAATTTTGCTGACTCTTAATTGTTGAAACTGTGTTAAAAAAATTTCTAAGATTTCTAGGAGCGGTTGATGGTGAAGATAGGCAGATGTGGTTTTTGCTCGGAGTCGGGGCTTTCATGGGCTTCTTCCTTGCGAGTTATCAAGTAGGATCGGAATCTTTATTTATTCAAACATTAGGAGAGAAATATCTAGCAGAGTCCTTCTTTGTAACTGGAGCCTTAGGGCTACTTTCTTCTGTCGTTTATGTATACCTCCAAAAAAAAATCAGATTTTCTCGGCTAGTCATAGGAAATGCTGCGGTGATCACATTGTTTGTGAGTGGTTTAAGGCTTGCCTTTGAGTTTGTTGAGATAGGAGATAAGGAGTCTGGATTTGCTTTGCTGCCTTTTTTGCTTTTTGTGATGATGGGTCCAATGACCTCCCTTTTGCTTTTAGGTTTTTGGGGATTATTCGGAAGAATTTTTGATACCCGGCAAACAAAACGATTGATTGGAAGTGTAGATACAGGTCAATTAGTTGCTACTATTGTTGCCTTTTTCTCAATACCTCTCTTGATAGAACTCCCTTTCGTTGATGATACTTATGATTTGCTTCTCATATCAGCGGTTTCGATGATCATTATATTATGGTTGACGGTATTGATCTGTAAAAATTACAATGTAGATCTTATTGACTCATTGAAAAAAGATCAAAAAGTAGAAGATACAGGATATTTAGGCATTTTCAAGAATAATTATACTCGTCTATTATCTGTTTTTATAATTTGTTCTATGGGTGTTGCAATTTTCGTAGAATACAGTTTTTTGGCAACCATAGAAATTTATCATCCTGAAGAAGATAAATTAAATCGATTTTTATCCTTTTTTAATGGCACGGTGATTATCATGAGTTTCATTATTCAAACTTTTATCAATGATATTATTCTTAACAAGTTTGGTTTGAAAGTAGCTCTGATGACTATGCCAATTATTTTAATATTATTCATGATAGGAGGTCTAGTTTCAGGTCATTTTTTTGGATATGAGATACTCAATGAAGACTTTTTATTTTTCTTTATGTTTATTATTAGCGGCAAGGCATTCACAGCTTCATTGAGAGATGCCTTGGAGTCACCCGCTTTTAAATTGTTTTTCTTACCATTCAACTTAACTGTCAGATTTGATATTCAAAATAAGGTAGAAGGTGTTATCGGACAAGTGGCTACTTTTTTGGCTGGGGGATTGCAAATCTTGATAGCTAGTTTGGTTTTTGTTAAGTTGATTCATTTTATTTATCTGATCATAGTGATTGCCCTCGGTGTCATTTATTTCTCCGTAAAGTTGTACAATCAATATCAAATTAAACTTAAGGAAACATTGATTAGTCAAAGAGATCTAATAGCAGATAAAGGAAAAATTAATGAATTTAGTGCCTTAAGAGTATTGAACAATGAACTTGAAAGTGAAAATGAAATAAGAGTACTTAATGCCCTTCGGTTGTACGAACAGCTAGATCCTATTAGATTAACCCGAGTTCTTTTGGATCAGTTATCTTCATCCAGTGTAAAAGTTAAAAGCTACGCTTATTCAAAGTTATCTGAAATCAAGGCCTACGAAACTTTAGAAATCATAAAGCAAGAATCTAAAAAGGAACAAAATGAATCGGTACTGATTTTGGCAAGAAAGACGATTGCAGTTTTACAGAAATTCCAGGCCTATGAATTAAATGATGAGTCCATAAGACGTTTTACACGGTCAACCAGACAGCAAGATAGAGTATACGGAGCAAGGTTGCTGGTTAGATTAGAAGAAGATAAGCATTTACCTTATTTAGTAGAGTTATTAAGAGATATTAATCCAGAAGTTCGCATTGCAGCACTTATAGCTGTTGGAAAGTTGCAACGTCCTGAAATGTATACGTTAATTCTCGATCACTTAAATATTCCGAGTTACAGTAATACAGCCATGTCTGCCTTAATGTATATGGGTGATCGGATATTTCATGCTGCAGATGCCGCTTTTTTTAAAACTGGACAGCATACAGCCACTATGGTAAGAGTGGTGCAGTTATTTGGAATTATTGGGGGAAAACAAGCTAAAGAATTACTTTGGAAAAAAATTGAATTTCCCGATAAGCAAGTAGTCTCCGAGTTGCTAAAATCTTTAAATGCCTTGGGTTTTGAATCTAAAGATTTTCAATCAGCCCGGATTAAATTGATAATTGAAAATCTTTTAGGTGATATCGCTTGGAATATTAAGGCCATTCAGGATATTCCCCAAGTTGATCCAATAAATCCTTTGGATGTAGAATTACTAAAAGCATTAAAAGAGGAGAATATTGTAAACTTGAATAATTTATTTATTCTTTTGGGTATGATCTATGACATACATAATGTGCAGTTGGTCAAGGAAAATTTATCCCATGGTTCAATGGATTCAGTAACTTTTGCTATTGAGATGTTGGACGTTTTTGTTGAAGATGAAATTAAGCCCATGCTATTACCTGTTTTAGATGATATAACAGACAAAGAGCGATTGGATTTATTGTTGAATTTCTTCCCCCCTGAACATTTTGAATCTTATTCGGATTTACTTACCCAAATCGTTAATAGAGATTTTAATCGAATTACACGATACACAAAATCCTTGGCTATGGATAGGCTTCACCAGCTTCCTGAAGCCCGTGTCTCCAATTCTTTGATTGCAAATTTATTTAATCCAGATGTATTGTTGTTGCAAAGTGCTGCAAACTCCATTTACAAAATGGAGCCTGAAGCCTATCAAGTGCATACGAATAGGATTAAACCATATTCTAAATTAAGATTAGATGAGATCATCGTACCTCCTGTTTTTGCTTATAAAGAAGAAGAAAATTATCGGAAAATGTTATTAGTTGAGAGGGTCAGGTTCATAAAATCTTTATCGAGCTTTGCATCTATTCCCGGGGATAGTATCACAAGAATGGTAGATGCTATGAATCAAAGGAAGGTCGATAAAGGAAGTGTACTTATTTATGAAGGGGATAGTGTAGACCTGCCTTTGTTCGTGATCATCAAGGGGAAGGTTGATCTGATGAGGTCGGGTGCTGTATTCAAATCATTGGGTCCCAAAGATATTATGGGGGAAGAAGTAATTCTTTTTACTGAGAAATATACTTATCAAGCAGTGGCCAAAGAAGAGACTTCCTTCTTCATTTTGCCAAAAGAGGAAATTTTTGATTTGATGACACTACATAGTGAGATATTAAGAGCTTTCCTTGACTTAATCGATACATCTATAAAATCTGAGTCAATAGACCCATTTGATTTAAGTATATTAGATGATAATGTCAGTGTGTTTAATTAGTCTTGCCTCAGGTTGTAATTAAATAATGAAAGCCATAGAAAAGATATTAGTTGTTCACTCTGAAGAAGATGATTTAGCAATTCAAGGTGATGATAAGGGTTGGGTGACTAATTTTTTTAAATTTCTCTCCTCTTTGTTGCTTCATATGAATTATCGGGATCTTTTACTCGAATCATGCAGTTTAAGTCAGCTTAAAAAAAGCGAGTTAAAAAAAAATATCATCTTGGTATTGGTAGTAAGTCCGCTTCTGACTGTTGAAAATAAGGGGTATCAAATGATTTCTTCATGGTTAAAGCAAATCACTAATTATCAAAAAGAGGTTCAAGATGAAGTAGAGAGATGCCTGATAGTTCATAAAACAGTTTTTAATTTTAAAAATTTTCCAGAATTACTGAAATTAAATCATTACCAATTATATGAAATAGATAATGTGACAGGTATGCCTCGGGAAATTAATCGATTTTTTGGATCAGATGCAGAAAAAAATTATTGGATGAAGTTGATCGATTTATCCTTTGATATTTCAAGATATTTGTCTTCAAAATCAAAAAAAACTGAAGTTAAAAGTATAAATAAAAGAGCAAAGACTGTTTACCTAGCTGAAGTCGGAAAAGACTTGATAATTCAAAGAGATATGATGCGTCGCGAATTACGGAGTCATGGATTTGAGGTACTTCCTAAAAACACAATTACCGGAAATCGTCAGGAAATGGAAACGACTATCAAAAATAATTTGTCAAATGCCAGGTTGTCTCTACATTTAATCGGAGAGGATTATGGTGATAGTATTGAAGGGCACGAGTTGTCGTTGGTTGATTTACAAAATGAAATGGCTAATGAATATTCAGGCAATTTGATAAAGGAAAATTTAAAAAAAGATAAAAAAAAGCAATTTGGGAGATTGATTTGGATTTCTCAATCAATAAAAAATATTACCGAACGACAGAAAATATTTATTGAGAATATAAAAACTGAAGCTGCATTATATGAAGAAACTGAAGTTTTAGAGGTAGATCTGGAAGAGATGAAATCTATTGTAATCGAAGAAATTGAAACAGGTGGTAGATTCCATAGTGTCAATCGTGATATTTCAGGTTATGAAGAACCCTCAAAAACTGATTCATCAAAAATAATATATTTAATTTTGGATAAAGAGGATCTCGAAGAGGGACAAGTGATGGCAAAAGCACTTAAAAAAAAGGGTTTTAGGGTTGTTCAGCCTATTTTTGAAGGAGAATTGGTAGATGTTCGTTATATTCATCAAGAGAATCTCAAAAGATGTGATGCGGCAATAATTTATTTCGGGAATACTTCAGAAGCTTGGATAAGGACAAAGTTACAGGATTTAATGAAGTCACCTGGATTTGGCAGAGTGAAGAAAATGATAGCCAAAGCAGTATATTTTAGAGATAAAAAAAGAATAGATAGTAATTATCTTAAGAAGAATAATACAATGATATTGGGTGAGCAAGCTCCATTCAAATTATTACATTTGAAACCATTTTTAGAATTACTTGAGGGTGAAAAATGAGTGATAAGACATTAGATAAAAAAGAAATTATTGAATCTGATATCTCGGAGCTATTTAATCCTTTTCCAGGATTGAGGCCTTTTGGTGTCGAGGAAACTTATTTGTTTTTTGGTAGGGAGGGTCAAAGTGATGATGCACTAGTCAAGTTATCAAAAGGCAGGTTTTTAGCGATCTTAGGTGCTTCGGGTAGTGGTAAATCTTCTTTCATGTATT